>ERZ825159.4-NODE-4-length-377516-cov-14.300725_pt1 | contig 377516 bp, 328 predicted proteins | sample MGYA00519932_ERZ825159 | MGnify/ENA primary metagenome ERZ825159 (study PRJEB31778, sample SAMEA3449191) | human gut metagenome | biome: human gut; feature: human-associated habitat; material: faeces | place: United Kingdom | collected 2010/2012 ... | reverse complement strand
CCCTGAATACGGGCGACCATGTCGACTTCGACGACATCACGTCCAGCCGCACGCGCCTTGGTGCCCGCTACGCCTACCAGGCCACCGAACATGTGAGCACGTACATCGGCGCGGCCTGGGAGCACGAGTTTGAGGGCGTCTCCGACTCCTCCGTGTTCGGCTACGATATCGATTCCCCGAAAATCCGGGGCGATTCCGGACGCGGCGAGATGGGCCTCAGGTTCACGCCCACGGATGACCTGCCGCTCACCGTTGACCTCGGTGTGCAGGGCTACGCCGGCAAAAAGGAAGGCGTAACCGGCAGCCTCTTCGTTCAGTACGAGTTCTAAGCATCCGGAGCAGCCAGTCTCCGGCGGGCTCCTCTTTCCGCAGCCCGTATTGCAGTCCTTTTCCCCTCTTATCGGAAGACAGAAGGCCCCCGGCTCCCGCCGGAGGCCTTCTGTCCGTATGAGCGTGTCAGCCCGGGTGAAGATTACTTTGTCTTATCCGTAAAAAAGAGCCTGATGTCCGCGCCGCCGAGAATATTGCGGGACATCTCTTCCGTAGAAAGACTGCTCCAAACCTTTTTATTGGAAAAATAGAAGATAACTCCAAGAACAACCCACACAGCCAGCACAATCCGCGGCGCAAAAGAGATGTAGGCTGGAGATCCGGGGGTGAGGAGCAGGACGAGGGTCAGAATGGAGCAGATGACACCCATCATACAGCAGAAGAGCCCAACGGAGCGTCCCGGGCCGCTGCTCTGTCTGATCGCGCGGCGGGCGACGAGGCAGGTAAACAGATAGCCGATGCCGGTGCCGACAGAGCTCATGTCAACGGTCCATCCGACAGCTGAACGCCCGGCAAAGGGAGTCAGAAGGGCAAGGGCGGCCGTAAACAGGATGGCGTTGTACGGAGTGTGATACCTGGGGTGGATGCGGCCAAACCATTCAGGCAGGATACGGCCGCGGGACATGGCGAGGAGCAGCCGGCTCGCAGCCACAAAGAAACCGTTAATACCAGTGCAGACAGCGCCAAACACAGCGCAGGCAAGCACAATAGAACCAAACTTTCCAAAAGCGATATTGGCAACGTAGCCGGTTGCCCAGGCGTGACCGCCGGCAGAGCGCATCTCATCCATTTTCTGGAGCAGTTCCGGATAGGGCATAGCCAGGGCAACGCCCAGCATAACCATGGCGTAAAGCATCATACCGACAAAAATGGAAACGACCATAATATTACGGCAGCGGCCGGGCGCAAAGGCAAATTCTTCCGACGCCTGAGGCACGGTATCAAACCCCACGAAGAGGAAAGGCGAGAGCGCAAAAATGCTCAGCACGCAGGCGGTCTTACTCTTGTTTTCCGCAAAATAGGGCATGAGGTTGGTGACGCTGGCCGTATCGGTCGTTGCGGCTCCAAAGAAGAAAGCAATAATGCCGAAGGTGAGCATGAAGGCCAGTATGAGCTGCAGTTTGCCGGCCATGCTGATACTGTGGTAGTTGAGCCACCCGAAAATGGCAGTGCCTGCGAACATGAGCAGCACTTCGCCTACATACACCTTCCAGCCGGCGATGGTGTACAGCTCTCCGAATTCAAATACACCGGGAAACAGGAAGCGGAAGATCAGCGACAGCGCGGCAATATCAATCATGACGATGGCGATGTAGCCAATAACCAGAGACCATCCGCAGATGAAAGACGCAGTAGGACCATAGCCCACGTAGGCATAGGTGAACGCGCCACCGGCAACCGGGGCGTATTTAATCATATAGCTGTAACAGACGCCGACAAACGAAATGAGAATGGCTCCCGCAAGAAAACCTAGCAGTGTACCAAGGGGGCCTGCCTGGGGCAAAAACATATCACCTGGAAGAACGAAACAGCCCCAGCCTACGATGGAGCCGAGGGCCAGCGCCGTAACCTGTGTAGGAGACAAAGCCTTTTCGAGTTTTATTTCCTGTTCCATGAAAGCGTCCTTGCGTAAAATTGTAAATAGCACCGTTATGCGTTTTAATATGATTCAGTCCCTTTCCTGCCGTATCCTGAGGGACTTCAGAACACACAATACTTCTGGCGGTTCAGCCTCTGACTGTTCAAAACCTCCTTGAGCGAATCAAAAGCAAAAATCTTGCCATGGCTTGTGAACAGGAGCGCTTATGGGAATTACAATATCTGCAGTATAAAACAGAAATAGTTGCTATTAAAAAAAGTAAAAAATGTAACAAAAAAAGAGAAATTTTTTCTTTTTTTAAAAAATTTATCTGTTTTATTTGTGAAACTTTTGCCTTTCAGAGAGCAGAAAAAGAGCCGGCAGCTTCTGCCATTTGCGGAAATCAGGCCCGGCCCGACTTCGGCGTCAGGCCGGGCACAGGGAAACGCCGCAGACGAATTCACAGGCTCAGGCTGAAACATATGGGATTTCAGGCCGCAGAAGGGCTCCGGAAGGCCTTTCCCGGATTCTCCGGCAACGTCCGTGAAATCCATGTTTCTTCCCCGGAGGGCTGTACACGAACACGGACTTTGGCCAGGCCGCCCGTGTGAAAAACAGCACAGGGGGCTCTTCTCTCTTTTCTGCTTTTTCCCTAAAAGAGGCACTGCCCCGGCAGCTCCTCTCCCTCCCTCCGGGAGGAAAGGAGCGAAAAAAAAAACGGCCGCGCGCCTCCCAGGTCTGTCAGCCCCGGCTGATACCGGTGTTACGGAGGCGGTTCTCCGCCGGCTGGCTTTCACGGCATACATCTTGCTCATAAAATGGATCGCATATCTGCGGACAAGAGGTGTTTATGACTCGACGTGATCCTTCCCCCTGGTTTGTCTTTGCCGTCCTGTTCCTTGTTTATATAGGCTGGGGCTCTTCGTATATCGGCTACAAACTGAGTCTGGAAGTCGCCGGCCCGTTCCTTGTGGCCGGAGGCCGGGCCTTCATTGGCGGCCTGCTTCTCGCTTTTATGCTCCTGGCCTCCGGGAAATGGGTCAGGCCGTCCTGGAAAACCATACGCTGGAATCTCGTCGTAGGCATACCTTTTGTGCTTTTTGGCAGCGGATTTATCGGTTTCGGCCAGACACAGGTTTCCTCATCCACTGCGGCTGTTATCACAAGCACCACACCGATACTCATGCTTGTGGCCGGGTACCTTTTCGCCGGTGAACCACGGCCGGCTTTCCTGCAGTGGGTTGGCCTTATCGCCGGCTCCGCCGGTATCACCTACATAGGCTGGTGCGAGCGCAGCTCGGCTCAGGGAGAGTACCCCGTCATTGGTATGATTCTGGTTCTGCTGGCCGCTGTAGGCTGGGTTTTCGCTTCCCTCTTCATGAAAAAACATCCGGTAGGACAGGCTCTCTCCGTTTTGCAGGCAACAAGCCTGCTGCTCGTCTGTGGAGGCGCGGACTGCTTCATCCTGGCTTTTATCCTGGGCGAACCCTTTGCCATGCACTGGGAAAACCTGCGCCCGGACATCATCATCGCCTTCAGCTGGATGACCATAGGCGGCACATTGGTAGCCTACTCGTGCTATATCTGGCTGCTGACCCATGTCAGCATCGCCCTGGCCGTTTCCTATGAATACGTGGTTCCTGTCGTGGGTATCATCCTGGGCTGGTACGTGGGCGGCGAGCACATCACGCCCGGCATCCTGATGGCCTGCGCGGTAACCATTGGCTCTGTGGCCCTGGTCATACACAGGCCGCATGAACGGCAGATCCAGACCAGGCAGGGATAATTTCCGTCCGGGTTATCCGGACTAAAAGTCCTCATCGCCTATATTCAGCTGCTTCATCTTATACCTGAGCCCCGGGGCCGTGAGATCCATGATGCGCGCGGCCTTGGCCACATTGCCGCCTGTAACCCTGAGAACATTGCGGATGCAGCGCGATTCAAAGGCGCAAAGCTTTTCCTTGAGAGGAATAACACTGTTCCGGCGCACGTCACGGTAGTCGTCAATCGTCTCCTGACTTCCTGCAGACGGACTGGCGCTGCCACAAGACGGCTCCGGGGCACCGTCAGCGGTTACAGCTTCCTTTCCGGCGGCCTCGCGGAAATGCCGGGGCAGGCATTCCTCCGTAATAACAGAACGGCCCTTGAGCAGAGCCAGACTGGCTTCTATGACATGCTGCAGTTCCCTGACATTGCCCGGCCAGCTGTATTCCCGGAACATCTGCATGACGCTTCCAGCCACGGTAATCCCCGCCGGCGCGTTTTTTGAGTTCTGCAGGAAGTCGGAAACCAGGAGGGGAATATCCTCCCGGCGTTCCCTGAGTGGCGGAACAAAAATTCCAATGACCGCGAGGCGATAGTACAGATCACTCCTGAGGATCCCTCTTTTTACTGCGGACAGGGGGGATTCATTCAGTATGCTGACGACACGCACGTCCACGCCCTTCTCTGTGGATGAGCCAAGCCGGCGCACGCGCCTCTCCTGCAGGACGCGGAGCAGTTTCGCCTGCAGCCCCAGAGGCATGGAGTTGAGTTCATCCAGAAGCAGCGTCCCCCCATCTGCCTTTTCGAAGAGTCCGGGTTTTTCAGCCGCGTCCGTATACGCCCCCCGGGATGTTCCGAACAGTATGCCTTCCAGCAGATTTTCCGGTATGGCCGCGCAGTTGACGGCAATAAACGGATATTTCCGCCTGGGACTGCCGGCATGAAGCGCCTGGGCAAAGAGTTCCTTGCCGGTTCCGTTTTCTCCCCAGATCATGACAGGAACCGTACTTTTCGCCGCTTCCTGCGCGTCGGCAATGGAACCGCGCAGTACAGTATCCTGCCCGATTATGCTCGCAAAATCATAACGCAGCTTTTCCCCTGCGAGCGGCTGGTCTCCACGGCCAGCCCCGCCCGCTGCGGAGTGTGTCCCTGTGCCGGTCAGAAGGGTGCTGTCCATCCAGATGGTGAAAGTCAGGACGCCGTCCCTGACCCTGTTTTTAAAAAGGGGAATAAAATCTGAAACAGAGGAAAAAAGGGAATTATTAACGGTCTTATACCAGTAGGCCTTCCTCAGCAGGGGTTCTCCACGGCGCAGACACTCGATGGTGGGGACGCAGCTCATCCCGTTTGGCAGATACAGCTGGGTTATATGTTTGCCCACCACACGCGTCTGGGAAAACCCGTCCACTTTGCGCTGAATGTCGTTCATGAACACACAGATTCCATCGGCGTCCACAATGGCTACGCCGATGCTCATGCGCTCCCACACGGCAAGCAGAGCTGGAGACATGACATCCTGAAGACTGACCGAAAACAAATCTTTCATGGCATTGCTGTCCGGCTAAGCAACAAAGGTTAACATGAGGAAATCAGAGCGTGTCAGACTTTCGCGTTCCTGCACCCGGCTTTTTTCCTGCAGAATCTGTCCGGGACGGTTCAGTCACCGCCCATGGAATACCCGCCGCTCCAGGAAATAAACGCGAAGCCGGCACGTCCCCCTCTGAGCATTTTCATCCGTGTCTGCAGCGCACAGAGAACTGCCCTGTCCGCAGACTGCAGCAGACAGAGTCCGGTGAACGTCCTCACCGTCAGAGGACGGGCAGACGCCACCGCCTGTTCTTCCGCAGACAGAAAGCTCCGCAGGGGACACGGGGCAAGGCGTAACGCCGCCCGTGAAACGTCTGGCTGGGATCTGAAGTGGTGCCATGGCCGTGAACTGCTCCTTGTAACCGGATGAATGGCAGCTTCTCCCCTTATGCCGCCAGGCTCATTCCCCAAAATACCGTTAGCAGCGTCACGATAGCGTCAGGATGAAGAGACTGGCAACCCGGACCGCCTGGAAATAAAAGCGTGCCGAAGACTGCAAAATTTACATTGCAATATTTATGCCTCTTTTTGACGGATTCCCGCCTGCCTGCCGAACAGACACTCCCTCACGGAGCCGCTCCCCATGATTGCCGCTGCCTGCTGAAAAATCCTGTACCACCGCGTCTTCCCCAGAAAAAAACGGCAGGGAGGCTCCGCCGGAATTCCGGAATGTGGATGCCTGCACGGCTCCGGGTGTTTTCAGTTTTCATCCCGATTGCCGTCCTTTCTTTTTTCTTTCCGCTTCCGGGAAAACCACCCGCAACCTAATGAAAAGAGTTCCAGAGACAGACCAGCCCTCCAGCCGCGACGACAGCCATCAGGAACCGACGGAAAATTTCACCCCGCACGCGTCTGACCACGGGGAAAGCGCAGAGAACGCCGAGCACACAGGCGGGAAATCCGTACGCAGCATAGGTAAGTATCTGCTCAGTATACAGCCCCGACCAGGCCTGAAGCGAACAGGTTATCAGACTGCGCAGGACAAAAAACACGCCAAGCGTCCCCAGCGCTTGCCGGGGCTCCCATCCGCACCAGAGGGCATAGGCGCCGGCCGGCGGTCCGTCAAAGGATATGGCCGTACCCAGCACGCCGGCCCCCAGGCCGGCAATGCTCCCGACGGCCCAGGAGCTTCTTTCCCGTCCGCTCCTCCTGGCAAAAAACTGCCAGCACACATACGAAAGGAGAAACAGCCCGACGCCACCCTGAAGAATCCGGCCTGACACAGCCTGCAGGATAACGAGACCAATGAAAGCGCCCGGAATGGCGCCAGCCAGAAGAGGTGCGAGCGCAGAAAACCGGCAGTGACGGAGATATATGCACGTGAGCGTTCCATCCATGGCGAGGTTCAGAATGCAGCTCAGCAGTATGACGTCGTGCATGGGGATAAACATGGCTGCCAGAGGCACGGCAAGCATGGCACCGCCTATGCCCGTGAGCCCGGAAACAAAGCCTCCCAGAAGCCAGGCTATGAAGACAATGACTGAAGGAAAATCCATAAACTTCCTCCGCACGGTAACGGGTTCCTGCAGAGTCCCCGTCAGACGGGAAAGGCTGCAAGTCTTTTCAAAACGACCTGACGCTCTCCAGGGACTCTCTGCCTAAAAACAAACAGTTCCCTTCAAGCGGTTTCCTGCGGAAGCTCTTGAAGGGAACTGTTTTCTCATATGAAAACCAGACGGGGTGCTCACGAAAGATCCGGTTTTCTGACGTACCCGTCAGCAGGAGATCCGTGCCCTGGCCCGTACGGGCAGCGCTCAGGCGTCCAGCGCCGCCAGAATAACCTGGCCGGCGTCATCCAGATGCAGATCAAAATTTTTCCCGTACTTCAGGAGGAAGTCTCTGCTCGCGATAAAAGGCACTTCGTTGACGCTTATCTGCTCATCCTCTTCCTCATCAGCCTCATCCATACCCAGACCGAGCATGATTTTGCTGTGTCAGCCGCCGCCGATACTGTATTCGCGGAGGCGCACGCCGGTGCCCTCATCCTCGTCCTCCAGCATGGTGCGAAGTTTATCCAGAATTTCATCACTGATTTTTATGGTAAACATAGAGAGATTCTCCTTCTTGTTTCGTCCGTAGTTACGCGATCACGGTGGAAAGGCCGTGCCTGCTAAAACGTTCCCGTACGCGGGCCAGTTCCTCCGGGCTATACTGCCGCACAGGAGGAAGTTCCCTGCCAAGAGCCCGGTACTTGTTGTGACCAAAAGTATGACAGGGCATGATTTCTATTTCGGCATGATGGAAAGGAAGGAAAAAATCCGCCATTGCTGCCACATTTTCCTCGCTGTCATTGAGATCCGGCATGAGGGGCATACGGATACGCACTTCTTTTCCGGAAAGCAGGGCAGTCTTCAGGTTGCGCAGAATAAGCGCGTTGTCTCTGCCCGTGAGCCTTTTATGCTGTCCGGGATCCATGTGTTTGCAGTCAAAGAGAAACAGGTCAGCCAGGGCAGTCACTTTTTTAAAACGATCTTCCGGACAGTACCCGCATGTATCCACAGTCGTATGCAGGCCCTCATCGGCCGATGCCTGCAGCAGATCCAGCAAAAAACCGCCGGCTGCTGTCGGCTCACCGCCTCCGAAAGTGACTCCGCCCTCTGAGTTCAGATAGTAAAGCCTGTCCTTTAAAACAATGCCCATGACATCATCCACAGTCATGAGCCGGCCGCTTACCTCCCTGGCTTTCGTGGGGCAGACTTCCGCGCATTTTCCGCAGTTCCCGCACTTCGCACGGTCAAGTGTAGAGACAGCCCCTCTCATGACTGCGGCTCCTGTCGGGCAGATCATCTGGCACGCACCACAGCCGGTGCAGAGATTGGCGAAAAAAAGCACCTGAGAGGAAGAAATCTGGGATTCCGGATTGCTGCACCAGATGCAGCGCAGCGGACAGCCTTTCAGGAAAACCGTCGTCCGTATGCCCGGACCATCCTTCGTTGACATCCGCTGAATATTGTACACCATTCCCTGGCTCATTCCCCCCTCCGTCTTTCTCTGCCGTCCCACCAATCCGCCCGTATACGGGAACTGGCGGCAGGAGAAAATTCCGCTGCCGCCAGTTCCGTTATTTCAGCATGCCGCAGGCGCCGTACCGTTTTTACCAGACGTACTCGGTGCGCTTGATGATTTCGTTCTGCACCCCGCGGTCAAGGCGCGTGAAGTACGCGCTGAAACCGGCCACACGCACCACAAGGTCCTTGTATTCCTCGGGATGATCCTGGGCCTTCTGCAGCGTGGCGGAACTCACGCAGTTAAACTGAAGATGTGAACCGCCATAGTCACAGTAGGTCTTGATGAGCGCCAGGAGATTTCTGGCTCCCTGAGGTCCTTCCAGAGCTGAAGGCAGGAATTTCACATTAAAGTGGTTCGCGCCGTAGCGCACCGTATCAATGGCTTCCGCACCGGCCTTGATAAGCGCGGTTACACCCTCGTGGTCCGTTCCCGGCATGGCGGAAACGCTGCCATCGGTAAGGGCGATGCCCGCCTTGCGTCCAGTGGGGAGTGCGCCCATAAGGGAGCCAAAGTAGTTGTGGTAGGACAGGGAATACGCGTCAAGCGGCGTACGGTATCCGAAGCAGTCAGGCCCGATGGAACTGTGGATTTCATCCACGTCATGGTAGAAACGCTGCACAAACTCCTCGACTTCGGGGTAATCGTTGCCATGCTTGGGGGCTTCGAAGCACATTTTGCGGATGTCTTCGTGCCCCTCGAAGTTCGTCTTCAGGGCTTCCAGCAGCTGATCCATAGTCAGCTTCTTCGTCTCAAAAACCAGGTACCGGATGGCCAGCAGGGAATTGGCCGCGTCGACGCCGGCAGTCATAATGGGGTTCACCTGCGGATAGCGGGTGCCGCCGGCCTCTTCGCACATACCCTTTTCAATGCACCCATCGAGCATAACGGAACGGAACACGCTGGGGACAACCTGGAGGCGTGCCATCTGGCTCAGATCGGAGTGATGGCGGGAAATTGTGAAGAGGTGGCGGAGCTGTTTCTTTACGGCATCGTACACTTCTTCAAAGGTTTTGAAACTGCGCGGGTCGCCGGTCTCGGCGCCGACCTTTTTCTTGGTGGAAGGATCCTTGCCATTATAGAGCATGAGCTCAATGGTCTTGGCCAGACAGGGCTGATCTTCCTGCGTGATAAAGCTGCCTTTGCCGCAGATGCCGGTGGACACACAGCCGTAGTTGCCGCAGTTGCGGGCGTCTTCCAGGGTAATGCCGTCCTTATACTGGGCGAAACGGGCAAGATTGCGTTCGATCACCACGGTATTATTGAGGATCTGGGGCTGGCCGGATCCACCCCGGATACAGTCGACCACCTTGTTCAGGAGAGACTGCGGGAGTTTGGAATGATAAAGAAGTGTCAGCGTGGGCTGAATGCCGTGCACGCGAATCTGCGTCTCAAGAAGCAGTTCCTCAAGCTCCGTGCTGGCATCGCGGCCATCAGCGTCAACGCCGCCGATGGAGATAGTCTGACCCGTGTGGCCGGAAAGGGTCTTCGCGTAGGATCCGCCCTGGTATTCGCCCAGTTCCATGTGCTTGATCCACTGGAACTTCAGCAGGGAGATAACCTGCTCTCTTGTAAGCTTCCCTTCCTCAATATCCTTTTTGTAGAAAGGATACATGTACTGTCCGTAACGCCCGGGAGAAGTAGCGCAGGCCATCTGCTCCACTTCAATGGCCAGATGGATGAACCAGAAGGACTGGATGGCTTCACGGAAGTTGCGTGCCGGAAATTCCGGGACACGGCGGCAGATCTCGGCGATTTCCAGCAGTTCTGCCTTATCACGGGGATCAGCGGTTTCCGCGGCCGTTTTTTCGCAGAGCTCAGCATAGCGGTGGGAATGGGCGATGACAGCCTCTGTCGCCACAATCATAGCCCGATACAGGTCGTGCTTTTCCTTATTCACCAGCGTTGTCGGACATTCGGCGAGGCGGCGCTTTAAGTCGTCCACGACCCAGCGAAGTCCCCTGTTAAGAGCCAGTGGATAATCAGCGATGCCGGAACCGGAAGCCACGCTCACGTTATCGTAATACATGCCGGCCTTGGAATACTGGGCGGGATTCACGCCGTACTTGGCCTTGTACATCTTGTTGTTCAGGGCGATGCACGTGCGGTTCTTCCACTTCCTGTACACCTTTTCCAGCAGTTCCTCGGTTTCCTGAGGAATCTTCATCTCGCCGAGGGATGTCATTTTTGCGAGCTGCATTTCATCCTTAATCCACGACACGTTCCACTCGGGATAGGCATAAACGCCGCAGCGGACGCCGGTCAGCGTTCCCACAATGGGGTTGCCGTCCAGAAAAATTTTCTTTGTCAGCAGCACACGCTCAAGGAGTTTTGCCCTGATGTAGATAACTGGCTCGCCGTCGAACTCATCATAAACATCCAGCAGACAGCGCAGACGTTCAGGATCCATGACCTGCGGAGCAGTAAGCAGGTAATCATGAAGGCTCGTGTACCGGGAATCCACGGTATCCCAGTTGATTCCGTATCCCTGCCCCTGTACGGGCGCGGAATTCCGATCAAAGCGGATAATGGGTCTTTTCATGTGACATCTCCTTGATAAAGGGATGAAGATAAACAATGCCGGGCAGACAGATTTACCCTCTATCAAGCACAAAGCGTGCCACTCAGAAATTACGCGGATAATTTATTGAATTTATTAATTCTTTTCTTTTTTCACCCCTGAAAAGGCGAGAATTTGGCGTAAAGAGAAAAATTTTTTTCTTTTTTGAAAAAATTTTTCCCTGTTTGGGGAATCCTGCACGTCCCCGGACCGGAGTTCCGCCCCTTATGAAAAAAAAAGAGCCGGCAAATTCGGGCCGCCGGTATTCAGCCCGTTACTGGCGAAGAGGGGCCGGAAAGCGATCGTTCTGGAGGGCAGTACGCACCCTCCTGACAGCGATCTCCTTTTCCCCGGCAGGAAAATACACAAACAGGGGCAAATGAGGTTCCCCCCAAGCCCCGCCGGCACGCAGCTGCGGCCCCCGGACACCAGAGGCCTGCTTTCGCCAGAATAAAAAAACAGACATCTCACATAAACAGTTTTTTTCAGAAAGGCAGCAGGAACGCTGTACGGCAAAGTCTGCGATACGGCTTACACCGTTCCAGATACCCGAAGCAGGAGGCGGGGCCGGGCCCCCGCACCCAGGACAGCGCCTGTATCATGCCCGGCCCATGTCAGCTGAATGCCCGCATGCGGCACGGGAACAGCGCAGCAAAAATAAAAACGTCCGCATTCTTATTTATACTCTTCATCTTTTATCCTGAGCTCTTTCCGCACAGGGAGGCTCCCGGACATCATCTTTTCTATCCATCCCGCCGCCCTGAGCACGCTTTCAAGACTAATCCTGGGAATCTCATCATGTTCATACAGGTATCCACTGAGGTATTTTTCCGAAGGGGTATAGATGCCGGCGCGCTCACATACAAGCCAGGAGACGCTTTCCGCCTCAAACTCCCTGACCTGCAGATCGCAGGAACTGCGATCCGGCCACAAATCCATGAGAGGGTTTCCAAGGTGCCCGCAGAAAAGATGTCCGAGTTCGTGGGCAATCGTCGCGAATTTTTCTTCCCAGCAGTGTTTCCGGTTGACAATCATCGTGTACGGCATGCGGTATCTTTTTCCGCCATCCCTCACGATGGGGCTGCCTTTTGCTTTCGCAATACAGCCGCCCATACCCGGGCCATAATCTGCTTCATGGTACTCTATACCGTAGCAGCGGAGATTGCCGGTCAGCCTGTGAAAAATCTTCTGATCAAGTCTTCCAAAGGTTCTGAATGGATGAAGCACCTCATCAGGGTGTAAGGCGAAAGTATAATTAACCCCCTAAACGAACGAAAACTGCCCCCCCTCGAGCGGGGGCAGGATAAGGGGGTTAACTCATGACCATAAACAGGGCACAACAAGGAACCGTCCTATGCACAGGAGGTTCCGATATGCTGGACAAGTACAAAGTCAGCCAAATCATGGCTCTATTGGCCGAAGGCCATGGAATTAAAACAGTGGCGGGGATGACGGGAGCTGCCCGCAACACGGTACGGCGCTTTCAGCGCAATATTCCCCACAAAGGGCATCACGGCCGGGCGTGGCGGGCAATGGAGGCGAATCGGGAGGATATCAGGAAACTATTTTACGACTGCAGGGGGAACTGTTCGGCCATGCTCCGGTTTGTGAAGGACGCCATCAGCGTGGAGCCGCCAAGCCTGCGCACGTTGCAGAAGTTCTGCACGCCTTTTCGCCTGGAGCTCCTGCAGAGCAGGCTGACGAAGACGGAACGCTTTGAAACGCCTCCCGGACACCAGATGCAGATTGACTTCGGAGAAGACGATGTCTGCGTGGGCGGGGAGACGGTGCGCGTTCATTTTTTTGTCGCCAAACTGTCGTATTCACGCAGGATTTTTGCCAAGTCCTACTTTTCAGAGAACCAGGCAGACTGGCTTGACGGCATAGAGTCAGCGTTCAGGTTTTTCGATGGCGTGCCACGGGAAATCGTCTGTGACAATGCAAAAACACTGGTGAAAGACCACTATGCGCCGGAGAACGAGCGTTTTGCAGCCCGCTTCGACTGGTTCTGCCAGTATCATGGCGTGCGCCCTATAGCCACGTCTGTCAGGAAGCCAAACTCAAAAGGCAAGGTTGAATCCGCCGTCAGGTACATCAAACACAACGCTCTGGTTAACGGCCGTTTTAAAGATCTGGAGGCTCTGAACTGCCATCTGGAGAGATGGAGTCTGTCCGTATGTGATCGACACCATATTAACGACCCGTTCCTTCAGGGGCCGAAGACGCCGGCGGAGCGGTGGCTGATTGAAAAACCGGCACTGCGTCCCAACAGGAAGCCGCCGATAGCCACGGCACGCTATGAAGAGCGGACGGCAGACAAAAATGGCCTTATCCGGGTCGATAATGCCATGTATCGCGTACCTGACGGCTTTGCACGTCACGAAGTGCAGCTGGTGGTTGTAAGGGACACAATCACAGTCAGAGGCGGAGGGCAGTCAGTCATCCTGGACAAGGCCAGGGATATTATTACAGCGAAGGATGGCACATGGTCAAATCCGCTCTCTAAAGAAGAGAATTTTAAGAAAAAAATCAAAGAGTTAAAAAAAGACAGGCACTGGAACAGAATGCAGAATCCGCAATGTCAGAGAAATCCCGGCACGTACGATGCCGCATTCAGGACGGGAGCTTAGGCCATGGGAGAACTGAGACCTGCCGATGTTCAGCTGACTGAGATGGCCGCCCGCCTGCGGCTGACCTATACCCGCGATCACCTGGTCGAACTGGTGGAAACAGCGGCCACGAGCCATATGACTCCACGCGAGACGCTGGAATATGTCTTCAGAAAAGAGATTGAGCAGCGTGACGGAAACCGCGTGCGGTTAGCTCAGATGAGCGCTCATTTTCCTTTCGCGGCGACTATGGACGGATTCGACATGTCATTCCAGCCATCAATAGACCCGGGCAGGATACGCGAGCTTGCTTCTCTCGGGTGGGTGATCAGTGGTGAAAACGTGATTCTGATTGGTCCGTCCGGAGTCGGAAAGACGCATCTGAGCATAGCGCTGGGGCAGCTGGCGCTGCAGAAAGGCCTTTCGGTCCGTTTTTACTCCGTGACCAGGCTGGTGGAGCAGATGGAAAAAGCTTACAATGCAGGAACATTTGATGAAAAAATACGGGATGTTAACAAGCCTAAACTGCTCATTCTCGATGAGCTGGGGTACATTCCGTTCACGCCGCTGCAGGGACAGCTGCTTTTTGAGCTGATATCGGCACGCTACGAAAAGAAGAGCATCATTGTGACCAGTAACAAAATGCCCGGAGAATGGGGAACGGTCTTCGGTGACGCGGCGGCAGCAACGGCATCGCTGGATCGGCTACTTCACCACTGCACGCCCATGCTCATTCAGGGTGAAAGCTACAGGACTCGGGAGTTTACCCGGAAGATGCGGGAATAAGGCCCCGCCAAAGTCACATCCAACTGTATCACCGTTCTGACCCCCTCTGTCCTGTCCCGGGGCCCCGGGACAGGACAGAGGGGGTCAAATTTCGTTCGTTTTGGGGGTCACCAGAACTTTCGTTTGACATCAGGGAGCGGCTCTCCCTCAGTATCTTCCAAATCAAAGACAAAATGCACGGGAGCGAAAGGCCATAAAATGACAAGAGGACGCGAACCGGGGATGACCCGCCTGTTGTACTTATTCAGCCAGACATCCTCCTCTGCCACAAACTGGCAGCCAGGTTTCTGAATATGGATCAGAAAGGCGTTATACGGAGCCAGTCTGGGAAACTTTCTGATAAAAAGAAAAAGCTCTCTCAGGTCCTCACTGTGCCTGTACAGACCAACCTTCAGGAACAGTTCATCAAGACCTGTTCCTTTTTTAGCGTCCCGTTTCTGCATGTTTTTTCCCGCATGTTGATATCGTCAGAAAAAAATCACCATCCCGTGTCTCTTCCTACTCCGTCACGGACCCCAGGTAAATAAAAATATTCTGCAGATAAAAATTTTTATATTGTGTTTCCGGGATGCCGCCGCCCGGTATCAAACACCCCGTGATCAGAAAAAGGAGCGGCCACCGCTGACCGCTCCTTTCTGATGTTCTGAGACGACGCTGTTAGTTGTGCTTCAGGCCGAGGCGCTTCACCACGGCGGCCGCGCCCTCACGGGCGAACTCAGCCACGTCCCTGCCTTTTCTGGCCTCCTCGGGGAGGAGGAGTTCGGGTTTGTTGGCCAGGCTGGGATCAGGGGTGATGCCGTAGGCTGCGGGGAAGGTGTTCTCGAAGTACATGTTCTGGAAGCCGGAGAACTTCAGGGCATGAGCCGTGGAGTCGAGCACGGCGTGCTCGTCCCTGCCGATGAGGCCGAGATCACGGGCGTTGAGGAGGCCGGCGAGGGTCTCGCCGCCCTGGGTGCAGGCGATGTGGCCGTGACGGTTGGCGGTAAGCATGGCGTCCATGATCTGCTGTTCCTTCACCTGGACAACCTGGAAAGCCCTTTCACCGGCGGCCTTCACGAAGCGTCCGGCGAGAGCCTTCACGCGGGGGAAGGAGACGGGGTTGCCGATCATGGCGGCCTGGGCGACGCTCGGCTGCACGGTCACGGGCTTCCACTCGCGTTTCCCCTCGGGGGCTTTGTAGTATCTGTAGACCGGGTCAGCGTGCTCGCTCTGCACGCCGAAGATACGCGGCAGGCTGTCGATGATGCCGAGGTCGTACATTTTGAGGAAGCCGGACATGATGGCGGTGATGTTGCCGGCGTTGCCCACGGGCACGAAGAGGCAGAGATTCTTCACGTCCCAGCCGTACCACTGGGCTACTTCGTAGGCGTAGGACTCCTGACCCAGGATACGCCAGGCGTTCTTGGAGTTGAGAAGGGCCACGCGGTACTTCTCGGCGAGGATTTCGACGACCTTCATGCAGTCGTCAAAGACGCCGGGAAGCTCGAGCACTGTGGCGCCGCTGCCAAGGGGCTGGGAAAGCTGCTGCGGGGTCACCTTGCCGTGCGGCAGGAGCACAACGCTCTTCAGGGGGGCGCCGATATAGGAGGCGTAGAGCGCCGCCGCGGCGGACGTATCGCCCGTGGAGGCGCAGACCGTGATCACCTCGTCCCAGTTATGATGGCGGCAGAGCCATTTCAGATAGCTGAAGGCGCAGGCCATGCCGCGGTCCTTGAAGGAGGCGCTGGGATTCTGGCCGTCGTTCTTGAAGGCGAAGGGAATGCCGGCCTTTTCCTTCATGAAATCAGAGGCCTCGATGATGGGGGTCAGGCCCTCGCCGAGGTAGATGATGTCCTCTTCGTCAAAGATGGGAGCCAGGAGCTCATAGTAGCGGAACACGCCCCTCAGGGCGTTCCTGCGGGTGGAGGCCCGGGAATCGAAGAGGTCACGCCAGTACTGGCCGTTCTTCTTTTTGAGCTCGTCGAACTTTTTGTTCTCGAGAAGCAGGACATCGCCGCATTCCGGGCAGGTGTAGAGCAGGCTGTCGGAAGGATAGCGCCTGCCGCAGCCGAGGCAGTAGTATTCCATCTCACCGCGGTAGGTGGGAAAATCGTCGGACATGAAAAAACTCCTTACAGCGAAAAAATTGGGCGGAAGACGGGAAGGCAGCGCCTAGCGCGTCTGATGGCTCTTCAGGAAGCTCTTCTCCGTGCCGTTCCTCAGGCGCTCAATATTCTCCCTGTGCCGCCAGACCACGATGGCCAGCACGCAGAGGGAAAGCGGCAGCCACTGAAAGTCCCCGAAGAGGCAGAGCAGGATGGGCATGGAGCAGACCAGGGTGAGGGAGCCTGCGGACACGAACTCCGTACGCCAGATCAAGATAAGGCAGAGAAGGCAGGCGATGAGCAGGGGGGGGAAGGCGATGGGCAGGAAGACACCGATGCTCGTGGCAACGGCCTTGCCGCCTTTGAAATTCATGAAGCAGGAGAACACGTGGCCGAGCACGGCGCTGAGGGCGGCCACGGTGACGACCACGGGAGACCCGGTCTCCATCTGGGCCAGGAAGACGGGGAGCGCGCCCTTTAAGAGGTCGCAGGCCAGGGTGGCGACACCCCAGCCGAAGCCGCACATGCGGGCCACGTTGGTAGCGCCGGTATTGTGGCTGCCGCCGGTGCGCGGGTCCGTATGGCAGAACACGCGGGCGATGATCAGGCCGTAGGGCGTGGCGCCGAGCAGGTAGCCGAGAATTCCGAAGCACAGTGCCTGGAGCGTTATCATAACATGTCCTCCTCCGTTCCGCCCTCGGACGGAACGGCCTCAAGAATCTGCATTTCGTTGTACAGGGGATTGACCTTGCCGAGGCGGATGTCAACAGCCATGCCGGGGCAGGCGCGTTCGTCAAAGATACGGCGGCGTCCGCGCACGAAGATATCCTCCTCGGGCAGGCTCACGCTCACGAAAGCGTCATTTTCCTCGGTAATCACGCCGTGCCACCACACTCTGTCGCCCTTCTGGCGGAAGTACAGGAACTTCCAGTAGCGTGGACGGAAGCGCTGGATCTGTCCGGCTCCGTCCAGGGCGATGTGCAGGGGCAGAAGAATCTGCTGCAGTTCCTCTCCGCTGAAGCGGGGCTTTCCGTGCAGGACCCACTCCGTGAGCTGGACCTCGTTGATGAGGTCAGCGTAGCGCCTGAGCGGCGAGGTCATGGGCGCGTAGCGCTGCAGGCCGAGCGCCGCGTGGGGCCTGGCTTCCGTTTCGAGCGTGGAGGGAATCATGGCGCGCATGATCTTGGTGACGTCCTCCGGACGCTCCCAGACGCCGGCGTACTCGCGCGGCAGGGCCACGTCCTGGGTTCTGAAGAGCATGGGCACACCGTGGGCCGCGGCCCAGTCGCCCACCGAGGCCGCTGCGATGATCATCATCTCGGCCACGAGGTTCTGGGCGTCCCTGGCGTTCTCGCCGGGCCTGAGGTCCACCACGGTGTCCTCGCCCTCCCCGCTCAGAACGATTTCGGGTTCCTTCCTCTCGATGACAACGGCGCCCTGGCTCACGCGCCAGGCGAGGCGGGCCCTGGAGAAGGCGAGCGCCATCTCAAGGGTTTCGCGGTACGGCAGGGCCGGGCAGTCCTCCCCGGCCTTCCCGTCGAGAACGTTCTGGCAGTCCGCGTAACGCAGGTTGGCGGCGAGGGTCACCCTGTTCACGCTGATGCGGCATTCGCCTGCGGGCGCGCCGTTTCCGTCCACGTCCTGGGCCACAATAAGGGCAGGACGATCCTTTCCGGCCACCAGGGAAAGCGCGTCCGTGGAGATGCATTCGGGCATCATGTGGCTGTCGCCCTCGGGGAGATAGATGCTCGTGCCGCGGTGCAGGACGACCCTGTCGAACTCGGACCCGAAGGGCCAGCAGACACCGGGGCAGGCAAGGGCAAGGGTCAGGGTCCAGCCGCCCTCAGGCCCCGCGGTTATGGCGAAAGCGTCATCAATGTCGAGCGTACTCCAGCCGTCTATGCTCACAAAGGGGAGATCGCAGGGAGGGAGCGGGCAGGCTGCGGAATCGTCCGCGAACTTTCTCACCCCGTCAGCGAAGGGCTTCCACCACGTATCGCCGGGTTCGTAGCCCGCGCGGTCGTACCAGAAATTGTAATGCGGGGGGATCTTCCCCCAGGCCATGAGAAGCTGCACGGCGATATGCGGCACCTCGGGGAGGCCCTTGATGAGAAGTTTCCAGAGGGCTTCCTCTTCCTGGCTCTCGGGGTCGGCCATGTGGGCGCGCAGCACGCGCTCAAGGCGCTCCGCCACCTCCGGTCCGGGATAACCGGGCGTCCCCTCCTGCGGCGCGGGGAGCCTGTGCTGCACCGCGTTCCAGAGCGCGTGCACGAAAGGCACGCCCTCGGCGAGAATGGCCTCGCGCCTCTTCTGGGCTTCGTACTCGGCGTCGCGCCGCGCCGCGTCCTCTTCGGAATAGATCTCGAAGACGGGAGGCGCGAAGCGGAAACGGGTCTTGGCAGAAAGCAGGGCATGGGCGTACGCCGCCACGGTATCCTCGTCCGGATCCGTCACGAAAAGCTCCGCGAACCAACGCGCCGGCGCCTGTGTCACTTCGCCCTGGGCCATTTCCCAGAGCTCCTGCACGGGAATTTCGCGGGCCAGGGCGTCGCGCTTCGCTGCCGAGGCCTCAAGCGCTTTCACGATCCCGTCCCGGGACATGGAGGAAAAGCCCGGCACCACGGGGCCGGTCCAGGGCAGTATCCTGGAGGACGGCAGCTTGGTTTCGCGGCGGTTGGGAAGAAGAAGCCGGAGGCGCCCCCTGGCTTCCTCCGTCACCATGCCTATCTGCGGCGTATTGGACTCAAAATATTCGACAATGCAGCCCGGCGCTGGGAACTGTAAACCCGCCATCCCGTCTTCTCCTTCAGTAAATTCCACGTAATGGACAGCTTTTAACCTTCATGCATTTTTGCCGTTCTGGCAAGTTGCAATTCCGCATGTCTCCCTCCGTGTTCCGGAAGGCACCGGAAAAAGGACTTGCGTATTTCCCCCGCCCATCCTTAAAATAAACTTTTCATGTGACACTTTTTCCGCGTGATCTGCCGTACGGCCTTCACGCGCCGTGAGCGGGGGAGCGCATCCCCGGCGCGGTGCCGGATGTGGCGGAGGAGCCCGGATCGCCTCCGGTCCGCCAGCCCGCGCACGCTCCCGATGGAGATTGATTTGGAACTACAGCACCCTTCGCATCACCGCAGCCTGCCTCTTCAGGACGTTAAGGAACCCCAGCTCTTCCGTGAGCAGTTTCCGTACACGAGCATCTGCCGCACCGAATTCGATGACGTGGTGCTCGCGCCGCATCCGGCCGATCAGCTCTGCATCACGGATACCACGTTCCGCGACGGCCAGCAGGCCCGTCCGCCCTACACTGTCAGCCAGGTGGCGAAAATCTTCGATTTCCTGCACAGGCTCGGCGGAAAAACCGGCCTCATCACGGCCTCGGAATTTTTCATGTACTCCGAGCGTGACAGGAAATGCATCGACGCATGCCGCGCCCGCGGCTACCGCTTCCCGCGCATCACGGGATGGATCCGCGCCAACAAGAACGATCTCCAGCTCGCGAGGGACATGGAATTTTCCGAAGTCGGCATGCTCACCAGCGTTTCCGACTACCACATCTTCCTGAAGCTCGGCAAAACGCGCAAACAGGCCTTTGACATGTACGTGGACCTGGTCTCCCAGGCCCTGGAGTGGGGCATTATCCCCCGCTGCCACTTCGAGGACGTCACCCGCGCGGATATCTACGGCTTCTGCCTGCCCTTCGCGTCCAAGCTCATGGAGCTCTCCCGCCAGGCCGGCATGCCCGTCAAAATCCGCCTCTGCGACACCATGGGCTACGGCGTGCCCTATCCCGGCGCCACCCTGCCCCGCTCCGTGCAGCGCCTCGTGCACGTCTTCATTGACGAGGCCGGCGTTCCCAGCCAGTGGCTCGAGTGGCACGGGCATAACGACTTCCACAAGGTGCTCGTCAACGGCGTCACGGCCTGGCTCTACGGCTGCGGCGCGGTCAACAGCACGCTCCTCGGCTTCGGCGAGCGCACGGGCAACACGCCCCTCGAGGCCCTGGTCATCGAGTACATTTCCCTCACGGGCAACGACGCGGCCGCGGACACCACGGTGATCACGGAAATCGCGGACTACTTCTCGAAGGAACTGCACTACCACATCCCGAACAACTATCCCTTCGTGGGCCGCGACTTCAACGCCACGAGCGCAGGCGTGCACGTGGACGGTCTCTCCAAAAACGAGGAGATCTACAATATCTTCGACACGGACCGCATTCTCGCCAGGCCCGTGCCGATCATCATCACCGACAAATCCGGCCGCGCCGGCGTGGCCTACTGGCTCAACCACAACCTTAAACTCAACGGCACGGAACACGAAGTGTCGAAGCGGCATCCCGCCGTGGGCAAGATCTACGACGCCATCATGGAATCGTACAAGAACGGCCGCACCACCTCCTACTCCTACGAGGAAATGGAAATTCTGGCGCACCGCTTCATGCCCGAGCTCTTCACTTCCGAATTCGACCATATGAAGCAGCTGGCCGGCGAGCTTTCCGCCCACCTGCTCATCAAGCTGGCCGAGGAGGAGTCCCTGCTCACCTACGGCAAGGACGCCTGCAGCCGCCTCAACGAATTCGCGAAGGAATACCCCTTCATCCAGTACCTCTATCTCACGGACGCCCAGGGCAAGCTCAAGTGCTCCACCATCACGGATCCGGCCTACCAGGAGAAGTACGAGGCCCTGCCCATCGGCTATGACTTCTCCGACAGGGAATGGTTCAAAAAGCCCATGGCCACAGGCGACCTGAACATCATGGACGTTTATCAGTCCAGGTTCACGGGCAAGCTGGTGATCACGGTTTCCTGCGCCGTCACGGACAAGGATGACAACATCACCGGCGTCCTCGGCTGCGACATCCAGCTCGAACAGCTCCTCAAGAGAGCCCAGGAACTGGAACTCGCCCAGCACGAGGAACAGGACAGGGGCTGATTTTTCCTCCCGCAGACAACTTCAGGGAGGCGGATTTCCCGCCTCCCAAAACCGCACATATCCACGAGCAGCTCATGATTACACTCAGCGACAAACTCACCGTTCTCAAGGACGGCAGGCTCCTCGGCGAAGAGGAAGCCCGGGCCACCGGCACCGACATCGCCCAGGCGAAGAAGAACACCCTGGCCTCCCGCATCCTCAGGGCCCACAGCAAGGCTTCCGACAGGGACAGCCTTCTGCACATCACCTTTGACGGGCTCGCCTCCCATGACATCACCTTCGTGGGCATCATCCAGACCGCCAGAGCCAGCGGCCTGAAGGAATTTCCCGTTCCCTACGCCCTCACCAACTGCCACAACAGCCTCTGCGCCGTAGGCGGCACCATCAACGAGGACGACCACCTCTTCGGCCTCACCGCAGCCCAGAAGTACGGCGGCAACTACGTTCCCCCGAACCTGGCCGTCATCCACCAGTACGTGCGCGAGACCATGGCCGGCTGCGGCCGCATGATCCTCGGTTCCGACAGCCACACCCGCTACGGCGCCCTCGGCACCATGGGCGTGGGCGAAGGCGGCCCCGAGCTCGTAAAGCAGCTTCTGAAGCGCACCTACGACATCGCGGAGCCCGAGACCGTCCTCGTGTGGCTCGAGAACGCCCCCCAGCCCGGCGTGGGCCCGCAGGACGTGGCCGTCGCCCTTGTCGGCGCCGTCTTCAAGAGCGGCTTCGTCAAGAACCGCGTCCTCGAGTTCGCCGGCCCCGGCATCGCGAGCCTCTCCGTCGAGTACCGCATGGGCATCGACGTCATGACCACCGAGACCACCTGCCTCTCCTCCATCTGGGAGACGGACGACAGGGTCAAGGCGTACCTCACCGAACACGGCCGCGCCGGGGACTACAAGAAGCTCTCCCACGACGCTCCCGCCGCCTTCGACCGCTGCATCGTCATCGACCTCGCCAAAGTGCCGGCCATGATGGCCCTGCCTTTCCATCCGAGCAACGCGTACCCGGTGACCGAAGTCATCGCCCACGCGAAGGATATCTTCGGTGAAATCGAGGATGCGGCCCACAAACAGTTCGGCAGACTCGCCGACAGCTTCAGGCTCAGGGACAAGATCCACGCCGACGGCATCCATGTGGATCAGGGCCTCATCGCCGGCTGCGCCGGCGGCTCCTTCGAGAACCTGACTCTCGCCGCCGCCATCCTTGACGGAAAGAGCATCGGCAACACGCCCTTCTCACTCTCCGTCTACCCCGCTTCCGAGCCCCAGGCCATCGCCCTCGTGCGCAACGGCTCCTATGTAAAGCTCATGGAAGCCGGCGCCCTCATCAAGAACGCCTTCTGCGGCCCCTGCTTCGGCGCGGGCGACACCCCGGCTCACGGCGCCCTGTCCATCCGCCACTCCACCCGCAACTTCCCGAACCGCGAGGGCTCCAAGCCCGGCAACGGCCAGGTCGCGGGCGTGGCCCTCATGGACGCCCGCTCCATCGCCGCTACCGCGGCCAACGCCGGACGCCTCACCCCTGCCACGGATCTTGACTGGGATAAGATCAACCCCGATCTCACCTACCATTTCGACGCCAATATCTACAGAGAGCGCTGCTATCAGGGCTGGGGCAGGGCCGATTCCTCCGTGGAACTCAAGTACGGTCCCAACATCACTGACTGGCCGGCCATGGCCGCTCTTCCCGAGAATCTGCTCCTCAGGGTCGCCTGCGTCATCACCGACCCCGTGACCACCACCGACGAGCTCATTCCCTCCGGTGAAACCTCCTCCCTGCGCTCCAACCCCCTGAAGCTGGCCGAGTTCGCCCTCTCCAGAAAGGATCCGGAGTACGTGGGCAGGGCCAAAGACGTGTTCGCCTTCGAGAAGAAGCGCGAAGCCGACCCGGCTGACGCGTCCGTCCTTCAGGCCGTGCGCCAAGCCCTCGCTCCTCTCGAAAAGAGCGACAGGGCGCTCTTTGACGCCATCTGCGGCGGAAAGGATCTCGCCGGCACCGGCATCGGCTCGACCATCTTCGCCATGAAGCCCGGCGACGGCAGCGCCCGTGAGCAGGCCGCTTCCAGCCAGAAGGTGCTCGGCGGCTGGGCCAACCTCGCCCTCGAATACGCCACGAAGCGCTACCGCTCCAACCTCATCAACTGGGGCATGCTGCCTTTCCTCTGCGAGCCCGGCATCGAGAAGACCATCGCCAACGGCGACTTCATCCTTGTGCCCGGCATCCGCTCCGCAGTGAAGGAAAAGAAGGAAGTCATTCCCGCGCTCTTCATCCATGACGGCAGCGTATCCGCTCTCTCCCTGAAGCTCGGCGATCTCACCGATGACGAGCGCCGCATCATCCTCGACGGGTGCCTCATCAACTTCTACAACGAAAAGTAAGCCACGGCGCTTCTGACAGCCAGAGGGGGCTGCGCATCCTGCGCGGCCCCCTCTTTTTTTGCCCGTCACGGGAACATTCCCCGGAAGCGCCCCGGAAAATCAGCAGGCCTGTTTCACGTCCTGCCCGGGATAAACAGCGTGATCTGCGATTTCTCAGAATCATGCCGCGATAACGAAAATCTGAACGGTTTTCGCAGAAATTGAGTTTAATCAAAAATAATTTGCTAAAATATCCTCATTTATCATTTTTTTTGCTAAAAAAAACAAATTTAACGAAAAAATTGCAGGAAAAATCCGTTTTTAAGCATTTTTTTCGTTAATTTTGAAAAAAATCATACTGACGTAACGAAAAATCTGACATTTTTGCAAAAAATTGAGTTTAATCAAAAATAATTTGCTGAATTTTCTTCATTTTATCGAATAAATTTGTTAATTTCAGCACATTCCGTAATTTCTGATATGGAAGTGGAGGAAAAAACATGCTGCCTGCTGAATTAGCCGAACTGGTGAGGCGGATCCAGAAGCAAAAGCCGGAAGGACAGACCATTGAGATTAAGTCTGCCCATGAGGATGTACCGAAACGGCTTTATGACACCCTGTCTTCCTTTTCGAATCAGGATCAGGGAGGCATCATTGTTTTCGGTATTGATGAACAAAAAAACTATGCAGTAGCCGGCATCTACGATCCACAGGATCTGCAAAAAAACGTTACCGAACAGTGCAATCAGATGGAACCGCCGGTCAGAGCTCTCTTTACCATTGCTGAAATCGATGGGAAACAGGTTTGCTCTGCTGAAATCCCCTCCATAGAACTCTCTGAAAGACCCTGTTATTACAAGGGCGCAGGGAAAGTAAAGGGATCATACATACGTGTCGGCGATGCTGATCAGCACATGACAGACCATGAAATCTACAGCTTTGAAGCCTACCGCAGGCACCGGCACGATGATGAGCGTCCCGCGGAGAGGGCATCCATGAATATGCTGGACAGGGATGCGCTGCAAAGCTGCCTGGCGGAACAGCGAAAATCCCGGCCGAAATTCGCCTCCCTCCCGGATTCACTTGCCTGCGAGCTGCTGAATATCTCCCGCTCGGGGAAGCCGACTCTGGCTGCCATCATGAACTTCTGTGTCTATCCACAGGGATATTACCCGCAGCTCTGCATCACGGCAGTCTCCGTACCCGGCACACAGATAGGCGATGTCAGCGGGAACGGTGTGCGTTTCCTCGACAACAGCCGCATCGAAGGCACTATCTCCAGCATGGCAGACCAGGCTGTGGCTTTCTGTCTCCGGAATATGAAAGTACGGACGGTCATCGACCCCAGGACCGGACGCAGAAACGACCGCACGGAATATCCCGTAGAGGCAATCCGCGAGGCTGTGCTCAATGCCCTGATCCACCGGGATTACAGCACGTACACGGAAGGCACCCCCGTGCAGCTTGATCTTTTCACGGATCGTCTTGAGGTGCACAGCCCCGGCTGCCTTTACGGCGGAATGAGCGTGGAACAGCTCGGGTATGCGAAACCGGAACTGCGCAATCCCGCTCTGGCTGTGATGGCGGAAAAGCTCACGGGGGCAGAAAACCGGTATTCCGGTATCCCGACAATGCGCCGGGCCATGAAAGAGTTTCACCTCCCTGAACCGCAATTCGAAAACCGGAGAGACGAGTTCGTTGTCACCTTTTACAACACGGCGCCGGGCTCTCCTGCAGCCACGGACAGCCCCGCAGAAAAAAATTCCGCAACCCAGACGGATCTCCTGCTCGACTTCTGCAAAACACCCCGCACCCGCCAGGAACTCGCGGACTTCCTGGGACGTAAAACCGTGTACTCCGCCATAAGAAAGTTCATAACGCCCCTGGTGAAAAGCGGCAGGCTTGAAATGACTATCCCCGAAAAACCCAAAAGCAAAAATCAGCGTTACCGCACGCGGCCGCAGCAGGCCCTCTGACACACCGGCGTTTTTCCGGCGGCGCACTGCCGCCTGAGCCTCTTTTCCGTGTCAGGCAGAACTGTCCCGGGTTTTCTGACAGGGAGAACAGCGGGGCAGTCACCGGGGAGACGGGGAAGGGGGCAGCAGCGCGATCATAAAATTCCGCCTTCTGTCCAGAATCTGGAAAGCCGGCCTGATATGTCTGTCATGTCCGGCAGGCCAGGCGCAGTGCCTGCCGGATGAATACTCCTTTCTTTCCCCGTCCGGCCGATTCCTGCCGGACATGCCCGCCGGGCGGCGGGAAGGCACGCTCCACCTTTCCCGCCGCCCGCGGTTCTGAAAGGGGGCTGTCAGGCGATCGCTCACCGGATCCGCCAAACGATCGCCCACCGGGCCCGCATCAACAGCCCCCCGGCCTGGGGCCCGCAGATATCCGCGCAAAAAAAAACAAAAAAAGCTGGATAAAGTTCAGAATCTGGAAAGGTGACAGCGCAGATTGAAATTTTTTTCCTGACAATGTGTCATCCGGGGCAGAGCACGGGAAAAGGGTCCCGGGATGCCCCGGCAGGCGCTCCCGGATCCGGAAGCACAAAAAAAGGGAAGATACCCGCGAAGGGCATCTTCCCTGAATTTTTCTGAAAAAGAGAACCGTCTAGTCCCAGTGGAACGTCTCGGTCTTTTCGATGGCGGGATCGAGGCTGTTCCTTACGGGACAGCGTTTAATGGCGATGCCGAGCCCTTTGCGGTCACGCTCGCTGTACTCCTGCTCCGGCATGAAGATGTCGATGGCGTATCTGCTGATGCGCATGGGGTGATCGGCCATATCCGTGACGATTCTGGCGTGCAGGCCCTCAGTGGACATATTCCTGTGCTCCAGATAGATGCCCACGATGGAGAGAATGCAGTTGACGAGGCCGGCGCTGACCATTTCAACAGGACCCCAGAGATCAAAGGAACTCGGGCCGGCCTGACAGACGATTTCGGCCCTGCCTTCGAGCACGGCCTTTGTCTGCATGCCGCCGAGCCAGGTATTGTCGATGGTGAACTCGAGAAAAGGTTTTTCCTCTGCCATGGCGCCTACTTCCCCTTGGCGGGCTCGATGCACTCGACGCCGTGCATGTAGGGCACGAGCACTTTGGGAAGGACGATGCTGCCGTCCTTCTGCTGTCCGTTCTCGATGATGGCGGCCATGGTTCTGCCTGTGGGCAGGCCGGATCCGTTGAGGGTGTGCACGAACTGCGTCCTGCCGCCTTTGGGCTTGAAGCGGATGTTGGCGCGGCGGGCCTGGAAGTCAACGCAGTTGGAGCAGGACGAAATCTCCCTGTAGGTCTTCTGGGCGGGCAGCCAGACCTCGAGGTCGTACGTCTTGGCGGAGCTGAAGCCCATGTCGCCGGTGCAGAGCACGATCTGGCGGTAGGGAAGTTCCAGTTCCTCGAGGAGCTGGCGGGCGTGGCCGGTCATGAGCTCGAGCTGGTTGAAGCTGTCGTCCGGATGGGAGAAGCGCACCATCTCGATCTTGTTGAACTGGTGCATGCGGATGAGGCCGCGGGTATCCCTGCCTGCGGCGCCGGCTTCGGAGCGGAAGCAGGCCGTGGCGGCCGTGTAGCCCCTCGGGAGATCCTCCTCATTCAGAACCTCGCCCGCGTGCAGGTTGGTGAGCGTCACTTCCGCGGTGGGGATGAGGTAGTAGTCCTGCTCGCGCAGCCTGAAGAGGTCCTCCTCGAACTTGGGAAGCTGGCCCGTGCCGGTCATGGTGGCGCGGTTGACGATGAAGGGCGTGGCCACTTCGATGTAGCCCTGTTTCTCGTGCTCATCGAGGAAGAAATTGATGAGGGCGCGCTCGAGCTTGGCAGCCCAGCCGAAGGTGATGACGAAGCGGCTGCCGGCCTCGCGCACGGCGCGCTCGAAGTCAAGGCCGCCGAGATTCGTGCCGAGATCCCAGTGGGGCTTCGGCTCGAAGTCAAAGGACGGAGGCGTTCCCCAGCGGCGGATCTCCACGTTCTCGGTCTCGTCCTTTCCCACGGGCACGGAGGTGTCGGGGATGTTGGGCACGCCCATCATCCAGTCCGTCACAGCCTGCCTCGCTTCCTCGGTCTCGGCGTCAAGAGCCTTGATGCGGTCGGAGAGCCCGCCGAGCTCGGCGATGCGCGCGGAGGCGTCCTTTCCCTCACGCTTCAGCAGGGCCACTTCCTGGGAGGCCTTATTGCGCTCGCTTTTGAGCGTCTCGACCTCGGCGATGAGAGCGCGGCGCTTCCCGTCGAGCTTCTGGAAATCCTCTATGGAAAGTTTGGAGTGGCGCACCTTCAGGTTGCGTTTCAGTATTTCCGGCTGTTTCTGTACAAGCTTGAGATCTAACATACTGTCCTCATTTGAATACCTGCCGCGTCTCCCCCGTGGGGATCACGCGTTTTTCATGGCGGCAGGCCGCCTTGTTTTTTAAGGAGGAGGGCGGAAAATGCCCTGAACGGAAGTTTCTAGCACCCGGAGCCCTTGCCTTGCAAGGATGCGCGCTTACGTAGTAACCTGAAAGGCGCAGAGCCCCCCGGGCTCTGTCCGGCTACGCCGCGCGTCGCCGTGCGCCTCGTTCCAGAACCTCCGGGGCCGCGACCCGGATCACACTGCGGAGACTCCACATGAAAATGCCTCGCCTGCTTCTTCCCGTTTTTCTCGCTGCCGCCATGGGCATGCTCACGGCCTGCGGCCCCAGCAACACCATTCACCTGCAGCCCTACAAGGCAGCCTCCTCCGTCCTGCCCGGACCCACGGCACCCACGATCTCCGTGGTGAAATTCCAGGATCAGCGCCCGGATCCCTCCTCGCTCGGCAAACGCCGTGACGGCAGCTATTTCACCACCATGGACAGCGCCTCGGAGTGGTTCTCCCGCTCCATCGTGGACGCCCTCTCTGCCCGAGGCTACCAGGTGAGCTACGCCCAGTCCACGGCCGAAGCCATCAAGGGCAAGCCCGCCTACCTGCTGACCGGCACCCTGAACGAGCTCAAAATCAACGAGAAGTCGGCCACGTCCTTCGATACTTCCATTACGGCCAAATACACGCTGGCTGACCGCAACAAAAAGATCTCCATGGAGACCCTCAACGCCAGCCAGACCAAGACCGGCCTGCCTGGCAACAGCACGGTTGAGAACCTGCTGAGGGATACCCTCACCGACGTGGTCAACCCCATGGCCGAGAAGGTGGCCGCCAAAATCGGCAGATAACTTTTTCCCGCTATCAGCATACTGCCGGGATTTCCGCGTAAGCGGGGATCCCGGCTTTGCTTTCCGGAGGCATACTTTGGCCCAGCAGATCATGCTCAAGGTTTACGCAAACGTCATCCATCCGGGGAAAGGCCTCGCGGACGCCCTGCGCCCGCTCTGCCATGAGGCCGTCTCCACGGACGGCGGCGACGATTCCGTCACGGAGAAGGACGGCATGGTCCTTCTTTCCTTCGAGGGCATCTACTTCCCCTGGGAAGAGGCGGCCGGTGCCATACGCTCCCATATCACGAAGGACTCCACCGGAAAGATGGACGTGCTTGATATGGAAAACTGGCGCATCACCCGTTTTTTCATAAAGGACGGCACGGTCACGTCCCGGTCGGGTTCCCTCAACAACGCTCTCGACTACAACGGTTTCTAATCCTGCCTGCGCTTGAAGAGCTTCTCGAGGGCAGCGGCGTCCCGGCGCAGCACGGTGGGCCGGCCGTGCGGGCAGTAATCCCTGTCCGGCGTGGCGAGCCACTGGGAAACAAGATTCATGGCCTCGTCCCGCGTGAGCCTCTGCCCGCCCTTGATGGCGGACCTGCAGGCCATGGTGGCGAAGCGCGCCCGGAAATCGTCCTTTAATCCCGCGAGGCACTCCCTGAGAAAATCCTGCGCTCCGGCGCGGTCCAGAAGGGCCGGTATCCCGTCCACGGTGAGCGTGCCGCCGCAGAGCGTTCCCCTGTACCCCAGGCCTTCCAGCATCTCCTTCACGTCTCTCCAGCGCCCGGCCTCGGCAGGGTGCAGTTCGAGCACCAGGGGCAGGGCCAGGCCCTGGCTCGCCCCATGCCAGCCCTTTTCCGAAAAACGCGAGAAGAGAATGCGCTCGTGCACGGCGTGCTGGTCGAGGATGACAAGGGCGTCCGACGCGTCACGGAACACAAGATAGGTGCCCGCCACCTGCCCGAGATACTCGAGCCCGCGGGACGGGGCCGGTTCCGGCACTTCCCGCAGAAGATTTTCCGGCACGGGAGGCGTGGGACGGGGTTCGGTCTTCTCCTCCTCCCGGAAGGACGGCGCGTCTTCTCCGGAAGGCGCCGGCTCCCGGAGACCGGGCTCCGGAAAAGGCGCCGGCTGCGTCATGCCGCGGGAATCAGGCACGGGGTGAGGCCGCGCCACGGTCCATTCCCCGTCTCCCTCTGACTCCTTCTCTGCAGGCAGGGGCCTCCTTAGGGGGCTGTCAGCGGCTCCCCAGAAGCCCATGGGGCGGGATTCGGCCAGAACAGGGGACGCCTCTTCCTTTTTCCCGGCTGACGGCGGGGTCACTTCAGGGGAAGCGCCGTCCTTCACGCCGCATCCCGCGTCGAGCTCACCCGATGGCGTCTGGAGAGAGGAACGCACGGCCGTGAGCACGGCGGCGTAGACCGCCGATTCATCCCTGAAGCGCACCTCACTTTTGGCGGGGTGCACGTTGACGTCCACTTCTGCGGGATCGAGTTCCACGAAGACCACGGCCTGGGGATAGTCACGGCTCGTAATGCGGCCCTCGTAGGCCTGGCGCACGGCGCCGTAGACGCGCTTGTCCGTGACGCTCCTGCCGTTCACGAAAATGAGGATGCGGCTCCCGTGGGGCTGGCTCACGTCGGGCCTCGCGGCCAGGCCGTGCACGCGCACGCCGCTGCGCTCCGCGTCAAAAGGCGCGAGCGCCTCCACGACCTGCGGCGGCCACATGCGGGCCAGTCTCGCAGCGAGGGTTTCCCCGGGCAGGCACTGCAGAAGCGTCCTTCCGTCGCTCATGAGGGAGAAGGCCACGTCCGTGCGGGCCAGGGCCTGGCGCTCCAGCCATTCGAGGCAGCGCTTCACCTCCGTGGCCGGACTCTTCAGAAATTTGAGGCGGGCCGGCACGTTGCTGAAGAGGTCGCGCACCTCCACCACCGTCCCCTGGTGCAGGGAGGAGGGCTCCACCCCGGAACGCTCCCCAAAGGACACGCGGATCACGCTGCTCACCACGCTGCCGTTCTCCCCGCGCACGGCGGAGGCCATGCTGAAGTCCGACACGGAGGCTATGCTCGGCAGGGCTTCGCCCCTGAAGCCGTAGGAGTGGATGCTGTCGAGGTCGGTCACCTTCCTGATCTTGCTCGTGGCATGGCGCAGCACCGCGAGGGAAAGCTCATCCGGCAGCACGCCGGATCCGTTGTCCTGCACGCGGATAAGCCCCTGTCCCCCGTTTTCAAGCTGCACGTCCACGCGCGTGGCCCAGGCGTCGAGGCTGTTCTCCACAAGCTCCTTGACCACGCTGGCCGGACGTTCCACCACCTCGCCGGCTGCTATCTGATTGCAGAGCTCGGACGGCAGGACCTGAATTCTCGATACCGGAAGGGCCATGGCATTTCCTCCTTTTTTCGGCTGTCATGAGAAGGTACGACATCGGGACGGGCCGGGCAAGAACGGCTGCCCCGCCGCGGCGTTCCGGAAACGGCGTCGTTGCATTTCCCCGCGGAAATACCTATCTTTTTTATGTTTCCCTCCAGGAAAGCGGAGGAGGTTTTATGCACAAGGATAAACCAGTCACGAAAGCCCGGACGGCAGCGTCCGTCTCTTCCCTCTTCCCGAAGCGGGGCTACGACCCGGAGATGCTCTATGTGGAGTGCAGCCGGTGCGGCGCGCCCATACTCTGGGAGCCCGGCCAGACCGCGAAAATACTCCGGGACGCCGGCATCTCGCCCCTGGAGCTCGACGCCTCCTGCGTCATCCTGAGCGACGGATGCCCTCTCTGCACCTCCGGGGATTCCTTTACGGTCTCCATCCGGCGGCTCACGAAGCCGTCCGCCGGCGGCATGCCTCCCTCGGGCGGCACCTGCTAGCTCCCTTTTTCCCCTGCCAGCCTCCCGGCGTATTGATTTCTGTGATTTTCTGACGTATTTTAGCACACTTTCCTGTGGACAGGAAAAAATACGTTTGGAGGCTTTTGTTTATATGGCAACTAAAGAAAACGAGTCGGAATCCATCGATTTTCAAGCTTGGCTCGATAACAATTTAGACAACAGCTTTGGCGAACTGGAGGAAGGCTCGATCGTCAAAGGCACCATCGTCAAAATTGATAAAGAAAATGTCCTGGTGGACGTGAACTTCAAGTCCGAAGGCCAGATCCCCACCAGTGAATTCCTCGACAAAGAGGGCAATATAACGGTTAAGGTCGGGGACGTCATCGACGTCTTCGTTGTGCACAAGAATGAAAGCGACGGCACCATCAGCCTGTCCTTTGAGAAGGCCAAGCGCATGCAGGTCTTCGACAAGCTCGAGAAGGTGCAGGAAAACAACGAGATCATCAAGGGCCGCATCATGCGCCGCATCAAGGGCGGCTACACCGTCGATATCGGCGGCGTGGAAGCCTTCCTGCCCGGCTCCCATGTGGATCTCCGTCCTGTCCCGGACATGGACGCCCTCGTCAATCAGGAATTCGAATTCCGCGTTCTCAAGATCAACCGCCACCGCAGCAACGTCATCGTCTCCCGGCGCGTCCTGCTCGAAGAGGAACGCGACTCCAAGCGTAAGAAGCTCCTTGAAACCCTCGCCGAAGGCCAGATCGTGCACGGCAAGGCCAAGAACATCACCGAGTACGGCGTCTTTGTCGACCTCGGCGGCCTCGACGGCCTCCTGCACATCACGGACATGAGCTGGAAGCGCATCCGCCATCCCAAGGAAATGGTCAGCCTCGGCCAGGACCTCACCCTCAAGGTGCTCTCCTTTGACCGCGAGAACTGCAAGGTCTCCCTGGGTCTCAAGCAGCTCGTTCCCGATCCGTGGGAAAACATCACCGAACGCTTCCCCATCGGCACCAAGGTCAAAGGCAAAGTCACCAATCTCGTGGACTACGGCGCCTTTGTGGAGCTTGAGCCCGGCGTCGAGGGCCTCGTGCACATTTCCGAAATGTCCTGGACCCGCAAGCTGCGTCATCCGTCCCAGCTCATCCACACCGGCGACGAGGTGGAAGTGGTCATCCTGGGTGTTGACGCTGACAAGAAGCGCATCAGCCTCGGCATGAAGCAGGTCCGTCCCAATCCCTGGGAACTCGTGGCCGAGAAGTACCCCGAAGGCACCATCCTTGAGGGCACCATCAAGAACATCACCGAGTTCGGCATGTTCATCGGCATCGAGGACGGCATCGACGGCCTCATCCACGTCTCCGACATTTCCTGGACCAAGAAGATCCGCCATCCCAGCGAGCTCTATCATGTGGGCGACGTGGTGCAGGCCAAGGTCCTCACCGTTGACCAGGAGAACGAGAAGTTCACCCTCGGCATCAAGCAGCTCGTGGAAGATCCCTGGAGCCATGTGCCTGCCACCTATCCCGTGGGCTGCACCGTGAAGGGCGTCATCACCAACATCACCGAGTTCGGCCTCTTCGTCGAGGTTGAGGAAGGCGTTGAAGGTCTGGTGCACGTTTCCGAGCTCGGCCTCGGCAAGAAGATCAAGACCCCGGCTGACGCCTTCAAGGAAGGCCAGGAAATCGAGGCCAAGGTCATCCACGTGAGCGCTGAGGAACGCCGTCTCGGCCTTTCCATCAAGCAGCTCCGCGGCCATGACGAGGAAAAGGGCAAGGAATACCACACCGGCCCCCAGGAAGCCGGCTCCCAGAATCTGGGCGACCTCCTGAAGCAGGCCGCCAGCTCTGAGGAAGAGAAGTAGTTTCTTCCCTCACCCCTGAAAACAGAAGAGGCGCGCCCCCGCGGGGACGCGCCTCTTTTCTTTCCGGAAGCACCCGGCTCAGTAGAGCTGGTAGCGGAACGAGGGGGCGGAACGGGAGGAGATCCTGTCCGCTATATCTCCGGCAATGCTGCCGAGAACGTCCGTGACCTGCTCTCTCCAGCTGTCCTGCCTCGGCATCTTCACGAGCGCGGTGTCAGCGGGCACGCCGGTCTTTTCGCTGAGACAGCCGAGCGCCTTCTCAAAACCGCCGATTTCGTCGATAAGACCGAGCTTCAGGGCCTGGCGGCCGGTAAAGGCCGCGCCCGTGGCCATGGCCTTCACCTTTTCCCTGTCGAGGTGGCGCCGGTCAGCCACGATCCCCACAAACTGGTCGCAGATCTCGGCCATGAACTTCTGCAGGTATTCCTTTTCCGCGTCCGTGGGGGCGCGCATGGGGTTGCCCGCCGCCTTGTCCGGACCCGTGGTGTACAGGAGATAGCCGATTCCGAGAGAGTCGAGCAGCTTCTCGTTGTGCAGGGACTGCATGATGACGCCGATGGATCCCGTCACCGTGCCTTCGCCCGCGAAGACCCGCTCTCCGGCCATACTGATCATGAGGCCGCCCGACGCGGCCATGCTGCCCATGGAAACCACCACGGGCTTCTCTTTCCCGAACTCCAGGAGCTCCTCATAGAAGACCTCGGAGACCGCCGCGCTCCCTCCGGGGGAGTCAACGCGCACGAGAATCCCCTTTATGCCGTCAGCGTGGCGCAGCCTGTGCAGCCAGGCCGTCTGTTTCGAAAGATCTTTTATCTCGCCCTTTATTTCCAGCAGGGCCACATGGGGACCATCCGGCAGGGCGTCGGAACCGGCGCCGGCGAGGGCAAAGCCCCCGGCGGCGATGAGCGCGAGCACGATCAGAAGAAGCCAGTGCCTGCGCCAGAAGGGTTTCTTCTTTTCCTGCAGGCTCTTCACGAAGGCCGCCAGGATGACCCGGCACTGCCGGCATTCCTCAGTTTCCGGGGACGTTTTCAAGTTCCCGGTATCCGGTGTAGTATTATCCATCCTCAGATTTCTCCTTCCTGTCACATGGGAAGGCATCCCCGGGGACGCCTTCTCTTCCAGAATTACGCCCAGCTTCCGGGGCGCGCAACAGCTCTCCCCGCCATCCGGACACAGAACATGGAAAACAGTCATATCAGGGCATCCCTGCTCGCCCGCGGACAGGTGCAGGGCGTGGGCTTCAGGCCCTTCGTCTACCGGCTCGCCGTCAGCCTCGGCCTCACGGGCAGCGTGGGCAACACGTCAGAAGGCGTGCGCATCGAAATCCAGGGGCCGCGCGGCGCCGTCGCGGCCTTCAGGGACAGGTTCCCGGCGGAGCTTCCGCCCCTCGCCCGTCTCACGGGCCTCTCCTTCCGCGAAATCCCCCTTCTTCCGGACGAGACCGGCTTCACCATAGCCCGGAGCACCGGGCACCGCGGCCACAGCGTGCTCATCAGCCCCGACGTGGGCGTCTGCGGAGACTGCCTCAGGGATATGCGCGACCCGGGAAACCGCCGCTACCGCTATCCCTTCACGAGCTGCACCAACTGCGGACCGCGCTACACCATCACGCGCTCCATTCCCTACGACCGCGCCACCACCTCCATGGCCTGCTTTCCCCTCTGCCCGGACTGCTCCCGCGAGTACACGGATCCGCTTGACCGCCGCTTCGACGCCCAGCCCATAGCCTGCCCGGCCTGCGGCCCGCGTCTCTGGTTTCTTTCCTGCCGGGACGGCGTCCTTCCTGAAGTCACCGCCTGCACGGAAGAAAACAGCAGGGATCCCATAGCCCGCGCCGTTGCCGCCCTCCTTGAGGGACGCATCGTTGCCCTGCGGGGGATAGGCGGCTTCCAGCTCGCCTGCGACGCCTCGGACGAAGCCGCGGTCAGCCTTCTCCGCCGGCGCAAGCACCGCCCGCACAAGGCCTTCGCCCTCATGGCCGCGGACACCGGCCACGCGGAGACCGCGGCCTTCATCAGCGGTGCCGAAGCGGCCCTTCTCACCTCACCGGCCCGCCCCGCCGTGGTTCTCGGGAAACGGAAGGGAGCCCCTCTCGCCCCTTCCGTCGCACCGGATACCGCCACGGTGGGCATTATGCTCCCCACCTCGCCCCTTCACGCCGTTCTCTTCGACCTGCTCGCCGAAGCCTGTTCCCAAAAGGGCCGTCCCGTACCCCTTCTCGTCATGACCTCGGGCAACGTGACAGGCGATCCCATCTGCCTCGGCAACCGCGAGGCCCTGCGCCGCCTCAGCGGCACGGCCGACGCCTTCCTCCTCCACGACCGCGATATCCTCTGCCGCGTGGACGACAGCGTGACCGCCCTCTTCCCGCGCACCGTCCCTGCTCCCCCGGCGGATATCCTCTACTTCCGCCGCGCCAGGGGCTACGTGCCCGCCCCCGTCAGCCTCAGCCACGCGGACGACACCCGTCCCGTCCTCGGCTGCGGCGCGGGCCTCAAGGCCACAGTCTGCATTACGCGCGGAGACAGTGCCTTCGTGGGCCAGCACACGGGTGATCTCGGAAACGCCGCTGCCGCAGGCTTCTACGAGGAAACGGCCCGCCACCTCATGGATCTGCTCGAGGTGGTCCCCGGCCTCATCGTGCGCGACCTGCACCCTGACTTCTTTTCCTCGCGCTTCGGGGAGGATCTCGCCGGGAAGCTCGGCGTCCCCTGCGTGGCGCTTCAGCACCACGCGGCTCACGCCGCCTCCGTTCTCGCTGAAAACAGCTATATGGCTCCGGCCCTGGCCCTGACCCTGGACGGCACGGGTCTCGGCACGGACGGCACAGTGTGGGGCGGCGAGCTCCTTTTTATGGATCCGGGCCAGCCCGCCTTTACGCGCGCCGGTTCCCTCTCGCCCTTTCCCCTGCCCGGCGGCGATCAGGCCACGCGCTTTCCCTGGCGCATCGCCCTTTCCCTCGATCTCGCCTCGCGCGGCGCTGATGCCGTACCCTTCTGGCGCGAAAGACAGGGTATGGCCGCGGACGCCGTGGCCGAAATGCTCGCGCGCCGCGTGAACTCCCCCCTCACGTCAAGCTGCGGCCGGCTCTTCGATGCCGTGTCCGCTCTCCTCGGCCTGTGCCAGGAGACAAGCTACGAGGGCCAGGCCGCCATACGCCTCGAGACAGCGGCCCTTGGCGCGCGAAGGACGTCCCTCCCGGGAAGGCTTCCGGACATCACGGCGGAGCAGGCCGGAGGCCGCCTGCAGATCTCCTCCGCCGCCCTCTTCCGGCGCGCGAAGGCTCTCTCTGACTCCGGCGCTGACACGGGCACCGCCGCTCTCGGCTTTCACCTCTCTCTCGCCGCCTCTTTCACGGACATGGCTGAGAAGGCGGCGCAGACCTACGGAACGCGCACCATCGCCCTCACGGGCGGCGTCATGCAGAACAGGATCATGGCGGGGGAGCTCGTGCGGCTCCTCTCGGAGCGGGGCTTCACCGTGCTCACGAACAGGGACGTGCCCGCCGGGGACGGGGGCCTGTCTCTCGGGCAGGCTGCCTGGGGCCGGTGGCTCCTTGAGACCGGAAAATACTGATTACTGAAACGTCGCGATGACGCGTCCCTTTCTGAGGCTGACGCGTCCGAGGGGCAGATCACGGTACCAGAGCGCGGCTTCCGTCACCTTCAGATCGCATGTCAGGCTGCGGCCGCCAAGGAGAGCGCGCACCTCGTCAACGCTTTCGAGAACCACGCGCGGTCCCTCTTCCGGCATGAGCGCGCGCAGCCTGCTGTCCGGCACAAAACCGCCGGCGCCGAAGCGCCCCAGCGGCGCTCCCTGCCAGACGAATCCTTCAGGAAGGAGGGGCTCAGCCTGGGCCGGCAGAAAGCGCAGCGTTCCCGAGAACGCGGCGCAGCGGCCGTCAGGGAGAAGTCCGGGATCGACGGTGGCCGAGGAGAGGGCCTCTGGCTCCACATCCTGTCCCGGGGAAGCGGCATGCCGGGCGCAGGGACGCTCTTTCCCCCTGCGGCCCCGTTTTCTGCTCTCCCTGTCCTCTCCGGTACCGCTTTTTTCCGGTTCCGGCTCTCCTGTTTTACGCAGCCTCGCCACGTAGAAGCCCTGGCTTCCGGATCGTTCCCCGTCAACGCGCAGAGTGCCTTCGCTCCCCTCACGGTCGTCCCAGTAAAAGCCGGGGAAGGGGGCGAGCGGCTCCCTGGTGAGCCCGAGACAGGCCTCGGCGTACTCAACCTGGCGTTCGTTTTCCCCGCTGTTGGTGGTGCAGGTGGAGTAGACAACCACGCCGCCGGGGGCAAGGAGTTCAGCAGCCCGGCGCAGGAGAAGCCGCTGCAGGCCGATGAGTGGTTTCACCTTGTCGTCGTGCCAGAGCGCCATGACCTTCGGATTTTTGACGGCTGTGCCCCATCCCGAACAGGGGGGATCCAGCTGGATGTACCTGAGGCTGCCCGGCGCGAGGGGAATATTCTGCCCCTCATAGGAACAGGTGCCGGCCTGCAGAAAATTGCAGACCCTGAGGTTCTGGCGCAGGGTGAACAGGCGGGAATGCGATACCTCGTTGGCCAGCACGAAACCGCCGGGGCCCACGAGCTGGGCCAGAAACCCTGTCTTGCTCCCCGGGCTCGCGCACATGTCGAGCACGGCCGCGCCCTTCTCCGGCGCCAGCGCCAGGGGCGGGAGCATGGACGACCTGTCCTGAATATAAATGAGGCCGAAAAACGCGGCGAGCGAGGATCCGAGGGGCCGCGGCTCGGCTGTGAGGCGCCGGCAGCAGGCCGAAAAAGGCTCGGGTTCGAAGCGGAAGCCTTCTTCCTCAAGGAGGGCAGCCACGCCGGACTGCGCCGGCTCCGGAACGGTAATCCTGAAAGAACGGAGGGGTGCCTCATGGGCGGTATTCGTGTTCTGCATGCCCCCTCCTTACAGGCAAAAAGCCCTGGTCCGCAAGTCCGCGGGCGCTCCGCGGAGATTGCAGGAGACAGAAAGTAAGGGTATTGTTCGGCGATTGCGCCGCTCAGGCACCCCGTTTGCAAAGCGGTCCGCGCGGCGCCGGCATAGTTCCTCTCCCCGCCGTTTCCAGACCGCCTTTCCGCGGACCGGAACGCAGGAGCGGAGCTCCCTTTTTCAAGGAGATATTCAATGAAAAAAATGAGTCTTGTGCCCGCCCTCTGCTGCGTCCTGGGCCTCGTCCTCGCCTCTGCCGCATGGGCGGCGCCCTCCGGCCGTTCCGACATCATCATGAACGAAACCGGCAGCCAGACACAGAAGGACGTCTACCTGAACCCGCAGTTCCGCTATCAGGGCGCGGGCACCGGCGACGGCTCCAGACTGCGTACCCAGCGCCTCAGCGAGCAGATGAACGGCATGGCTGTTGGTGACTTCAATGGCGACGGCAAGAACGAAATCGCCATCATGACGCCCCATGACATCGTCATCTACGTCTGGCAGGGCAAGAATTCCCGCATGACGGAACTCGGCCGCCGCAAGGTTCTGGCCAATAATACGAACTTCTCCCTGCGCACCATGGACATCAACCGCGACGGCGCCCAGGATCTGATCATCACCACCTATGAAGACGAGGAATGCCGCCCGTCCAGCTTCTTCTTCAGCTTCAAGGGCAACCGCTTCACCGAGCTCGCCCGCCGCTGCCCCTACTTCGTCAGCGTGGCGAAGATTCCCCCGTATTTCACCCCCGCCCTCGTGGGACAGGGATTTGACACCGTGCGCCTCTTCGCTCCCGGCGTGCGCGTGATGGAGCGCAGCGGCGACAGCTACGTCCTCGGCCAGCGCCTTGACCTCCCCAAGGGAACCACCTGCTACAACTTCAACTGGATCCCGGCCGGCAGGGAAAGCAAGATGCCCCAGCTCGTCGTCCTTCAGGAAGACGAACGCATCAAGCTCTACCAGGGCACCAATAACTCGCTTATCCACACCACCATGGAGCGCTACTCCGGCTCCGCCGTGGGCATCGACCATTACAAGTCCATGCCCGGCCTCGGCGTTGACAGAACCTATCAGCTCCCCGGCAAGTATTACTGCCCCATGAATCTCATCACGGCTGACATCGGCCACACCGGCGAACCCGTCCTGCTCGTCAACAAGCCCGTGTCCACCGCTTCCCAGCTCTTCGACCGCTACCGCTACTTCCCCCAGGGCGAAATCCACGCCCTGTTCTGGGACGGCGTGGGCCTCTCCCTCAAGTGGAAGACCCGCCGCATCCGCGGTTCCGTGGCCGCCCTCGATCTGGCCGACGTCAATAACGACGGCACCCTCGACCTCGTCGTGGGCCTCAACACCTCACCGGATCTCGGCATCGGCAGCCGGCAGTCCATGGTGACCGCGTATCCCCTGGATATGTCCGCCACCAACCCGAAGACGCCTGCCGACCTGAGCGACTTCGAAGTCAGCCCCAACTAGTCCTGCAGGCCTCCCCCCGGCGGGGGAGGCCTTCTGCTTTTTTCCAAGGAGGAAAACCGTGCGCATTCTCGTAATCGGTTCCGGCGGCAGGGAGCACGCCCTGGTATGGAAAATCCGCCAGAGCCCGCTCTGCACCGATCTCATCGTCACACCCGGCAACGGCGGCACGCAGCTTGACGGCGTGCGCAGCGCCGACGTGAAGCCCGACGACATTCTGGGCCTTCTGAAGCTCGCCAGAGAGGAAAAGGTCGACCTGGTCGTCCCCGGGCCCGAGCTTCCCCTCGTGCTTGGCATCACCGACGCCATGAACGTGGCCGGCATCCCCTGCTTCGGCCCTGACCGCTACTGCGCCCAGCTCGAGGGCAGCAAATATTTCGCCAAGGATCTCATGAAGAAGGCCGGCGTGCCCACTGCCGAATGCGCCGTGTTCAACGACGCGGAGTCGGCCCATGCCTTTGTCGCGCACCGCGGCGCCCCTCTGGTCATCAAGGCTGACGGTCTCGCCGCCGGCAAGGGCGTCGTCGTGGCCCGTACCACGGAAGAGGCCCTGCAGGCCGTGGACGCCATCATGAAAGATCACGTCTTCGGCGATGCCGGACGCCAGGTCGTTATTGAAGAATGCCTCGAAGGCGAGGAAGTTTCCCTCCTCTGCCTCTGCGACGGCCTCTCCGCCGTGCCCCTGCCCTCAGCCCAGGACCACAAGGCCGCCTATGACGGCGACAAAGGCCCCAATACCGGCGGCATGGGCGCCTACAGCCCTGCCCCCATCCTGCCCGACAGCGAACTTGAAAAGATGACCGATCTCGTCATTCGCCCCGTCATTAAGCACCTCGCCGGCGAAAACCATCCCTTTGTGGGCGTGCTCTACGCCGGCCTCATGATGACAAAGGACGGCCCGAAGGTCCTCGAGTACAACGTCCGCTTCGGCGATCCCGAATGCCAGCCCCTGCTCATGCGCCTCGACGGCGACCTCGTCAAAATCATGCTGGCCTGCACCCGCGGCAACCTGGATCCCTCTCTCGTGACCTTCACTCCAAAGTCCGCCCTGGGCGTGGTCGTGGCGGCCGAAGGCTATCCCGGAAGCTACGACAGGGGCATGCCCATCACCGGCCTTAAGGAGGCCGAGTCCGAAGACGGCGTCAAAGTCTTCCACAGCGGCACGAAGTTCAGAGACGGCCAGGTGCTCTCGGACGGCGGCCGCGTGCTCTGCGTCACCGCCCTCGGCGACGGCCTTAAGGACGCGCAGGACAGGGCCTACAGGGCCGTGAACCGCATCACCATGCCGAAGAGTTTCCACCGCACGGATATCGGCATGAAGGGTATCCGCCATCTTGAAGGCAAATAGGAGGTATCCATGGCTTCCGTCTGCATTATCATGGGGTCGAAATCCGATGAGGAAAAAGTCGCCCCCTGCGCCGAGATCCTGAAAAAGCTCGGCATCGGCTTCTTCATGACTGTCTCCTCCGCCCACCGCACCCCGGAAAGAACCGAGACGATTGTCCGCGAGCAGGAGGCCTCCGGCTGCAGGGTCTTCATCTGCGCGGCCGGCATGGCTGCCCACCTCGCCGGCGCCGTTGCCGCCCGCACCACTCTCCCGGTCATCGGTATCCCGATTTCCGGCACTGCCTTCGGCGGCATGGACAGCCTGCTCTCCACCGTCCAGATGCCTCCGGGATTCCCGGTGGCCACCGTGGCCTGCGACAAGGCCGGCGCGCGCAACGCGGCCTGGCTCGCTGCCCAGATCCTGGCCCTCGGCGACAGCGCCCTGCGTGACCGTATCGAGGCCGAACGCGCCAGAATGCGCGAGGGTGTCGAGGAAGCGGCTGCCGCTGTCCAGGAAAAATACAACGCCTAAAATGAAAAAGCCCCGGTTTCCCGGGGCTTTTTTCGTCCCCTCCTTTCGGGGGAATTCGCAAAAGAAAAGGCCCGCGTCTTTCAACGCGGGCCTCTTTTAGTCTGGTGGAGCTGGACAGAATTGAACTGACGACCTCTTGAATGCCATTCAAGCGCTCTCCCAACTGAGCTACAACCCCGTTGATGTGCGTTGTCTACGCCATCTCCGAAGAGATGTCAACAGTTTTCTCAGGCTTCGTCAGCAAGTTCCGCGAGAACCTCGCCCATTTCCGTGAGCGCCTTCTTCAGGGCGTCGTCGGACACGGCGTAGGACAGGCGGATGCAGTTGTCATTGCCGAAGGCCACGCCGGGCGTGGTGGCGATGTGCAGCCTTTCCAGCAGATACCTGGAGAGTTCCAGGGAATTGTGCACTTTCCCGCCAAAGCACTTGTGCACGTCGATGAAGAGGTAGAACGCGCCGTCGGGATGCGGGCAGACCGCGAATTTCCACGTGTCAATGATGGACAGGGCCATGTTGCGGCGGCGGCTGAAAGCCTCACGCATTTCCCGCACGCAGTCCATGGGACCGGTCAGGGCGGCCAGGGCGGCCTTCTGCGCTATGGAACAGATATTGGACGTGCTCTGTCCCTGCAGGGTGGAGCACTTCTTTATAATCTCCTCATGCGCCACGAGGAAGCCGACGCGCCAGCCCGTCATGGCGAAACTCTTCGAGAGGCCGCAGAGTATGCTCACCTGCTCCGGATACTTCGCGAAATAGGGGCTCGCGCTGGCCATCTCGGCCGGAGCGAACACGAGCTGATCGTACACTTCATCCGAAAAGACGTTCAGCCCGGCGCCGATCACCACGTCCATGATCCCTTCCAGTTCAGAGGCCGAGTACACGGCGCCCGTGGGATTGCAGGGCGAGTTCAGGATGAAGAGTTTCGTCTTCGGGGTGATGGCCTTCCTGATTTTATCGGGCGTCACCTTGAAGCCGTCCTCAGGCCCCGCCTCCACATAAACCGGCACGCCGCCCGCCAGCTCGACGATGGCGGGATAGCTCACCCAGTAAGGGGCGGGAATGATGACCTCGTCCCCCGGGTTCACCGTGCACATGATATAGTTGTACAGAGCCTGCTTGCCGCCGTTGCTGATGATGACGTTCTCCGGCCTGATGGTCAGATCGTACTGGTTGCTGTAGTACCCGCAGACGGCCTTCCTCAGCTCCCTGATGCCCGGCACCGCCGTATACCGGCAGAAATTACTGTCTATGGCCGCTTTGGCCGCTTCACAGATATGCTTCGGCGTGGGAAAATCCGGTTCACCCACGGCGAGGCTCGTCACCATAACGCCCTGCTCTTTGAGCTCCAGGGCCTTGGCGTTCATGGCCAGGGTAAGCGAAGGCTTGATGGATTTGATTCTGTCAGAAATCTGCATTGCTGCTCTCCTCTCTTTACATCATACCAATTTTTTCTTGCTACCACCTGCAAACGGCCTTGTAAATGCAACACGACATCCTTCTCCCTTTCTCCGGCGGCTGCCTCACCGGCCGCTTCCTCGAACGGCACAGGCGCTTCAGCGTGGCCCTTGGCACAGAGCATGGCCGCGTCTGGATCCACAGCAACAATACAGGATCCATGCTCGGCCTCACCCGCCCCGGCGCCCTCGTCCTCGCCTCGAAGTCCCCCAACCCCAACCGGAAGCTCCCCTATACCCAGGAGGCCGTGCGCTGCGGCGACCCTCCCGGCGGAGGATCCGGCTTCTGGGCCGGTGTGAATACCTCAGTTCCCAACCGGATGATTGAGGCTGCCTTCCTCGCCCGCAGGCTCGGCTTCGCCAAAGGCTACACCGCCATCCGGCGCGAGGTCCGCCGGGGTGAGAGCCGGCTGGACGCCCTTCTTACCGGTCCTTCCCTCCCGCCCCTGTGGGTCGAGTGCAAGAACGTCACGCTCGTGGAAGACGGCATGGCCTGCTTCCCCGACGCGGCCACGGTCCGCGGGCAGAAGCATCTCCGGGAACTCATGGACATCGTCTCCTCCGGAGAACGCGGCGCCATGTTCTACCTCGTGCAGCGTCCGGACGGCCGCTGCTTCGGCCCCGCCGCCTTCATCGATCCCGCCTACGCTGCCCTCTTCTGGCAGGCCCTGCGCGCGGGCGTGGAAATCTATCCTTACGAAGGCTGCCTCACAGAGGCCGGCATCGGACTCGGACGCCTGCTCCCCCTCGCGAAGCCTGACTGCCCGGACGTGTCGGCTGACTTCCCGGATATGACGGACAGCCGGCGGATCTGACACAGCGCAGGCAGCCGCGGACTCACGGCATGGGGACACCGCTCAGGAAAGCCGTGGATGGGCACGGTCAGGGGCCCCCGCATGAAGGCAGAAACCGGAAGAGGACACGGACAGAAGGTCTCCGCATGAAGGCAGAAGCCGGAAGAGGACACGGACAGAGGGTCTCCGCATGAAGGCAGAAGCCCCGACCCTTTGCCGGTTCCGGATAAGGCCGCTCTTCTTGTCAGCTCCGCTTTTTTGGACTACCCATATTTTCTGTTGATCCCGCCATCTGGCGCACACTTTAAAGCATGGAGGACGGCACAGCCCCCGGGTCAGCCGGGAGAAGCCGGATTTTTGTATGACACGCCGCTTTATTCCTTCTTACACTGACGAAGAGCTCTTCAAAATCCAGACTGAAGGCCTGCGCTGGACCATGCATCAGGCTGAAAAATCTCCCCAGTACAGAGAAATCTTCAGGAAGGCCGGCGTCTGCGCCGACGATATCCGTTCGCTCGACGATCTGCCGAAGCTTCCGACCATCGACGCAGACGATCTGCGCAGGGGGTATCCCCTTCCCCTTCTCTGCGTGCCCGATAAGGACGTTGTGCGTATCCACGCCTCCAGCGGCACTACCGGCAAGAGGAAGATCCTGGCCTATACCGCCAAAGACGTCAGCATGTTCTACGATCAGATGGCCCGCTGCTTCGAAATGGCCGGCCTGACCCCCCAGGACAGGGTCCAGATGGCCGTGGGCTACGGTCTGTGGACCGCCGGCGCTGGATTCCAGGGCGGCTGCGAGAGGTTCGGGGCCATGACCATTCCCGTCGGCCCCGGCAACCTGCAGATCCATCTGCAGCTCCTCCAGGACATGGGCGCCACCTGCTTCTGCGCCACCGCTTCCATGGCTCTCCTCATGGCCGAGGAAGTGGATCGCGCCGGCATCCGGGACAAAATCAAATTACGCAAGGTCATCTGCGGCTCCGAGGCCCGCAGCGAAAAAATGCGCCTTGCCATTGAGTCCAAGCTCGGGCTGGAAGCCAGCTACGATATCGGCGGCATGACCGAAATGTACGGCCCCGGCACCGCCATCGACTGCGAATGCCATAACGGCCTGCATTACTGGGCCGACCGCTTCATTATCGAAGTCTGCGATCCCAAAACGCTGAAACGCCTGCCCGACGGCGAGGTCGGCGAAATGGTCGTCACCACGCTCTGCAAGGAAGCTGTCCCGCTCGTCCGCTACCGTACCCATGACCTCGCCAGCATCGTTCCCGGAAAGTGCGACTGCGGCCTGAATTTCCCCCGCCACAGCACCATCCTCGGCCGCTCCGATGACATGATCATCTTCAGGGGCGTCAATATCTATCCCGGCCAGATCATGGACGTCATCAGCCACTACGAGGAACTCGGCGGCGAATACCAGATCCAGCTCACCCGCGACGAGGAATCCAAGGATCACATGCTCCTCACCGTTGAACGCGAGAAAGGCTACACGAACGGCATCGACGAGGGCCTTAAGGCCAGACTCGCCGATGAACTTCACAAGGCTCTCTTCGCCAGAGTCGACGTCGCTGTCACAGATCCCGGCAAGCTGCCCAGAACCTTCAGCAAGTCCAAGCGCGTGGTGGATCAGCGCTGATGGCCCGCCAGGATCATCCTTCTCCCCTTTCGCCCGCGCGCCGCGCTTTCCGGGAAGCTCCTTCCCTGCCCCGCACTGCCGGTCCGGCCCGCGGGGGAAAAAAGAAGCCCGTCCTCCGCGGCCTCGGGCACGGACGCCGGAACCGGGGCTTTATGCCCGATGAGCCCGCTCAGGGTTCCTGGAACCTTGATCCCGCGGCCCTGCCCCAGGACGGTTTCACGGTACAGGTGGCCCCCCGCGGCTTCCTCACGCCCCTTCTCGAAGAACTCGGCGACAGGACTATCACCGTCATGGGGCGGCTTGTGCTCACGCGCGGCCAGGGAAAAGCTCACTGGGCTCAGACAGCCTGGCTCGCCCCCCGCTGGATCCCTGTCACGTCCATCCGCGACGCCGCGCGCAAGCTGCGCGATATCCAGCGCAACTGGCGCGCCCACTGCCATGATCAGGACGGATGCAACCGCAGGATGGCGCTCATCGAAGAGGAACTCCCTCATGTGTCCTGCCGGCCGCTGACCTTCGGAGACCCCGCCCCCACAGCGCCACTCGGCGCCTTTACGCTCTGGACCAAGGATCTGCTCCTGGCCTCGCCCGTCACCACCTCCCCCTTCCCCGATGGCGAGGTACCGTTCGTCGAGGATAAGGTAGGCCCGCCTGGGCGCGCCTATCTCAAGCTGTGGGAGAGCTTTACTATCCTCGGTCAGAAACCCCGTCCTGGCGATCTGTGCCTGGATCTCGGCGCCGCCCCCGGCAGCTGGTCCTGGGTTCTCGGAGGCATGGGCTGCCGCGTGTTCAGCATCGACAAGGCTCCACTCGCCGATGCTGTGGCTGCAATGCCGACCGTCAATCACTGTCTGGGGAGCGGATTCGGCTTGGATCCGTCTGTCGCCGGCTCTGTTGACTGGCTTTTTTCCGATATGATCTGCTACCCGTCCCGCCTGCTCACGCTCGTCAGGCAGTGGATCGACAAAAAGGCCATGACCCACGCCCTGTGCACGCTCAAGTTTCAGGCGGAGACAGATCACGAGACGGCAAGAGCTTTCGCTGCCATCCCCGGTTCCTGGCTCGGCCACCTCTCCTGCAATAAACACGAGCTCACGTGGTTCTGGACAGCACCGGAAGCATAGCTTGACTTTTCCTCAAGATAGGATATTTTTTAAAAATCATCGCGGGGTGGAGCAGCTCGGTAGCTCGTCGGGCTCATAACCCGAAGGTCATAGGTTCAAATCCTTTCCCCGCAACCAGTAAAAATTGATCCCCTGTGAAGATTTCCTTCACAGGGGATTTTTCTTGTATGAGCGCAGAAACTCTGTACTCGCACTTCACGGATTTGACGCACACCCCACGTATGTGGGGAAGACAAAGTGCCTTTACGGGCAATATTGTATGCACCAGAAACACCCCCACGAACGTGGGGAAGACGGCCCATGACGCAGCAGAGGGCAGGCACAATCAGAAACACCCTCACACACGTGGGGAAGACGAAATTCGAGTGCATCCGCCGTATTAGGGGTTACCTTGTCGGCACCCTGGACCGTTTCAACGACGCGAAGCGCGCCGAGGAAGCGGACCGCGTGAAGCATATGTAAAGGAAAAGGCCCCGGTGACACGGGGTCTTTCTGTTTTACTGCATGCTCAGTGTGATGTAGTCCACCAGAACCTTGCGGAATAGCGCTGAAGGGGTCATGCCTGCCTGATCCGCGAGCTCCTTCAGAGCCGCGTAGGTCTGCGGCGGAAGCCGGAGTGTCACCATGTGGCAGGGGACGGGCTTCCTGCCGCTCCCTTCGCGGCGGCCTCCGGCGTGAGAAGTGCTGTTAGTCATCTTCTTCTTCCTTTCTGGCCGCGTTCCTGGCTGTGACACTGGCGATGATCTGCTCCACACAGCCGTTCTGTATGCTGTCCAGCAGGTCTTGGTAATCTTCTTCGCTCTCAAAAGCCCGGCAGTCGTCCTCATCGTCGTTGACTTCCGCCAGCTCGTGTGCGGCGCAGGCCGCATCCCCTACGATGTCCTTCTCCGCGTCGGTGAGGTAATCGGGCATGGGGTACCCACGCCAGAAGTGGTTGTCGATGTCGACGCTGATGCGCTGTTCAATGGTCATAGACATGGTTTTCTCCTTTTAAGGGGCCCCGCAGAGCCCCGCTTGTGCGGAAACACTCCCACGCACGGTAGGGAAGACGATTTTTGATAGTAATCATTTTTTATTCCTTTAGAAACACCCCCACGCACGTGGGGAAGACCGGCTACGGTATACTCCGTGCCGTCAAGAGACGGAAACACCCCCACGCACGTGGGGAAGACACGTACTCAGCCGCCAGAGCATCATAGGCCGCAGAAACACCCCCACGCACGTGGGGAAGACCCGCCCGACCTCATCGACGACGAGAAGAGCTGGGAAACACCCCCACGCACGTGGGGAAGACCCTTCCGCGACGTTTATCCCGCTGATGGAAGTGGAAACACCCCCACGCACGTGGGGAAGACACCACAAAGCGTTGCCAGGCGTAGATAGAGTTGGAAACACCCCCACGCACGTGGGGAAGACGCAGTCGTGCATCCATAGCTCTTTCTATCCCTAGAAACACCCCCACGCACGTGGGGAAGACGCTATGCCGCCCAATCTGAAAATCCTTGCAGGAGAAACACCCCCACGCACGTGGGGAAGACATGACTATGCCGAAATCATCAAGCAGTACAAGAGAAACACCCCCACGCACGTGGGGAAGACTAGAAGTCCTCGTAGTACTCTACGACCGGATTAGAAACACCCCCACGCACGTGGGGAAGACCCGATATAAGAGACGAGTATCTGTGAGAGAGAAGAAACACCCCCACGCACGTGGGGAAGACGAAGTTTTTCTTCGTCCAGCAGATACCCGCGCAGAAACACCCCCACGCACGTGGGGAAGACAACTATGGCATAGCGGCCTCCAGTGGCTAAGGGGAAACACCCCCACGCACGTGGGGAAGACTCGATCTCTTCGGTAACGGGCACGCAAGAATCGGAAACACCCCCACGCACGTGGGGAAGACTGAGTCCCGGCGTCTACATGTACCGGGATGCACGAAACACCCCCACGCACGTGGGGAAGACTTTGGTCATTCGTATATCCTCGCCTAAAAAGTTGAAACACCCCCACGCACGTGGGGAAGACCACAGAACCCTAAACTTCTCCTTAACTGCCCCAAGGCAACGCTGAGAAGGCCCCGGTAACGGGGCCTTCTCCGTCTGTGGCGCAGTGTAAAAAAATGTAAATTCAGTCCGTTTCCTTGACGGAGATCATCCGGCAGACTACAAAATGAGCATGTATACGCATCTGGCCGGACTCCTGTTTACTGCATCCGTAGAACACGCACACTTCTCCGTGTGTTCTCTCAGCGTGTCCGGTCTCAGCTTCACCTGACCGCCCGGCAGGTGGGGCTGGATGTCTCACGTCATCTGTCGTCTGCAGCCGCAGATCTGACCGTGATGACAGGAGATCCTCCACCTGCAGTCAGGAACAACATCCCAATCAGGAGGATCTCTATGAAAAAGCTTCTCGCCGTAATCTCCGGGCTGGCCCTGCTGGCCAGCACCTGCCCTGCCTGGTCTGCTCCCGTTGACGCATTCAAAGACCTTAAAGGCTCCCTCGACATCGCCGGCGGCACAGCCCACATCCCGGTCATGAAGGCCGCTGCCAAGGCCATCATGGAAGCCAACCCGAATATTCACATTACTGTGGCCGGCGGCGGCTCGGGCGTTGGCGTTCAGAAAGTGGGCGAAGGACTCGTGCAGATCGGGAATACCGGCCGTGCGCTCAAGGACACGGAGATAGCCAAATACGGTCTCAAGTCCTTCCCCTTCGCCATTGACGGTGTCGCTGTTGCCGTCAATCCGGAAAACGCCGTCAAATCTCTCAGCAAGGCCCAGCTGAAAGACATCTTCGCCGGCAAAATCACCAACTGGAAGGAAGTTGGCGGAAAGGACGCTGCCATTGCCGTGTACGTCCGTGAAGACGGCAGCGGAACCAGGGAAACCTTTGACGGCCGAGCCATTGACAAGACCCCTTACCTCCCCGGCGCCAACACCGTCTCATCCAACGGCGCCATGAAGACAGCCATCGCCCAGAATCCCGACGCCATCGGCTACGTAGGCATCGGACACCTCGACAAGACGGTGCAGGGCGTCACCATCGACGGCATGGTTCCGACCCAGGAAAACGCCGCTTCAGGCACGTATAAGATCACCCGCCTGCTCTACATGAACACCAAGGGCGAGCCCACAGGCCTGACCAAGGCCTTCATCGATTATATCTTCAGCCCCGACGGCACCGGTTTCGTGAAGAAGGCCGGCTATATCCCATACTCCCAGAAGTAACTTCCCGGCACCGGCGACGAGCCGGTGCCGTTTTTTCTCAACTGTGAAAATTTTTTGCAAAACAAAATGCGGCTCCGGAACTGACCCCGGAGACAGGGCCGGATTCTGGCTGTCGTACGCTGCCTTCATGGTTATCGCCGGGACCGTGCTCCTCTTCTGCATGATTCTGGCAGCAGCCCTGCCGGCTTTCTTCGAGCCTGGTCCCGGCTCACCCTTCGGGTGGGTCTGGCAGCCCTATCAGGGAGCCTTCGGTATTCTGCCCATGTGCCTTGGATCACTGGCGCTGGCCTCCTTCGCGCTCATCCTCGGCTGGCCGCTTGCCCTTTCTGTATGCGGCTTCCTGCTCACGGAAGAGTCTCCTCTCCTGGCTCCTTTCCGCAGGGCAGCTTCCGTGCTGGTCCGTTGGATGACAACGATTCCGACAGTGGTCTACGGCTTTGCCGCCGTTTTTCTCCTCACGCCCCTGATCCGGCGTGCTTTCGGCGGCAGCGGCATGTGTCTCCTTGCGGCCGGACTCATCCTCACCCTGGAAATCCTACCGACCATGGTGCTCGTTATGCTGGCCGGTCTCGGGCCCCGTCTCAGCCGGCTCTGTCCCTGGGGGCAGGCTTTGGGTTTTTCAAAACTGGGGCTGTTCCGCCTTTTCGTACTTCCGCGTTCACGCCGCACGCTCGCAGCAGCGGCGGTTCTGGGTTTCGGCAGGGCCGCAGGTGACACGCTCATCCCGCTTATGCTCGCCGGCAACGCTGTTCAGGTTCCCCAGGGGCTCCTCTCCAGCATCCGCACGCTGACAGCCCACATGGCGCTCGTGACCTCCAACGAAGTGGGGGGAGCCGCCTACGGTTCCCTCTTCTGCGCGGGGCTTATCCTTCTCGTCGTCAACGCGGGAGCCAGCATCACCCTGCACGCTCTCGAAAAGGAAGGGGGAAAGGAGGAGTGAGAGGGTATCAGTCTTCCGAAACCGTCCTGCGCTGGATCCTGCGCGGAGCCGTTTTTCTCGTCTTCTGCGCCGTGTCCGCCCTGATTCTTTTTCTCTGCGCGAAGGGGGCCGGCACACTTGGTCCCGGTCTCTTTTTCGGCGATGTGCCCGCGCTCTCCGCTATCTTCGGGCAGCGCGCGGTGTGGGACGGCATCTGGCCGGCGTGCGCGGGAACAGCATGCCTCGTCCTTCTCACCATGCTCATCGCCACACTGCCGGGCGTGGGCTGCGGCATTTATCTGGCGGCGTTCTGCCCTCCCCGCCGCGGGCGGATCTTCCGGACAGTGCTCGATGTCCTTGCCGGCACGCCGTCCATCGTCATGGGGCTCTTCGGCTTTTCGTTCGTTTTATTTCTGAGAAACGTGGCAGGGATAAACGCCAATACGTCGCTCCTGCTCTCGGCGGCATGTCTTGCCCTTCTTGTCCTTCCGGTGCTGGTAACATCCACCTGTCAGGCGCTGGAGGCTCTTCCGGGGGAGCTTGCTCTGACAGCCACGGCTCTGGGATTCACGAGAAGGCAGGCCGTCTTCAGAATCCTGCTGCCGGCTTCCTTTTCAGGAATTCAGGGTGGCATCCTCCTCTCTCTCGGCAGGGCAGCCGAGGATACGGCCGTAATCATGCTCACAGGCGTGGTGGCCAATGCCGGCATGCCGGCATTATTCGGCAAGTTCGAGGCGCTTCCGTTCTATGTCTACTATATCTCGGCCCAGTACCAGGATCCCGGCGAACTTTCGAGGGGGTTCGGGGCGGCCATTGTCCTGCTCCTGCTCTCCACACTGCTTCTGACCCTGGCCGAAATGCTGGAACGCCGCTTCAGGCGGCGCTGGGGGAAAAACGCATGACATCAGCCTGCCGCATCAGCAATCTCCATGTCGCTTTCGGGAAAACGGAAATTCTGCACGGCGTTTCCCTGGAAGCGCCCGCGCGGGGCGTCACCATGCTCACAGGCAGGTCCGGTTCGGGCAAGACCACGCTCCTGAGGGCGCTGAACCGGCTGAACGAGACATTTCCAGGCTGCAGAACGACGGGGAGCGTGGAAATCGACCTCGGGAGAGGCATGGAAGACATTTACCGGGGCAAACGCCCGGTCAGTGAACTGAGGCGCCTTGTGGGCATGGTCTTTCAGACTCCGAACGTGCTGCCTGTCAGCGTGTACCGCAATATCGCGATACCGCTGGAAGCGGTGCGGGGGATGCCGAAAGGGGAGATCCCCGCAGCCGCGGAAAAAGCGCTCAGGAGCACGGGGCTCTGGGAGGAGGTCAGGGACAGGCTGGACACGGACGCTTCCCATCTTTCGGGGGGCCAGCAGCAGCGCCTCTGTCTGGCCCGGGCTCTTGCCCTGGAGCCGGCAGTCCTTCTTCTGGACGAGCCCACATCGTCTCTGGACGTGGCGGCCGCGGCGGGTATCGAGGAACTCATAGCGGAGCTCGGGAAAAGTTATCCTGTCATCGCCGTTTCCCACAATCCGGAGCAGGCCGTGAGGCTGGCAGACCGTATTTTCATGGTAAAGGACGGCAGAACAGAAAGGAGCTTTGCCCGCGGGGAGGCGGCGCCGGAAGACCTGGCGGCCCTTCTCGAAGGCAAAGCTCCTGAAAACCGGTAAAGGGGACAGAGGGCTGTTCCGTCTGCTTTTTTACGGCGCCACGGGAGAAACGTCCGAATCCTTCGGAGCCGTCACCCTGACGCTATGGCTCACGGAAGCTTCGGAGTGCGGCTTCAGGCCGAGGGTCCAGACCAGCTTCTTTTCGTCCTTATTTTCCTGGGGAACGGGCTTGCCCGTGTATTCGACAGTCACGTCCTTATCGGCGCTCTGCGGCACAGGCCGTTCGACGCGCACCGTGACGCCGGTTTCCCGGTCATTGCGCACGGTGTAGGTCCAGGCCCATTCCCAGACCTTCTTCTGGGCGATAAGGCCCTCGCTGCCGCTTTTGCGGGGTTCGGTGACGGCAGTGAGCCTCACGCGCGGGTCGGGACCGAAGGAAAACCGCACGCGGCCCAGGCGGGGATTGAAGTCCCCCCTGCCGACGGAGACGCCGTCAACACTCATGTCCATTTCGCCGCGGGGCCAGATCTCGCCGGGGGCGAGGACATGCTCGGCGCAGAGAAAGACGCGGGCGTCGGCATTAAGCGGGCGGGCCACCCAGGTCAGATCCTCCTGCCATCCTGCCTCGGCCAGGAGGATACGGCTTTCCCCTTCCTGGAGCCCCTTCATGGAAGGTTTCCAGGTGACGTAACTACCCTGGGAATCCTGCCGCACGGGAGGGGCGGCTTTCGCTTCAGCCTCTTCGGGGGATGAGCCGACGCTGTCTTCCCTGGCCATGAGATTCATGGAGGCGCGCATCGGAGCGCCACCGTAGCCGGAGTCGCCGATAATCCACGTCCTGAGCGGGGGAAGATCCGCCGCTTCAGCGGATTTTGACACGAGGGTGACGTCGCAGTCTGTCCAGTCGATGCCGGAAAACTGACGGACCACAGCCTCAAGGCGCACGGAGAGCGTTCCCTTCCCGTCCTTACCGGGCGCGCAGTCGGCGCTGTAGACAGGGTTCCAGGAGCATCCGGGCAGAAGATAGCTGCAGGAGACGGTGACGCGGTCTTCCCTGACGCTGCCGGCGAGAGCCGCAGTCACAAGGAGGCCTGTGTGGGGACCGTCCTGGTACTTTTTCTCCAGGGCCTTAAGATCATTGATCTGGAGTTTCAGCTGTTCGCGATCCTGAAAGAGCTTCTCAGCATTCCCGCCGTCCGGCGTTTTGACAAGCTCCCGCACGCGCGCGTCGAGAAAGGCCAGCCGGCCGTTCAGCGCAGCCAGGCGGGCACGGATATCCCTGCCCTCTGAGGAAACGCTTCCCGTGGGCTCAAAGGGCACGCTGGCACGGGTGACGCGCGCTATCCGGCATCCCTTCACCTCGAGAACAACGCTCCGGGCCCCGTCGGGCAGGAGAACGGAAACGGAAGGCACACCGCCGTCCCGGTTCACGGGAAGGACAGCTGTCCCGGTAAGACTGGCCCCGCCGGGACTGATGAGAACCTTTGAGGGCTGAAGGACGGCCCCGCTGCCGGGAACCTCTGCCGCCCGGGGGGCCGGCGCAGACACCGACGCGCAGAAGGACAAAAGGAAAAACGCGGCCACAAGGATTTTCAACATAGCAGTTTCCTCTGAAAAGAAGTATGCACAAATACCTGTACCCGGTACCCGGTGACATAGGACACCCGGCAGAGATCGTACGGGAGGGGAAGGAAAAAGAAAAGATTTTTCCGGAAAGGGCGGAGAGGTATGGTCAAGTCCGGAGATATATATTATTAGGAATCATTCTCACTTGATCATGGCATGAAGGCCATATAGGATGGCCGCGTTCTTTCAGCTTCACAGAGGGTTTCATGGCCAAGCAGAAAAATACGATCATCTATCTTGTCGCGGCCCTGCTTTTTCTGGGCGGCGTGGGCTATCTGGTTTACTCCGGACTTTCCGAAAGCAGCGTGTACTTCCTTAATGTTTCCGAAGCTCAGGCTGCCGATCAGGGCACCCTTAAAAACGTGCGCCTTTTCGGCACGGTGAGCCCGAAGGATCTGAAACGCAGCGACAGCCCGCGCCAGCTGTCCTTCCTCCTTGAGGACAAAGACGACAAATCGAAGACCATGGCTGTCGAATACGGCGGCACGGTGCCCGACACCTTCAAGGAAGGCGTTGAGGTCATCGTGGAAGGAGGCATGAGCGGCAGCGTTTTCAAAGCGAAGACGCTCATCACCAAGTGTCCTTCCAAGTATCAGAAACAGAACCGGAGTTGAGATGTACTATTTTGCCTTTGCCCTGCTCCTCGCGGCCCTTCTCGGCTCCCTGGCTTTTGCCGGAGCGGCCCTGATCCATCTCTGGCAGAAGAAGGACGGCATCCCCGCCTTTATTGAAAAGGGACACATCCTCGTCACGGGCTGTTTCCTTATGGCTTCGGCCTTTCTGCTGCACGCCCTCTACTGGAAGGATTACCGTCTGGACTACGTGTCCAGTTATACGGACAACATCCTCGATCTCTTCTACCGCCTCACCGCCTTCTGGGCCGGCCAGCCGGGATCCATGCTCTTCTGGGGCCTGACCGTGGCGGTCATGGGCTCGCTCTTCGCCCTCACGAGGAACTACAAAAGCCTCTCCGGCGAAACGAGGCTGTGGTTCTGGACCTTTTTCTATATTCTCACCGCCTTTTTCGGGCTCATCCTGACGGTGTGGAGCAATCCGTTCGCCATGCAGTATCCCGTGCCCGCAGACGGACGGGGCCTCAACCCGCTCCTGCAGAATCCCGGCATGATCATCCATCCGCCGCTGCTCTTCCTCGGATACGCCGGCTTTGCCATCCCGACCTGCCTGGCCCTCGCGGAGGCGCTGTCCGGAGATCAGGAAAACGGGCGCCCCTGGTACGTTTCCACGCGCACCTTCATGCTGCTGGCCTGGGCCTTCCTTTCCGCGGGCATCCTGCTCGGCGCCTGGTGGGCGTACATGGAACTCGGCTGGGGCGGCTACTGGGCCTGGGATCCCGTTGAAAACTCGTCCCTCATCCCGTGGCTTTTCGCGACGGCCACCTTCCATACCATCGTAGTCGAGAGACGCAGGCAGATTTTACGGAGGACCAATATCTTCCTCATCAGCCTGACGACTCTCTCGAGCTTCTTCGCCACCTATCTCGTCAGAAGCGGAGTCATCGATTCCGTGCACGCCTTCGGACAGGGTCCTGTGGGGAAGCCGCTTCTCATCTTCATTCTGGCATCCCTTGCCCTCATCACCGCCGTTTCGTGGCAGGCGAAGCCCCACGGCAACCGCTTCTCCGATCCGGCGAGCCGCGAAGGACTGCTCGTCCTCGCCTCCTGGATACTCATCGCCGTGGGCTTCATCATCGCCACGGCAACCATGTGGCCCGTCATCAGCCGTCTCTGGACGGCGTCCCCGCAGGGTCTCGACGCGTCCTTCTATAACCGCGTCTGCCTCCCCCTGGGAACGGTTCTCATCGCCCTCGCGGCCTTCTGCCCGCTTCTCGGCTGGTCCGGTAAAATCTCCAGGGCGCAGGCGGCCGTGACGCTCGCCGCGGCGCTGATCGCGGCCGGCGTTATCTGGGCCCTCGGCTACAGACAGACGCTTCCCCTCGTGACGTCTGCCTTTGCTGCCGCTGCCGCCGCGGCGCTCATATGGATGGCCGTAAGCCGCCTTGCCGGCAGGAGGGCCGGGTTCAGCCCCGCGGCCATCGGCATCCATATCGGCGTGATCCTCATCACTCTTGGCATCTCCTTCTCGGGTCCCTACAAGATGGAAGAGGAGCTCACCTTCACCGCGAACGGCAGCGCGAAGCTTGGCGCCTACACCATCAGCATGAAGAAGCTCAATCAGGGAGAGGAGCCCGGCTACGAGTACCTGGAGCCCGTCCTCGAGGTACAGAAGAACGGGAAGGTTCTCGGCACCCTCCGTCCGCAGAAAAGGGCGTATGACAAATTCCAGGGAATGCTCTTCACCGAGGTGGACGTCATCCCGGGGCTCGGAGAGGAAGTCTACGCCTCGGTTTCCGGCATGGACAGCCGCGAAAACGTCATCTGCAAGGTAAGCATCGAACCCGGGGTCAACTGGCTGTGGATTGGCGGAGCCGTCATGTCCATTCTGCCGCTTCTGGCCCTGCGCCGCAGGAAACGTATGCCGCATGACCCAGATTGAGCTCAGAAAAGTAGCGAAGACGTTCGGGGCGAAACTCATCCTGAGGGACGCCACATGCCGTTTTGACGCCGGAACCGTTTCCCTCATCACGGGGGAAAACGGCGCCGGCAAATCAACGCTGCTCCGCATCATCGCCGGCCTGACGGCCCCCTCGGCGGGAAGTGTGCAGATCACGCCCGACGACACACGCATCGGCTATCTCGGGCATTCCACGTTTCTCTATCCGGCCCTGACCGCACTGGAGAACCTGGCCTTCTGGCAGAAAGCCTGCGGGCTCGCCTCAGACAGAAAGACGCTTACGGACATGCTCGGGCACGTGGGGCTTGCCCGTCACGCCCTGACCCGCGCGGGCGTCTTCTCGCGCGGCATGAAGCAGCGCCTCAGCCTTGCCCGCGTCCTTCTGCAGAAGCCGGGCATCCTGCTTCTGGACGAGCCGGGCACAGGCCTTGACGCGGCCTCGCACGGGCTCCTCGACGAGGAAATCCGGAACGCCGCGGCGCGCGGCGCCTGCGTCATCGCGGTGAGCCATGACGTGGAGCACGACAGGGCGCTCGCGGACGCCGTATATGTCATACGGGACAGGGTGCTCGAAAAGACGTATTCCCGGGAAGAGGGAGGCGCTTCATGCTGAACCTCACGCTGGCCATGGCCAGGAAGGATCTTTCCGTCACCCTCACCCGCAGCGCGGGCCTCGTGCAGGCCCTGCTTCTGGGACTTCTGCTCATCTTCATGTTCAGCCTGTCCCGGAAAGCCGGGGACACGGTCTCCCCGCAGACGGCAGCCACCATTTTCTGGCTGGCTTCCTCTTTCTGCCAGGTGCTCATTTTCAACACGCTCTACTCCTATGAGGAAGGCACGGGCGCGCGCCTCGCCCTTCTGCTCGTGCCCGCGCCCGTCACGGGGGTGTGGCTCGGGAAAGGGCTCGCCGGGCTTATTCTGATTCTCATAAGTCAGGCTGTCTTTCTTCCCGCGTCCGTGGTCTTCATGGACCAGAGCATCGCGGGCGGCGTGACGGAGGGATTCCTCATGCTCTTTCTCGCCGACACAGGCCTCGCGGCGCTGGGATCCCTGCTGGGCGCGCTCTCCCAGGGCCAGGCCGCCAGGGAGTCCCTGCTCAGCCTGCTCATCTTTCCCCTGATTATTCCCCTGCTCCTCGCCGCCATCACCGTGTTTTCCGCCTTCTTCGGCGAACCGGCCTCAGGCGCGCTCTCGTCATGGCTCGGCTTCGCCGCGGCCTTTGACGCCGTCTTTCTGGGAGCGGGCCTTCTGCTTTTCCGCTTCATCTACTCAGGAGAGGACTGATGCCTCAGAAGCACTTTCCCTGGAGTCTTGTCTTCTGCACCGCCGGCGCCATAGGGCTCGCCGCGGGACAGTGGTTCATCTTCGCCTACGCGCCCGTGGAGCAGACCATGGGCCCCATCCAGAAGATTTTCTACATTCATCTGCCCCTTTCCTGGTGGGCGCTGGTGAGCTTTTTCGTGGTCTTCATCTGCTCCGCGGGCTATCTCGCGAAGCGCAGGGAGAGCTTTGATCTGGCCGCCCGGGCCGCAGCCGAAATCGGCGTGGTCTTCACCTCGCTCTGCCTCATCACGGGCATCATCTGGGGCCGCCGCTCCTGGGGCGTATGGTGGACCTGGGACCCCCGCCTCTCCACAGCCCTCGTCATGTGGTTTGTGTACGTGGCCTACCTCATCATGGGGTCTCTGGCCGCCTCCCCGCAGAGAAAGGCTCTCGTGCGCTCCGTGCTCGGCATCGTGGCCTTCCTGGACGTGCCGCTCGTCTTCCTCTCGGCCCGCATGTGGCGGTCCGTGCATCCGGCCGTCTTCGCGAGCCGGGAGGGCGGGCTCGAGCCGGAAATGAAGCTCACCGTCTTTGTCTGCGTGGGCGCCATGGGCCTTCTCTGGCTGGGGCTCTTCCTTCTGAGAAAGACCCAGCTCACGCAGGAAAGCCGGATTGACAGACTGCTCTTCAGGGCCGGGGAACAGGAAAATCAGGACACGTTCCGTAAAAAATAAGGTGGACACCATGACTGAACAGTGGATTATGTACGCTGGCATAGCCGTCTGGATCGGCATCGGCCTCTACACCGCCTTTATAGCGGTGAAGCAGGCCGCCCTCACCAGAAAGATTGAAACGCTCGAGCTTCTTGGCGGACGCGGCCGGGAACGCGGATAAACACGGGAACGCACATGACCGATACTCGCAGAAAAGGCTTCATTGTCTGTCTCTTCGCCGGCATCCTCGCCATGCTGGCCGTGACGCTCTACGCCCGTCTCACTGAGCCCTCCCTCGTGCAGCACAGCCACACGCAGGCCGCTCCGGCCCAGGAAAACACCATGCCGCAGAGCGAGATTGGCAGGCTCATGCTTAGCCTGCAGGAGAATCCCAACGATCCCGCGGCCCTCATCGCCCTCGGATCCGAGCTCATCAGGAACGGAGAGCTCCAGTCGGCGCGCACCTTCCTGGAACGCGCCGAGACCGCGGACGTGAACAATCCCGATCCGTCCTATCTTCTCGGCTACATCAGCCACCTCGAGAAAAAAGAGGACGAGGCCATCCGCTATATGGAAAAATCCCTGAGCATAAAGGAGCAGCCGGCCGTCCACTACAGCATCGGCACGATCTACTGCTATTTCCTGAACCAGAAGGACAGGGCCAGGGACCACTGGAACAGGGCCCTTGCCATGCCCGGATGCTCAGACGTGCAGAAAAAGCTCATAGAGGCTGAGCTCAGGAAACTCGGCCAGAACTAAGCCTTACGGAAAAGCGCGTTTTCAGCTCCGTCATTTCCGTGAAAAGCCGCGGAAAACTCCGGGGGGAAGCCTGAACCGGGGCGTTCCATTATTTAAGAAAAATCAGACAGTTGGAAGAGGCTGGCCGTCCGCGGGGAGATCCGCGGGCGGCTTGCCTCTTTCCTTTTCTAAGGGTAAGAAATTTCTCTTAAACACACGAACCAGAGAGGTTTTCTTTCCCCATGGCAAAACAGAACCGGCCCGCAGCAGCACCTGTCACCGTCACGGCTCCAGCCCCCCGCCCGTCCAGCCTCATCTTTTTCTCCCGCTTCGGGTTTTTCTTTCTTGCCCTGTGCCTTTTCTCGGCCGGCTTTCTCGCCGGCGTGCTCGTGCACCAGGCCCTGAGTGATCACTCAGGGTCCCAGGCGCAGTCCTTCCAGAGCGCTCCCGCGCCCCGGCAGCAGGCAGCGGAGCCGCAGCAGAACCAGGCCCCTGACAGGGCCACGGCAGCCCGTATAGCCGAACTCGAAAAGGCCGTCATCAGGAATCCCTCAGACAGGGACGCCTTCGTGGAGCTCGGCAACCTGTACTTCGACTCGGATCAGGCGAAGCTTGCCATCCTGGCCTACGAGAACGCCCTGCGTCTCAGGGCGGACGATCCCGGCGTCACGACAGACCTCGGCGTCATGTACCGCCGCGACGGCCAGTACCAGAAGGCGCTCGACTGCTTCAGGAAAACCCTGGAAATCGAGCCGGGGCATCCTGTCGCCCTCTTCAATACTGGCATTGTCTTCTATTACGACCTGCACGACGCGGCGGGCGCGCGCAAAGCCTGGGAAGAACTCGTGAAAACCCACCCGAACGCGAAGGCCCCTGACGGCACCCCCGTCACGGAACTCCTGAAACAGTTGAAATAAACGCGGGATCCCGGCAGGTGCCGGGAATCCGCGGATTCAGACAAGGCCTGAAGAAATGAACTTTCTCAAACATCCCGGCGTCAGATTCCTTTTCCTTCTCCTTTTCTGCTCTTTTTTGCCTCTCCTGAACGCTCAGGCCGGCCCCTATCTCGGCAATCCGAACCAGCCGCCGCACCTGCCCGGTCAGGCCGCGCCCAGCGTCCTGCAGCATCCCAACGGTGCGGGACACGCTCCCGCGGCGCACAGGGGACAGGCCCCGAAGCAGGCCCCGGCGCAGGCGCCCTCAGCGTCGGGCATGCCGGACAAGAACCATCCCTATCTCGGCGATCCCTCACAGCCTCCGAGGCTTCCCGGCGGCTTTGATCCTTCCATGGCGGGCCAGCCCATCCAGGTCCCCTCAGTCCTGAGGGACGAGAACCTCGTTCTCACTCCCTACCTGAGCGTCCTGACCGATCCCACCTCCTCCATGAACATTGACGAGGTGACGCAGCCCGAAAACGACCAGAAATTCACGAGATTCAGGCCGGAAACCTTTACCGCCGGCGCGGGCGCCTGCTGGCTGCGCTTTTACCTGCAGCCCGTCCCCGAAGGCACGAGGCCTGAAACATTCCTCCTCGACATGGGAGAGTCCCTGCCCGGCGAACCGGTACTCTACTCTCCCGCTCCCGGAGAAAACGGCAAAACAGAATGGAAGGAAAGCCGTCCCGGCCAGAAGGGCGTCATGGTTCTGCCCGCAGCCGGAACAGCCATGACTGCCTGCTACATCAGGCTGGACGGCATGCCCGGAACATGGTTTGCGCCTGTCATCCGCACGCCGCATGACGCGGCCACGGACTGGGGCAGCCTTTACAAGATGGCCGCCATGGTGGCCATGGCCATCATTCTGGCCATCTGCCTCCTGCGCGGTCTCGTGGAGCAGGGCTACTGGCGCACGTTCTCCGTCCTCTACCTCATCTGCGCCCTCGGGCAGGCCGTTCTCGGCGTGCCCTCCGCGACGGGCCCCCTCAGCGTACGGGGCATCTGCGCCGTCATCGCCCCGGGTGTCGCCATGTTTTTCCTGCCGCTCATCGGGCGATCCCTCATGCGCACGCGTGAAAACGCGCCGGTTCTCGATCTCCAGTATCTTTTCCTGAGCCTCCTCGGGCTCATTTACGCGGCCGTCTCCCTCATCCCGTCCCTGCGCTGGCTCTCCCGCTTCACCGAAATCTGGCCTCTGGCCATGTTCGCGCTCGTGCCCACCACGGTGGCTGCCTGCCTGAGGGGACTGCCCGGATCCTTCCGCTTCCTGCTCGGCTGCGTCATCCCGCCGGCGGCGGTTCTGGCCGGCATTCTGGGTATGAAGGCCGGTTATCCGCCCCATCTTCTGGCCTCCCTGCCGCTCTGGGGCATCGCCCTGGGCGCCCTGCTCGTCACGGCCTTCTCCCAGCCCGTACGCAGACAGTCCGGCCGCGGCCTCGTGCTTGACGCGGGACCGGCCCAGGCGCCGGTGCAGGCTCCGTCTGCCCCGGATGGCGGACTCAGCCTCGGGGAAACCGAATCTCCCGCCACCCTGCCTGAACCTGCCGCGAAAGAAGGTCTCGACCTTGAGATGGGGCCGGAATCCGCGCCCTCTGCCGGCGCCGCAAACGGGAACGCGGACGAGGCCGGAAATCCCGGCACGGAAGAGCCCGCCGTTTCCGAATTCAACCTGCAGGAGATCATGCAGCGCACCAGCCAGAAGGTAGCCGGCCAGGCTGAAGAGCGCGGCACAGGCCTCTCCTGGTTCATGGCTCCGGACCTCGGCCTCTGGTACAGGGGCTGCGGGGAGGAACTTGCGGCTGTCCTCTCGGACCTTCTCTCCGAAGGCACGGAACAGCTTTCAAAGGGCGGATCCCTGCGCTGCTCGGTGAAGAAGATTCCCGGTTCCCGCAGCGCGGGCGGGCTTCTCTTCTCCCTGGACGTGCAGGGGCTTGACGCGAAGAAGCCCAACAGCTTCAGGAGCCTCGGACGCACCGCGCGCCTCGCGGCCCTTTCCGGCGGCTATCTGAGCCTTGAGTGCCGCGGCAGCGAGACAATGCTGAACTTCACGCTGAACCTGACCGAAGTGAAGGACCACGGGGAAAAGCCGTCCGCCCCTGAGGCGGAGGCGCGCCCGGCAGAGCCGGAACAGAAGGCCGGCCCCGCGTACAGGGCCATACTCCTCGCTGACAATCCCAATGTGTCCGCTGAAATCCTCGGCATCCTGAGGGAAGCCGGGTGCGGCGTAAAGCAGGCCGCCGATTCCTCAGAGCTCATGAAGCTCTTTGATGACAGAAATCCCGCGGATCTCATCATCTTCCAGGGAAGGTCTGCCTCGGCCGCGAGCAGCCTGCTCCTTGCCGGCATCAGGGAATTCTGCCGCCAGAAGAAACTCAGGCTGCCCGTCCTTCTCGCGTACACGCCGGATCAGACGAGCTGGCCCGATATGGCGAGAACAGGCTTCACGCACGCCCTGACCCTGCCCGTGGACAGGGAGGCGCTTCTCGGCACCCTGTCTGACATCGGGAAAGACCGTCCGGAGAGCGTGGTGGATCTGACGCCTGACCTCCAGGTGAACGACGTTCCGGATCTCTTCGGCAGCGCTCCGGCCTCACGGAACGGCGGAGCCGCGCAGGGAAGCTCCCTCGACATCGACCTCGGACCTGAAACGCAGGAACCCGCAGCAAAGAAAGCCCCAGCCGGCGGGACGCTCCCCATCAACATTGCCTTTGACAACGCCCTTCTCAGGGCACGGGCCGGCCTCGCCTCCGGACGCATGGCCGACGTGGCCGCAGCCGCCTCTGATATCGCCCGGGCCGCGGATGAGGCCCGCATGGAAGCCCTCTTCAGGATAGCTTCCCTGGTGGACAGGGCGGCGCGCGCGGGCGATGCCTCTGCGGTCCATGAGCTTCTGCCCGAGCTTTCCGGGGCTGTGGAAAGAAAAATACGGGAACTGAACATTCAACGTTAAGGAGAAACCATCATGTACAGCAAAATTCTGATCCCCGTTGACGGCAGGGAAGGCGCCTGGCGCGCCATCCGCGTGGCCACGCAGGCTTCCAAGATCTGCGATGGTGAAATCATCCTCCTCCACGTCGAAGAACCTTCCTCAGAGCTTCTGTCGGGCAGCGGCAAAAAGTCCGTCGACGACATGAAGAGCGAAGACGGCCTGAAGCGGATCCAGCCGGTCAACGACTACCTGGACAGCGTGAAAATCCCCCACCGCCTTCTCGTGAAAAGAGGCATCGTGCCTGACACCATCATCCGCGTCGCCCATCAGGAAGGCTGCGATCTCATCGCCATGTTCACGGACGGCCCCCAGTCCCTCGGCGAGGTGATTTTCGGATCCACCACCCAGCGCGTGCTCAAGGGCATCGATATCGATCTCCTTTCCGTGCGCAAGTAGAAGGACACGGGACGTGATCCTTCTTCTGGAGCTGGGCCTTGTCTTCTTCCACCTGCTGGCCTGGGTGGCCGTGGGTCACGCCCTCCTCACGAAACGCGATCCGCGTTCCGCGCTGGGCTGGTCCGTCGTCGTCCTGTTCATGCCGGTGGTCGGAGTCATCGCCTATGCCATTTTCGGCATAGGACGCACCGAGAGCCGCGCGGCGGCCATCATGCGCCATAACGCCGCGCTCGCTCCGGGCTATACGCACCCCGCTCTCGGAACGAAGGTCCCCGAGCAGATTCCCGAACAGATCCGGCACATGGAAATGCTCGGCCGCCATCTCACGCAGCAGCATCTCTGCGGCGGCAACAGCATCGAGCCCCTCGTCAACGGCAACGAGGCCTATCCTGCCATGCTGGAGGCCATCCGCCGGGCGAAGGATCACGTCTACCTGCTCACCTATATTTTCAACTCCGGAGAGGTGGCCGACAGCTTCGCGGAGGAACTCACCGCAGCCGTGCAGCGCGGCGTGGACGTGCGCATCCTCCTTGACGGCCTCGGGCGCTTCTATTCCTTCAGAACGCCTGTCAGGAAGATCGCGAAAGCCGGCGCACGGGTCGCCTATTTTCTGCCCCCGAGGCTCTTCCCGCCGAATCTCATGATCAACCTGCGCGACCACAGGAAACTCCTTGTCTGCGATGACGTGGCCTTCACGGGCGGCATGAACATCGCAGACTACCATGTGGTCCTGCCAGGGCGCAGGCACTGCGTGCAGGATATGCAGTTCTGCTGTCAGGGGCCCATCACGAGGGAGCTGCGCAGGGCCTTTCTCATGGACTGGGGCTTTGCCACGGGAAAGTACGACACGGCGCTGCCGGAAAGGAGCCCGGAGCGCGTGGGCAGATCCCTGTGCCGCATTGTCATGGACGGCCCCGGCGGCAGCACCGATCCGCTGAACGACCTTATCGCTGGCAGCATCAGCAACGCGCTGAAGAAAGTGCGTATCATGACGCCCTATTTCCTGCCGTCGAGGGAAATTTACTCGTCGCTGCGCACGGCCGCGGAAAAGGGCGTGGACGTCAAAGTCATCCTCCCCGCAAAAAACAACCTCTTCTACGTGCACTGGGCGACGTTCAGGCTGCTCAGGCCGCTTCTGCAGGCCGGAGTCAGGGTCTTCTATCAGAAGCCGCCCTTCGCCCATACCAAGCTTCTGGCCATCGACGACTACTACTGCCAGATAGGCTCGGCCAACTACGACGCGCGCAGCCTCAGGAGAACTTCGAGCTCAATACGGAAATTTTTGACACGGCCTTTAACGGCGTCATCTCGTCCTTCATGGAAGAAAAGCTCAGGGACAGCCGGGAAATCACGACAGACATACTCGACAGCTTCAGCCTCTTCAAAAAACTCCGCAACGCTGCCTTCTGGCTCTTCTCCCCCTACCTGTAAGCCGGAAAAGAAACAGCCATACGTCCCTGACGCCCAAAAACGGCTTCTGACGGCCTTTCAGGACTCTTTCCGTATCTCACAGCAGAAAAAAGAACGCCGCCCCGTCCCTGTTGCCTGACGGAGCGGCGCCTGTAACTGCCGGGCTATTCGACAGTAACACTCTTGGCCAGATTCCTGGGCTGGTCCACATCCTTGCCCAGGTAATCGGAAGTCTCGTAACTGAAGAGCTGCAGGGCGGGCAGCACGAAGAAGGCCGTTAAAGGCTTGCCCACATCAGGGATGACCCAGATATCGTCGCCTTTGACGTCGCAGCCCTCGTTGGTGAGGGTGATGACGCGTCCCTGCCTGGCCTGGATTTCCACGATATTGGAAACGACCTTGGGCAGAAGCTCATCCTTCAGGGCCAGGGCGAACGTGGGGAAGGTCTGATCGATGAGCGCGATGGGACCGTGTTTCATCTCCCCGGCGGCATAGCCCTCGGCGTGAATGTAGGAGAGCTCCTTCAGCTTGAGGGCGCCCTCGAGAGCCATGGGATAGCAGTGGCCGCGGCCCAGGTAGAAGAAGTTTTTCGCCCTTGCGTACTTGCGGGAAAGCTCCCTGGCCTTCTCATGCATATCGGGCAGGGCTTTTTCCAGTTTTCCGGGCAGATCCAGAAGGGAGCGTATGACCGACTTTCTGAATCCGGCGTCCGTGACGCCCCTGCGCTCGCCCCAGTAGAGGGCCATGAGGCAGAGCATGAGCATCTGGCTGCACATGGCCTTGGTAGACGCCACGCTGATTTCGGGACCGGCCTGGGTATAGAGGACGGAATCCGCCTCGCGGGCGATGGAGGAGCCGACGACGTTGCAGAGCCCGAGCAGGGGCACGCCGTTCTTTTTCGCAATGCGCAGGGCGGCCAGGGTATCGGCCGTCTCACCGCTCTGGCTGATGACGAGGACCATGTCCTTTTTTCCGAGAAGAAGCCTGTCGCGGTACCTGAACTCGGAGGCGATCTCCACCTGAACGGGGATCTGCGCCCAGTTCTCGATGAGGTAGCGGCCCCAGAGCCCAGCGTGATAGGATGTGCCGCAGGCAACGATATGAAGCCTTTCCGGCACGTTGAGGCTGTCGAGCTCGCGCAGGCGCACGCTGCCTTCCTCCGGATCCACCCTGCCGGTGAGGCCGTCGACAATGACGCGGGGCTGCTCGAAGATTTCCTTGAGCATGAAGTGGCGGTAGCCGCCCTTCTGGGCTGACTGCATATCCCACTTGATGGTCATGACCTGGTGGGTGACGGGCTTCAGGCCGCCAATGGTGAAAATCTGATAGCCTCCGTGGTCGACCTTCACGAGCTCGCCGTCCTCGAGAAAGACCACCTGGCGGGTGTACTGCAGGAAGGCGGGGATATCGGAAGCAACGAAGAACTCGCCCGTGCCCACGCCCATGATGAGGGGCGCGGAAAGACGGGCCGCGTAGAAGGTGTCCGGATCCTCCTGGCTCATGAGGCAGACGGCGTAGGCGCCGTGGGCCATGGACAGAGCCTTTGAGAAGGCTTTCAGGAGGTCGGGCTCGCTTTTCCGGCATTCCTGGACAAGATTGACGAGGACTTCGGTATCTGTCTCGGAGCTGAACGTGTAGCCTTTGGACTCGAGATCGGCCTTGATCTCGAGATAGTTTTCGATGATGCCGTTGTGCACGATGGCGAGGGTGCCGTCATTGCTCATCTGGGGATGCGCGTTGCGGACGGCGGGTTCGCCGTGCGTAGCCCACCGGGTGTGGCCCATTCCTGTGGTGGCCGTGGACGGGGGTTCCTTGCTCAGCAGATCCTCAAGCGCGGAAAGCTTGCCTCTGGCGCGCACTATCCTGAACCTGCCCTGCTGAACGGAGGCGACGCCCGCGGAATCGTAGCCGCGGTACTCCAGATGATGCAGCCCCTCGATGACGACGGGGATGGCCGGGCGGTAGCCCGAATAACCGATGATACCACACATAGTGCTTTTCCCCTCCTGAAGAAGGGTTGTTTGAAGAACAGAAAAACGGGGGGAAACGGCCGGTTACATGTTCTTGCGGTCGATAGCGTCCTGATTCATGATGTTGATTTTGCTCTTGTCGGCGATTTCCTGAAGGAAGGCCTCATAGACGCTCTCGATGCGTTCACGCTGCGTAAGGTTGGACATGAATCCTTCGAACTGGCTCCAGTCCTTGTCCGAGGGATCGATGATTTTCGCGGTACGGCAGACGAGCACGCCGGACTCATTCTGGGTGGACACGGCGAAGACAGTGGGAATCCACTGGCCGAGCGGGGCGCTGAAGAGGGCCTCGTCAAGAGCCTGCTGGGCATTGAAGGGAGCCATGGCGCCGCCCCTGTCAACGGGTTCGGAGGTTTTCACCCGGCCTTTGAGGGAGTCAGGCACCGTGCCCTTCTGGAGATCCTTCAGGGCGGCCTCGAGCACCTTCTTCCCGGCTTCCCTGCCGGCCTCGGCGCGGATCATGCCCTCAACTTCGGCCTTCACGCCGGCGAAATCCCTGAATGTGGCGGGCACGGACTTGTCCACGCGCACGATGACGTAATTGTCTCCGGCCTCGAGGGGAACGTCCACGGAGTGCCCGCTGCCGGTCCTGAAGATGGTGTCCGCTCCCTCGGGGGTCACAGAAAGCTTCTGCTGCAGGTCGGCTTTCGCGAGGAGATCGGTTTTCTCGGCTTTGAGGCCGTACTTCTGCGCGGCATCCGCGAGGGGCCTGCCGAGAATATTCTCCTCGATGAGGGAGTCGAGCACGTCGTTGACCCTGGACTTGCCGTTCGTCTTCGCGATGTCAGCGGCAATCTGATCCTTCACCTCGTCAAACGGTTTGACGCGCGCGGCCTTTTTATCCTCCACAAAGATGAGATGCAGGCCGAACTGCGTCCTGACGGGACCGACAACCCGGCCCTTCTCCGCGGCGAAAGCAGCCTTTTCGAATTCGGGCACGGTCATGCCGGGCTCAACCCAGCCCACGCTGCCGCCCTTGCCGGCGGCCTGGGGAGCGTTATGGGCGTCGGCGACCTCGGCGAAAGACTTTCCGGAGGCGAGTTCTTTCTGAATGGCGGCCACCTGGGCCTCGGCCTTCTTCACGTCCTCTGCGGAAGCGTCCTTGGCCAGGGGCACAAGGATATGGGAAACGAGCACTCTGTCAGGCTCGCTGAAATCGGACTGGTGGGCGTCGTACCACTTTCTGCACTCACCGGCGGAAATGCTCTTCGGATCCACGAGATGGGCGGGATCCACGGCGACATATTCCACGGAGACCTTCTGCGGCACGGCGAAGAGCTGCTTGTGGGCTTCGTAGTATTTGCGGCTTTCTTCCTCCGGAGGAACGGGCATATCGCCCGCTACGGAGGCGGGGAGATAGATATACTCGGCCACGCGCTGCTGCTTCAGGAAGTTGTAGCGGCTGCGGGGCTCGCTCGGATCAAGCCAGACGCCGCCGGCAACGAAGGCAGCCATTTTTTCCTGAAGAAGCTGGCGGGTGAGGCCGGCCTCAAACTCAGCGGGGCTCTGGCGCTGCTGGCGGAGAACATTGGTGTACAGAGCGGGATCGAACTGTCCCCTGTCGTTGCGGAAGGCGGGGATATTTTCCACGTACTTCCGGAGTTCCAGGGGAGAGACGGAGAAGCCGTTTTTGCCGGCTTCCTGAACGAGGAGTTCCTCGGAGAGGAGGCTCTGGAAAACCTGATGCCCGAGCTGGGATTTGTCCTGATCGGTCCAGCGTCTGCCGGGGTTCGACTGGTTGGCCTGCTCCTCGGCCCTGCGGTACGCCATCTCGAAGGTCTGGAAGGTGATGGGCTGGCCGTTGACCATGGCCACGACGTTGACGGAACCGGTATCCGTGATGCTGCCGATGCCCCAGAAGACAAAGACCAGGATGATGATGCCGAAGGCGAGTTTGACGCCGAAAGACTGAGAGTTGGAACGGATGAGGTCGAGCATGTTTTCTCCGCTTTTAGGAACGCTTGAAAAGAGAGAGCCGCGTGAGCGTACTGAAATGCTGATTAGTAGCCGGATTGGGGGCAAAACTCAAATACGGAAAAAGAGCGGCCCGGGAAGGGGCGGCTACTCACCGAAAAGCTTCACGGGATCGTACTCCGTGAGAGGCTTGTGACCGGTGAGGAATTCCTTCTCCACGGCCATAACCTTCTGAAATTTCTGCTTGTCAGAGACGCTCACAGGAGCGCTGCGGGGGTTGAGGGCCTTGGAGGGATCGATGAACTGGCCGTTTTTGCGCAGGCGGAAGTCGAGGTGCGGGCCTGTCGCGAGGCCGGTCATCCCCACGAAACCGATAACCTGGCCCTGGGAAACCTGCGAGCCGTTCCTGAGGCCGCGGGCGAACCCGGAGAGATGGGAATAGAGGGACTCGAGCCCGTCGGCATGGGCGATGATGACGCGGTTGCCGGACTGGCCGCCCCAGCCCCGTGCCGTCACCACGCCATCGCTCACGGCCTTGATAGGCGTGCCGGTGGGGGCCGCGTAGTCAACGCCCTGATGGGGCCTTGAATAGCCCAGGATGGGGTGCTTGCGGGACATGGAGAAGCGCGAGGTGATGCGCGTCACGGCGAGGGGAGCCTGAAGAAAGGCCCTGTGGGTGTTCTCGCCCTTGGCGTTGTAGTAGGCGTCCTTTCCGTTCGAGGGGAAGAGGAAGGTCTCGAAGGTGTGCCCGGAGGAAGTGAAGCTCGCGGCGAGGATGCGGCCATAGCCGTAGTAATTGCCGTTCTGGTAGCGCTTTTCCACGGCGATGGCGAAAGAATCGCCCGGATGGACGTCCTTGAGGAAGTTGATTTCCGTGCCGAAAACCTCGGCCAGCATGGCGGCGAGGCGCGGGGACTCGCCCATATCGGCCACGGCCTGGAAAATGTCGTCGCGCACGATGCAGACCACGCCGGTAAGGGCGATGCGGTAGGAGACGTTCTCGAGGCGGGCCACGGGTTCATCGCCCTCGACCACGAGGCGCTTTCTGGGATCGATTTCGTATTCGAGGCGCTTGATGCAGCCCGTGCCGTCGCACACGATGCTGTAGAAGTGCCCGGGCAGCCAGGAGCGGTTGTATCTGCGGGCCGCGGACAGAAATTCGCGGCGGCTCGAGGGATCGGCGCCCCTGAAGATGGTGTCCTCGTCCTCGCCGTTTCTGAGCGTGCCCTTGCGCACGATGCGCCTGGCCTCCGGAGCCAGTGAGGAGGAGGCCCCGGTATCCGAGGAATAGGCCGTGGGATCGCCTGAGTCGTCATCGTCGCCGCCGAGTTCCCGGTAGGTGGAGGAGCCGTCAGGGCTGGGGGCGTTGTCGCCGCCGTCCTGGCCCTCGCCGGTCACGGCGCCCGCTTCCCCGTCCACGTCCACGCCGGGACTGAGGGTCACGGGAGAGGTGTCAGACGGGGGCTGGTAGCCCGGAAGCGGGGAATCCGCGTCATTTCCGCCGGAGTCTGCGTCAGCAGTACCGAGGCTTACCCCCGTGGCCGCAGCCGCGGCGCCGAGGGCAGCGCCTATGCTTTCCCTGCCGCTCTGCCCGCCGCCTCCGTCCTCATCCCGGGAACCGCGGGAACGGCTCCTTTCCCGGGAGGCAGAGTGATGGCGGGAAGAACTGCCGGTATGTTTGTAACTTTGTTCCTTTCTCTCCTTCGCGAAGGCGGACGCCGGTCCGGCGGTGCCGCAGTCCGGGGAAGAAGGCAGAATCTGCGCCAGCGCGAAAGCGAAAAGCAGAAAGCAAACAAAAACAGATAAATAGGGTTTCTGACCGTTTTTAAACATAGCGGGCGATTTTATTCCCGGGCCTTCTCTTTGTCCATATCCGGAGGGGAGCCGGAGCCTCGGCCGATCACACTAAAAGATCAATGATTTCAACGTATTAAAACTTGTTTAAATTATTAAAATAGGATATGGTTTCTTTCCGTGAAAAAGGGAGGGGAAAGGCCCCTGCCAGAGGCGGTGTTTTCCGCCCTTTTTGTGCCCTGCGCATAAAAAGGAACACTGAGGAACACGGCAAGGAACAAAAAATACATGTGTTTTTTCCTTAAAAATCAGCCTGTTATATGAGTTACGAACAAAATGACATTTTATACCCCCCTGAGGGGTGTTCCTTTCTGTCACCAATTGTTCCTTATTCCGGGAAGATAGGAACAATGCACATTCCGATGTTCCTTTCACGCCTTGTTACGAACATTATAAAATTAAATAAATACGGGAAGTTATCTCAGTTACGCACATTCTGACAGAGATTCTTCCTTCTTTGAAAGAAATATGAAAATAACTATTAACAGGGAACACTGCGTGGACGGACTCCAGAAAGCCGGCAACGTCACGCCCGCAAGGGCAGCCACCGTCATGCTGAAGACCACGTGGATCAGAACCGACAGGGCGGGAAAGAGCATCACGCTCATGGCCTCGAACGGATATACAGAGTACCTCGGCACCTATCCGGCCGAAGTGGAGAAGGACGGGTTCATGGGTGTGTACGGAAAGTCCCTCGCGGATCTGCTCCGCGCCCTGCCGGAGGGCAGCGTGGACATGTTTACGGACAGGCGGGGCCGCAACCTGGTCATCTCTCAGGGAAGCAGGCTTTACAAACTGCCGGCAAGCAACAGGGAATGGTTCCAGCCCCTCATCCCTTTCCCCGGAACCGGAACCGTGGGCTGGTCCGGTGAAGAACTCCTGGACATCATAGACCGCGTCTTCTTCTGCATTCTGGATGACGAGGACAGCCCCCTCGGCTGCCTCTGCATCCATCCGGAGGAAAACGGCGGGATAGACTTCTGCGGGCTCAACGGCTGCCGCGCCGCCCTGGTGAGGATTACAAACAGCGCTCTCCACGGGAAACTTCCCGGAGAAGGCATCCTCATCCAGAAAAAGTATCTCGCCGACATCAGAAGGCTCATTTCCCCCGGGGAAATCGAAATCGGCCTCACTCCCAGGCGTTTCTTCATCAGAAACCGCGGCGCCAGGGATATGGTGAGCGTCCCGCTTGCGCAGTTCGCGTATCCCGACTACTCAGTTTTCTTTGACAGGATGAAAGCGGACACCTGTTCCATCGTGCGGGTCAGCAGGAGCGAATTCTCCGACGCCCTGGCCCGCAGCCTGATTTTCAACACCAGGGATGAGAACAGCGTGGCCATCAGCATCGGGAAAGACAGCCTGACCATCGCCTCCAGCGGCAAGTCAACTGGGTCGGCCACGGAAACCATCGCGGCAGACTGCCGGAGCACGGTGGAACATCTCGTCTTCGTGACGAGGATACTGGCCGAACTGCTCTCCCACTTCGGAACCGGCAGCCTGACAATGCGGATCGCGTCCGGAACCGGCCCCTGTTCCTTCCAGACCGATACGGACGAAAACTACGCTGTCATCGCCATGCCCGAAAGCGCTCCGGTGACAGGCCTGTAGCGGGGCATGGCGGAAACCGCCGCCGTTCCCGGAAGCACAATGCCCGTTCCCGTGGAAACAGAATAAATTTCCGTAAATACTGACAGTTACCGAAGTTACGAACAGGAAAAACCGATACTCTATTCTTTGGGAAAAATATGAAGATAGCTATTAACAGAGAACACTGCGTTAACGGACTCCAGAAAGCCAGCAACATCACTCCGGCCAAGGCCGGCGCCGCCATGCTGCGGACCATGTGGATCAGGACCGACAGGGAGAAAAAGAGCATTTCGCTCATGGCCACGGACGCGAGCACGGAGTACATCGGCACCTATCCGGCCGAGGTGGAGGAGGACGGACTCGTCGGCGTGCAGGCGAAATCCGTCACGGATCTGCTCCGCGCCCTGCCCCAGGGCATTGTGAACATGGCCACGGACGAGGAAGGCCACAATCTGGTCATCAGCCAGGGAAGCAGGCTCTATAAGCTGCCCACAAGCAACGAGGAATGGTTCCAGCCCTTCACGCCCTTCCCCGAGGCGGACACGGTGACCTGGTCCGGCGAGGTGCTCGTGAGCATTATCGACCGCATCTTCTTCTGTATCATGGACGACGATGACAGCCCCCTGGGCTGCCTCTTCATCCAGCCCAAGGATAACGGCGAAATCGATTTCTGCGGCCTCGACGGCCACCGCTTCGCCCTGGTGAGGGTCTATAACGACGCCCTTCTCGAGAAACTGCCGAAGGAAGGCGTTCTCATCCAGAAGAAGTATCTCGCTGACATCAAGAAGCTCATCTCCCCCGAGGAAATCGAAATCAGCCTCACGCCGAAGCGCTTCTTCATCAGGAACAACGACGGCAGGGATATGGTGAGCATCCCGCTTGTGCAGTTTTCCTACCCCGACTATTCCATCTTTCTCGACAAGATGGAGTCGGGGTCCTGCTCCGTCGTGCGCACCAGCAGGACCGAGTTCTCCGACGCCCTGGCCCGCAGCCTGATCTTCAACTCCAGGGATGAGAACAGCGTGGCCATCACCATCGCCGCGGACAGCCTGACCATCGCCTCCAGCGACAAGTCGACGGGCTCGGCCACGGAAACCATAGCCGCGGAGTGCCAGAGCACGGTCGATCACATCGCCTTCATCACGAGGGGGCTCGTCGAACTGCTCTCCCGCCTCGGAGAAGACAGCCTGACCATCAAGATCGCCTCCGAGAACGGCCCCTGTTCCTTCCAGACCGACGACGACAAAAACTATGTCGTCATTGCCATGCCCGTTCATATCGTTGACGACGCCTACTATTCCGAGGAAGAAAATTAATGCCTGAAAAGAACGAATACACAGCCGCCTCCATCACTGTCCTGGAAGGACTCGCCGCCGTCCGCAAGAGGCCTTCCATGTACATAGGCTCCACGGACACGCGCGGCCTGCACCACCTTGTCTACGAAGTGGTGGACAACTCCATCGACGAAGCCATGGCCGGCTTCTGTGACAGCATCACGGTGACCCTGCATTCCGACAACAGCGTCACCGTGCGTGACAACGGCCGCGGCATTCCCGTGGACATCCATCCCAAGGAGCATGTGCCCGCCGTTCAGGTGGTCATGACCATCCTCCACGCCGGCGGCAAGTTCGACAACAGAAGCTACAAGGTGTCCGGCGGCCTGCACGGCGTGGGCGTGTCCTGCGTCAATGCCCTTTCCGAGTGGCTCACCGTCACCGTGCGCCGCGACGGAAAGCGGTACCGCCAGCATTACGCGCGCGGCGTGCCGCAGGACAGGCTGACCGTCATCGAGGAAGGCGTTACCGGGCACGGCACCACGGTGCACTTCAAACCGGATCCCGAGATCTTCGAGACCACGGAATATTCCTACGACGTGCTGAAAAAGCGCTTGGAGGAACTCGCCTATCTCAACAAGGGCCTCACCATCACCTGCATCGACGAGCGCATCAACGAGAAGCACACGTTCCACGCGGAAGGCGGGCTCAGGGAATTCGTGGAGGCCCTGAACGAGGGCGAGGAGAAGCTTCATCCCGTCATCTTCATCGAGGCGCTTCAGGAAAATGTCACTGTGGACTGCGCCGTGCAGTACACCACGAGCTACAAGGAGACCGTGTACTCCTTCGCCAACAATATCCGCACGGCTGAGGGCGGCACCCACCTTTCCGGTTTCAGGATCGGCCTGACGAGGGCCATCAACAACTATCTCAAGAACCAGCCCGACATCGCCAAAAAACTCAAAATGCCCCAGCTCTCCGGCGACGACGTGCGCGAGGGACTCACGGCCATTATCTCAGTCAAGCTCCCGGATCCGCAGTTCGAGGGGCAGACCAAAACGAAACTCGGCAACTCTGAAATTCAGGCCGTGGTGGCCGGCGTGGTCTACGATAACCTGAGCCGCTACTTCGACGAGAACCCCAAGTACATCCGCCTCATCATCGGCAAGGCCGCTGACGCGGCCCGCGCCAGGGAAGCGGCCCGCAGGGCCAAGGAAATCGTGCGCCGCAAGGGCGCGCTCTTCGACAACGCCCTGCCCGGCAAGCTGGCTGACTGCCAGAGCAAGGATCCCTCCGACTCCGAGCTCTTCATCGTCGAGGGCGACTCCGCAGGCGGTTCCGCCAAGCAGGGACGGGATCCCAGGCATCAGGCCATCCTTCCCCTGCGCGGCAAGATTCTGAATACCCAGAGCTGCCGTCTCGAGAGAATGCTCGCCAACAAGGAAGTCAAATCCCTGATCACGGCCATGGGCGTCGGCGTGGGCGGCGAGGATATGGACATCTCCAAACTCCGCTACGACAAGATCATTATCATGACCGATGCCGACGTGGACGGCGCCCATATCTGCACCCTGCTCCTGACCTTCTTCTACAAAATGTACCCCTCTCTCGTGGAGGCCGGGCACATCTATATCGCCCAGCCCCCCCTCTACAGGGTGCACAACGCCAAGTTTGAGAAGTTCCTCAAGGACGACGAGAAGCTCGACGAATTCCGCATGGAAAAGGCGAGGGAATCCTTCTCCGTGATCTCAGGGAACGGCACTGTCCTGAGCGGGGCTTCCCTCGTGCATTTCCTCGAGTCCATTGAGACCCTGGGGAAGACCGTTTCCGGCGCCGAGCTCAACGGCATGCCGCGCCAGCTCTTCCTCGCCCTTGTCACCTGCCCCGAGAAAATTACCAGCGAGGAGCAGATCTCGGCCGGGACGGGCGTCTTTCACGACTGGATGGAACAGAACGGCTACACCTGCCTGCTCCAGCACAATCCGGCCACCGAGGATGAGGAGGAGCGCGCCTTCGTGCTCTTCGAGAACAGGGAAAGCCATCAGACCAGGCGCGGCTTCGAGTTCTTCGCCTCCCGCAAGTACACGGACGGCTGGAACTTCTTCGAGACCCTGCGCTCGCAGTACGGCGGATCCTCCTTCACCGTGAAGAAACCCGACGGGGAATCCTCCATCGACGACGTCTTCAGGCTGCGCCAGTCCATTCTCGAGGAAGCCTGTAAGGGCTACTCCATCCAGCGCTACAAAGGCCTTGGCGAGATGAATCCCGAACAGCTCTGGGTCACCACCATGGATCCGAAGAACAGGAGCATGCTCCAGGTCCGCGTGACGGACGCCGAGGACGCCAACAACGCCTTTGAGGATCTCATGGGCGACCGCGTGGAGCCGCGCCGCGAGTTCATCGAGCGCAACGCCAGCAACCTCCAGGACGTGGACATCTAAAGCATTTTATCGAGAGAACGAGGATAACGTGGACACTGAAGAGAGAAGTGAAGATAGAATAGAAGAGGTGGGCATCGCCAAGGAACTGCGCGACTCCTACCTCGCGTATTCCGTATCCGTCATCAAGGGCAGGGCCATTCCCGACGCCCGCGACGGCCTCAAGCCGGTGCACAGGCGCATTCTCTACGCCATGTCGGAACTCGGCAACACGTACAACAGGCCGTACAAGAAGTCCGCCCGCGTGGTCGGCGATGTCATCGGTAAGTATCATCCCCACGGCGACTCCGCAGTCTATGACGCCCTGGTGCGCATGGCACAGGACTTCAGCATGCGGGATCCCCTCGTGGACGGCCAGGGCAACTTCGGCTCCATCGACGGCGACTCCCCTGCAGCCATGAGGTACACCGAGGTGCGCATGGCGAAGCTCGCAGGCGAGTTCCTCGGGGATATCGACAAGGATACCGTGGATTTCAGGCCCAACTACGACGGAAGCCTGGACGAGCCCGCCATCCTGCCCACAAAGGTGCCGAACCTCCTGCTCAACGGCTCATCGGGCATCGCCGTGGGTATGGCCACCAACATCCCCACGCACAACCTGGGCGAGCTCTGCGACGCCCTTACCGCCCTGCTCGACAATCCGCAGGCCACGGTTGATGACCTCATGCAGTTCGTCAAGGGCCCGGACTTTCCGACCAGGGGCGAAGTCTACGCCGGCAGGGGACTTTATGAGGCCTACCACACCGGCCGCGGCAGCATCCGCATCCGGGGCCGCGTGAGGGTCGAGGAGAGAAAGAAGGGACTGGAGTCCCTCGTCATCTATGAGATCCCCTACGGCGTGAACAAATCCGTCATGGTGGAGCGCATCGCCGCCCTCGTGAACGAGAAGAAGATCGAGGGCGTCACCGACCTGCGCGACGAGTCCGACCGCAACGGCATCCGCGTGGTCATTGATCTTAAGAAGGGCACCATCCCGGACATCATCACCAATGCCCTCTTCAAGTATACGCCCCTTGAGACGTCCTTCGGCATCAACATGCTGGCCGTGGTGGACAACCAGCCCATCATGCTGAACCTGAAGAGCGCCCTCACCATCTTCCTCGATCACAGGCGCGAGGTGGTCATCAGAAGGACGCGCTTCGATCTCGCGAAGTCCGAAGCCAGGGCCCATATCCTGGAGGGCCTGCGCATCGCCATCGACAATATCGACGAGGTGGTGCGCATCATCCGCTCCTCAGCCAGTCCCGACGAGGCGAGGACGCGCCTTGAGGAACGCTTCGGGCTTGACGACATCCAGGCGAGGGCCATCCTCGACATGCGCCTGCAGCGTCTCACCGGCCTGCAGCGCGAGGAAATTGAGACCGAGTATAACGGCCTGCTGAAGAATATCGCCTGGTACAAGACCATCCTCTCCGACGTGAACGTGCTCAGGGGCGTCATCCGCGACGAGATCGCGGACATCAGGAAGAACTACGCCACGCCCCGCAGGAGCGATATCGTGCAGGAGGAGGCCAGGGGCTTCGACGCCGTGGATCTCATCCCCGACGACGAGGTTGTCATCACCCTCTCGCGGCGCGGCTACATGAAGCGCACGGGCCTCGCCAACTACCAGCAGCAGCACAGGGGCGGCAAGGGCATCTCCGCGCTCTACACGAGCGAGGATGACTGCGTGCAGGACTTCCTCACCACCACGAACCACCAGTACCTCTGCCTCTTCACCAACAAGGGACGCATGTACCAGCTCAGGGTCTACCAGGTTCCGGAAGGAAGCCGTACGGCCAAGGGCGTGCACATGAACAACCTTCTGCCCCTCTCCGACGGCGAATGGGTGACCACTGTGCTCGCCGTGCGCAGCTTCTCCGAGGAGAAGGCCTTCTTCTTTGTGACGAAGAACGGCATGGTCAAACGCTCCGATGCCACCCTCTACGCCCGCAACAACAAGAACGGCATCATCGCCGTGGGGCTGCTTGAGGACGACGAGCTTGTGCTCGTGCATCCCGTGCGCGAGCAGGACGAGGCCGTGATCGTGACCCACAAGGGCTACGCCATCCGCTTCGCCTGTTCCGAGGTGCGCAGCATGGGAAGGTCCGCGCGCGGCGTCAAGGGTATCTCCCTCAGAAAGGGAGACCACGTGGTCGCTGCCGTCTTCCTGAAGGGCGGCGATACCAGCACCACCATCATGTCCATTTCCGAGAACGGCTACGGCAAGCGCACGCAGTCGAGGCTCTACAAGCTGCAGTCCCGCGGCGGCATGGGCGTCATCAACTTCCGCATCACCAACAAGACCGGCGATGTGGTCAGCGCCATGCCTGTTACGGAAAACGACGGGCTGGCCATGCTCACCTCCAACAATAAGATTGTGCGCATCGGCGTCAGCGAGGTCTCGAGCACGGGACGGTCCACCATGGGCGTCAAGTGCGTCAATCTCGACGGCGGCGCCAGGGTTGTGGCCTGCGACCGGATTGACAACGGCGGCATAGTCGCCAATAGCATGGACGGCGGAGAAGACGCGGACACCAGAGGGGACCGCGGCTAGCTCACTTACGGGGTTCTCAGTCAAAGGAAACGCAATGATACACGAAGATTGTGGCCTTTTCGGCATCTACGGTCATGTGGACGCTGCCAGACTCACCTATTTCGGCCTCTATGCCCAGCAGCACAGGGGGCAGGAAAGCGCGGGCATCGTGAGCGTGGATGACGCTGGCGATATCCACGACCACAGGGGCATGGGGCTCGTGCCCGACATATTCGAGGAGAAAGACCTCCAGGCCCTGCCCGGCACCATCGCCGTGGGGCACGTGCGCTACTCCACCACGGGACGTCCGTCCATAGCCAACGCCCAGCCCCTCCTTGTCAACCACAAGGGGATGAACATCGCCATCGCCCACAACGGCAACCTGGTGAACACGTTCGAACTGAGGAGCAGGCTTGAGGACGAGGGCGCCATTTTCCGCGGGACCAGTGACACAGAGGTCATTATGCACCTTCTCGTGCGCGAGCTCGCGCACCACGATCCTGTCGAAGCCATACGCCGCACCTGTCAGCAGCTGCGCGGCGCCTACTGCCTTATCTTCCTTCTGGGCAGGCTCATGGTGGCCGTGCGCGATCCCTACGGCTTCCATCCGCTCTCCGTGGGCAGGCTCGACGGCGCCCCTCTTGTGGCCTCCGAAACCTGCGCCTTCGACCTCATGGACGCCGAGTATGAGCACTGCATGAAGCCCGGCGAGATGTTCATCGTGAGCGAGAACGGCGAGTCTTCCGAAATGCTCGGCGGCGTCATTCCGGAAAAGCCAAAGCAGTGTATCTTCGAACTGATCTACTTCGCCAGGCCCGACTCCTACGTGTTCAACGAGCAGGTGTACATCTGCCGCAAGAATATGGGCTGGCAGCTCGCCCACGAGTCCACGCCCGACGTGGACTTCGTCATGCCCTTCCCGGATTCGGGCGTCTACCCGGCCGTGGGATTCGCCCAGTGCGCCGAGCTCCCCTACGAGCACGCCATGATCCGCAACCACTATGTGGGGCGTACCTTCATCCAGCCGAGCCAGAGCATGCGCAGCTTCGGCGTGCGCGTGAAGATCAATCCCGTGAGGGCCATGATCGAGGGCAAGCGCATCTGCATCGTGGACGACTCCATCGTGCGCGGCACCACCATGATCACGCGCGTGCACAAGCTCCGCGAACTCGGAGCGAAGGAGGTGCACATCCGCATCTCCTGTCCCCCCATCCGCTTCCCCTGCTACTACGGCATTGACTTCGCCTCGCCGAAGGAGCTTATCGCTGCCAATCATTCCCTTGAAGAAATGAAGAAAATGTTGGATGTTGACTCTCTTCATTATCTGAGCATCGAAGGACTGCTCAGGTCGGTCATGCACTCTGACAGCTACTGCCTGGCCTGCTTCAACGGTGAATACCCGGTGCCGCCCTGCAGGCAGTACGGCAAGTTCATTCTCGAAAAAACACATTCGTAACTTACATATCTCTGAGGTTTTTATGAGCGTCGCTCGCATCAACGGCTTTGCGGACATGTTTGAGCCGGAAAGCTCGGTTTTCACCATGATGGAAGAACACTGCCGGGCCATCTTTCCGACGTATGGCTTCCATGAAGTGCGCATCCCCATTCTGGAGTACACGGATCTTTTCTGCCGCTCCATCGGCCAGGAGACGGACGTGGTCCAGAAGGAGATGTACACATTCCCCGACGGTAAGGGCAGACTGACCTCCCTGAGGCCTGAAGCCACGGCCGGCATAATGAGGGCCTACATCGCGGCCAGCCTGAATTCGAAGGAGCAGGTCTCGCGCCTCTACACCTTCGGTCCCATGTTCCGCCACGAGCGTCCCCAGAAGGGCCGCATGCGCCAGTTCCACCAGATTGACTGCGAGCTTCTCGGCTCCGCGAGCCCCCTCGCCGACGCCGACGTCATCTCCCTGCTCGAGCAGTTCATCACGAGCCTCGGCATCGGCAGGCTGACCCTGCGCCTCAACAGTCTGGGCTGCTCCGAATGCCGTCCGAAGTACAGGGAAGCCCTCATCGCCTATCTCGAAAAGCATGAGAGTGAACTCTGCGAGGACTGCCAGCGCCGTCTGCACACCAACCCCCTGCGCGTGCTCGACTGCAAGAAGGACTCCCAGCAGGACTTCATGAAGGACGCCCCGCGCATTCTCGATTACAACTGCCCCGAGTGCCGTGAGCACTACGAGACGGTAACCGGCCTTCTGAAGGACAGCGGCATTGCCTTCGTGCAGGACGATCACCTGGTGCGCGGCCTTGACTACTACTGCCGCACCACCTTTGAGCTGCAGAGCGATGATATCGGCGCCCAGACGGCCGTGGCCGGCGGCGGACGCTATGACGGCCTCATCAAGAGCCTCGGCGGCCCCGACGTCCCCGGCGTTGGCTTCGCCTGCGGCATGGAACGTCTCGCTCTCCTCATGAAGAGCCCGGCTCCGAAGAAACCCGATTTTTACACTGTTTCCCTTGATCCTTCCTGCTACGGCCTCGCCTACCGGGTTTCCCGGGGACTCAGGCTGGCCGGCCTCACCGGCGAGCTCGGCTACGCCTCCTCGAGCATGAAGGCCGCCATGCGCCAGGCCGGCAAATCGGGAGCGCGCTACGCCATCATCATTGGCAGTGACGAGCTTGCCCGCAATGTCTGCGCGGTGAAGAACATGGACAACGGAAACCAGGAAGAGGTGGCCGTGGAAAACCTCGCCTCCTATATTTCAACGAAGGATTAGTCATGTCTGATCAGATTCAGGATCTCCAGCTGGAGCATTACAAGTACGTCACCGAGCTCGGTGACTGGAAGCGCACCCACAGCTGCTCTGAGCTGACCCTTGCCGACAACGGCAGGGAAGTCTGCCTCATGGGCTGGGTGCAGTTCCGCCGCGACCACGGCGGGCTTATCTTCGTCGACCTGCGCGACCGCGAAGGCCTGACCCAGGTTGTCTTCTCTCCTGACTTCAATGCCGAAGCCCATGAGCGCGCCGGCATTCTGCGCCTTGAGTACGTCATCGCCATCAGGGGCAAAGTGCGTCCGAGGCCTGAGGGCATGACCAACCCCAATCTCAAAACCGGCGAGATCGAGGTCGTGGTCAGCGACTGGAAGCTGCTCAACACTTCCAAGACCCCGCCCTTTGCCATCGAGGACCGTTGCGACGCCGGCGAGAACCTGCGCCTCACCTGGCGCTATCTCGATCTGCGCCGTCCCTGCATGCAGAAGAACCTCATCCTCAGGCACCGCGTCATGCAGTCCATCCGCCGCTTCTTCGACGAAAGCGGTTTCATTGAAATCGAGACGCCTTTCCTGACAAAGTCCACGCCCGAGGGCGCCCGTGACTTCCTCGTGCCGAGCCGCCTCAACCAGGGCGAGTTCTACGCGCTGCCGCAGTCTCCCCAGCTGTTCAAGCAGCTGCTCATGTGCGCCGGCTTCGAAAAGTATTTCCAGATCGTGCGCTGCTTCCGTGATGAGGATCTGCGCGCTGACCGCCAGCCCGAATTCACCCAGGTCGACATGGAAATGAGCTTCGTCCGCGAAGAGGACGTCATGACCGTGGCCGAAAATCTCATCAGACGCGTCTTCCACGATATCTTCAACGTGGAAGTGCCCGTGCCCTTCAAGCGTATGACCTGGGACGAGTCCATGCGCCGTTTCGGCGTGGACAAGCCTGATACCCGCTTCGGCATGGAGCTCGTGGATCTCACGGACGCCACCCGCGGATCCGGCTTCAAGCTCTTTGCCCAGGCCGCCATGGTCAAGGCCATCAAGGTGGACGGCGGCGAGAAGCTGACCCGCAAGGATATCGACGGCTTCACCGAGTTCGTGCGCATCTACGGCGCCCAGGGCCTCGCCTGGATCAAGGTCAAGTCCGAAACCGACTGGCAGTCGCCCATTGTCAAGTTCCTCTCCGACAGCGAGAAGGAAGCCATCCGCGACCGTCTCGGCCTCAAACCCGGCGATCTCTGCTTCTTCCAGGCCGGCGATCCCGAAATGGTCAACGCCGCCCTCGGCAACCTGCGCGTGCACATTGCCGACAAAATGGGCCTCATCCCCCAGGACAAGTTCAACTTCCTCTGGGTTACCGAGTTCCCGCTCTTCGAGTACGACAAGGACGAACACCGCTGGGTGGCCTGCCATCATCCCTTCACCTCTCCCATGCCCGGTCATCTCGAGAAGATGACCTCTGACCCGGCCCACACCAAGGCCCGCGCCTACGACATGATCCTCAACGGCAATGAGGTGGGCGGCGGCTCCATCCGTATCCATTCCGCCGAAACCCAGCGCCGCATGTTCAAGGAACTCGGCTTCACCGAGGAGCGCGCCGAAAAGCAGTTCGGCTTCCTGCTCCACGCCCTTGAGTTCGGCGCTCCGCCGCACGGCGGCCTCGCCTTCGGCCTCGACCGCCTGGTCATGCTGCTCTCCCATTCCGAGAGCATCCGTGACGTCATCGCCTTCCCCAAGACCCAGAAGGCCACCTGCCTCATGACCGACGCGCCCAGCGAAGTCGCGGCCCTGCAGCTGCGCGAGCTCGGCCTGCGCCTGCGCGAGACCCCGGACAAGAAGAAGGCCCAGGAAAACGACGCGAGCGGCAAGTAGAAATACCCGTGTCCGGAGCCCGCAGGGCTCCGGTATCTCTTTTGCAGAACCGGAAAGGACACACGCTGTTCTTTCCGGTTCGTCTTTAAGGTGTACCCATGAAACTCAAGATTGTCCTGTACCCCGACCCGATTCTGGGGAAGGTCTGCTCCCCCATCCCGGAAATCACCGACGAAATCCGGACTCTTGCCAGGGATATGCTCGAAACCATGTACGAGGCTCCCGGCGTCGGTCTTGCTGCCCCGCAGGTGGGCAGGCTCATTAATATGGTTGTCTACGATCCCGCAGGCAAGGACGAACCGAAGCAGCCGCACGTGATCATCAATCCCGAAGTCACCCTCACGGGCAGGGAGATTGTCAGCGAGAAGGAAGGCTGCCTCTCCGTCCCCATGGACTTCCGCGCCGACGTGCGCCGCTCCGAAACCATCCACCTGAAGGCCCTCGATCTCGACGGCAATGTCATCGACAGGGATATCGACGGCTTCGAAGCCATTATCGTCCAGCACGAGACCGATCATCTGAAGGGCGTGCTCTTTATTGACAAAATCGGCCACATCCGCCGCGCGTTCTACGACAACAAGGTCAAAAAATGGCTCAAGAGACAAAAGCAGGAAAAGTAGTTTTCATGGGCACACCGGCCTTCGCCGGTGACATTCTGGCCTCCCTTCTCGGGTGGCCGGAATTTTCCGTGCAGGCTGTGTTCACCCGCCCTGACCGGGAAGCCGGACGGGGCCGGCGCCTTATGCCTTCGCCCGTGAAGGTCCTGGCGCTGGAGAAGGGACTGCCCGTGTATCAGCCTTCCTCCATGAAGACGGAAGAGGCTCTTCAGCTCGTGAGATCGTATGAGCCGGATTTCCTCGTGGTGGCGGCCTACGGCATGATTCTGCCCCAGGCCGTGCTCGACGCGGCCCGCCTCGCCCCGGTTAACGTGCACACATCCCTTCTGCCGGCCTACCGCGGTGCGGCGCCCGTGCAGAGGGCCATCATGGACGGCTGTGAAACCATCGGCGTCAGCATCATGCGCATGACGGCCGGGCTCGACTGCGGCCCCTTCTACGCCCAGAAGGAAGTGCCAGTGGGCCGCGGCACCACGGGATCGCTCTTTACCGAACTCGCGGCCGTGTCCGCCCCGCTCCTGCGCGGCGTTCTCCACGATATAGCGGAAGGACGCGCCGTGGAGCACGAACAGGACGGGAGCCTCGCCACCTACGCGGCCAAGGTGACCAAGGCCGAAAGCCATGTGGATTTTTCGAAGCCCGTGAAGAGCGTGGATGCCCTCATCCGCGGCCTCACGCCCGATCCCGCGGCTCACGCCCTCTTCCGCATAGGCGGGGCCGATCCCGTGCCCGTCATCATCGAGGAGGCCGTGCCCGAAGCCGGTGAGGAAACGTATCCCGCCGGCGCCATCGTGGCCACCAGAAAGAAGCTTTTCGTGGCCTGCCCTGACGGACTCCTCCGTGTGGTGCGTATCAGGCCCGGCGGAAAGAAGTCCATGGACGCCGTCTCCTATATCAACGGCCTGCGCCTTTCTCTCTCCGGACCCGCGGTCATAGGAGAGGCCCTTCCTCCGCAGGGAGCGGCCGGGTAGCGGCATGGCAAATCCGTTTTCCCTCCTGGGACGCCTTACCCCTTCCGCGCGCAGCGTTTCCCTCCGGGCTCTTCTTCTCACCGGTGACGGCATGCCTGTGCAGCAGGCTCTTTCCCAGTCCCTCAGAAATCCGGAGCTGCCCCTTTCCGTGAAAAGGCAGGCCACGGATCTCGTGTATTCCGTTCTGCGCGCGGATATCCGTCTGGACTTTGTCCTGCGCCGTCTTTTTCCCCGCGCGGACAGACTCCCCGCTCTTTTCCTTCTCGCCGTGAAGACGGCGGCCTGCGCCCTGCTTTTTGAGGAGCACGCGCCGGCCCACGCCATTGTGAACGGAACCGTGTCCGATGTGCGCCGGCTCTTTGGAAAGGGCCTCGACCGCGTGGCCAACGGCGCTCTGCGCTCGCTCCAGCGTATGGGATCTGCGCCGCTTTCCCCTGATTTTTACCGGCAGAAGGGAGAGTCTGACGATTTCCCGGCTCTCTGCCGCTTCTACAGCCTGCCTGAAGAAGTGGCCCGCCTCTGGCTTGCCCAGGAAGGCAGGGAAACGGCCATCGCGCTCATGAAGAAATCCTTTGCCCGTCCCTGCGCCGGAATCCGCGTGAATTCCTCGAGGCCGGGATGGGAAAATCTCAGAAGAACGCTCCTTGAGTCCGGCGCTCTTCCTCTTCCCGGCGCGGCAGGGGAAAGCGCGGGCGTTTATGTGCCTGAAGGCGGCCTCGGCCTCTCCGGCAGGATGGACCTCACTTCCCTGCAGAGGGAGGGCGCGCTCTCCTTCCAGCAGGGCGCGAGTCTCTGCGTCCTGGCCGAAACGGGCCTTCTCCGGCACGAAGCCCCGGTATGGGACGCCTGTGCCGGCTTTGGTGGCAAAACCACGGCTCTTCTTGAGGCGGGACGCGTGGTCGCAGCGGCATCGGATATCTCCATCAGCCGGCTGCGGCACCTTCCTGCCGAGTGCGCCCGCCTGGGGATCGGAACGCCCCTTCTCTTCCTCGCCGATGCCTCCTGCCCTCCTCTCGCGAAGACTCCCGGAGACGCGCTTCTGGATGTGCCCTGCTCAGGTCTCGGCGTGCTCGCGAGGCGTCCTGACATACGCAGGAGAAAGCAGGACTTTGCCGCGTACGCTGCGCTGCAGGGGCGCATTCTGGCAAAGGCAGCGGCCCTTTCCGGAAAGGGCGCCTCTCTCTTCTATATGACCTGCACCGTGAACCGCGCGGAAAACGAGGACGTGGTCAGAAAGGCCGAACTCGGGGGACTCTGCCGCATCGAGGCTGAGTGGAAAACGCCCGTGGATTCGCCCCTGGAGGGCATGTACGGAGCCAGGCTGACCGTTCTCTAGGCTTTGTTTTCTTCTTCTCCGGCAGTTCCGTCCGCGCCGGATCCGGTTTCCGTTCCGGCTTCGCCGGAAGCCCGGCCGTCGAGCCCGAGCGCCGAGAGAATGCGCAGAAGCTCATCCTCGCTTTTGTAGGCGAGGCTCACGCGTCCTTTCTGGGGCGTGCCGGAAATCCGGGTGCGGCAGTGCAGGAGCGTGGAGAGGTGCTGTTCGATTTGTCTGAACTCTCCGCTCCGGCGGGCGGGAGCCGGGCGGACCGGGGGTACTGCTGTCTCCGTTTCATTCCAGGGCATGTGGCCGGTCTTCTTCCAGGTGCTGACTGCGTCTTCAGAGGCGCGCACGGAGAGCCTGTCCTTCAGCATGTGGCCGAGCAGGATGCGGCAGGCCTGAGCGTCATCGGCCACGGAGAGTAGGCAGCGGGCGTGGCCCGCGCTGATCGCCCCCTTCTCGAGGCTCGTGAGGGCTTCTCCGGGAAGCTGCAGGAGGCGCAGGCTGTTGGCGATGCGGGAGCGGCTCTTTCCGAGCTTTTTGGCGAGATCTTCCTGGGTCAGGCTGAGTTTGTCCTTGAGTTCCTGTATGGCCCTGGCCTCTTCCGCGGGATTGAGATCCTCGCGCTGCAGATTTTCCACGAGGGCCACGATCATAACGTCCTCATCGGACATGGAGCGGACCAGAACGGGCACTTCCCTGAGTCCCGCCAGACGGGCGGCGCGCCAGCGGCGCTCGCCCGCGATAATCTCATAGCTGCCGGGAGTTCCGGTTTCACGCACGATGAGAGGCTGGATGATGCCCTGGCTGCGTATGGACGCGGCGAGTTCCTCCAGGGAATCCTGTGAGATAGTTTTGCGGGGCTGCCTGACGTTCGGTCTGACGCTCGATATGGGCACGAGAACCGTCATACCGTCCTTTTTCCGTTCTCCGTTTCCCGGAGTCATATTTCCGGGAATGAGGGCGCTGAGCCCTCTCCCCAAACCCTTGTTCATCATTGCTCAGATCCTTGACTATTGATTCTTTTCTGATTTCACTGTGCAAAACGCCTGGAGGAGTGAAATATGTTCAAACCCGGCAAACACATTCTTCATATGATCGACAGCCATTCCACGGACGAGTTCTTCGTCATTTCCCTGGAGCTGGCCATGCACTGCGCTGAAACCATAGAACAGGCCAACGCCGAACTCTCCGCTGAGAACGGGCATCACCTGTCCAGCGTGAACGGCGCCGATGGCAAGCCCTACGCCTTCATCCTGAGCCGCGAACTCTGGAACCTGGTGCGCCGCGACCTGCACATCGGCGAGGAGGAACTCAATATGCAGAACGGTGTGGTCAAATCCGAACCTCTGGATGATTTCCGCAGGTTCATGGATTCGTGGGATTTCCCGTACGAGTATTCTCCGGCCGTGAAGTGCCCTGTCTGCGGCAGCGAGACGGAGGACTGGCGCACTGATCCGTTCCATCCCTTCCTGCTCTCAAACGCCAATATGGGCGGCCTTCTGGTGTTCCACTGCACCCAGTGCGGCAGCACCATCAGGCAGAAGCATTTCAAGGACAAAATGGTGACGGAGTTCACTCCCGCCGCCAGGAAAGACTAGATGGCCTTCCGTACGGCAACTTCCTGGGCGAGCTGCAGGTAGGCCTGCGCACCCTTGGATTTGATGTCGTAGTAGATGATCGACTTTCCGTAGCTTGGCGCTTCGGAAAGCCTGACATTGCGGGGAATGATGGTGTTGAGCAGATAGGCCGGCATCTTCGACTTCACGTCTTCCCTGACGTCGCGCGAGATGCGGTTTCTCTGGTCAAACATGGTCAGCAGGATGCCCAGAATGGCGAGCTGCGGATTGAGCTTCTGTTTCACCTTCGTGTAGGTGTCCAGGAGCTTGGCTATGCCTTCCAGTGCGAAGAACTCGCACTGGAGGGGAATGAGAAGTTCCGTGGCCGCGCACAGGGCATTGAGCGTCAGAATGCCGAGGGACGGAGGGCAGTCCAGCACGATGAACTCATATTCGTCCCGCACCTGGTCTATGACGTTTTTCAGGTACTGTTCCCTGGCTATTTCCGTGGCCAGCTCGACTTCCACGCCGACCAGGCTGATACTGGCAGGGATGAGATCCAGAAAACGGGTACGCGTCTTTCTGGTACTCCTGTGTACGCTTTCCCTTGTCGGATTGTAGAAGGTGGAATAGAGATCGTTTTCGATAGCTTCCTGGTCTACCCCGAGCCCGCTCGTGGTGTTGGCCTGGGGATCGCAGTCGATGAGCAGCGTCTTCTTTTCCATTACTGCCAGCGCCGCGGAAAGATTGATGGATGTGGTGGTCTTCCCCACACCGCCTTTCTGATTAGCTACGCATATGACACGCGCCATGCTTTTGAAGCTCCTTCCTTCTTGCATGTTTCACGTGAAACATGAAGAAGACGACTTTGGATGCATGATGTGTTTTAAGTGATACAGGAAAATCTTTAAAGTATTACCTCTTTTCAGTAAAGAGGTTTAGCTCTGTTCTTAATGTTTCACGTGAAACATTTACGGCTTCAGGAAGGGGAAAAGGTATGGAGAGCGAGAAAAAACCGAGCATACTGCTCGTGGATGACGAGAAGGAAGTGACTGATATCCTGTTCAAGCGCCTGTCTCGGAGAGGCTATCCCTGCAGGACTGCGGGCAACGGACAGGAAGCCCTGGATTCCATGAAAGAGAGCCCGAGTGAAATTGTGGTGCTTGACGTGAAGATGCCCGTCATGGACGGGCTCACCGCCCTCGGCCACATTCTCAGGAACTGGCCCGACACGCAGGTCATTCTTCTTTCCGGGCACGCCGACATGCAGCTGGCTGTACAGGCCATAGAGGAAGGGGCCTTCGGGTACCTGATGAAGCCTGTTGATTTCGAAGACCTTTTGTTTAAAATAGAAGACGCTGCCACACAGAGGCAGCTCGAATCCCACAAATAAGGGCTGGCCGCATACCGGTCCTTTTCCCGAGGAACGTACTTCGTATGATGAAAAAATTTCTGTTTTCCTGCGTCTTCGCCTGCGCTCTTTCCCTTGCCTCCGGTCCTTCCGCCGGAGCTGCGGAAGTGACAGCGGATGACGTGAAGCCCGCCCTGGAGCAGCTCCTGAAGCAGCATCCGGAAATTCTCCTGGATTTCCTGCGCGAGCACAGTGAGACTGTGCTGGACATCGCCCAGCAGGGATCCAACAAGCGCCGCATGGCAAATATGGAGAAACAGTGGAAGAGTGACGCCCAGGAGCCCAAGCAGGTGGCTCTTGAAGGCCGGCCCACACTTGGAAACAGCGACGCGAAGGTGCGCATCGTGGCCTTCTCCGACCTCACCTGCCTCTACTGCCAGCGCGCCGAAAAGGTGCTGGCCGAGATCCTTCAGGAATACCAGGGCAAGGTTTCCTTCGTCTTCAAGAACCTCCCTCTGGAACCCAAGGGACTGAGCGGCCTGGCTTCCCAGTACTATGTGGCCATCTCCATGCAGAACGAGAGTCTCGGCTGGAAATTTTATGAGACCATGTTCCAGAACAGGGACAAGCTCCTCTCCGGCGGCGAGGAATACATGCGCGCTGCGGCCCAGGAAATGGGCGTCAACATGAAGCAGATGGACTCCGCCCGCCGTTCCAAGAAGGTTCAGAAGATCATCGACGAGGACATTAAGGACGGAGAGAAGCTCCATATCGAGGGCACGCCCTTCTTCCTCATCAATAACCTCGTGATCCGCGGCGCCGTGCCCAAGGATATCTTCCGCAGAGCCATCGAAATCGAGCTGAACGCGGCCAGGTAATTTCCCGGCTTCGTTTCCCTTTGTCAGCACAAGCCCGCGGCCTCATCGTTATGGGACGCGGGCTTTTTCCGTCTCTTCAGAAAGGGCTGGTTTCCCCCGGGCTGTCTTCCAAAAGCACTCCCTTTCTGCCATGATTGGCGCCTGTGCCCGCTGGCCGCCTGGCCCGGTCCGGAATTTTGGAGGTCGTCCCATGAATGCGTTTCCCCTTGCCCTTACCGCCACGGGCTTCACCTTTCTCTGCACCGCCGTTGGCGCGGCTTTCGTTTTCGTGGTGGGCCATTCACGGAAGAAGACAGTTGTTCAGGTTTCCCTGGGCTTCGCGGCCGGCATCATGCTTGCCGCCTCGGTGTTCGGGCTCCTGATTCCCTCCATAGACGGGGCCCGCGCGGCGGGTGGAGGTCTTACGGCTCCGGCCGGCGGATTCGTCCTGGGCGTCCTCCTTCTCATGCTCATGAACCGGCTCGTGCCGCACCTGCATACCAACGCGGACGAACCCGAGGGCGTCGGATCGGGCCTGGGGCGTCAGTCCCTGCTCTTCCTTGCCATCACCATTCACAATGTCCCAGAGGGTATGGCCCTTGGCGTGCTGGCTGCTGCGGCCGGAGGTTCCGTTCCTGAAGGCATGGGCGCCCTTATGGCTCTCGCCATCGGTATCGGCATCCAGAACATCCCCGAAGGCACTGCCGTGTCAGTCCCCCTCTTCGCCGCGGGCGGAACAAGGAAAAAATCCTTTCTCCTGGGAGTGCTTTCCGGCGCGGTCGAACCGGCAGGTGCCCTTCTCGTGGTCTGCTTCCAGGATCTCGTTGTTTCCCTTCTGCCATGGTTCCTGTCATTCTCCGCGGGGGCCATGCTCTACGTGGTGGTGGAGGAACTCATTCCTGAGTCCCATGCCATGGCAGGCGGCGAATCGGACTGGCCCACAGTCTCCGTCCTCGCGGGATTCCTCGTCATGATGGTGCTTGACGTGGCCCTGGGGTAAGGCCGGGGGGTGTCCCTGTCCGGGCCCGGAAACAAAAAAAGGAGCCCCCTCCGGGGAGCTCCTTCAAATCGCGGCGCGTGCGCCGCGGCGGAAGTTCCTTTCTTCAGCTGACGCGCCGTACGCCGATCAGCTTCTCTTTCCAGTATTTCTTCTGCAGCTGATCCATCTTCACCGTCTTTCCCGGCTTGGGGCTGTGGATGAAATTGTCCCCTCCCGCGTAAATACCTGTGTGCAGTCCCGTGCCCGAGCCGCCCACCCTGAAGACGACGATGTCGCCCGGGGCAGCCTCGCTTTTCGACACGGCGTAACCCGCCCTTGCCTGCTGCGAGGTCATGCGCGGCACTTTGACGCCGTTTGAAAGATAGGCCCAGTAGACGAGGCCGGAACAGTCAAATCCCTGGGAGGGGGAAGCCCCTCCTGATTTGTATTTGGTGCCTATCTGGGAGTAGGCCGCGCGCACTGCCTGCGAAGCCTTGTAGGATCCTCCCTCCGAATGGTGGTTCGCCGCGCCGCAGCCGGAAAGGAACAGAACGGCCGTGATGACGGCCAGGGGTTTCAGGAGAAGTGTTCTGTTCATAATGCGCCTCATACGTTGATTTTGTCCCTGCTGGTCTCCTCGTGTCCGCAGGGAAGACCTCTGACAATGGAATTTTATTGAACTTATCGGCCGGTTTCCCCGGGAGTATTACCCTTATGGCTGCAGGGCTGCGCATTCTGACGGCACAGGGCCGGGCGCTGCATGGAATTGTGATGAAAAAGGAACGCGTTCCGGCGGAATGTCTTTCTCACGGCAAAGGAAAACAGCCGGGCGGGGAAGGGAAAAAATGAAAGAAATTTTTTTCACAGCCTCCCTCTTTTTCCCCGGAGACGTCCCCGTACACAGCCCGGACTGCCGGAAAATGAGTTCCGACTCGCCGGAAAGACGACCAGACAAGCCCTGCGTATGGTGCGGACTGTTGCGTGAAAAAATGAAAGCATATAATAAAAAAATGCAGGAGATACGACTGCGGGTCCGCCGGATCCCTTCCTGCAGCAGTGGCTTTGACTGCAGGAAACATCCGCGCGGGAGCAGCAGTCTTTTTTCCGCCATACGGCAGAGGATGTTTTATCAGCATCATTTTTAGAACACCTGTGCAGGAACACAGGCTGCTTAGAACGAAGAGCCAATCCCATGAGTACTACCCCTATTACCGTTAGAGGCTATGTTGCCGTTCTCCTCCGCACCATCGAAACGCATCAGTCGCGCGTCGCCATCATTCAGGATGACCAGGAATACAGGGTTCTGACGAAAGGCGCCGGAGTGGATCTCATCGACGACGTCAACGCCCCCATCGAGGCTGTGGGCACGGTTGAGGAGATCGACGGAGATAAGTACATCACAGTCCGTAAATACAGGTTGCTCGAAGACGAAAACAGCTGGGATGAAGATGAGGGGTAGCAGGCAGTCCCGCGTTCCGTACGGCGGACAGACTATCCGGCAGTCTGAGAAAAAATGACGCGCCCTCCCCGTCAGGGAAAGGGCGCTGGTATACCTGGCCGCTGGCGCGCTCAGAGCGCGTCAGCGGCCTTCTTTTTTTGGGGAACGGAACTCAGGAAAGCAGATTCTTCTGAACCGTAACCCTGCGTATGTGTTTCTTCAGGCGTGTCCTGTGGAAATCGCCGAGAATGGCATCAAGGAAGGGTGAAGGTGACAGGGCCACCCTGCGGCCCCATATGTGGCGTTCGTCGGCCACGGAAAGATAGAGCGCCTCCGAGGCCCTCGTGATGCCCACGTAGAAGAGGCGCCGCTCCTCGGCCGGATCGGAATCCTGACTGTCCTCTCCCCCGAAGAGCGTCTTCCGTGAAAGGGGCAGTATGCCGTCTTCCACACCTGGCATGAACACAGCGCGGAATTCAAGGCCCTTGGCCGCGTGTATGGTGAGGAGGCGCACGGACTCAGCCTTTTCCTGAAGCAGCTCCGCCTCGCTCTGGAAGCTGATTTTTTTCATCAGACCGTCCCACCCGCCTTCGGCGTCGTATGTTCTGCAGAGTTCCTTCCAGGGGTCTGACGCGAAATAGAGGGAAGAATATCCCCGTGATTTAAGGACGGCCTCAGCCCTGGCGGGTTCCGGCGGAATGCCGTCAGCAAAGAGCGGCGCGGGATTTTCGTCCTGACCGCCGGCCATGGCCCGGCTGACGCCGTCCAGAATGGCGGCCGTTGTCTCGTCCTGCCAGAAAAGCTGCTCGGCCGGGACCTGAACGGGAATGCCGTGTTCCCTGAGGATCTTCGCAAGAACCGGAATCTGGGCCCTGAGACGCACCAGAACCGCAATGTCGGATGGCGTGAGTGTGCCGGACAGAGGTTCGTTCCTGTCGGAAGCGTCGAGCAGGGAATGGGACGTGGCGCCGATGAGGCGGGCGATCTTCCCGGCTATCCAGCGCGCTTCCGCGCCCTCCCCGGGCGCCTGGAAAAAGTTCAGGCTGGCCCTGAGAGGCCGGGCCGCCTTCAGAAAGCCGGATGCCGGGCGCGAGAGCATGGCCGTTCCCGCCACGGTGAGGATTTGCTGGCTCGAGCGGAAGCTCTCATGCAGGGTCAGGACGGAAAGGGAGGGCCACATGGCCTCAAGGACGCCGCGTATGTCGCTCGTGGAGCCGCGGAAACCGTAAATGGCCTGATCGGGATCGCCGATACCGAAGAACCCCGTGCCGTCCGCAGGCAGCATGGCCTTCAGGATATTCACCTGCAGGGGGGAGAGGTCCTGTATCTCGTCCACAAGCACGTGCTTCGGCCTGAACGTTCCCGCGGCGCCGGACGGATGGGCGGCCAGCCATTCCAGCATGTCCGTGAAGTCGAAGTCCCTGACCCGGGCGAGGGAACGTCTTTCACGGTACCGTTCCAGAATGCCGCGGAGGAACCCGGAACCGGGATCCTCCGCTCTTTCACGGAAATAGTGGATGCGCCGTATGGCCTCCCGCGCCACGGCTGCGGAAATATCCGGCTCCAGGGACCGGGCAGCCCGCATCAGGAGCGCGTCCTCCTCAGTTCCGGAGAGGAGCCTGACAGAGGGATCGCTTTCCTGAATGAGCCTCCAGGCCAGGGCGTGAAAAGTGGAACAGGACGGCAGCTTCACGCTGTCAGAAAGCGACGCCGTGAGACGCTCACGAATCTCGCCCGCGGCTTTCGTGCTGAAGGTGAGGACCGCGATATCATCTGCCGGCACACCCTGCCCCAGAAGCCATCTGACTCGTTCCGTGAGGAGCCTGGTTTTTCCTGATCCCGGACCGGCCAGCACGAGGAGCGGGCCTCCCAGATGCGTACAGGCCTTTTCCTGATCCTCAGTGAGGGAGAAGCGTTTCTGCTTTGCTTCCTTCTTTCTGTGGGGAGAGGCGTGGCGGGTCAGCTCAAGAAGACTCATGGCCGCGTCCTCACACACTGGGGCGCTTCCTGTTTCCGGCTGCGGCGTGAGGCGCAGGGACACGCGCGGCCCCGGAGAACCCAGTTCCTTCTTTTCCTCATCCGAGAAGATGGTCACAGTCCCGAACTCGCCGTCAAAGCCGGCGTGGCGGGTTACCTGCCCTGCCCTGATGCGGCGCACGGCCTCGCCGAGCGGCTCGGAGAACCGGGTGATTTCATCAAGAGGAAGGCTGTTCAGGATCCCGAACTCGCTGCCGAGGGCTCTGAGGGTTTCGCTGAACTTCTCCTTTATCTTCTTTGTCGTGGGGGCTGCGCCGTAAATTTCCGAAAGGACAGTGGGAAGGGGAAGAATGGGGTGCACCTCAGGCTCTTCCTTAAGATGGGGTTCTTCCTTCCTGTCAGCCAGATCCCAGACTCTGTGCATGACGCCTATGGTGAGAGGCTTTCCGCACACGGGGCAGATATTGCCGTGCTCTTCGGCTTCTTCCGGCGACATGACCACGTGGCAGTTTCTGTGCCCGTCGTAATGATACTTGCCCTCCTCCGGGTAGATTTCGAGCGTTCCCTCAAAGTGTGTGTCCGAGTTTCTCTGATCCCTGGGAAGGCGGGAGGCCGCTTCGCGGAGCGCGGCGAACATGCCGTCGTAGCTGACCCTGCCCGTGAAGAGATTGGCCTCCCTGCCGAGGTTGGGACCCGAGTGCGCGTCAGAATTGGACACGAGGGCGTAGCCGTCGAGGGCGCTCACGAGGCGGTTCATGCCGGGATCCGAAGAGAGTCCCGTCTCCAGGGCGAAAATATGCTCCGTGAGGCTGCCGAAGCAGTCGTGGATGTCGTCAAAGCCGGATTTGGAACCGAACAGGGAAAACCACGGGGTCCACACATGCGCGGGAATGAAGAAGGCGCGGGGGCAGGTATTGAGCACGAGATCCAGAAGATCCGCTGAGTCGAGTCCCAGAATGGGCCGTCCGTCGGAATTAATATTGCCTATCTGACCGAGTTTCTCCGAAAAGCGGTCCGCGTCCTCGAGCGTGGGCATGAAGACGAGATTGTGAACTTTTCTGACTTTCCCTCCCCTCTTGTAGATGGAACTTATCTCTGTCTGCAGGCAGAAATAGGGAGGACGGGCCGGAGAGGAGGAGAGATCCGGGAAGACGGGTTCGGGGGCGGCTGTTGGCCTGTAGAATCCCGTCTCCTCGTCAAAGACGAGATTGTCCCTGAGTTCCTGCCGCCACTTCGGGTGCGTGAAATCCCCTGTGCCGAGAACGTTGATGCCCTTGACCATGGCCCAGCCGCAGAGATGCGGCACGGTCAGCTGTTTGCTCGTGGCCATGGAAAAGCGGGAGTGGATATGCAGGTCGGAGATGAAGGAATTCATGGAGGGCCCCGTTAAAATTTTTACTGCGGCCTGTGCGGGGAAGATCCCGTTATCCGGGCCGGACACGGCAAAGATCCGCGGTATGTCTGTAAATATAGTGTTCCGGCGTCCTGTCCGTCAAAACGGAACAGGTGCCCGGATGGAGAGCGTTTTCCAGCGTGGGACTGAAGCCCCGGGAGTCCCGGAGATTCACTGCTCTCTTTCCCCTGCTCCGGCTGATTTGTCCAAAAAGGGGCAGAAGGAAAGAGCCTGCGGCGTGGAGCTGCCGTCCGCTTCCTGGAGTACGAGATCAGGGAGAAAGCGGATATCGTGCACGGTGTCCTTCGCGGCTTCCACAAGCACGCGGACTGCCGCGTCCTCCGCCCCGGGGCGCACGAGGAGGGCTTTGCGCATGCCGAAGCGGCAGGAGCCCAGGGCCTCCGCGAGGGCGGTGAAACGGGAAGCGGGAAAGATAAGATAGAGAAGTCCGTGATGAACAAGGGCCGCACGCGCGGCGCGTATGAAGAGAGAAAGGGCTCTCTCCCCGCGGCGGGCTGTGTCGTTGAGACTGTCGCGTGAGGCTCTTCCCTCCCCTCTCTCCCAGTACGGTGGATTGGACAGCGCGAGATCAAAGGCGGGACGGGGGAAGGCGGCGCCGGCGCGGGAGAGGTCGAGCACGCGGAAGGCGGCCCGTTCAGAGAGATTCAGGAGGGATATGTTTTTTCTGGCTGCATCGATGAGGGCGGGACTGAAATCGACGCCGAGGGCGCGCACGTTCTCAGAGCGCAGGAGAAGGGCCGCCGTGGAGGCTCCCTGCCCGCAGCCGAGGTCGATGGCCGCAAATCCGGGGCCCGGCGGAAGCCAGGGCGTATCGCGGCAGGGGTTTTTCAGCCCGAAGTGAGGGGAGGCGCCGAATTCCCGGGCAGCGAAGCAGGCCAGGAGAAGAGCGTCCAGCCCGAAGCGCATGGAGCCTTCGGGCTGGACGAGATTCTTTGGGAAGCGGACCGCCACGGACAGCGTCCTACATGAGCGAGTTGTCCCAGTTGAAGAGGCCGGGCCTGCGCACGGGCGGCAGGGAGGCCGGGATGTTTTCCTGCATGGAAACAAAGAAGCTGTATCCGGCTTTTTCAAGTTCCGCCTTGTGCGCGCTCAGGTTGAGCTGCCAGGCCGGATAAATCCAGGTGTTTTCGCCGTACTGCCTGGCCCAGAAAGCCTCGTGCTTGGGACTCATGAAGGGTTCGTTGAGGCGCACGCCGAGTGTGCCGTAGCGGCTCATGCCAACGGGCCAGCAGCCGGCCAGCACCATGCCAAGAGGCAGGGGGCTCAGGCGGGGAAGCTCAAGGAAGTCACGGGAGCCGAGCTCGGGAGAGACAATGGCTGCCGTGAAGCCCATGTCCTTCAGCACATTGACTGTGGCCGGATTGGAAATGTTGCAGAAGGGACCGGCCGTGAAGGAGGCCTTTTCGTCGTCCAGCATCTCAGTGGTGAAGAGTCCGACCTGCCAGGGGGAGTTGAGGACGAAGGAGCGGGCGCCGTCCCGCCACAGGCTCAGGACGAGGCGTCTGAACTGATCTTCCTCGTCAGGCCAGATGACAGGCGGCAGCCACCAGCCAAAGCGGTTGATGACAGTATGGGAAATGGCGGCTGATTTGGAAGAAACCCAGAGGCAGGACAGAAATTTGCGGGCGCCGCGCGTTTCCTTGCCCTGGGGAAGGCTCGCGTGGACGACCATGTCGGGTAGGCGCGTGAACCGGCAGGGAATGACGCGGTTCGGCCGTGAGGTCACGTTTTCGGTGGTCCGCTCGGGCATGCACTCGAGGCGGTTCTGCCATTCGTTGAGAATCTGCGTGAGTTCCTTTTCGCGCCGGTCAATGAGGTAGACGCATACGCCTGCTTTTGGGGTCTTGTGTCTGGGAATGCGCAGGAGGAGCGTGCCGCCCTTGGGCGTGAAACGGGTGACGGGAAGCGTGGTGTGCCAGTTCTCGTCCTCCACGCCGACGCGCAGGTAGTCCTTCGGAAGGAGCGGAATGAACGGCTTGATGAAGGGGGCTCCCTGCCTGTCTATGCCGATCTTGCCCACCAGCAGGCCGGAACTGGTCTGTCCTGAGGGATCCACGGGCACGGCTGTGTGCTGCGGAAGGAAGCGGGCGCGGGTATTGGGCCGTCCGAGAGCCATCTGCAGGATGCCCTCGGCCGTCTTTTTGGCCTCGGGATCGCCCGGATTGTCGCGGAGAATGCGGTAGGCCGTGACCGTGTGGTAAACGTAATGGGGGCCCTTCTTGCGCCCCTCGATTTTCCAGGAGACGAGATGGGGGATGCCCGTGAGGGTTTTGACGAGCACGTCCATGGAGAGATCCTGACAGGAGAAATAGCGCCCTGTCTGAAAGCGTCCCCCCGGACGGAGGCGGCGTCCGTCACCGGTGTCGCCCACGCGTTCACCGGGAATGCGCGTCCTGCCGGAACGGGCTTTTTCCGCGAACCTGCCGCGGCCCTGCTGGTCTCCGCCGCGGAGTGCTTCCTGCCCCTTCTGGAAAAGCGTCTGAATGGTGTTTCCGCCCTGCTGGTAGACGCGGCGGCAGGGCTGCACGCAGCGGCCCCTCAGGCCGCTCTTGCCTCCCATGTAGCTGGACCAGTAGCAGCGTCCGGAAACGCAGTAGCACAGGGCGCCGTGAATGAAGCATTCGAGCACCACACCATCGGGGCAGGCATCGCTCATCTGATGGATTTCATCGATGGAGAGTTCGCGGGGCAGAACCACGCGGTCAGCGCCGAGGCGTTTGGCCTCAAGAAGCGAGGCGGGGTGGGTGAGATTGGCGAGTGTGGACAGCGTGATGGAGCCCGTATACCCCGCCTGGCGGGCGATATCGACGAGGGCAATATCCTGGATGATGAGGCCGTCGATGCCGACCTGATTCTCGAGGCGGCTGATGAGCCTGTAGGCAGCGTCGGTTTCGGAGGGCTTGATGAGCGTGTTCATGGCCACGGTGACCCGGCAGTCCGACTCATGGGCGAGATCCGTGAGCCGTGAGAGCTCGGTGAGGCTGAAGTTTTCAGCCTGCATGCGCGCGGAAAACTGCTTGAGGCCAAGGTAGATATTGTCAGATCCGGCCGCGAGAGCGGCGAGAAAACAGGAAACGTCGCCGGCGGGGGCCAGGATTTCGGGATGTTCGGGGGTGGGTTCGGGTATCTGTATTCTGCTCATGTGCTGTCCCTGGCGCCTTAGCGCGCGGAAGGATCGGAATTTTTGTAGTAGTCGGTGAACCAGTCGTAGAATTTCTGTATGCCTTCCCTGAGAGGCGTATGGGGCATGAAATGCGTGAGTTTCGCCTGATCGCCGGCATCGGCCCAGGTGGCCGTGACATCGCCGGCCTGCATGGGCAGATAAATCTTTTCAGCCTTTCTGCCCATGACGTCTTCGATGGTCCTGATGAATTCGGAGAGTTCCACGGAGCGGCTGTTGCCCACATTGAGGATGCGCCAGGGCGCCGAGCTGGAGGCCGGATCGGCTTTTTCCGCGTCCCAGAGGGGGTCGGCCCTGGGAGGCAGGGGCAGGATGCGCGCCATGACTTCCACAATGTCGTCGATGTAGGTGAAGTCCCTGTGCATTTTGCCCCCGTTGAAGACCTTTATGGGCTTGTTGCTGAGAATGGCCGTGGTGAAGAGGTGCAGGGCCATGTCTGGACGTCCCCACGGGCCGTAGACAGTGAAGAACCGCAGGCCTGTCGAGGGGATGGCATAGAGGGAGCTGTAGGCGTGGGCCAGAAGCTCGTTGCTGCGTTTGGTGGCGGCATAGAGGCTGACAGGGTGATCGGCTCCGCTGTGCGGCGAATAGGGAAGCGCTGCGTTCAGGCCATAGACAGAGGAAGACGACGCGTAGACGAGATGCTTCACAGGATGCTGCCTGCAGCATTCGAGGATGTTGGCGAATCCGACGAGGTTTGAGGAAATATAGGCCTGGGGATTCTGGATGCTGTAGCGGACGCCGGCCTGGGCAGCCAGGTTGACCACGTGGGTGAAGTGTCCGTCCCTGAAAAGCCGTTCCAGGGTCGCCGCGTCGGCGAGATCGGTTTTGATGAAGGAGAAGTCCGTATCGTTCTTCAGCTGGGCCAGACGGTCCCTCTTGAGCTGGACGCTGTAGTAGTCGTTCAGGCTGTCGAGGCCGGTCACCCGGTGCCCCTCCGAAAGGAGGCGCTTCGCAAGGTGAAAGCCGATAAAGCCCGCGACACCGGTGATCAGAATGTGCATGAATACCTCCTTTGTCCCGGGAAAATAGGCCAAGAGAGGGGAGCGCGCAAGGGCCGGAAAATGTGCCGTGACGGGCTTTCCCCGCAGCTTCCGCGCCGGGATGGGGACTTGCAAAGAAGAGATGGAAAACGCTATAAAGGCGGGATCTGAACAAGGGGCAGGCGCGTATTCCCGCTGCCTAGATCCCTGATTTACAGAGATTTTTTTTCAGTGGCGGAGATACCGGATTATTATGGATACCAAGGATACCAAGAATACCAAAACGCAAAAGACCGGCGGAGCCGGAGGAAATACGAAGAAGGACGATGGCAGAAAGGCCTTTGGCCGGAAGCTTCGTCAGAACTGGTATGAAGGCCAGAACAGGGAGATAGTGGTTTATTATCTCATAGCTGTGGCTTTCCTGGAACTCATTGTCGGCTGTGTGGCCTTCTTTTATGGCGTCGCCCATCCCACCATGGGACCGGATGGCACGCGCATGGCGAATTTTCCCTGGGTGGGCTGGCTCATAGGCGCCCTGCTCTCCCCTGTGGGCCTGATGCTTATCCTCCATCTGTCCGGGCAGTTCTTCTCCCGGTCCCTCGATGCCGTGAACGGCGGAGGGGCAAACGGTGACGGGGATTCCGGCGAGGTGCCGGAGCGTGTCCGGCGTTTCTACAATATCATGAGCCACGCGCCCACGGTGGTCATCCTGCTCGGGCTCCTCGTCATCGGCGCCTGTCTCTTTTTCCTGGACAGCGCCATGGGCGCGCTCGGCAGCGTCGGCAAGGTGCTGTCCGGCTATATTCCCTGGATTCTGGGCTGCATCGCCGCGTTCCTGGTGATCTGCTACATCGCGAGGCTCTATTTCCTCAGCCGGCACCGCCGCATGATGCAGGAATACGCCTACAGAATGAAGGTGCTGGAAACCACGGGCATCATCATTGCCTCCAAGGGTTCCGAGCCGCTCAAACTGCAGGACGGCCGCGTTGTCCCCATAGAGAGCGGCAAAGTGCCTCCGTCGCTGCCGCCGTCCGGTGACGGCACGAAGCCTGACGGCGGGGCCGGATCCGACGACGTGGTCGATGTGGACGAAAGCAGCATTGTCGGCAGCAGCGGTGAGGAAAAGAATTCCGCCGGGGACGGGGAAAAGGGCGCGGACAGTTCTTCCGCCGGGGCGTCTCCCGCCGGGGCTGACGCCAGACAGGGCGCGTAGCGCCGCGGTGTTTTTCCTGGGCTTCGGAGGTCTTCCTCCGGAGCCTTTTTTTTTGTGCCCGGGAAAAAACAGATTGGCGCCGGGCGACGAAAAACCCCGGGGCGGTACGGTCTCCCCGGGGCTCTCTGTGAGTCAGACGGCTGTCCCCAGCATAATGGCGGACACAGGAGGGATGCCCTTCCCGCGGTGACAGCGCGGCGTTATTCGAATTTGCTCCTGTCCGGGCGCACTCTGAGGGATTCGGCGATAATCTTCGGATCCTCCTGGGGACGCGCTTTGGCGCCGAGCTCGGCGTTGCCTCCGTAGCAGACGAAGCCGTCCGGGCCAAGTTCAGCGTACCCGGCAGCAAGCACTTTCCCGTAGGGAAGCTGCTCAAACATATCGGCGTGATCCACGCGGCGCGGGAAAAGGAACGGTACCGGCTGACCGGAAAAATCTTCGACGATGAGGTATTTCACGGAATCCTCCAGTAAGGAACTGCCCGTCGGGCAGGGGGCCGGAGCCCCGGTTAAGTCCATGTACAGTTTTTCTGACTATGCCTATTTCTGACGGTTTTGCAAATAGCGGCGGACGGCCCTGTTGTGGTCGGTGAGGTTCGTGGTGAACTCGTGGGCCCCGCCGTCCGTGATAGCTACCATGTAGAGGAAATCATGCTTTTCGGGGTGCAGGGCCGCGCTGAGGGCCGAGAGCGCGAAAGAACAGATGGGGCCCGGCGGCATGCCCGGATGCCTGTACGTGTTGTACGGATTTTTGTCGTCGCTGAGATCCGCGCGGGTGAGGTTGCCGGAGAAGGCCGGTCCGAGGCCGTAGATCACAGTGGGATCGGCCTGCAGGAGCATGCCCCTGTCCATGCGGTTCTGATAGAGCCCAGCCACGCGGGGGCGCTCCCCCGGGCTGGCCGTTTCCTTCTCGACGATGGAGGCGAGAATGACGGCGTTCCGCATGACATCCCTGGCTGGCCTGGGACTGCCCCACAGGGGGCCGGTCCGGCGCCAGAAGTTGTCGACGATACGGCCGGCCGCGGACCAGGCCTGCTTCTTTCCCAGAGTTTCCCCTTCAAGAGGCGTCTTGATGAGGTAGGTGTCGGGCATGAGAAAGCCCTCGGCCGTGTCGAAGGGGATGCCGTAGTGGCGGAGAAATTCGGGATCGCGGATGACGTCGGCGAAGTCTCCGGCCGTGCAGAGGCCTGCCTGCTCGAGAATGGCCGCGGTCTGCCACCATGTGAGTCCCTCGGGTATGGTGACGCGGGTCAGCACGGGCTTGCCGCTGATGAGTTCGTTCAGGACCTGGTCCGGGGTCCAGCCCGTATTCAGAAGAAAGCGTCCGGCCTTCATTCTGCCGCCCGCCTCGCGGTACCTTGCGAGAAGACGGAATTTGAAGGGATCGGTGATGACATTTTTCGCCTTCAGGGCCGTGGCTGCGCGGGAAATGGTCATGCCCGGCGTCACGTCGAAGGAGACGTCCTGCCCCGGTGTCTCGGGCGGGACATTCAGGAAGGTATAGGCTTCATAGCCGCACCAGAGGCCCGCGGCTGTGACGCAGAGAAAGACAGCCAGAAACGCTGACCGCAGAAATTTCCACATGTAAGGATACCTCCGGGCGATCCGCTGGCCCCGCCCTTATCCGGCGCGGTAACCGTCCCCTTCCGCCAGCGTGGCGCTTGAGGGGGAGTGCAGGTAGGATTCAAGGATGCGCACGGCGGCCTGCTGATCGAGGACTGCCTTGCGCCTGCTGCGCCTGAGACCCGCTTCCTCAAGGTCCCAGGCCGCCTCTTCCGAACTCAGGAATTCCTCCATGAGATATACCGGGCAGGGAAGGCGGTGCAGGAGTTTTCTGACGAAGTTGCGGATCTGGCGCGTGGTCAGACTGTCCGATCCGTCCGCGAGAAGAGGCAGGCCCACCACCACGGCGTCCGGCTTCTCCCGGAGAACGCGGGCAGCCAGGGCGTCGAGAAAGGCCCTGCGGTTCGGGAAGCTGTCCAGGCGGATGGTCTCCAGGGGATAGGCCAGGATGCCGTCGGGATCCGTGGCGGCAAGGCCCGTGCGGGCCAGCCCGTAGTCGACAGCCACGAGTTTCACGGGAAATCCTCTCTCTTTTCAATCCCCGCGCCGTGGCGCGGGGATTGAAAGGTCTAGTAGATTTTTACGAGCCTGCGCACGTCTTCCATGGTTTTGGCGGCGAACTCGCGGGCTTTGGCGTTGCCGGCCTCGAGGATGCCCAGGACATCATCGTCGGACAGCCTGCTGCGGCGCTCCTGCAGGGGATCGAGGAGCTCGTGCAGGTGCTGCAGGAAGATCTTCTTGCACTGCACGCAGCCGAGGCTCGCGTTTTTGCAGTTCTCGCGGATCTCGGCCTGTTCTTCAGGGGTGGCCATGATCTTGTGATACGGGAAGAGGTTGCAGGCATCGGGATCGCCGGGATCGGATTTTTTGACGCGCGGCGGATAGGTGAACATGGTTTTGATTTTGGGCTCGATGTCATCGAAGCTGTCGCGCAGGAAGATGCCGTTGTTGTAGCTCTTGGACATCTTGCGTCCGTCGAGGCCGGGGCACTTGCAGGCCGGGGTGAGCATGGCCTGGGGCTCGGGGAAGTAGTCTCCGTAGAGGCCGTTGAAGCGGCGGGCGATTTCGCGGGTAAGCTCCATGTGGGGCAGCTGATCCTCACCGACCGGCACGCCCTGGGGTTTGTACATGAGAATGTCGGCGGCCATGAGGATGGGGTAGCACAGGAAGCCGGTGCAGCTCAGGTCCTTTGTGGTGATCTGCTGCTGCTGTTCCTTGTAGGTGGGGTTGCGCTCCACCCAGGAAACAGGCGTGATCATGGAGAGCAGGAGGGAAAGCTCAGCGTGCTCCTTGAGATCGGACTGGCGGAAGATGGTGCATTTCTCGGGATCGAGACCGGAACCGATCCAGTCCTTGACCATCTCGATGGTGTTTTCCCGGAGCGCCTCGGTTCTGTTGAAATCCGTGGTGAGCGCGTGCCAGTCAGCCACGAAGAAGAAGGCTCTCAGCTTGTCCTGGAGGTCCACCCAGTTCTTGAGGACGCCGAAATAATGTCCGAGATGGAGGGGACCGGTGGGGCGCATGCCCGAAGCAGTGCGAATTTCAGTACTCATGGAAAGTGTTCCTTTGAAGATTAGATAATGTCCAGGATTCTCAGCAGGAGCCCGTAGCTGCCGTTCAGGAGGGGGCCGAGCACCATGTCCAGAACGCGGGTTACGATGAGCAGCATGAGAATGAGAAAACCGTAGCGCTCAATGGAAAGATAGGAATACGCGTAGCGCGCAGGGAGAAAGTAGGCCAACACCTTGCTTCCGTCCAGAGGCGGGACAGGGAGCAGATTAAAGAAAGCGAGGCAGAGGTTGATTGAGACACCGGCGAGAAGCGAGCGCACCACGAAGGTCTCTGTGGGCGTGGCCATGAGGACTATGGAAGGATCGATGAGAAGCAGGATTTTCAGGAGGCAGGCGAAAAGCACGGCCAGGATGATGTTGGTGCCCGGTCCGGCCAGAGAGACGGTAAGCAGGCCTCTGCGCGGATTGCGGAAGTTGCGCGGGTCAATGGGGACGGGCTTGGCCCAGCCGAACACGAAGCCGCCGCTGATGCTCGTGATGATGAAAACCACGAGCCCCAGCACGTCGATGTGCGGAAGGGGATTGATGGTGAGGCGTCCCATGAACTTCGCTGTGGGATCGCCCTCCCTGAGGGCCGCCCAGCCATGTCCGACCTCGTGGAGAATGATGCCCAGATAGGCGGGAATGAAGACCACGGCAAAGCGGCTGACTGACTGGGCGAAGCTGCTGTCATGCAGGAAATCCATCATAGACTGTCTGTTTCCGAAAACTGTTAGAGTGTTTCCATGGTGACGCGTATGTCCTGGGGCCTGCCGGAATAGATCCAGCTGGTCACGAGCACATCGGGGCCCGCAGCGGCCATGTCTTCCGCGTTGCCGGCATTGATGCCGCCCGCGGCCAGGACGAGAAGGCGCGGGCTGACGGCGCGCAGGGCGCTCACCGTGCGGGCGAGGTCTGCGGGACTGAACTTGTCGAGCTGCACGCCGTCCGCTCCGGCGCGGGCGAAGCGCAGGGCTGTTTCCACGCTGTCCGCCTCGCAGATGACGCGCTTTTCCGGCGCGGCCCGGCGTATGGAGGGAAGGAGGCGGGCGAAGGTTTCCAGTCTGTCCTCCCCGCCGAGAAAGGCAATGTGGCGGTCGAAGAAGAGAAGGCTTTCCGAAAGCCCGGCCCTGTGCACGATGCAGCCGCCGTCCGTGGCGGCCGCGAGGCTCAGGAGCTTGGCGCCGGGGAAATTCTTGCGCGTGGCGGCAACGGCGATGTCCGGCCTGCCCCTGCGGGCGGCGCTGACCATGTCCTGCGCCCTGGTGGCGATGCCGCACATGTATTCAAGCACGTTCTGGGCGATTTTCCAGGCCCTGTGCAGATCGTCCGCCCTGCCCGTGCAGGAAAGGAGGCAGGGCTTTCCCTCAGCGGCAAGTCCGTCTTCCATGCGGGATTCCACCGTGAGGCCGCAGCGGGAAAGAATGCGGGCCGCGGGCTCTGTGCCCGAGACCGTGCATTTTTCGGCGCGGGGATAAAAGCGCATTCTGCCCTTTCTGGCGCCTATGCCGAGGGATGCCGTGGTGAGATCGCCGTAAGGGCAGTCCTCGAGAATGAGGCTGTCTATGAAGGTGTCGGAGTAGTGCATGCGCATGGGATTGTCTCCCCGGCTAGCCGACGGAGACGACACTCTGCACGGTGATGGTGTCGCCGGCAGAGATGTGGCGGTCTATGGTGAGGAGTTCGCCGTCACGGATGACGAGCGCCGTCTCTTCCATGACGCCGAGCGCCTGAAGAAGCTGCAGTACGGTTTTCGGGCGCCGTATGACTTTCTTCCTGTCTCCGGGCATAAGATGCACCGTGATGACGGGTTCCGGACGTCTGGTTTTTTCCTGGGTGGCCTGGTCCATGGTTCCTCCCTGCGGGGCGCAGCCCCGATGCGGATCAAGAAGCTGAAAAATAGCCTGCGGACGCGCCAAAGTCGACACCGCCGCCTAGAGGCAGGCGCTGCTGAATCCGGGATCTCGGGGCAGGCTGCTGCCCGAGGCGCAGGCCCTCGCGAGCTCATCGCAGCGCTCGTTCTCCGGATGCCCCGCGTGGCCGCGCAGCCAGTGCATGGTCACCTCGTGCGTCTTCAGGAAAGGCAGGAGCTTTTTCCAGAGATCGGTATTCTTCACGGGTTTTTTGTCGGATTTTATCCAGTTATTTTTCACCCATCCCTTCAGCCAGCCCCTGGAGATGGCGTTGCAGACGTACTGCGAATCCGAGTAGATCGAAACCCGGCAGGGCTCGGTAAGCCGGCCGAGGGCTTCGAGGACGCCGGTTATCTCCATGCGGTTGTTGGTGGTCATGGCGAAGCCGCCGCTGATCTCCTTTCTGGTATCAGAGCCCTCCAGGGTGAGGATGGCGGCCCAGCCGCCGTTCCCCGGGTTGCCGAGGCAGGATCCGTCCGTGTAGATGATAACGTGGTGCAAGGTTTCTCTCCTGCTGTTAGAGGTCTTCCGCCGCGTAGTTCACGTAGGAAGTGACGAGCAGGAGCGTGAGATTGTTGCCCACCTTCTGCTTGCGGATGTGCGTGCGCGTGAAACCGGCGTTGTGCAGCATGATGGCCAGCTTGCCCTCTTCAAAGCCGAGCCAGCGGTCGCCGTAGGTGACGCGCATGCTCTCATCGTTGTGATGCAGGAAGTCGGAAATGAAAAGCCGGCCGCGGCTGTTCAGGATGCGCCTCGCCTCGGCAAGGGCCTCGGAAGGCACCTCGAGATGGTGCAGGACGAGATTGATGGAGGCGAAGTCGGCCTCCTGATCGCGCAGGGGCAGATGCTCGAGGCTTCCGATGCGCAGGGAAATGCGCGTCGCGGCTTCGGGAAGTTCCTCGAAGCGCCTGTGGCAGATGTCCAGCATGGCCTGGGAACCGTCAACGCCCACCACGTTCCTGGCGCGGCTCAGCATGCGCAGGAGCACGGCGCCCGTGCCGCAGCCGAGATCCACGGCCAGCCCGCAGTTGTCGGGAATGGCCTCGCAGACCGTCTTCGGCAGATCGTAGCTGCCGAGAATCTTCTTGTTCAGGTTGTCCCAGTTCTCGGCCACGCTGTTGAAGAAATGCTGGGTTTTGGCGTTCTTCTCCTCGAGGATCCGGTTTGTCTCCACGGTGTCCTCGGGCGCCTCGGGAATCCTGTCGAGATAAGGGGCGAGGGTTTTCAGAAATTTCTGGACGTCAGCGTCCTGATTCGCCTGGTAGAAGACCCAGAGGCCGTCCCTGCGGAAGGTCGTGAGCCCCGCGTCGGAAAGGACGCGGAGATGCCTCGAGATGCGCGACTGCCCCATTTTGAGAATGGACACCAGTTCGTTCACGGAAAGCTCGTGGTGCAGGAGAATGCGCAGAAGCCTCAGCCGCGTCTCATCGGCGAGGGCCTTGAAAATGGTAACTGTGGTCATGTGTGCTCCCGGGATTATGCTGGCACGTGTGATCCGGAGACTATATCTGGAAAAACGCATATGTCAACGCGGCCGGGGGACAGGAAAAAACGCTTTTCCAAGGCATTCAGCGGCTTTGCCGGGAGGTTTTGGCCATTCTGATCGTATCCGTGTATCCGCATATATCCGCTCCCGGCAGCCGGGAGAGCGGGAGGGTTCTGGACGATATCCCTCCCCCTGGGTACACTTGCCGCATGGAAAACGGGAAGGAAAATACGAAACGGAGGCGCCCAGTCCGGTGCATGCCCTCGCCGACGCGCCAGGACGGCCTGGCAGGCCGCATCATCGAAAGACTGGCGCAGGACTCGGGGCAGGAAGTCCAGTTCAGGCTTGTGGAGCTCTGGAACAACTGGAAGATCGTCATGGGCCCTCTGGCCGGGCTGGCCGTGCCCCTTGGGCACAGGGGGAAGAAGCTTGTCATCGCGGCCGAGGACAATATGGCCCAGCAGGAACTCACTTTCTGCACGGACGAGATCATAGCCAGGGCCAATTCCTTTCTTGAAGGACCGTATTTCACGGAATGCCAGGTGAAGCTCAGGCTCGGGCAGAAGGATCTTCTGAACCGGGAGGAGGCGCCCGGTGTCCGGCCTCCGGAAAAGGCCGCGGCCTCGGGCGTGTGGCTTTCGGAAATGGATCCCGGTTCTCCCGTGGCCCGCTGCTACAGGGCCTTCGCTGCCAGGGGGAAGGACAGCGGACAATAAACCGGACAGACGGGAGCCCTGCTCCGCGCCCCCTCCCCTTCATACAGCCGCCCCGTCCGGAACACGGCGGTTTTCCGGTTTCCACAAACCTGCAGATAACACGGAAGGGAGCTGTTCTATCCCCGGCCCGTATTGTGTCAGGCCGTCAGTGATGTGACCTTTCCGCAGTCAGGATGTTCCGTGCCGTGGGTACGGAAAAGCGCCGCCCGGAAGCCGGACGGCGCTCTGTAAATGCAGCGGAAGGGAAAACTACACGCTGGCAGCGGCGAGGGTTTCCTCTACGGAGGCGGCCCCTCCGGCGTTGAGCCCGCACAGGGCGCGCACGGCAATCCTCAGCATATCCTCTGTGAGGCTTACGCTCTGGGCACCGTTATTGATGGTGCACACGCCGTTTGCGAAAGACAGCCTGTAAGCCTGGCGGGATTTTTCTTTGCCGGAACGCACGATATAGTAAATCTGATCCCTGTTGTCGGCGATATAGAGCTTCTGGCGCATCTGAACGCCATATTCCTCATCGTACCAGGAGCATTCGGAAAAGATTCTGCCTTTGAAAACAAGCTCTCCGCCCACATCGCTCTGCAGACGGATTTCGCTCATATTGGTATGCTGCGTTTCCATGATGCCTCCAGGGGTGTGCAGTGACTGCGGCAGCGTTTCCCCGACCTTATGCCCGGAAAATCCTTTCGTCAACGGGGCTGGCCGCCGTCCTTCTCCTCTTTTCCCGCCTGCGGGACGTTTTCGTTCTTCTCAGAACGCTTCGTATCCATCTTGTCCGGGGGAAAGTAGTTGACGGCCCAGGTGAGGCCGAGCACGTAGGCCGCGGAGACAACGCTCACCACGGCGTTCCAGGGATGGCTTGTGGAGAAGGAGAGACGCATGAGCAGGGTGCCGACCACGAAGCCGGAATTGCGGAATACGGCGTGGAAGGAGGGCATGAACTGCTGGGAAAGGAGAACAAGGGCGATGTCCGCGAAGATGAGCACCGTGTAAATGGTTTCGAAGAAGTGGTGCTCCGTGCCGTAGACGGCCTGCTGAAAGAGATCCACCAGCCCCGTGCCGGCGAAGATGCCGAGCAGAACGAGCGCCAGCAGCTTCTTGCGGATGATGTAGCCTGCCTGGTTTTCCCTGGGCGCCGTGCTGCTGTAAGAGATGCGGCGCACGATTTTGAAGTAGAAGCCGAGCGCGATGAAGACCACGAGCGCGCCCGCGGCAGAACAGGCGATGTGGAAAAGCGGCGTGAGGTTGGTGGAGATGTCCACGGGCTCGGGGAGGTGGGAGAGCTGCTTGAAGGCATCACGCAGGAGGATGAGCGCCAGGATTTCAAACTGCTTGCCCACGGAACGCGAGAAGGAGCTCGGTATGCTCATGATGAGCTCGATCACCTCGACCGCCAGGATGAGGGTGAAGGCCAGCTGAATGGCGGCAAAATGGCTCGATGGCGTGATGGCCGCGAGGGCGGACGGCATGAGGCCTGCCCGCCTCGCCTGGATGAGGGCGAGGGCGAGAAGATAGACCCAGAAGAAGATGCCGGCGAGGCGCCGCTGTGAAAGGGACGCCTCCCAGAGGTGTTCGAAGGCGTCAAAGAGCGCGATGAGCGGATTGAATCTGTTGAGGATCATGCGGCGAAGCCCCGTTTTAAAAATAATTTATCATATACCATATCGGCGGTGCGGTCTATTCCTTGCAATGGTTTAAAAGCGGGATTATTAGTTTTTTTTAAAACTTTTCACGGGGATACCGTGACAGGGAGGTTTTTTCAGTATGCCTCAGAAGGGCCCTCACATATCCATCTCTCCCGACTTCGTTGTCAACCGTATTCTGCGCATCAATATTGATGATTTCCAGAACTGGCCGGAGTCTGTCCGAGAATTCGCCATTTCCATCGCGGAGGAGCTTTTCCTTGCGGCGTACAACCCCTTCGTGAACGCGGATACGGTGCGGCAGAGCGTCAGGGCGCACTACGACAGGGATTCCGTCGCCCTTGCCCATTACTACGCCACCGCCATCAGCGAGGGCATCACCATGTTCTGGTCCGCCCACGAGGCTGAGGTGAAGTTCCGGGATCATCTCATCGAGGAACTCCGCAAGATCATGCCCTCCGAGGGCATTCTGACTGACCCTGCCTCTCTGGTGGCCACGGAGACGGACGCCACGGACCTCCGCATGGAACTGCCCCTCGTGGTTGTCGAGCCGGATACGGCCGAACAGGTGGCCGGAATCGTGAAGCTGGCCAATGAACTGAAGTTCGCCCTCATCCCGAGAGGCGGCGGTTCGGGCATGACCGGCGGCGCCGTGCCGGCCCGCCGCAGATCCGTCATCGTCAGCATGACGCGCATGCAGTCCATCAGCAGCATCGATCTCGAGGCCATGACCGTGACCTGTCAGAGCGGATGCATCACCCAGGACGTGATCAATGCCGTGAACAGGGCCGGCGCCCTTTTCTCCGTGGATCCGGCTTCCAAGCTGGCCTCTTCCATAGGCGGCAACGTTTCCGAGAACGCCGGCGGCCCCATGGCCTTCGAGTACGGCACCACCATCGACAACCTCCTGTGGTGGCGCATGGTCACCCCCACCGGTGAAATCATTTCCGTGGAGCGCGAGAACCACCCCCGCCACAAGATTCTTCCCGATGAGACCGCGGTCTTCGTCGTCAAGGACGTGAGCGGCGGCGTGCGCAATGTGGTGCGCCTGAAGGGCGACGAGATCCGCAGGACGGGACTTGGCAAGGACGTGACCAACAAGGTCCTCGGCGGACTCCCCGGAGTGCAGAAGGAAGGCACGGACGGTATCATCACCGAGGTCTGCTTCACCATCCATCCGAAGCCCAAATACAGCCGCGTCATGTCCGTGGAATTCTTCGGCCGCAGCATGCGCCCGGCCGCTGTTGTGGTCCGCGAGCTCGTCGGCCTGCGCAACCGCATCCGCGAGCAGGGCGACTTCGCGCATATTTCGGCCATGGAAGAGTTCAACGCCAAGTACGTCCAGGCCATCGACTACCAGACCAAGAGCACCAAGTACTCCGGCCATCCCATTTCCGTGATCACCGTGCAGGTGGACGGCGATGATCCCTATCTCCTCGACAAGTGCGTCAACGACATCGTTCAGGTTGTTGAGCAGCAGGAGAACGTGGATATCACCGTGGCGCGCGACGCCAAGGAAGCTGACCGCTTCTGGGAAGACAGGCACCGCCTTTCCATTATCGCCAAAAGGACGTCCGGCTTCAAAATCAACGAAGACGTGGTCATTCCCATTGACCGCATCCCCGATTTTGCCGCGTTCCTGGAGCAGGTGAACCTCGAGTGCACGGCCCAGGCCTACCGCGAGGCCCTGCAGGAAGTGGGGCGTCTCTCCGGTTTCCCCATGGAAGACAGGGAATTCAACAAAGAATTCTCCTATGTCTCCAAGGCGTCCGTAGGCGGCCTTCAGAGCGAGGAAGTCTCTGACGACGAGATGCATGCCCGCTGTGTCGCTTTTCTGGCCTCGCTCAGGGAAAAGTATCCCCATCTCGCCAAATCCATCGAGAAAATCGAGGCCCACATGGAGGCCTCGCGCCTCATCGTGGCGAGCCATATGCACGCGGGCGACGGCAACTGCCACGTTAACATCCCCGTCAACTCCAATGACGCGGATATGCTCCGCCACTGTGAGGAAGTCGCCAGCCGCGTGATGGCCCAGTGCCAGGAGATGGGCGGCGCCGTTTCCGGCGAGCACGGCATCGGCATCACCAAGATCCGCTTCCTCAGCAACGAGCGCATGGCCGACATGAAGGCCTTTAAGGAGCGCGTGGATCCGAGAGAGGTCATGAACCCCGCCAAGCTCATCCAGCATGAGCTTCCGGTCCGCCCCTACACCTTCTCCTTCAACAGGCTCATTCAGGATCTCAGCGAGAGCGGCCTTCCCGACAAGGACAAGCTCATCGGCATCCTGACCTCCGTGCAGACCTGCACCCGCTGCGGCAAGTGCAAGAGCGTCTGCCCCATGACCATCGCGAGGCGCTCCCTCCAGTTCCATCCGCGCAACAAGAACATGGCCTACGGCATGCTTGTGGAGGCCATTTACTACTCGCAGATAAACAAGGGCAGCGTCGACGAGGCTCTGCTCCGCGAGCTGCGCAGGCAGGTGGAACACTGCACGGCCTGCGGCCGCTGCATGGCTCAGTGCCCCATGAAGATCCCGTCCAGCGAAGTGGCCCTCCAGCTGCGCGCCATGCTCGATCACGAAGGCGCCGGCGGTCATCCGCTCAAGGAAAAGGTCCTCGACTGGGTGGTGAAGGATGTGCCCCAGCGCGTGCCCAAAATGGCCAAGCTCGCCTCCATAGGCCAGAAGGTCCAGAACAATATTCTCGGCTTTGTGCCTTCCATCTGGAAGAAGCGCATGCAGAGCCCCATGTTCTCGGGCCCGGGCCCCAAGATGGGCTACAAGAACATTTACGAGCATCTGCGCATCCACAGGGGCAATATCTTCGCTCCTGCCGAGTTCAGGAAGGGCATGCCGCTCGTGCTGTACTTCCCCGGATGCGGCGGCGGTCTCTTCTATGACCGCATCGGCCTCTCCTCCATCATGCTGCTGCTCAAGGCCGGCTTTGCCGTGGCTGTGCCCCCGAGGCATCTGTGCTGCGGCTATCCCCTTCTGGCCGCAGGCATGGACACCGAGTACGACGACAACCTGGCCAAAAACAGGCAGTACCTCGCTTCCATGCTCCGCAGCTTCGCGCAGGAAGGCTACGAATGCCACCACATCGTGACGAGCTGCCCCACCTGCATGGACAGCATCGAGCGCTACGGCCTCACCGAGCAGTTCCCTGACCTGGACATCCAGGATGTGGCCCAGCTGACCCTGCCCCTGCTCCAGGCTGCCCGCCAGCCGGGCGAGGCGGCTCCCCTGCCCGCCGGCACGAGGCTCCTCTATCACGGTTCCTGCCACTGCCCCTGGTCCGGCGTGCACCGCGTCAAAGGACACCAGATGGTCATTAAGGCCGTTGGCGAATACAGCGGCGCCACGCTCGAGCTGAACACAGGCTGCTGCGGCGAGTCCGGCATGGGCTCCGTCACGTCTCCTGAGATCTACAATATCCTGAGAAGCCGCAAGCAGGAAAACCTGGCCAGGGCCATGGGCGACAACTACAAGGATATTGTCCTTGTCGGATGCCCCTCCTGCAAGATTGGCGTGGCCCGCTGCTTCCTCAACATGAAGCGCAAGAACCACGTGGTCCATATCGCCGAATTCCTGGCCGGTCTCATTGACGGTGAGGACAGGAGGCAGACCTTCCGCAGGCTCGTTGGCGAAACCAAGGGCGAGCTGAGGGTCATCAATATGGATGAGGTCAGGAGCGGCACGGAAAAATAGCCTACTCCGTCTGTAAAAAGAATATGAGGCGGTTCCGGATCTGTTCCGGAGCCGCCTCTCTGCGTGAAAGGTGTCCGGTGCGCCTGCCGATCCCGTGCGGGGCGGCGGAGGGCCGCTCCGGTTGACAGCGGGCCCCCGGGTAAATTACATTTAAAAAAGACAGGGCTTTCTGCGCTGTTTTCCGGAGGGATGGCAGAGCGGTCGAATGCGGCGGTCTTGAAAACCGTTGTGGGCGTGAGCCCACCAGGGGTTCGAATCCCTTTCCCTCCGCCATACTGATTTCTTCACATATCCGGCCATCCATCTCAGTCTGCAATGCGCTGAATGGACGGCCTTTTTTATGCCCGGCAGAAGAAAGCCCGGGAAACGCCCGGGCGTGGCGGCAGGCGGTAAAGAGTGCGGTCCTCCTTCAGACGGGTCTGCGTTTTTCAGACAGCAGGGACGGAACGGTAGCCCTGCGCCGCAGGCGCTGCCGGACAGGGCGCAGCCCGGATCGGACGTCTGAAACATGAAGTGACGGGCGCAGGCTGTGTGGCGCTTTTTCCGGGACTGATATCGGGAAAGAAGCCGCGGATACCTGAAGCCGGAAGGTGCAGGCTGAGTATACGCGGCGGGAACGCCTGTGATGTCAGCGGAAGCTTTTCCGCAGCCGTTTCAGGATGTCACGGACTGTTCTGGGGATGAGCGTGATGATGCGCCCGGCGCGGAACGATACTGAGTTCACGAGACAGGTCATCTGATCCCTCAGGCCGTCCCGTTCAGTAACGGCTCTGTCCCGTTCTCTGACAGCCATGTCTCTTTCCGCAGCGGCCCTGTTCTTTTCAGTGATGGCAATATCCTTTTCGGTGATGGCCGTTTTCTTTTCAGCAATGGCCGTGTCTCTTTCTCTGATTGCCGCGTTTCTCTGGTTGAAAGCTTCCACCACCAAAGTGCGGAACAGTATCCGTTCATAATAACCGAGTTTCAGATACGTCTCTCTTTCGGACGGATCCAACTGACCATAAACAAAGATAGAGGAATTTAATAGAGATAGAGCTTTTCCGGTAATATATTTATATTCAATATTCTTGTTTGTTTTTGCAAAATCTGTTATAAACAGATACGATTTAAAACATCCATATGCATGTGCAAATGTCTTCTTTATTGTTATAATTGAATTTTGGCGATATCTTCTCTTATAATACCGTTTATTTATATGCGCTACCCTTTCTGCTGAAGCGATAGCCTGGAATGTAAAAGGCTCATCTTCGTGAAATATTTTTTCAATGAATTTTATATTGTTTTCTCTGTAAAAATCAGTCCTCGCTAACATTAAGTAAACACATGCACAAAAATCATTATTCTTAAACATTTCATTTAAGATGTCAGCACCTTTGTATATTTTATCGTAACATTTATTCCTGATGTAATAGTCCTTTTGCATTTCTACTGCTGTATTGAGCGACGGATCATCAGCGAAGGCGTCAGCGTCAAAAAGCAGCAGATCCAGCTGATCTTTCTCAGCCCTGGTATACAAATCCCTGAGCGCGTCCCTTTCAAGCCAGTCGTCGGAATCGATAAAATAGGTATATCTGCCTCTGGCGGCACGCATTCCAAGATTTCTTGCGGCACTCAGGCCGCAATTATCCTGTGAATAAACAGTGATCCTCCTGTCCTGTTCCGCATATTTTTTCAGAATATCAGGGGAAGAATCTGTTGATCCATCATTGATACATATGATTTCAATATCAGTCAGTGTTTGCCGGAGAATACTGTTGATGCATTCTTCAAGATATTCTTCAACGTTGAAGACAGGAATTATAACAGAGACAAGCGGTGATTTTACTCGGAGCTCTGTTTTTGTTGATGAAGTGTTTTTCATTAAATTATTATAGTTATTTTTAACAGAAATAAATTTTAATACTGTTAATATTAATTTTATAAATGATGATAAAAGAATATATTTTATATGGAATTATAATTAATAATATGAAAAAACTATGAAATATAAATAGTTTTATGCGTCTAAAGTAATACGTTTTTTCATAAAATATAATGGGATGCATTACTGAAATCCGGAAACAGCTTTTTATTTCACGGATACCGGCACGAAAGGACAGGCCGTTGCAAATAACGATATCAGCATCTGTGTTCTTTGTCTCTTATATGGTGTGCCGGTAAGCATGTACAGCAGCCCGGGAATTCACAGAATGTCTGCAAAACCGGTCCGGAGCATTTATGGGGACAGATTGAATGAATCGGGTTTTTTATGTTACAGGATGAAAAAAGCCATCTCCCGGATCCGGGGGATGGCTTTTTCAATGTGTTTTTTGCTTTGGAGGCAGTGATCAGGAGAGATATTTGTCTGCCGCACACCGGGCGAGCCGGGAGAGGCAGGAAAGGGAATAGAAATGCCGCCTTTCACATTTGTTGATGCTGCCATGCTCGTCCACTGCGGCGCCGAGGTAGTCCATCCACAGTTTGGCGAGAACGGTATAAAAGCTGCCGCTGGTGTGGGAGTGGGTGGCGGAATCCTGTTCTATGTCCTCCTGTTCGAGAAGGATTTCACGGATGAGAGGATTTCCCTGCAGTTCTGCCATATCCCTGTCGCTGCCGGAGAGGAGCCCGGCTTCCTTCCTGACCTTCTCAAAAAAGAACCTGATGACTTCGCGGTCGACCTTGTCGATGCCTGACCTGTCAAGTTCGGGCGTGAGGGCATTGCGGATATGCATGTAGTCGAGCAGAAACTGAATCAGACTGCTGCCGTAACGGCATTCATGTAACTCCCGGGCTCCGGGGCTGCTGCACGTCTGGGAAAAATTGCAGCAGGTGATTTCTGCTTTTTTATCATCCATTTCCTTATTCTACCTCCTGTCCGGAGATATCAGCGCCGTGACGTCGCGACGGAACACGGCAGAATTCAGCATCCTGGCACTTCCGGCTTTTTCCCGGCATACACATCATCGAGAAACACAGCCCAGGCTGTCCCCACGGCAATGAGCCTCTCTCTGGGCAGCTCCGCGCTGTCATAGAGAATCAGCACGGAACCGCTGTCCGGGTTGAACTGCAGGGATCGGACGCCTCTGACAGCGGAGAGATGCTTCCGGACGACTTCCACGACCTCCCTGTCCTGCAGTGCGGGATGGCGTATACGCACCCTTCCGTCCAGGAAGCTGCGGACATACCTGAGCAGACGCAGATTGTTCACGGTTACGCCTCCGCCTCTGCTGCGGCCGTATCCAGTGTTTCATTCTGTTCCGCAGGAAGATAGGGCCGCATTGCGTAGAGGGACACGCCGAGGGTTGTCAGATTGTGCAGCAGCGCGGAAAGGCCAGGCTGCAGAATCATGAACAGGCCGCCGGCGATGAAGAGACTGTTCGCGACGAGGGTGATGGCGAAGTTTCTGTGGATGCGGTTCAGAGTAGCACGGGCGAGTCTGCGGGCTGTGACAATGCCGTGAAGATCCGGCCTCGTGAGCAGGACGTTGGCGACTTCCTGCGCGAGATCCGTGCCGTCCACCATGGCCACGCCTACGTGCGAGGCGGAGAGGGCCGGGGCATCGTTGATGCCGTCCCCCACCATAAGCACTCTGCAGCCGCTGTCCGAGAGTTCCTTGACGATCTGCGCCTTGTCTGCGGGAAGAATCTGGGCACGGAATTCGGTAATGCCGGCCCGCTTTGCTATGGCTCGTGCCGTGCGCGTGTCGTCGCCGGTAAGCATGAGAATGCGTTTGAAACCTTCGCCGCGGAGTTCCTGGATGACTTCCACGGCTTCGGGGCGGAGAGGATCCTCAATGGCCAGCATGCCTGCGATTTTGCCATCCTCTGCGAGATACAGGAGGGAACGGCCGAGAGAGGTCTGTCTGACGATTTCTTTCTCAAGAGGCGAGACGTCGATCCCTTCATCGTTTTCAATGTAGTGGCGGCTGCCCACGCGCAGCTTTTTCCCGTGGAGCGTGGAGGCCACGCCGTGGGCCACAATGTACTCGACCTCGTCGTGTTCTTCCTCGTGCCTGATGTTTTCCTGCTGCGCCTTGCGCACGACAGAGCGGGCAACGGGATGCGGAAAGTGCTCCTCAAGGCAGGCCATGACCTTGAGGACATCCCTGGGATCGTGTCCCTCTGCGGCGATGACATCGACAACCTGCGGTGTGGCGTTTGTGAGCGTGCCTGTCTTGTCGAAGACGAGCGTGTCGGCTTCGTTGAGGGCTTCCAGATATCTGCCGCCCTTGATGACAACGCCGTGAGCCGCGCCTTCGCGCATGGAAGACAGAACGGCGAGCGGCGTGGCAAGCTTCAGCGCGCAGGAGTAGTCAACAAGGAGTACGGATGCTGCCCTGCGCAGATTGCGGGTGATGAGGAAAACAATGCCGGCGAGGGCGAACGTGAAGGGGACGGCCATATCGGCCAGGCGTTCTGTTTTTCCCTGGATGCTGGCTTTGAGCTGTTCGGACTCCTCGATGAAGCTGACGACCTGCCGGATACGCGTCTTGTCACCCACGCTGCTGACGCGGACGACAATCCTGCCTTCCTCAACGACAGTGCTCGCGAAGACGGAGGACCCCTTTGAACGCTGCACGGCAAGGGGTTCGCCGGTCATGGACGACTGGTTGACCATGGCGACGCCGTCTTCCACGATGCCGTCCACGGGGATGGCGCCGCCGTCGCGCACGACGACGAGGTCGCCTTCGGAAATCTGGCTGAGGGGCACGCTGATTTCAGTTCCGTCGTCCTGGAGCTTCCAGACATTTTCCACATTGAGGGCAAGGCTCTCAGTAAGGCTTTCCATGGAATGCCGCCTGGTCCAGTACGCGAGCGTATCGCCGAGTCCAAGCAGGAGCGTGAGCATCGTGACTGTACGGAAGTCCCGCATACACAGAGAAGCCAGAATTGCCGATGCGTCGAGGACCTCCACGCTGAGCCTGCCGTGCAGGAGGGCGGAAAGTCCTTTCACCAGAAAAGGGATTGCGGAGCACACACAGCTTATCATTCTGAAGAACGGAGGCAGGAGAGGCCTGATAATGAAGTACCGGACAAGCTGCATGAGCCCATCTTCCGGTGGTTCTTCCACTGGCAGATTGCTGTCTTCCTGGGTGCCTCTGCCCTCGTCCACGGTTATCAGAAGCTGTAGAGCGCTCTCCCGGCTGTCCTGATCAGCGTAGAAGAAAAGAACTGAGCCCAGACAGGGCGTGACATGGACGCCCCTGATGCCTGGGAGGCTGGCGAGATTCGCGCTAAGCAGCGAAGCGGTCTTCAGGGAAAGCGGGCGATCAGCGCGGATGCGGATTCTGCCGAGACCAACGGCAGAAAGCCTCTTGATTTCATGGATAATATAGAAAGACATGGTGCTCCGGACCGGGAAAAAATTCAGAATGAGGGCCCCGCGGACGGCAGAGGCGCCGCCCGCGGGGGGATGGGGATGATACAGGGAATTTAGGCCTGGGCCTTCTTGGCTTCCTTGCGCTGATCCGAGGCCTGGCGGGCTTCGGCAGCGAGATCCTCGAAGTCTTCCTTGACGGCTTCGACCTTGCTCTTCACAGCGTCCTTGACGTCCATGCCGCGGCTCAGAAGGTCGGCAGCCATGGGCTTGAGGTTAATGTTGTTGCGGCGGAGGGCAGCCTGGGCCAGACCGCCGAAAAGGGCGCCGCCGAGGAAAATCAGGGCGTACTTAAGTCCGTTATTCATAGTTCTTCTCCTTTCAAAGGCCTGACGCCTTTGGAAAAATTCCGTGCTCCGTCAACTTGCGACGTCTGCCGAAATATGTCAAGTAATAGAAAATGAGTTTCAAATTCAAAAAAACGTTTCTTCAAACTATTTTTTTTCGTGGCCGCCCGCAGCAGTGTCTGCCGCCGGTACGGCCGGGGAGGAGCCATGTCTGCATATTGTCTGCGAGTGTTCAGGGGAAGGGCCCGCCTGCGTCATCCGGTTCTTGCTGATGCCGCGGTCAGGCAGAATACGGCTGATTCACTGGCCCTTCTGGATGGTGTCGCCGGCGTGAGCCAGGGGTACAGTTCCGTGCTCCTCGAGCTGAAACCCGATGCTGATCCTGAGGCCATACGCCGTGCTCTCAGGGCTGCCGTGCCGGCTGCAGAGGAATCAGAGGAACGGTCTGAGTGCGTGAGGCACGGCATCGGTGCGCGCAGAATCGAACTGCGCGTGCTCCTGCTTTCCTGCCTTGCCTGCGGTCTGTTCGGTGCAGCAGGCAGGATCAGTGCCCATATCGCTGCCGGCGCCTTTTCAGGGCTCCTGCTGACCCATCATGTCTGGGAGAGGCGCCACTCTCTCTGAGGCTGCGTTCTTTTCCTGTCTCAGGCTTATTTTGTGCCAGGCTGGGCATCTCCCGGCCTGGCAGCGTGCGTAAACAGCGCAAAATAGCGCAAAATTATATTAAGATATTAAGATATATACATGGAAAGAACTGGCAAAAGCGTATCAGAGCCTGGAGTGCGCAGATGTTTTTAAAGTATTGATTGAGTTTTCCCCCGGTCCGGCCAGGCGGGAGAAGCCGGCAGCGGGACAAATACGGCCCGGATTTGTCATATCAGGCTTTTTTTGTGCCAAAATGACGCGGAAAAATAAAAAATCAGCCGTGTTTTCAAGGGGAAACATCTATCCCGGTCGGCATGTCTTTTGCTCGTGAAGTCAGGACAGTACTACCCGGAGTCCGCTTCCAGAGGAGGAGAAACCATGTCCTGTTTTCCGTCTGAACCTGCCATCCCCCGTGTCAGCGCGTGGTATGCGGAAGGAGGGGATCCCGTGGACGGGCTCACCTCCCTCTCCCGCCATATCCGCAGAAGTTCCGCGAAAGGGGTGTGGATACATCTGACTGACACCGATGCCGTTGCGGAAAGGGCCTCCTTCCTCAGGGCTCTGGCAAAGGATCTCCCCCGCCAGAAGCTGATGCGCCGTTTTCCCCTTTTCGGCATTCCCTTTGCCGTCAAGGACAATATGGACGTGAAAGGGCTTGAAACCACGGCAGCCTGCCCCGCTTATGCCTATACAGCCCGCAGTACGGCCTTCGCGGTGCAGAAGCTTCTCGATGCCGGCGCCGTTCTCATGGGCAAAACGAACATGGATCAGTTTGCCACGGGGCTCGTGGGCACGCGTTCACCCTACGGTCCCTGTCCCAACGCCATCAATTCCAGGTACATTAGCGGCGGATCGAGTTCTGGTTCGGCGCATGCGGTGGCCCGGGGGTATGTGTCCTTCGCGCTCGGCACGGATACTGCCGGATCGGGCAGAATTCCGGCCGCGCTCAACAATATTGTCTGTCTCAAGCCCACGCCCGGACTCGTCTCCATCCGGGGTATCGTTCCCGCCTGTCCCTCGCTTGACTGTGTTGCTGTTCTGGCCCTCAGCTGCGGGGACTGCCTCCGTGTTTTCAGAAGCGTGGCCGGGGTGGATGAGGACGATATCTGGAGCCGGGCTCCGGGGCCTGCACCGGCATTCTCCGGCAGACCCCTTACCGTGGGCATCCCGGACAGACTGGAATTTTTTGGCAATACGGCCTGGGAAGACGCGTTCCGCAAAGCCGTCGCACGGCTCGCCGCTATGGGGTGGAAGGTGCGCTCCGTGGATTTTGCCCCGTATGAAGAAGCGGCATCCATGCTGTATTTTGGCCCCTACATGGCAGAGCGCACGTCTGTTCTCGGGGATTTCGTGAGCGCGCACCGTGAGGAATGCGATCCGACAGTGGCCGGTATCATCTGCGACGCCGGGCACTGGACCGCGGCAGAGACGTTCAGGGCCTTCGCGCGGACAAGGGAGATCAGAAAGACCGTGCGCCGGGATTTCAGCCAGATGGACGTCCTGCTCGTTCCTTCCTCGCCCACGACCTACACCATCGATGCCGTGCTTGGAGATCCCTTCCACACCAATGTGACCATGGGCACCTACACGAACTTCGTGAATATTCTGGGGCTCTGCGCAGTGGCCGTTCCCTCAGATCTTCCGGTTATGCCCGGAACGGAGGACGCCCTGCCCTTCGGCGTGACCTTTATCGGCCCCCCGTTCGCCGAAAAGAAGACTGCCGCCATGGCTTCGCGTTTTCACGACGCCGTGCTGAGAAAAGGCCTTGCGCCCGGCGTGTTCTTCAGAAAGTAGCTCTTTCCGGTCCGTGTGCGGATGGGCCGTTCCGCCCGGTCCTCTTCTTCGTTTTGGGCAGGGGCGGATCTCATCCGGGAACACGTGCGCCTTTTCTGATATTTCCGGTCAGCACATCAGCAAAGGCCCCGTCTTCTCTTTCCGGGAGAAGACGGGGCCTTTGCGAGATGAAGAGGGAAAATCAGTAGGTTGAGAGTATGCCGGTAAGGCAGCGGATGCCGTTTTCCACATCATCCGGCCAGACGTTTTCCTCTGGGCAGTGAGAGACAGCTCCCCTGCTGCGCAGGAAAATCATGGCCACAGGCCAGACAAAGGCCATTTCCGCGGCATCCTGGCCTGCGCCGCTCGGCAGTTCGGGGACGTCGGGCTGTACGGCGGCGATGGCCTCCCTGACGCGAGAGACGGGATCCGGGCTGCATGGCGTCAGTCTGGTTTCGAAGAACTGCCTCGAAGAGATGCCGAGGCCGCGCTCCTGGCATATGGCTTCCGCTTCCCGGCGCATTTCGGCGAGGGCGCTTTCCACCTGTTTCGGATCCTGGGATCGTATGTCGAGGTGAAAATTGACCCGCTGCGCAATGGAATTCGTCATGTTGGGCACGCAGGCGATGGTGCCCACCGTGCAGAAGAGGGAGTCTCCGTACTTCCGGGATATCTTTTCTATGGCGCCGATGACGGCGCAGGCTCCAAGCATGGCATCGTGACGCCAGGAGACGGGCACCGTGCCGGCGTGTCCCGTCTCGCCGGTGACGGTAATGTCAAAACGGCGGCAGTGGCTGATGCAGGTCACACAGGCGAGGGAGCGGTCCTTCTTTTCGAGGACGGGCCCCTGCTCTATGTGGAGCTCGTAATAGGCGCAGAGCCCCTCTTCCGGGATCCTGGCCTCACTGATTTTTTCCGGGCTGAGCCCGGCGTCCAGCATGGCGTCCCTGAGGGTGATTCCATCTCTGTCCACAGCGTCAAACCAGGCGGGATCCCACCTGCCTGCCATGGCCGCGCTGCCGAGATAGGTCACGCCGAAGCGCGTGCCCTCTTCGTCCGAGAACCCTGCTATTTCCACAGAATGCTCCGGTCGCTTTCCGGCCTTCACCAGGCGGTCAACAGCCTCGATGGCCGAGAGCACGCCCAGCGTGCCGTCATAGGCACCGGCGTTAATCACGGTGTCGAGGTGCGAGCCCAGCATGACGGCCGGGAGATCGGGACGCGTGCCCGCAAGGCGTCCGCGGATGCTGCCGGCTGCATCGATGAAGGTGCTCATGCCGGCTTCCTTCATCCAGCTTCCCACAAGCGCCGCGGCTTTCATGGAGGCAGGAGAAACGAAAGTGCGGGTTATCTGCCCCGGTACGTCCGTGACCAGCGAGAGTTCCTTCAGGCGGGCCATGATGCGGTCGGGTGTTCCTTTGAGAATGTACTGTACTGACATAATTGCCTCCCCAGCCGGGGATCGTCTGTTTTTTTACGGGCGGGGAGTCTGTTCGTGGCTGTCGTACCAGTCCCAGGCGGCGCTGAGGGCGGCGCCATGGGGGAGCTTCATGCCGAGGCGGGTCAGGACAGCTTCGAGGGCCGCCAGGGTGAGCAGCACGCAGTCCCTGCGCGCGTTGTAGCCCATGGTGCCGATGCGCCAGATGCGGCCTTTGAGGGGGCCGAAGGATGAACCGATTTCGATGCCGAAATCGGCCAGCAGCATGGCGCGCACCTTTTCTCCGTCAATGCCTTCCGGAATGATGACGCCGAGGACGTTGTTCATCTTGTGGCGGATGTCGCCAAAGGGCTTGAGCCCCATGGCCGTGATGCCGGCCAGCATGGCGTCGCCGTTCAGCCTGTGTCTGGCAACGGCTCTGTCAACGCCTTCCTGGCAGAGTATGCGGGCGCATTCGCGTGCGCCGTAAAGGGCTGTGGTCGCCTCGGTGTGGTGGTTGAGGCGTTCGGGTCCCCAGTAATCCATGAGCATGCAGATGTCGAAATAGTTGGAACCGATGACGGGATCCGGACCGGTGACATGATGGGCGTCGCGTACGCCTTCCTCCACATGCTGGCGTCTGCGGCAGGCGTCCACGAAGGCAGGACTCAGGGTCACGGGCGAGGTGCCGGCCGAGCCGGCCATGCATTTCTGAAGGCCGGCTGTCACGGCATCGAGGCCCCAGTCGTCGGTTTTCAGGGTGTTTCCGCCAAGGGTGGCCGTGGCATCCGTGTAGAAAAGCACGCCGTAGCGGTGGCAGATTTCGCCCAGGCCTTCAAGCGGCTGGGCAATGGTGGTGGACGTATCGCCGTGCACGGTGAGGAGCATGCGCGGCCGGATTTTCCTGATGGCTTCCTCCACTTCTTCAGGCGTGAAAACTTCCCCCCATGGCTTTTCGATGACGTGAAGTTCGGCTCCGCAGCGGCGGGCGATTTCGCAGAGGAGCAGGCCGAAGCGGCCGGCCACTGTGACGAGAACGGGATCCCCGGGCCGTATGGCCGAGACGAGGACGGATTCGATACCGGCGCGTGACGTGCCGTCCACGAGGAAGGTCTGTTCGTTCTTCGTCTGGAAAACTTCCCTGTAGAGGGCCATGGTTTCGTTCATGTACCCGGTCATGACAGGGTCGTACTGTCCCACGAGCTGGGCGCTCATGGCTCTGAGAACTCTCGGGTCGGCGTTAATGGGGCCCGGACCCATGAGAAGCCTGGCCGGGGGGTTGATCTGATCGTATCTGCTGATATCGAACATGATTCTGCCTTCTTTCGTGATGTCCGGCGCGCCTCTGCGCGTCAGGGTTAGAGGCCGGAACGCACGCGGGAGATGAACTGCGTGAGCTCCGGGGTTTTGGGATGAGCGAAAATTTCTTTGGCAGGCCCTTCCTCGTGGATTTTGCCCTGGTACATGAACACGACCCTGTCGGCCACGTCGCGGGCGAAGGCCATTTCATGGGTGACCAGCACGATGGTAAGTCCTTCTTCTGCCAGCTCGGCGATGACTTTGAGAACTTCACCGACGAGTTCGGGATCGAGGGCTGAGGTGATTTCGTCACAGAGCAGGACCTTGGGATACATGGCCAGGGCCCTGGCTATGGCCACGCGCTGCTGCTGTCCGCCGGAAAGGCCCGAGGGATAGAAGTCGCAGCGGTCCCCGAGCCCGACCTTGACGAGCATCTGCTCAGCCAGAATGTGACTTTCCATAATGCTGAGACCGAGCACGAGCTGGGGGGCCAGCATGACGTTCTGTATGGCTGTGAGGTGGGGAAAGAGATTGAACTGCTGAAAAATCATGCCGATGCTGCGGCTGATTTCCTGGGCATCGGCGGGATCCGAGGTGATGGTCAGTTCACCGTTGTAGATAATCTGTCCTTCCTGGTACTCCTCGAGGCCGTTCATGCAGCGCAGGAGTGTTGACTTGCCTGATCCGGACTGCCCGATGATGGCCACGACCTCGCCCCTGTGGATGTTCAGATCAATGCCCTTGAGGACGTGGTTTTTGCCGTAATACTTCTGCAGGCCGGTTATGCCCAGGATAGTTTCGTTTCTGTTGATACTCATTGCATGGTCCTTTCGAGACGGCGCGCATAGACGGAGAGCGGGTAGCAGAGGAGAAAATAGCCGAGAGCCACAAGACCGTAGATTTTGAAGGGCTGGAAGGTGGCGTTGGTGAGCATGGTGGCGGCCTTGGTCATTTCCTCGAATCCGATGATGGAAGTCAGGGCCGTGCCCTTGATAAGCTGGACGCAGAAACCCACAGTGGGCGGCGTGGCGATGCGGATGGTCTGTGGAGCGATGACGTGCACCAGTGTCTGGGTGAAGCTCAGGCCGAGAACGCGGCAGGCTTCCCACTGGCCTTTGGGCAGGGACTGTACGGCGCTGTACCAGATATCGATGAGATAGGCTGAAGCGTAGAGGGTCAGGCAGACGCCGGCTGCGGTCCAGGGACTTACCTCGACACCCAGAAGCGGGAAAGTGAAGAAGACGAGGAAGAGCTGCATGAGGAGCGGCGTGCCCTGGAAAAGATTCACGTGCGCGGAAACGAGAAGGTTGACTGTTTTCCCGCAGGTGAGGCGGAGCAGGAGCAGGACAATGGTGATGAGAGTTCCGCCCGCGAAGGCGATGAGGGAGAGCAGGACAGTCCAGCGCATGGCGAGGAGCAGGCTGCTGATGATGTCCCAGTTTGTGAATTCGTCCATTAGATGTCTCCCCTGAACCAGAGCCTGGAGAGAGCGAGCAGGACATGCTTCATGAAGAGAGCCAGAAGCAGGTAGAGTACGGTCGAGACGATGTAGCACTCGAAGGAGCGGAAGGTGACCGACTGTACGTAGCTCGCCGCGTAGGTGAGATCCTCGCAGGAAATCTGGGAGATGACGGCCGAGCCCAGCATGACCAGGACGCACTGACCCACGAGGGCCGGGTAAATCTTGCGGATGGCCGGAGGCAGGACAACGTGGATGTAGGTCTGCCTCCTGGTGAGGCCGAGGCAGCGCGCAGCCTCCCACTGGCCGGGGCTTGTCACGGCCAGGCCCGCGCGCACAATTTCCGTATTGTAGGCGCCAAGATTGATGATCAGGGCCAGAACCGCGGCGGAATCAGCGGAAAAGTGGAGCCCGAGCTGGGGCAGTCCGAAGAAGATGAAAAAGAGCTGAATGATAAAGGGCGTATTGCGGATAAGTTCGACGTAGCCTGTCCAGAGGTGGTACAGAACGCCGTGCTTCGGACTGTTGCGCACGACAGCACCGAGTATGCCGAGAAGTGTGCCGAAAATGGTGACGATGAGGGCTATTTTGGCCGTCAGCGCCAGTCCGTCGGTGAAGAACTGGGCATACGGAAGCAGGTCTCCGAAATTCAGTGTGTAGTGCATGTCAGCTCCCTGAAGAGGCTGTGCGCCGGCGCAGCTCCCTTGAAGGAGGCCGCGCCGGGGAAACCGGAGGAAAGTTATTCGCCGGGCTCCTGCGTGATGAGATCCTTGGGAGCTGGGCTGCCGAGATATTTCTGGGAGAGGGCGTCGAGAGTGCCGTCCTGGAAAGCCGCAGTGATGGCTTTGTTGACAGCGTCCCTGAGGGCCGGTTCGTTCTGGCGCAGGCCGATGAAGTCAGGCGAGTTGCGCAGGCTGAACTTGCTTACGGGCGCGCGGTCGTTCTTCATGCGTCCCTTAAGCGCGCCGGCCACGAAGTTGAGCGTGCAGATGAAGTCTGTCTGGCCGGAAAGATAGGCCTGGCTTGTGGTGTTGTTGTCCTCGTAGCGCTTGAGCACGGCGCCCTGGGGCAGAACCTTGGAAATGAGCTGATCTTCAATGCAGCCCCGGGTCACGCTGATGGTATGCCCCTTGAGATCTTCGGGCTTCGTGACGTTCATCTTTTCCGGGCCGAAAACGCCGGAATACGTGGCAGCGTAGGCGATGGAGAAGTCAATGACCTTCTGGCGTTCCTTGGTTTTGCCCAGTGTGGAAATGACGATGTCGGCTCTGTTGGAAAGCAGGAAAGGAATGCGGTTGGCGCCGGTGACGGGAACGAGTTCGCATTTCACGCCGAGCGCCTTTGCCACGATGCCGGCCATCTCGATGTCGTACCCCTTGAGCTGCTTATCGGGGCCCATGAAGCCGAAGGGCGGGTAGTCCTGGGGGATGGCCACGCGCAGGGTGCCGCGGGCTTTGATATCCTGCAGATGATCGGCGCTGGCTGCGGAATGCATGCTGAGAACCAGGGAAGCGGCTATAAAGAGAGCAGAGAGCATTCTGGTAAATTTCATGGTTTTCCTCCTGATTGCCCGCTGTCAGAACGGGGCGTTGTTACAGAAGGAATTGCCAGAAGCGTGCCAGAAATATATTTTCCCTGCTATTTCAGAGCGTTATAAATTTAAAAAAATGAGGTTTGTCCGGGCTCTGCTTTTATTAAGATAATTTTGTATCAAAACGAGGGGCTTTGCGGAGGTGATAACAAAAAAGAACCAACGGATTTTTTCTGACGTTCATGACAGGGCAGGATGGTCCGTTTTTGCAGTGGAACGCTCACCTTTCCCGGAGATATAGGTAACAAAATTGTATTGTAGCCTGATTATTCCGCGTGAAGGCCATGTTTTTCGGCGAGACGGCCGTTTCCCAGAAAGTCAAGGAGGACACCGGCCGTGTACGGCATGGTGGCGCCGCACTGGGGGGCGTGTCCCGCTCCGGGCACGGCGTGCTGCGTGAAACGGGGGCACAGGGACTGAAGCTTTTCCCTGTCTTCCGGTGGTGTCAGCCTGTCGCGGGATCCGCAGAGGAGAAGAAAAGGCATATCGAGGCTGCGGAAATCATCTTCGGAAAACTGCGGGTAGAGGCAGCAGTTTTCTATGGTCGTGCGCGCGAAAGTCCGCCAGTCGCCGCCGTGGGCGGGCATGTGCTTTTCCTTTATGGCCTGCACGAAACGCGGAAAAGCCTTTTCCGGGTGGGCTTCGGGGGAAAAGCGCTGCACGAAACGTGAGACGGACGGCCCAGGAATTCCGGCAGAGCCGATGGAGACAAGCTTTTCCACTCGGCAGTGGCTGAGAACGGCCATGTACATGGCCACGTCTCCTCCCATGCTGTGTCCGGCTACGGAGGCCCGGCTGATGCCGAGAGCGTCAAGAAAGGCCAGCATATCCCTGGCAAGCTGCGGGACTGTCCAGCCGTAGGGGGCTGCGCGCGTGGCACCGTGCCCGCGCATGTCGGGGCACAGAACGTGGCAGTGCGCGGCAAGAAGAGGCAGTATTTCCCCGAAGGCATCGGCGCCGGTGGAAAAGCTGCCGTGCAGGAGCAGGAGCGGACTGCCGTGTCCTGCCTCAGTGTAGTGGAGTTCCAGATCCCCGAGAATGATTTCCGGCATGTTTACCTTCCATAACGAAAAGGCCTCCTGCCCTGACGGGCAGGAGGCCTGAAAAAAGTATTCTGACGGGCAGGTTAGTCCTTGGCGTGTTCGAGGAGTTCCCTGCGGGTGAAGATGGCCTTCAGTTCGTAGCCGGCTTCCTTAAGCTTTTCCCTGCCGCCTTCCTCACGGTCGAGGATGGAGCAGACGCCTACGATTTTCAGGCCCGCGGCCTCAATGCGCTGGCAGGCCTTGAGGAGCGATCCGCCCGTGGTCACCACGTCCTCGACAACGACGACCGGGGCACCCTTTTCGAAGTTGCCCATGCCTTCCACGAACTGGTTGGTGCCGTGGCCTTTGGCTTCCTTGCGCACGAGCAGGCCGTTGAGGGGCAGGCCCTTTTCCTGGGAAATGACCGTCGTGGCGGAAACCAGGGGATCGGCGCCCATGGTCATACCGCCGATGCCCTTCACCGGGGTGCCGGCGTCGATCATGCCCTTGATCATTTCGAAGAAGAGGTTGCCGATGAGCCAGGCGCCTTCGGCATGGAGGGCCGTGACGCGGCAGTCAAAGTAGTAGTCGCTGTGGCGGCCGGAGGCCAGCAGGAAGTCGCCTTCCCTGTAGGATTTCGCGACGAGCAGGCGGGCCAGGCGGCGCTTGTATTCGATATTCATGGATGCGTCTCCGGAAACCGTGCCGAAGACACGGCGGTAAATGTCATCTTCATGGTGCAGATAGAACATGGGGTCGAAGAGCTTTTCGAGCGCCTCTTTCCCGAGAATGCCCACGATCTGGCTGTCGGCTTTCACGAGTTCAGGGAAGGAGCGGCGTTCGGTCCAGCTCTGCATGGCCAGGCGCTGCACGGCTTCGTAGGATTTCTGGCGGGGATGGTTGGCCTCGATGAGAGCGGTGAGCACGCGCTGGGAGAAGTAGAGCCCGTAGGAGCGGTCCATGTTCTCGAGCATGCGGTCTTCGTGAACCACGAGGTTGGCGAGCAGGCGGCGCAGCCTGTTCAGGGCGTAGTCGGCCAGAATGGTGGAATCGGGCATAATGATGCGCTCCACCGAGGAGTGGCTGATATCACGCTCATGCCAGAGGGCCTGATCCTCAAGAGCGGCCAGGGAATTGGAACGCATAACGCGGGAGAGGCCGCAGAGGTTCTCGGCGGAAATGGGGTTTTTCTTGTGAGGCATGGCCGAGGAGCCCTTCTGGCCCTTGGCGAAGCCTTCCTCCACTTCAAGCACCTCGGTGCGCTGCAGGTGCCTGAGCTCGACGCACAGGCGCTCGATGCCGCCGGCCATGATGGCGATGGCGGAGAAGAAATGGGCGTAACGGTCGCGCTGCACAATCTGGGTGGAGTGCGGATCGACTTTGAGGCCGAGAATGTCCAGGGCCTTCTTTTCAATGGACGGGGAGACAATGGTGTAGGTGCCCACGGCGCCGGAAATCTTGCCAACGCGGATGTCTTCGATGGCATCGACGATGCGGGCGCGGTGGCGCACGAACTCGGCGTAGAAGCCGGTCATCTTGAGGCCGAAGCTGGTGGGCTCGGCGTGCACGCCGTGGGAGCGGCCGATGCACAGGGCTCCCTTGTATTTGAAGGCCATGGATCTGAGGGTCTCGAGAAGAGCGTCGAGATCCTGGAGGATGAGCCTGCCGGACTGCACCAGAAGCAGGGCGCCGGCCGTGTCAACGATGTCCGAGGAGGTGCAGCCGAGGTGGATGAAGCGGGCGTCAGGGCCGATCTTCTCTTCCAGAGAGGTCAGAAAGGCGATGACGTCGTGGCGGGTCGTTTCCTCAATGGTCAGGATGCGGTCCACGTCAATGGCGGCTTTGGCCTTGATATTGGCCAGCGCCCCGGCGGGAACCTTTCCTTCCTGGCACCAGGCCTCGCAGACGGCCAGTTCGACCCTGAGCCATGCCTTGTAGCGGTTTTCGAGCGTCCAGATCTGTCCCATTTCGGGCCGGGTGTAACGTTCAATCATGGTTGCTTTCCTCCATGGGCAGGAGAGGATCCCCTGACCGTGCGTCTTGAAACTCTACGTATAAAAAAAGGGCCATGAGGCCCTCTTCTGACTGATTTACTTTCCTGCGGCCGTGGCAGCAGGCTTTGCCGCGGGGGCGGCCTTTGTCTCTTTCGGAGCGGAAGAGGAGGTGCTTCCCGTTGTCGGTTTGGAATCCTCGTCCTTGATACCCTTGCGGTAGCCGTAATCCGTTACGTACCAGCCGCCGCCCCTGAGGACGAAGGAGGTCTCCGAAATGATACGCGGTGATTCCGTCCCGCAGTCGGGGCAGGGTACCATGGACTGGGCGTCGGAGAGATGCACCCATTCCTCAAAAACCTTGTTGCAGTGAGGACAGCGATATTCGTAAATAGGCATAGGAAAAGTCTGATATAAACGCGGGCAGCACGGCTTCGCGCCGGAAGCACCGCGCGGACAGTTCTCTCCGAATCGGGAAAAACGCTTCCTCCCCGCCGCGTCCGGAGAGGGGCGTGGCAGGGAGGACGAAATGCGGATGCCTTAGGCCTTGGCAGCCTTGGCTTCGTGGATACGCTGCTTGAGGCGCTGCTCGCGGCGATGGCGGCGGCGGTCAAGTTCCTTCTTGCGTTCAACTTTCTTGTGAGCCATTTGATACTCCCGGGAGAGGAAAGGCGGGCCTTTCCTCCAGTGTGATGTTGCCGCCGGAATGACCGGCGGGTATTTCGGGGCGTGTCACCCGGATAGGGGGAGCACCCCGGAAAAGAGACATATATATCTGATATGCCGGAACTGGCAAGTGTCCGGAGCGCCTACATTCCGGACTTTCCGGAAGAATCCGGTGATTTTTCCGTGTCGAAGAAGCCGCTCACGCGGCCTGTCACCTTCACGGTCCAGGGACTGAAGCCCTCTTCCCGGAGGATTGCGCCGACGGGTTCCCGCCATTCGGGCAGAAAACGCGTGCACTGAAGCACAGGATCCGGCGTGAGGCGCAGCCGGAAATCCCCGAGGAGGCGTCCGCCCTCCCCGTTCTTCAGATCGAGGAGCTTTTTCTCTGCGCGGCCGAGGGCGGCGAGCACGGCCCTTTCGGGGCAGAGGCCGTAGGCGTAGCGCGTGAGAAGACAGGGCCTCGGAGGGAAGGAGGGCAGAGCCATGCCTTCCTCCACGGCCTTTTCCCGTATGAGGGGTTTGTCATAGCCGCTGAGAGCCAGAGGGGAGAGCACGCCTTCCTCCTGAAGGGCCAGGAGGCCGGGGCGGAAGACCGCGAGATCGCTGTGGTTCGTCCCGTCGCAGAGCGTGCGCTCCGTCTCCCCGCGTTCCGCAAGCAGTGTCCGGATGCGGGAAAGCAGGTTCTTCTTGCAGGCGTAGCAGCGCCGCTTCGTGTTGTGCACCGCGTCCGGCAGGGTCAGGGGATCGGTGTCGAAGACGATGAGCGGCAGATGCAGGTTTTCCGCGAAGTCCACGGCCTCACGGGTTTCATACTCCGGTATGTGCGGGCCCCTCGCGTGGAGGGCCAGCACGCTGGCGCCGGCCCTGAGCGCTGAAAAGCACAGGAAACGGCTGTCCAGACCTCCGGAGAAGGCGATGGCCAGGCGGGGATGCTCCGCGAAAAAGGCATTGAGTTTTTCCCGGGGGGCTTCTTCCCCGCCGGCGCATGGACGCTGGGCCGTTACCATGTCATGCGCATTGGCACGCCATGGCTGGCCATGAATTCCTTGCACTGGCGTATGGTGTACTGGCCGTAGTGGACAATGGAGGCGATGAGCGCGGCGGACGCTTTCCCTTTGGTTACGGCGTCCAGCATGTGCTCGGGTTTGCCCGCGCCGCCGGAGGCGATGACCGGGATGGACACGGCTTCCACAATCTGACGGGTGAGATTGAGCTCGTAGCCGTCCTTGGTGCCGTCGGCGTCTATGGAGTTCACGCACAGCTCGCCCGCGCCGAGCTCCTGGCAGCGCCTTGCCCAGGCTATGGCGTCAAGCCCCATGCGTCTGCGGCCGCCATTGATGACGATCTCGTAGCCGGAGGGAATTTCGGGGGTTGCCGGCACCTGCAGGACGTCCATGCCCACCACGATGGCCTGGCTTCCGAAAGCGTCAGCGCCCTCGCTGATGAGGTGCGGGTTGCGCACGGCTGCGGAATTGATGGAAATCTTTTCCGCGCCTGCAGTGAGCACCTCGTGCATGTCGTCCACAGAGGAGATGCCGCCACCCACGGAGAAGGGGATGAAGATGGTTGACGCCACGCGTTCAACCACGTCGATAAAGATTTTGCGCTTCTCGGCCGAGGCGGTGATATCGTAAAAGACGATTTCGTCGGCTCCTTCCTCGTAGTACTTTCTGGCGCTTTCCACGGGATCGCCGATGTCGACGTTATGGGCGAACTTTATCCCTTTGGTCAGTTTGCCGTCACGCACGTCGAGGCAGGGAATTACACGTTTAGCGAGCATCGCGGGCCCCCTTGCAGTAGTCATAGAAGTTCCGGAGTATGGCCAGGCCGAAACGGCCGCTCTTTTCCGGATGGAACTGCACGGCCCAGAGTCCGTTTCCGCCGTAGGCGGAGCAGAACTCCATGCCGTAATCCGTCGTGGCGAGGACGAGCGAAGGATCCGGTTTCACGTAGTAGCTGTGCACGAAATAAAAACGGGCCTCTGCGGGGATGCCCCTGAAAAGAGGATCATCCGGCTTCTTCACGTTCAGGCTGTTCCAGCCCATGTGCGGAACGGGAGCCGGGCTGCCGTCTTCCTGGGTGAGTCCGGCAGGGAAGGCAAGGGTTTCGCCGTGCACGAGGCCAAGGGTTTTCGTGTCGTGTTCCTCGCTCCTGTCGAGAAGGATCTGGCATCCGAGGCAGATGCCGAGCACGGGCTGCTTTTCCCGCACGGCCCTGGCGAGGACGCTGTCGAGGCCCTTGCTGGTGAGGACGTCCATGGCCTGTCCGGCGGAACCGACGCCCGGGAAGATGATGCCTTCACTGGCGGAGAGACGATCCGGGCTGTCAGTGATGGCCGCGTCAATGCCGAGATGCCTCAGCGCCCTGAGGACGCTGGTCTGGTTGCCGGCACCGTAATCAAGAATAGTAAGCATAGATGCATCCTGAACGCGTTCGTTGGTTTGATGAATTCATCGGGGGAAAAATGATTGTGAAACGGAACCCGTAAAAAGACAAGACACGCGGAATTGTTCCATCCGTCTTGCCTTTTCCGGAAGCCGCCGCTAACAGGACCCGGTATGCTGCTTCAGGCATCAGCCGGAAAGGAGAATGAGGGTATGACAGAGACAGCTTCCCTGCCCATCGGGCTGTTCGATTCCGGCGTCGGGGGACTGACCGTCCTCAAGGCGCTCCAGGAACGCCTGCCCTGCGAGAACTACCGCTTCCTTGGCGACACCGCCCGCCTGCCCTATGGCACCAAGGGAAGGGACACCATCATCCGCTACACCCTCAACGCGGCCCACAGACTCGTCAGTGTGGGAGCCGTGAAGATGCTCGTCATCGCCTGCAACACAGCCACGAGCTGCGCCCTGCCCTCTCTGCGGAAGGATTTTCCCGACATCCCGGTTCTCGGCGTTGTGGAACCCGGGGCGAGGGCCGCGGTCAGAGCCACGCGCACGGGTTACATCGCCGTGCTGGCCACTGAGGCCACCATCAAGGGCGGCGCCTATCAGGAAGCCATCTTCCGTCTCAGGCCCGACGCCCGCGTGGTGGGCCGGGCCTGTCCGCTCTTCGTGCCTCTCGCCGAGGAGGGCCTTGTGGAAGGGGAAATCGCCGAGGCGGTTGAGCGCCTCTATGTGAGCGGGCTTTTTGAGGGCTCGGACAGGCCGGACACCGTGGTTCTCGGCTGCACGCATTATCCCCTGCTCAGAAAATCTCTCGCAAGGGTCATCGGCAGGGGGGTGAGCCTCGTGGATTCCGCGGAGGTCACGGCCGAAAGCGTGGAGGAGTACCTCACCGGGAAAAATCTGAAGAACCCCTCAGGCGTGCCCGGGGAAACGCACTTTATGGCCACGGACAACGCCCAGCGCTTCGCGCGTACGGGCGGCATCTTCCTCGGCAGGGAACTCTCGGAAGGCGACGTGGAGCTCGTGGACATCCCGTCGTCTATTTCTGCATGCTCTGCCAGGTGATGATGTCCGGGATCTTGTAGTCGCTGATGCCCTTGAGGGCCTTGCGCATGCGCAGGTACTGCTGCATGCCCCTGAGCCTCTTGTTGGGCCCCTGGTACAGGGCGCGTCCGGGCGCCGCGTTGCTGTCCCCGTACGGCAGCGCGGACGCGAAGCGCTGTCCGTCGCATGACTGCCCTCCGACGCTGCCGTCCATTTCTCCGGACGGGGGATCGAAGACTTCGGAGGCATCGGAGACTTCCCTCATGGGATTGATGAGCCTGCCCGCGGCGTCGCGCATGGTGAGGTGCAGGTGCGCGCCCGTGGTCCGTCCCGTGCAGCCCACGAGCCCCACGTGCTGCCCCCTGCTCACAGTCTCGCCGGGTTTTACGAGGGCTCGGCTCAGATGGCAGTAGACTGCCGTCTTGCCGTCCTCCTGGCGGATTTCCACCGCGATACCCGCGCTGCCGCGCGGGCCCGCCTGGACGCAGGTGCCGTTTTTCAGGCTTTTGATGGGCCAGCCGAGGTGGGCGCGCAGATCAACTCCCGAATGATAATGGTCCACGTGCGTCTCCCCGTCTGAGTCCACGCTTCTGCCACGGGCTGCGCCGAAGGGCGAGGTGACGAGGGCGCGCAGGGGAAGCCAGCAGACGTCGGGCTTCTCCGTTGCGGCTTTGTCCTGCTTCCCGTCCTTCGCAGAATCAGCGGAAGCCTTCTTCCGTGCGTCAGCGGACGGCTTTGCACCAGTCCCGGCTTTGTCCGTCTTCCCGGCATCCGCGGCGTCAGCAGCAGCTTCTTTCTTTCTGTCCGGGGCGCTGTCCGTGGTACTGTCTTTCTGCTCTTCCTGGGCTGCGGAAGGCTGCTGTGCTTCTCTCTGGTTACCGGACGGATTTCCGGCCTGCCCCTCAGCCTGCGCAGGGGCGGAGGATCCGGCCTGCGGCAGGGGCGTCTCTTCTGCGCCGTAAGCGCAGAAGGGAAGAAAAAGAAGGAGGGGCAGTATGGCGCAGGAGAGGAAGTTTTCTGTCCTCCGCCTGTGGTGCCTCATAAAATGAAAGTTCTTATATCTGGACAAGTCAGGCTCCGGCGAGTGTGCGTGCTGGTTGCCGCCGGGTGCGGGTGCCCCGGAAGCGGCGCTACTCTCTGCATATGATCGGCAGAAATCAAGCGTTTTTTTGCCTTTTCCCCGCGCCGGCCGGTCAGTTGACAAAAAAACGGTGCCGGCTGAAAAGACGTGATCCAAAGAATCAGGAAGTTCCCCATATCATGCAGAATACGGCCATATCTATAGAAAATCTTTCCGTCCGCTTTCGCGGATACACCGTCCTGGACGATATTTCAGCGTCCATCCCGGCCGGAGGGTGCACCGTGTTTGTGGGCCCGAACGGCGCAGGCAAGACGACGCTCCTGCTCTGCCTCCTCGGAGAGGTGCCCTACACCGGCACCATACGCAAATCGGGAGACTTTGACGGCCGCGTCGGCTATGTTCCCCAGGATCTGCGCCGGGCTGACAGCACGCCCGTGACCGTGAGTGAGTTTCTCGCCCTTGCCGTGAGCCGCCGCCCCATGTGGCTCGGTTTCGGAGGGGCCGTGCGGCGCGCCGTCAGCGATGTGCTCGCAGAAGTGGACATGCGTGACGCGGCAGAGCGCAGGATCTGCGATCTTTCGGGAGGGCAGCTGCGCCGGGTCCTTCTGGCCCAGGCGCTCATACGCAGACCGAAGCTCCTCCTTCTGGACGAGCCGGCCGCGGGCGTGGATCTCAGGGGCGAGCATCTTTTCTGGGACATTCTCGATGACGCGAGGCGCAGGCTCGGCCTGACCACGGTCATGGTCAGCCACAACCTGCCGATGGCCGCGCATTTCGCCACCCATGTGGTCTGCATTTTTGACGGGACGTGTATGGAAGGAGCGCCGCACAAGGTGCTCACGGCCAGAAACCTTATGGAAGTCTTCGGCATTCCCATTCACCTTTACCCGGACCAGTGCTCCCAGCCCCAGTACCTCTGCCCCAAATGCGGCGCCTTCAGCCGCGAGGAGGACGGGGACGGGGGAAGTGTCCCTACCTGCTGCAGCCTGAACCCTGAGGGGTCACCGTTTCGCGTCGCCTGCTCCTGTGGGCGTGCCGGGGAGAACAAACATGATTGATCCGATCCTGAACGCTTTTTCCTGCCTGCCCTTTGATTCCCTGCAGCTGCGCTTCATGCAGCAGGCCCTGCTGGCCCTGCTTTTCCTGACGCCCATGACCGCCATGCTCGGCGTGGAGATCGTGAACTTCCGCATGGCCTTCTACTCTGATGCCATCGGCCACTCGGCCTTTGCCGGAGCCGGCCTCGGCCTCATCCTTTCCATCGAACCCCATCTGGCCATGCCTGTCTTCGGCGTTCTCGTGGGGCTTTCCATCGTTGCCCTGAAACGCCGCACGAGCATTTCCTCAGATGTGGCCATCGGCGTGGTTTTTTCCGCAGTGGTGGCTTTCGGCCTTGCTGTTGTCAGCCGTTCCCCCGGTGTGGCCAGGGATATGCAGCAGTTTCTTTTTGGCGATATCCTGACCATCAGCGCCCAGGAAATTTATTTCCTCATGGGCCTGTTTCCTGTCATGCTCGTTTTTCAGATTGTCGGCTATAACGCACTCTACCTCATTGCCCTCAATCCCGTGATGGCCAGGGCCCAGGGCGTGCGCGTCGCTTTCTGGCAGTATCTCTTTTCTGCCATGCTGGCCGTCATTGTTATCTTTTCCGTGTGGGCCGTGGGCGTGCTGCTTGTGACAGCGCTGCTCATCGTGCCGGCTGCTGCTGCGCGCAACCTGGCGGGATCGGCGAGGGCCATGTTCTGGTGGTCCATCCTCATCTCCGTGCTTTCGGCCGTTATCGGGCTTCTTCTGTCCGCGCAGCCCTGGCTCGGCACGTCGAGCGGCGCCACCATCATCCTGACGGCCTGCGTCTTTTTTGCGCTGACAACCCTGCCCGGCGTGTGCCGCCGTGAGAGACGGGGTTAGTTTTTAAGGGCTTCGGCCACGGCGAGAGCCGTTTCCCCGAGCATCTCCTCTGTGTGCAGCGACGTGACGCCGAAGCGCAGAAGCGCCCTGCCCCAGGGCACGGTGGGAAAGCGGGCCGCGAGCACAAGGATCCCGTCCTGGAAGAGGCTGGCTGCGGCTTGAGCCGCGCGCTCTTCTTTCCCTACTGGGACGGAGACGATGTGTGCGTCCCCTTCCGCGGGGACGCCGAGCTCGGAGAGGCGCCTGCGCAGGTACGCCGCGTTTTTTCTGAGCCTTTCCCTGTTCTCTTCGAGTTCGGGCAGCCTTTTCAGAAGCCTCAGCATGCAGGCCGAGTGCGCCGGAGGCAGGGCTGTGGAATGCATGATGGGCGAGGACAGAAATTCCAGAAGCGGCGTGAAGCCTTTCGGAAGAAGCAGGAAAGAGCCGAAGAGGCCGAGAGCCTTGCCCAGTGTGCCGATGGCTGCGTCCGCAACGCCTCTTTCTCCGGAGAAAATGCCCCTGCCCCCTTCCCCGAGGGCGCCGAAAGCGTGTGCCTCATCAGCCACGAGGAAGAAGGAGCGGCGTTTTTTGAGTTCGGCGAAAGCTTCGGGGCGGACAACGGTGCCGTCCATGCTGAAAAGGGATTCCGTGAAAACGCAGGGTTCGCCGGCTTCTTCGGGGAGTTCCATGAGACGCCTCCCGAGGCGGTCCATGTCCGCGTGGGCATAGGGCCGTATGTCAGCCCGCGTGGCCATGAGGGCATGACCCGTGCTGGCGTGAATGCGCTTATCCACAAGTGCGGTCTGACCGGGCTGGAGAAGTCCTGTCACGAGGGCCAGGTTTCCCTGGTAGCCGCTCGGCAGAAAGAGGCATTCGTCGTAGCCGAAATACTCCGCGCAGGCCTGTTCGGCGTCCTTTGTTATGGAATTGAAGCCGCCCGCGAGACGCGAGGCGGATCCTGACGGCGGCCAGGCGGCAAAGCACTCGGCTACGTCCCTGCGCCAGTCCATGTCCTGGCTGAGGCCGATGTAGTCATTGGACATGTAGTTTATAAACATCTTCCCGCCAGATATGACCATCGGGCCCATGTCTGTTCTGTCGATCACCGGCGCCCTGCGTCCGAGCCCCCTGCGTTCCGCTTCGCGGACGCGGGCTTCAAGGCTTTCTTTCAGCGTGTGAGCCATTGTGTGATCTCCCTGTAGTGTGCGGCAAGCCTTCTGCCGCCGAAGGCGTCCCCGTAGGGGACATGACCTATGATGATTCCGCCGGCACGCAGGATTTCCTTTCCCGAGGAGACCGCTGCAGCCGTATAGATGGCCGCGCGGCCCGAGCACCCTTCAAGGCGGCACGCGATGTGACAGGTGCCGCTTACCGCTGGCGTGTCCAGGGGAACGGAGTCCGCGCTCAGAAGAAAGGCGTGGTCGCGGAAGTCCGTAACGAGCCGCTGGTGCATGGCCGAGGCCTGTGCGCAGGCCTCGAAGAGAAGCCATGCAGGGGCGTCCGTCAGATTAGCTTCCGCCGTGATGCTCTGCGCATCCCAGGCGGCAATGTGCGTTAAAAGCAGAAAGGAAGAGGGAAGAGCTTTTTCAAATTCCATCACGCTTCCACCCTGAGGCAGAGGGCGGCGTTCTGACCGCCGAAGCCGAAATTTTCCACAAGACCGCAGCTTCCCGGTTTGAAAACATCCGGAGCTGGGGCGGTTCCCGGCAGGACGAAGCGCAGGCTGTCCGTGAGCGGATGTCTGAGTCCGCGGACCGGAGGCGTTATCCGTTCCTGGGCGCAGATGATGGCGAGCGCCGTTTCCACGGCGCCGCAGGCTGAGGCCAGATGGCCGGTCCAGGATTTGAAGGCCGTGACCGCCGGGCCGTCCTTCCCCGGAAAAACCCGCGCGAGAAGGCCTGCTTCCATGGCGTCGTTGAGACCCGTGCCCGTGCCATGGGCCGAGACGAAGTCTATGTCTCCCGGCGTGAGGTCCGCCATGGCGAGAGCCCGGCGCACGGCCTTTTCCGCCTGAATGCCCTTCGGATCCGGCGCGGTCAGCGCGCCGCCGTCGAGGGTCGCCGCGTAGCCCGTGATTTCCGCCAGAATACGCGTGCCCCGTTTTTGCGCGGCAGAGCGGTCCTCGAGCACGAAGGCTGCGCCGCCCTCTCCCGGCACGAAGCCCCGGCGGTCCCTGTCGAACGGCAGGGACGAGGCATCGGGGGAAAGATGATGGCTCAGGGTATGGGCCTTGGCGTAGCCGAGCAGGGCGCCGGAACTGAGCCTCGAGTCCCCGGCGTGCACGAGAACCGTCTCCGCGAGGCCGTGCCTGATGCGCAGAAATCCTTCCCCGAGTGCGATGAGACCGGACGCGCAGGCGGAACCGTACGTGAGGCCTGCGCCGCGGGCCCCGAGAAGGGAGGCGAGAACTGTGGTTGCCGTGTTGGGCAGCCAGCGCAGAAGCCAGAGGGCGTCGAGCCTGTCTTCCTCTGGAGGCGCAGGAGGAAGGCCGGACTCACGCTCAAAATCAAGGGAAGGTGCCGCTGTGCCGGAAAGGACACAGTCTTCCGGAAGTCCTTCAAAGCCGGCGCTGAGCGCGGCCCTGAGGCCTGCGAGGACGTCCAGAAAAGCGCCCCTGCTGAGATAGCGCCTGTGGCGCCAGGACGAAAGAAAGGCGAAGGGCGCGTCATCTCCCATATCCGGGACCGGACAGATGACCAGCCCGTCGAAATCAGGCCGTCCGGCGCCGTTCTTCACGGAGCGGAAGGCTGTTCTGTTTTTCCTGAAGGATTCAGCGGCGCTCTTTCTGTCAGAGCCAAGGGAAGAGACGAGCCCCATCCCCGTGATGACGCAGCGGTTCACGGGAACCTCAGGCTTTTTCCCGGATACCGGCGGCCCAGGCCGTGTAGGAGGCCACGTCGCCGAGGGTTACGAGGGGCGAGGGATCTCCGAGCGCGGAGGCGATGCCGGCGGCACGGCCGGCGCCGAGCCACGGGTATTTTTTGAGAATGAGATCCGCCGCGCCGCCCTGCCCCCTGTTTTCCTCGAGGTAGGGACGCAGGGAGCGCAGAAAGACAGCGTCATCGTCCACCTGAATATGAAACTCCTGGGATATCCGGGCCGCGATTTCGAGCAGATCGATGGATTCGCAGGGGAGATCGGTGAAAAGCCTGGTGCCTTCCCCGAGTGTTGACGCGGGGCATTCGAAAATGTCAGCGGCTATGCGTATGATGCCTTCAAGTATGTTTTTCCTGTCCATGTTTTTTTCTACAGTGGTATTTTGGCGGCAGAAAGGCCTCCGTCGAGGACTGCCGTGGTGGCGTTGAATGATGGGGTTTTCAGAAGGAAGAGCATGGCGTCGAAAGCTTCGTCCGCGGTGACGAGACGTCCCGTTGGCATGCGTTCCGAGGCTTTGTCCGCGCGCCCCTCGAGGAAGCGGTGTCCCCGGCCCGTGTCTATCCAGGAGAGCCTGAGCGAGCAGGCCGTGACGCCCCGGCGCCCGAGCTCGAGCCCGAGGCTCCGGTAGAGTGCCTCGCCTGCCAGCTTGGCTGCGGCGTAAAAGCCCTGTCCCGGCGCGGGGCGATCTGCGGCGGCCGAGGAAATGAAAAGGCAGCGGCCCCTGCGGCGGGCCAGCATGGAGCGGGAAAGCGCCCGCAGGACGCGGGCCCTGAGGGCGATGTCGCCGGCGGCCCATTCTTCGATAGCGGAGGGGGAGGCCTGGGCGAGCAGGCTTTCGAATGGGGAATGCTGGAAGTCGGCCAGCCCTTCCGGCCCGCTCCCAAGGGCTTCGCGGCAGAGCTCCGGGAGATCCTCGGGATGTGTCAGAAGAGCGGCGGCCTGTCCCTTTCCGCGGCAGGCGAGAAGGGATTTTTCCGAGCGGCAGGCCATGAAGCAGGACACGCCGCGGGCCTCGAGGCGCGCGCGCAGTCCCTGGGCCAGCTCCGAGCCTGCGCCCGTGATGAGCACGGGGGAGGGATAGCCAGCCATCAGCCGTCCTTCCTCTTCATGGCAAGAACGCCATCGGCCATGATTCTGTCCGAGCCGACGCGGCAGAACACGCGGCATCCGGTTTCGTCATAATCCATGCTGAAGGGCCAGTCCCCCGGCGTGAGAAAGAAGCGGAAGCGGAAGCGCCCGGCCCTGACGGGAAGAAGGCGAGGGAAAAGGCGTCCGGCCTCTTCGGCCAGGGCCGCGATGATGAGGCTCCCGGGGACGCGGGGAGCTCCCGGAAAGTGTTCCCTGAAAAGGGGCAGGCCGGGATCGAAATGCAGAACGCCGGACTTTTGCATGGCTCTTCTCCTCTGAAGACTCCCAGTTTTAGCCAACGGCATGCCGGCCTGCAAGACCTTGAGAGAGCTGCCCGCTTTTGGCATGCTCTCAGCGCGCGGAAACGGGCAGCGTCCTTTCCGCGTGATCATTTCCTGGAGGAACAGCTATGATGGAAATTACGCGCGAGCACGTCATTTCGGCGGCGCACAGACTGTACGAATACGGGGGCCGCTGCGAGCGCCTGCACGGGCACAATTACCGCATCCTGGTGACCCTCACGGCAGACAGAATGAACGAACTCGGCATGGTCGTCGACTTTGTGGAGGTCAAGCGCGTGCTTTTTGGCGCCCTGGAGGAAGCCTGGGATCACCGCACCCTGCTCTTCCGCGACGATCCCCTGTCCGGGCAGCTTTCCGCCCTGCTCACTGACGGATCCGTGCGTGTGGTGCCCTTTAATCCCACGGCCGAGAACATGGCCGCCTATCTTGCGCAGACCCTTTTCCCGAAAGCCATGGCCGGAGCCGGCATGAAGGGAGTGCGCGTGAGCCGCGTGGTCGTTTACGAAACGGAAGGCAGCCAGGCCTGCTGGAGCGCGGACTGATGGCAGCCCTTCTGGTCAATGAGATTTTCTGGTCCCTGCAGGGGGAAGGCGCCTTCACGGGGACGCCTTCGGTCTTTTTCCGGCTGCAGGGCTGTTCCGTCGGCTGTCCCTGGTGCGACACGGGATACGCGCAGAAATGCGATCCGAGGGACAGGCTGCCGGATCAGAGCCCGGTGGTCCTGGAGAAAAAGGCCGCGGATCCCCGCTATACCCTGGCCGGCGAGGACTGGCTCCTGAACGTCCTTGAAAAGGGGAAAACGCCGGGTATCCATGTGGTGCTCACCGGCGGGGAACCCTGCCGCCAGCCCATAGCCGGATTTGCCGCAGCTCTCCTTGAGCGGGGCTCAGGCGTGCAGGTTGAGACGAGCGGCACCGAGCCGGTTGTTGTGCCGGACGGAGTCTGGGTAACCCTGTCCCCCAAAGCCGCGCCCGTGGTGGAGTTGTGCTGGAAGCGGGCCGATGAGGTGAAGCTTCCCGTGGCCTCACAGGAAGATCTTGACCGCTGGTCTGAGCGCCTCGCCTCGCTGCCTGCGTCAAAGGTCTGGCTCCAGCCCGTGAGCCAGGGACGCGAGGCCACAAAGCTCTGTATTGACACATGCATGAGGCACAACTGGCGTCTGTCCGTACAGATGCACAAATACCTCGACCTGCGCTGAGAGAGAAAAAGAGAAGGGCGCCGGTATCTGGCCGGCGCCCTTCCTGCCTTTGGGAAGAAACGGAATGACGCTGCCGGCAGGGCTAGGCCTTGCCGGAGGAGCCCATCACGTCATGAATCTTGTGGGCGACCATGTTGCGGACGGCGTCGCGGGCGGGTCCGAGGTACTTGCGCGGATCGAAGGCTTCCGGATGCTCGACCATGTACTTGCGGATGGACGCGGTCAGGGCCAGACGGATATCGGTATCCACGTTGATTTTGCAGACGCCCATGGTGGCGGCCCTGCGCAGCATGTCTTCCGGCACGCCGCGGGCGTCGCCTACGTTGCCGCCGTACTTGTTGCATTCCTCGACGAACTCATGCGGCACGGAAGAGGCGCCGTGGAGGACGAGAGGATAGTTGGGAAGCTTTTCGCAGATGGTTTCAAGGCGGGGGAAGTCGAGTTTGGCTTCGCCCTTAAACTTGTAGGCGCCGTGGCTGGTGCCGATGGCGACGGCCAGGGAGTCGCATCCGGTCTTTTCGACGAAGTCGACAGCCTGATCCGGGTCGGTGAACTGATGCCCTTCGGACTTCACGTGCTCTTCGATGCCGGCGAGCTTGCCGAGTTCGGCCTCAACCCACACGCCTCTCGGATGGGCGTAGTCGACGACCTTCTTGGTCAGGGCCACGTTTTCCTCATAGGGCAGGGCTGAGCCGTCGATCATGACGGAAGTGAAGCCGCCGTCAATGCAGTCTTTGCACATTTCGAAGGACGGGCCGTGGTCGAGATGGACGCAGACCGGAACCTCGGGCGACTCGGTGAGAGCGGCCTCGACGAGCTTCATGATGTAAATCTGACCGGCGTATTTACGGGCACCGGCGGAAACCTGAAGAATAACAGGGGATTTTTCATCCGCGGCAGCCTGCATGATGCCCTGGATGATTTCCATGTTGTTCACGTTGAAGGCGCCGATGGCGTAGTGGCCGTCATAGGCGGCCTTGAACATTTCTTTGGGTCCAATAAGCGGCATGTCGAGCCTCCTGTTTGCTCATCTCCCTGCATGGGAGGAGTCACGGCTAATGTATAACAGATTTGGCATTCAAACAACAGTTTAGGAAAGATTTTGTTTCAGTTTTCAGGAAGCTGCAGGGCGTCCAGAACCCGTATGGTGTCTTCGTCCGTGAAATCGAAACGCAGGGGGGTCACGGTGATGAAGCCGCGGGAAAGGAGATCCTTGTCTGATCCGGCGTTGATGGTTTCCGGAGGGATTTCGCCCATGAGCCACCAGTAGCGGCTGCCGCGGGGGTCCCTGCGCTCGAGGTAATCGTTCTTCCAGACAGCCGTTGTCTGGCGGCACACGCGCAGGCCCCGGTTCTTGGACAGAGGGCCTTTGGGATAATTGACGTTAATGACCCTGCCCTTCGGGATGCGGCTCCAGTCGATGCTTTCCGCAAGGGCCACGGCGTGGCGGGCCTTGCTCTGGATGTCTGTCTGCGATTCATCGTCATTGGAGAAAGCCATGGAGGCAAGGCCCTGGTGGCAGGCTTCCGTGGCTGCGCCCACGGTTCCCGAGTACAGAATGTCGGGACCCACGTTGGGTCCGGCGTTGATTCCGCTCATGACGATGTCCGGCTTTTTTTCGAGAAGCATGGAAAGCGCGAGCTTCACGCAGTCCGTCGGCGTGCCGTAGATGCCGAGGCCGTGGAAGTCGTCCTGATTGAAGGGATAGGCCCTCAGGGGTTCAAAAACCGTGAGGGAGTGCCCGACGCCCGACTGCTGGCGCATGGGAGCCACCACATGTACTGTGTGGCCTCGGGTCAGAAGAGCGTCGTACAGGGCCCTCAGGCCGACGGCGCGTATACCGTCGTCGTTGGTCAGCAATACATCCATACCGTATTCAGGCGCCCCGTGGGGAGCGCTTCCTCCTTATGCGGGCCGTATGCCCGGAACATTTTTTCCGTCAGGAACCGGAACGGGGGGAGTTTACGTCCCTCAATGGAGCTTTTCAAGGGCGCCGGCGTTGACATCCGTTGCGAAAGCGGGTCAATTGGGTCACAAATATATCCTGCCCCTCTCCCGATCCGGCCGGCCTCGCGGGGGGCGTTGGCCCGGCTTTCTCCGGGTGTTTTCTGGCTGGCCGGCAGGGAGCAGCTGTGAACAGAGGTGACTCCATCAGTGCGCTTATCCAGCGGGAACAGCCCGTGGACGGCGTGTACGCTCTTACCGGCGTACAGAAGAGGCTGGACAAGAAAAGCAATCCATACTGGGACCTCGTGCTCAAAGACAGATCCGGCAGCGTGGCCGCGAAGATCTGGATGACGCGGGGCCGCCTCGTCCCGGAATCGCTGGACAACGACATATTCGCCCATGTGGTGGGGAGAGTGGAGTTCTTCAACGGCATGCCGCAGGTGAAAATCAGCGGCGTGACGCCGCTCACGCCCGGGGAGATCGCCGGGATGGATATTTCCGAATTCCTGCCCCCCTCCCCCTACGACGGCAGGGGTGCCTACGGGGAACTCATGTCCCTCGCGGACAGGGAGTTCACCTACGCTCCCTGGAAAAATCTGGTGAAGGGATTCTTTGGTGAGGAAGGGAATGCCACCCTCTTCATGAACGCCAGCGCAGCCACCGCCATGCATCACGCCGGAGCCGGCGGGCTCGCCGTGCATACCCTGGGCGTTTTCCGCGCCTGTCGGGCCGAAGCGGATCTCTATCCTGATATCGACAGGCAGATTCTGCTCGCGGGAGCCCTGTTCCACGACATCGGCAAGATGCGGGAGATGCGGAGCACTGCTTTCGAGACAACGTATACCCCGGAGGGCAATCTCATGGGGCACCTCACGCTGGGTGTGCTTATGCTTGAGCCCTACTGCCGGAAGGCCGGGCTGCCCGATCCCCTGAGAGAGCATTTTTTCCATCTTATTCTGAGCCACCACGGCCATATCGAGTACGAAGCGGTCAAACCGCCGCAGAGCCGGGAGGCTCTTGCTCTTTTCGCGGCCGATTATCTTGATTCACATATGAATATGATGGATTCACATCTGAAGGAGATCCCCACCGGACAGTGCGCCTTTGTCAGGGGGCTGGAGGCGGGACTCTATCATCCCGAGCGCACGCCGGGGACGGATTCGGAGCCGGAATCCACGGATCAGAATGATGATCCCGGTGCCAGGGGAAGTGAGGAAAGCGCGGATTTTAGGGTGACCCCCGCTTCTGTAGCTGTGAAAAGCAGCGGTGACGCGGGGGTGACGGATGAGGGGGCCGGGCCAATCGATATCCCCGATGACTGGGTGGAATGCCCGCCGGAGGAGGTTCCGTTCGACGAGGCTCTGCCCGAGGATTTTGTCACGGAACAGGCAATGTCGCCTGAATGTCACACGCGGGAGGTAAAGGAAGAGAAGTTCCCTGTTCCGGAAAAGCCCGCGCGGGAGACGGCGGGGGAAGGCGGCAGAAAGAAAACTCACAGGCACGCGCGCGTTGAGCAGTGTTCGCTTCTGAATTTCGGCGGGGATAAATAATGTTTGTGACGTTTGAAGGTGTGGAAGGGGCCGGCAAGAGCACGGCCCTGAAGAACATGGCCCGGGAACTCGGGCAGGAGGGCGCGGACGTGCTCGTGACCAGGGAACCCGGCGGCTCAGGCCTCGGAAAGGCCCTGCGCACCCTGCTTCTCGACTGCAACAGCCAGATTACCCCGGACGCGGAGCTCTGCCTCTTTCTTGCCGACAGGGCCCAGCACGTGGCCGAGGTTATCCGCCCCGCGCTCGCGGCAGGCAAAGTGGTGCTCTGCGACCGCTACGCTGACTCCACCTTCGCCTACCAGGGCTTTGCCAGAGGCATGGATCTCGGCCGGCTCCGCCTTCTCAACGACGCCGTGACCGGCGGCCTCAGGCCCGACCTGACACTGGTCTTCGACGTGCCTGAGGAAGAGGGCTTGGCCCGGGCCAGGGCCCGCAATCAGTCCGAGGGCACGGAGGTGAGCGAAGGCCGTTTTGACAGCGAAACCCTGAAATTTCACGCGGCCGTGCGCGGAGGCTTCCTGAAACTCGCCGCGGCAGAACCGCAGCGGATGCGGATTATCGATTCCACGGCCTGCCGCGCGGACGTGCTCGCCCGCTGCCTTGAGTGCTACCGGGAATGCCGGGACCGACTGTCCCGTGACCAGAGGAGGAGAGCCAATGGAAGTGTATAAGGCCGTTTTTGACGGCGTTCTGCGCATTCAGCCCGCGGACGCGGAAGAGGACAGTGCGCTCACCGAGAACCTGAGGGAAGGCGTGACGGATGATCTTGTCCCCGTGTGTTCCATGGGTGATCCCGATACCCTTTACGCCACGGCCTACCGCTTCGACGGGGATATTCCCGGCGGCGTGGTGATGGTCAGAGGCGATGAGGACGCGGAGCGCTTTGCCGTGGTGGCGGAGACAAATCTTGCCTTCGCCGAAACCGCGGCGCACTTCAGCCGCATCGTGTCCGAAGTGCGTTACGGCGTGGACATTTTCGAGGATAAGACCGGGTGCTGATTATACCGTTCCGCCAAATCCGGGAACGTATGAAGAAATCATGGATAAGCAGTTATTTACCAAAGCGGTGAACAGTCTGGGGGTTGTCTTTTTCCCGGCTTTCGACTGGGCCATCTCCCCGACGCACCCCGAGCGTGAGGAGCGTCTGCTCTACACGCGCGACCAGCTCAAGGAAGAAGGAATTTTCGATATCGAGGGCATCACGGAATACCGCCCCGAGTTCTGCAGCTACGCCGACATAGAGCGCGTGCATTTCTGCCTGCCCAGCATTCAGGCGGTAACAACGGACTCCCATCTGGCTTCCGCGGGCGGCGCCATCACGGCCGCCCGTCTCGTCCTCGAGAACAGGGAGCAGAAGGCTTTCGCCCTCGTGCGTCCCCCCGGGCATCACTCCATGCGCGTGGTGCACGGCAACCGCGGCTTCTGCAACATCAATAATGAGGCCGTCATGATCGCCTGGATCCGCGATCATTACGCGCATCCGGATGGCAGGCCCCTGCGCATCGCCATCGTGGATACGGATGTGCACCACGCTGACGGCAGCCAGGATATCTTCTGGAATGATCCGGACACCCTTTTTATCTCTTTCCATCAGGACGGCAGAACCCTCTATCCCGGCACGGGCTTCCTCAGTGAGAACGGCGGCCCAGCGGCTCTTGGCAGGACGGTCAATATCCCCCTGCCCCCGGGCACCTCGGACGAGGGCTACCTCTACGTCCTCAGGAATATCGTCTTTCCTATCCTTGACGATTTCAGGCCTGACTTCGTGATTAACTCCGCGGGTCAGGACAATCATTTCACGGATCCCCTGGCCAATGAGCAGCTTTCCGCTCAGGGATACGCTGCCCTGAACGCAGCCCTCAGTCCCGACGTGGCCGTGCTCGAGGGCGGCTATTCCATCCGCGGCGCCCTTCCCTATGTCAATCTGGGAATCTGCCTCGCTCTCGCGGGACTGCCTGCGGACGACATCCGTGAACCCGACTGGACGCCGGCCTCCACAAGGCAGGCGCCCGAGATCGGCGAGTACATCCGCCGCCTTGGCGCCAAAGTTCTCTATCAGTACATGAATCCGCCGAGCCACCCCACGGAGGGCGAGGAAAAGGACGGGTTCTGGACCCGCAGAAAAAGCATTTTCTACGATACCGATTATATCCAGGAACATCAGACCGAGAGCTGGGGCATATGCCCTGACTGCCACGGCCTCGGCGTCATCGAGACGCAGTCCTCGAAGGTTCCCCTTTCCTACTGCGTGCTGATCCCCCGCGGGGTCTGTCCCCGCTGCCGGGAAAAGGCTGCCGGGCTCCTCGATCGGGCGAAGCGCAACGGGCGCTACGCCCATATCCTGTGCATAGACGAAGACAGCACACGTAACACCCCCAAAAAACCCTGGCCTCTGAAGGAGAAAATATGGCGGTAGATATTCTTATTATCGGCGCGGGCGGCGTAGGCAGTGTCGTTGCCCACAAGTGCGCCCAGGCTTCCCTCAACGGCGCCTTCGGGCACATTACGCTGGCGAGCCGCACGGAATCCCGCTGCAGGAAGATCGCCGAGAGCATCAGGCAGCGTTACGGCGTGGAGATTTCCACGGCCAAGGTTGACGCTGACAACGTGCCGGAGCTCTGCCAGCTCATCCGCACGGTCAGACCCTTCATGGTGCTCAACATTGCCCTGCCCTATCAGGATCTGCACATCATGGACGCCTGCCTTGAGTGCGGCGTGCATTACCTCGACACGGCCAACTACGAGCCGCCGGAAACCGCCCATTTTGAGTATTCCTGGCAGTGGGCCTACCAGGAGCGCTTCCGCGAACACGGCCTCTGCGCCCTGCTCGGTTCCGGATTCGACCCCGGCGTCACCAACGTATTTGCGGCGTGGGTCATGAAGCACGAGCTCGACGAAGTGCATGTGCTCGACATCATCGACTGCAACGCCGGCAGCAACGGACAGGCCTTCGCGACCAACTTCAATCCTGAAATCAATATCCGCGAGGTCTCCGCCCGGGGCCGTTACTGGGAACGCGGTGAATGGGTACAGACCGAGCCCCTCTCCTGGTCCATGACCTATGACTTCCCCTCTGGCATCGGCCCGAAGAAATGCTACCTCATGTACCATGAGGAGCTCGAGTGCCTGGCCCTGCATCTCAGGGGCCTTAAGCGCGCACGCTTCTGGATGACCTTCTCTGACAGCTATCTGAACCATCTGGCCATCCTCAAGGACGTGGGCATGACGCGCATTGATCCCGTGGAATACAAGGGACAGAAGATTGTTCCCATTCAGTTCCTGGCCTCGCTCCTGCCCGATCCCGCGAGCCTCGGACCGCTTACACGCGGCAAAACCTGCATCGGCAACGTCATGCGCGGCGTGAAGGACGGAAAGGAAAAGACCGTCTACATCTACAACGTCTGCGTGCATGAGGACTGCTATAAGGAAATCGGCTCCCAGGCCATTTCCTACACCACCGGCGTGCCGGCCATGGTGGGCGCAAAGATGCTCTGCGACGGCACCTGGCTGAAGCCCGGCGTCTGGAACATGGAGCAGAACGATCCCGATCCGTTCCTGAAGGATCTCTCCCAGTACGGCCTGCCCTGGCAGTGCGAGGATGTCACCGGAAAGGTACAGGTTTAGAGCATGGCTGATCCGAGCTTTCTCCTGGACAGCCAGGTCCCCAGCCCCTGCTTTGTCATCGATCTCGACAGGCTGCGCCAGAACGCGCGCGTTCTGGCCGGCGTGCAGGAAAGGACAGGGGCCAGAATTTTTCTGGCCCTGAAGGGCTACGCCTGCCCCAGCACGTTTCCTCTGCTCTCGCGGGCCCTTGGCAGGGGCGGCCCCCTGTACGGAACCTGCGCGAGCAGCGTGGACGAGGCCCGGCTTGGACGCGAGGAATTTGGAGGGAAGGTTGAGGCCTTTGCTGCAGCCTGGTCCGAAGACGAGATGCGCGAGCTCGTGACGCTCGCTGACACCATCGTCTTCAACTCCGTGGCCCAGTGGCACCGCTTCCGCGATATCGTAAAAGTCGCGCCGCGGTCCATTGAGTGCGGACTCAGGATCAATCCCGAGCATTCCGAGGGGACCGTTCCCATATACGACCCCTGCTCTCCCATTTCCCGGCTCGGCATACGGCGCAGGGACCTTCCGGACGGCATTATGTCCGAGGGGATCAGCGGCCTGCATTTTCACACGCTCTGCGAGCAGGGGGCTGACGCCCTGGCCCGCACCGTGGAGGCCGTGGAGAAGAACTTCGCTCCCTTTCTGGAACAGTGTTCCTGGATTAACTGCGGCGGGGGACACCACATCACGCGCGACGGGTATGATATCGATCTGCTGGTGGATGTTCTGAACCATCTGCATGATACGTATCACGCCCAGATCTACCTGGAACCCGGCGAGGCTGTCGCCCTCAACGCGGGCTGGCTTACGGCGACTGTCCTGGACATCACGGAGGCGGACATGCCCCTCGTCCAGCTCGATGTGTCGGCCGCCTGCCATATGCCGGATGTTCTGGAAATGCCCTACAGGCCCGGCCTGCTCTATGAATGCTGCGGCGGACTCAGGCAGGCAGGCGAGGCGGGCACCGGGAAATGGACCTGCCGCCTCGGGGGAAAGAGCTGTCTCGCCGGCGACGTCATCGGGGTGTACAGCTTCGATGAGCCGCTCAGGATTGGGCAGCGCGTCATCTTCCAGGACATGGCTATCTACAGCATGGTCAAGACGACTACGTTCAATGGCCTGAGACTGCCGTCCATCGCCACGGCCGAGGATCGTCCCGGCGGAACGGACTTCAGCCTCCTCCGGACATTCGGCTACAATGACTTCCGGGAACGTCTTGACTGATACGGTCATTGAAGGACGGCGTTGTGCCGGGCTGTGAGGCGTCTCTTTCTGTTACAGATGCAATTAAAAAAAGGGTCAGCGTCCGTGAGGACGCTGACCCTTTTTCAGTTTCGGGGAAAAAGCTAGAGCTGGCTTCCCTGGTCTCCGGCGGAAGGCTGCTCAGCCTGTTTTCCGGACTGGTCTGCCTGCCCGGCTTCCGGAGCAGGCGTGCCGGCGGGCGCAGTCTGACCGGCAAGCTCCTGTACGGCCAGATGCGTGTCCTGGGAGGCCATGATGTTAATGGGATCCTTGGCGAATCCGGCCCAGGGCCTGAGCTGGCGTTCCGGTTTCCCGGTGAAGCCGGAATCAGGAAGAGATGCGGCCGATGCCGTTTCCTGAGTGGACGCGTTCTGGGGCGCCTCAGCGCCCTCAGGAGCCTTTGCGGGCGAAGTCTGGGGATTCTCAGCGGCCTGGGCTGCGGAAGCCGTCTGAGAGGCTTCTGCGGACATTTCCGGGGTGCTCTGTGCCTGTGCTGCGGCAGGCGCAGGCTGGCTGCCTTCACCGGAGGCGGCAGAGGCCGCTGCAGGCTGCACATGCCGGCGTTCCATGAGCATAACCGGTTCCTGGTCGTCAAAGAGGTTGTCGAGATAGTCGCTCACCGTGACGAAGCGCTGGCAGCCGGCTGCCTTCAGCTCGGCGAACATGCGGGGAAAATCGTCCACGGTGCGCTTGTGGATGTCATGGAAGAGGTAGACGCCGTGCGCGTGTCCCGGCTCCCAGGGCCTGCCGAATTCATTGGGGATTTTGCTGTAGTCTTCGGGCAGGCGTTTCCAGTCGAGGCTGTCCATGTTCCAGGTGATAACCTTGAGCCCCAGTTTCTCGGCAGCCTTTTCCACGTTCGCGTTACTGTTGCCGTAAGGCGGGCGCATGACCTTGGGATCCGCTCCAAGGGAGCGGAGGATGTCATTGGTTTTGGATATCTGATCCTCGATGGCATCATAGGAAAGGCGGCGCAGGTTGGGGTGCGAGTAGCTGTGATTGCCTACCTCGTGTCCCTCGGCGAGCGCGCGTTTGACGATATCGGGATAGTAAGCGGCGTTCTTGCCAAGCATGAGGAATGTCGCGTGTATGCCTGCTTCATCAAGCATATCCAGCAGGTGGGGGGTAAACGTGGACGGGCCATCGTCGAAAGTAATAGCGCAGAAATTTTCAGGCATGGGCTGGGCGCTGAACTCAAAGGCGCCATAGAAATTGCCTTTGGCCTGGGCCGTCAGACAGCAGGGGCCGAAAAGAAGGGCCGCGGCCGTCAGCAGCAGACAGATACGCTTTTTGAAATGCAGACCGGACATATCTCCTCCGGAAACAAAAATGTCGCCGCTGTCCTTATCATTGAGAGGTACAGGCCGCAAGATCTGGCGGCCGGCAGGAAGCCGGGAAATATTTTTGAGAGAAAATTCGATTTTCTGTTGACTCTTTTGAAGTTTTTCTTTAGTGTCCCTTTCTCACAAGGGCAGTTAGCTCAGCTGGTAGAGCATCGCCTTCACACGGCGGGGGTCGCAAGTTCAAGTCTTGCACTGCCCACCAATTGCGGAACGGTAGTTAAGTCGGTTTATAACGCCGGCCTGTCACGCCGGAGGCCGTGGGTTCGAGCCCCATCCGTTCCGCCATAAATTTCTGAAAGGGTCTGAATCGGAAGATTCAGACCCTTTCCTGGTTTTCGGGCCCTGAAACCGTACTCCGGGCACGAAAAAAGAGACAGAAAAAAAGCAGAGGGCGCCCCCGATGGAAATCGGAGGCGCCCTCTGACGTTAGGAGGTATGTGATTTCTAGCGTGCGCCCTTGGGGAAGAGCACGACGCCAATGGTTTTCAGGACGATGGTGATGTCCAGAAGGATGGACATATTCTTGATATAGTAGAGATCGTATTCCAGCTTGTGGCGGGAATCCTCTTCAGAGGCTCCGTAAGGATAGCAGACCTGGGCCCATCCGGTAAGTCCGGGTTTCACGGTGTGCCTGAGGCTGTAGTAGGGAATGTCTTCCTTCAGCTTCTTTACGAAGGTCATGCGCTCGGGGCGGGGCCCGATGAAGCTCATGTCTCCCTTCAGAACGTTCCACAGTTGAGGCAGTTCGTCAATACGCACTTTGCGGATGAAGCGGCCGACGCGCGTGATGCGGTCGTCGTGTTCCTTTGCCCAGACAGCGCCGTTCTTCTCGGCGTCCGTACGCATGGAGCGGAATTTGTAGACCGTGAATTCCTTCTCGAAGAGGCCTACGCGATCCTGCTTGTAAATGACAGGTCCCTTTGATTCGAGACGGATGGCGATGGCCGTGAGGAGCATGATGGGGGCCGTGATGAGAAAGATGGCGATGGAGACGCATACGTCAAAGGCACGCTTCAGACGGCGGAGGGAGCCACGGGTGTTGAGGTTGAAACCTTCTGTCTCGAGGAGCCATTCGTCCGTGATCTGGGAGAGCGGAAGGCGTTTCACCACGTGTTCGTAGAAGCTTCTGATGTCGACGACCATGGCGCCGCGCAGCTTGGCCCTGAGAAGTTCATGGGCGATGTCGTCGTCGATGGGTGCGTCAGGCAGGAGCAGAATCATGGTGGCGCCCTGTTCCCTGGCGATTTCCAGGACATTGAAAGGAGCGCCGAGGCAGGGGCCGGCTTCGGGATCCATGTCGCGTTCGCCGACGTAGCCGAGGATTTTGGCCTCAGGCAGGCCCTCGTTCAGAAGCTGCCTCACCCTGCCTGCCCTGTCGACGCCAACGAGCAGGATGCGCAGGGGATGGGTGACCTTGTCCCGGTTGCGGTAGTACACGTAGCGCCAGCCGAGGCAGAGGGCGCAGGAAATGACGAAGAGGGTGACCACCGTGGCCCTGTCAAAGCGCCAGTGCTGGAACATGTAGGATGCTGTGGCCGAGCTGATAATGCCCAGCACGCAGGCCACCATGACGCGGCCAATGGTTTCTTTGAAATCTTCGGTTCCGACGCTGTACGCGTCCAGAATGTAGAAGAAGAGCAGGTAGAAAAAGAAGGTGAAGATGCAGGCGCCCGTATAGTCCTTGAAGACGTTGAGCTCCGGTGGGAGCGTACAGAACTCGCAGACGATGAGGGCCAGCAGAATGCAGCCGAAATCGATGGCCTGCATGAGCATCCTTCTGTAGTTGCTGATCATTGCTAGAAACTCCTGACAAACTGTTAACGCACGTACATGTCGCTCAGGATTCTGTCCGCGACTTTCTGCGCGTCAAACTCCTCCACAGCCATTCTGCGGCCGGCTTCTCCGAATGCGGGGGCCAGGGCGGGGTTTTTGAGAAATTTTTCCATGGTTTCAGCCAGGGCTTCGGGATTTTTCACAGGGCAGAGGAAGCCGTTGACGCCGTCCCTGACGACTTCGCGGCAGCCTGGAACATCCGTAACGACACAGGCGCGCCCCATGCTCATGGCCTCCATGATGGAGGTCGGCGTGCCTTCGCGCCAGGAGGGCAGAACGACGACATTGGCCTGCGCCACGTAGGGGCGCACGTCTCTGGCCTCACCGAGATAGACGACGGAACCATCCTTCTGCCAGGCTTCCAGTTCTTCGGGCGGAATGCTGCCGAGACCGGTTTCCCTGGGGCCGAGAATCTGAAAGACGGCGTTGGGCCATTTCTTCCTGAGGATGGAAGCGGCCCTGGCATATTCGCGGTACCCTTTCGCTTCAAGGAGACGCCCCACCACGAGGAAGGTGTATTTTTCGCCGTCAGGCTGCGGAGCGGCGGCGAAACGTCCGATATCCACGCCGGTGCCGCGGGCGAAGAGCACACGGGAAAAGGGTGTGAGAATACCTGTTTTTCGGAAGAGGGCGGCGTCGTCCCGGTTCTGGAAGAATACGCCTTCTATGCCCCTGAGCGCAGTATGGTACAGAAGAATGCTCAGGCGGTTGATGCATTTTTTGAAGAACGTGTCCGCCTCGAAGGCATACCCGAGGCCGGTGATGGTGGCGTAGATGTGCGGGATGCGCACGAGCTTCGCGGCCATGCATCCGTAAATCACGGGCTTGATGGTGGTGGCGAAGAGCAGATCCGGTCTTTCTTTCCCGAGAACCCGCTTCAGATCAAGAAAAGTGACCACGTCTCGCAGGGGATTAATGCCCTTGCGGTCGAGACGGTAATTGACGACGCGTACGCCAAGCTGCTTGATGCTTTCTTCCGTTGTGGCGTCACCGCCGGGAAGCAGACAGAACACGGTGTGCCCTTCCGCCAGCATATGCTGCATCAGAACGCGCCAGAACAGATAGACGGAGCGCGCCTGGTTGCCCAAAATGCAGATTTTCATAACCATGTCCTTTTCCGCACAGGGCACTGAACGTTTTGGCGGAGCCTTGGATGGACCTCTTCCCCTGCGGCGGAACAGGCTCGAGCCTACAAAAAAAATGCTCTTCTGAAAAGACTGAGCCGTCACGCGGAAGACCATCCGGCAGGGCGGGATCTTTACAGAGGCGGGGCTGCGGGCTATAGGACTGCGAGAATTCAGACGGGCCGGAGGAGCCTGAAAATGCTCCGGAAGGTCCATGAAAACAACTTTTTAGGCGAGGATATACGAATGACCAAATACGAACAGCTGTGCACGGAAATGAAGGAAAAGCCTTCCTGCTGGCTCGTCACGGGCTGCGCCGGCTTTATCGGTTCCAATCTTATCGAGCGTCTGCTCAGGCTCGGACAGAAAGTCGTTGGCCTCGATAACTTCCTCACCGGTTATCAGAAGAATCTGGACATGGTGGAAGCCCTGGTCGGCGAGGAAGCCTGGAAGAATTTCACCTTTGTGAAAGGCGACATCCGCGATCTTGACACCTGCCACAAGGTCTGCAGGGGAGTGGATCACGTTCTGCACGAGGCCGCTCTCGGTTCCGTTCCGCGTTCCATTGACGATCCCGTGCTCTCCAACAGCTGCAATATCGACGGCTTCCTGAACATGATGCTCGCCGCCCGCGATGAGAAGGTGAAGAGCTTTGTCTACGCGGCTTCCTCCTCCACGTACGGCGATTCCACGGAACTGCCCAAGGTCGAAGATCACATCGGCCATCCCCTTTCCCCGTACGCCGTGACCAAGTATGTGGATGAGCTCTATGCCGACGTGTTTGCCCGCTGCTACAGCTTTACGGCTGTGGGCCTGCGTTACTTCAATGTCTTCGGCCAGCGTCAGGATCCTTTCGGAGCCTATGCCGCAGTCATCCCCCAGTGGTTCGCCAGCCTTATCCGCGGCGAACAGGTGTGGGTCAACGGTGACGGCGAGACCAGCCGTGATTTCTGCTATATTGACAACGTGGTGCAGGCCAACCTGCTCGCGAGCTTCGCGGCCGAGGAAGACCGCAACAATATCTACAACGTGGCCTTCGGCCAGCGTACGACGCTCAATGAGCTTTTCGAGCTCATCAAGAGCGAGGTTGTGCTGCACAAACCCGATGCCGCAGACGCCGTGGCCAAGCACCGTGATTTCCGGGCCGGCGACGTCCGCCATTCCCTGGCCGACATCACCAAGGCGAAGACCAGGCTCGGCTATGAGCCGCAGTTCGACGTCCGTCAGGGGCTGCGCCTTGCCGGCGACTGGTATGCCGCCAACCTTAAGTAGGAAAGCAGAGGCTCTGCCTGCTGCAGGGAAAGTATGAAGAAGGGGTTCCGGAACGGATGTTCCGGAACCCCTTCTTCTTTTTGTTTTCGTCTCGGTCTAATGCGAGAACGTCACGCTCTTGCCGGGTTCAAGCGGCAGAAGCGTACAGCCGGGCATTTCCTTTTTCAGTTCTGCCGCAAAACGGCTGCTGTCCTTTTCCAGAACGGGGAATGTGCCGAAGTGCATGGGAATGACGTGCGAGCATTTGAGCAGACCGCAGGCCATGACAGCCTGACGGAAGTCCATGGTGTAGAAGCCTCCGATGGGCAGGAGCGCCACGTCGATACGGAAGAGCTTGCCCCACAGGGCCATGCCGCTGAAAATGCAGGTATCGCCCGCGTGGTAGACGGTAAGCCCGTCAGGCATCTGGATGATGTAGCCGGCCGGGGAGCCGGTATCGCTGGTGTGATAGGCCTGGGTCATGGTGACGCTGGCGCCTTTGAAGGCGATGGTGCCGCCCATATTGAAGCCCGTCCCTCCGAGAATCTGGCTGGCCGGGATGCCTTTTTTCTGCAGAGCGCCGGCCGTGCCGACAATGGCCCCGAGTTTGGCGTGGGTCTTTTTGCAGATGTCAACGCAGTCGCCGGTGTGATCACCGTGGTCATGGGTGATCAGCACGAGGTCCACGCCGTCCTCGATGACTTCGGGCTCGAGGGACGGAACAGAGAAATAGGGATCTATGAGAATGCTGACGTTGTCGTCGCTGAGACGGAAGGCCGAATGTCCGTACCAGGTAATGGTGCTCATGCGTGAAACCCCCTTGGTGTGAGCTGGTTGTTTGTCAGAAATCCACAATACCTTTTTTTGTCCGCAAAAGAAATTTTCCACTCCGGCGGCGTCTGGCGGCCCGTCCGGCGCTTCTTGACAGGTGTGACGTAACCTATTAGTTACAAAAACTACGCTGAATCTGTGCGCCCGTAGCTCAGTTGGATAGAGCGTTGGCCTCCGGAGTCAAAGGCCGAGAGTTCGAATCTCTCCGAGCGCACCATGGCAGATACGCCTCTCCCGTCCGGGGGAGGCTTTTTTTGTGCGTCCGTCAGGGGAGCGTCCTGTCAGCGAAAAGTCCGGAGAATGTCCTGACAGCGGGGAGGCCGCAGCCGGATACCGGGGATACCCGCCGGAAAGAGGCTGAGAGCAGGGAGTCCCGTCCGGGTCTCCTGCTGCCCGATTTTTTTATATCCGTCAGAAAGGCACAAAAAAGGCCGCCTTCCGGCGGCCCGTGTTCTCCGAATAGGGGAGACGTCTAAATGCCCACCAGGTCGAGCCAGTGGTGGACACTGGCGCCCTTTGGCGCGTGGGCGGAGAGCTGGAGCGTGCATCCGCTGCAGCCCGTGATGACGGTGACGTTTTTGCCTGGCGTTTTTCCGTCCGAGGAAAAACCTTCCCAGCATTTGGCTGCGAGGTCGCGGCTCAGAACCGGATTGAGCATCTGAAGGACACCGCCGAAGCCGCAGCAGAGAGACTTGCCTTTCCTGAGTCCGGGGAAGAGCCTGGAAAGCAGCCTGAAGTCGAGATCCTTTCCCGGCAGCCAGTGGCAGGGGGAGTGGTAGTAGGCCCTGGCCGCGAGATCGTCAGCTCCGGTTACGTCGAAGGGAACCTTTTCGAGAAGAGCGGAAAGGGGCTTTACGCGGTTGAGCCAGGTCGTTCTTTCCTCTTCACCGAGCACGTCCGGAAGATCAGCGTAGCTTTTCAGCCCGTGCAGGCAGGAAGCGCAGAAGGTGACCATGACGGGTTTTCCGAGGCTGCGCCAGATTTCAATATTGGTTCTGGCGCTCTCGGCTGCCGCGTCAGGCAGTCCGGCGTGTTCGAAGGTGCCGCCGCAGCAGCCAAAGCGGCCTTCCGCGATGGTGGCACCAAGCGCAGTAAGCAGGGCCTTCGTCCTGGATATCCACTGGGGACGCAGGTTTTCGGCCGTGCAGCCACCAAATATGGCGCAGGTGACGCCCTCGAGGGGACGTCCGGCATCGGCGCTGAGTCGGATGAGGGGTTCAACTTTCGCGGGCTGGGCCATAGCCCTTGCCGAATCCTGCAGGCAGGCCAGTTTTTCAGGCAGCAGGCTGTGGGGCCATAAGGGGGCAAGATGCTTTGCAGCGGGCCAGAGGGCGCGGCGGCCGTTAATCCAGAGTTTCCAGAACTTCTGGCGCCATCCGGGATTCAGCGCGCGCGCCCTGTTGAGCGCTTCGGGTACGGAAAGGTGCCGCGGACAGACTGCGAAGCAGCGCCCGCAGCTTGCGCAGAAGTTGGAAAGATCCAGCGTTCTCTGCCAGTTCAGCGTGGTGTTCTTCCTGCCGGCGTCTGCGAGGAGTTCCTGCTTTGCCTTGGGACTCACCTCTTCCCTGCGGATGAGGTTGTAAACCGGACAGGTATTGAGACATGTGCCGCACTGCGTGCAGCCTCGTTTTGTTGCCATCGTTAGTATCCTTTCCCCGGGTTCATGATGCCATGCGGATCGAAGACGGCCTTGATGCCGCGCATGAGCTCGCGGGTCTTTGCGTCAAGCTGCAGCGACACGTCCTTGACGATGCCGATGCCGTGCTCGCCGGACTCGGATCCTCCGAGGGCGATGGCGACCTTGCTGACTTCCTTGATAGCGTCCCTGGCGCGCTGGGTTTCTTCCGGATTGTGGGAATCGTAGAGCACGTTGACGTGCACGTTGCCATCGCCGACGTGGCCGTAGTCCACCAGGATGACATTGTGTTCACGGCCGATGCGTTCGAATTCCTGGACGGCTTCCACGAGCCTGCCGCGGGGCACAACGGCGTCATCGGACATTTTGTCAGGCGCCAGCTGGAAGACAGTGGGATTGATGCGTCTGCGGATTTCCCAGAGAGGCTCTTCCTGCTCGGGACCTACGCCTTTCAGGGTCCAGACCGCGGAGGGGAGGTTGTGGGCGACCTGATTGATTTCGATGGGCAGGGTTTCACGGCTGCCATCAAGACGGATGAGCAGGACGGAATTGACCTTGTCGGCGGGCCACGGGATATCACCGTCCTTGTTCATGAGCTTTACGATGCGTTCGCCAATGAACTCAAGGGCGCAGGGGAGGATGCCGGCTCCGAAAATACCGCCTACGGCTTCAAGCGCGTCTTTGTAGGAGGCAAAGCCGGCCATGACCGTGGCTGAGGATTCCGGTTTGGGGAGGAGCTTGAGAAAGATTTTGGAAATGAAGCCAAGAGTGCCTTCAGAGCCCACCATGAGCTTCGCCAGGTCAAGGCCGACCACATTTTTGTGGGCGCGGCCGCCGAACATGACTTTTTCACCGCCGGGCAGAATTACTTCCGTGCCAAGTACGAAGTCGCGCGTGACACCGTATTTCACGGCGCGCATGCCGCCGGCGCAGGTGACAACATTGCCGCCGAGGCTGGAGGCCTTCACAGTGGCCGGATCCGGCGGATAATAGACGCCCTTCGCCTCGCAGGCAGCCTGGAAGCGGGCCGTGTTGACGCCGGGCTCGACGATGCCCACAAAATCCCTGTTATTGATTTCAAGGATGTGATCCATCTTTGACGTTGAGACGATAATACCCGGCTGCACGGCGACGCAGTCGCCGACGAGGTTGGTGCCGCGTCCGCGGATGTAGATGGGCATGCGGACTTCGTCCGCCCAGGCCATAAGTTTCTGGACCTGATCCGTATTTTCGGGGCAGACGCAGGCGAGGGGCGTCCCCTGGATGAGGCTGGCGTCGGATCTGTAGACAAGCAGTTCCTCAGGGGAAAGAAGAAGCTCTCCGGGAAAAACGGATCTGAGGAAATTCAGTTCATCTGATGTAAGTTCTGTACGTGTAGGCATGTGGAAGGTATCCTTTAGATAATCCGGAACGGCATGCGCCGGAAAGGAAAGTCTGGCCGGAGACGTGCTCCGGGAAGGGCAGTGCGTATGAGGTCCGGCCGGGCTGCCTGGCATGCAGGCGCCCGTTCTTACAGAATATTCCTCCTGTAAGCTCCGTCAATCGCTTCTCCCGGCCTGGAGGTATGGCGGAAGGGATTTTATCTGGCGTCGCCGGCTTCGGTCAGGGCCGTGAGGTCGTAGTCTCCGTTATCAACGATTTCGGCGCTGACATGGACGCCCGGCTCTACGCCGGGGCCGCTGACGTATGTGAGCCCGTCAATTTCGGGGGCCTGGAACCAGACCCTGCCGTCATGCAGTCCGGGCCATTCGGGATTGACCGAGTCCACCAGGACGTCCATCTTCTTCCCCACCTGCTGTTCCATGAACGAGGCGCTGATATCACGCTGTATGGACATGATTTCATCACGCCTTTCGTCCTTGATCTCCTGGGGAAGCTGGCCGTCGAGGGCAGCCGCAGCCGAACCTTCCTCGGGCCAGAACGTGAAGACGCCGAGCTGTGTGAAGCGCATGCGCTCAACGAAGTCGCAGAGGTGCTGGAACTGGGCGTCTGTTTCTCCCGGGTAGCCCACGATAAGCGTTGTGCGCAGGGCTGCGTCCGGGAGAACCTCGCGGATGGCATCGCAGGTGCGTTCTGGATCTGCGGCGAAGGGGCGTCCCATGCTTTTCAGAATTTTGGGATGGCTGTGCTGCAGGGGAATGTCGAAATAGGGAAGGATGGGCTTCCCTATATCCCTGATGGTTTTCAGAAGCTCCGGCGTGATGCCTTTTGGATAGAGGTAGAGCATGCGCAGCCAGAAAAGACCGTCCAGGCCGGCGAGGCGGCCAAGCAGTGCCGCGAGGTTTTCTCCTCCCGGGTTCGTGTCCTGCGCGTAGTCAGTGAGATCCTGGGCGATGAGCACGAGTTCTTTTACGCCGGAAGCCAGAAGATCCCCGGCTTCAGCCACGATTTCGTCCATGGGACGCGATTTGAGTGGCCCGCGTATGGAGGGAATAGTGCAGAAGGAACAGTGATGGCGGCATCCTTCGGATACCTTGAGCCATGCGTAGGAAGTTGGACCGGAAAGGACGCGCCCCGGAACTTCTCCCTCCTTTATTCCCAGCTTTTCCCGGATACGGTCCGGCCAGCGCAGCATATCAGCCGTTGGGAGCCAGAGATCTACTTCCGGAAGCTCCCTGGCCAGTTCCTCGGCTCCGTAACGGCCGACCATGCAGCCGCCAACGGCAAGAAGGGGTCTGTGTTTGACATCCTCGAGGTCACGTATGATCTCGAGGATGGAGTCTATGGATTCCTTGACCGCGGGAGTGATGAAGCCGCAGGTATTGACGAAGACAAGACGGGCCTGTCTTATGTCCTCAGCCTCGGTAATGGGCATGCCGAGACTTCCGAGAAGTTTTTCGGTGTCCACCCGGTTTTTGGGACAGCCGAGGCTTTTGCACCACACGGAGAGGGCAGCCGGAGACTTGCCGCGGGAGGGAGAGGGAGTACAGAGATGCTGCGGATTTTTTTCCATAATTTCCAGCGGATGAGATAAAAGGTGATGAAGCCTGGACAGCTTCTGGGCGGACGGGCCGCAGTCTGGACAAGTGCTTGAATATATGCGTACAAGACAGACACTGTTTTCCGGGAAGAGTGCAACGCAGACGGAAGGCCGTCAAGGCCCTCCTGTGCGCGTCACGGGCCGGTGTCACACGCCGGAGTTCTTCCCGGGCCTAGAAAACCTGCATCGGCAGGAGTTTTAACCAAATCAGGTAAAATATGCAGATCGTCAAAAAAGCAGAAGAACTTTCCAGAATTTGCCGCGAATGGCACAAGGCCGGGGAAACAGTGTCCCTCGTGCCCACCATGGGCTATTACCATGCCGGCCATGAGTCGCTGATGGACAGGGCGCGCGAGCTCGGAACGAAACTTGTCGTCAGCCTTTTTGTCAATCCGACACAGTTCGGCCCCAATGAGGACTACGGGGCGTATCCCCGTGATCTGGATCGCGATTCCAAAATCGCGGAAAAGCACAATGTGGACGTTCTCTTTGCTCCCGAGCCCTCCGAAATGTACGCCCCGGACGCTTCAACGTGGGTTGAGGTTCCGGAGATGTCCAAAGTGCTCTGCGGCGTTTCCCGCCCCATCCATTTCCGCGGAGTCTGCACTGTCTGCACCAAGCTCTTCATGCTGACCCAGGCCGACTACGCGTGCTTCGGAGAGAAGGACTGGCAGCAGCAGGCCATCCTGCGCCGCATGGTGCGTGACCTGTTCTACCCCGTGAAAATTGTGCCCTGTCCCATCGTCCGCGCCGAGGACGGTCTGGCTCTCTCTTCACGCAACGTCTACCTTGACGCCGATGAGCGTAAGCAGGCTCCGGAAATCTATGCCGGCCTGAAGTTCGCCAGGGAGCTCGTGGAGCACGGCGAAACCAGTGTCCCGATCCTGCGTGATCAGGTGCTTCGCCGCTGGGCCGCCCGCCTGCCGCTCGGCCGTCTGGATTATCTCTATGTTGTGGATCCGGTGAGCCTCGAACAGAAGGACACCATTGACGGGCCCGCTCTCATGGCCTGCGCCATCAAGATGCCTCACGCCAGGCTCATAGACAATATTCTTCTTAAAAATTAAGTTTTCAGATTGGAACCAGTGTCTGTGCGGCGCCGGATATTCCGGTGCCGCACTTTTGCACGCTCTTTTCTGCTACAGGGGGAAGGCATGCCTGCCAACACTTTCGGCGAACTTTTCAGAGTGACGACATTCGGGGAATCCCATGGTGCCGGTCTCGGTGGCATCATCGACGGCTGCCCGCCTGGCCTGCCTCTGTGCGAGGCTGACATGCAGCGTGCCCTCGATCTGAGAAAACCCGGCTCCGGTCCCACCGCCACCAAACGGAAGGAATCGGATACCGTGGAGATCCTTTCCGGTGTTTTTGAGGGGAAGACAACGGGAACGCCCATCGCATTCCTCGTGCGCAATCAGAATCAGCGTTCATCGGATTATGAGGACCTGCGCCGGGTCTTCCGTCCCGGGCATGCGGACTGGGGCTTTTACAGCAAATTCGGAATCCGCGATCACCGCGGGGGAGGGCGCTCCTCCGGCCGTGAGACCATAGGACGTGTGGCCGCCGGCGCTGTGGCAGACATTCTGCTCGGGACCCTCGGTATCAGGGTTCTGGCCGCCACAGTCGAGCTCGGAGGCATTCCCGCCGAAGGCCTTGATCTGGACGGCGCCCTGCACCGCCCTTATTTCGCGGCCAGTGATGAGGCTCCTGCGAAGTGGGATGAGCGCGTGCGTGAGGCCCGGGCCTCGGCGGATACGCTTGGCGGCATCGTGCGTATCGAGGCCAGAGGCGTTCCCGCCGGTCTCGGTGAGCCGGTCTTCGGCAAGCTGGATGCGGAACTGGCCTTTGCCCTCATGGGCGTGGGTGCCGTTAAGGGCGTGGAAATCGGTGATGGCTTTGCCGCGGCGCGCTCTACGGGGAGCCGCAATAATGATCCCATGCTAGAGGGCGGAAAATTCGCCTCCAACCATGCGGGCGGTATTCTGGGCGGCATATCAAGCGGACAGGACATCATCGTGAAGGCTGCCGTCAAACCGATTGCCTCCATTCCTCAGGAACAGCGTACCATCGATATCGATGGGAAACCTGTTTCCATTACTATTGGCGGCAGGCACGATCTGTCCGCTATTCCCCGCTGCGTACCCGTGCACAGGGCTATGGTGTCTCTGGTGCTCGCTGACGCCGTGCTTCTGCAGCGCAGGCTTGGCAGGGGGCTTTAGCATGCCGCAGGAGGTTCTTCCCGGAGTCGGGAGAGAAGAGATTCCTGCCGAGCTTTCGTTTGGCGGTACCGTCGATCGCGTTATTTTTCATAACGCCGACAACGGGTTTTCCGTCCTGAGCGTGAGTCCCGACGCTTCTGACGCGGGCCGCCGCGGCATCCCCAGACAGAAATTCACCTGCGTGGGGTTATGCCCCAACGTGCAGGGCGGCATGAAGCTGAAATTTTTCGGCCAGTGGACGGAAAATTCCAAATACGGCCGTCAGTTCCGCTTCAGCCGCACTGAAGAGGACATTCCCACCAGCGAGAACTCTCTCATCAGCTATCTTTCATCCGGCCTCATTAAGGGCGTCGGTCCTGATCTCGCTGCGCGCATCGTCGCCGCTTTCGGCCAGGATACCGTGAACATCCTGGACAACGAGCCTGAAAAACTGAGGAAAGTGAAGGGTGTCGGCCCCAAAAAATACGAGGGCATTGTCGAATCCTGGAAGGAACACAGAAGTCTCAGTGATCTCATGCAGCTCCTGCAGCCTCTTGGTATATCCCCGGCATACGGCATACGCATTTTCAGGGCATACGGGAGCGATTCCGTGGCAGTAGTGCGCGAAAATCCCTACAGACTGGCCATGGACATCAAGGGTATCGGTTTCCTGACGGCAGACCGCCTCGCTGAGCGCCTCGGAACCATAGCGAAAGACAGCGAGCTCAGAATGCAGGCGGGAGTCCTGTACACCCTGCAGATGGCTTCTGAAAACGGCGACGTCTTTCTCCCCGGATCTGTCCTCAGAAAGCGGGCCGCGGAGCAGCTCGGTGCGGATGAGGACGCCGTGGCCGGAGCCATTGATTCCCTTGTTCTCGATAACCGTGTCGTCGTCGAGGAAATGTTTGGTGAGGATGGGGAGAAATCCGGAGATTCAGCTGTGTATCTGAGCTCCTTCCACACCTACGAGTCAAAGACGGCCTTTTACCTGGAGCGCATCAAACAGGTGCCGGCTACCGTGCGTTTTAAAAACATCGAGGGACAGATAGCTGAAGCCCTGAAAGAACTTCCTTACAGGCTTTCTGACGAACAGGTGGCTGCTGTGCACATGGCGGCAGAAAGCAAGATCATGGTGCTTACCGGTGGCCCGGGAACGGGAAAGACCACCATTATCAGGGCTATTCTGAGTCTGTACAGGCAGGTTACGCAGCGCATCCTCCTGGCTGCCCCCACAGGGCGCGCTGCGAAGCGCATGAGCGAATCGACGGGTATGGAGGCGAAGACGCTGCACCGTCTCCTTGAATTCAATCCTGTGGAGGGAGAGTTCTGCAGGAACGAGGATCAGCCGCTCGGCTGTGATCTGCTCATCGTGGACGAAGCCAGTATGATGGACGTCATGATTTTCTATTTTCTCCTCAAGGCTGTGCCCTCGGGGTGCGTCGTCATCTTTGTTGGAGATATCTTCCAGCTTCCTTCCGTCGGTCCGGGCTCCGTTTTATCCGATATCATTGAGTCAGGCACAGTCCCTGTCGCGCAGCTCAGCTTTATTTTCCGCCAGGGGCACGGCAGTGACATCATTGAAAACGCCCATCTCATCAACAACGGTCAGGTTCCCTGCCTGGCCAATCCCGTGGACAGGAAGACGGATTTTTATTTCATGGGCGCGGACGATCCGGATACCGCTGCCGATCTTATTGTTCAGCTGGTAAGCCGCAGGCTGCCGGAGCACTATGGGCTGAATCCTTTTACCGACATTCAGGTGCTTACGCCCATGCACAAAGGCAGCACTGGTTCCGACAGCCTGAACGAAATGCTGCAGGCTGCGCTGAATCCCAATGGACTGGAAATACGCAAGGGAGAGCGGCGTTTCCGCCTTGGCGACAAGGTCATGCAGATCAGGAACAACTACGATAAGGATGTCTTCAACGGTGATATCGGCCGCATAGACTCCCTTAATCCGTCTGAAAAGACCCTGCAGGTGAAGTACGACGACATGACCGTGTCGTACGATTTCTCGGATCTCGAGGAACTGGTTCCTGCCTACGCCATCTCCATCCATAAATCTCAGGGCTCGGAATACCCCTGCGTGGTTCTGCCTCTCCTGACAAGCCACTACATCATGCTGAAGCGCAATCTGCTCTACACGGCCATTACGAGGGGCAGGAAACTCGTTGTCATCGTCGGCCAGCGCAAGGCCGTGGAAATCGCCGTGAAGGTTACGGAAACACACAACCGCTATACACAGCTGGCCTGGCGTCTCCGCGAATACAGGGACTGAAAGAGCAGGGGACAAAAAAAAAGAAGCTGCGGGGAAACGCAGCTTCTTTCAAAAAAAAGACAGTGTCCGGACTACTGTTCGTCAGCAGAGTGACCCTGCTTGCCGGAACCAGTCAGACCATACATGGTCGTGGAGCCGGAAGACCAGTATTCGATGACGCCTTCCTTGACGAGATCGCTCAGGACCTTTTTGACCTGGCGGGGACCCTTGTCAGGGAAGAGTTCAAGGAAGTCCTTGAAGTAGTGCTTGGACTTAACCTTTTCTTTGGCCTTGAGATAATCGATGATAACCTGCTTATCGTCTGCCATTTTGAAAGCTCCAATAGTGGCGGCAGCCGGAGCTGCCGCCACAAGATTATTGCGAGAAGCTTAGAACTTGAACTGGGTGCTCTGACGCCAGGTGTAGTAAGCCGGATCGCGGAAGTCGTCGATCAGATGGTGGGTGAACTTCAGGCCGGTGAGCTTGAAGAAATCCTGCCAGCCGATACGTTCAATCCAGTCACCCATACGCTCGTACTTGCGGGCGTGGGCGGCATAGGTGTCAACGATGGTGCGGACCGTGTTGGTCAGAGAAGGCCAGCGCGGGGGCTCGTTGGGGATGTAGGCCACAACGACCTTAGAGAACTTGGGCATGCCAAGGCGGTTGGAGACCTTGCCACCAACCATGATGGCGATGCCGTCGCCTTCATGGTCAGCGATGGGCAGGGCCGGGCACATGGTGTAGCAGTTGCCGCAGTACATGCAGCGGTCAGCCTTAATGGCCACGGAGTTGATCTTCTTGCCTTCGAAATCCACCTTGGTGGGACGAACGGCGGCCATGGGGCAGGCGGCGACAGCGAGCGGAATTTCGCAGAGCTGGTCAGCCCACTTGTGGTCGATCATAGGAGGCTTACGGTGAATGCCGACGAGGCCGATATCAGAGCAGTGCACGGCGCCGCACATGTTGATGCAGCAGGCAAGGGAGATGCGGACAGGGGCCGGGAGGCTCATATTGACGAAGTGGTCAAAGATAGAGTCCATGACGGCCTTCACGGGGCCAGTGGAGTCAGTGGCCGGGGTGTGGCAGTGCAGCCAGCCCTGGGTATGAACCATGGAGCTGATGCAGGCACCGGTGCCGCCAACGGGGAACTTGAAGGAGCCGGCGGCGAACTTGCGGGAGTTCAGGTCAGCCTTGAGGGCCTTGGCGGTCTCAAGGTCGGTGCACATGAACTCGATGTTGCTGCGGGTCGTCCAGCGGACGAAGCCGCCGCAGTACTTGTCAGCGATGTCACAGATCTCACGGATGTGAGTCACGGACATGGTACGGGCGCCACCGGCACGCACGGTGTAAACCTTGTCGCCGGATTCAGCCACGTGAACGAGAACGCCGGGTTCGAGGATCTTGTGGTAAGACCACTTGCCAAAGTTCTTGGCAATGACCGGCGGGAACATATCATCGTATTTGCGGGGACCGATATCGGTGATACGGTCTTCCATCGGTTTCTGAGGATTGTACCCCGAAGAAATAAAAGCCATTTTACTTTCTCCCCTTTACTAGCGCTGATGACGAGAACGGTAATCCTTGAGGTCACGGGTGAAGCCGCCGGGCACCTCTTCTTCCTTGAAGAAGATGTACGGGTTGGCACGAGGAGACGTGACATGGTAGGGCTGGGCCTCGACGCCGGTCACTTCGAGAAGCTTCTGGAAGGACTGACGCTTCATGAGCTCGCCAAGACGTTCACGGTTCTTGCCTTCTTCAATCCACCAGTCCCAAATCTTTTCGATGAGGTCTTTGAGCTCATCGTAAGGATTCTCGACGCGGACGAAGGGCACGAGCAGAGAAGCCATCTGGGCGCCATCGACAACAGGAGCCTTAGCGCCGCAGAGGATGCTGGCGCCGCGGTCGTCACCGATGTGGAGGGCTTCGGGCATGGTGTCGATGCAGTGCATGCAGCGCACGCAGTCAGCGGTCTTGATGTGGAGGTTCTGGCCGTCCCACTTCATGCAGTGGCCGGGGCAGCGATCCACGACTTCAGCCTGGATGTCAAAGGTACCCCAGTCACGGCCAGCATGGGCACCGGCGTTGGGGGCGATTTCGCCGCCGACGTAGGCGCGGACCTTTTCCTGGTCGATCTTGATGTCGTCACGCCAGGTGCCGACAACAGCGAAGTCGGAACGGGCCATGGCGCACACGCAGCCATTCGGGCAGCCGTCGAACTTAAACTTGAACTTGTAGGGGAAAGCCGGGCGATGCAGTTCGTCCTGGTAGTCTTCGGTCAGCTGATAGCAGGCGTCCTGCGTGTTGTAGCAGGCAAATTCGCAACGGGACTGGCCGAGGCAGGCGGCAGGCGTACGGAGGTTGGAACCGGAGCCGCCGAGGTCGTTGTGCATCTTGTGGGTCAGCTCGTGGAACACTTCTTCGAGCTGGGGGGTGGTGGTGCCGAGGAGCACGATATCACCGGTGGAGCCGTGCATGTTGGTCAGGCCGGAACCACGGAGATCCCAGATGTCGCAGAGCTGACGGAGGAAAGCGGTGCTGTAGTACTTGCCGGAAGGCTGGGCCACACGCATGGTGTGGAAGTGAGCCACGCCGGGGAACATTTCGGGCTGGTCGCAGTAACGGCCGATAACGCCGCCGCCGTAACCGAAAACGCCGACGATGCCGCCGTGTTTCCAGTGGGTTTCCTTGTCGTGGTAGCTGAGCTCAAAAAGGCCAAGAAGATCTTCGCAGCAGTCCTGCGGGATCTGATAGTCAAGGTTGTTCTTGTTGGCCTTACGGCTCTCAGCCTCTTGTTTGATGTCGGACACAACACTCGGCCAGGGGCCGGTTTCGAGCTGGTCCAACATGGGGGTCTCAAATTTCATTACCATACCTCCACGTGGTTTGGATGACATCAGTTCAGTGATGTTCCTTTACGTAATGCGAGTGTTCTCTGATCCCTGAAGACGTGGGACCTAGAAGTCGCCGGATGATCGGAAACTAGCTTATTTCTAAAAAGTTGGCAACCTTGTGTTAATTTTCTCAAACTCTGAACACCGTGAAAACCCGCCACATGCGCTTCTGAAAAGGCCTGGAGGGGATCCAAAGGAGAAAAAAGTGATGCAGAAAGAGTTCTTTTTTCTTTCCAAGTGAAATACTGCACTATTTAGGAATCACAACAGGGCAAGAGGATAAAAACAGTGCTGGAGATGTTTCGTGCATCACTCTTATTTGAGATCATATGCATCCCCTTCGCGCTCAGCACTCCTGATATTCAGAGCAGACCTTTTCAGTGGGGCCGTAATCCCTGAGCACGCCGTGATCGAGCCACAGTACCTTGGTGCAGAGCTTCCTGATTGTTTCCATGGCGTGGGAAACGATGATGATGGTCGTTCCCTTTTTGATGATCTTTTCAATGCGCTCCTGGCATTTCTCCTGGAAGCGGTAGTCGCCTACTGAAAGAACCTCGTCCACCAGCAGAATGTCCGGATCCACCTCTGTGGCAATGGAAAAGCCGAGGCGGGCGTACATGCCGCTCGAGAAGTTTTTGACGGGAACGTTGATAAATTCGCGGAGTTCGGCGAAATCGACGATTTCATCAAACTTCGACTCGAGGAATTTGCGGCTGTAACCCAGGATTGCCCCGTTCAGGAAAATATTTTCGCGGGCTGTGAGTTCCGGGTCGAAGCCCGCGCCCACTTCGATGAGCGGAGCGATAGTGCCCACGGTCCTGATTTTGCCCTCTGAAGGGGTAAGCACGCCGGCCAGCAGCTTGAGCATGGTCGACTTGCCGGCACCGTTAAACCCGACAATACCCACTATGTCGCCCTTCTGAACGGTGAAGGAGACATCTTTGAGTGCCAGAAATTCGTTATAGAGAAGTTTTCCCTTGAGAAGCCGGACCACGTATTCTTTCAGTGTGTCGACTTTCTCTTCCATCAGGTTGAACTTCATCGAGACATGCTGGACATCAATAACAGTCTGCATTCCTGAGCCTCAGATGTAGAGAATGAAGTGATTCTGCTTTCTGTAGAAGAAGAGGAAGCCCAGCGCAAGGGAAGCGAAGGCCAGAATTGTGCATATCCCGAGCAGGTGAAGGCTCGGAAGCTGTCCGTCGACGATAATCGTCCTGAAAGCCTTGAGGTAGTAGTACAGAGGGTTCAGATCGAGCAGAAAATGATATTTCTGCGGCACAATATTTTCAGGATAGAAAATCGGCGTGGCATAGTTCAGGGCCGTGATGAAGACGCCGTAGAGGTGAAACATATCCCTGAAGTAGACAGAAGCAGTGGACAGAAAGAAGCCGACGCCCGCGGAAAAAATCAGCAGCAGGGCCAGAGGAACCAGGCAGAAAATGGTGTGCCAGTTGAAGGGAGCCCCTGTGTAAATCATGATGGCCAGAAGAGCGGGAAAGGTGAATGTCAGGTTCACGGCGCTCGACAGTACTCGGGAAACGGGGAAGAGATACTTTGGAACGTATATCTTTTTGATGAGCGAGCCGTTTTCAAGAATCGATCCCATGGCGAAGTTCGTGGATTCCGCGTAGAAACCGAAAAGCATCTGTCCGCAGAGCAGATACAGGATGTAGTTGTGGACGTTGAAGCGGAACAGCGTGGAGAACACCATGGCCGTGATAATCATCATCAGCAGCGGATTCAGGATGCTCCACAGGATTCCGAGGACGCTGCGTCTGTATTTTTTCTTGATATCACGAACGACAAGTTCGCTGATAAGATTGCGGTATTTGATTATCTGCAGTGTCATGGACTGCTCCTCTAGTGGATGGCCGGAAGGCCTGGTCTGGGATCCTGCCCTGCCTTCCGCGATAACAGCACTGACCGCAGCGCGGCGTCAGACTGAGGGGGGGACGCGTGATAACGCGCGGTTAGACAGCATAACGGAAAGACACTTTTTTGCCAATAATACAGCCGTACGGCAGTCAGAACGGCGTATCATAAACGTCAGGATATTTCCCGGCGCTCTCCGTGAGCCCCGGAAGCCTTCCCTGTCCGTGCGCTGTCCTTATGCAAAACGGGACGCTGCGGCACAGTGACCTTCAGGGGAACTTTCTCCCAGGGATATTGGCGCGGCCGGCATAGAACGAGATTCTTCAGAGCCGGTCTGTGGCATTTCCTGTTCTTCGTCATGAATCCCGTCAGTTTTGCGAAAGGCGGAAATCCGGGGTATCGGGGTGCCGGCGGCAGCCGGAGATGAGGGCACAGGATCTCCATATCCGGAGCCTGACGCAGTGGAGAGCAGCCCGATAAACGGCATATTGCCAAACGCGGCCCCCATCAGCTACATTTAAGGAAACTGCAAAGAGGTTACCATGCAAGATTCCTTAGGAGTTTATTATCTGCCCCGTCCGGGGATCCCTGCCGTCAGGGTGTATGTGCGCCGTGGCGAAAGCGGAGAAATAGAGTTCCGTATGTGGGATCAGGATCATCCTGAAGTATGGGAAAAACACCAGTGGCTTCCGCTCTCCGTTATCAGGAAAGCTGCAGCCATATTCCGTGAGGCGCATGCCGGATCAGACGAAGATCCCATGGTGATTTACGATAACGTCGTTGCCGAATCTCTTTTACGGGAGCGGAAACGCAGGTGAGCAGCTACAGGCTGGCAAGCAAGCACGACGCGTTTGTCCGTGATCTGCTCAGAGATTACTGCGCGGTGTATCTGGCGCTGGCGAAGCAGAATCAGCGCTATCAGCGGGATGGGAGCATGTCCTATGCCGTCCTGAACTCGCTCATCGGAACGAACATGAGCAAGGGCGTGTTCTGGCGTCTCAAGGATACAGCGCACTATCTCTTCCGTCACCCCATCCGGCCGGGAGAGCAGGAGTCTGCTCCGGATCAGTACGAAGTGGTGGGCAGTCTCATAGACTGGTGCGTGGGGTATGCCTTCCACGAGTGCGGCAAACTCAGGGAAGACGCGTTTCAGGGCCAGCACTATGCTATCCGGCTCATTCAGCTCGCCCGCACGGCTGATTTTGCCAGGGAGCTGGCCTCACCGCTCACGCCTCTTACTGACCAGACAGCGGAAAGCTGCAAACGCGAAATGAACCGTATCCTGCACGTTCTGCGTTCAGGCATGCTCTTTCTCATCCGTTATCTGCCGACAGCCGCGGAAAACTGCAGTGTGGCCCGCTGGCTTGCTACGGACAGGGAGAGCGCCATGCAGGCTTTCGGGCATTTGTATCCCGGTCTTGTCCGGAGTCTCTACGGGGACAATCCCAAACATGTGTATACGCTTGCGGCCTGCGATCTGCTCGACTGCGGACGCATCGACGAAACGCACGCCCTGCTGTCCAAGGCCAGAGAGGAAGGCAAGCTGGACATCGATGGGATGTCCATCCTTTTTGCTATCGAACATTCGGGAGACGACAAGAAGGGACTTTCGTACTTCAGGGATCCGGGGGCGGCCGGAGGCTGCTTTAAAGGATGACGCTTTTTTAGGGAGCCGGGCGCCACGCGGTCCATTCCTGCCGATAAGAAAGGATGGAGAGGTGAACCACATGTGCATCAGGCAAAAATGTCTGCCGCTTCTTCCCCTTCTCTTCTGTATTGCGGCCGCTCTTCTCTTTTCCGGCTGCGCATCCAGGAGCTGGCATAAGGGCGGCGTTCCCGGAAGCCGGCCGTATACGGTGAATGGCAAAAGGTATGTTCCCCTGCTTTCCGCGAAGGGATTTGTCGAGGAAGGCACGGCCTCCTGGTACGGCCCCGGTTTTCATGGACGGTTCACGGCTTCCGGCGAAAAATACAATCAGTTCGCCATGACGGCTGCGCATACCATTCTGCCACTGCAGACCGAAGTGCGGGTCAAAAATCTGGAAAACGGCCGTACTGCGGTGCTGCGCATCAACGATCGCGGCCCCTTCGTGAACGGGCGCGTCATCGATCTGTCCCGCGCCGCTGCCCAGAAACTTGGCGTGCTGGGGCCCGGAACAGCGCGTGTCCGAATCACGAGTCTGGATACCGAAGCGCCGGAAGCAGCGCCCGTGGCAGACGTGAACGGAACGTTTTTCATCCAGGTTGGGGTGTTCGGAGAGAAGGAGAACGCCGACAGGGCGGCGGCCACTCTGGCAGAGCGGGGATTTCCTGCCGTCCAGAAAACAACGTCCAGGGGAAATCAGCGTGTGCTCGCGGGCCCGTGGCCTGACCTGAATACAGCCAATGACAAGCTTTGGAGCGTTCGCCAGACGTTTCCTGAAGCGTACGTGATGAGTGACGACGGGGACGACGATAAGGACGACGATGATTCCTGACCGCTTTTCCCCTGAATGACAGGTGTACGGATTCGGACAGCCTTCCTGAGGCTTGCCCGCAGTCGCGGTAAAGTATAAGAAACAGCACCCTGCAGGAGTCCGGCAGGAACTTTTTCCCGGACCGGCAGGTTATTATCAACCACAATTCTTTTTTGATCCCGGCGGCTGCGCCGGTCAGAGAGGCATCATTTATGGCTATGCGTCTTTCTCGTTCCATCGTCGGAGAGGCCGAGGCTGAAGCCGTACGTCGTGTCATCGTCGAAGATGGATACCTTGGCATAGGCGCCGAGACGAAACGCTTTGAGGAAGAGCTTTCCTCCTATCTCGGCGTGGATCCCGACATGGTCGCCACAGTTAACAGCGGGACAGCGGCCCTGACAATCGCCGTGGATGCTGTTGCTCCCGGACGCTTCGCTCCCGGAGCGGCAGTGCGCGGCTCTGTGCTTGTCCCTTCCCTGACATTTGTGTCCTCCTTCCAGGCCATCACAGCCTGCGGATGCCGCCCCATCGCCTGCGAGGTCCTGCCCAACACGGTGACCATTGACCTTAAAGACGCAGAAAAGAGGCTCGCTAAAGATACCTTCGCCATCATGCCCGTGCACTATGCCAGCAATCCCTGGCATCTCGGCGAAGTGTACGACTTCGCCAAAAAGCACGGGCTGCGCGTCATAGAGGACGCGGCTCACGCCTTTGGCTGCAAATATCACGGCAGGAAGGTCGGCAGCTTTGGCGACATGGTCTGCTTCAGCTTTGACGGCATCAAAAACATCACCTGCGGTGAGGGTGGCTTTGTGGTCGCTTTTGACAGGGAGGCAGCTTCTGTCATGCAGGATACGCGTCTCCTGTCCGTGCAGAACGATACCCGGGCCCGCTTCAAGGGTGAGCGCACCTGGGACGCGGACGTTTCCCGTCAGGGGTGGCGCTTTCACCTGAGCAATATCATGGCCGCCATTGGCCGCGTCCAGCTGTCCCGTTTTGAAAAAGAATTCGTTCCCGCGCGCAAGCATCTTGCCGCCCTTTACCGCGAGCTTCTGTCAGGAGTGCAGGGTGTTGAGCTGCTCGACCAGGATCCTGAGGACGATATCGTGCTGCACATTCAGCCGGTCAAGGTGCTCAATGGCAAAATGCCTGCCGTGCGCCAGTACCTGCGTGAACACGGTATTCCGGTGGGTGTGCACTACAAGCCCAACCACCTGCATTCCTATTTCAGTGACCCCAGCGCCGCTCCGCTTCCGGTCACGGAACGCCTCTACGGCGAGCTGATGACCATTCCAATGCACCCGGCACTTTCTGATGACGATGTGCGTCTCGTCTGCTCCACGCTGAAAGAAGCCCTTTCCAGGGCTTAGGCCCGCATTCCCGGCAGGATTTCTCCGCGCGCCGCATGATCCCGCTAGTCACGTGTTCATGCGGCGCCTTTGTATCAGACGCAGCCCCGTCTTCCTCTCTGCTCTGACGGAAGACGCATTCTCTGGAGGTATGTATGTCACATGACGCTCCTTTGGTTTCTGTAATCATGAACTGCTACAACAGCTCGGAACATCTGCGCGAGGCCCTGCAGAGTGTCATGGCCCAGACCTTCACGGATTTCGAGATTGTTTTCTGGGATAACTGCTCCACGGACGAAAGCCCGGCCATCGCCAACAGCTTTGGTGAGAGGATTCGTTATTTCAGGGGTGACCATACCGTTCCGCTGGGCGCTGGACGGAATCTTGCCATAGCCCGGGCAAGAGGAAAGTATATCGCGTTTCTTGACTGCGATGATCTCTGGGATCCAGCCAAGCTCGGGAGTCAGGTTGCGCTCTTTGAAGCCAATCCGAGACTGGGCCTCGTGACAACAGACACCATCGTTTTTGACGGAAAGAGGGAACTCAGGCGTGTCTTTGCCAGTTCGAAGCCTGGCCGGGGCATGGTGTACGAGGATCTCATCAGGAGGCAGTGGATCTCCATGTCCTCCGCCATGGTTTCCCGCGCGGCCCTCGCCTCACTCACTGAGGATCCCTCGGCGTGGAACGGCGGATGGTTTGACGAGACCCTCAACGTATGCGAGGAAGCTGACGTTTTTTACCGCATAGCCCATGACTGGGAACTTGATTACGTCGACGCCCCTTACACGCGCTGGCGCGTGCACGGAAGCAGCACCACGTTCCGGAAATTCGCCCAGTTTGCCAGGGAAACCCGCTATATCCTCGAAAAACAGCGGAAGCTGTATCCCGGTTTCGACGTGCAGCACGCCGGCATCGTGGAGCTCCTCAAGACTCGCAGCACTTTCGAGGAAGGCGTTGCCCTCTGGCGCGAAGGCCGAGGCGCTGAAGCGAGACGGGTCATAGCCCCGTACCGCAAATCAGGCCGTAAGTTTATGGCCCTCTGGATCCTCAGCTATTTTCCCAACACGGTGTTCGATTTGGCCGCGAAAGTTTATTTCGCGCTGCCAAAAATTTTTCATTCGTAGACATCGCTGCCAAAAAGATTCTTCCGGAATCTGCCGCTGGAAAGCAGCCTGCCGGATGAAATTTGCAGGAGTGCCGGAATCTTTGCGGGGCTGTGTCTGATCCGAAAGCAAAAAAAAGCCTCAGCACCTTCAAAGGTGCTGAGGCTTTTTCGGTATCTGATCTATTCCTTTCCGACTTGGAGGGCAGCGAGGAAGGCTTCCTGGGGTAGTTCAACGTTGCCCATGCTCTTCATGCGCCGCTTTCCTTCCTTCTGTTTTTCGAGAAGTTTGCGTTTACGCGTGATGTCGCCGCCGTAGCACTTGGCCGTCACGTTTTTACGGTAGGGTGACACTGTTTCGCGGGCGATTACCTTGTTGCCGATGGCAGCCTGGATAGCCACTTCGAAGAGCTGGCGCGGAATGGTGCGCTTCAGCTTCAGGGCAAGTGCACGTCCGTACTGGTAGGCGCTTTCCCTGTGTACGATCACGGCCAGAGCGTCGACAGGATCGCCGTTGATAAGAATATCGAGGCGGACGAGGTCGGATTCTTTGTATTCGCTCGGATGGTAGTCCATGGAAGCGTAGCCGCGCGTCATGGATTTCAGCCGGTCAAAGAAATCGTAGACGATTTCCGCGAAAGGCAGCTCGTAGGTGATGATGACACGGTTGGAAGCCGCATACTGAAGATTCTTCTGCGTGCCACGCTTTTCCTCGCAGAGCTTCATGACGTTGCCCACGTATTCATTGGGAACGTGGATGTCCATGTTCACGTAGGGCTCGTAGAGCGCGGCTATCATGCTGCCATCGGGCAGGTTCGCGGGGTTATGGATCTCGATGGTTTCGCCTGCGGTCGTTTTGCACTTGTAGATGACGGACGGAGCCGTGGCGATGAGATCACAGTCGAATTCGCGCTCGAGGCGTTCCTGGATGATCTCCATATGCAGGAGTCCGAGGAAGCCGCAGCGGAAGCCGAATCCCAGGGCCGTTGAGGTTTCAGGCTCGAACTGGAAGGACGCGTCGTTGAGCTGCAGTTTTTCAAGGGCGATCTTGAGATTTTCGTATTTGTCGGATTCCGTGGGATAGAAACCACAGAAAACCATGGGCTGTACTTTCTTGAAACCGGGCACGGCAGACGCAGCAGGGCGCTCGGGATTTGTGATGGTGTCACCCACTCGGGCATCGCCGAGTTCCTTGATGGAGCCGCACAGAAAGCCCACCTCGCCGGCGTGCAGTTCCGGGATATCCTTGGCTTCGGGAGAAAAGACACCGAGCCTCAGCACCTCGAACTCCTTGCCTGTGCTCATAAAGCGGATGTGATCGTTCAGGCGGATGGTGCCCGACATGATACGGAAAAGCACGACAACACCCTGGTAACTGTCGTACCAGGAGTCGAAAATGAGAGCCTGGAGGGGAGCTTTGGGATCGCCCTTGGGCGCGGGCAGACGGTCAACGATGGCTTCGAGAATTTCAGGTACGCCCTGGCCGGTTTTGGCGGAGCACTCGAGGGCATCCGTGCAGTCGATCCCGATGATGTCCTCAATTTCTTTCTTCACTTCTTCCGGATGGGCGGAGGGAAGATCGATTTTGTTGAGAACCGGAATGATCTCGACGTTCTGATCGAGAGCGAGGTAGACATTTCCCAGGGTCTGGGCTTCAACGCCCTGAGTGGCGTCAACAACGAGCAGGGCGCCTTCGCATGCCGCGAGAGAACGGGAAACCTCGTAGTTGAAGTCGACGTGCCCTGGCGTGTCCAGAAGATTGAATTCGTACTCCTGGCCGTTGTGCGCCTTGTAGGGAATGCGCACGGTCTGCGACTTGATGGTAATGCCGCGTTCCCGCTCGATGTCCATGCGGTCAAGGTACTGATCCTTGGCTTCACGGGGGCTGACCATCTTGGTGATGTCCAGTATGCGGTCAGCCAGAGTCGATTTTCCGTGGTCGATATGCGCGATGATGCAGAAATTTCGAATGTTGCTGAGATTAGGCATGTGCGTCCCGTCTGACATATGTGTTCGTGATACAGAGGCGCTGAATAATATTTTTCGGGAGGAAAGTCACCTTAAGGGGCGGCTGCTTCCCGCATGCATCAGAAAAATAAAAAGGGGTGGGCGGGAAATCCCGTCCACCCCTGAAGTGGTCCTATTTCAATCGCTAACGAGCGTTAGCCAAGGACAGACGTACGAGCGCACGGTTGAGGGCGGCCTGGGCGCGGGCGCGGTCGATGTTTTCATCGCGGGAAGCGAGACGGGCTTCAGCACGCTTTTTGGCGGCTTCAGCGCGGGCAGCATCGATGTCCTTCGCGTTTTCGGCGGACTCAGCCAGTACGGTAAGCACGTTGTTGTTCACATCAGCAAATCCACCGGAAACGAACACGTAGTGCTCTTCGTTGGATTCCTTAGTTCTGTAGTGTAAAGCACCAATTTTCAGGGCAGACAGAAGCGAGATGTGATCCTTGAGAACGCCAAACTCGCCGGCGACTCCGGGGCAGGAACACACGACAACAGGCGTGGATACTATCTTCTTTTCCGGAGTGACTATTTCAAGTTGGAGTTCGCTCATTTCTGAATCCTTCTGTGCTCGGAATTACCAGCAATTATTCACTGGCCAGGCGCTTTTCACACTTGGCTCTGGCTTCGTTGATATCACCGACCATGTAGAAGTCACTTTCAGCCATGTCGTCGCACTCGCCGTCGAGGATGGCCTTGAAGCCCTTGATGGTATCTTCGACTTTGCAGTAAGCGCCGGGCGTACCGGTGAAGACTTCTGCCACGTGGAAGGGCTGGGAAAGGAAGCGCTGGATACGACGGGCACGAGCAACGGTGAGCTTGTCTTCGTCGGAGAGTTCATCCATACCCAGAATGGCGATGATGTCCTGGAGTTCCTTGTACTTCTGGAGCACCTGCTGGACACGGCGGGCAACCTGGTAGTGTTCTTCGCCGACAACGTCAGGAGCAAGAATGCGGGACGTGGAGTCGAGCGGGTCAACTGCGGGGTAGATGCCGAGTTCGGCGATCTGACGGGACAGAACGAGGGTACCGTCAAGGTGAGAGAAGGTCGTGGCCGGGGCAGGGTCGGTAAGGTCGTCAGCGGGGACGTAAACGGCCTGCACGGACGTAATGGAACCCTTGTCCGTGGAGGTAATACGTTCCTGCAGAGCGCCAAGGTCAGTGCCAAGGGTGGGCTGGTAACCAACGGCGGACGGCATACGGCCGAGCAGAGCGGACACTTCGGAACCGGCCTGCGTGAAGCGGAAGATGTTATCGATGAAGAGCAGCACGTCCTGATTTTCTTCATCGCGGAAGTACTCTGCGCAGGCAAGGGCGGTCAGAGCAACACGGGCACGGGCTCCCGGAGGCTCGTTCATCTGGCCATAGACCAGGGTGGAACGCTCCAGAACGCCGGCTCCTTTGAGCTCGTTGTACATGTCGTTGCCCTCACGGGTACGCTCACCAACACCGGCGAACACGGAGTTGCCACCGTGGGCCTTGGCGATGTTGTTGATCATCTCCATGAGAATAACGGTCTTGCCAACGCCGGCGCCGCCGAAGAGGCCCATCTTGCCGCCTTTGGGGAAGGGAACCAGAAGGTCCACAACCTTGATGCCGGTTTCGAGGAGCTCAACCTTGGTGTTCTGCTCAGTGAATTTGGGAGCAGGACGGTGGATGGGGTAGTACTTCTCAGCGTTGATGGGTCCAAGGTTGTCCACAGGACGGCCGAGGACGTTCATGATACGGCTGACGGAAGGCTTGCCCACAGGCACCATGATAGGATGGCCGGTGTCAACAACTTCCATACCGCGGACGAGGCCTTCCGTAGCATCCATGGCGATGGTGCGGACAATGTTGTCGCCCAGGTGCTGGGCAACTTCACAGACGAGGTCCGGGGCATTCTCGTTGTTTGGGTTTTTGATCTCCAGTGCCGAGAGCAGAGCCGGAAGCTTTCCGCTTTCGAACTCCACGTCAACAACGGCACCGATGACCTGTACGATTTTACCGATGTTTTTTTCTTCCATGTTGGCTCCTTACCCGTTCAGTGCTTCCGCACCACCGACGATGTCGATGAGCTCACTGGTGATGGAAGCCTGCCTTGTCTTATTGTACAGCAAGGTAAGCGACCTTATCAGGTCATTGCAGTTACGTGTGGCATTGTCCATGGCAGTCATACGAGCTGCATTCTCACTGGCAGAGGTATCGAGCATGCCCCTGAAAATCTGCACCTTGATGTACTGGGGAAGAATAACTCCGAGGAGGGACTCTTCACTGGGTTCATAAAGGTATTCGCAGTTGGGGCCTTGCTTGGGTTCTTCAGCTGCTCCTTCGTCAGCCTCGGGCTTGACGAAGGGAAGAAGCTGGATGAGGCGGGGAGGCTGAGACGCCATCGAGATAAATTCGCCGTAGATGAGGAACACCTCATCCACATCACCCTCGGTGTACTGATGAATAAGCTCCTGCGCAACGGTGCTGGCCAGGGAGAAATCCAGGCTGCCCATGCAGTCGACGTAGGAAGACATCATCTCCACGTTGGGATTGCGGCGAAACGCATCGCGACCCTTGCGGCCGACGCAGGCCACGCGAACCTTGAAGCCTTCCTTGATTTTGGAAGCTGCAAGCTTGGCGGTCCTGTCGATGATGGCGGCGTTGAAACCGCCACACAGGCCACGGTCGGAGGTCACGACGATGATGGCGCAGTTCTTTTTCTCAGGATGCTCCATGAGGAGAGGATGAGAAGATCCTTCAACCTTGCTGGCCAGTTCGGTCAGCACATCCTGGTATTTTTCCGCATAAGGACGGAATCTTTCGATTCTCGCCTGAGCGCCGCGCAGCTTGGCAGATGCGACCATATTCATGGCCTTGGTGATCTGCTTCGTCTTGCCGACGCCTGCGATCTTCAGCTTAACATCTTTCAGTGAAGGCATGGTACCTCCGGTTAGGCTTTGTAGCCCTGCTTGAATTGCTCAATGGCGCTGTTCATAGAGGCCTTGAGCTCATCAGTGAGGACCTTTTTGTCACGGATGGTATCCAGAATATCCTTCTTGGTATCCCTCATGAAGCTGAGGAAGGCGTCTTCGAAATCACGCACCTTTTCAACCGGCACATCGTCAAGATAGCCGTTGGTGGCAGCGTAGATGGAAGCGACCTGTTCCTGGGCAGGCATAGGACGATACTGAGGCTGCTTGAGGAGTTCGACGAGACGGGCGCCGCGTTCGAGTTTGGCCTTGGTGGCCTTGTCGAGGTCGGAACCGAACTGCGCGAAGGCAGCCAGTTCACGATACTGGGCGAGGTCAAGACGCATCGTACCGGCAACCTGCTTCATGGCCTTGATCTGAGCGGCACCGCCGACTCGGGAGACCGAGAGGCCGACGTTGATGGCGGGACGCACACCAGCGTTGAACAGGTTGGGTTCGAGGTACACCTGACCGTCCGTAATGGAAATAACGTTCGTCGGGATGTATGCGGACACGTCACCGGCCTGGGTTTCGATGATGGGCAGAGCCGTCAGGGAACCGCCGCCGAGTTCGTCGCTCATCTTGGCAGCACGTTCGAGCAGACGGGAATGCAGGTAGAAGACGTCGCCGGGGAAAGCTTCACGTCCGGGAGGACGACGGAGCAGCAGGGACATCTGCCTGTAGGCCACAGCCTGCTTGGAAAGGTCATCGTAAATGATGAGGGCATGCTCGCCCTTGTCACGGTAGTACTCAGCCATCGTGCAGCCGGAGTAAGCGGCAATGTACTGCAGAGGAGCAGGTTCGGATGCCGTAGCGGAGATGATGGTGGTGTACTCCATGGCGCCGTACTTGCGCAGCGTATCGGCAACGAGAGCAACGGTGGCTTTCTTCTGGCCGATGGCGACGTAGAAGCAGTGGATGCCCGTTTCCTTCTGAGCAAGGATGGAGTCGATGCACACAGCGGTCTTACCGGTCTGACGGTCGCCGATGATGAGCTCACGCTGGCCGCGTCCGATAGGAGTCATGGCGTCGATGGCTTTCAGGCCGGTGGGCATGGGCTCGCACACGCTCTTACGGGCGATGATGCCGGGGGCCTTGATTTCCACGGGACGGACTTCGGTAGCTTCGACCGGTCCGAGACCGTCGATGGGCTGGCCGAGCGGGTTAAGCACGCGGCCCGTCACCTTGTCGCCAACCGGCACGGAGAAAATCTTGCCGGTACGTTTGACGGTATCGCCTTCCTTGATGCCTGTGTCAGGGCCAAGAAGGGCAACACCGACGTTGTCTTCTTCCAGGTTCAGAACCATGCCCATGACGCCGCCAGGGAATTCGAGGAGTTCCATGGCCATGGCGTTCTGGACGCCGTAAACACGGGCGATACCGTCACCAATGTAGAGGACGGTGCCGGTCTCGCTCATCTCTACGCGCTGATCGTAGTTCTGAATCTCTTCCTCAATGATTTTGCTGATTTCGTCTGCTTTAATCTGCATGTGCTATTTACCCCTCTTGAAAGTCTCCCTGAGGTTCTCCAATTGCGCGCGCAGGCTCGCATCCAGCACACGATCGCCAACCTTGAGGACAACGCCCCCGAGGATGGAATCGTCGACGTCAAAAGTAAGCTCGATCGGACTGCCGGCTTTCTTCTCAAGTTCGGCCTTATAGGTCTTCTGCTCGGCCTGGGTAAGAGAAATGGCAGTGGTGAGCTTGCCGCGGATGATGCCTTTCACTTCATCCAGCTTTTTGACATACGCCTGGACAATGGCCCGGAAGTAGGCGAGACGGCCTTTGTCAGCCAGCAGATAGCAGAAATTCCGCGTGACTTGATCCGAGCCGATTTTGTCGAGAAGGTCTTTGACGACCTTTTTCTTCTCGGCCACCGTGATGATCGGGCTTTTGAAGACTCTGTCCAAGGCAGGGCTTTCATCCAGCAGGCCTTCCAGAGCTACGAGAGTCTGTCCGCGCTTGCTGATGGTATCTCCGCCTTCGGCTTCTCCCAACTTAAAGGCAGCGCTGGCATAGCGACGGGCAATACGGTTGTCTGTCATTGCAGTACCACCTTCTTTAAGGAGTTATTGATAAGCTTCTTCTGTTCGCTCTTGTTGAGAGAGCTGAGAAGTTTTGTCCGCGTTTCTTCGATGAGCTCATTCGCGATGGTTTCACGCAGCTGCTGAATCATGTTCTGGCCTTCGCTTTCAGCGGCGACCTTAGCCATTTCAACAATCTGCTTGGCCTGTTCATGAGCCTTGGCAATTATCTCCTGCTTGAGTGCCTCGGCCTGCTGCTTGCTCTCCTCGAGAATAGCAGTGCGCTCAGCATCAAGATTCGCGATGTGGGCTTCGATCTCGGACAGGTGGGCTTCTGCAGCCTTGCGCCTGTCGGTCAGGTTGTCGATCCCTTCCTTAATCTTCTTCTTGCGTCCGCTGAAGAAGTTGACGCAAAGCTTGCCTGTGAAGTGCCACAGGAGCCAGACGAAGATAATCAGGTTGACAACACGCCAAGCGAAGTCACCCCATCTCGGAGCTTCATTGCCGCCTTCCGAAGCCAGGGCAGGCGCGGCGCATATGATCGTGACCAGCAGAGCCGGCACCATCAATCCCGCTATGGCTTTATACACGGATCCTTTCCTCAATGCCTCCCACCTCCTGTTATGTGGCTGACTCCACATTGCAACACTCCTATCCGTTAAGTACGCGGGTGGCGAGCTGCTGGGAGAGTTTCCCAATCTGCGAACGCAGTTCGGCAAGAGAAGACTCCGCTTCGGCGTTAAGCTTTTTGCGGGCTTCACCAAGGATACCCTGGGCCTCTTTCTGCGCTGCTTCAACGAGTGCCTGCTGCTCTTTCTGTCCGGCTTGACGGCCGCTCTCACGAGCAGCGGTCGCATCCTGACGGGCCTTCGTCAGTTCCGCCTCATAGTTTTCAAGACGGTCCTTGGCTTTTGTCTCAAAAGACTCAGCCTCACCACTCAGATTGTCCATAAGGGCTTTTCTGTCGCGGATGATTTTTCTGATGGGTCTGATGAGCAAAAGGTTCAGAACGAAGAGGGTAATCAGGAAATTCGCCAGCTGAAAAAGCATGGTGATGTTTAAATCCAGCACGTTCCTTCCTCCTCTTGGACGAGTATACAGGCTTCGGACTCTTTTCCTACCCATTCCATGTGACTGTGTCAATTAGGTAAATCGACTAAAGACAATAGGTTATCGGATCTGCTTTTTTCTTTTTGCTTTATTTTCAAACTTTTAAGTGAAAAAAGGCACATGGTCCCGAAAACCTTTTTTTACGAATTTTCTTGAAGTTTTTCCGGAGCTGCGCTCAAAGGCTGAATCTTCAGGTCTCAGGAGATGTCTTTATGTAACTTCTGGGAAATTTCTCTGACAATATTTTTTACTGGCTGGTCAGTGCTGACGCAATGATGGCTGGCTTCCCTGTAGAGCGGTTCCCGGCTTTTTACGACGCCGGCAACTTCCTCGAGCAGCCCCTTTCCCGTGAGTGAGGGGCGCGTGTCTGACATCGGATCCTCTGAGAGACGCCGCACCAGAACTTCCACAGGTGCCTCCAGGTAGAACGTAACGCCCTTTTCCCTGAGAATTTTTCTGTTTTCAGGAAGGAGTACCATGCCGCCTCCCGTGGCAATTACCAGCCACTCTCCGTCCTGTTTTTCCTCTCCGGCACCGGCGAGCCTCTTCAGTGTCTCGTGTTCCTTCCTCCGGAAGGCGTCCCACCCGTTTTCCTTTACGAAAACATCGATGGAGCACCCGAGATCCCTGGTCAGTTCTTTATCCGTATCCAGAAAGGGGCAGCCGAGGGTTTCCGCCAGGCTGCGTCCGATTGTGCTTTTGCCTGAAGCCCTGGCACCCACGAGAAATACGCGCTGCATGGCACTCCTTTCCTCTTTAGAGAATCCTTGGTCCGTTCTCTTCCATGATGGTGGTGAATTCGAGGCGTACGCCTCCCCATCCCGGATAGTAGAGCCCAGGCTCCACTGTCACTGTCATGCCAGGTTTGAGAATGCCTTTGGATCTCGGGCTCAGCGAGGGCTTTTCGTGCGTGTCGAGTCCCACGCCGTGACCGAGGCTGTGCGTGAAGTGTGCATCCTCTCCGGCCTTCCTGAAGACGTCCATGGCCAGGTTATAGGCGTCGGACATCGGCATGCCGGGGTGCATGTGCTTGATGGCATTGCTCTGCGCCTCCTGCACGAGATCGCGGATACGCGTGAATTTCGGATCCTCTTTTTCACCGAACCAGAACGTTCTCGTCTGATCCGAGCAGTAGGTGTCCACACGGCAGCCCACGTCGAGAAGCACGGACATATTTTCTTTGAGTTTCTTTTCTCCGGGTATGGCGTGGGGCAGGGCACCGTTTTCCCCGAAGGCGACAATGCTCGGGAAAGCCAGCTCGCTCGCTCCGTGTTCGCGGAAATAGCGTTCGATCATCCAGGAGACTTCCGCCTCTGTCATGCCTTCCCTGATCTCACCCTTGATCCATTTGAGCATGGCGTGATTGACCGCGAAAGATTTTTCAAGGGAGGCGATTTCTTCCGGTTCCTTGATGAGCCTGAGCTCTTCGACCATACCGTCGCGGGGTTCAAGAGTGAGCCCCTCGGAAAGTTCTTTGGCAAAGGCGGCGGAAACGGAGCCAGCCTCAAAGCCTATCCTTGAGCCGCAGCAGGCGAGCAGCCTGCGCAGAGCCTGCGGTATGCTGCCCGAATAGATATAAATGTCGTTTTCGGGCCAGATGGCTCTGGCCGCGTCGGTATACCGGGCGTCCGTGCACAGGTAGTCCCTGCCGTCACGTGTGATGACAAGAGAGCCCGCGCTTTCGTTGAGCTGTACGTCGTGGAGCTCGAATCCCGACAGATAATAGCGGTTGGATGCGTAGCTCACGAGCATGGCGTCGAGGGATCGCGCCGACATCAGTTCCCTCAGTTTTTCTCTGCGCTGGGCAAAAGACATATGCTGACTCCTTTGATTAATTGCTGCCGTCCTGCCCGTTTCCCCTGAAGGGGGATGTCAGCTCTCTGACGAGTTCGGCATCAGCAGGAAGGAAATTCAGACTGCGCGCCTGCCGGTAGTTTTTCCAGACATACCGCTGTCCCTCGCGGCCCGCCGGGCTTCCGCCAAACCTGGTCACATGGAAGAAGCAGAGGTGCACCCGGATGCCGTTTTCCGGGTAGTCGTGCGTTATTTTCCGCCAGAGCCTGGCTTCGAGAACGCTGATGCCGAGCTCTTCCGAGAGCTCCCGGGTCAGCGCTTCCAGGGCTGTCTCCCCTGGTTCGAGTTTGCCCCCTGGAAATTCCCAGTATCCGGCCATCGGCTTGTCCGGCGGACGCTGGCAGCACAGCACTGTTTCCGGGTCTTTCCAGATGAGACCCGCGGCTACTCTGATGTCACGCAGATCCGTTGTTTCAGGCATCGCTGTCCTTCCCGGCCTCGTTCTCGATGGCGTTTATCTGTGTTTCGAGCTGGGCCATTTTATCCATGAGATCCTCACACTCGCTTTTGAGACTGTTGTATGAGTTCAGAAGAGCCGTGTATTCATCGTTTTTGGCGTACGTCGCCGGGTCGGCCAGCTTCTGCTCGGCGTCGCTTTCCGCGGTCATGACATCGTTGAGGCGGGCCTCGAGTTTCGCGTACTGATCCCTGAGCGGCTTAAGCTTCTTGTGCATGGCGTTGCGGGCCTCTGCTTCCTGGCGCTTGAGGCGCTTCAGCTCATCGCGGCTCATGGAACGCCGCTGGGCGTCCCCCTGATCAGCGGGGGATATGGCAGGCTGTTCTTTCTTTGTCTCAGAGGCGGCTGCTGCCGCTTTGGCGTGCCGGTCGTCATCGTAGGCCTGGAAAGTCGGGAAATGATGGATGCCCTGCTCGTCCAGAGCCCAGATTTCGCATCCCGTCTGGGAGAGCAGCCAGCGGTCATGGGCGACCATGAGCAGTGTTCCCTGGAAGTTCTGCAGGGCCTTGCACAGGGCTTCGCGGCTTTCGAGATCCAGGTGGTTCGTGGGTTCGTCCAGGAGCAGCATGTTGCAGCGTTTCAGGAAGAGCGTGGCCAGCACGAGACGGCACTTTTCGCCACCTGAGAGCACGGACACTTCCCGGTCGAAATAATCCTGACCAAGCAGGAAAAGACCGAGCACGCTCATAAGTTCGTTTTCCGTCGTGTGGGGGTCCGAGTTGTGCCGGATCTCGGCGAGAACCGTGGCATCGGGGCGCAGGAGATCCATCTGATGCTGGGCGTAGTATCCGAGTCTCACGCTGGATCCCATCTGGAAGCTGCCGCCCGTGGGGGCGAGACGGCTGGCAAGGATTTTTATGAGAGTTGATTTGCCGCACCCGTTGTGACCCACGAGAGCGATGCGCTGGCCGTTGAAGATATTGAAGGTAAGAGACGGCCACATGGTTTTCCCGTCAGGGAAATGGAAGGCCAGATCAACGGCTGAAACCACCGTTTTTTCGGCGTGCGGGGCTTCGGGCCAGGAGAAACTGAGCTCCTTGCGCTTCGGCTCGGGCCTGTAGCCTTCGAGTTCCTTTTCGAGTTTTTTGACCTGTTTCAGCCGGGAGCCCGCCTGGCGCGCCTTGGTGGCCTTGTAGCGGAAGCGATCCACGAAGGCCATCTTGTGTTCGAGATCGGCCTGCAGGGCCTTGGCTTCCCGTTCCCTCTGCATGTCGTAGTTTTCCTGCAGTTTGAGGAACTGCGTGTAGGTCGCTTTCCGGAAAACGGGTTTCGAGAGACCGAGATAGAGGACGTGCGTGCCCACCTTGTCCATGAATACGCGGTCGTGGGCGACGAAGACGAGCGAGCCCTGAAAGCCCATCAGAAAGTCTTCCAGCCATTCCACGGCGTCGATATCGAGGTGGTTCGTCGGTTCGTCGAGAAGGAGGACGTCAGCGCCGGCCGTCAGCACGCGGGCGAGCTTGGCGCGTTCGCGCCAGCCGCCCGAAAGCTCTCCCAGGCGGAGATGCCATTTGGCTTCTGAAAATCCGAGGCCGGAAAGCACTTCCTTGGCCCGCTGCTCGGGGTTGTAGCCGTATATGGCCTCGAGTTCGGCCTGCTTGTGCATGAGTCTTGTAAGCTCGGCCTGATCCTTCGCTTTGGAGGCTTTTTCCCAGGCATCCCAGAAATCGCTCCAGTCATGAACCACATCGAGCACGTAGGTGAGCAGGGGCGTTTCCAGGTTTTCCTTGGACAGTTCCTGCTCCACGTAACCGAGCCGGCACCCCTTAGGAATGGAGATATGCCCGCCGTCAATGCTTTCCACGCCTGCTATCATGCGGAGGAGCGTGGACTTTCCCATGCCGTTGGGGCCACAGACGCACAGATGCATCCCCGATTCGATGTCCAGCGAGAAGTTGGAAAAGATGTCGCGCCCGCCGAAGGACTTGGAAATTTCCTGTAATGTGATTTTCAAAGCAGTCCCATCCTGTGGTTTCCGGCCATGGTTTCACGCATGCCTTCATCAAGGTCGACGGAGGGTTCAAAGCCGAGTTCCGAAGAAATACGGGCGCTCGATCCTGTCCAGCCGCACTGTCTTGCTTCGCGGAACTTGTCGATGTTCCAGTTTGGGGCGCGTTTCGCTCCGAGCTTTCTGGCAGCGTAGCCCGCTGCCGTACAGAGGACCGCTGTAAGCCCCATGAACCATAAGGGCAGCCGCAGAATGCGGGGTTTTCTGCCGATAGCCCTGGATGCGGCAAGATAAATGTCCTTCATGGAATAAACCCGGCCGTCGTTCAGGTGGTAGACGCCCGAGGCCCGGTCCTGGCAGCAGAGCATGATGGCCTGCGCCACATCGCGGACGTGCATGGCGGAAACCGGGAATTTTCCGCTGAGCCCCGGAAGGACGGCAAGGCCTTTCTGGAGGCCTTTGTAGACAGGGAGCATGCCCCTGTCCCCTGAGCCGTAGATGATAGGAGGCCGGACGATGACCAGCCTGTCACCAAGGCTGGCTCTGAGAATGTTTTCGGCAAGACGCTTGGACCAGCCGTAGGCGGACACAGGAAGACCGGCATCTGCCTCACTGACTCCCTCTTCCGTGCAGCAGGGACCTGCCGACGAAAGCGAGGAGACATGGATGAACCGCCGGGGACCGTCCTTGCCGAGTCTGGAGCAGGCTTCCGCCAGGCTGGCCGCAGCCCTGGCATTGGCGCTGAGGTAATCCTGCCAGCCGAGACCGAAGAGCAGTGCGGCCATATGAATGACGGTATCCGAACCCCTGATAGCCTCGCTGAGGCCTGCGCTGTCCGTGAGACTGACCTGGACGGTTTTAACGGAAGGGGGAAGATGGGAAATATCGGATGTGGGACGGACGAGAACGGTGACGGAAGCTCTCGCGTCTGCAAGCAGAGGGAGAAGATGACTTCCGACAAAACCCGTGCCGCCAGTGATGAAAATGCGGCGGCCGTTCAGGAATGCGAAGTTCACAAAATTTCCTTGCGATAGATTCTGTAGCGTTTGGTGATGCGGCCGGAGAAGTCTTCAATGAGATCGTCGACCGCAGCATTGTCCTCGAGCACCCAGGAACCTTCCACCCATTCGAAGTCAGGGGAGCTCTTGGCTTTTTCCAGCATATAATCGAGGACGAGAAGGGGCAGGCCGAGCAGTCTGTATTCTTCCCTGATGCCGAAAAGGATGATGCGGTATCCCCGGCGGGAAAGCTTCCTGGTCCTGAGAAAATGCCACGGGGCCAGAAGCCCTATGCCGCCGTTGAGGCGCTTCAGGAGCGGGGTGTAATCGGGAAAGGCGACCATGCCTCCGGCGGGCTCATCGCCGTGGAAGAAGAGGACAAAGTACTGGGGATCGAGATAGGTGACCAGTTCTTTGACCAAGGCGTCCGACTCTTTCGGGGAGAGAGGCACGAAGCCAAAATTCTTGCTCCAGGACTCACGGTAAATCTGAAGCATGATTTTGGCGTCTCCGGCGAGCGTTGCCTTGCTGGAGGCACGGTAGGTGAAGTTCTTCTGTCCCTTCAGGCGGTCGAGCTCTTCCTGAATGCTGCCGGAGACCTTCACTGTCTTCTTGTCTATGCGGTAGGCGAAGAGATCCTTTTCCTTGCGCATATTGAAGGCTGCGAACCAAGAGGCGTATTCCGGCGGATTCCAGGGCATCATTATGGCCGGAGGCTCGTCAAAGCCGTCAACGAGAAGTCCGCAGGTATAGTTTGTGGAGGGATTGAGGGGGCCGCGCATGAAACGCATGCCCTGTTCTTTCAGCCAGCCGTACGCGGCCCTGAGGAGGGCGGCAGGAGCTTCGGGATCAGGCAGGCACTCGAAAAAGCCGAAGGCACCACACTTCTCGCTGGCGAATTCATTGTATTTTTCGTCAACGATGGCCGCGATGCGTCCCACGGCTTCCCCGTCCCGGAGAGCGAGAAAAAGCTCGCGGTGTGCTGTTTCCCAGAAGGGATGCTTTCCCGGCGTCAGGAGTGTCCTGTCATCGGATTTGAGATTGGGCACCCACAGAGGGGAGTGCGCATAGACCTTCCAGGGAAGGCTGACGAACCTGTTGAGGTCAGCAGGGGTGCTGACCTTGACGATTTCAAGAGACATAGGCCTAGCTCACTTTGAGCTGGCCGCGGATTTCATCGAGGCTTCTGATCCCGTACTGCTCCATCACGCCGGGCAGAGTTTCCGCAATGTGGAAGGCGGCGTCAGGACGCATGAAGTTCGCCGTTCCGATCTCAACGGCCGAAGCTCCGACGAGGATGAATTCGAGAAGATCCTCGGCCGTGCAGATACCGCCGACGCCTATGACGGGGATTCTGACTGCGTGCGCAGTCTGCCAGACACAGCGCAGGGCGACAGGCTTGATGCAGGGACCGGAAAGGCCGCCCACCACGTTGGCGAGCCTCGGGGCGCGCCGCCTCAGATCCACGGCCATGCCCAGGAGGGTGTTGATGCAGGACACGGAATCTGCGCCCTCGGCCTCGACGCTTTTCGCGATGTCAGCGATGCTGGTGACGTTGGGCGTCAGTTTGACGATGATATGCTTGTCAGGAGCATTGCTCCGCACGGCCCTGACCACGGCCGCGGCCTGAACCGGATCCTGTCCGAAAAGCGAGCCGCCGGCGTGAACATTGGGGCAGGAAATGTTGACTTCCAGAGCAGCCACACCCTCAACTCCGTTGAGACGCGCGGCCAGTTCTCCGAACTCTTCCGCGCTTGTGGCGTAAATATTCGCGATAACAGGTACGTCTTTCCAGGGAAGGGCCGGAAGCTTATGCTCGAGGAATTCCTCTACGCCGTCATTCTGCAGTCCCACCGCGTTCAGCATGCCACAGGGCGTTTCAGCGATGCGCGGAGTGGGATTGCCTTCCCTGGGCTGCAGGGACAGGCCTTTGACGATAATGCCGCCGAGGGAAGAGAGCCTGCCGTACCTGGCGAATTCCGCGCCGTAGCCAAAGGTGCCCGAAGCGGTCATGACGGGGTTTTTCAGAGTGAGGGAATGCATCTGCCCCCTGAGGGACACAGCTACGGAAGTCTCTTTATTTGGCATGGTGGATTCTGCCTCGCTTCTCCGCGCAGGAAGGCGCTCTGCCCCGCGCACTGGGCGGAAGGGGAGAGGGCTCGCGGGAGGACAGGGGAAAGTCTTTTAGAAAATGACCTGATCAGACCAGAAAACGGGCCCCTGTGTGCAGCACTGCACCGGGGCGCCGCGCTTCGCGGGATCGGGCCAGGCTTCTGTCGTCCGGACGACACATCCGAGGCAGCCGCCGACACCGCAGGCCATTTTGTTTTCCAGGGAAAGCTGACAGCGGGCGTGGTACTGGCTGGCAAATTTCTGGATGGTGCGCAGGAAGGGCGTGGGACCGCAGGCCAGGATGAGTCCGTTCTGTGAAGCGTACTCCTTGATGCGTTCCTCGAGAGAAAAAATGAGGTTGTCGAGATCGCCGGGGACGGTCTCCCGGAGCGTATCGATGGGGATGCGCTCGTTGATGCTGTCCACCGGATAGCAGTCTATGGGTGCCGTGTGCCCGAAAAGCATGGTGAGATTCCAGGCTCTCGGATGCTCGGCCACGTAGCCGATGAAGGGAGCTATGCCCATGCCGCCTGCAAGAAGGAGCGTCGGCGTGTCGGGTTCCATCGCGAAACCGTTGCCGAGGGGCCCCCACACCCTGACCTTGTCGTCTGTGCGCAGGTGGGACATCTGCTCTGTGCCGCGGCCAACGACCTGGAAAAAGCAGATGAGGTGCTGGGGACGGATGAGGCAGATGCCGAGAGGCCTTCCCCAGGGGTATTCCAGACCGAAGGATTCGGGACGTACCATAATGAACTGGCCCGGTTTCCATTCCGTCCAGTCTGGGCGCGAAAGCCGCAGGGCGAAGAAGCGCCTGTTGCCTTCATGCTGACCGAAAGGAACAAGATCGAGAACTGTCAGTTCGCAGCAGGGAGTATTAGCGGTATTCATGGGCGGAAAGTATACGTGTCAATACAGGCAGGGTCAACAAAACCCGTTCTTCCGTTCATTCCTATCTGCTTTCTATGTTTTTCGGCTGCCTCCCGGACAGACATTTGGATTTTCTGAATAAATATGGTATTTAATTCTTTCATACTTCGAAATGCACTTGGGAACCACCCAGGATTTCCTCCCGGGGGTGCCACTGTTTTTCGGATATATTCCCTGAGGAGAAAATCCAATGAGCAAAAAGCTGACTGTTGCTGTCTGCGGCGCCACGGGCGCTGTAGGCCGTGAAATGCTGAAGACGCTGCATGACCGTAACTTTCCTGCCAGTGAAGTTCTGGCTTTCGCTTCCGCCAGATCCGAAGGCGTGAAGGTGCCTTACGGCGATACCGAACTGACCGTGCATGAACTGAAGGAAGATTCCTTCGTCGGCGTCGACATCGCCATCTTCTCCGCCGGCGGCGCCACGTCTACGAAGTTTTCCCCCTATGCCGCTCATTCCGGCTGCGTTGTCGTGGACAACTCCGCCGCCTGGCGCATGGATGACCGCTGCCCCCTCGTCGTTCCCGAAGTGAACCCTGAAGACCTCGAATGGCATAATGGTATCATCGCCAACCCGAACTGCTCCACCATTCAGATGCTTGTGGCCCTGAAACCCATTCATGATGCCGTGCACATCAAGCGTATCGTGGTGACCACCTTCCAGGCCGTTTCCGGCGCCGGACAGAAGGGCATTAATGAGCTTGAGCAGCAGGTCCGCGATCTGTTCAATTCCCGCGAGATTAAGTGCGACAAATTCCCCTACCGCATCGCCTTCAACGTCCTGCCCCAGATCGATATCTTCCTGGACAATGACTACACCAAGGAAGAGATGAAGATGGTCAACGAGACGAAGAAGATGTTTCATGACCCCGATATCAGGGTGACGGCCACCTGCGCCCGCGTGCCGGTCTTCTACTGCCACTCCGAATCGGTGAACATTGAGACCGAGAAGAAGCTTTCTCCCAAGGACTGCCGGCTGCTTCTCTCCCAGGCTCCCGGCGTACAGGTTTATGACAACCCCCGTGCCCTCATGTACCCTCACGCTGCCATGTGTGTGGGCGAGGACGATACATTCGTGGGCCGCATCCGCGAGGATGACACCGTCGAGAACGGCCTCAATATGTGGATTGTCGCCGATAACGTGCGCAAGGGCGCTGCCCTTAACGCCGTGCAGATCGCTGAGGAACTCGTGAAGCGTGATCTCGTTCGCGTCAAGGATCGCGACGTCTTCATGAAGTAGGGTCCCCGTATATATGATCTCTGGGTGCCCCGGGGCGATTGTGCTCCGGGGCACCTTTTGACTATACGGGCGGAAGGGATGAGGTGCCGGAACCATCGGAAAGGCTTCTCCGGCATTCGCGGCTGCCAGCAGCATCCGCACTCCCGCCTTCTGTCAGGAAACAGTGCAACATCGTCGGAAAGAGGAACAGATACCATGGAATGCGTAAATGACAGTGAATTTCTGGACAGGTTTCTCAGGGTTGAAAGGCCAGGTGCCGATAAAATCCTCGCGTTTTACGACAGTACTGTGGACGCCATTTGCCGCAACGGACGCTATCTTTATATACCCCTGAGCGATCACCTCTGCCACAGGGGAGATGCTCTTTTTGAAAGCATCAGTGTCTGCGATGGATATGTTTTTTCCATGGAGGGTCATCTCGAGCGTCTGAAAAAAGGCTGCGCGTCTTTTATGCAGATCCAGCCGCCCTGTTCCTGGGAGGATCTCAGGCAGCGTATTGTCGACGTGGCCAGGGCAGGGGGCGAGCGTGACTGCGGCATCCGCCTTTTTCTCGGCCGCGGAGCTGGCGGCTTCGGCGTATCACCCCTTGAGTGCCCGAAGACGAGCCTGTACATCGTGGCCGTCAGACAGCCGAAGGCCAGCGAGGAACTCTATGAGAAAGGCATGACCGCCTTTACCAGCAAGGTGCCGCCCAAACAGGAGTATCTGGCCACAGTCAAGAATACCAATTACCTGCCCAACGTGCTTATGGCCAGGGAAGCTGCGGAACGCGGCATGGACTGTGCCGTTACCTTTCACGAGGACGGAACCATGGGCGAGGCGGCCGTCGCCAATATCGGCATTGTGAACGCCGCCGGAGAACTCGTCTGTCCGCCTCTGAACCGTATTCTGGCGGGCACGAGCATGCTCTGCGCCATGAAGGTGGCAAAGGAGCGCATGCCCGTGCGTTTTGCCGAAGTCACCAGGGATGATATCGCCTCTGCAAGGGAAATGCTGCTTTTTGCCAGCTCCAAGCTCTGTGTCGGCATCACGCATTTCGACGGCAGGCCGTTCGGCGACGGCCGCCCGGGCCCCGTGGCCCGCTGGCTGCGCGGCGCCATGTACAAGGAAATGGTCAGAACGGGAACGCCTGTGTGGCCTGATAAGAAGTAACCTTCCGGCGGGAAAGAGAGATCGATATGAAATGCACCATATGCAAGGCCGATGCGGTCGTTAAGCTCAGGGCTCACAATTCAGCCTTCTGCAGGGACTGCTTCCTGAAGTTCTTCACCAACCAGATCCAGCGCGGCATCGAGAAGGAAAATCTGTTCACCAGGGATGACAGAATACTGGTCTGCATCTCCGGGGGAAAGGATTCTCTTTCGCTCCTCTATGAGCTGACACAGCTAGGCTACGACGTCACCGGTCTCTTCATCGATCTCTCCATCCCCGGATCCTCATCCGTGGCCCGCGGTATCGTGGAAGATTTCTGCGCCAGGCACAAACTGGCGCTCATCACCAAGGTCCTGGCAGAGGATGGTCTGGCCATGCCTGACGTCAAGGCCGCCGTCAGACGTCCCATCTGCTCTGTCTGCGGCAAAATCAAGCGGTACTACTTCAATAAAATCGCCATGGATAACGGGTTCACCGCTCTGGCTACGGGGCACAACCTCGATGATGAGGTCGCGAGGCTTTTCAGCAACACACTGCGCTGGGACAAGGCCTACCTTTCCACCGAAGGTCCTCTGCTGCCTGCTGAAAACGGTTTCGTGAAGAAGGTGAAACCTCTGTGGCGCCTGACCGAATATGAGACGGCCACGTTCGCCTTCCTCATGGGCATACATCCTCATTCCGCTCCCTGTCCGTACAGCACCGGAGCCTCCTTCACCGTATTAAAAGGCATCATGCAGCGCCTTGAGCATGCCATGCCCGGCAGGAAACTGGATTTTTACCAGAATTTCCTGAAGCGGGGACGTGAACCCTTTGCTGCGGAGCGCAGGAGTGAAGGGTCAGTCCTCTCTCCCTGCCCGGAATGCGGCTATCCCACGTCGAGCGGCGGCCTGTGCGGCGTCTGCCGCCTGCGCAGGCAGATAGCGGAGTGGAGAAAGGAGAAGGCCAATGTCTGACTTTCTGAAGAAATGCCTGGAGAGGGGGCTCACTCCTTCCAATGTCGCCAGCTATCTTTCCCTTAAATTTCTGCCCATTCTGGGATCGCTCTGGGGAACACTCCGTTTCCGCGTCAAAGCCCTCCTTCTCGGCATAAAGGCTGGCTCAGGCATCAGAGCCCATGGCCCTGTGGGGCTCATGCGCTGGCCGGGCAGCCACATCAGTGTTGGGGACTGCGTGAGCTTTATTTCCTCCTGGCGGCGCTCGACTGCGGCAGCCATTTCCCATCCCGTGCGTCTGAGGACTTTTTATCCGACGTCATCAATCAGTATCGGCGAGGGCAGCCAGCTCACGGGAGCGTCGATCACCTGCCGTTCCACGTCCATCACTCTCGGGAAAAATGTTCTGGTGGGGCCTGACGTGATTATCACGGATTCGGATTTTCACGCCCCATGGCCGGTCGCCGAACGTCCCCTGAACCCGGGGCTCGAAAATGACAGACCAGTGAGCATAGGCGATGGTGCCTGGATTGGCATGCACAGCATCATTCTCAAGGGAGTGACTATTGGTGAAGGCGCCATTATCGGTGCGGGGAGTGTCGTGACAAGAGACATTCCCGCCAATGCGGTGGCCTGTGGTTCTCCCGCCAGGGTGGTCCGTCAGTGTGACAGTTCCGGTTCTCCCTCAGGAGCCGGGACGGCATGCAGGTAAGACAGGAAACGGTATATCCGCGTCCTGGGAGCGGAGAGGGAGAGTTCTGCGATGGCTGATATTTTCGTTCCGGAAGACTTTGCAGCATGGCAGATTCATCTGCGCCGCATGTTTCACAGGCGTCCGGAAATCGGATGGTGCGAATACTGGACAACGTCTGCACTGGCGTCCGAGTGCCGGAAGATGGGGCTGGCTCCCCTTGTCGGCCGCGAGATTATGGAGGACGAAGGACGCCTCGGTCTGCCGGATGCCGGAACGCGCGCTGACGCGGCAAAGGCAGCGCTTACAGAGGAAGAAGGCATCCCGGGGGCTGATCCCGCAATCCTTGACCGCATGGGCGCCTGTACCGGTGCTCTTGTGGATCTGGCTCCGGACAGAGAGCCGGGACTAGTCATACGCTGCGATATAGATGCCCTTCCTGTACGGGAATGCGGCAGCGTGACACATTTGCCTCACGCGTCGGGGTTTGACTCCCTGAAGGATGGCTGGTGTCACGCCTGCGGGCATGACGGTCATATGGCCATCGCTCTTGGGTGCATCTGTCTTCTGGCCCCCATGAGGACGCATCTCCGCCGCAATATACGTTTTCTGTTTCAGCCTGCTGAAGAAGGTGTCCGCGGGGCAGCATCACTGACAGGACAGGTGCGGGGCTTCCCGTATTTTCTCGGGTATCATATCGGACTTTCATGCAGGGAAACGGGGGCCTTCGTGGCCGGAGTGAGCGGCTCCTTCGCTACTACCAAATTCAACCTCTGCTTTACGGGGAAGGAGGCACACGCCGCCCAGAGTCCTGAGGATGGATGTGACGCGCTGAAGGGAGCCTGTGAAACCGTTCTGGCCCTGCACGCTCTGCCGCGGCACAGCGCGGGGCCGGGCAGGGTGAATGTCGGCGTCATGACTGCGGGGACGGGCCGCAACATAGTACCCGGGTCCGCCCGTCTGGAATGCGAAGTGCGCGGGCGTCCGGAAGAAGTCAGCGATTTTCTCTTTGCAGGCGCCCGCCGTGCTGCCGAAGGCGCAGCCCTGATGAACGGACTTGGGCTTAGCGTCGAGACTGTGGGGCATGCCGGGTGCATGGAGAGCGATGACGCATTGTCTTCCAGAATGGCCGCGCTGGCAGAAGATTTTCGCATTGATGGACGCCCAGGATTCACCCGTGTCATTCAGAAGGCCCGGGGCTCTGCCAGCGAGGATGCCGCTACACTCATGCAGGCCGTTCAGATGGGCGGGGGGCAGGCCAGCTACATGCTGTTCGGGAGTCAGCTCGCTTCCGGGCACCATTCCGGAGAGTTTGATTTCGATGAGTCCATTCTGGCACCGGCGAGCCGCTTTCTGGCTCTGGCCGCGATGGGGCTCGCCGGTCAGGAATAATAGATCAGGCGAAGCTTCTCTGGGCGAAGCCTATGAGGGCGTGCGTGAGCTTGGCAGCCGTGAAATCGGCGTGATGCAGGCCGGGAATGGGAGCAAGCTCCACCACGTCCAGTCCGATAACTTCCCGTCCTTTCAGACAGCGTGTCAGCAGTTTCATGACGTCGTACCAGAGGAGCCCGCCAGGAGAAGGCGTTCCTGTGGCCGGCATGAGTGAGGAGTCGAGTCCATCCACATCGAACGTGATGTAGACGCGGCGCGGAAAGCTGTCGGGCAGTGGTTTTTCCGGAAGACCTTCTTCAGCGAGGCGGCTGGCATCGTAATACAGGATTCCGCGCTTTTTGCGGTATTCCAGCTCTTCCATGCAGTAATCCCGCGTGCCGAACTGGGCCAGGGGCAGGTTGAAGCTGTCCTCGATGCGGCGCAGGACGCAGGCGTGCGAAAAACTATCCCCCTCATAACTGTCTCTGAGATCGCCGTGAGCGTCAAAATGAATGACTCCGAAGCTGTCGTATTTTTCCGCGCAGGCGCGGACAGCTCCGTAGGAGACTGTGTGCTCGCCCCCAAGCACCACAGGAACTGCGCCGCACTGAAGCGCCGTGCGGCAGGCATCAGAGATGCGTTCCTGGATGAGGTCTATGGAACCGGAGCAGTCTACCTGTTCCTGTGTGTGAAAGCCCAGTGTTCCGGGCGCGCTGATTCCGTCCCAGGCTTCAAGCTGCTGGGACGCCTCGAGCAGGGCCGCAGGGCCGCGGGAGGTTCCGCTGCCGTAGGAAACCGAGCGTTCCAGGGGAACTGGAATGATGTGAAAGCGGGCTTTCTCCGGAGATGACTGTGGATATTCGGAAGCGAGAAAGGCAGGATATTCCATCACTAAACCTCACAAAAAAGTCCGGTCTTCCCTGCGGAAAGCCGGACTTCACGCGTGTCAGAAGGACACGTTTTCCTGAAAAATTACAGTTTGGCCGCGAGCAGGGCATCGACACACATTTTGCCCTGACGGTTGGTGGTGTCGACAGTGGAAGAAGAGGTGTGGGAGCCCATGACGATGTTGTCCAGGGTGTACCATTCCTTTTCTGCCGGCGGCTCCGAGGAGAAGACATCGATGCCTGCGCCATAAATGCGTTTTTCCCTGAGGGCTGTGAGAAGGGCAGCTTCGTCGATGAGGCCGCCGCGGGCCGTATTAATCAGAATGGCGGTCTTCTTCATTTTGGCGATGCGGTCGGCGTTGATGAGATTGCGGGTTTCATCAGTGAGCACGGAATGCAGTGTGATGAAGTCGCACTTCTCGCAGATTTCGTCCACGCTGGCGCGGGCGATGCCGAGATCCTGGGCAAATTTGTTATCAAAATATGGGTCGGCTGCGAGGATCTTCATGCCAAAACCGGCGGCTCTGCGGGCCACGCATTTTCCTACAGCGCCAAGCCCGATAATTCCCAGTGTCTTGCCGAAGACGTCGATGCCGGTATTTTTGCTCCAGTCCTGCTTGCGGCACTTGTTGTCGATGAGCACGATTTTGCGGGCTACGGCAAGCATGAGACCGAAGGCGAAGTCAGCAACGGCATTGCTGTTTGCACCCACAGTACGGGTCACACTGATGCCGCGCTTTTTGCATTCTTCGAGATCGATATTGTCAAGGCCGACGCCGTAACGGGCGATGGCCCTGAGTTTGGGGGCGTGATCGAGGACATTCTTGTTGCAGGGATCAACGCCGAGTATCACGGCGTCGCAGTCGGCGATCATCCTGCAGATCGTCTCCTCGGAAAGGATGGCTCCGGTGTCATTCCTGACGACTTCGAAGCCGCCTGCCTTGAGCTGATCAAAAAGAGTGGGGTCGTTTTTGCCGAAAGAGCGGGGGGTAACAAGAACCTTTTTCATCGAATTCTCCTGCGAGATTGAGCCTAGAAGAAGCTGAAATTCCGCAAAAGCTCTATCAGGAAAATGTGTATTTAGGTAGCCCCCTGCCTGTGTGGGAGGCCGGCGGGATCAGCCTCTGCCCACTCTGACGAGTTCCATGCTCACATGACCGATGCCGGCCTCGAGCATACCGATTTTCTGGGCCGCGCCTTTGCTGAGATCTATGGAAAGCCTGGAGGAATAGGGGCCTCTGTCGGTTATGCGGACGACCACGGATTTGTTGTTTCTGAGATTGGTGACTTTGACCAGGCTGCCGAAAGGAAGAGTGCGGTGGGCAGCAGTCATGGCGTGGTGATCAAATCTTTCGCCGCTGGACGTCATCTTCTGGTGGTGATCTTTGCCGCCGTACCATGCGGCGAGGCCATTGGTCCTGTCACCGGCGTTGCGGAGAGCTGACGCTGAATGGCTGGTCCGGGAAGCATGATGGCGGCGCGCATTGCTGGTACGGGCAGCGGAATGATGGCGGGAGGAGTGTCTGTGCTTGACGGAGGCTTTATGATGGTGCTTCTGGACGCTCTGGCTGTACGCTGGCGAGGAATTCTGCTGATGGGATGTTCTGGCCTGGGCCGGAAGGGCGGTAAAACAGAGGAAAAGCACAAAAATAAATGCGGAGAGGATGGCGGAAGATTTCATAAATACCTCGGGGAGACACTCGTTTGAGCGGCTGTGCTGCGCGCTGATGCCGAAAAGAACTCCTGGAGAAAGGTGGCGGAGAAAATGTCGCGCGGCCGTTTGATTGAGGGAACTCCTCTTTTGCCTGAAAGAGCCCTGAAACCGGGAGTCAGTCCGTGTCCGGTGCGTGTCTGGAGCCTGAAAAACGTCTTCGCCTTCAAAGAAGAGACTGGAGCATTTTTACCGCGGTTTGCGGGGATCTTTGCAAAAAAGATATTTCACTCTAAATAATTTGGAACATTAGATCAACTCTCTAGAGTTTTTCGTTTCCGGATTTGAGCAAAGCGCGGACCGGACGACAGCCCCCCCCGGCTTTTGCCGGCGCGGATTCACGGGCATCTGAAGCAAAAAGGCCAAAAGAAACAGACCTTTTATTGATACAAAAATGTTTTGTAAGAATGAAACTGACGAATACGGGGTGCAGGAATCTCTGAGACTGTATGCTGACTATCCCGGTTCCGTATCAGCGCTGTTTTTTAGTCCCTGTGCGAAGGCGAAGAGATTGCAAAGGATATCAGAGCAATTAAAAAATCATGAACGCGCCGGGAAATTTAACCTAATCCGCCAGAGGTCCTTCACCTCTAAGGTGTGGGATGAAGCCGGACTGACGAATCTGCATAAGTAACTGAGTCAGGCAATTGCTCCGTAAATATTTTTTTAGGGAAGAATCCAGACGGATGTCTGCTGAAGTAACTCACGAATACTGTGGCCGCATGGGAATCCAGGCCTGCGGAGAGTGCAAGTTTTCAGAACTCCCGGAGTTAGTGGTGCTGTACCCGCTGAAACAGGGAGTCTCTGGCATCTAAAGTCAGCCTTCTTTTTCTTGTTGGAGGGATCGTGAAACATTCGCAGTCTGTTGTGAAAATGTTTCACGTGAAACAATATGGCCCCGGATCGGAAGAATCCGGGGCCATATTGCTGACATCAGAGAGGGCTGCCTGCCCTATGTGTGCGGGAACCTAGGCTTTCTTTTTGAGAAGGTGGGACGTCTCGTTGTAGAAGCCTTCAACGTACACATTCTTCTCCTTGTCGATGGAGACGATGCCGCACACGTTGGTGGGAAGGGGACGTTCGACGAGGCCCTTGGCTACGACATAGCTGATGCCGTTGCGTGTGCCGAACCAGCCTCTGTGGTAATGGCCGGAAAGGTGCATAAGAACGCGGCCGGACTTTTCCATGGCGTCGACGACATCCTTGGCGTTATTGATAAACCAGTTGTTCATCGGTCCCTGGGCCCAGTAGTTGAGATTCTGGTGGGTCATGACGATGACCGGTTCAGAGCCTTTGCCCAGTTCTTCCTTGAACCAGGCTAGCTCTTCATCAGGAATCATGTTCACGGTCCACTTGAAGTTTCCTTCGGAATAATGCTCACCCTTCATGTTATTGAAGCAGGCCTCGAGGACGATGTATTTGACGCCGCCGAAAGTGAAACTGTAGTAGCTCTTTCCGTTCGCCGGGCCGTAGTTCGGGGTATTCACAAGGTAGTCAGAGTAAGAAATCTTATCGAAGTCGTGGTTGCCGGCGATGTGGTAGCGGGGGCCGTTAAAAGTGCGGTATTCGTTTTCAATGGTTTTGAGGAAGTTCAGCGTGCCTTCGCGGTCGCCGTTGTCCTGGCAGTCCTTGAAGTCGCCCAGTTCGATCATAAAGTCGAGATCGCGGGTGTTGAACAGGTCAAGGGCCTGACGGAATTTGGCCATGGAGTGAGCGTAAACGCGGATGGAGTCTTCGTTTTCGATGCGGCGGATGGGCTGAACGCTGTAATGAATATCAGTTACCCAGCCAAACGTGGAAAGGAGCTGATCGCGCGGGGGAACTTTGATGTCCTCAGGAGCAAAGGGGGTCTGGGCGAGAGCGCTGCCTGCGGCGGGGAAAACCAGAAGACCGGCTGCGGCGGCTTTGAGGAAGGAACGGCGTTTCATCATGAGTGATACTCCCTGTATTTGATATTTCATTGAAGGCGTAATCGGCGGACAGATTTGGACTCTGCCGAAGAACAGAGGCATTTTCGTTTGGGAGGCGTTGCAATCCCGTTCCGCGATTGTGAATTTTGTGTGTCCGCGGGAGAGGATTTGTGGCTGGGTGGCGCACGGAAGTGCTGCCTTCTGCCTCTGTTGAACATGCGTGCTGTCAGGGAGTGCTTCTGTATTTGTGGGAGCGCGGGAGAGACACGGCGGTCAGTTCTGATGTGGGGCCAGTAAACGATTGTTTAGTGGGCCCATTGAGCGATCGCTAGACACTGTACCCTGGTATTCCAGCTTAATACGGGAGCGTTTCAGAAAAACATTGGGAGTAGGGGCCGGATTCATAAGCAGAGAGGGTCTGTGAGGGAAAACTGGAGCCTCACGCCGGAAGAACACATTCCTGTTTCAGGGGAGCCTGCAGCGGGGAGATGGTTGCAACTGTGTGAGACTCATGGACGGGACGACCGAAAGAAGAGTGTCCCAGAATCTGTTTGGCCCCAATCGCGTTTCGTGTACAGTTATTGCGATGGTATGAAGGGTTTGGAATCCGCAGCACAGGAGACAGGGGAGAGCCTGGAAAAGGAGAGGGTATGTGGAGGAGGCCCTGCACAAAGATTCTCAGGCCCACGCAGTAATCAGAGCTCCAGGGAAAAGGCAGGGCTGGGGGCTTTCCGGCATACGTGACGGAAGCAGGGATGGGCGTAGCGGCCTGTCCGGACAGGCCCAGCCGACATGGCAGGGGAACACAGAAATCCGCTGTGTCCGCTGCTTTCGCCGGAAAGAACCATGGCTCTTTGATGGAAGCCCGGTTCTTCCCCCGAAAGGCATTTTTCTATGGCGGATCTCTTCCGCCTGCTTTTTCGTATCCAGGTTTTACGGGGCAGCGGTAGAGAGGGAGCTGCAGGTGCGTGTTCTTCTGTATCGGCCCGGCGCCTGCGTTTCGTCTTTTCTTCGTGGGCTTCCGGTGTTTTCAGAGGGCCCCAGGCAAACAAAAAGGGCGCCGATCTTCCAATCAGCGCCCTTATGATGGCAGATGGCGGAAAGGGAGGGATTTGAACCCTCGATACAGGTTTAAGCCCGTATACTCACTTAGCAGGCGAGCTCCTTCGGCCGACTCGGACACCTTTCCGCGCTAAGCTACAAAGTCTCTACTCTCAGATGCTCCTTATGTCAAGCGTCATTTTTGCTTTGTTGACCGTATCAGTGCCTGAGGATAAAATAATTCCCTAAAAATTTAGTAAACCATGGGGTTGGAAAATGCCAAAGACGCAGGAACCTGAAGTTAAGGAAAGCACGGATTTTATCCGCGCAAAGATTATGGCAGATAATGCCTCTGGCCGTTTCAATGGGAAAGTGCACACGCGGTTTCCACCCGAACCTAACGGCTACCTTCACCTCGGGCATGCCAAGTCCATCTGCCTGAACTTCGGCGTGGCGAAAGAGTTCAACGGACTCTGCAATCTGCGCTTCGATGATACGAATCCCACCAAGGAAGACACGGAATACGTGGAGTCCATCAGGGAAGATGTTCGCTGGCTTGGTGGCGACTGGGGCGATCGTGAGTTTTACGCTTCCAATTATTTCGACAAGCTGTACGAGTACGCCGAGCAGCTCATCAAAATGGGAAAGGCCTATGTGGATGACCTTACCGCCGATGAGATTCGTGAGTACAGGGGGACACTGACTCAGCCGGGCAGGGAGAGTCCCTATAGAAACCGTTCTGTCGAGGAGAACCTCGATCTCTTCAGGCGTATGCGCGCTGGCGAGTTTGCGGATGGCACGCACGTGCTGCGCGCGAAGATCGACATGGCGTCTCCCAATCTGGTCATGCGTGATCCCACCCTGTACAGGATACGCCATGCCACGCATCACCGCACCGGTGACAAGTGGTGCATCTATCCCATGTACGATTTCACGCACCCCCTGAGCGACTCCATAGAGGGGATCACGCATTCGCTTTGTACCCTGGAGTTCGTGAACAACAGGGAGCTGTACAACTGGGTGCTGGAGACGCTGAACGTCTACCATCCCGAGCAGACTGAATTTGCCCGTCTCAACCTTACCTATACGGTGCTTTCCAAACGCAAGCTTATCCAGCTTGTGAAGGAAGGATATGTGAAAGGGTGGGATGACCCGAGAATGCCCACCCTGAGCGCCCTGCGCCGCAGAGGCGTTCCTCCGGAAGCCATTCATGATTTCTGCCGGAGGATCGGAATGGCTAAGTCTGAAGCCGTGGTTGAATACGGTCTGCTTGAATTCTGCATCCGCGAATATCTTAACGCCCATGCGCCGCGCTGGATGGCGGTTCTCAATCCTGTCAGACTCGTTATCGACAATTACCCCGAGGATCAGGAAGATGTCTTTGAGATGCCTCTGTATCCTGACGACGATTCCTTCGGATCCCGCAAGGTTCCCTTCACCAGGGAACTCTACATCGACCGCGATGACTTCCGCCTCGATCCGCCGAAGAAGTACTACCGCCTGGCCCCCGGGCAGGAAGTGCGGTTGCGTTATGCCTATTTTGTTACCTGCACGGATGTCGTGAAGGATGCCGAGGGCAATGTCCAGGAAATTCACTGTACCTACGACCCGGCTTCCCGCGGAGGCAACAGCCCTGACGGCCGCAAGGTCAAGGGCACCATTCACTGGGTGAGCGCGAAGTACGCTCTTCCCGCTGAGGTGCGGCTGTATGAACAGCTTTTCTCCGTGGCAGATCCCAACAATGTTCCGGAGGGGAAGACGTTCCTCGATTACATCAATCCTGACTCCCTCAGGACCGTGAGCGCACGTCTTGAGCCTGCCATGGCGCAGATCAGGACCGGTGAAACGGTGCAGTTCGAGCGTGTGGGCTATTTCTGCAAGGACAGGGACAGCACGGATGAACTGCCTGTCTTCAACCGTACGGTGACACTCCGCGATACCTGGGCCAAAATCGAGAAGAAAGGCGCCAAATAGTCGCACATGCGATGCCTTTTCGCTTGACATCAGTTGTGTGTGGGAATAAAAGCAACCAACTGAATGGGACGTTAACTCAGTAGGTAGAGTATCTGCCTTTTAAGCAGAGAGTCGCAGGTTCGATCCCCGCACGTCCCACCAATGAAAATAAGCCCCCGCGTTTCTCAGAAACGCGGGGGCCTTTTTGTTCTCCGGAATGTGAAGCAGTAAAAAGGGCGGTTCTCTCAAGAGATACCGCCCCTGTCATCGGAAAGGCTGCGCTGGAAGCTGCTTAGTGCATCTTCAGAACACCCCAGCAGCCGATGCCGCAAAGAATGAGGAAACCATAGAACCACATGGTGCGTCCCCCTGTTTTTGATGAATACTGAAACCGAACCCCGGAGCGGAAAAAGAGTACTTTCCGCATCCAGCTTCCCGCCACACAAAGGTCAGCTCCGGGCTGAACACCGATCCTGACTTTGATTAATGACAATAGTCACTTTTGCGCCAGCCGTCTACTTTTTCGTGGCGCCGGACATGCGGCCCATCAGGCTTCGCAGGGATGTATCCCAAACAGAGGAACCGTGAGCTCATGGACGCCCGCTCATCATCCTTATCTCCAGTCCGTGGACATAATCTTTTCCTGCCATCTGTAAGGTTCAGCATGGCAGCCATACGGGAGAGTCCTGTGTTCAGGTGGACCGGGGGATTCATATCCTTGTGTCTGCGACACAACCGGGCTGTTTTCTGAGAGGGGGCAGGCTTCTGAAAATACCGGCGGACTGTCGTCTCTTCACCCAATCATGAGTTTTGCCGCGTACGCCGGACTCGCGCTTTTCAGTACGGATCCTTATGTCTTGGCCTGTTCTAAAACATTTTGCGGGCCAGAAAGTATCCGATCATACCGCAGCCGAGGGCAATGGCCAGATATCCGAGCATGGTAAATTCCTCCTGCATGAACGCGTGCAGACTGACAGCTGCCTGGGAAGGCGCCATTGTCCGCACGGCTGATTTCTGGTCATAGACGTAATCGCCCTCAAGATCTACCTTCTGCGGAAAACCATGATATCCCTTTTTTGCGGACTGTGGCTTCGTATGCTAAGAACGTCTTTTTGCAAATAGGGATGATCGGGAGGAACCAAGAATGGCAATCCGGCTTTTCAGAACACACGGGTTCAGGCTGGCTTTCGCGGCCATACTCGCGGCTCTTCTCGCGCTGGAAACCGCCTGTGCGGAGTGGAAGGTGACCCCCAAGGGGGAAGTGTCTACGACCATTTCTACCAGCGGTCATTAGCCTGGCGGAGTATGCGAAGTTTTTTCCGTTGAACAGCAAAGTGAGAAAATATGGAATCCGAGAAGCAAAATACTGAGACCAAGAAGAACGAAAAACCTTTGTGGCTGGAATATACCGAGGCGTTCCTTGTCGCTCTGGTTCTGGCGTTCTTTATCCGTACCTTTTTCGTGCAGGCCTTCAAAATTCCGTCCGAGTCCATGCTGAATACGCTGCTCGTTGGCGACCATCTGCTGGCAACGAAATTTGATTACGGCGTTTATATCCCCTTCACTGATATTCAGCTTTATAAGGGGCATGACCCGCAGCGGGGCGACATCATCATTTTCGAATATCCGAGGGATCCCAGCGTTTCCTTCATCAAACGTATCATCGGCGTTCCCGGTGACGTCATTGAGGTGCGTAACAAGCAACTGTACCGGAATGGAGAACCTGTCAGGGAAGATTACATCCGTGTCGATGAACCCAACAATGTGGTTCCCGTGCGGGATGTTTTCGGACCTGTCACTGTGCCGCCGGACAGCTATTTCTGCATGGGCGACAACAGGGATAATTCCATGGACTCCCGTTTCTGGGGATTCGTGAAACGCAGGGCGATTCAGGCCAAGGCCAGGCGTATTTACTGGTCCTGGGATGGGCCGCTGGATGTCCGCTGGAGCCGGATTGGCCGGGCTATCCACTGATCACATCTGAAATTCTCTGATGAGCAGGGCGCTGTCCATGTTTGGACGGCGCCTTTTTTTTTGATCCCCCGGGGCCTCTGATCTTTTCCCGGGAGGCCAGAGGTGCTGGAAGCTGGGGAACAGTGTGGAACATTGGGAGTCCGCTTTTATCCCCCAATCCAGGGAAAAACTGTTTGCTGCAGAGGAACCGGAGACAGAAAATGACATGTTATAAAAAAAATTGCTTCTTTTTGCTCCTGTCCTCTTGACTCTTTGGGTGAGAAGATTATTTTGGTGTTGTTTTAAAGAGAACAACTTCAACTATGAGCCTTCTCTGCTTTGAAGACGGCGGAGGTTTCCTTCGGAGGGGGAAACAGAGGCTGCATTCCCGGCCTGGCGGCCGGACTGAGCGCAGCGGACGGTTCAGAGTCCGCACGTCTGAAACAAGGCAGCGTTTCCCGTAACCGGGAATAGAAGCCTTTCCCTGATTGCCGGATATGTGACCGCTTCTCCCATTACCAGGGCGGCCGCAGGCGGGTGTCGGAGAAATCATTCAGGCGGCAGTGCTGATATTTTACGAACAACCCCAGAGCCTTACTCCTCATAAGGATCCGCATCTTCTTTCCGGGATCACTTGCGGTGCGGATCCTTCAAAAAGATTTCAGGCCGGTCCGGTACTGGCTCCATATATTTCCCGGGCTGCTTCTTCCGGAGCGTTTTTTCTTTTTCTCCGGATCTGATCCGCACGGACGGATTATGTCACGCGCGGGAAGAAGTCCCACATATTAACGGTTATCCTCCTCTCTAGAGAAAGCCGCACTGTTCCTGGGTTAGGCATCCCCTGGGCAGTGCGGCTTTCTGTTTGGATTGGAAATGAAGCTGTCTGGACAGGCTGGGGGGGGAAGAGAAGAGACTGCTGGCGGAGAGAGTGACTTTCGGATGCCTCTGTCTCAGGGCTGATTTCTTTGTCAGAAATAAAAAACGCCGGAACGAATCCGGCGTTTTCCCGTGCAGTGTGCCCGGTTGGCTAACGTTCGGCCGTACGCATACGGCGGCCTTTGTTTTTTCTGTTCTTGGGACTTCTATGAATGACGCCGCCGTCTGCACCATGCAGAGTGGCAAGGGCTTCACGGGCCGTCAGTTTCCAGTCAGGATGATAAATATCCGCGGGCGTAGCCTGAAGAATGGAATCGTAGGGGACGTTGCCGGCACTGGAACTGGCAAGGAAACCGGCATCAAGAAGCCGGCAGCACTCCTGCCCTCTCGTCAGTGGATCCGGGGCCCCCAGGACTACAGCGAGAATCCTGTGTCCGTCTCTTTCTGCCGTGGCAATGATGTTGTAGCCGGATTTGTTGACCCAGCCGGTCTTGAGACCGTCTGCGCCTTCGAAATTGCCCAGCAGGGGATTTTTGTTCCATGTCAGCGTCTGTCCATGCCGCAGGTAATGCGTGTTGTGGTACACGAGCATTTCGAGGTGGCTGTGCAGGTAGGCGCGGGCAAGGAGCATCATGTCACGGGCGGTTGTGTACTGATCTTTCGCCGGAAGGCCGTTCGGATTCACAAAATGTGTGTTGGACATGCCCAGGGAGTTGGCCTTGGCATTCATCATGTCCACGAAATTCTGTTCGGAGCCTCCGATGAATTCCGCGACCGCCATGGAGGCGTCATTTCCTGAAGAAACAGACATGCCGAGGAAGAGATCTTTAAGTGAAACGGTCTCGCCTTCAGTGAGTCCCATGCGTGATCCGCCGGTTTCCGCCGCATGCTTTGAGATGGGAACCAGGCTGTTCATGTCGGCCTTGCCGGCGTCTATGCTGTCCAGAGCCACAAAAATGGACATGATTTTTGTGAGGGAGGCTGGCGGAATAAGGGCATCCGCATTCTGCTCGTAAAGAAGCTGATCCCTGTCAACATCGAGAACGATGACAGAAGCGGCTTTGACCGTTGAGCCCGGCGCGATTTCCGGAGCGGCATGAGCAGGACCCGTTAGAGCAAGGGCTGTAAGGGCAAGGAAAAGGAACAGAAGTGCGGTGGCGTGATATCTGTGAACGGGAAACAAGAGGCACTCCCCCCGGTAACTGTCTGCTTTGCATCAGGACAGTACCCGGTATATTTTTAGATGCGAAACGCTTTTAAGCCCGAGGCGGCCGACCGTGCAAGTAATTTTATCACTTCGCGGACAGAATACTCCCTCCTTTATAGGCGGGAGATGAATGGACGCACCTGTTAGACATCGACAAAAGATTTACGCCGTTCTGTGCCGCTTTGACAGGCCGGCTAAATTTTGTCCCCCTGTCCATAACTTCTCAGGTGCTGACCATTTGATATTCTGCCGATCATTGTGAATCGTCCCCTCTGGAATATGGATGCCTCCTCCAGGCAGGACCTTTATATCGTGTATCTCTGAAAAGCTTTGGAGGCGCCCGCCTCTGACAATTAATTGAGGCCGTGCTGCTAAATTCCAGACAGCGCTTCCTGTGCCGTCCGCTGGGTACAGGCTTCTTCGTATCCTGCGCGGAACGTGGACTGCGGTTCCTGAATTTTTTGATCTGGTGCTGGTGATGCTCCTCAGCCCGGGGACGCCATCCTTGTATTACGGAAGCTTTCTGCCATCAGGGAAAGTGCCCGCCGCGCCCTTCGCTGCCTGGCGTTTTCTGTAAAGGCGGCCTCCCTTCGGAAAGACATCCGATGAGCGGCTCTGACAGCCATGAATCTGGAATGTCCCTGTGCCCAGCTGCGGTGTGAGCCTCGTATACCACCTCTCCGTTTGCGCTGACCAATCCTCAGCCAATAAGGCTTCACCGGACACCCGGTGAAGCTGCAGCACCATAGACTCCGCCCGGCTACGCCCGTGGGGTCTGGTAAGCGGGGGCAGCTGACTCGCAGTGTGCAAAAAAGGGGAAATCCAAATAGGATTTTCCCCTCCGTCTAAGTTATAGAAAACGCAGTGCAGAGCTACTTGTTTTTGGAGACCACTTCAACGGCGGTTTCCGCAATCTGCAGCTCCTCGTTGGTAGGAATGACGAGGATCGGAATACGGCTGTCAGGGGCAGAGATAGCCCTGGCACCGCTCTTGCGGGCGCGGTTGGCTTCGGGATCGAGCTTGAATCCGATGCCTTCGAGGCCTTCCATGACTGCGGCACGCACGAGTTCATCGTGTTCGCCGATACCGGCCGTGAACGTCACGGCATCGACCTTGCCGCCCAGCAGGAAGAAGTAAGAACCGAGGATCTTCTTGATGCCGTGAACGAGCATGCGGAAGGCGAGTTCGGCTCTTTTGTTGCCGTTCTCGCGTTCCTTGTGCACGTCACGCATGTCGGCGGAACCGCAGAGAGCCTGAAGGCCGGACTTCTTGTTCATGAGGGTATCCATTTCCTCAGGAGTAAAGCCCTTCTTCTTCATGATGAAGGGAACGATGGCCGGGTCGAGAGTGCCGCAGCGGGTGCCCATGATCATGCCTTCGAGAGGAGTCAGGCCCATGCTCGTATCAAGGCATTTGCCGTTCTTTGTGCAGCTCAGGGAAGAGCCGTTGCCGAGGTGCATGACGATGCAGTTGGTCTCTGAAAGAGGCTTGTGCAGGAACTCCGCTGTCTTTTTGGAGACATAAGTGTGGGACGTTCCGTGGAAGCCGTAGCGGCGGATGTGCAGGTCTTCGTAGTACTCGTAGGGAAGGCCGTACATATAGGACTCAGGCGGCATGGACATGCCGAACTGCGTATCGAAGACGGCAACGTTGGGAGTACCCGGGAAAAGATCCTGGCAGACTTCGATGCCCATGAGGTTGGCCGGGTTGTGAAGCGGTCCGAGGGGGATGCAGTCACGAATGACCTGCTTGACCTGATCGTCGACAAGCTTGGGCTCGGTCATGGCCTCGCCGCCGTGCAGGACGCGGTGGCCGATGGCGTAGATTTCGCTCTTGTCCCTGATGACGCCCTTCTCGGGATCCGTGAGAAGCTGGATGACAAGCTCCATGGCTTCCTTATGAGAGGGGAAGGGTTGCTCCTTGACGATCTTTTCGGCATGATCGCTGTCGGGTGCGATCTTGTGGGTCAGCATGCCCATGGGAAGGCCAATGCGTTCGGCGACACCGGAGCAGAGGACCTCATGGCTGTCCATTTCGAGGAGCTGATATTTGCAGGAAGAAGAGCCAGCATTGACAACGAGAACTTTCATTCGGGTATCCTTTGTTCTTGCAGAGGCTTGAGAGATTAGGCTTTTTCAGCGGCTTTTTCAGCTGCGGCCTGGATGGCAGTGATGACCACAGTGTTGACAATATCCGGAACCAGGCAGCCACGGGAGAGGTCGTTGACGGGCTTGCGGAGACCCTGCAGGACAGGACCGATGGCGATGGCGCCGGCCGCACGCTGTACCGCCTTGTACGTGTTGTTGCCGGTATTGAGATCGGGGAAGATAAAGACGGTGGCGCGTCCCGCAACCTGGCTGTTCGGGAGCTTGGTCTTGGCCACGGTGGGATCGATGGCAGCGTCGTACTGCAGCGGGCCTTCGAGCATGAGCTCCGGAGCCTTTTCCTTGGCGATGCGGGTGGCTTCCTTCACCACGTCCACATCCGCGCCCTTGCCGGAATTGCCGGTAGAGTAGGAGAGCATGGCCACGCGGGGTTCAATACCGAAGAGCTCGGCGGTATGGGCCGAGGTGATGGCGATTTCCGCGAGCTGATCCGCGGTGGGGTTGGGGTTGACCGCGCAGTCACCGAAGACGAGGACGCGGTCCTTGAGGCACATCAGGAAGACGGAGGAAACCACGGAGAATCCGGGACGGGCCTTGATGAACTGGAAGGCAGGACGGATGGTGTGAGCCGTGGTATTGATGGAGCCGCTGACCATGCCGTCGGCGTCTCCTTTCTTGACCATCATGGTGCCGAAGTAGGTGGAATCCATCATGGTATCACGGGCCTGTTCGATGGTCACACCCTTCTGCTTGCGGTATTCATAGAAGGAATTGGCGTAGTCCTCGAATTTGGGAGACGTGAGCGGATTGATGATTTCCGCCTTGCTGATGTCGAGCCCGAGAGCGGCGGCTTTGCTGACGATCTTCTGCTTGTCGCCGAGGAGAATGATGTCGGCGGCTTCGCGGCGCAGCAGGATGTCAGTGGCCTGCAGGATACGGGGTTCCTCACCTTCGCAGAGGACAATGCGCTGTTTGCTCTGGCGGGCACGTTCGAGCAGATTGTATTCGAACATAAGAGGCGTGACGCGGCGCGGTTTTGCAGAGGATGTGATCTTCTGCGCAATGGCCTTGCCATCCACGTAATGCTCAAAGAGGCCGAGGGCCGTGTTGACCTTGCGGGCATCACAGGGCTCGATGGTTCCCTGCACCTGCTGGACGAACTGGGAAGCGCGGAAGGTGTGATGCTGGGTGACCAGAATGGGCAGCGGGGTCGCGGTGATACCCTTGAGGATTTCCATGGTGGCATCGGAAGGTCTCAGGCCGCCGGTGAGCAGAACGCCGGAAATATTGGGCTGGTTGCTGGAGACCTTGGCGGCGATGGCAGCAAGCAGGATGTCGGAGCGGTCGCCGGGGGTGATGATCAGGAGATCCTTTTCCAGGTAGGAAAGGAAGTGATCCACATGCATGGCGGCGATGAGGAAATTGGAGACCAGCACCTCGGGATGTTCGGAACCGCAGATGAATTCGGCGTCGAGGGAGCGGGCCACGTCGCCGAGCGTCGGGCTGCCGAGAGTCTTATCCTCGGGAATGGCGTAGATGAGGGCCTGTTCGCCATCGCGGGCGAAGCCGCTGCGAAGCCCGGAAAGCTCTGCGTTGGAGAGGTTGGAGCGGTTGATGACAGTGGTGACCAGGTCACAGTGGCTGGTCATGGTCTCCATGCTCATATGGATGATCTGGCGCAGTTCAGGCAGATTCTTGTCTTTGCCGCTCACCACGAGAAGGACAGGGGCACCGATATTGCCGGCGATATCCGCGTTGAGCTCGAATTCAAACGCCGCATCCTTGCCGCGGAAGTCGGTGCCGAGGCAGAGGACGAAGTCATACTTGGCCTCAAGGGCTTTGAATTTCTTGAGGATGCTTTCTTCGAGGGCGCTCTTGGAATCGCGGTTGATGATGTCGTAGGCCTCGTCTTCCGTGTAAGCGAAGGTGTCGCAGTAGTTCTGCTCGAGCTTGAAATATTCAAGGAACAGATTGATTGCGCTGTCCTTCTTGTCGAATTCAGGCTGGGCGATGATAGGCCTGAAGACCGCGATTTTGCTGGTCTGCGTGCTCAGGAGCTGCATGACGCCGAGGGCGATGGCGCTCTTGCCGGAATGCGGGCCGGCAGCGGTGATGTAAAGAGTTTTGCTCATAGCGAATTCGGTGCCGCGGAATAAGATGTATCCCGACACCGCCTCCCATAGAATTTAGAAATGTTGGCCTTCGTAACGGCAGGTACACCGTGCGCGGCATTCCGGGCCGGCAGGCGTGATGCCTTCGGGATGAGGCGGAGAAGAGCGGAAAAGAAGAAAAGACGGTTTTCCAGGGGCTCCGTCTGGATGCCGGACGGGGCGGAGCCAGCCGCCGGCTTCATGGCGTGCGTACCAAAAAGAGGGAAAAGAATAAAGCAAAAAAGGGGGAAAGGAAAGATACGACAGGGAACCGGAGATCGTTCCGGCTATCAGGGAAGGGGTTGTAAAAAGGCAGGGCGTGAGGAATTCCTCACGCCCTGCCATGTTAACGGATACGGTTACTTGTCAGAACCGGGCTTGATGCCGGGCATTTCGGCGAGAAGCTTGTAGAGCTCGCCGCGTTCCTCATAGAGGCTGCCGAGCTGAGCGCGGAGCTTGGCGGACATTTCGGGATTCTTCTTGGCGAGAGAAGCATAACGGTTCTCGCCGCTGAGGAATTCGTTGAGGTCGCCAGTGGGTTCCTTGCTGTCAAGCTGGAAGGGATTCTTGCCTTCCTTGGCCAGTTCGGGGTTGAAGCGGTAGAGCATCCAGTAGCCGGCCTGCACGGCAAGCTTGCCTTCTTCCATGCTCTTGCCCATGCCCTTGCGGATGCCCTGGTTGATGCAGGGAGCGTAAGCGATGATGAGCGAGGGACCCTTGTAGGCTTCAGCTTCCTTGAAGGCCTTGAGAACCTGGTTCTTGTCAGCGCCCATGCAGATGGAGGCCACGTAGACATAGCCGTAGGTCATGGCCATGCGGCCGAGATCCTTCTTGCCGGTGCGCTTGCCGGCCATGGCGAACTGGGCGATGGCGCCGAGCGGGGTGGCCTTGGAGGCCTGGCCGCCGGTGTTGGAGTACACCTCGGTGTCGAGGACGAGGACGTTGATGTCTTCGCCGGAAGCGAGGACATGGTCGAGTCCGCCGTAACCGATGTCGTAGGCCCAGCCGTCGCCGCCGAAGATCCAGCAGCTCTTCTTGGTGAAGAGGTCGGCCATATCGTAGATCTGGTCAGCCAGGGGGCAGTCGATTTCATCGAGGGTCTCAAGGTTGGCCATCACCTTCTCGCCGTAGGAGCGGGAAGCTTCGGCGTCGTCCTTGTTGTCCAGCCAGCCCTGCAGGGCATCCTTCAGCTCGCCTTCGACGCCTTCGGTAGCCAGAGCCTTGGTTACGAGGTCAGCCAGCTTGGCGCGGCGCTGCTTGATGCCGGACATGATGCCGAAGCCGTATTCGGCGGCGTCTTCAAAGAGCGAGTTGCCCCAGGACGGGCCGAAGCCGTCTTCGTTGACGGTGTACGGAGAGGTCGGGGAAGAAGCGCCCCAGATGGAAGAGCAGCCGGTGGCGTTGGCGACGACCATACGTTCGCCGAAGAGCTGGGTGAGAACCTTGACATAAGGAGTCTCGCCGCAGCCGGCACAGGCGCCGGAGAATTCAAGCAGAGGCTGCTGGAGCTGGGAGCCCTTGAGGCTGAAGCGATCCATGAGCTGGCTCTTGACGGAGATATTGGCTTCAGCGAAGGCCAGGTTGGCCTTCTGGTCGGCCATCTGCGTCTCAAGAGGCTTCATGACCAGGGACTTTTCCTTGGAGATGCAGACGTTGGCGCAGGAGCCGCAGCCGAGGCAGTCTTCAGGATAGACCTGGATGCGGAACTTCATGCCCTTGAGCTCCTTGCCCTTGGCGTCGATGGTCACGAAGCTTTCGGGAGCGCCTTCGAGCTCGTCAGGCTGGGCCACAACGGGACGAATGGCGGCATGGGGGCAGACGAAGGTGCACTGGCAGCACTGCACGCAGGTCTCGGGATTCCATTCGGGAAGCATGATAGCCACGCCGCGCTTTTCGAAGGCGGTGGTGCCATTGGGCATGGTGCCGTCAGGAGACATGGCGGAAACGGGCAGATCGCCGCCGTTCTGGGCAAGAATGGGACGAACCACGTTGGCGATGTAGTCGGGATCGCTGTCATGTCTGACAACGGCACCTTCCGTGGTGTCGGCCCAGGAGGCGGGGTAGCTGACTTCGTGGAGGGCGCTGACGGCCTGATCCACGGCGGCGATGTTCATATTGACGATCTTGTCGCCCTTGCTGCCGTAGGTCTTCTTGATGGATTCCTTGAGCAGGGCCACGGCCTTGTCAAAAGGAATGACGTCGGCGAGCTTGAAGAACGCGGTCTGCATGACCATGTTGATGCGGCCGCCGAGGCCGACGTTCTGGGCCACGTCAACTGCGTCGATGGTGAAGAACTTGAGGTGCTTGCGGGCAATGGTATTCTTCATGGACGCGGGAAGGTTTTCTTCCAGGGCCTTGAGATCCCAGTTGCAGTTGAGCACGAAAGTGCCGCCGTCCTTAATGCCGCGCAGAAGGTCGTACTGCGTGACGTAGGCTGCCTTGTGGCAGGCCACGTAGTCGGCGCTCTGGATGAGGTAGCAGGACTTGATGGGAGACTTGCCGAAACGCAGGTGCGAAGCAGTGAATCCGCCGGACTTCTTGGAGTCGTAGGCAAAGTAGGCCTGGGCGTAGAGGTCGGTGTTGTCACCGATGATCTTGATGGCCTGCTTGTTGGCGCCCACGGTGCCGTCAGAGCCGATGCCGTAGAAGAGGCAGCTGATGGTGCCTTCGGGAACGGTGCTGAAGCTGGGACCGATTTCGAGGGAAGTGTTGGTGACATCATCCTCGATGCCCACGGTGAAGTGGTTCTTGGGCTGCATGCCGAGCAGGTTGTCGTAGACAGCCTTGACCATGGCAGGCGTGAAGTCCTTGGAGCCGAGGCCGTAGCGGCCGCCAACGATATTGGGAGTGTAGCCGCCCTTTTCCTGGAAAGCGGTGCACACGTCCTGATACAGAGGCTCGCCGAGGGAGCCGGGTTCCTTGGTACGGTCGAGGACAGCGATCTGGCTGACCGTGCTGGGGATGACCCTGAGCATGTATTCGGGAGCAAAGGGACGGAAGAGGTGCACCTTGACGAGGCCGACGCGCTCGCCTTCGGCGTTCAGGCGGTTGACGGTTTCTTCGATGACTTCGCAGGAAGAGCCCATGCTGATGATCACGCGGTCAGCCTCGGGATCGCCCACGTACTCGAAGAGGTGATGCTCTCGTCCGGTGAGGGCGGCCACCTTCTTCATGTTGGCTTCCACGATGGCGGGCACGCGCTGATGGTTGCTGTTGGCGGCCTCGACGTTCTGGAAGTAGATGTCGGGGTTCTGGGCGGTGCCGCGGGTCTCGGGGTGCTCGGGGTTCATGCCGCGGGCGCGGAATTCAGCGATGGCGTCCCAGGGAACGAGCTTGCGGATGTCGTCGTAGTCGATGACTTCGATCTTCTGAATTTCGTGAGAAGTGCGGAAGCCGTCGAAGAAGTGCAGCATGGGGACGCTGGATTCGAGGGCGGAAAGGTGAGCGACCAGAGCGAGATCCATGCATTCCTGGACGGAGTTCGAGCAGAGCATGGAGAAGCCGGTCTGACGGCAGGCCATGACGTCCTGATGATCACCGAAAATGCACAGGGCATGGCTGGCGAGAGCGCGGGCAGCCACATGGAAGACGCCGGGCAGGAGCTCGCCGGCAATCTTGTACATGTTGGGGATCATGAGGAGCAGGCCCTGGGAGGCCGTGTAGGTAGAAGCCAGGGAGCCGCTAGCAAGCATGCCATGCACGGCACCGGCGGCACCAGCCTCGGACTGCATCTCACGGACGGACACGGTCTGGCCGAAAACGTTCTTGACGTTTTTGGAAGCCATGTCGTCGATAACCTCGCCCATGACAGAGGACGGGGTGATGGGGTAGATGGCGGCAGTGTCAGAGAGCGCGTACGCGATCCACGCGGTAGCGGTGTTGCCGTCCATGGTTTTCATCTTTGCCATGTGTTTCCTCCTAAGAAACAACTCAGTCTCGCAAGTCAAACATGCGCGTCAGCAGAACAGTGGTCAGTCTGCAGTGTGCCGGATTCTTCCCGTACCCTGCGTGAAGTTCACCCGCCAGTGGGTGCAGCCGGGACCGCGCCAGTGTTGGCTAATCTGTGAAAAAATTTTCTTTAGGCGCGGCCAATTTAGCAGGAAGAATAAAGATTGCAAGCTGAAATTATTGCTCATTTTTTAATAATGCTGTCGATTTTCAGCCTCTTTCTCTCTGGATCCTCGGTCTGGGTGGGCATATAATAAAAAATTTCGGGCTTGAAAAGTGCGCCGCCGCATTTCCGTGATTTTAGGCATGAGTAAGGCGTGGCCAACATATGTCACAATAAAAACGCCTATAACTATTTGTATAAATTGAAATTATAAAATACACATGTTGATATATACAGGGTGGTAATATTATGGCGTCGGAAATTCACGGCGGTCGTGGCTATGTTTACTGTCTGCGCTATCTGGTTGTCTGGTGCGTTAAGCACAGACACAAGGTGCTGACAGAAGAAATCGTGACTGAACTGGAAAACATTCTTCGAAAAATAGCTAATGACAACAAATTCAGTATATTAGAGTTCAACGCTGACAAAGACTATGTCCGTATCCTCATAGACTGTTCCCCGCAACATTTTATCCCAGACATGATGAAAGCAATCAAAGGGGTTTCAGCAAGAATTCTGATGAAAAAGTTTGGCGGCGGGCTAAGACAGAAGCTATGGGGCGGGCATCTCTGGAACCCGTCATACTTTATTTCTACAGTTTCAGATAATACTGAAGAACAGGTCAGGAAGTACATACAGTCGCAGGGCAGAAAACATTAAGAAGCCGGAGCTGCCGCCGGGAAGATATGCTCAGCGTACAAAGTCAAAATCAGGGATAGCCGTAAGGCACCTGCTGACACTATAGCGTATCGTAAGGCGGCAGAATCCTTTACCGGAGTCTGCCCTGCCGAATGGGACAGCATTTCACTGGCTGCTGATACTGTCAGGCAGTGGATTTCAAGGCTGCCGGAAGAAAAAGGCTCTCTGTATCATTGGCGGAACAGGATAAAGAAGGCACAGCGGCAGGGGGTCAGAAAAATGCCGGAAATGTGAGCCGGAGCCAAAGACATCAACCGATAGCATAGATCACAAAACGGCCCGGTTTATCGCTGACGCCGCAGCGCTCTGCTCCGCTTCTGTTATTGTCTTTGAGCACCCTGATCGTAATGGAAGTAAGGCTCAGAGGAAAAAAGCTGCATCTCCGAAGAGCGCGGCTGTCCAGCGTATTGTTGCCGGCAAAGCTCATCGTGCTGGTGTCCGGATCCGCCGGATACGCGTCCGGAACACCTCCCCCCTCCTTTCTATCGCTCCGGCAGAGCAGAGCGGGACAAAACCAGTTACTTCATGTGTACGTTCGCAAGATGAGGGTGCACAGGGAGGGGAGGCAGACAGAGGCCTGCTGCCCAGTCAGGCTAGGCAGGCATGGACTTTGCGGGTATTGTAGCGGCGGAATGACGGGGGACGGCGGCTGTTCGTCCCCCCCCAGAAAAACGGAGTGTGAACATGACGAAGCAATGGCCCGGCGCGGGCTGTATGGCTGCCCCTCAGCCGGACAGGCTGCCTGTGGGACGTGATTTTCCATGGCTTGCCCCCCTGGCCGGATACAGCGATCTTCCTTTCAGGGCGTTGTGCCGGGAATACGGAGCCGCATGCTGCGTCACGGAAATGGTGAGTGCCAAGGGCCTCTGTTATAATGGAGGGAACACGTGGAAGGTGCTCGCCACGGCGGATGTGGATACGCCCCTCGTGGTGCAGCTTTTCGGAGCCGAACCGGAATTTCTGGAAAGGGCTGTCCATATCCTCAGGGAAAGGGGCTTTGTCTGGTTCGACCTCAACATGGGATGCCCCGTGCCCAAGGTGGCGAAACAGGGCGCCGGCGTCACCATGCTGACGGATCCCGACAACGCCCTTGCCTGCGCGAGGGCCATGATCGGTGCCGCGGATCCCGGGCATGTCAGCTTTAAGCTCAGGCTCGGTGTCACGGATAAGAACCGGAACTGGCTCGACGTGGCGCGGCGCCTCGAAGACGCCGGTGCCGGTCTCATCACACTCCATCCCAGAACGGGGAAGGAGGGATACGGCGGGCATGCCCACTGGGAGGAACTGCGGCGCGCGAAGGAAAGCCTTGGCGTGCCCGTCCTGGCTTCAGGCGATCTCTTCACCGCGGCTGACGGCGTGCGGTGTCTGGAGGAGACAGGCGTGGACGGTGTCATGTATGCCCGCGGAGCCCTGACAAACCCCAGAATCTTCAGTGACCATCGCAGCCTCGCAGCGGGAAAGGCTCCGGAGCCTCAGACGGCCGGAGGGCTCAGAAAGATGATACGGAGGCACATGGAACTTATCGGCCGTTACGGTGGAGAGGACAATGCTCTTTTCCGCCTGCGGAGTATCGTGCCCCGTTATGTGCGCTCTATGCCGGGCGTCCGCTTCCTTAGACAGAAACTTTGCGTCTGTGGGAGCTTCGCCGAACTTGATCAGATTCTGGACGACTTCCTCCTGCACAACGCCGGGGCCGTTGACGGCGAGGACCCCTTTCACGATACAAAGAGAACATCTGAACCGGAGGACACAAGCGATGGACGTTAAACGAGCCGGCACGGCCGGGTTCTGCATGGGAGTGAGCCTGGCGCTGCACAAACTGGAAATGGCCATAGAAGCCAACGGATCCGGAGGCAGCGCACTCCGCAGGATCTGCACGTACGGACCCATCATTCATAATCCCCAGGTTCTTGCCTCCTATGAAGCCAGGGGTGTTGTCTGCCTGAAGAGTGTCGATGGCGCCCGGGCCGGAGATACTGTTCTCATCCGCGCGCACGGCGTGCCCATGCAGGCCGAGGCAACACTGCGGGAGAGTGGCGCTGAAATTATCGATGCCACATGCCCGCGCGTGAAGAAGGCGCAGCTCGCCATCGCGAACTCCACTGCATCCGGGTCTTCCCTGCTTCTTTTTGGCGACGCCGATCATCCCGAGGTGCGCGGACTCATTTCCTACGCGCGCGGCAAAAGCCTTGTGTTTGCGAGTCTTGAGGAACTGACCGCACTGAATCCTGACCCTTCGGAGCCCTGGGTGCTGGCCTCGCAGACGACTCAGGACGCGTCTGAGTTCGCCCGCATACGGGAGTATCTCGAAGGAAGACTGCCCCGTCTTGAAGTCCTCGCCACCATCTGTGACGCGACAGGCGAGCGCCAGGAAGAGGCCCGCTCCATAGCTTCGGGTGTGGAAGCCATGGTTATTGTGGGCGGCCATCAGAGCGGCAACACGAAGAGACTGGCCGCTCTGTCAGCGGAATGCGGCATAGCCACCTACCATGTCGAGTCAGCGTCCGAACTCAGGGCTGTGGATTTCAGGAACGTCCGCAGTGTGGGACTGACGGCCGGGGCCTCCACGCCCAAAAATCTCATCGATGAAGCGGAGGAATGGCTGAAACGCCTTCCGTAGCAGCGCCGGAAGAGCCGGAGTCCGATCCCCGGACGGGGAGTCAGGAGGAGCACAATGTCTTTTATTCTCGGAACTGCAGGACATATCGACCATGGCAAGACCACGCTCGTGCGTGCGCTTACCGGCATAGACTGCGATCGTCTCGGCGAGGAGAAAAAGCGCGGCATCACTATTGAGCTGGGCTTTGCCTGGCTGGATCTTGGAAATGGCGACAGACTGGGCATCGTTGACGTCCCGGGACATGAGCGCTTCGTGAAGAATATGGTGGCCGGTGCGGCTGGCATCGACATGGTCATGCTGGTCATCGCCGCGGACGAGGGCGTCATGCCCCAGACAAGGGAGCACCTTGAAATATGCAGCCTGCTCGGCATCAGGGAAGGCTTTGTCGTGCTCACCAAAAAAGATATGGTCGATGCCGACTGGCTCGGTCTTGTCAAAGAGGATGTCAGGAATTTTCTCAGGGGGTCGTTTCTCGAAAACGCTCCTGTGCTGACCGTTTCCGCTGTTACGGGTGAGGGAATCCCGGAGCTGAAGGACTACATCATCAGGCGTGTGGCGTCTCTCACCCCGCCGAGGCGGCCGGACATATTCCGTCTCCCCATAGATCGCTGCTTCTCCCTCAAAGGCCACGGCACTGTCGTAACGGGTACTGTTATTTCAGGGAGCGTCCGGCATGATTCGGACGCGGCCGTCATGCCAGAGAATCTTCCTGTGCACATCCGTACGCTGCAGCGTCATGGCCGGGACGCAGAAGAGGTGGATGCCGGCGAACGCTGCGCGGCCAATCTTCAGAACGTTGAAGTCCAGGATGTGAGCCGCGGCTCGACGCTGGCGCTGCCCGGGACGCTTTTCCCTTCTTCCCGCTGGATAGTGCGCCTGCGCATGCTGAAGGACGCGCCTCATGCGCTCCGGCATCAGGGCGAAGTTCATTTTCACCACGGTACCAGGGAAATGGAAGCCCGCCTGCATTTCTTCGGGGAGAAAGAGGTGATCCCCGGAGCAGTGGCTCTGGCAGAGGTGCGCTTTTCGGAACCCGAAGTGGCTGTTTTCGGCGATCACTGCGTGATACGCGCCGGTGTGCCTCTGCGCGCTGCTGCCGGCTGCCTTGTGCTCTCGCCCCTGCCTCCTGAAATCCGCCGCAGCGACCCGCAGCGGGAGCACCGGCTTGCTCTTCTTGCGGGTCTTGCTGAACTGGCTGATCAGGGGACGCCCGAAAGCGATGCGGAACTCCTGTCTGCCGTGCTTGAGCTGAGAGGAAGCCAGGGTGCCACCAGGGCTCTTCTGAAGGTGCTCACCGGGCTGACGTCGAAGCGCCTCGACAGGGCCGTTCAGACGCTGTCTTCAAAAAAGAAGGCCGTCTGCTTTGACAGAACGGCCCAGGGCTGGATCAGTGCGCCGGATTTCGCCCGTCTCGGGGAAGCCTGTCTGAAAAGAGCCGCCGATCTTCACAGGGCAGATCCTCTGAAACCCGGCTACGCCCAGGCGGCTCTGGGAGCAGGATGGTCACAGGCTCTTTCCCCGAAGCTTGTGCAGAAGGTCTTTGAAGATTTGCTCCGGCAGGGAAAACTGATTCAGGCGGGCGACGTCCTGTGCCTCCCCGGACACGAGGTCATCCTCGACGAGAGCCAGCAGAAACTGCGTGAGGCCATGCTTGGCGCCTTCAGGAAGGGGGGACTTACCCCGCCCAATCTTTCTGATGTCATAGCCGCTGCCGGCTCGACGGAAAAGGCGGCTGCCGCCCTGCTCAGGGTGCTCGTCAGGGATAAGGAAATCTACAGAGTGAGCGACAGCCTTTATTATTCAAAGGAAGCCGTTGAGGAGATACGCGGGAAAGTGACGGAATGGTTCAAGACCCATGACGATCTTTCTGTGGCCGGCATGAAGGAGCTTCTGGGGCTTTCCCGTAAATTCATTATCCCGCTTCTGGAGTTCCTGGATCAGGAAAAGATCACGGTCCGAATCGGAGACAAAAGGCAGCTGCGCAGCCGTTAGGCGCTTTGTGTGCGGCCGGACTGTCCGCTGGTGTCTGAAATTGCTTGAGTCGGATCCTGAAACAACGTATGATTGCAAAACCTGCACATTAAATCTGATGCGGCCGGGACATTTCCCCGCTGTTTTTTCAATGAGGTCAAAATTATGCAAATTCGTCTCCTCGCGCTTCCTGTTCTGGTTCTCTCCCTCCTGCTCGGGGCCTGCCAGAATCCCTTCTCCGGTTCTTCCCCCAAGGTCGGCGTCGTCGACCTCAGCCGTCTTGTGACGGACAGCAATCCCGGCAAGGCCGCAAGGACCTTCCTGGAGAATATGCAGAAGGATTTCAATGATCGTCTGACCAGTCTGAGCAAGCAGGCTCAGGACAATCAGAAGGACGAGAAGGCCGCCCAGCAGCTGCAGTCCACCTATATGAACCTGCAGCAGCGCATGCAGGCCGAGGAGCAGAATGTGAACAACGCACTCCTTGAGCATGTGCTGAGCGTGATCAAGAAGTACCGCGAGCAGAACGGCCTGACCGTTATCCTGCGTTCAGAGGCCGCGCTTGATTACGACAAGTCCCTGGACGTGACGGAGCCGCTGCTTGCCGAAGTGAACAAGCAGAACATTGAATTCAAGCCCGTTACGCATGACGAGAAGCCTCAGGCCGCTCCTGCCGCCGGCAGCGACAAAAAGGTCAATGAAGCCCCTGCCGCGCCTGCCGCTCCCTCAGCCAACAGCAACGCCGGGGAGCAGAAAGCTCCTGCTGAGAGCGGTGCCGCTGCGAAGTAACAGCTTTTGAAGAACGTCCAGAGGACGTGAAGGCCGCTGCCCTGACGGGCGGCGGCCTTTTTTGCTCTTCTGAGGGCTTTGCCGGGGCCCTTCTTCTGTTTCAGCGCCAGCCTGGCGTTCCCCTTTCTGGCGGTGCTGAAAGCTCCTTTTAATGTGGGGAAGGGGGCCCAGCCGGATATCCGCTCCGGACCGGAACCTTCTCTGCAGGGATTTTGTTTCGAGCGCCGTGGACGTCGCAGCCCGGGGATGGGAGAAGAAACAGCGTTATCTGGGTACGGAAGGCTCCTATGAAGGGGGAAACGTTCTTTTCGGAGACGAAAAGAGGCGCGCCCCCACGGGGACGCGCCTCTTTATGGCTTAAGAAACGGGAGCTGCTTTAGTAAGCGTGTTCCTCGTCAGCGATGGTGTCAGCGTCAAGCTTGTGAGAGAAGAGCCTGTAGGCCCAGAACTGGTAGAGCAGGACGATGGGCACCATGACCAGAGCGACCACCAGCATGATTTCGAGAGTCAGATCGGAGGAACAGCCGTTGAAGGCGGTCACGGTCGCTGCCGGATCGATGGTGGAGATGATCATGCCCGGGAACATGCCGAGAACACCGAAGAAGGTCACGCCGAGGATGAAGAGGGCGCTGGAAAGCCAGGCCATCAGGAACTTCTGGCAGGCCACCATCTTCTTGATACCGAAGAGGCCGACGAGGGCCGCGAGCGGGATAAAGAGCAGGAAGGGATGGTGCAGGAAGTTGGCGTAGGTATTGGTGTAGAAGGCTGTCAGGCCGAGGAAGGCTATGAGCAGGACAAGCACGATAGGCCAGAGAACGAGCACGGCGGACAGAGCCCTTTCCTGAAGCGCGTCCTTGCTCCTGAAGCAGAGCCAGAGAGCTCCGTGCAGGGCGAACATGGCCAGGAAGAAAACGCCTCCGGCCAGGCCGTAGAGATTGAGGAACGTAAGCAGGCTGCCGTGGAAGACGCCCTGGGCATCAACCGGGATCCCCTTGAAAAGATTGGCGAAAGCCACGCCAAGAAGGACAGCGGCGGCCAGGTTGACGATGAAATGGATGGTATCCCAGAGTCCGCGCCAGGCCGGATGGTCAATCTTGTTGCGGAATTCAAAGGAAACCGCACGCAGAATGAGCGCAAAGAGAAGAACGATGAGGGGAAGGTACAGCGCGGAAAACATGACCGCGTAGGTCTTGGGAAAAGCGGCGAATGTCACACCGCCGGCGGCGATGAGCCAAACCTCGTTGCCATCCCAGAAGGGGCCGGCCGCGTTGTAGACGACGCGGCGCTCGCCTTCGTTCTTGGCGACGAAGGGCAGGAGCGCGCCGAGCCCCAGGTCGAATCCGTCAAGAATGAAGTAGACGGCCCAGAGCAGGCACCAGAGAATGAACCATATGGTTGCCAGCATAGTTATGCCTCCTCAGCAGGCCCCTTGCGGGCGTTCTTGACGAGCAGAATGATATCGAGCAGTCCGAGCAGCGAGTAGACAATGATGAAGCCCGCGAGGGTCACGGCAATGTCCGTGGCGGAAACAGGGGAGACTGCATCAGAGGTGCGCATGAGATTGAAGACAATCCATGGCTGTCTGCCTATTTCAGCGACGGCCCAGCCCGCGGCGATGGAGAAATAGGGCAGGGGGATGAACCAGACGAGCAGTTTCAGCAGCCTCGGATCGATGACTTCTCTTTTGCGCAGCCAGAAGGCCCAGAGCGAGACAAGAATGAAGAGGACGCCGAAGGCGGCCATGATGCGGAAGCTCCAGAAGGTAGGCACGACAGGCGGACGATCCTGCTTGGCAAAGTCATTGAGGCCTTTCACCTCGTGTTTGAAGTCGCCATAGGAGAGGAAGCTCAGGATGCCGGGAACGCCAATGGCCTGAATTTTGTTGCCGTCTTCACCGGGCACCACGAAAAGATAGAAGGGAGCGGATTCCGTGGTCTCCCAGTGGCCTTCCATGGCAGCCAGCTTGGAGGGCTGGTAGGTGCTTACGTTCTTGCCCTGGATGTCACCGGACACGGCGGCGAGGAGGGCGATGATCAGGGTAAAGGGAGCCGCCATCCGGAAGGAGCGGCGGAAGAAGTCGGCGTGGGTTCCGCGCAGGATGTGCCAGGCGGAAATGCCGAGGACAAAGAAGCCGGCGAGCAGCCAGGCCGTAATGACAGTATGGGCGAACATGCCCCAGGCGTAGGGGTTGAAGACGACGGCGCTGAAGCTCTCAAGCTCGGCCCTGCCGTTGCGGAGAACGAAGCCCACGGGATTCTGCATGAAGCCGTTGGCGATAATGATCCACAGGGCAGAGAGGTTGCCGCCGATGACAACGAGCCAGCCGCAGATGCAGTGGGCTTTGGCGCTCAGTTTCTTCCAGCCGAAGACCCACACCGCGAGGAACGTGGATTCCATGAAGAATGCAACAGTGGCTTCGATGGCCAGCAGGGAACCGAAGATATCGCCGACAAATTCAGAATAGCGCGACCAGTTAGTGCCGAACTGGAATTCGAGGGTGATGCCTGTGACGACACCCAGCGTAAAGTTGATGAGAAAAAGTTTTCCCCAGAATTTCGTGTGTCTTAACCAGGTTTCATCGCCGGTCCTGACGTAGCGTGTTTCCATCCAGGCAATAAGGACAGAAAGACCCAGGGTCAGAGGCACAAAGATGAAGTGGAAAAAGACAGTGACAGCGAACTGTAGTCTGGACAGCAGGACTGCATCCATGATCTTTTCCTTCCTCCGTATGGGATACCGCCGGATCTCCCTCTATCTTGAGGGGCTGCACTGGGCAAACGGTACCTGTTTGTGTGCCGCGGGGCCTTGTTTATGCCGGCCCGCGGCAAAGTTATACATGCCTGCCGCAGGGGGGTCTAGAAAAAACAGGGCTCTACAACTAATAATGAGAATTAATACCATAAAATAATGCCAATGACAAGGAACCGCGCCGGACCTTCGGAACACCTTTTTGCCGGGCCTCCCTTGCGCTTTGGCTCGCCGGACTTATTTTTTTGCCAGACCCCGGAAAGGCCGCGTTCACGTACTTCGGCCGGTTTTTTCCGCGAATCGCGTAAAAATACTGTCCGGCGCCCTCCGGCGCCGGGATGGAGGATATATCATGACTGAGGAAACTCAGACCCCTGAAGCGGGGAAAAAGACCTGTGAGTTCAAGGCAGAAGTCCGCAAGGTGCTCCAGATTCTGACTAACTCCCTGTACACGAACAGAGAGATTTTCCTGAGAGAGCTTGTCAGCAACGCGTCGGACGCCCTGGACAAACTGCGTTTCCGCCAGAGCAAGGGCGAGACTCCGTCTGCATCCGATCTTCCGCTGGAAATCCGCATCACCCTGGACAAGGACAAGAAGACCCTGACCATAGCTGATACCGGCATCGGCATGACCGAACAGGATCTTGCCGACAACCTCGGCATCATCGCACGTTCCGGATCCGAAAATTTCCTCGCCCAGCTGGCCGCGCAGTCAAAAACCACGGATGACAAGGGACAGGCCAGGCCGGCCGATGCCTCGCAGATCATCGGCCGTTTCGGCGTGGGCTTCTATTCCGTGTTCATGGTCGCCAAGAAGGTAGACGTCATTTCCCGCCCTGCCTTCGGCGGGGACGGAAAGGCGCATATGTGGGAGAGCGACGGTCTCGGCTCCTACACCCTGTCCGAATCCTCTGAGGAGGAGCCGAAGCGCGGCACGAAGATAGTGGTCTACCTCAAGGACGATGCTGAGGAGTTCTCCGAGAAGTACAGGGTGGAAGCCATCATCCGCAAGCATTCCGCCTTTGTTCCCTTCCCCGTCTATGTCGACGGCGAGCACGTGAACACGCAGACAGCCCTGTGGCGTGAGCCCAAGAGCCAGGTGAAGCCGGAGCAGTACAAGGAGTTCTATAAATCCTTTACCTACGATTCCAAGGACCCCCTGGACTACCTCCACATCAGCGTGGACCTGCCCGTGCAGTTCAATGCGCTGCTCTACATTCCTGACAACAGGCTCGATTATTTCGGTCAGGATCATGAGTACTGGGGGCTCGATCTCTTCTCCCGCCGCATCCTCATCCAGCATCACAACAAGGAACTGATCCCTGACTATCTCGCCTTCATAAAGGGCGTTGTAGACACCGAGGACCTGCCTCTCAATATTTCACGTGAAACATTGCAGGAGAACAGGGTTCTCAGAAAGATCAATCAGACCATAGTCAAGCAGACTCTCGGCCACCTCGAGAAGCTGGCCAAGGAAAAACCTGACGTCTACAAAAAGTTCTGGGAGGATCACGGCCGCATCTTCAAGCTCGGCTATCAGGACTTCCCCAACCGAGAACGCATTGCCGGCCTGATGCGCTTCAATACCTCCAAGCTGGATGATGAGAAGGCTCTCAGCAGCTTTGATGAGTATATGTCCAGAGCCTTGCCCGGCCAGAAGACGTTCTGGTACGTGTCCGCCCCGAACCGCGAGGCGGCACTCCTGAACCCGCACATGGATCTCTTCCGCAAGAAGCAGATTGAAGTCCTCTTCCTTTACGAGCCAGTGGATGAGTTCTGCATGGAGGGTCTTGGCAAGTATAAGGACTGGGATTTCAAGCCTATCGAAGGCGCTACCGAGAAGGATCTCAAGGACTTTGCCGACAAGGAAGAAGGCGCGCCCAAGGCAGCTCCCCTGTCCGAAGACGACGCCAAATCCTTCGACGGCCTTGTCAGCCGCATGAAGGAAATCCTTGGCGACAAGGTCAAGGATGTCACGGTTTCCACGCGTCTCGCTGACAGCGCCGCATGCCTGTCGTCCGAAGACGGCATGACGTCGGCCATGGACAAGTTCATGCGGGTCATGCAGAAGGACGACAAGATCCCTGTGAAGACCCTTGAGGTCAACAAGGATCATCCTCTGCTCCGCAGTCTGCTGCGCATTTACAAGGCTGACGCCGGGGACAAAACCCTGACCACCATGGTGCAGGCCCTCTTCGACGAGGCGCTGCTCATGGACGGCTATATGAAGGATCCCCAGGAAGTGGCCGCCAGAAGTGCCGGACTGCTTGAGCAGGCCGCAGCCTGGTATGCCGAAGTGAAGAAACTCTGATGCCCTGCGGCACTACGCTGCCGCTGAGATGAAAAAAGGATCCGGTTTCTGATAAACCGGATCCTTTTTTATTATCCCGCCCAGAAGACTCCCGCCTCTATAGGCGGGGGTAATCGGCTGCCTGCTTTAGTGCCTGTGGCACAGGTAGATATATTCGTCGATGAGGCTCTGTATGGTGCCGAGCACGCCTCCGCCTGCCATGGGGTGGCCGAACAGCCTGTCCCGCTCCCGGATCAGACTGTCCCTGTCTATGGCACCCGGCATGGTGGGACGCAGTGTTTCGGCGAGCCGGGCGGCCAGAAGATAGCTTTCTGCGCCAGGGAAAAATTCGCCGCACAGCTGCGTAAACTCCTTCCGCCGCTCCTCCCAGAATGCCAGGGCTTCTCCTGTCCGGGGCAGGGAAAGAGCTGCGTGGAATGAAGCCAGGAGATTGTTGCACATGATTCCTGGCAGCCCCGGTTTCCAGCAGGTGAGCCAGCTCGTGCGCTTGAAGAAGAGTCTGTGCTCAATGGCAAGCTCCATGATATCAAGCATGTCCCGGAAGGCTTTCTCCACGCCGCACGGCGCAGAATCCGATGCCGCGGGAGTGGAGAAGAGATTCCACGGGGAAATGTCCCTGTCTTTCAGCGTGGCACCCGTGAAAAGCGAGAGAATGCGGCACAGCCACTGGTTTGCCTGGGGACTCTCCGGCGTTTCCAGATGAGAATAGCTGAGTATGTATTCTCCGCGGCCGTAGCCGCCATGGACGATGAGCTCAGATGACGTGAGAAAATCCGCGGACAGGTTGACGCCGCAAAGCGCAAGCCAGTCCCTGAAGGCGTGGCTGGGGACACTGGAAAGAGGCAGATCGGCAATCCAGAAATCCGTATCCGGCGCCTTGTACCGCGCGAGGACGTCCACATCGCCGCCGACGTTGCCGAAGCGTCCCGGCCACCAGACGGGGAGCGACGCCTCCGGGCTGTCCCACCGGGGCGTGAACGGAGACGGACTGATCGTCGCGCGGACGTGTCCGGAAATGAGGTGGAGAATACGCTCCGGATAGCTGGCGCGTCCCCAGGGACAGAGTCCGAGTCCCTTATTGTGGGAGAGGGCGAGACCGGCTCCTCCGCAGAATCCGAGATACCTGCCACCGGCCTGCACGAAGTCCCGGACGGCCTGCTGTCCTTCGGGCCCCAGACCTTCGGCTTTGAGCCGGGCGGAACCTCCCGGAACGACGAGAAGGGAGACGGCAGGGCCGGCGGCGGAACCTTGCTTGCGAAAAAGAGCCCCTTGGGCTATGTCAGAACCTTTAAGGAGCCGTACCGGGAAGTCGAGGTCCCTGAGGGCTCTCAGGGCCATGAGTCCCCATATGTGGGAGTCATCCCACAACACGGCAATGGGCGATGTGTTCAGCATATACCGGTACTATCCTCGACAATTAGGGAGATTGCAAGATGTCAGAAGAGCTGCCCAAGGGGTACGATCCCCATGGCGTCGAGACGAAATGGCGCAAGCATTGGCGGGACGAAAAAACCTTCACACCCGATCCGGATGCCCCAGGCGATCCTTATTCGATTGTCATTCCCCCGCCGAACGTCACCGGTGCCCTGCATATAGGTCATGCCCTCAATCTGACGCTCATTGACTCTCTCTGCCGCCATTATCGCCAGAAGGGGCGCAATGTGCTCTGGGTGCCGGGAACGGATCATGCCGGCATCGCCACCCAGAATGTCGTGGAACGTGCCCTGGCCAAGGAAGGCAAGCGCCGTCAGGATCTGGGAAGAGAGAAATTTATCGAGCGCGTATGGGCCTGGCGCGAGGAATACGGCAACCGCATCCTTAACCAGATTGATGCCATGGGCTGCTCCGTGGACTGGACGCGCCTGCGCTTCACCATGGACGAAGGCCTTTCCCGTGCCGTGCGCAAGGTTTTCGTCCAACTGTACCGCGACGGGCTCATCTACCGCGGCAAATACATCATCAACTGGTGTTCCCGCTGCCATACGGCCCTTGCTGATGACGAAGTTGAACACACTGACGTCAAGGGCAGCCTCTGGAAGATCCGTTATCACCTGGCTGACAGCGATCAGTCCGTGGTCATCGCTACGACCCGTCCCGAAACCATCCCGGGCGATACCGCCATCTGCGTGCACCCCGACGATGAACGCTACAGGGATCTGGTCGGAAAAACCGCCATTGTGCCCATCTGCGGCCGCCATATTCCGATTATCGCGGACCGCTATGTCGATCGTGAGTTCGGCACGGGTGCCCTTAAGGTCACTCCCTGCCATGACCATAACGACTGGGCTCTTGGAAAGAACCATAACCTCGAGTTCATCCAGGTTATCGACGAAGACGGCATCATGAAGCCCGAGGCCGGCAAATATGCCGGCCTCACCAAGCAGGCCTGCCGTGAGGCCATCATTAAGGATATCGAGGAAGCCGGGGATCTCGTGGGCATCGAACCTCTGGTGCACTCCGTCGGGCACTGCTACCGCTGTCACACTGTTGTGGAGCCCCATGTCTCCCAGCAGTGGTTCGTGGCCACCACCAAGATGGCCGCGAAAGCCCGTGCCGCCATGCCGGCCGAAACCAGGCTTCTTCCTGAAAGCTGGCTGAAGACGTATTATCACTGGCTCGATACCATCCGTGACTGGTGCATCAGCCGTCAGATCTGGTGGGGACACCGGATTCCCGCCTGGACGTGTCAGAAGTGCGGCAACCTGATGGTCGAGGAAGAGGCTCCCCACTGCTGCTCCAAGTGCGGCAGCACGGAGCTGCACCAGGAAGACGACGTTCTCGACACCTGGTTCTCCTCCGCACTGTGGCCTTTCTCCACCATGGGCTGGCCCGACGATACCAAGGAACTTCGGAAGTGGTTCCCGACCAGCGTCCTCGTGACGGGCTTTGACATTCTGTTCTTCTGGGTGGCCCGCATGATGATGATGTCCCAGCACTTCATGGGGCAGGTACCCTTCAAGGATGTCTACCTCCACGCCCTGGTGCGTGACTCCACGGGCCGCAAGATGTCCAAGTCCACGGGCAACGTCATTGATCCGGTCAAAATGATTGATCAGTACGGCTGTGATGCCCTGCGCTTTACTCTCATGGCCTTCGCCGCCATGGGCCGCGACATCAAGCTCTCCGAGGAACGCATCGAGGGCTACCGCCACTTTGTAAACAAGGTCTGGAATTCCGCCAGATTCACCCTGATGAATCTCGGTGAGAGCGCTCCGGAGCCGGTCGATCTGACAAAAGTCAAAGGGCTCGACAACCAGTGGATCCTGCACCGTCTCGAGATCCTCAAGCAGGAAGAGGACAAGGCTTTCGAGGAATACCGGTTCAACGATGTGGCACAGGGATGCTACAAGTTCCTGTGGAGCGAGTTCTGCGACTGGTACCTCGAACTTGTGAAGTCCGATATGCAGGATCCCGGGCGCAAACCCGAGTCCCAGTATGTTCTCTACACGGTGCTGAAGGAATTCCTCATCCTTCTTCATCCCGTCATGCCCTTTGTCACCGCTGAGATCTGGCAGGCTCTTCCCGGTCACGCCGGTGAGGACATCGCCGTCATGCCTTATCCTGAAATGCGCCCCGGGTGTCTCAACCCTGAAAAGGCCGCGCAGATGGAATTTATCCAGGGCGTCATCGTGTCCGTCCGCACCATACGCGCCGAACTCGGCATCAGCCCCGGGCACAAGCTCACTCTGCGTCTGCATCCCGCGGATGAAGGGCAGCTCGCTCTCATTGAAGAGAACAGGCCGCTCATTATGTCCCTGGCCAAGCTCGAGGATATGCAGGCCGGTGCCGGCGTGCACGCCCCCAAGGCTTCTGCTTCCGACGTCGTACAGGGCTGCCAGATAATCGTGCCCCTGAAAGGCAACGTCGACCTTAACGGAGAAGTGGCTCGCCTCGAGAAGGAAATGGGCAAGATCCAGAATGGACTCGATATGGTCAGCAAGAAACTGGCCAATAAGAGTTTCGTTGAACGCGCCAAACCTGAGGTGGTGGAGCGTGAACGCGCCCGCGCCGCCGAACTCTCTGATTCCCTGGAAAAGCTGAAGAAGCTGAAGATCCGCTTTACGGAAGCCATGCAGGGAGAGGATGACTGATATGAAGGCAGCCTTCAAGGTATGTCTTCTTTTCGTTCTGCTGGCTCTGGTGGGCCCGGGAAATGCTCTCGCGCTCACCAGCCAGCAGGCTGTTGAGAAGATCCGGGCCGCTTTTGATGAGAAAACCATCCGTCAGGGGCTCGATGAGGTCCGCTATTTCAAGAAGGCGGGCTTCATCTATCAGCCGGCCCTGTCCGTGCCGCGTTCGGGCACCTGTCCCATTGAGGAAATATGGGATCAGAAAGCCGTTATGAGCGGCATGGTCGCGTGTGACCGCACCAATGCTTTTTTCTACGGCACATATGAGGATTTGAGGCAGGAAACCGAGATTCTCAGGAAGCTCATGCCCCAGGTGGCTCCTTTGGGCGTCACCCCGGAAGAGCAGAAGACGCTGCAGAAGGAAATGGATACGGAGAAAGGGCGCGCCATGCTGGCCAGACGCATCGGACATGTGCTCGATGAACTGCTCTCCCACGCAGGCAGGAGCGAGAAGGATCTGCGTTTCCTCTGCGCGCATCTTTACGGTGACCAGATAGAGCGTTTTTACACGGCCTGTGTCATGGTGCTCGCTGCAGCCGAGAGCGGCACGCTCACGCCTCTCTACCACGTGCGCGTGGACTGGGGCAGGAAAATGGCTGATCTGCTGCTCGAATTTTCAGCAGCCGGACTTGTGGGCGACAGGGCAAAATCCCTCGAGAGACATGCAAAGCTGAAGGAACTGTACCGCCTCTGTTCGGCTAATAATTACAGCCCGCCGCTGGCCAACCTGCGTAAAATCTTCAAAATCTGTCAGGAAGAACGCAATCATTACATTGTCCCCTGCCAGTAGCGGAGGGACAGGCACAGCGGCGGAATTGATAGGAGTCTGCAGGAATGTCTGTGAATATAGGAAATCTTGATGGTGCTCCGCAGATCCTCGAAGTCCGGAACGGTCTTGTTCTCATCAACGGGGATCCCCAGCCAATCAAATATCTCACCGAGGATCAGGTTCGCGACTTCGCCAGGGAACTTGAGGCCATTCCCGATGATGGCGACCCGGGCCGCGCAGCCCTCCGTGACGCCAAGCGTATCGACTTTCTCCTCGGGATGCTTGAACACGCATTCGGGGACGAGTGCACCGATTACCTTGAGCATCTCATCGGCCAGCTGCATTACAACGTCTCCGTCTACCTTGGCGAAACCGAACCCTGGGAGGAAAAGGACGCCGGGAAGTAATTCTTCCGGAAAAAACGGCAGGTTCTGCCATACATGGCGCGACCGCCGTTGACAAAAATCCGTCTATTTCGTAAAAATACCCGCCTTTGAAGAGGTGTCTCCTCTTCTTTTTTCGTGCCTTCCGTAAATGGGAGGCTAATTTTACTTGGAGGATTTCATGCCTACTATCAATCAGCTCATCCGCATCGAGCGGAGGGACGTGCTGAAGCACAAGAAGACTCCTGCGCTTCATTCCTGCCCTCAGCGCCGCGGCGTGTGCACCCGTGTGTACACGACCACCCCGAAAAAGCCTAACTCCGCCCTCCGTAAGGTCGCCCGTGTGCGCCTCACCAACGGCTTCGAAGTGACCGCTTACATCCCCGGTGAAGGCCACAACCTTCAGGAACACTCCGTCGTCCTTATCCGCGGCGGCCGTGTGAAGGACCTTCCTGGTGTCCGTTACCACATCATCCGCGGCACTCTGGATACTTCCGGCGTGACCGATCGCCGCAAGAGCCGTTCCAAGTACGGCGCCAAGCGTCCCAAGTAGTATCCCATATTTTTTCTATTCTGCGTGGGTGTTCGTCATGCAACGCACCAGGCTGCCTGAGGCGCCGGGCGCTGCGGGGCTGATGACACCAGCAAGCATACGTCTCATAAGGAGAGAATTATGCCCCGTAAAGGTCCTGTTTCCAAGCGTGAAGTTCTGCCTGATCCGCTGTACGGCAGCAAGCTCGTCACCAAGTTCGTCAACCGTCTCATGTACGGTGGCAAGAAAGGTGCCGCTGAAAAAATTTTCTACAGCTCTCTTCAGACTCTCGGTGAGAAGACCGGCGAGGAGCCCATGCATGCCTTCGAGAAGGCTCTTGAGAATGTTAAGCCCCGCCTCGAAGTCAAAGCCCGCCGTGTAGGCGGCGCCACCTATCAGGTGCCCATGGAAGTCCGTCCCGAGCGTCAGATTTCCCTGTCCATCCGCTGGCTGATTAACTACGCCCGTTCCCGCGGTGAGAAAGGCATGACCGCCAAGCTGTCCGCTGAACTCATCGATGCCTACAATGGCCGTGGCGGCGCTGTTAAAAAGCGTGAAGATACCCACAGAATGGCCGACGCCAACAAGGCGTTTGCCCATTACCGCTGGTAGTAGCCGTCATTGAATCTGTCTGCCGCAGCGCCCTGCGCTGCGGCAGTTCTGCAGGCATCTCTTTTGGGAGGAACACCGTGCCCCGCACCGTAGACATTAAAAAAGAACGCAATATCGGCATTATGGCCCATATTGACGCAGGTAAGACCACAACTACCGAACGAATTCTGTATTACACCGGCGTGAACCACAAAATCGGTGAGACGCACGACGGCGAGTCCACCATGGACTGGATGGAAGAAGAAAAGGAACGCGGCATCACCATTACCTCTGCTGCCACGACCTGCTTCTGGAAGGACTGCCGCATCAACATCATCGATACCCCCGGCCACGTGGACTTCACGATTGAGGTTGAACGCTCCCTGCGTGTGCTTGACGGCGCCGTCTGCGTTTTCGATGCCGTCGCTGGTGTTGAGCCCCAGTCTGAAACCGTGTGGCGTCAGGCCGACACCTATCATGTTCCGCGTATCTGCTTCGTGAACAAGATGGACCGTATCGGCGCCAACTTCTTCCGCTGCGTCGACATGATCCATGACCGTCTCGGTGCTACGCCTGTGCCGCTTCAGATCCCGATTGGCTCCGAAGACAAGTTTGAAGGCGTTGTTGACCTTATCCGCGGCAACGCCATCATCTTCGACAAGGAGAGCAAGGGCTCCAAGTTCACCGTCGAGCCCGTGCCGGCTGACCTTAAGGAAGAATTCGATAACCGCCGTCATACCCTCCTTGAGGAAGTCGCGGAAGAGGACGAAGCTCTTCTCGAAAAGTACCTCAACGGCGAGGAACTGACCGAGGAAGAAATCGTTTCCTGCATCCGCAAGGCCACCATCAACCGCAGCATCGTTCCTGTTCTCTGCGGCTCCGCTTTCCGCAACAAGGGCGTGCAGCCCCTCCTGGACGCTATCGTCGATTACCTTCCCTCCCCGGTCGATATTCCGCCCACCATCGGCCACAAGCCTGGTCATGAGGATCAGGAAGTTGAAGTCCACTGCGATGACAACGAGCCTCTCTGCGGCATGGTCTTCAAGCTGTTCTCCGATCCCTTCATCGGACATCTTTCCTTCTTCCGCATTTACTCCGGCTATCTTGAATCCGGCATGACCGTCATGAACGCCAACAATGGCAAGCGTGAGCGTATCGGCCGTATCCTCAAGATGCACGCCAACAAGCGTGAAGATATCAAGTGGGCCGGCGCCGGCGACATCGTTGCCCTGGTCGGCCTGAAGAACGCCTCCACCGGCGATACCCTTTGCGACGAAAGCCGTGAGGTCATCCTCGAGAACCTCCATATTCCGGATCCGGTTATCGAGGTCGCCATCGAGCCCAAGACCAAGAGCGACCGTGACGCCCTGTCCGCCGCCCTTAACAAACTGGCGAAGGAAGACCCCTCGTTCCGCGTCAAGGGTGACGAGGAAACCGGTCAGACCCTGATCGCCGGCATGGGCGAGCTGCACCTTGAAATCATCGTTGACCGCCTTACCCGCGAATTCAACGTCAACTGCAACGTGGGCAAGCCCCAGGTTGCCTACCGTGAGACCATTTCCAAGCCGGCCAAATCTGATATGAAGCATATCAAGCAGTCCGGCGGCCGTGGCCAGTACGGTCATGCTGTTATCGAGATTGAGCCGAACCCGGGCAAGGGCTACGAGTTCATCAACTCCATCACGGGCGGCGTGATTCCCAAAGAATATATTCCCTCCATCGATAAAGGTATTCAGGATGCCATGAAGAGCGGCGTTGTGGCCGGATTCCCCTGCGTTGACATCAAGGTCAACCTGGTCTTCGGTTCCTACCACGAAGTCGACTCTTCCGAGCAGGCTTTCTACGTGACCGGCTCCATGGCCATCAAGGACGCCATGCAGAAGGCTGATCCCGTTCTGCTCGAACCCATCATGGACGTGGAAGTCGTTACTCCTGAGGAGTATCTTGGCGACGTCATGGGCGACCTCAACGGCCGCCGCGGCCGCGTCGTGAACATGGAAGCCCGCGCCGGCGGCGCCCAGTCCGTGCGCTGCCAGGTTCCGCTGGCCAGCATGTTCGGCTACGCCACGGATCTGCGTTCCAAGACCCAGGGCCGTGCTTCCTTCACCATGCAGCCTGATCACTACGAGAAGGTTCCCGCCGGCATCGCCGAGGAAATCAAGGCTTCCAGAAGCTAGGCTGTGTTGCGTATCTGAGTGACTAACAGAGAGGCGGAAGTCTGCGTTTGCGGACTTCCGCCTCTTCCTTTCTTCCGGGCTGTCCCCCCTGAGCCCTCCGTTTCTGAGCAGCGCGGTGTTCCTTCCTCTGCGCTGAGGGAGTTTTTATGGATACAATAAAGAACAGCGATCTTCCCCGCGGATTCAAAGCAGGCACGGCTGCCGCTGGCTTCAAGGCCCAGGGCCGCGATGATCTCGGTATCATCCTGTCCGACCGCGATGCCGTGGTCGCCGGTCTGTTCACGCTCAATGTTTTCAAGGCTGCCCCTGTGATGGTCTGCAAGGATATTCTCAGGCGTTTCGGCAAGGCCAGGGCTATCATCGCCAACTCCGGACAGGCCAACGCCTGCACCGGCGAAGAGGGTATCGCCCGATGCCATGAGACACAGCGCATGGTTGCCGGTCCCCTTGGCATTTCTCCCGATGCCGTTATGCCCATGTCCACCGGTGTCATCGGTGATCAGCTGAAGATGGATCTGTGGGAAAAGGCTGTGCCCGCTCTGATAAAGAGCATCGGCTCCCGTGACGCGGAAGGCTTCACGCGGGCCTTTATGACGACGGATACCTTCCCCAAGTTCACATCCAGAGAAGTTCGTGTTTCGGGCGGCACCATAAGGCTGACCACCATGGCCAAGGGCGCCGGCATGATCTGCCCCAATATGGCCACCATGCTCTGTGTTGTTCTCACGGACGCCATGCTGGATCAGAAACTCTGGCAGGAAATGTTCTCCCGCAGCGTCAATCTGACCTTCAACCGCGTGAGCGTCGACGGCGATACTTCAACGAATGACACTATTCTGGGACTCGCGAATGGAGCCTCCGGCGTTACCCTTACGGCTGATGATGCGGCTGTCCTCGAAAAGGAACTCACCGATATTCTGAAGGTTACAGCTCACATGCTCGTCAAAGACGGCGAAGGCGCCACAAAAGTTCTGCGCATTACCGTGACGGGAGCTGATTCTGACAGGGACGCGGAACAGGTAGCCAGGACTGTTGGCAATTCCCAGCTTGTCAAGACGGCCATGTACGGCATGGACGCCAACTGGGGCAGGATTATTGCTGCAGTCGGCCGTGCCGGCGTCCCCATGAAGCCTGAGGACGTATCCGTGAGTCTGTGCGGAGTCGAGCTCTTCCGCAATGGACAGCCTCTCGGAGGCGATTTTGATGCAGCTCTTGAAGCACCGCTGAAGGAGCGTCTTATTCCTGTTGACATCAGCGTAGGCGTCGGACCGGGTACCTTTACTCTTGAAACTGCCGACCTCAGCGTAGGCTACGTTAAACTGAATTCCGACTACCGCTCATAAAGCGGACAAAACATTATAAAAAAAGCCGGCCACCCCGAAAGGGATGACCGGCTTTTGCGTTTCTGAGGTAAGTCTGATTAATCCTGTACCCAGTCAACCATAAGTGTCGGCCTGGCGAGAACGTATTTCCCCGGGCCCACGGCGCGGCCTATTTCGTCATATCCGCCCTTCAGTCTGAAGATTTTCCAGTCTCCGCCAGGAATTTTTCCTTCTTTCATCCCGCTTCTTAAAGCCTGCCGTGCATCGGCAGGCGTACAGAAAATGGGAAATTCATGTACGATGGGATCCAGTTCCACTTCTGACCCGGCGCTGACGTCTACGATAAAATTCGCAGGAGCGTAAGTGTAGACATTGGAGCAGGGACCTGTGGGCCCGGGGTACACCTTTTCAGGCTGCGGTTCAGGAGCCTGGCTCTTATGGGCACAGGCGCAGAGCAGAGCCATAAGGCAGAGGAGCAGTGCGCGCTTCATAGATATTTTCCTTACCCGATATGGCCGGTGCGGGCCATTTCCTCGAGACGGGCAATACGGTCCTCTATCGGCGGGTGCGTGCTGAAGAGGTTGGCAAACGAGGAACCAACGGCGTACATGGGCTCGACGATGAACATCTCTGCCGTTGCCGCATTTCCGTGCTCCATGGGGATCTGCTTTGAATAGGCATCGAGTTTTTTCAGTGCGCTGGCCAGATAAAGCGGATTGCCGCTGTACTGCGCACCGCCAGCGTCAGCCAGATATTCCCTGGATCGTGAGATGCCCAGCTGGATGATGGATGCGGCAATGGGTGCGAGAAGAGCCATAAGCAGCCCGACGAGCGGATTGACGCGGTTTCCCTCGTCATCCCTTGCACCCCCGAAGAAAGAAGCGAACTGCAGGAAATTGGCAAGAGCCGTGATGGTGGAGGCCATGACGCCAGCGACGGTCTGAATGAGGATGTCACGATGGGCGATATGCGCCATTTCGTGGGCGAGCACGCCCCTGATCTCGTCTGGCTGAAGAATCTGCAGCAGTCCTTCCGTGACGGCGACAACAGCGTGCTCGGGATCGCGTCCCGTGGCAAAGGCATTTGGAGCCTGATCGGGAACGGAGCAGACACGCGGTTTGGGGATTCCGGCGTTTCGGGCGAGATCCTCAACAATCTGATGCAGCATGGGAGCTTCCTCGGGTGCCAGCTCGCGGGCGTTGTACGCCCTGAGCACGATTGAGTCCGAGTACCAGTAACTGCCCACGTTCATGATAAGGGCGAAGATGAAGGCGATTATAACGCCGCCGCGTCCGCCGATCATGCCGCCGATGGCGATGATGATGGCAGAAAGCAGCGCGAGAAGGAAAACGGTCTTAAACTGACTTGTCATCTTTCTGAACTCTCTGGTTTTGTTGTGGAAAAAGGGGAATCAGTCAGTGTGGCGTTCGACGTTGCTCTGCCACCACAGCTGGAAGACCATCAGCGTCCACAGTGGGACTCGCAGGTCCTTTTTCCCGGAAATATGGTCGTCCATGAGCCTGCGTACCACCTCCGGCCGGAAGAATCCGCTGCGGCGGAGGGATTCACCGCTGAGGAGATCCTCCATGAGCGGGCGCAGGCGGCCGCTCAGCCATTCTGAAACTGGTATCTGGAAACCACGTTTGTTGCGGTGCAGTATTTTTTCAGGAAGCAGATCGGCAAAGGTTTTTTTGAGGAGATATTTGCGTTTGAGGCCGTGAAGCTTGAAACGCACAGGCAGACGGGCCACGAACTCGGCGACGTCGCGATCAAGGAACGGCGCCCGGACTTCAAGGGAATTCAGCATGGAACAGCGGTCTACCTTGACCAGGATGTCATCGAGCAGGAATTCGTGTGCGTAGACATTGAAGGCCCTCTGCAGGGGCGTGGCATCCTGCCAGTGGGTAAAGTCGCTGAGAGTGGGAGCAAAGAGGAGCTCTTTCTCAAGGAAAGCCTTATCCGGATGACAGAGAAGTTCTTCCTGCATCTCTGGCGTGAAGGCCGTGAGCATGGCCTGTATGCGAAGCCAAGCGGGCTGCGCGGCCGCGCAGAGGAAGTTATGCGCGGCGAGATTGAGGTTGATGTAGCCATGGGACGCAGGGAGCCTTCTGCACAGGGGTTCGAGAATGCCCTTCCGCAGGAACCGGGGCAGGCTCCGGTATTTCTGGGCGAGGGCGAAACCGATATAGTGTTCATACCCGGCCCACAGTTCGTCTGAGCCATCACCGCCCAGGGCCACGGTTACCTTTTCCCTTGTCACCTTTGAGAGGAGCCAGGTGGGAGCCACAGAGGCGTCAGCCATGGGCACGTCCATACGGCTCACGACGTCAGGAAGAATGTCCGCACATTCTGAAGCGTACAGGATGCGCTCATGATGGTGGGTGGCAAAGGCCTGAGCTACGCAGCGGGCGTAGGATGTCTCGTCAAAGCTGGCCTCCTTGAAGCCGATGGAGAAGGTCTCAACCGGCTTGTCTGAGATACCGGCCATGAGTCCGCAGACGATGGAGGAGTCAATGCCTCCTGAGAGAAAGAGCCCCAGCGGAACATCAGAAATCATGCGCCGTCTGACAGCCTGGGTCATGAGTCTGCGCAGTTCCCCGCTGGCTTCCTTTTCGCTGATTGTGCTTCTGTCGTCAGCGGGAGGCAGCTCCCAGTAGCTGAAGGAATGAATGCTGCCGTTTTCCAGTACGAGGGCGTGAGCCGGGGCGATTTGCTTCACCTCGATAAACATGGTGTCAGGGCAGGGTACGTACTGGTAAGCCAGATAGCGCATGACGGCATGCGGATCCGGCGTGAGCCTGAGCCAGGGGATGCGCCGCAGACAGGACATCTCTGAGGCAAAGACGAAGATGCCGTTCTGAACCGTGTAAAAAAAAGGCTTTTTACCGAAACGGTCGCGGGCACAGAAAAGACGTTTCTTTTCCCCGTCCCAGAGAGCGAAGGCGAACATTCCGTTGAAACGGTCAACGCAGGAGGTGCCCCAGTGTCTGTAGGCTTCCAGGATTACTTCCGTGTCAGAATGGCTGAGGAAATGGGCGCCTTCGGCTTCAAGCTGACTGCGGATTTCCCGGAAATTGTAGATTTCCCCATTGAAGGTAATAGTCAGCGTGCCACGCGCGTCGTGCATGGGCTGTCCGCCGCCGGCAAGGTCGATAATGGAAAGCCTGCGGTGACCGAGGCAGACGCCGTCTGATGACCAGAGTCCGTCGCCGTCCGGTCCGCGGTATCTCATGGTATCGGTCATGGAGCGGACGTACACACTGCTGTCAGCGGGGAGCTGGCCGCCTGGAAATACAGCGGTCATTCCAGCTATTCCGCACATTCCGGATTCCTCCTGTGAAAGCTTTCAGTGAAGAGAGCCGCAAGCCTGTCTCCGTTTTTTTCGGGGGAGAACATGTCAGCTGCGAATGCGGCGCCGCGGCGCCCCAGGGCGCGGGCTTCTTCTGGATTATCCATAAGACGGCATATCGCACCGGCAAGGGCTGCAGGGTCTTTCTGAGGAATGAGAAGGCCGGTTTCTCCGTCTCTCACGATTTCTGGCAGGGCGTTGATGTTGGTGGCGATGACGGGGAGGCCGAAACTCATGGCCTCGATGACAGTATTCGGGATGCCATCCCGTCTGCCGGATTCATGAATGACGCAGGGGGCAAGAAAAATGTCGTGGCTGCGGATAAGATCCGGCAGCTGATCGTGGGAAACGATGCCCGGGAGATCGACAAGCTTCTCGAGCCCGAGCTGCTTCCTGAGATCCAGAATTGTCTGGGTCATGTGCCCGAGTCCGAGAGCCGTTCCGCCACCGCCGGCGAGTGTGAGCCTGAAGGAACGGCCGCGTTCTTTGAGAATTCCGCAGGCTTTTAAAAGTATATCGAAGCCCTTTGTTATGTCAAAACGTCCTACAGCCAGAAGCCTGACCGGGGGCTGCATGGGCACCTGAGCGGTGCTGTCAACCACGAGGCTGAGACTGTTGTAAACGAGGCGCAGTCTGTCAGCACAGGCCGGGGCAAGCCCGGTGATACGGCGGGCGTCGGCGGCGTTATTCGTGCGGATGAAGAGCGCGTCGTTCAATTTGTCAACGAGGTCGGGATCTGCCGGGTTGAGGTTATCTCCTCTGGCAGACGTGGCAAAGGGAATGCCCTCCAGCAGATAGACCGTACGCGCCGCCGTTGTTGTGCCGCGGGGCCAGGGGGCGTAACAGATGTCGATGCCGGCTTCCTTCAGCGTGCGTGCCAGGTGGACGCCGCAGAGGAAGGCCCAGAGATTTTCCCCAAAGGTTTCGAGACTTTTCCAGCGGTACAGAAGGCTTTTCCCTGCTGCATGCAGGAGACGCAGGGGATGCCGGCAGAGGGTGATGAAGAAAGAGGCCAGAATAGTGGGAAGGGCGGCCGTGCCCATCGTGTGCACGTCTCTGGCAGCCTCCTTCATTTCCTCGGAGCAGTGCCTGAGATTTCTTCCATACAGCGTGATGACGGATACGGGGAGACGGCTGCGCAGGGATTCAACGTCGCGGAAGATGAAAGGCTGCGTAAAAAGGGGATACCAGAGCAGGATGACGGCAATGTGAGGCAGTCTCTCCGGCAGGGGTGTTGGTGAAGAAGATGCGGTCATCGGTTTGCGCCCATGTATGTGTGATGCGTCAGGGTTAGCGGCATACTGACCAGTCGGATCCTGAGGGGCAGCGGAGTACGGGCAGCGCGTGCCGGGTACAGTTGTCGAATTCGCCAAGCGTCATGAATTCCACATTGTATCTGCCACAGAGCCAGACAATGTAGGCGCGGAGCTTCTGAAGGAGCGCGTCTACTTTCTGGGGGGTGGCAAGAAGAGGGTTGCCTCCGGGGAACATCTCGGAGGAGTGCCATGTCAGGGAAATCGTCGTTCCCCCCCGTGCAGCGAAGAGACGCGTCACCGCCTTCATGGCCCAGAGGGGATGGTAGACAGGGAGAAGCGCGAGAGCTCCCCATTGCTGGTATCTCCGGAAGAGGGCCGGGCTGAGACGCTGCGTGAGTTCCGGGAGGCAGCGCAGAAGGGGCGTGACGGTCAGCGGCAGTTCGACAATGGTGCGTCCTGCCGCAGGAATGAGGTAGGGCTCAGAGGGGGCCGAGAAGTGATCCGGGCGGGTGTGTCCGGCATCGGGGGCGTGAAGGGGGCGCACTGAGGCGTCGCGCTGTATGCCGGCTTCCGCCAGAAGGGGCCAGTGTTCCTGCCGGATATCCCATCTGCCCATCCGAAAGGACGAGGGCCGCCTGCCGATGCGTTTCCTGCCTGCTTCGAGCAGGTGATCGAGCTTGGCGGAAAACTGCGCGGCGGTGAGGGATGAGCTCGGCACGCTGTGCGTCTCGGTCCCTTCGAGGACAATGGGCGGCGTATTCCAGTGGTGCATGTGCGCGCCGATTTCCAGGGGATACCGGGCTGCCATGTCTTCCACGGAGGCCCAGGCCGGGTCATTTTCAAAAACGGCGTTGTCGCAGAAAAGAGTGGGACGAAGGCCAAGACGCAGGAGGGGGGCAAGACGGATGAGGCTTTTTACGTTGCTCACCGGCTGATGTACGGCGAGGCTGTAGCCGTTGCGGAAAAGGCCTTCCTCCTCGACGTCGAGGCTGGCCACAAGGTGTATGCTTTGTCGGATCATGACCTGCTTCCGTCCGTGTACTCGGCAGAGGCCTCCGCCTGGGCGCCGGCTTCTCCGCGCATAGCTGATTCGTAGAGTTCGCAGAGCTGGAGTGTGTTATATTCAGAGTCAAACATTTTCCGGACAAGTTCTCTGCCCGCGGCTGCCATTTTCAGGGATTCGTCCCAGTGATCCACGGTCCAGCGTATGGCGGAGCAGATGGCACGGGCGTCCCGCTGGGGAATGAGGAGGCCTGTTTTTCCTGGATGGATGACCTCGCTGATGCCGCAGACATCTGTTGCGATGACCGGCATTCCGTTGGTGAGGGCCTCCATGATGACATTGGGGATGCCATCCCGATCACCGTTCTGGTGGATGACACTCGGCACGACCATCATGTTGTGCGATTTCATGAAACGCATGAGATGGTCATGAGGGACAAATCCGGGCAGATCGATATCGTTTTCAAGCCCGAGGCGGTGAATTTGCGATACAATGCGGTGGTGCCAGTTGCCATCGCCCACGAGAGTGAGATGAACAGGAAATTTTTCCCGGCGCAGCCTCGCCATGGCTGTAATCAGATAGGGAAAGCCTTTTTTGCGGCAAAAACGGCCCACAGCCAGAATTCTGTAAGGGGGCAGACAGGGGGCGGGACCGTCAACGTGCTGAATGAGGGTCAGGTTATTGTAAATGAGGTGGATTTTGCTTTCGCTTCCGGCAGGGCAGAATTTCTTCAGCCATTCCACGTCGGCAGCGTTATTGGTGCGGACAAACAGCGCGTCGCGGGACTTCTCCGCGAGCAGCCCGTCCTCAGGGTAAATATCTCCGGCCCTTCCAGTGAAGGAAAAGGGTATCCCAGTGAGCCGGGAGGCCACCCAGGCTGCCGTCGCGGGCCCGTTTGCCCACGGCGCGTGCAGGAGGCTGATACCGTCATTCGCGATGAGTTCGGCGAGCCGGAAACCGGCAAAGAAACAGAGCGTGTTTTCCGCGTACGACTCGGCGTTGCGCATGCGCTGCAGCAGTATTTCCCGGATTAGACGCAGAACCAGGCGCGGGCGTTTCCTCACCTGCCTGAAGAAGGCGGCGAGGATGGAAAAGGAAGCTTTGGGGCCGATGTGCGTGAGCGGGCCGCTGTAATTCAGCATCTCGGCAGACTGTCCCTCCGGACGTGTGCCGTAGAGAGTATAGACCGAAAGCGGAAAGCCCTTTTCCCTGAGCCGCATGACCTCACGGAAAATGAACGTTTCGGAAGCAAGAGGGAACCAGAGGAGAACGTAGGCCAGACGGCCTCCGTTTCTGGATTCTGATAATGAAAACGCTCCCGACGCAGAACCGCCGGGAGCGTATGGTAATTTTTCTGCCATGTGTCAGTGAGTTTACTCGCCGGCGGTCTGTGGATGCTCGGCTTTGTATTTTTCGAGGATCTGACGCACGTGAGGAATTTCCTCGATGATAGCATCAATAGCCGTACGGCAGTTTTCCTCAGTCTGGGCTGCGGACAGGAAGAAGCGCAGCCTGGCTTCTCCTTCCTTGACGGCAGGGAAAGCGATGGGCATGACGTAAATACCGCGCTTCAGAAGCTGCGTGGCGAGGAAGCCGGTGAACATGGATTCGCCGGTGATAATGGGGACGATGGCGTACCCCTGCGACTCGCCCGTATCCAGGCCCTTACTCCTGGCGTATTCCAGAAAGTAGCGGGAAATATGCTGCAGTTTTTTCACACGCTCTGGCTCGCGTTCCATGATTTTCAGCGCAGTCAGGCAGGCGACGGCAATAACGGGGGGCATGCCGACGCTGAAAACGAAGCCCGGGGAACCGTACTTCAGATACTGGATGATATCCCTGTGGCCGGCGATGTAGCCGCCACAGCCGCAGAGGGTCTTGGACAGTGTGCTCATCCACAGATCGACATCCCCGGGATCGACATTGAAATACTCTCGGATGCCGCCGCCGTGTTCACCGAGAATGCCCAGAGAGTGAGCCTCGTCGATCATGAGCATGCAGTTGTACTTTTTCTTGAGTTCGATGAGGCGCGGCACGTCAGGAATATTGCCGTCCATGCTGAAAACGCCTTCCGTGATGATGACGCACTGCTTGTAATCTTTTCTCTTGGCTTCGAGCAGGCGTTCGAGATCGTCACAGCTGTTGTGCTGGAAGGGGAATTTCGTCGCTCCGGAGAGACGGGCGCCCTGGGCGAGGGAGTTGTGGGAAAGCTGATCGTAGAGGATCAGATCACGGGGGCCAAACAGGAACCCTATGGTCGAGACGTTGGTGGCATGGCCGCTGACATAGACGATGCAGTCTTCCGTGCCCATGAACTTGGCTATGGCTTCCTCGAGGAGGTGATGGGGCGTGCGTTCGCCGCCCACGAGCCGGCTGGCGCCTGCCGAAGTGCCGAAGACCCTGGCTGCTTCTGTTACCGCAGCCGTGATTTCGGGATGCGTATTGATATCGAGGTAGTCATATGTGGAAAAGTTGATGTAGTCTTTTCCATTGATATGGATAGTGGCCTTCGCTGCGCGGTCGGCGCAGAGGAAAAGCGGATTGGGCATACCCATTTTGGCGCCCATGGCCACCATTCTGTCGAACGAAAGCTTCGCGCGAAGCTTGGTGAAGGTGCTTACCGCTTCCTGTTTCTGCTCAGTACCCTGATGCGTTTCCGAAGGGCTGGAAGACATGTTCATGCTGGATGTATCCTTGACGTGATTGAAATACGCCCTTTTGGGCTGGAAGTCTGTTTCCATCAGTGAGGGTCAGTTATGACTAAAAATAATAAACAACAAACTTCAAATTTCATACTATCTGAAGAATATAGGAAAATCAATATAGGTTTTTTCTGGAGGGGCTTTCTGAAAAACATCCCAGTCAGGCGCCGCCGGCCCGGATTGCGGGAGGGGGAAAGGCTTTTTTTTGAGGAATCGTGTACGGTCCCGTACAGGCTGCGGGGAGAGCAGGACGTCTTTCTGCAGGCAATTGAAGCCCGGTAAAAATTTCTATATAAGCAATCAGATGAATACCGTGCGGCACAGGGACTCTTTCTGTCCCCGGAATCAGGCAGGCCGTTATGACTCCGGCTCTGGTCCTGCGGCAGCCGGGCCGGGATTTTCCGGCTTTCCGCACGGGAATGGTAAAAGGATGCATCCGCAACGCTTCCCGGGACCGGTTCCCGGGACGGGGCCATGCGTGAGTGCCAACTCTTAGCGCCGCACTTTTCCGCGGCAGTGAGCGTTCTTTATTGATGACAGATAGCACTGGGCTGAAAACGGCGGATCAGGATGCCGGCGGCCGGGTCGTGTCTCTTGACGGCGTCCGGTATGGCATTCTGGACAGCGGCGGCACCTCGTGGCGTCTCGGGACGGTCAATCCGCTCTGGATGCAGCATATGCCCACCGTTTCCCGGCCTGAGGATGACGAACTGGCTGCTCTGGAGAAGGACGGGATATTCCTGTCAAGGCGGGATGCACTGACGCCCCATCTGGCCGTGATGTGCTGCGGCCAGGGAATGGTCTGGCCTGGCATGGGCCGTGAACTGTATGACAATTTTCCCGCCGCCCGCGATGCCATGGATCGTCTGGCAGCCTGTGCCAACTGGGATGTGCTCGCCCTTATGGATGAGCCCGATGTCGAGACCATAGGACTGACCCGCTGGCAGCAGCCGTACCTTTTCCTGCTGGAGTTTGCGCAGTGGAGCCTGTACCGCTCTCTGGGGCTGAAGCCATCCCTCATCTGTGGTCATTCCCTCGGCGAGCTCATCGCCCTCTGCCTCGCCGGTGTCTACACCCCGGAGGTATGCTGGTACATCCTGGAGACCCGTTCGAACCATATGGCCGATCTGGAGGCCAAGTCTACCAGGGACACGGGCATGCTGGCCGTTTACGCCGGCGAGGACGTGCTGGCTGAAGTCCGTGAGACATGGCCAGACCTCTACGTGTCCAACTACAACACGCCGAAGCAGTTCATCCTTTCCGGGCCCCGGGACATTCTCATGCAGGCCCGCCGTGCCCTTCGCAAAAAGCATTACCCCGCCGTCATGCTGAACGTGACGCTGGCTTTCCACCATCCCAGCATGCGCGTGCTGCGTGACCTTTCCTACCGCCGGCTCAGCGCACTGGAAATGCACGCTCCCTCTACGCTTCTCCTCAGCTGTGTCACCACAGGCTTTTATCCGGATGACGAGGCGGATATCTGCCGCTACATCGTTGATCTTGATGAGCATTCCGTCCGCTGGGTCGAGTGCGTGCGTAATATGTGGCAGCGTGACGGAATACGCCATTTCCTGGAACTGGGCCCTCAGGACACCCTCTGCGGCCTGGTGACGGAAAACGAACCCCGCGCGCTCTGCATGGCTTCCTCAGCCAGGGGGCACGAATGCGAGAATATGCGCTGCACACTGGCGAAGCTGTTTTCGCTCGGGCATCTTTCTTATGACGCCGTGCGCACGGCGTCCGCAATTCTTGGAAAAAAACAGTTCCCTTCGGCCGCGGTGGAATCGCCGTCAGAGGTTCCCTGTTCCGCAGAGCATCAGGAATCCGGGGAATCCAGCCGGACGGAAAAGGTAACCCTCGAGCTTCTGGGGAAGGCGTCGGGCCGCGACCCTTCAGAAATCAGACTGGGCATGGATCTGCGCTTTGATCTTTCCCTCCGTTCGAGCTCCTTCCCGAGGCTCATCGAGGAAGCTGAAAAAGAGCTGCATGTGAGCGTGGATTTCGAGGATCTCCTTCAGGTAGTGACCGTTGGGGATCTGATGCGCATTTTTGCGGGCAAAACAGGGGAAAAGATTGCCGGTTCAGGCCTCGGACGCCCCGCACTCGGCGCTCCGCTCAGGAGGCCTTTCCTGGCCCGTACGTCCGCTGCGCAGACCGGGAACGTGCCTGCAGAATGCCTTCTCAATCCCACCAGACGGAATACGGTTCTCTCCCCCGGGAGCACCATAGGCGTGTACGGGATCCAGGACCGCCTTGCGGCCGCACTGCTTTCGAGCATTCTCCCCGAAGGCATGAACCTGCTCCTGCCGGAAACCTTTTCTCTGACGGCTGACCGGGCCAGGGAAATGGAGTGTCAGGTCCTGACGCTCTGTGTCCCCGGTGCTCCCCTGCAGGGCTGCCTCGCCGGGCGCAGCATCGTGGACATGATGCTGGTCGGGGGACCTTCCGTTGAGAATATGTCCGGTGAGGACAGGAAGCTTTTCTGCCGTGAGCTTGTCCGCGTGCAGTGCCACCTCCTGGTGGTCGTCCAGACAGGCAGTGATATAAGGCAGGGAAGCCTGGTGCCGGCCCTGGCAGCCGCAGCCGCGGAGGCAGGCGTGCGTCTTCTGCACATCCGCTGTCACGGGGAATTCACTTCCTGGCCGGATTTGGAACTTGGCGATCTCTTTGCCCGGGAAATCTGCTGCGGCGAGACAACACCGGTGGACTGGTATCCTTCCGGAGAGGTGGAACTTCTGTCTCAGAATCTTCTGGATGACGCCGACGCTTCTCCCCGCGTCTTCCCCGATAGGCACCCGGCCGGGCGCATCAGCGCGAAGTACATTTCCACCTGCTCCCAGTATTCATCTGCGGCCCAGCCTTCTCTGCGCGGGGCGGGCTTTACCGACAGCGGGGATCGCCGCATACCCGAAACATTTCTTCTTTCTTCCGGGCTCGACTCCGCCATGATGCTCATGCCATGGCTTGAGCCTATTGGTTTTACGGACGTGCATTTCAGGGACCCGCTCGGCGTCCGCGACGGCCAGGTACGCGAAACTGAAATCCTGACTGACGTCGGTCCCTGGCTGCGGCATGACCTGAGCATGGTCAGAATGTGCCACTTCAGCCTGTCTGCCCGCGATCTCACGGGTAATGGAAGGATGAAAAACGGCCGAACAGTATATTCATACGGCAAAGTCATTATGGGGGCCCCTGTCAGCATCATTCCTCCGCTCTGGGGAGATGAGACTGCGGGGGTGAGTGGTGAGCCGCAGGATTGGGAATCGTGGTATGCCCGCAGAGGCATCGGCGCTCCCTGGCATCTGCTTTCTCATGTGCAGATCCTGCCCGGACACGTGCTGACGGCAGACCTTGGCGCAAGCCCGGCAATTGCCCTCGGCGGCGTTTGGAATTACAGTAATCAGCTTTCTGCCGTTGAGGCCATCCTGCAGGGTGCACGTATGGCCTTTGATTTTGATCCTCCGGAAGTGGGTGGACCCTACTGCCTCAGCATGATCGGTTTCATACGCTACGGCGGTGCCGCGTGTCACGGACCATGGAGAATCTCCCTCAAGCGGCTGTGGGACGCTGCCGGTGTCGTACGCTATGACGCCCAGGCTGTCAGTGCTGCCGGACAGTGCTTCGTCTCCGTCAATCATCTTGAATTCGACAGTCTGCCGCCTCTGGCAGGAGATAAGGCAGACAGGTCCTGAGGCCCTGTACCGGCCGTCCGTGGAGAAAGAGAATGAGAAAAATGTTTGAAAATATACACGCCAAGCCCCTGATCTGCCTTGCCATGGCAGGCCTGCTGATGGGTGGATCAGGCTGCGCCTCCAATAAGGCCGACCGTTCTGCTCCGGAACTCCCGGCGCGGCACTGGCTCGACGATGCTCCGGGCATTCCCATTGAGAACAAGGCCAAGTACGATGCGGCTGTGCCCGATTTGTACAAACCGAACAAGAAGTTCGGGTATGAGGACTGCGTTTATCTGACCATTCAGCAGTCTCCCGCGCTGGTGAACAGCGCCGTTGACATTGAAATCAAGCGCGTCGCCCAGACGAGCGCTGCGTGGAAATATCTGCCTGAGCCGCACATGACCCTGACCGTGTCCCAGAACCTGACGATGAAGAATATGGATACCAGGGACACGGAAGGCGAATACGGCAAAACGCAGATTGAAGTGGGCTTTTACGCGCCGTTCCCCAACCCCGTGGCCACATATTTCGAACACAAGGCGCAGGGGATGATGACCGGTATCGCCATCGCCACGCACCGCAAGGCCGTGGGTGAGGCCATTTACAAGATCGCAGAAGCCTATCTTTCCCTGCAGGCCAAGCAGTACAGTCTCGCCGCCCAGAAATCTCTGATTCCCGTGGCCCGTGAGCTCACTGATTACTGGCGTCAGATGGAAAGCGTGGCCGGCAGTCAGGGTGCCAATCTGAGCATGTCTCAGCAGCATGTGCGCGAAAACGAACTGGCTGTGGAAAAGGCCACAATGGAAGAAACTCTGCAGCGTACGCAGCTGAAAATGCTCGCCGGCGTGGAAGCTTCCCAGAAGTTCGAAGTCGATGCCTCTCATGCCTATCAGGATATTCTCAAAGGATTTAATGGCAAGAATCTGAGCTGGGAGAACCGCTGGAACGAGACGGAAGACAACCTTATTCTCCGTACACAGATTCAGCTGGCCGATTTCAACATCATGCTGCAGTGGGCCCAGTACGTCCCCAACATGAGCTTCTCCGTGAATATGAACCCGCCCCGCGGCCAGTCCCAGCCTGCGAACGGCTCTCCTGACGAATTCCTGCATTTCACCTTTGACTTCCCGCTCATCGACTGGGGCCGCCGTTACCGCGATGTGCAGACCGCCCGCATGGGAAAGGCCCAGGCCTTCCATTCCCTTGCTCAGAAACGCAGCGAATATCAGAACAAATGGCTCGAGGCTGAGCAGAACGTGAACCTCGCTCTGACCAACCTCAAACTGGCCCAGAACAGATACAAGACTGCCCAGATGCAGTACGAGGAAGCCCGTATCAGCTTTGAGAACGGCATGACCCAGCTTCCCGATGTCGCCAACCGCCAGGAAGCGATGGTGCAGCAGCAGATTAACTACATCAACACTGAACTCGAATACCGTCTGGCCGAGCTCAAGTGGATGTACGTGGCCGGCCTGCTTCAGGAACACTTCCTCGGTCTTCCTTCTGTGCAGTACCAGAAGCAGCTGCGTCCTGAGCACGGAGCCTCTGGAAACCGTGCTCTCGGTATCAAGGATGACAGCGCAGCCACTCCGGTGCGGCAGTCTTCTGACGCCGACAAGCCTGTCTTCGGCGGCTATACCGCCAAAACGTCCGGAGCGGCTTCCCGCCCCATCGGCAGGACCCGTCCGGTTGAGCTCCCCCCCCTCCCTGAAGGCGCAGAGACCTCCAGTGCCCAAACGGACGCCGCGGTTCCGGATTCCGGAAGCAGGCCCGTGGGCAAGCCCTCTCAGGACCTCAAGACCAGTCCCTCCATCTAATTCTTCTCAGGACGGCTATCATGCAGAAAAATACATTTAAACGTCTGTCCACTGCGGGCATCCTTGCCGGCATCCTTTTCTGTGCCGCTCCAGCGGCTGTCAGCGCCGCAGACTCCACTGTTCTTACCGGTAAGGTCATGACTCCGGTCGAACGTTTTCCTGCCTCCCATTTCAACGGCATCATCGATGAGATTCTCGTGTCTCCCGGTGATCATGTGAAGGAGGGACAGCCCCTCATGCGCTATACGCTTCAGCCTGAAGCGAGGCGCAATCTGCAGCGTGAAGTGGACAACGGTGATGGCACGGAAGGCTGGAGAGCCCAGATCATTGATATGGAGCGTGAGCTCGCACGAGTTCAGGCAGAACGGAATAAGGCCCGTTCCCTGGCAGCCAGCGGCCTCGGCTCCAACCAGGCTTCGAGCAGACTGGAAAAGGATGTGAGCCTGGTTCAGGGCCGCATCGATATCCTTCGTTCCCAGATCAACAGAAACGAGGCCAATTTCAGGGACAGGCTGAAGGAACTGAGCGGATATTTCGATCAGCCCATCAGGGAAAAGCAGCAGCTGCCGGAATATCTCTACCTCAAGTCCCCTGTGGACGGTTATGTCCTCACGAGGGACAGCAAGTCCAAGGGGTCCACGTTTAACGCCGGTTTTGCCCCCGTGCGCATCGGTCAGATGGATCCTCTCTATATCGCCGTTCCCGTCTATGAGTCGGAAATCGCCGATGTGAAGGTTGGCGATAAGGCGAAAGTCGAAATCCCTTCCCTGCACAACAAGCAGTTCGAAGCCACAGTGACACAGATCGCCTGGTTCTCCAACGATATGAACGTGTCCAGCCCCTCCTACTACAACGTCGAGATGTCGATTCCCAACCCCAATCTTGATCTGAAGCCTGGGTTCAAGGCCGTTGTCCGCTTTGGCAAGTAGCCGGCCGTATACTGAATGAAACGTACCACTGCGCGCAGGGTTCTCTCTGCCGCAGTGGTTTTCTTATATTAACGGGTATCCCCGCATGCCGCATAAACAACTCAAAAGCATTCCCAGGCGCCTGGGCTATATCCTCGGCGCCCAGTGGACCCGGGATCTTTCCTGGACCATCTTTACGATCCTTCTCGCCTGGCACAGCAAGGAAATGCTGGGGCAGATCATGCTGGCTCTGTCGTACGGCTATCTCGTGAAAACGGCCGCCGACGTGGGGCTTAACGATTTCCTGCTTTCCACGTTTGTACGTAAGGACGCTGATCCCATGCGGCTCCTCGGCGAGGTAACGTGGTTCAAATTTACGCTGCTCATGGTGACGCTCTGTGTCACCTTCGGCATCGTCAGCTGGCAGAACTATACACCTGAACTCAGCGTTGTTGTCATGTGCATCGCCGCCGGCTTCGGCCTTGACGGCGTCAGCGACTCCTTTTTCGCTCTCTGTCAGGCCAGAGGACGTCAGGACGTGGAAATGCGTATACGCATCCCCGCGGCGCTCATAGGCATAGGCTACGGCATCGCCTGCGTCCTTCTCGGGGCGCCTATCATTGCCATTGCCGCGTTCAAGCCCATTGAGTCTGTACTGCTCATGGCCTTTGCCCTGAAGGCCATGGGCCGCAACCCCCTGAGGCATTTTGGCTGGGATCAGATGAAAGATCTGCTGAATCAGCTCAAAGTGGGTTTTATTTTTACGGGGATGGCCGGCTGCGCCATGCTTTACAACAAGCTGAACGTCTTCTTCCTCAAAAAGTACGGCGGAGACGCGGCTGTGGGCTGCTACAGCGTCTCCTGGGAGACTGTGGAAGGCGTGAGCACACTCGTTTCCTCTGCGCTCCTCGGCAAGGTTATCTTTCCGCTGCTGGCCAAGTACTGGCAGGAAAACAAACAGGCCTTCAGACAGCTGGCCGGTCAGACAGCCCGATCCCTGTGGGCTGCCTCACTGCCTCTCATTTTTCTCATATTTGTTGAGAGCGATCGTTTCCTGACGCTGATTTACGGCAAGGAATACCTTATGTCCGTTACAGCCCAGAGACTGCTTACGCCGTGCATAGCCACGGCTTTCCTGCACAACCTGGCAGCCTATGCCATGATAGGCATGCGTCAGCACCGGCTGCTCCTCGTCTTTTACGTGAGCGGCCTCGTTGTCAATGTCATCTGCTGCTTCTGGCTTATTCCTATCAAACCGCTCGAAGGCGCTGCGCTGTCCCTGACCATTACCAAGGTCTGGGTCGCCATTCTCACTGTGGGCTTCTTCCAGTGGACCGTGCATCCCATGAGCCTGAAGCAGTGGTGCATTCTTATCGGTACAGGCCTCTTCGCTGCAGGGATATGGTGGGAACTCCTCCAGATCGGACTGCCAAGGGAAGCTGCGGAGTTATGCGGTCTTATTCCTCTCGTTCTGCTTTTCTGGCGCTGGCGTCCGCCGTCAATTTTCTCCAAGGGCGGGAGTCAGGAGAAGGCCGGACAGGGCATTTCATGAGGTTGTCACACAGAGGGGAGGGGCGGAGAGGCTCCTCCCCTTTTTTTACGCGGGTTCCCCGGGAGTCTGCCCTTCTTCCTTTTCTGCTCTGACTTTCAGCTGACCGCAGGCAGCGTCGATATCCTGTCCTTTGCTTTTGCGGATAACAGCCGTGATGCCCGCATCCCAGAGAATCTTTTCGAACGCGAGTATCCTCTGCTGGGTAGGAGCTTTGTAGAGAGCTCCTTCGGACGGGTTGTAGACGATGAGGTTTATCTTGCTCTTGCGTACGGAGCGGACCACATTGATGAGCTGTCTGGCCTGCTCCGGGCCGTCATTGACGCCGCCGAGAAGCAGGTACTCGAAGGTGATGCGTTCCCTGGTCTTCAGCGGATAACTGTTCAGCGTTTTTAAAAGTTCTTCCAGCGGCCATTTTGCCGCTCCGGGCATGATTTTCTGGCGCAGTTCCTGTGTGGGAGCGTGCAGTGAAACAGCAAGAAACGCGAGCCCGCTTTCGCCGAGCTCCCTGAGTCCTTTTTCAATGCCGCAGGTGGAGACGGTGATGCGGCGGGGAGAGAAGTTGAGGCCGCCATCCTCATTGAGGGATTTCAGTGCCCGTTCGAGATTCTCAAAGTTAAGCAGTGGTTCGCCCATACCCATGAAGACCAGATTGCGCAGGACGGGCCACTGCGGGCGCGTGTCACCGAGGTAGTCTCTGGCTACCAGAATCTGCCCGAGAATCTCCCCCATGGTCATGTTCCGGGTAAATCCCATGGTTCCCGTGCTGCAGAACGTGCAGTGCATGGGACAGCCCACCTGAGTGGAAAGGCATTGTGTCCAGCGGACGTTGCCTTCACGCGATGTGGAGGGAATGAGAACGGTTTCCACGCGTTCTCCATCACCAAGGCGAAGCAGGAATTTGGTGGTGCTGTCGGAACTGGTCTGAATTTTGTCTACTTCAGGCCACACGATCTGCGCTTTCTTACTGAGTTCTTCCCTGACGGGTTTGGAGATATTTGTCATTTCGTCGAAGCTGCGGGCCATCCTCTGCCAGACCCACTGCCAGATTTGCTGGGCGCGGAATTTTGGAAGGCCGAGATCTCCGGTGACCCACTGCGTGAGTTCGGGAAGCGTCATTTCGAGAATATTGAGCATCTTGTCCTCTTAATTGGCATGTGCGGTTCAGGGCTGAAGGCGGAGCGTCTTCCCGCTGATGCACGAAACCGGCTTGGAAGTACAGCCTCTGCCGGACAGAGCCATCTTCTGCGTCCGGGTTCCGGCATACATTGCGTCCCTTGTATCGCAAGACATGCAGGACAGCAAAAAGCAGAAGAAACTGGTATGCTGTAATTACAGCTTTTAGCACAGATAAAAATTTTTAATATTTCTCCCGTATCCTGCGCCGCGATAATGTAACTCATAATCCGCACACCGCAGGAACACCGGCATCAGGGAGGGCAGTCTCTGTGCTGTCTTTCTTTTTTATGAATGGAGGCGCCCCGTGTCCTGATCCGGAACGCGGGGCGCTATGGAATAAAAAGGATGGGATTGTTAGCCGATGTTGCGTTTTGCGTAATCCTGGACAAAGGCCTTCGCCGACTCGGTGTCCGTCACGTCTCCGGAGATCTGCGCCTGAAGCAGCGCGTCGCGGATAAGGCCGACTTTCGGGCCGGGCTGAAGCTGTGTCACCTTCATGATTTCATTGCCATTGAGAAGCGGCTCAAGCATACGTTCAGGGGTTTCAGCCCTGTTGAGGTACTTCATATTGTGGTTAAAAGACGTGTAGACGTCGTCACGGGCCATAATATCGGCACGGGACATCTCGATGAGGCGGGGGTATTCGTCGAGAGCCATGAAGCGCCTGATGCCGCGGTCGGTCATCATGCTATAGAAACGCATATGGTAGCGCACCAGATGGCAGATGAGGTCGATGTCCTCACTGAGGAAGTGCAGCCGGCGGAGAATTTTACGCGTGACCTGGGCTCCCACCATATGATGCTGATAGAAGGTCCATTCTCCGTCTATGTATTCTGCCGTGTAGAGTTTGCCCACATCGTGGAACATCATGGCCACGGTGCCCAGCCAGTCGTAATGGAAACCCCCTTCAGGATAATACTTCATGCACTCGAGAGTATGGCTGAAGATATCTTCCGTTTCGCTGGATTTTTTGTTGCGCACCTGCCGTACACTTGAAAGAGAGGCTATTTCGGGGATGAGGCCCTGGAGAATGTGCTCTTCATAAAGAAGCCTGACGAAGGTGTGCATGGATTCTGCAGCAACTTGCCGCCACTCATTCATGATGTCTGTGGCGGAAACGTAATCAAGCACATTGCAGGAAGCCCTGAGTATGGCCAGCCTGGTATTCTCCTCAAGGGGAAGGTCAAAGTTGGCAGCAAAGCGGAGGGCGCGGATGGCCAGGAGATAGTTGTGGCGCAGTGTATCGTCAGGCAGGCCGGAAAGCTGGATGCAGCCGGAGGAGAGGGCCTCAAAGCCATCGTACACATCGCCGGAGCTGACGGGCGAACCGAACCCGGTAAGGCTGAGTCTCTTGCGTTCTTCGGGCGTGAAAAGCTCGGCCATGGTCGGCGTCAGCTTCATCTGGGAAAGCTCGGGATGCTCCGCGTTTTCCATGGCGAGAGGATAAAAACGGTACGTGACACCATCTCTGGTCAGCACGGCAGAACAGCGGGTGCTCTCCATGCCCGGCTTGGCATCAGGAAAGATCTTGGCGATGACAGAGTAAGCCGCTTCGCAGGCAAGGTCGACCGCCATGGTTTTCGCATGTTCCAGCAGATGTTCCTGGAGCGGCGCGTTAACGACGTGAGCGTCGTAACCGTTGCGGAAAAGTGTTTTGCAGATAAGTGTGGCTTCCTTCAGCGCATCAAGCATGAAACGTTCTCCTCTTCCAGTGTGACTGTTTACACTTCGATCGAGATACTTTGCGCTTGAGACGTAAAAAAATCAACAAAATGCGGTCAGTATTCCTTGTTTTGCGCCTTCCCCGCCTGTCTTTCCAACTCTGAAGAGACTGATCCACAGAGAAATACCCCCAAGCCTCCTTTCCATGCCGGAATAAGAGCTCTTTCCTTTTTCCTGCTCGGTAACGTTTTTGCCTGCGTAAATAAAAAGAGCCCCGGCTTTTCAGCCGGGGCCCCTGAAGGCGGGAATGTATCAGGCCTTATTCGGCGTCGCCATTGGTATGGCCGACTTCGAACTTGACACCCAGTGCTATCTTCCAGAGCAGGGAGAGAACAAGGGCACCCACGGCGTAAACGCCGATGGTGACGCTGATCTCACGCAGAGTGGGAGTGTACAGGGTGACGGCTTCGTACATGTTGGGCGTGAAACCGCCGATAAGCAGGCCAAGGCCCTTATCGATCCAGGTCGCGAGGACAAGGAGGATGAGAGCGAGAGGCATGAACCTGCCGGTACGGGTATGAGGATTGATGAGCAGGGTCAGGCAGATGGCGGTGAAGATGACGGCCATCCACATGAAGAAGGTAACCCAGCCGGTGATGCCATCATAACCGGAGAACAGGAAAACCAGAGGAGCGGAATGGCCGGGAATGCCGCTGTAGAATGCGGTGAACACTTCAAGCAGATAGAAGAAGACGTTCAGGCACATGGCATAGGTGATAATGGTGGCCAGAGTCCTGATGGCGGCTTTGCCGGGGTTGAAGCCAGTGAGCTTGCGCAGCACGAGGATGAGCAGAAGCAGAATGGCAGGTCCGGAACAGAAGGCGGAGGACAGGAAGCGGGCAGCCATAATGGCGGACAGCCAGTAATGACGTCCGGGGATGCCGGCGTACAGGAAAGCCGTGACAGTGTGGATGGAGAAGGCCCAGACAATGGAAAGGTAGGCGAGATAGCGGATCCAGTTCGGGGCGGCGGTGTCATGGCGCTCGGCCTCAAGGGTGACCCAGCCGATGATGCAGTTCAGCAGGAGGTAACCGATGAGGACGATCATATCATAGAACATGACCGAGTTCGGGGTGGGGTGCAGGAGCACGTTCATCATGCGCTGGGGCTGGCCCAGGTCGACCACGATGAAGAGGCAGCACATGATCACGGCCGCAATGGCCATGAACTCGCCGAAGATGATCATGATCTTGAATTTCTGGTAGTGATGGAAATAGGTGGGCAGAACCAGCATAACGGCGGAAGCGGCCACACCGACGAGGTAGGTGAACTGGGAAATATAGAGACCCCAGGACACATCCCTGCTCATGCCGGTCACGCCGAGACCGTTAAACAGCTGGTAGAGATAGACGCAGAAGCACGCTGCAATGAGAGCCACTAGGAAGAGCAGCCACATGTAGTAGCGCTTGGAACCTTCAAGAAGTTTTTCAACCATGTCTTGTTCTCCCTAGATGATGTAGTAGACACCGGGCTGAGTCCCAATAGAGGGCTTACGGCGGATGGTGTAGTTTTCAGCAAGGGCCTTGCGGACGTTGGAGTTCGGATCCTCGAGGTCGCCGAACAGGATTTTACCCTTGGAGGCTTCCACGCAGGCAGGCATAAGCCCTTTCGCCAGACGTTCCACGCAGAACGTGCACTTTTCCACAACACCGATCATACGGGTGGGGAATTCCGGATTCGGAACGGGATCAGGAAGGTACTTGCGCGGATCGACGAAGTTGAAGGAACGCGCGCCGTAGGGGCATCCGGCCATGCAGAAACGGCAGCCGATGCAGCGGTGGTAGTCCATGGTCACGATGCCGTTATCCAGCTTGTAGGTGGCCTGCGTGGGGCAGACGCGGACACAGGGAGGATTGGAGCAGTGGTTGCAGAGCAGGGGGTAGACGCGGGCCTTGACGCGATCGTTGAGGTAGTGGTTCCCCTCTTCAGGGAACGTATGCTCAAACGTGTCGGTCCACATCCACATGATGCCCTGATGCTCGTGCCCTTCGGCGTCCTTCCCCGAGATTTTGGGAATGTTGTGAGCCTGATTGCAGGCATCAATCATGGGCTGATAATCGAGCGCGGTCTTGAACTCACGGGTATCGATAACCATGGCCCAGCGTTTCGCCTGAAGGCCCTTGGTGTCGGTCTGTCCCTGTTCGTAATGACCCGGGGCCACAGCGGCCCTCGCCTCACCCGACAGGGACGTGATGCCGCTGGAGAGGGCAAAGACAGAGAGACCAGCAACCCTGAGGAAAGATCTTCTGGTTCTTTTCATGGTTATTTGCTCCCCTTCGGCAGAACGTGGCAGGACCAGCAGTAAGGCTCAACATTGTTGGTCTTGTGGCACTTGTCACAGAACTGTTCGTAGTCGTTATGGCACTTGAGACAGGTATTCTGCAGGCTGATGTTCCACTTCTTGCCGTTTTTGGCGACATAGACGCGGTTGCCCTGACGCAGAGCCTGGTCACGCCATTCATTGAGGAGCTGCATATGTTCGGCCTTCATGAAAGCCGTATCTTCGATGCATTCCTTGGCATCCTTGGGCAGACTCACCTTGGGGCTCGTATAGTCGGAAGAACCGAAGCCGGCCCAGAAGGGAGAGGTGCAGACCACCAGGAAGGCAACAATGCCTACTGTGACAGCTTTAGCGTTGTACAACATGTACTATTCCCCCTCTTTGCCGTCTGCAGGGGCTTCTTCCTCATCAAGATGGGGAAGATCTTCCTGACGGAGGTTCATGGTGCGCTTGGGTCCGTTCTTGAGAACGAGGGCGTTGGCAAGCAGCTCGGTCAGGCCGCTGACGGTGACGCCGGGAGCCCAGTAGTTGGCGAGAGGCGGCAGGGTGGCGCGGTCGATGGCGCAGCAGCAGGCCATACGGTTGACGCCGTACTTCTGCTGAACGTAGCGCAGGGCGTTGCCACGGGGCATGCCGGAACGCATACGGAGCTCCATGATCTCTTCCGTGTTCAGACCGGAACCGGCACCGCAGCAGAAGGTCTGCTCGCGGATGGTGTTCTCGGGCATTTCATAGAAGTGATTGACGCAGTGCTTGAGCACGTAGCGGGGCTCATCGAGGAGGCCCATGGCGCGGGCGGGGTTGCAGGAGTCGTGCCAGGTGCAGATGAGGTCATCGTTGCGGCTCGGATCAAGCTTCAGCTTGTTGTGCTTGATGAGGTCAGCTTCGAATTCAGCGATGTGCACCATCTTGGTCGCGGCAGCGTTCTTGAACACCGTGCCGGTGATGGGGGAAACAGGAGTCTGCATGTTGGGCGGAGTGGGGCCGTTGTAGGTGGCCATGTACTGGTTGACGACACGCCACATGTGGCCGCATTCGCCGCCGAGGATCCACTTGACGCCGAGGCGTTCCGCTTCTTCGTACATCTTGGCGTTCAGTTTCTTCGCCATGTTGAAGGAGACGAAGGAACCGAAGTTGCCGCCTTCGGAAGCGTAGGTGGACAGGGTGTAGTCGAGATCCAGTTCATTGAACAGGATGAGGTAGCCCATGAAGGTGTAGATGCCGGGATCGGCGAACACGTCACCAGAGGGGCAGATGAACAGGATTTCGTGGCCGCGTTCGTTGAAGGGCGTCTTGGGCCTGATACCGGTGACGTACTCGCAGTCATCAGCCAGCATTTCGACGATTTCCTTGTAGGAATGCGGTTTGATGCCGAGGTGGTTGCCGGTGAAGGCGCAGTTCTTCACAGGATCCATGATCCAGTGAATACCGAGGCCGAGCTCATGCAGCATTTCGCGGACAAGGGCCGTGATTTCGGCGGTATCGATGCCGTAGGGGCAGAACAGGGAGCAACGGCGGCATTCGGTGCACTGGTAGGCGTAGTAGAAGAGTTCCTTGATGACGCTGTAGTCCAGCTTCCTGGCGCCGATGGTTTTGCCGAGGAGCTTGCCCAGCATGGTGTAATCGCGGCGGTAGAGGGAGCGGAGAAGCTCGACCCTGAGCACGGGCATGTTCTTCGGATCGTTGGTGCCGAGGAAGAACTGGCACTTATCGGCGCAGGCGCCGCAGCGCACACAGATGTCCATGAACACCTTGAGGGAGCGGTGCTTCTTCAGGCGATCGTGGAAAGCATCACAGAAGATTTTTTCCCAGCCTTCAGGCAGGTTCCAGTCTTCGGCCGCGGGATCCCAGCTATGGGGATGCGGCATGTGCAGCTTCTCCATGGTTTCCACTTTGGCAGGATAGCAGAAGCTGCCGGGGGCAAATTTAGGCTTGTAATCAAGCCAGCTCTGGGCGGGGAATGCCGGCCTGCTGGCAACAAGTTCTTGTGGGGTTGGTAATTTTGCCATGGCAGGACTCCTTACTCGCCAGACTTAGCAGTGTTTTTGTTTTCCAGCGGCTTATCGACAGGCAGACCAGCACCGACCATAGCTTCGCGGTACATATCCTCGTACTCGGGGTAAGTAAGGAAATCCTTCGGCGGGTTCCAGGGATTGATGTGACGGATGCGGCGGGTGTTTGCGGGCAGATTGCGCGTGGGGCTGAAGAAGATGCCGGCCATGTGGGTCAGCTTGGAGAAGGGGAAGTACGCGAGCAGGACGCTCACGAGGCATACATGGGTGAAGAAGATGGGATCAAGCCCGGCAGCGGAGATGGGATGGAAATGCACCAGTCCCATGATGAACGCCTTGGCCTGGGTGATGTCCGTCTTGGTGAAATAACGCATGCAGATGCCGGTACCGGAGATTCCCAGGATGAGCCACAGCGGGAAGTAATCCTGGAAGAGAGAGATGTAGCGGACACGGGGATTGCACACGCGGCGGAGCAGGAGGAAGCAGACGGCGAGGAAGAGAAGAGCGCCGGTCCAGAAGAACCTCGGGGCGCCAATCTGCATGATGCCGTCGATGGTTTCGACAAAGCTCACACAGCCGGGAACCGGATCCATGAAGAAGCGGAAGTGGCGGAAGAAGACGATGAAGAAGCAGTAATGGAAAAGGAGACCGAAAACCCAGAGCCACTTGGAGGAATAGTAAACCAGGCGGGGGCCCTTGTTGATGGGATCATCGGTTTTGATTTCCGCGTTGACGTTGCGGAAAAGAGAACGGAACAGGAACACTTCAAGGATCATGCGCTTGACAACACCCCAGGTGGTGTCAGGGCAGTCCCATTTGGCCTGTTTAATGAAATCAAGAGATTTTTCCTGACCGCCGGTGGTCGGGATGGCGAAAGGAACTGGAGATTTGGCCCACCAGATCATGCGCCAAACAACGCCGACGAGAAAGATCGCTATCGCCACGTACGGCAGGACAACACCGAACAGGGAACCGAGCCCTGCCTGTGATCCGAACCAGGCGATGATTGCGACAAGCGCCACAACCAGCAAAGATTTAAACATTCCCTACCTCTCTATACGATAGTGTTAGCTTTTGTCCTCTGTATCCAGAGGGCTGCCTCCCACCCGTTGAGCCCAGCGAACAAGCTGGGCGTGTTGGTTTTTTATTTCCTGGATCCTGTTTTCGGCAACAGTCTCGCGGGATTTCATGTAAATATCGAAGGCCAGCAGGGCGATGGTGTCCAGCCGGGATTCGGCCTCCAGATATTCATGAAGTTCTTTCTCTCCCTTCATGAGGGGAAGAATATGCTTACGGAGAATCGGCTTCAGCAGATAGAAGACGAGCATACCCTGGCTGGGCAGAAAGGTCTGCACGGCACGCAGGTGTACAAAGCGGTCAATGGCAGCCTTAACGTCCTCGGGTTTCTTATCCCAGCCGGAAACCGCCTCGTACACGGTTCTGGCCGCCTCACGGGTCATATCGGCCACGGGGTTGGTGAAAGGATCCTTGACGGTCCTCAGAAAGCCGGTTGTCTGGAGCGGGTATGTCGCGAAAATGGCGTTCACCCACTCATCAATGACTACATCACGATTGTTGAAAAATGTATCCAGTGGCTTCATCAGAATCTCTGAGCGGTCCGGGCACAGGCCGTGGAACGCGCTGTTTCCGGGTTAGATTTATCGGGCCTGCCCCATTTTCGGAATTTCAGTGGAGAAAGCGGGGAAAAGCGCCCAAAAAATGATTAATTCCGTTTAATAAGCAATAAGAAAGTGTCCGTCAATGCAGACGGAGTTTTCTTATTTACGGCTGCGGGGCGCCTGGAATGTGGGCATAGCCTCGTCATCGGTGCATGGCGCGGTTTCTCCGTAGCAGGCGCCGGAAACGGAGCTGTCCGGCGTTTCAAAGGGGAGCCTGTCATCAGTGCTGCCTTCCGTCTGCGGCGCGGTGGCCGGCTGCTGGACCCCGGGAGCCGGATTCTGAACGGGAGCGGGCTGAGCTTCTTCCTGGCGGCCGGCCTTCACCTGCTCTTCAAGCTTTGCCTTTTCGGCTTCAAGCCTGGCTATCTCGCTTCGCATGTTGCGGGTGAGCTGTGAAGGAAGCCCCCTGTACTCGATGAAAGGAATCACCTTGGAGCCGGACTGATAGACGTGGGCCTTGTTCCTCAGAATGCGGAATTTCAGAAGCAGGGCTTCGGGCGTGAATTCCTGCATGAAAGGCAGCGGCTTGGCAGACTGGGCCTGCTGAAAAGCGGCGTTTACCGTCTCACCTTTCTTCACGGCGCTGACCATGTATGCGATACGGGCGAAATCCTGGGGATATTCGGCGACAGGGTAGTATGCCACATCTACCTTGCCGGCCAGAGCCTCAACGGCCTGACGGCAGGCTGAGCAGGAGGGAGAATAGAAGAGATGTACGGACGCTGTCTTTTCGTTTCCCCCGAGCGACCATGTCGAGACTTCGCTTTTGAGGACGGCGCCAATGTTGATTATGAAAAGGACTGACCAGAGGGTTACCAGCAGGGATTTTGCCGGTTTCTGAAAAGACATGTAGCCGGAGTCCCGGTCAGCTTTGCGGAGGCAGAGAAAGATCAGGAAAAAGAAGCCGGCCACCACGAGGCAGTTGATGCAGGGGGCCGTGAAGATCATGAGGGTCAGAAGCAGGGCGTCGGCAAAAAGGAAGACCCACGCAAGGACGAATCCCGCGCCGGGATACCGGCATGCCGAGCAGATGCCCAGAGCCGTAAAGGCAGCGGCGCCGTACCACCACATGGAGATGCCAGCCAGCTTTGCATCCTCAAAGAGGGTGCAGCCTGCAGTGACACATATTTCAAAACGGTTCCCCAGACCAATCCAGAGACAGAAGACAAAGGCGAGGACGCTCAGGAAAAGGGGGAGCACAAGGATATTCGTTGAACGCTTCATCGGATGTGTTCAGCACATGGGGCCACAGAAGAGGCTGTGCTGATTCCCGGCTGTTTATGAGTGGAACGCGTGTACGGCCGGAACGCCGGGCGGGAAACCATGCGCCCCCGGAACCGATAGCGCGGTGCAGTTTCGGAGCGGGATATAGCGCTGCTGAATGCGTCTGACGGCCGAAGGCTGCAAGGTCCCTGTATAGCCGAGAAGTGCCTTCAACGCAAACGGGAGAGCCCCGCGCAGATGGAGCAGGGCAAAACTCCGGGCCGGGCTCCCCTCCTCCATCACAGCCATGCACACCTTCCGGCATAGCGGTTCTCTGTTTTTCACGAACCTGGGAATACCAGCCGCTCTGTTATTTTACCAGGCTGGCGATGATATCGCTGTGTCCCTCAGTGTCTGTATGCGCAGCCCTTCCGTTTTTTATGCTGTCAGGGCAGTCCCCGGATTCCTCCCCCGCAGAACACCCCATGAAGAGCGCACAAAAAAAGGGGAATCACCCCGGAAGGTGATTCCCCTGTATCAGTCAGTTAGACCGTAATTACATCGTGGAGCCGGAAGCGGCGCGCTGCATCTTGATCTCAACCTTGTTCTGGAGGTGAGCGTAGTAGTCCTTGAGGATGGCGAGGACTTCAGGACGGCCGAAATGATCCGGCACTTCCTTGCCTTCGGAGAGGAACTTACGCAGCTTGGTGCCGGAGAGGATGACGCGGTCTTCCTTGCTGTGGGGGCAGGTACGCATGGAAGCCATGCCGTCGCACTTGTGGCAGTAGAAAGTCCAGTCGATCTTCAGAGGCTGGCAGAGGAGACGCTTGCCTTCTTCAGCGGGCTGAGGAATCTTGTCGAAGATTTCCTGAGCTTCGAACATGCCGTAGAAGTCGCCCACACCGGCGTGGTCGCGGCCGACGATCTGACGGTTGATGCCGTAGTTCTGACGGAAGGTGGCGTGGAGCAGAGCTTCACGGGGACCAGCGTAACGCATATCGAGCGGGTAGCCGGCCTGGATGACGAAGTCTTTCACAAAGTACTTGTCAACGAGGGTGTTGATGCACTTGATGCGGACTTCAGCCGGGGTGTCACCGGGCTTCAGGTTGCCGACGAGGGAGTGGATGACAACGCCATCACACACTTCGATAGCAATCTTGGCGAGGTATTCGTGAGAGCGGTGCATGGGGTTGCGGAGCTGCAGGGCAGCAACCTTGGACCAGCCACGCTTGTCCATTTCAGCACGGAGCTGAGCAGGAGTCATATAGGTGCCGGCGAACTTGGTGGGGAACTCACCCTGAGAGAGAACCTTAACCTTACCAGCAAGGTTGAAGGGCTTCTGGGCGAGAACCATCTTCACACCAGGATGGTCGGTGGGAGCAATTTCCCAGAACTTCTCGGAATCGGGGCCATGACCCTTGAAGACCTTCTCGCATTCGTACTTCTTGTCTTCGTCGGTCATTTCGTAGCACTCGCTGACCTTCATGGTAGCGTAGATCGTGCCATTGCGGACGAGGGCAACTTCCTGGCCGGGCTTGATATCCTTGGCATCTTCAGCGGAGATGTCCATGGTGATCGGAACAGGCCAGAAGGTGCCGTCGGTGAGCAGCATGCTATCGCAGACGCTCTTCCAGTTGGCCTTGTCCATGAAGCCATCGAGCGGAGAGAAGCCGCCGATACCCATCATGATGAGGTCGCCCTTGGCGCGAGAAGAAATTTCAATCTGTTTCAGGCCTTTGGCTTTCTGGAGCTCATCTTCAAGAGCTTTTCCTTCGAGCAGGCAGCAGACGAGGCCTTTTCCACCATGCGGGGGCACGAGCTTGGACATAACCAATTCCTCCATAACAATTGTTGATCGGCCGAATGGCCGTGATGAACCTGAACTGGGCTATATCTTGTGAAATGCTTAACAAAAAGTCAACATCCTTTCGTGACTTTTCATACTGGAAAAATGCTAACCCCTTGATTTTCAGCAATGGAAGAAAAAAAATTTCCCTTTCTTTCCCTCAATCCGGCCGGAAAGCCCTCTTCAGCGGGGAAAAATCAGCATTCCATGCAGCGGAGTCTTCAGCATGACGGAATGTGTATTTTTCCGTTCCGGCCGTGTTGTGAATTAAATCACAAATGAGCACAGACAAAAAACGGCAGCCAAAGGCTGCCGTATCAGTCTGTTTCTGTCCGCCCGGGTTAGAAGGGGACATTATCCATGTTGGCTTCGCCGGGGAAGGGCGATCCGAGATCCTCTTCAGCTTCCCTGGCGCTGTCCTGAGGGTTCTGGGGCGCAGTGTCCTGGGGACGTCCGCCCCCCTGCTGGCCTCCGCGGGAGCCGTAGCCGCCCTGACGCGGCTGCTGATAGCCGCCGCGCTGACCCTGGTAGCCGTCTCCGCCGTTTCCTTCGCTCTTCCTGTCAAGGAAGATGACGCGCTGGGCGTGAATTTCCGTCACATAGCGGTCCTGGCCCTGGTTGTCCTGGTACTTGCGGGTACGGAGGCTTCCCTCCACGTAGACGAGGCTTCCTTTCTTCAGGTAGGTGCTGCAGTTCTCGGCAGTACGCTGGAAGACAGAAATTCTGTGCCATTCCGTACGGTTCACACGGTTGCCGTCGCGGTCGACGAAGGAGTCGTCAGTGGCGACGTTCAGAGTGGCAACGGGGGTGCCGCTGCCCTGGATGTATCTCAGTTCGGGATCGCGGCCGAGGCGTCCGATGATCATGACTTTATTCAGCATACCTTGGTTCTCCTGCGGCCTTAGGCCTTTTCCTGCCATTCGCTTCGCACGCGCATGATGACTTCCTTGATGTGCGGAAGTTCTTCCTTGGGGCAGACGCCGATGAGGGGGGCGTCCTGATCCACGTTCTCCGTGGGCTTGAAGTAAATGGCGTAAATGACTCCGGACGGGCCGGAATACTGGAGGGGCACCTCTCTCTTCATGCGGCTCATGATGAAGAGTTCCTGCCCGTTTGTGACAGTGACGCTGCCCTGTTCGGAGGAGCGCACCTTTGCGTCGATTTCGGGAGTGAAATAATACTTGGCGCGTTCAGGGGCTTTGAAAAGATAGAGAGCTTCCCTGAGAATAATGCTCTCGACTTCTTCTCTGGTCAGATAGTGGCGGATGGTGACGAGAGGCGTGCCGCATTCAACGAACTGGTTTTCCAGTTCCGTGTGAATGGTCTCGATCACCCCTTTTTCAGGGGCGTAGATGGGCTTGGGATTGCGCTCGCGCGTCAGAGTGGCGAGTTTCGTCCCTGGCTTTTCTTTCCAGGTGCCTTCGGGGCCGTGCACGGAATCGCCCTGTCTGAGCGCTTCGAACGTGACGACGCCCGTGTGGCGCGTCGCCACCTCGATCATCCTGTATGGAGTCTGTTTCAGCTGTTCGAGTAAATCAGATACGTTCAGCATGTGTCTGTGCCTTTGCTTCGGAGCGCGCTAGCGGTAGTACAGGTTGCGTCCGCCTATGGTCTGCAGCGCCTGCTTGAGGTTGTTGCGGATCTGACGGCGGTCCCAGATGCCCTGGATGTGGCCGCGGGTGAGCGCTTTGTAGCAGCGGTGATACTTGGGAGGAACGTCCATGCCGGTGGTGGATTTGATGACGCCGGGGCCGGCAAAGCCGATGTTGGAAGAACGGACAGCGAACTGATAGGGCGAACAGCCGAGGAAACTCGCGACAGGCCCCGCATATGAGTTCGTGTCGTAGAGCACCATGTACAGGCCGCCGTTCTCTATGTAACGGCGTACGGCGATGGTGCAGCGCGGCATCTGAATGACCCCGTTCGTGCCTTCCTGAATGCGGATGCCCGCTGTGCCGTGCACATAGGCAAGGAAAGGCATTCTGTTCTTGGCGGCCCTGCGGGCGGCTTCAACGAACTTGTAGCCTTCGGCAGCGCCGAAAGAACCGCCCCGGAACGTTCCCATGAGCATGGCAACGACGATCTTGATATTCTCGATGCGGGCCTCGAAGGTCATGCATCCGCTCTTGGCTCCGGTCTTCTCTTTGGCCTTCTGGATGCGCTCGTCAAAGCCGGGGAAATGCAGTGGGTTGCCGGCTTCGATTTCACTGTTGAATTCCAGTACGGAGCCCTTGTCAAAGACGTTCTGCACATACCACTCCGGTTCCATGGGGAAGTGGTAGCCGCAGTTGGAGCACACTCCTGCGAATTCGGCGAAGAGATCGGGTCCCCACAGATCCGGGCAGCCGTAGATTACGGCGTTGGGGCAGGTAACCGCTTTGTCTATCTTGTAGCGCGGCGAGAGATAGTTCCACTTGTGGTGTTTGTTCTCGTCGCTCCACTTGGAAAGGGTCATGAGATCAGCGGACTTCTTCTTGGCCGAATTCGGATGGATCTTGTTGAACGGCGTGGAGAGCCAGCCTTTGAAGGCTTCAACACCGGAACCGAGTTCCTCCGCGAGAGTCTGAATGCGGCGCTGATGCTTGCGGTAGAAATCGTACTTGAAATTGATCCAGGGCGTGGACACGAGATCCCCGATGCCGTTTGTTATTTTTTTGAGCAGGGGACGTCTGTCCAGAGCTGCCTGACGGGACATCTTGAGGAACTTGTTCTGTCTTTTCCTGAGCAGCCTGTCCTTGTCGCTGGAAGAAAGGTTCCAGCGCATGAACATGTCGTCGAGGTTGGCCTCCGGTTTGTTACGCCTGGAGATGGCCATACTCTTGAACGGCATGGCCCTGGCGGAAATGACAGCCTCATCCGTGGCGCGCAGCACTTCCTGGCGAAGCTTGCGGAAGAAGTCGAAGTGATAGGGTCTGGCGCCAAGCGGGGGTTCTTCGATAATTTTATCGATGTACCCCATGGCGAGGTTGTCCTGAGCCGTGATTTTGAGGTTGGCCGCGCATTTTTCGATGAGTTCCATAGAGGGGCGCTGGCCGCCTTTGCAGTGACCCTCAATGGCTGCAGCGCCTTCCGGGGAAATGACTGAGTAGTATCCATCGGAAAGCATGAGCCTTTTGTCAGCGAGTCCTATGGCCTCGGCGCCGCCGCTGCCGCCTTCGGAGATGACCGTCACCACAGGAACGCGCAGACCGGCCATGCAGTAAATGTTGCGGGCGATCTGCTGTGCTGCGCCGGGGTAATCTTCGATGGGATACGAACCGGGCGTGAAAATGTACGTGTGAACGGGAATGCCTTCTGTTTCAGCCACGCGCATGAACTGGCGGGCCTTGGCGTTGCCCCAGGGTTTGACAGAACCACCGTTGCGGAATTCGGCTCCGTGCCCCTTTTCCTGGCCTATGACCATGACGGACTGCGTGTAGCGTTTTTTGCCGCGGCGCCGGATGATGACCGCGCGGGCAATGAGCATGCTCGGATCGAGGCTGTGCTCATCCTGGCCGCCGACTTCCGTGAAATTGTCGTAGACGTTTTCAAGGATATCCTTGAGGCAGATGCGCTGGGGATGGCGGACGATACGCACCTTCTCCATGGGCGTCAGGGTCTTGGTGAGGCGATCCTCGACGTACTTGAAGAGGTCCTCCAGAGAGGATTCCTCGGCATACGGGTTCTGCAGAAGTCCCCTGTTGGCTTTATCCGTGAACTCGTCGAGCTTTTCCTGCAGCAGTTTGACGCTGTCGGCGTGCTTGCCGAGGAAGATGTCCCGGATGTAGGTCAGGCGGTCCCTGAGCCCGTTGAGGCGTTTTTGTGTAAGATTATCCATGTTTGCTCTGTATGATTCCTGCTTTGCTGGGCTTTTTCGAAGCGGGGCCGGAGAACACTCCGGCGTCCCGGAGTGAATCCGGACAGTTTAGAACTGCAGGATATGCGGGGTCTGTTCCCTGAGGTACTGAATGTTGCTTTTCATCGGCGCGCCCGAAGCGTCATGTCCCTGCAGCACGACCTCATTGAGGAATTCGAGGCCTCTCTGCTTGAGTTCGTCGAGATCCTGACCCCAGATGATCACAAGGGCAAGGTTGGGGTCAAATTCCGTGGGGATGACGTACGGCTGTTTCGGGACGTGCGTGTACACGGAAAGCCAGGGATGCTCGACCCAGCGGAAACGGTCGATGGTGCCGACCCAGGGCGTGAAATTGTTTTCCGGCGACTCAGCGATAATGCGGTATTCGAGCGTCCTGCCCTCGAAGGAAATGTCATTCTGTGTGTATCCGAGCGGCTCGCCGAGTCCCGTGCGTATCTGCTCAGCCACGAGATCTATGTCGTCGTGTCCCTTGATGCGGGAAATCTTTGCTGAAACGCCGTTTTCCACCTGGATGCGGGTGTTGACTTCCATGAGGAAGGGATTCCCGTCGCGGGTCACTATCCACTCCCATGTGCCTGCGCTGTCATAGCCGACCTTGCGGGCGATGGAGAGGGAGTAGGTGGTTATGTCCTGCAGAACCCTGTCTGAATCAAAAGAATACTTGTTAACGGAGGGATCAAAACCGGGAGCGACTTCGAGCCTTTTCTGGCGTCCTGTGGACTGTATGGAGCAGTTGCGGGTACCGAAATGCACCTGATGTCCGTGGCGGTCGCCGAGGATCTGCACCTCGACATGGTTGTAGTCCATGATGCGCTGCTCGATGAGCACGCCTTCATCCTTGAACTGCCTCGCGGCGTAATTGCGCACGCGTCTGTACACGGAGCGGAACTGATCAATGTCGTCCACTTCCTCGATACCCATGCCGCCGCCGCCGGCGGAAGCCTTGATGAGGACAAGCGGATGTTCGATGGAATGCCGGAGCTGAAAATCGAAGACTTCTTCGGCGATATTCTCGGCTTCCATCTCGTCGTAGGTCGGGCGATCCGATCCGGGCACTGTGGGTACGCCCAGGCTGCGCGCAAGACGCTTTGTATTTATTTTGTCTCCGAGCTCACGGATGATTTTCCAGGACGGACCGATGAATATCATGCTCCGGTCACGCTTTGTTACGCGTCTCGCAAAACGGAAGTCTTCGGCGAAGAAACCGTACCCAGGGTGCAGCGCCGTGCATCCCGAGATGTCGGCGACACTCATGAGTTCGTTGGCGTCATGATACGATGAGACGCGGTAAAGGGCTTTGCCGTCGCCATGCTCACGGGCAAACAGCACGTGACCGGAGTCTTTGTCTTCTGCCGTGTAAATGGCCGTGAAGGGTATGCCAAGCTTAATGCATGCCTGCATGATGCGTATGGCGATTTCGCCGCGGTTGGCGACGAGAACCCGGTGTTGCTGCAAAACGGGGGTTTCCGAGTGGTTCTCCAAATTCAGCCTCTCAATAGATATGAATGCCAGAAAATGCGAAACGGCTTAGATTTTTTGGGTGCATTCTTAATCGAAAACGAAAATAAGTCCAGAGAGCCGGAATTTCTCGACGATCCGTTCCAGCGCCCCGTGAAGCCGGGAAGTTTTTGGAAATGCCGCCTGAAAAACGGCGAAATGCGTTTCTGGGTGGGTGACAAAAGCTTGAAAAGTCGCTAAAAAGCTCTCTCTCTTTAGATAAAGATTCAAACTGATATTTTTCATGATGAGGCATTGAGATGCAGAACGAGAAACTTCGCAATGTGGCTATTATAGCCCATGTCGACCACGGTAAGACCACCCTTGTGGATGCGCTTTTTAAACAGAGTGGCGTTTTCCGAGCCGACCAGGAAGTTACCGACCGCATTATGGATAACGGGGACCTCGAACGCGAGCGCGGCATCACAATTACTGCCAAAAACTGCTCCATCACCTGGAAGGGAATCAAGATCAACATCATTGACACCCCAGGCCATGCCGACTTTGGCGGAGAGGTCGAACGCTCCCTGTCCATGGCAAGCGGAGCCATTCTGCTCGTGGATGCGTCTGAAGGTCCTCTCCCCCAGACCCGATTTGTTCTTCATAAGGCCCTGGAGGCGAAACTTCCCGTTGTGGTCGTTATTAATAAGATCGATCGCAAAGACGCCCGCATCGAGGAAGTTCTCAACGAAATTTACGATCTCTTCATCGACCTCGGCGCCAACGACGAGCAGCTGGATTTCCCTGTGCTGTACGCAGTGGGCCGCGACGGCGTGGCGATGTACCATCCGGATGACGAGCGCAAGGATCTGACCCCGCTTTTTGAAACCATAGTCAACAAGCTGCCTGGACCTTCCTACGATCCTGACATGCCTTTCCAGATGCTGGTTTCGGATCTGGACTATTCCGACTACCTGGGCCGCCTTGCCGTCGGCCGCATTGTCAACGGTTCTGTTTACAACAACGAGCCGCTGGACTGCATCGGCCCTGACGGAAAACAGCGTCCTCTGCGTGCCCTCAAGCTGCAGGTCTACCAGGGCATGCAGCTCAAGGAGGTCGAGAAAGTGGAGCCCGGTGAGATCGTGGTTCTCGCCGGCATCGAGGACGTGACCATCGGCGATACCATCTGCACCCGTGAGCATCCTGCAGCCCTGCCGCGCATCACAGTTGACGAACCGACCGTCTCCATGCGCTTCAGCATCAATACTTCTCCCCTCGCCGGCCGCGAAGGCAAGCTTCTGCAGAGCAGGGTCATTGAGGAGCGCCTGAAGAAGGAAACCCTGCGTAACGTGGCCATTCAGGTGGAGAAAGCCGCTGATCATGATACCTTTATCGTAAAGGGCCGTGGTGAATTCCAGCTCGCCATCCTTGTAGAAACCATGCGCCGCGAGGGCTTCGAACTTTCTGTCGGCCGGCCTGAGGTTATTCTGAAGAAGGATGCCGACGGCAAGGTTCTCGAACCCATAGAGCATCTGTACGTAGACTGCGACGAAAGCTTCATGGGCGTGGTCACTGACAAGCTGAACCAGCGCAAAGGCAAGATGATCAACTGTCATAACGCAGGGACCGGCCGCATCCGCCTCGAATTCTCCGTTCCTTCACGCGGCCTTATCGGCTACCAGGATGAATTCATGACGGACACCAAGGGCACCGGCATCATGAATGCCTATCTGGATGGCTACGAACCCTGGCGCGGCGACTTCCCGTCCCGCTACACCGGCAGCATCGTTTCTGACCGCGCCGGATCGGCTGTGGCCTATGCTCTCTTCAACCTCGAACCCCGTGGCACACTGTTCATTGTGCCCGGCGATCAGGTTTATGAAGGCATGATTATCGGCGAGCATAACAGGGACAACGACATCGACGTGAATCCCTGCAAGGCAAAGAAACTGACCAACCTGCGTGCCGCCGGCCATGATGAAAACGTTATTCTGACTCCTGTCAAGAAGATGACCCTCGAGCACGCCCTGCACTTTATCCGTGAGGATGAGCTCTGCGAGGTTACTCCCCAGTCCATCCGTCTGCGCAAGGTGGTCCTTTCCGCCCAGACGCGCTACCAGCTGGCCGGCATCAAGGCCGGAAAGCGCGGAGCCTGATCTCCCTGATTCCGTTTACAAACATCAAAAGCCCCGGTTCCGTCTTTTCAGCGGCCCCGGGGCTTTTTTTGTACGGCGGAAACAGTCGGTTAAGGCTTGATATAGCTGTATCCTTCCTGCTGCAGGCGGCAGAGTTCCGTGATGCCGCCGGAAACGGTCTCAATGCCGTCCCAGAGCATATCTTCACTGACGCCGAACCCTTTCAGGGCGTTTCTGCAGAGCCGGATGGAAAGACCGGCCTTCATGAGAGTCTGCGCGGTGAGCTCATTCTGCGCGTTCTCGGGCGTCTTCGTAAAGCAGCGCACGGCAGGGCCGTTTGCCACGATGACGATCTTCGTCCCGCTGTTGGCAGGGACGTCCTTCAGATAGTTCCTGACGTTGCCAAGGGCGAAGGCGACACGGCCGGTGTCTCCTGCGTCCACATGGAGAACGAGATTATAGTTCATACCTTTCTCCTTTGTGTGCGATTTTCGGGCAGGCGTACGCCTGCGGTAACACTGGCTCTTTCACATATCAGAACAGCCGCCTGGGCGCCATAATCGGTCATATGCCCCGCAGACAGCCCCGGCTCGTTGAGAAGTGTGTCTTTTTCCCGTATACCTCAGAAAATGACAGAGGTTCAGGCTGACAGAGGGCAGTGAAGTGCCCGGAAAACATTACATTTATTTTCGAGGCGGCAATCATGACCCAGGGCTGTTCTGCAAAAGATACACGACGCGGCGGGTACTGGAGCCATCTCGCGCGTGCCTGTGCCTCGGTGTTTCTGATTCTTTCAGTCTGCGGCTGCGGATTCACCGGCAGCAGGGAACAGCCTCAGAAAAAAGAGAATGCCCCAGAGGATGTTGTGGCGGAAAATCCTCTGCCCTATACGGTTCACTTTGATGTCAGGGATGAAGACGGAGTGAAATCCGGCGGCCGGTATCTGGCGGGACGCATGAAGGACGCCAGCCAGCTGGAGCGCCTGAAGAAGAGGCCTCCTGACGGAAGCCTCGGACTTGAGCGGAGAGCGCGTCAGGACATCGAAACAGCCCGGAAGCTCATGCGCTCCGAAGGGTTTTACGATGGCCGGGCAGAACTTTCCATAACGGGGCAGGAAACGGGGAAGGCCAGTGTCTCCCTCACGCTTGTCCCTGGTCCCCGCTACGCCATCGGAGACATCTCCACGCTGTACAGCAGAGGTCCGCGGATCCCCAGGGAGCTCGCGGACAGGGCCAGGGCTGTGTTCCCCACTTCCGGAATTCCTGGGCTTGAAAAGGGAAAGCCGGCTGCCGCTTCCGAGGTGCTTGGCTGTGTCAGTGACCTCGTGAAAAGCATGCACGAACAGGGATTCCCCGATGCCCGGCTGCTCGAACAGCATTATTATATCGATAGAAAACAGAAAACGCTGAATGCCGTTCTGTACGTTGATCCCGGCGAGGCCGCGATGCTCGGGAACGTTTCTGTCACCAGTAAAAGCGATGTCAGCCCGTCCTATATCGCCCGCCTTGCCCCCTGGGAGCCGGGACAGGAATTCTGGGATTCCCGCCGCGTGGACGAATACATCGTGAAACTCAGGAAAACCGGCCTTTTTAAAAGCGTCACCCCCGTTGTTGTGCCAGAGCGGCAGGGAGGAAGGAACAATACTGTCTCCTGGAAGACTGTTGGTGTGAAGGTTGAGGATGCGAAACACCGCTCCGTTGGCGGCATGGTGCGCTATGAAACGGATACAGGTTTCGGCGTTGAGGCCGACTGGGAGCACCGCAATCTTTTTCATAATGGGGAAAAACTGACCCTTCAGGCCCCGGTTACCGAAACATCCAAGGGGCTGAAGGCCAGGTTCAGTAAGCCTGAATTCATGGCTCATGGCCAGTCGCTGCTCTTTTCGGGCTCCGCCCTGCAGGAAAAGACGGAAGCTTATGACAGATCCGGCATTTCCGTAAGCGGCGGCGTCGAGAGGCAGATAAGCCGGGCTTGGTATGTATATGCCGGAGCCGGCGTGGATTCGGGTGAGCTCAAAAGCAACACTACCAGCCGTCAGGGATACAGCGTTTATGGCGGGGAACTGAAGGTCAGGCGGGATACGCGTTCGGATGTGTTTAATCCCGTTTCTGGCACAACCGTGGAAGTCGGAGTGAAACCGCTTACCGGCGAATATGATGGAGGCTTCTCCGCTCTTGGAACGCGTTTTGCCGCCACGGGATATTACGCTCCTTTTACGAAGGATGGTGCGCCGGATGACCGTGTCGTACTCGCCGGAAGGGCCGAGGCAGGAGCTTTTTTCGGAGCGCCACTGCACGCTTTGCCCCCGTCGCAGCGCTACTACCTTGGAGGCGCCGGGACTGTGCGGGGCTACGGATATCAGCAGATAGGTCCCATGGATGACGAGGATGAGCCCCTTGGAGCCCGTTCCTATCAGCTCGTGAATCTTGAGAGCCGCTTCCGTGTCAGCAGAGAGCTGGGGTTTGTCACTTTTGTTGATGGCGGCAGGGCATACAAAGATCAGATGCCGCACTTCGATCCTGACATGGATTACGCGGCAGGCGCGGGCATCCGCTATTTCACGCCCATAGGCCCGATCCGTTTCGATGTCGCCGTGCCGCTCAAACAGACGGGACAGCTTCTTCAGTTTTACATCAGCATAGGGCAGGCGTTCTGATGAACAGCACTGAGAAAGATAAAACGTGCAGGCAGGCCGGAGCGCAGGATGCGGAAGAGCCTCAGACGGCCGGACAGGAAAAGGATGGGGCTCCCGAAACAAACGCTTCCGGGAAGGAAGCGGAGAAGAAGTCAGGCCGCAGGGCGCTGAAATGCTTTTCCCTCGGTCTTCTTTTTTTCTTCTTTCTCCTGTGCTGCGTTATCGGCTGTTACATGTTCATTCAGACAGAAAGCGGCCAGCACTTCCTGCAGGAGAAGATCAACAACGCGCTTTCCGAAAGAAATACTGGTGTGCGTCTGACCTCTCTCGGCGGCCGCATTCCCCTGGCCATGCGTGCCGGCGTGGAATTTTCTGACGGGAAGGGTGTCTGGCTGAAGATCCCTTCCGCGGATCTTACTTTGAACGCCGCCCATATGTTTACCAGGATCGGCGTCTCGCTTGTGCTGAAGGATCCGGAAATGCTCCGTCTGCCTGAAGGCCTGAGCACTGCGGGGGAAAAAGAAGAGCCTGCCGGCACGTCGGGCATCCGTCAGGCTTTCGGAGGGCTGGATTCACTGACTGAATCCCTTCCCGGCTGGCTCCCTGAACTCGCTGTCGAAAATATCGATATAAGAAACTTTAGTGTGGGGAGGGCTGTCTATGCCCCGGATGATCCCGGAGCCGCTGACTTTCTGACTGTGGACCTGGAGGCAGCTCTGAAGGCCGGTCCGGACATGGAGGCCGGCAGGGAAAAAGCCTGGAGAAACCCCCGGCTTGAGGGCGCTATCCGTATGATGGCCGTACCAAAAACCGCTTCAGACCCCGGAAACGCCCGGAAGCCTGCTGTCGTCAGTGGTTTTGCTCTTGATCGGTGTGCTTTAAGCCTGGCTCTGACTGGTTCCCTCCAGAGTCCAGAGATCAGACTGTCTGCGGAAAGCGGAGAAATATCAGCCGGCGGAGCGACCCTGAAAAAGCCGCGTTTCGCCGCTCTGCTGCCTGCGGACACGCTGCGCAGGCTTTCCAATGGGGAAGATTTCGGAGTGAAAATGGATCTGTCCGTCGATGCGGAAGACAGACCCTGCACGCTGAGTATGACGGCCGGTGGAGCGCTGAAGGATGCCTGTCCGGAACTTTTTGTGAGGGATATCAGCCTTTCCGCTTTTGGCCTGTCTCTTACTGGCGGCCTGCGCGCCGTGTTCGGTGAGAGGCAGGCAGAGGCCCCTGACAGATCCGCCATAACCTCCGCCATCCCTGGTTATCCTGAGGCTCTGCTCCGAAGCCTGCCTGCCTGCACGGGAAAGTTCTCCCTGAACGTCAGCGACTGGAGCGCTCTGAAGACCGTTGTTCCGGGCGTTTCCCTGAACGGACCGTTTTCCGCAGAACTGACGCTGACCCACCAGGAGGATCAGAGTGTGAGTCTGAAGGCGTCTGCCCCGCAATTGGCGGCTACGCTGAAGCCGGACACGCATTTCGATGTGAAGGGTTTTGTCCTGGACGCGGATTTGATGCATGTGCTCTCCTCCCCTTCAGTGAAGGTGATGATGGACGCCGGCAGCGCCCGGGGCTACGGCCATGCGCTGAAAAATCTGAAGCTCTCCCTGGATGGCGATCTCGTGAAAGGCATAGGCATACGTGTGGCAAGTGCTGGAGACGCGGCCATAGAGATTGCCGGCCTTTTCAGACCAGGAAATATCGATATTTCCAGACTGATGATTCTTCTGCGCAACCCGCATCTCGGAATGAGAGCGGAAAAAAAACTGCATGTGACATACAGTCCGGGAGAAATCCGCGTGAGCGGGCTCGATGTGCGTTTTATCCCTGACGGACGCCTGACGCTTGAGGGCAAAATGGCCGGCAGTGCCTGCACGGCAGACGGCAGAATACAGGGAGTACATCTGGAATCCTTCAGAAGCTTCCTGCCGTCTTTGCCGAAGGCTTCTCTTGATGCTGATTTAACCCTGCGCGGGACGCTTGACCGACCGAAAGGCGGGTTTGTGGTGCGCTGCAGCGGACTCAGCCTGCCGGACGTCCCGTTCCCACCTCTTGATTTTTCCCTGAAAGCGGACTTCCGCCAGACCGGAAACGGTGAGGAAATCCAGGCCAGCCTGCTTCTGCCTCAGCCAACGCTGGATGCTCTGGGAGGAAAAAGTGCATCTATTGAGATGCATGTACCGCTGAAGACCAGAGAAGGTCAGTTGCCTCAGCCTGACATGGACGGCGGGCTGAAGGGCTATGTGCGGTTTGACGGAACGGTTGCACCCCTTTGGAAACTTGTGGATCTAGCTGATCGCAGCCTGAGCGGAAGAATCGGCCTTGAATGCCTCATTGACGGGACGCTGAAAAAACCTGAAGTGGCCGCGAATGTCAGGCTCTCCGACGGAAAATACGTGGATCTGCCCCTCGGCGTCGAAGTGGACGCCATCAGTCTGGACGCCGGCATACCGCGCACGCCGGCGTCCAGTCTTGCGAGCGCGAAGGTGCGTATGAATCTTTCGGCTACGGATGGGCGGAAGGGCAGCATTGGCCTGCGCGGCGGTGTGGACCCGGGCAGCCAGAGTCTGAATGTCACCGGCTCCATCCGGGATTTCGCTCCGTTCCGGCGTCGTGATATTATGGCTGTTATTTCTGGCAGTCTTGCCGTGCAGGGGACGCCGGTGAATCCGTCAGTGACCGGGACAGTCAGCGTGGATAAAGGCATGCTCGCACTGGAAGCATTGGAATCACAGCCTTCTTTTGAGGAACTGAAACTCGAGGATGGACCTAAGGAAAGACTGATTGCGCTGCTCGGCAGGGAACAGGCTCAGGAGGAAAGCAGAAGCAGAAACGCGGGAGCGGGAGGCCTGGGAAGCCTGAATGTCCGCTTCCATATGCCTCCGCGTTTTGTCGTGACTGGATACGGCCTCGACAGCGTCTGGGGGGCTGATATGAACATTGGTGGTTCCCTGACATCCCCGTCCATATCAGGGCGCGTGAAGGCTTCGCGGGGAACTTTGGAACTTCTTAACCGCAAGTTCAAAATGGCGAAGGGTGAAGTCTCCTTTGCGGGCGGAACCGACCCCATTCTTGATATCAGCATGACAACACACGCCCAGGATATTGATGCTTTTGTGAATGTGGGTGGCACACCCAGCAAGATCGATTTTTCACTGAGCAGCACTCCTGAAATGGAGCAGGACGATGTGTTGTCGTATATTCTTTTCGGTAAGAGCAGCAGCGAGCTGACGCAGTATGAACTTCTGCAGCTCGGTGCCACCATGGCCCGCATGGTGACATTCCGCAAGACAAGCAGCGGCATTCTGGATTTTGCCAGGAAGGGAACCGGCCTCGATGTCATAAACGTGAATCAGTCACCGGAAGGCGGTGCCAAACTGGAAATGGGAAAGTATATCGCCGACAAACTCTACGTTGGCGTGGAAAAGGAAACGTCGGGCAGCGCTGACACCTCGGCCGTCATACAGATGGAACTCGGTCCTCATTCGAATGCGTCTGTGAAAACCGGAGGAAAAAATACATCTGCTGGCGTGAAATGGCGTATGGACTACTGACGCGAATGGAGCATGGAGAAATCCGTATCCTGTATCAGCATCCGGGAATTCTGCAGCGCAAGTGCGTTTTTTCCTGTCATGTCCGCCAGGGACAAATCAAGCAGGAGGATAAACGGAATAAGCCGCCCTGCCTTTGTAATGAAAACACAAGGCAGACAGGGCGGATGATGCAAAGATTTTTGTGCGGATTTTCTTCCGGGTTCTTTTTTTGTGGATGGAAAATATTACAAAAGGGCGGGAGTTTTAGAACTCCCGCCCTTTCAGATCTATTCAGTCAGAAGATTACGGTTTAACCGCATCCGGTTTGGGTTTCGGCTTGGGTGCAGGCTTTGCGGGAAACACTTCGGTTCCGTCTTCACGTACTAATCCGATGCACTGCACAGGGCATGCTTCCTGGCAGGCCGTAAACTCTTTATTGTGTTCCTTGCGCCATTCCCTGCACAGGTCACAGCGCACGGCCACCCGGCGCCCGCTTTTGAGTTCTTCATCGTCGGGATTGTCCTCAATTTTGACGACAGGAAGATCGACGGTATCCATCTGCACAGCGCCGTAGGGGCAGGCGTCGAGGCACATTTCACAGGCAATGCACTGTTCGTCATGCGTCACGAGCGTTCCGTCTTCAAGCTGCTCAATGGCACCCGTCGGGCAGATATTGGCGCACGGGGCAGGGTTGCACTGATGGCAGCGCACAGTGGTCTTGTATCCTTCGCCTCTGATGACGCGCACCCTTGGCGTGAATTCATTGCGGCGCTTCATGGCCTCTTTCATGTCGAGGTTGTGGTGCGCGGCAATGCAGGCCACTTCGCAGCGATGGCATGCGCGGCATTTCTCTGGCTTCGTTATGATGTGTTCAGGCATTTTCTTCGTCCTTATTTTCGACTTCCAGGCTCAGGAGAGTGAGTCCGTGTCCTCCGGTGAAGGAAAGCTGATCGCTCCCGCACTGAGGACAGCGGAACATTTTTTTTCTGAGAAGGAAATGTTCTCCGCAGCTCACGCAGGTGCAGGATACGGGAATGATTTCCATGTCCAGCTTGGCTCCCTCGGCCACAGAGCCTTCGGAAAGAAGCTCGAAGCATCCCTTGAACGTTTCTGTTTCCACGCAGGACAGAGGCCCCAGGCCAAGCCTGAGAGCGGTAACGCGTCCCGCTGGCTTTTCAGGGTGTGCCGCATTGTATTGGCACACACTGTCCGTAATCAGGTTGAGCAGACCCTGTGCAAGGGAGGCTTCGTGCATGTGATCGTGCCTGCTAACGCTCTGTGCAGGAGACGCAGGGGTCGATCGTGTTTGTGATCAGCGCCGCGTCGGCAAGCTTGGCGTTTTTCAGCATAACGCTGAGAGCTTCCCAGTTCGGGTAGCTCGGAACACGCCAGTGGAGGCGGTCCGGCACGTCAGTGTTGTTGGTGCGGATGAAGTAGATGAGCTCGCCACGGGGGGCTTCGCTGCGGGCTACGGCAGCCGCGGGGTGAATGCCTTTCATATGTACCCTGCAGGGGCCTTCGGGAATATCGCGGATAACCTGACGGACTATCTTGGCGGATTCCAGAACTTCATGCAGGCGGACATAAGTGCGGGCATGCAGATCTCCTTCCGGTCTCGTGATGACGTTGAAGTCAAGTTTGCCGTAAGCGGCGTAAGGAGCTTCCTTGCGTACATCGGTGGCAATGCCGGAACCACGGGCCACGGGGCCTACGACGCCGAGACGGAGCGCATCTTCCTTGGGAAGCACGCCGATGCCCACAGTACGTTCGCGCATCATGGGATCATTTTCGAAGATGTCGCAGAGCTCCTCAACCTGAGGCTCAAACTTGTCGAGCTGCTCAAGGATGAAGTCGAAGCATTTCTGATCCAGATCGTGCTTGGTTCCACCGATGCAGTTGAAGGCGAGGTTCATGCGGTTGCCGTAGACGGCTTCCTTGACGTCCTGCATGAGTTCCCTGACTTCCATGGTGTGCATGAAGAGGGAGGCGTATCCGCAAAGATGAGCCTGGATGGCGATGTTGAAGAGGTGTGACGCCATGCGTTTGATCTCTTCAGTCATGGACCGCAGATACTTGGCTCTTTCGGAAATCTTGATGCCCAGGGCGTTCTCGACAACCATGGCATAGGTGAAGGAGTGGCTGTTGGAACACAGGGAACAGACACGTTCCGTGAGGGTCTGATCCATGATCAGATTGCGCTGCTGGGCAAGGTTTTCCATGCCGCGGTGGACGTGACCGCTCTGAAGGACGGCCTTTGTGATTGTTTCGCCGTCAATGGTGAGGTGAAAATAGACTGGTTCTTCCAGGGCTACATGAACGGGGCCAAGGGGAAGTTTGAATGAACTGCCGGTAGTATTTGGAAGATTCATTACTGGTTTCCTCCCTTGGCGCTGAGAATGTGTTCCCAGAGGTCCTTGGTGCAGGCGCCGTTCATCATGACAGAAAGCGGTACTATCTTGCCGATAATGCCTCTGTCGAGTTCAGGGTCGAGGAAGAGCCGAGTCTTGCCGGGCTGATCCTTTACTTTGATGCCAACAAGTTCCTGCATCTCGCGTTCATGCCAGTCAGCGTTGTCGTACCACGGGGTGATGGTCGGCACAGTGGGGTCGTCAGCGTAGAGATTGACATAAGGCGTATAGACGACACCGTCGAGAACGTAATGATAGCAGACGCCGTACAGGGGATCGCTGTCGTCCTTGCGGTTGCGAATCGGATATCCAGAAATCAGGCTGAGGCGTGCTTTTTCTTTTTTGAAGACGGCAGCCACCTGAGGAACAATGGCTGGTGTAGCCAGCGTGAACCAGTGCTGCCAGTTCCCGTCCATGTCCTGTTTGTGGATTATGGCATCCGGAGTCTCTGCGCACATGTCGGGCAGTACCCTGAGCAGATACTCGTTGCCTTTTATTATTTCTTCCATGTTGTCCTCATAAATCTGACAGGGAAAAGTCAGTTACTTCTGAGCGGGGGCCGCGTCAGCCTTGGGCGGGACGGCGGTCTTTGAAGGGGGCATAAGGCAGACACTGTGCGTCTCCGCGTCCAGAACCTGTCTGCAGCTCGGGCAGAGGTGACGAATCTGCTCGGGATCGACATTGGGGTCGTGTCCGTAAAGCTCCTTTGCTCTTTCCAGAGACATGACTCTGGTCGGAGTGCCGCAGCTGGGACAGGGCTGGAATTCGATGGTGTGCTGCTCAATGCGCTTGAACTTGTCTTCCTCGAAGTGGGCGGAATGCCAGTCAGGTTCGATGGTGACAGCATGCATGGGGCAGTAAGTGACGCATGAGGCACAGAGACAGCAGGAATCCTGCCATACCGTGATGGTCCAGCCCTTGCCCTTGTGCTTCTGAATATTGATGGCTCCAGCCACGCACGAATGGCGGCACATGCCGCAGCCCATGCAGAGGTCGGGATCAATGCGTACCCTGCCGCGGATCGTCTTGGGTGAATAGGTTTCGCCGAAGGGGAATGGATCCGTACACGGGCCGGAGACAACGTTATTGAGGAGAATGTTAAAGATACTGCCCATTCTAGTCCTCCGTTATTCCCAGTTTCTTCATCCAGATTTGCTTCGCGAGAACGACGCCTTCCATAATGGCCTGAGGCCTGGGAGGACAGCCCGGAACGTTGACGTCAACCTTCACCAGCTTGCTGAGAGGGCCGGCGATGGAATAGCTGTCACGGAACACACCGCCGGAAATGGGGCAGATGCCGACAGCAACGGTGACCTTGGGTTCAGGGATTTCGTTCCACACTCTAACAACATAATCACGCATCTGTACTGTGACAGGGCCCGTGACCAGAACAATGTCAGCCTGACGTGGCGAACCGGTATAAAGACAGCCGAGGCGTTCGACGTCGTAGCGCGGAATAAGCGCCGTCGTGGCAAGTTCGACATCGCAGCCATTGCAGGAGCCCGCGTTAATGCGGAACAGCCAGGGCGAACGGACTGACGTTTTTTTCAGGAAAGAATCGAGACTCACAACGTACTCCTTACAAAGCAATGACGAGGACGAGGCTGACAAGGGCAAGAGCCGTGGGGATCTTGAAATAGAACTTCACGGCCTGGTCGATGCGGAAACGTCCTGTCGCGGCCCTGACAAGGGACATGGCGAAGAACATCAGCAGAATGCACTTGGCCAGGAAGATGAGAATATCAACAGGCCAGAATCCGGTGATGCCGCCGGGCATGAACATGACTACACCGAGGCCGAGAACCACGAAGGTCTTGAAAGCCGTTCCAATATGGAAGAGAGCGAGCAGCGGGCCGCCATATTCCAGCATGGGGCCTTCGAGGATTTCCGTCTCGGATTCAGCGATGTCGAAAGGCGCTACGCCCATGGTGCCAGGGAGGAACATGAGGTAGGCGACAAAGGCCGGAACCATGATGGGGTTATGCCAGAAGGAGCCGTTGGCAAGCTGGTATTTGACAATGTTCAGCAGGGAGAAGTCCGCCGTGCCGATGCCGGATTCATGGCCGACCATCATGGCCACGGTAAGCAGCACCATGAGCAGAGGCAGCTCGTAGCTGAGCATGACGATCATCTCACGGGAGAAGCCGATAGCGCCGAAGGGCGAGCTCGAAGAGGAGCCGCCCAGCATAAGGGCGATGGCCGGTATGGGCAGCAGGTAGAAGAGGACGAGCAGGTCGCCCATGTTGTACATGCCGTCGAAAACACCGGGAATCGGAATGAAGGCTGCGCAGGCAGCCATGCCGGTGAGTCCGATGACGGGAGCGAGGAGGAAGACGGGCTTGCAGGCCGTCTTGGGGATCATCTGCTCCTTGGTCATCAGCTTGGCGATATCAATGAAGGGCTGGTTGAGCGGCGGGCCGACACGGCTCTGCAGCCGCGCCACGAAGCGCCGGTCGAGGCCTTTGAGGTAAAGGGCCACCAGCAGGGCGAATATTCCTCCGGGGAATATGCAGAGATGGATAAGAGCCCAGAATATATCTGTCATTTTTTAATCCTCCCTGCCGGTTTCGAAGGGATCCTTACGCAGGTTTCTGAAGAAGGCGGGCAGTCCGCCGAAAATGCTGGCCGGGCGAATCCGGTCTGTGCTTTCTTCGGGGCTGAGACCGCAGTTATGAACATCGACTTCATGCAGCTTCACGAAGCGCTTGATGAACCAGCATCCGGCCGCGAAGGGCACAGCCATCAGGACAAACATGGTGCTGGCGCTCCAGGCGGTGGCACCGGAGCCGATGGTTCCGAGCGTAAACGGAATCGGCGGGATGTTGTACTGGGCGATGATACTGTCGATGGGACCGAGCATGAGGCCGGGGAAAATGCCGGTCAGGATGCAGCCCGCAGCCAGAATCATCATGGGAACACGCATGACCATGGGCACGTCCTTGACGTTCTCCATGGCGGGGTTGGGCTGACCAAGGAAGCAGGCATGCATAAACTTGGCGATATAGGCCAGGGTCAGCACAGAGCCGAAGAGCGAGAGCAGGGCCAGCACTGGCTGACCGGACTTCATAAGGGCGTGGTAGATGATCCACTTGGAGCTGAAGCCGGACGTCGGAGGCACACCGATGACGGAAAGTCCGGCGATAAAGAACATCAGCATGGTAAAGGGCATCTTGCGGCCGAGGCCGCCGAGATCCCTCAGGTGGTCCTTGGCGGTCATGAACATGATGGCGCCGCAGACGAGGAAGAGCAGATCCTTGAAGAAGACGTGGTTAATCAGGTGGAGGAGGCCGCCGGAGAAACCGAGGCTGGCGTCACCGCCCTTGGCAAGGGCGTAAGCACCAACGGCAACGGCAAGAACCATGTAGCCTATCTGACTGACGGTCGAGTAAATGAAGACCAGCTTGACATGGTCAGCACGCATGGCCTGCCAGGCAGCCAGCACAATGGTAATGCCGCCAATCCACATGATGAAGTCGGACTGGATGACATTGTAGAGAGCCGGAGCTCCCTGACCGAGGATAAGGAACAGCTTGCAGAGGCCGATGATGGCGCTCTTCAGGAGCATGGAGGAGATGTAACCGGAAACAGGCGTGGGAGCGACCGCAGGGTGCATCTGCCAGTCAATCCTGATGGGGAACTGGGCGGCTTTCATGACGAAGCCGATGGCGAGCAGAGCGAGGCCGGTGCACAGGGAACTGCCCTGCGGGAGAATGCCAGCGAGCTTGGTTCCGGGGAACACGGTCATGGGAGCGCTGCCGCCGATGACGCACACACCGACAAAGATGAAGCTTGCGCCGGCAACATTGAACAGGAAGTATTTGAAGGCCTCACGGATAGAGACCCTGTCACCTTCATGGGCGAGGGCCATATACAGGGTCCAGGAGCTCATGATTTCCCAGAACATGAAGAAGCCGAACAGAGTCTTGCTGGCAGCCATGCCGACAAGACCGCCGCACATGGCCGTGAAGACGCAGTAGAAACGCCACTGGGTGTGGCTCTCTTCCATGTAGCCGACGGCGTAGGCCATATTGAGGGCGCCAAGAGCCGGCACAATGATGGCGAAGGCGTAGGACAGGTTGTCAAGGTCATGTCCGTTGGCAATCACGAGAATGCAGGTGATGGCGAGGACAGCCACGCTTGACCAGCCGGCCAGACGCCTGTTGAACATGAAGAATGCCGGAATGACCGCGCCGAAGATAGGAAGCAGGACGTAGGACGGCCAGGGCACGAGAAGAGCGCTGGCCGGGAGAGCCTGTCCGATGCCAGAACAGGCAGCCGCGGCTGCGGCGGCCAGAGAATACGGCAGATCGGGGCAGAGGCCGAAGATCAGGCTGGCCGCGGTGAGAAGCAGCATGGCTATCTGCATGCTCAGGGGAGCTTCCTGAAGCCTGGGGGCGTCTTCCGGACGTTTTTCAAAAATGATGGTGTTGAGGATACGCGTATAGTAGATGACGCCGATGAAGGAACCGGTGAGAATGGCAGCTGCAATCCATATGTGGTCTGCGCTGACAGCGGCCTGGATCATGGCGAACTTGCTGTAGAAAGCCGCGAACGGCGGCAGACCCATGATGGAAATGAGTCCGACAGCCATGCAGCAGCAGGTGACGGGCATCTGCGAGGCCGCGCCGCGGAAGTCACTCAGCGTGCGCGTTCCGGCACGCAGGATAAGAGCGCCGGCACAAAGGAAGAGCAGGTCCTTCATGATGGCGTGGTTGAGAATATGGAAGAAGCTGGCCGTGGTCGCGAGAAGTGTGCCAAGGCTGAGCACGATGGTGATTTCGCCAATCTGGCCAAGGGTGGAGTAGGCCAGCATGCGTTTGATGTCCCTCTGTTTCAGGGCCATCAGCTCGCCGTAGAACAGCGTGGCGATGCCGAGAGCTGCGAGGCCCGTACCGTACCAGGACAGGCCGAAATAACCGGGCGTGGCCGTGAGAGCCTGTCCCATCTGGCCGGCGCAGACGGCTGCCAGTCCGAAGAAACCCATCTTGGTAATGATACCGGAAAGAGGCGCTGAGACGGAGCTCGGGGCGGCCGGATGGGCGTCAGGCAGCCAGGAGTGCATGGGAACGAGGCCGGCCTTTACGCCGAAGCCGGCGATGCAGAGGATGAGAGCCGCCTGAATCCAGCCGGCAGGCAGGTTGAGAATGCCGCTCCACGCTGCCGGGGCGGTGATGGCGTCCACGGCGGCGAGGTGGCCGGGGCCGGAGAGAATGAGTATGCCGGGCAGCATGAAGAGAGCGCCGCCGGCGCACATGACATAATATTTGAGGCCGGCTGAACGGGCCGTGTAATCAGCTTCATGCGCGACAAGGAAGAAAGACGCGAAGGTCATGAGTTCCCAGTTGCCGTAAAGGCTGCTCGCGCTGTCAGAGGAAACGATTCCTGCCAGGGAGGCAAATGTCAGGAGCAGGAAGAACCAGTACCAGCCCTGACGTTCCTCATTGGCCATATATCCTATGGAGTAGATGGAAATGATAAGGGCACCGACCGTCACGAGCACAAGGAAAAGCTGTGACAGCGGAGACGCTGGAAAAGCCCAGACAGTGAACAGGGCAAGGACGCTGGCGGCCACGCCGATAATGACGCCGATCCTCCTCAGATTGAGGAAGAAGGCTATACCGCTCGCGAATGCGCCGAGATACAGCATCCAGAAAGCCGCATGCACGGATGAATGCGCAGCCTCAAAACCGCAGATGGCTGCGAAAATGGAAAGGATGGGCGTGCGCAGAAAACCGAATGCGGCAACGCAGCCTGCCAGAATGATCGCGATTTTGGAAGGCCTGGCCTCGATGCCCGGAGCAGCCGGAGCCTTGGTCAGAAGGACGGCGTTAACGGCTGCCACCGCAAGCCAGACCTGAACAATGGTGCAGGCGGCGGCGAGAAGTATGGCGTAGACGCCCAGGCTCGTCTGGGGGAGGATGCTCACAGCTCCGGCAGTGATGAGGTAGCGCCCTTCAGGAATGAAGAAGGCGGAACCGCCAACGGCAGCGAGCATGCCAAAAGCAAAAAGGGCGCCCGTGAAGGGGGCCGTCCTTCCAGCGCCGCGGAGATCCCACAGATCGTTGCCTGTAAGTTTGGCCGGAGCGGCCGGTCTGAGATCCTCAAGAGACTTGAGGGCCAGCAGACGGGCCAGGACCTGAAAACCGGCATATATCAGGAAGCCAGCCCGCGCAGCTGCGCTGGGACAGGCAAGGCCGATGCATGCGATGCCGGCATCGTGGAGACAGCCCCTGATAATGAGCTGTTTGAATTTGTCATGGCTGAGCACGCACAGAAATGTTCCTGCAAGAAGCAGGAGCGCTCCGAGCGCCAGCACGATGGTGCCCATGATGGTCATAGAATCCCTCCCATAAAGCCAAGCCCCTGCGAAGGGGAGTCCTCTGGACTTTAGTTAACCTCCTATCTGTTACTTCACCTTGTTTTTTTTGGCAAGAATGAGAGCGATTTCTGTCTCTTTATTTTTTAAGTTTTCGTGACCAAACCGGCTTGTGCTGCCTGTAAGAAACCGCGCCGCGGCTTGGCCAGATACAATAAATAATATAAAGGGAAAGGACGGATTCTGCGGCAGAAATGCATGTTCTTTTATGATAAAGCTAACAATTACAGGTTCCGGTCCTTTTTTTGGCTGAGAGTCTTGGATCAGCCCGGTTTTTGCATGCGATATGATGGGGAAAATGATTCCCTGATACGTTATTCTGGCTCTTCCGTACGACCGTGATTTCTTTATAGTCCCTGATTCCCTTCTCTGGGATGAAGGTTGTGCCTTTGACTCCCGGGGGAGGAAAGGACTGGCTGAACCGTCTGGCTCCGCTGTCCTTCATATAGGAAAGACGGATGGTTCCCTATCCTGCCTGGCAGTGTGCTTTGTCCTGTGCCAGGAGATTTTATATTCTCCTTCCAGGGCCTCTGTTTTGAGGGCTGCCCGCTCATCCGGAAGGAGGCTATGGCTTTATTGCCGCGAAGGCGGAGAGAACAGACGTGGCATCATCCTGTACGGAGAGAGCTCCCGTATCGGGTGATTATTGAAGAAAGCCGTTCTGTGCCCCGCCTATTCACTGCGCAGGTGCCTCTGCATGAGCTGAAGAGCTGCGTCGGAAGGTGTCAGTTTCCCGTTCAGTATGTCGCAGACCGCGTCGGTGATGGGCACGCTGACATGCAGTTTCAGGGCAAGCTCATGCACGGCGAAGGACGTCTTGACGCCTTCGGTGACCATACCGATTTCTTTTGTCACCTGTTCAAGCGAGCGTCCCTGCCCGAGACCGAGGCCTACCTGCCTGTTGCGTGAGAGATCGCCAGTGGTGGTGAGGACAAGATCGCCGAGACCGGACAGACCCATAAATGTCTGCGGCAGAGCCCCCATTGCAGTACCGAGGCGGCTTATCTCAGCGAGTCCGCGTGTTACCAGCGCGGCGCGCCCGTTGCTGCCTATGCCGAGACCGTCGCAGAGCCCGGCAGCTATGGCAACGATATTCTTGACCGCGCCTCCGATTTCAACGCCCAGAACATCTGAGGAGGCATAGCAGCGGAAGAATGTGCAGGAAAGAGCCCGCTGCACTGTTTCGGCAACCTTCGCGTATCTGCTGGCAATGACAACGGCTGTAGGTCTGTTGTGCATGACTTCTCTGGCGAAGGACGGACCTGACAGAACGGCATACATAATGTCCCTGTCCGCAAGAATTTCAGGAATGAAGGACGAACCCGTGCGGAGGGTGGAGAGCTCGATGCCCTTGGCAACGTTGATGATAACGGCCCCTTTTGCGAACCGCTCCCTGTTGGCTGTGAGAAAGGCCCGCTGCATCTGGCAGGGAATGGCCAGTATGACGAAGGGAGCCGAGAGAACATCTGGATTAACGCTGGCCCTGACTGCGGGATGAATGGGGCAGCCGGAGAGGTAGGCCGGGTTTTCGTGTTTCGTGTTGATGGCGTCGCAGACGGCGGCGCTGCGCAGATAGAGTGTGACGTCATGCCCGTTGGATGCGGCGAGATGCGCGAGGGCCGTGCCCCAGCTGCCGCCGCCGGCGACACAGAAGGAGAGCGTGTCATTACCCACGGAAGGGCTCCTTTGCTTTGAGGGTGCGCAGAAAAGGCTGATGCGCTGAGAGTATAGCTGTGCCGGCACCCGCGCAAGAGAGGTTTTTTCTTTTGCCCAGTCCTATGGAGACAAAAAGAGGCCCGGCCGCGTTTGTTACGCAGGCCGGGCCGTAAAGAGAAAGTTATTCTTCTGGTCCGCTTTCGTCGCGTTCATCCCCGCTGGCTTCCTCATCCTGAAGTCCAGCCTCCGCGAGGCGTTTCTGCAGGGCTGCTTCCTGCTTGCGTTCTCTTGTTCCCTTTGGCTTCAGAGCGTCAAACTCAGCGTTGTGCTTCTGGTGGCGGCAGAAAACGAGAAAGCCGGTGTGGGCTATCATGCGGTCAGCCGGGCGCAGCCTGTCAGCCAGCGGCTTCCAGTTCCTCAGCAGCAGTTCCTGCACTTCGATATCCCCGAAGGGGCCCTTTTCAAGGCTTTTGAGCAGTTCGGCTACCTGCACGACGGTTGGCAGAAGGAACCCGAAAACCGCTCCGGGGCGTACGGCGGCAAGGGCCTGTTCCAGGCATTCCCACGGCGTGCGCATATCAAGGAAAAGAGCATCGGCGTTTTTGACGCAGAAGCCGTTTCTGGCATCCTGCACGTGTATTTCGACGTTGTCTCCGAGCCCGGCCCATTCCAGATTCCGGCGGGCGAGCTTGGCGAATTCTTCCCTGGCCTCGTGACTGACGACACGGCCCGTGGGGCCGCAGAACCAGGAGAGTCCTGTAGTCAGGGCTCCGGATCCGCAGCCTGCCTCGCATATGACTCTGCCTGGGCCTGCCCCGAGCCGCATGCAGATATAGGCGATATCCTTGGGATAAATAATCTGGGTCTGCCGTTTGACGCCCTTGAGCCTGTCCTGCAGCGTGGCTTCCATTACCTGTATGGGGTTTCCCATACTGGTCATGACCGTGTCACCGAAATCGGCCTGGGCTATGTCGCGGCTGAAAAGGATGCCGTCCTTGCTGTGCCAGTCCTCGTCCTCGGTAAGGCGTTTAAGGTAGCGTTTGCCTTTAGGCGTCATATAAATCACGAGTGAGCCGTAAGGAATCATGAAAGCTCCCGTGGCGCTGTCCTCGGAAGCGGGGACGCACCGGTCTGAATTTATTGGAATGGCCCTTCTACCCGATCAGGATTCCGGTGTCAGGCGGCAGCTGCAAAAAGGCAAAAAAAAAGACGGGGTTTCCCCCGTCTTTTTTACGAATAGCTGCAGACTACACACATCCGGTAGGCTTGGGAAGACCAGCCATTTTGCAGGCTCCCTTGCCAGGTCCGGAGGGGAAGAGTTCGTAAACTTCCTTCAGTTTGTAGCCGGTATTCTTGGAAAGAATACGAACCATGGGGGCAATGCCGTTCTTTTTGTAGTAATCCTGCAGGAAGTCAAGAATCTTCTGATGGTCGGGAGTGAGCTCCTTGATGCCTTCGGACTCTTTGACGTACTCCAGCCATTCAGGGCACCATTCTTCAAAGTGAAGAAGGAATCCATCCTCGTCCACTTCAAAGGTTTTGCCTTTGAACTGTACTTCAGCCATGTGTGTCCTCCTTGGACTTCATGAGAGCAATCAGGCGATATGACCTGATTGTTAGCCGGTAATCCAACGAACCGGCGAGATATCTTGAAATTCGGATATTGGAACTTCGAGAATTTCTACTGGAAAGATATTGCCATAAAAGCAGTGTTCTGGCAAGCACCCAGATTTCAAAAATCGGATGGTAGCCTTAGTCCTTCGCCCCCCCGGTCACGGACCATTCGATGACTTTGGCCCTGCCGGCAAGAGCGTCGTGCAGGGTGTGTTCTTCCTGCACGCTTTCCGGTGTGCGCAGACGGAAGTAGATGTGGCGCAGGCCGTTGTCGAGATAGGAAGTCATGACGGAAATGATACGGGCGTTATTTTCACGGAGGGCCTCGAAAATGGGGCCCAGAGAGCCTGGCGTGTTCGGAGCTTCCACCGTCACGTCGATACCGTCAATGCGTGCGCCGCTGATGGTGACGAAGACTTTGAAGATATCCTGATCGGTGATGATGCCGATCAGCACACCGTCATCGTCCACAACGGGCAGGCCTCCGATTTTTTTATCCAGCATGAGCAGCGCCGCCGTAGCCACCGTATCAGTGCTTTTGACGGTGACGGGCTTCGGGGTCATGATGTCCTTGGCCTTGACTTCTGCCAGAAGGTACTGGACTTCGTGGATTTCGAGGGAAGTAGCCTTGGAAGGAGATGCGCTTTTCACATCTCTGTCGGAAATAATGCCGACGACCTTCCTGTTTTCATCGATAACCGGAAGACGATGAAAGGAATTTGTCTTCATCAGCTTCTGACACTTGGAGAGCGAGGTAGTGGGTGACACAGCAATGGGATCATGTGTCATCCAGTTGGAAATCAGCATATCTCCTCCTTGGTGAACTTCAGAGTACAATATAATATCCTGCGCAGGATGTGCAAGGTTTTGGCGCGCGGATTGACTGATCACACAGGAGAAAAACGTGAAACTGTTTCTGCAGACGAAAAACGGGGCGGATGGTCTGGCCATGATAGGCGCCATGGCTGAGCTTGGCCTGGATATGACGGCGCTGGCAGATGTTCTCGCTTCTTCTGGCCTGCCCTGCCACATTGAAACGCAAAAAGTCACAAGGGGAGGTCTGCAGGGAACCGCTGTTGGCATACAGCCCCGCTCTATGGAGGCTATGGATTTTCAGGCCTCTCGGGATATTTTTGAGCGGGCCCCGGTGGAGGATACCGTCCGGAGAGGCGCTATCGGAAGCCTGAACCTTCTTCACAGCGTTTTCAGAGATGGTTCACTGCCCGCCGTAACTGTGGCTGTCCTTCTATGCGTTTCCTTCGGGGCGGCTGAACTTGGAAGGGACGGCTGTCTGGCCGGGCTTCTGCCATGGAGCCTTTCCGGAGAAGGCGTTGAGCCGGGTACTGCGGAGATTCTCTGCGGCAGGCCTGTGACTCTCGTCAGGGGGGAAGCCCGCGTGACTGTTGCCGGCGCTGCGCTCTGGGCCACGCTGTTTTCGCAGGCAGAGCCGGGGCAGGGCGCAGTGTCCTGCAGGGCAAAAGGAGCCGGTTTCGGAACAGGCTCCGCTGCCTGTGTGGAAATGATGCTTCTTGATGAAGATGGGGACAGATCCCAGCGGGAAGGCGGCGATGAGGAAATTCTCCAGCTTGAGACGCACATCGATCACCTGACCGGGGAGGAAATAGGGTGCGCCATAGATGTGCTTTCGCATACTCCGGGCGTTCTGGATACGGCCTGGTTTTCCGGCATCGGGAAAAAGAACAGACCTCTGGGGCTTCTCAGGGTGCTCTGTTACCCCAGTGATGAGGAGAGGGTTGGCAGGGCGCTTTTTCGGCAGACACACACGCTCGGATACCGGAAGGCCCGTCTGCAGCGGACCGTGCTTCCGAGGCGTCTGGGCAAAGCCCCTGCTGGTGGGGACCGGGAAGTCGCCGCGAAATATTATGAGGTGGATGGCGTCACCTACGTACGTCCAGAAAGCGATGCGCTCAGAAAGGCCGCGGAAGCGGCAGGACTTGGCCTTCCTGCCATGCGTTTTGCCAGCCTGCCCACAAAACGGGAAGAATAAGAGAGAGATGCGGGCAGGGAAAAGAAAAGGCGGCAGTTCCCTTACAGAACTGCCGCCTGATTATGTTTTCAGGAAGAAAATCTTATTCGCCGCATTTGGCCTTGAGAGCCTTGGCGAGGCTGGCACCAAGCTCATAGGCCTTTTTGAGGCCCTCATGGCCAGGGCGCCAGTTCACGCGCACAGGTTCGCAGGGCAGTTCGATCTTCATGTCGGCCAGGAACTGCTGAAGCACCTTGGGGGATTCGCCGGACCAGCCGTAGGAGCCGAAAGCGCCGCCCACAAGGATTTTGGGGCGGAGACCCTTGATGTAGGTCAGAGCGCTCATGACGTAGGGCAGGATCGTGTTGTTGTGAGTCGGAGAACCAACAACGAGGCAGCTGGCGTCAGAAAGGGCGGTCATGATGGCGCTGTGGTGATTGGCCTTGCAGGACATGACAGTAGCGGGAACCCCGTTGTCCTCGAAGCCGGAGCAGACGGCATAGGCCATCTGTTCGGTGGAGTGCCACATGGTGTCGTAGATGATGACAGCGCGCTTGCGGGGTTTCTGTTCGGCCATGGTCTCGTAGAGATCGATGATTTCTTTGACGCTTTCATTGCGGGAGATCAGACCGTGGTCAGGAGCGATCATGTCGATGTCCAGGGATCTGACAACGGGCAGCGTTTTCAGCACCTGGGGAGAATAGGGCAGGACGATGTTGAAGTAATATTCCTTCGCACGGCGGATGAAATCACCGTGTTCGTGCTCGTCGACGAAACGTTCGGTGCCGGCGATATTCTGGCCGAAAGCGTCCTGGGAGAAAAGAATTTTGGCTTCAGGGCAGTAGGTCACCATGCTGTCAGGCCAGTGCAGCATGCGGGTTTCCTGGAAGACCAGTGTGTGCTTGCCAATGGAGATCTTATCTCCGCTTTTTACCGCCTGCACGGGCCAGTCTTTCATCTTATCGCCGTAGTAGCCGGCCATGGACTTGAGGGCCATGGTGGAGCAGAAAATTTTTTCCGGCTTGCAGGCGCTGATGACTTCACAGAGAGAGCCTTCATGGTCGAGTTCCATGTGGTTGATGACCAGGTAGTCGACCTGTTCGGGCTTAATGACGTGGCCGAGGCGGCAGAGAAGCGTGCCGGCCTTCCCAGGAGCTACGGTATCAATAAGGGTGTTTTTTTCATCCTTGATAAAATAGGCGTTGTACGTAGTGCCTTCCGGGCTCTTGGAATAGCCGTGAAAGTCGTAATGATCATAGTCGACGCATCCGACCCAGTAGATATCTTTAAGAATTTCGACAGCGTTCATAAACCCTCCGCGGTTCTGTACGCGCAAATAAACGCAAAAACCGCCGGCGTATTAAGGCCGGCGGTTTACAATCATGAAAGATTAGTCCTCAACCTTGGTGAATTCGTCCTTGCCGGCGCCGCAGACGGGGCAGACCCAGTCATCAGGCAGCTTGTCGAAAGGAACGTTGTCGTTTTCGGTGGGATCATAAACGTAACCGCAGACGCTGCATTCGTATTTATCCATAATTGACTCCTCATGAGGTTTCCGGAAGCCAGAGAAGGCAGCCGGGAAAAAAGTTGGGATATATCAGCCGATCGGGGAAGGCTGCCTCAGCAGCCTGAAGGGCTAGTTTTCACTCTTCCAGTGTCCGTGCAGGTTGCAGTAAGCCCTGGCGGTTACCTTGCCGGCATCGGTCATGAAGACGGCCTCGGGCTTGTCACCGGGCTGCAGGAAACAGGTCAGGCTCTGGTTGCCGGCGATGAGTTCGATCCACTGGATGTAGTGTTTTTCTTCCATGGGATGGGCGACAGAGCCCACGGAGACTTTATATCCGCCATCGATCTTGGTGATGACGGGAACATGCTTCTCAAGAGCACCGTCAGTGGCGCCTTCCTTCATGAGCTTCATGGGCTCGCCGCAGCAGGTAGGAACGCACTGCCCGGCCTGATAGATTTCAATAATGTTGCCGCAACGGTTGCATTTGTAGATTTCTAATTTCTGGGGCACGGTTTCATCCTCCGGAAATGTGTTCAGAAACCCCGGCGGGTCCCGTCGGGTTCAATACTTGTATAGACTGATCACAAGAAAGTAAAGGCTTTTAGAGAGTTTATTAATAATTTTTCTCAATAAGAAGTCAGATCATTATCAGGGGGAAGAAAGAGTTCTTCAATCTCGGGAACCGGGTTCGGATCATTTTTCTGAAGGCCTTTGGCCTGAACAGGTGCACCTTCCTCCGGCCCGGGCGAAGGGATAGTAATATGCCTTCTGGCTCCGATGACATTTGGCAGGCGGACTCTGAGTCGTCCGGTAATGAAATACGCGGCACTCCGCCCCTGAACTTCTCTGCTCAGCGCTTCAGAATGGATGAGCAGACCGGCCTGGGATCCGCCCTCCACATACATGACAGTGTGGATGTCTAAGGGAAGCTGGAGAAGCTGCTGGGCGAAAACATAGGCCTCAATGCGGTCACGGCTGTGAAGAAACAGGATCCGTCCCTTTCCGTCCTGGGCTATGGCGGAGATGGAGTACAGCGGCCCCCCCGGTGACCAGAGTATGCGGCGCTGGGAATTGATCATCCGGTAATTCTGGACGACCATACGGTAGTGAGAAATTTTTTCCTTCCAGTCAGGGTCATCCTTCTCGATGATGGCTGCCCGGGGCAGGTTCGGTGTGTCCGGGCCGGCGGTGAGAAAAGCGCCGAAGCGGCCAACTATGCGTCCGTTGTTGATATAGGTTCCGCTACGCATGTAGCCTGTGCTCTTCAGGCCGTCAGGCAGGTACATACTTGCGTTGATGGCTGCAGAGAGATTGAATTTTTCACCCCATTCGCCAAGGGTGCGCGGCTGGGAATCTTCCCGGAGACTGGAACACAGGAGGAGATCGAAGTTCTCGGGGTTTATGCGGACAGCGGTGATGTGTTTTGATCCGCCGTCCGTGACAAATTCTCCGTATTCAAGACCGGGTTCCAGCAGTGCCATGCCCTGGTCATGAGGCAGGTTTTTCGTCCTGTCGGAGGTATTAGTCTGGGCAGCAGAGTCCGGTTCGTCCGGCTTTAGGGCTGTGGCGTCGTCCGGCTGGGATGTCCGGCTGTTATCCAGCGGCTTATCATGCATGGAAGGCATCCCTGCACTGGACGAGGTGACGGAGTCCAGAAAGTCACCGATGCCCACCCTGAGCCGGTGTATCGTAGAATTCACACTTGGAGAGAGGAAGGAGAGCCCCCCGTATGATGCAGGAGAAGGCGTGGGATTGTGGAGCCAGAGATAGAGAATAAACGCACACAGAAGTGGCGCCAGAATTCCGCAGAGAACAGCGGTTTTATGGAGCAGATTGCGTATTCTCATGGCAACAGCCTAAAGATATTGTATATTTTTGGCAAGAAAGAGAGCCTCTGTCCATGCGATGGCGGCAGCGTGTATTCTTAATGGAGAGCTTTAAATATGAGGGGAGAGAGCCGTGAGATATAGGATGAAGAAATCGGACGTTCCGGGAAAATTATTAGAAATATATTTGCATATATTGATATAAAGATATATACATATCACCAATCAAATAAGGCCGCCACGGCGCAAACCCGGGTTGCGCGATCGGGGTTCCTGCCCTACCTTTGGGAAAAGGCCGGAAAAACAGTCCGTACCGGGGCTGGTGACGATGGTGCCGCTCAGAAACAGTTTGCAATGCTTGTCTCCATCCGGGACAGAGCGTTACGGGAAAGCAGATATGAAAATTGGCAATGCTCTCAAAGATCTGAAAAAACCATGTATTTCCTTCGAATTCTTTCCGCCCTCGGATGATTCGGAACTTCCCGCTTTCTACGATGTGGCAGAAAAGCTTGCAGGTGCTTCCCCCCTTTTTGCCTCGGTGACCTATGGTGCCGGTGGCAGCAAGCAGGGACGCACGCTCAGTGTTGCGAAGGCTCTCGCCGGCATGGGGCTTACCGTTATGAGCCACCTGACCTGTGTCGGAGCTTCACCTCTCAGGCTTATGAATTATATGTACGATCTGCGTGAGGCCGGAGTGAACAATATTCTGGCCCTGCGGGGAGATCCGCCGAAGGACAAGCCGTTTTCGTGGGACGGTCCTTTCCGCCACGCTTCCGATCTTGTGTCCTATATTCATAGGCAGCAGCCTGATTTTTCTATAGGCGTGGCCGGCTACCCGTGTCCGCATCCTGAGTCCGTTTCCTATGAGGAGGATCGCTCTTACCTTCTGCGTAAGATTCAGGCAGGAGGGGATTTTGTGGTGACACAGCTCTTCTTTGACGCGCGTTCCTATTTTGAGCTCGTGGGCTGGCTCCGTGATCATGGTTGTGACTGCCCGGTGATTCCGGGTATCCTTCCAATTCAGAGTTTCAAGTCTCTGAGGCGGGTACTTTCCATGTGTGGAGCCTCCATTCCTGCCAGAATGTTTCTCGAGCTCGAGGATGCAGACAGGCGTGGCGGCAACGATGAGGTGCGCAGAGTCGGCATTGACTATGCCGTGCAGCAGATCACAAGACTTCTCGTTGGTGGAGCGCCGGGTATCCACCTGTATTCCCTGAATAAGGCCGATCTCTGTCTGCAGATTGCCAGGGAGGCAGGCCTTGTCTGATCCGCTTTTGCCGGCAGCCCCTAAAGTTTTCCTGTATGCGGGACGAACAGAGGGGTAAATGATGGAAACAGGGGTGGGATCTTTTCCCGTCCTATAAAAGGCGTCCTGACTGCGGATAACGTGTATGCATACAGGAAAATATGATTCAGATGCTGCTGTGGCTGGAGCTGCAGCCGGGCTCCGGGGACAGAGCCGCCCTGCCGGGGACGCCGGACTTCGTCTTCAGCGGGTGCGTGAGCTGGAAAAGCTTGTGCAGTCGGGCGCGTACCATGTGGACTGTGTGCAGCTTATCGAAAGCCTGCTGAAGAAGGAACCGGCCCTGTTCCGTCCGGCAGGAAGAGCCGGATCCGGAAAGTCTTCTGAATCTTCCTGAATCCGATGAAAGAAAAAAGAGGGACTGCCGCTGGAAAGAGTCGCGGCGGTCCTTTTTTGATCCCCATGGGGAGGCACAGCCAAGTTCCGCAGAGCTGGCCGCCGGTGGATGCTTCATGAAGATGAGTGAGCGGGGGCCATCCCCTCCTCGTTCCGTCCGGATGGCGCAATACGCAGGGGATATTGCATACAGCTGAACGGCTCCCCGGACAGAAACGTGGCTGCCAATAAAAAAGCCGCTTCATCACGGACATTCGCGTGATAGAGCGGCTTTTGCTGTTTCAGAGAAAAAAACGCTAAAGATTCATGGCCTTCTTGGCCTTGTCGACGGTCTGTTTGATTTTATCCTTGACCTGGCTCAAGGGGCTTTCTTTTCCAGCTTCGTCGAAGGCCTTGAGGAGCTCAATCTGCTTGGGCGTGAGCTTGGTCGGGGTGACGACCCTGATTTCCACAAGCATGTCGCCGCGCTGTTTGTGCCCGATATAGGGCAGGCCCTCACCGCGGATGCGCAAAAGCTCTCCGCTCTGTATTCCCTTGGGAATGGTGAGGGAGAGGGGGCCGTCAATGCCCGGGACAGTGACTTTGTCGCCCAGTGCGGCCTTGGCAAAGCTGATGGAACAGGTATAGATAAGATCCTGTCCCTGACGCTCGTACTTGTCGCTCTCCTGCACATCGAGAACAACGAAAAGATCGCCGTTGGGGCCTCCGTGCAGACCGCATTCGCCTTCGCCCCGGACGCGCAGACGCGTTCCCGTGTTGACGCCGGCGGGAATCTTAACGGTCAGCTCCTTGCTCGTCTTGACGACGCCTTCACCGTGGCATTTGGGGCAGGGATGACGGATAATCTGCCCCGTTCCGTGGCAGTTGGGGCAGGGGGTGGCTATGGTGAAGAAGCCCTGAGAGCGGTGCACCTGTCCACGGCCGTGGCAGGTGGGACATACCTCTGGCTGTGAGCCCTGGGCGCAGCCTGTGCCATGACACTCGTCACACTCGGCATGGCGGGGAAGCGTCAGCGTTACGGAATCGCCGTGCGCGGCCTGCTCGAAGGAAATCTTGAGCGATACGCGCAGATCCTCGCCGGCAGCGGGACCATTGGGTCCTGAGTCAGAGCCGCCGAAACCGAAGAAGTCACCGAAAATATCTCCGAAATGCGAGAAGATATCGTTGGTGCTGGTGAAGCCGCCCTGTTCCTGTCCCACGCCGGCGAATCCGAACTGGTCGTACCGGGCTCGCTTGTTGGCGTCGCGCAGAACGTCGTAGGCTTCGGCCGCTTCCTTGAATTTTGACTCGGCCTCCTTGTCACCCGGGTTGCGATCCGGATGATACTTGAAAGCCAGTTTCCTGTAGGCTCTCTTGATCTCGTCCTCAGAAGCTTCTCTGCTGACGCCCAGGACTTCGTAATAGTCGCGCTGCTGTTCCATTATTTCCCTTCAACGGACGAATCTGCCGGGGCACCCGCAGTCTCGGGTCTGTCGAGTCTGGGATCAGCCGGAAGAACTTTGCCTTCGGCGATTTCGCGCAGGGCAGTGACAATTTCTTTATTGTCGGTTTTTATAAGAGGTTCATAGCCATCCCTGAACTGACGAACGCGTTTGATGACCATCTGAACGAGAAGAAAGCGGTTCTGAACTCGTTTCTGACAATCTTCAACTGTAAAACTGGCCATGCTTGCCTCCACGAAGGACATGTAAATGTCTAATGTTAGATAAATCAGCATGCTCCCCTGTCAAGGGGAGACGCCCGAACCGGGTAAAGAGGCGGCGGATGCAGAAAAGAGGAAAGCCACCCGTGAAAATGAAACAACCTCCATACTTTTTTAGCCTGAAACTGTCAACGAAAAAAAGGAGAGCTTGCTTTTTTAGTAGTTAATCACTAAGAAAACAGCTTTCGCCAGCCCATAGGGCGGAAATCCTCAGAGAAGAGAGGGAACGATGAGGGAAAAAAGGAACTTTGCTCAGGAAACGTGCGTGCGCAGCATGGGCAAGGCCATGCAGAGAACCGGAATGCTCTGGCCGGGTTGCCGCATCGGCGTAGCAGTCTCCGGAGGTGTGGACAGTTTTGTGCTCCTCAAGTGTCTGCTCATCAGGCAGGGTATAGTTCCCTTCCATTTTGAAATCATGGCTATCCACCTGAATCCGGGCTTTGATCCGGCCAATCACGCCCCTCTGGTTGAATGGGTGCGCGAAAATGGCGTCCCTTCGCATATTGAGGTGACAGATTACGGACTGCAGGGTCATTCTGAAGCCAATCAGCGGCGCAGCCCCTGCTTCCGCTGCGCCTGGCTGAGGCGTAAGCGTCTCTTCGAGCTTTGCCGCCAGTACCACCTTACGCATCTTGCCCTGGGGCACAATGCGGACGACCTCGTTTCCACGTTCTTCATGAATCTCTGCCGCAACGGGCGCGTTGGCGGCATGGATATGAATGAATCCTTTTTCGGCGGCGGCCTCCGAATGATCCGTCCGCTTCTCCTCGTTGAGAAGAAGTACATTATCTCTGCAGCCAGGAAATGGGAACTGCCGTACTGGCAGAATCCCTGTCCTTCAGCCGGGAAAACCTCGCGATCGGATATGGCCGAAACACTGAAGACTTTATATGGCGTTACGGACAACGCCAGAAGGTGCATCTTCAACGGACTCACCCGCTGGCAGTTTGATCAGAACTGCAGGGATTACGAATCCCGCGGGGAAGAAGCCCCCCGAGCCGGTGGCCGGGAATCCCGCTGAAGGAGATCCCCGGACCGTTTTTCCCAGGTTATCCCTGGTACAGAATTTCAGAAGAAATGTCGCTGACCCTGCCCACACCTGTGAGCAGCATGGCCTGGCAGAACTGTTGCCTGATGTTCCCGAAGTAATCCCTGACGCCTTCCAGTCCCCCGCCGATGGCGGCAACGGAGACAGGTCGGCCGATGAGGACAGCATCAGCCCCGAGAGCCAGCATCTTAAGGACATCCACTCCTGTACGCACGGCTCCGTCCACCAGGACTGTCATGCGTCCGCGCACGGCGTCGGCAATGCGCGGCAGGACTTCGGCCGTTCCCGGACAGTGGTCAAGAATGCGGCCGCCATGGTTAGAGACCACGATGGCGTCGCAGCCGGCACTGGCAGCCTTGAGTGCATCGGATGGGGTCATAATACCCTTTACGATGAATTTCTGTCCTTTTTCGTGCAGGTAGGAGCAGACCTCTGTAAGCTCGGCAACGCCCATGGGTGTGACGGGGCGTCCCATTTTGCGCAGTGTGACAAGTCCTGCTGCATCCACATCCATGCCGATTGCCGGGGGATTGAGGGCGATCACGGAATCGAGCTTCTCTTTGAGTTCGGCGCCCTCCCAGGGCTTTATGAAGGGAATGCCGCTGTGAGCGGAAATGGCCTTGCGCGCGGCTTCAATTATATAAGGAGGCACACCGTCTCCTGTACAGCCCATGGTGCCCGCGGCCGCGCACCCTCCGAGGACGGCATCAATATACACGTCTTCACTTTCCTCCGGGCACATATTGAAGCCGGCACCGCCTATGGGAGCTGCGAGTGCAGGCACGGAAAGTTTCATGCCGAGCACTGTGGTCGAGGGATCCGGTTCCTTGACGTCATGCAGGGCTGTCATGTTGAGCGTGACAGCAGCGAGGGCGTCATAGTTATTCCGGAATGAAGCGCCGGTACCAAGACCGCCCATACCAGGCACCTCCCCGGCACAGGCTCTTCCGTTACATTCGGGACAGACTCTGCAGAATTTTTTCATGCGCTCGCGGGCGTTATCTCTGATTGGATCGGACATTTGATGTGCTCCTTGAAAAAGAGAAGATACGGAAATGCTATCTTACAGGATTCCTGTTTCTATAATTTTTTTCTTCTGCAGTGAACAAGATCCCGCTGCTTCAGAAATGAAGAGGGGCGGACAGAAAACCGTCCCGGTTTTTTGTGAAAAACGATTGTCGTTATCAGCAGCATCAGGCGTCAGGTAACCGATCCGCCTGATCCGGGAAATCCGGGGAGGCCAGGGCGCTGTTTCGCCGGGCTCCTGATTCCTGGGAGAAAGATGCCCCTGACACGCAGGAAAGAAAAAGGGCTTCTGTATCTCTTCCGGGGAAAACCTTTAGCGGTGGAAGCCCTCCCGGCATGGCTGCGGGAACGGGAGAGAAAAGAGAACGAAAATAGAAAAAAACATTGGGAAAAAATTCACTGTAAAAACTTATTTTTTCTTTGTTGATCTTTTTAATAAGTATTGTATAAGGAAAGTAAGTTTTCGAGCCTTCTCTGGCTACAGCATTTAGCTATGCCGTTAAGGCCTGAGCTTCCCCGCTCACAGGGTGGTCCTGGAAACGGAACCGCCTCCTTGAATGCCTATTGTGGCATGGAAAGAAAACGGATCAATGTACCATGCAATCATGTTTGTTTGCGTGATACATAAGTTTTCGCTGTGAGCAACACCAGAAAACACGCTTTTGCGTGTCATGGAGAATTTTATGCAGACCATTTCTCCTGTTTTTGGGGTTGCGCTGATACTGACTAAGACGTTGTTCGCACGTCTTATGCGCAGTCCTCTCTCCTCTGTGCCCTTCTTTAAGAGAGCCTTCAGCCCCGTCAGAATGCCGGGTATTCCACCCGGCGTAGCTCATCCCTTGAGGGTGTAATCCCCTTTCTTTTCCCGAAGCAGACCTTTTCCCGGCAGAAAGCTGGGGTTTATGTGCTTTTCGAAATCACATTCGGAAACACAGGTGAGCCCTGTTTTCTTGTCACATGGGAGCCAAGAACGTTTTTCCGTAGAAGAATTCCTACATAAAAACGGTTTCTGGTGTTGTGCCCAGCGATCCGGGATGAGGGGGCGTTTCTGTACAGCAAAAGAATATTCTTAAAGAGGGAAATCATGAAAAAGCCTCATCTTGAATCCACCTACAAGCTCTTTATCAATGGTGAATGGAAGGAAGCCTCCGACAAGGCCACGTATAAAAGCTACTGCCCCGCAAATGGTGAAGTCCTGGCCGAATGTGCACAGGCGACCAGAGAAGATGTTGAGGACGCCATCACGGCTGCCTGGGCTGCTTTTGAAACCTGGAAGAACGTCCCTGTCAATGAACGTGCCGAAATCCTGAACAAAGTCGCCGACATCATTGACGAAAACCGTGAACATCTTGCGATGGTGGAAACGCTCGACAACGGCAAGCCCATCCGTGAGACCCTGAACGTGGATATCCCCATGGCTGCCCAGCATTTCCGCTATTTTGCGGGATGCATTATGGCAAGTGAGGGCAGCGCCAATATCCTGGGCAAGGATACGCTCAGCCTGATCCTCCGCGAGCCTATCGGTGTCGTCGGGCAGATTGTGCCCTGGAACTTCCCCTTCCTCATGGCCGCCTGGAAACTCGCTCCTGTTCTCGCAAGCGGCTGCTGCACCGTTTTCAAACCCTCCAGTTCTACTTCCCTGAGTGTTCTGGAACTTGCGAGGCTCGTTCAGGGAGTGATTCCCCGTGGCGTCTTTAATGTCATTACGGGTTCCGGTTCCAAATTTGGTCAGTATATGCTGGAATCAAAGAGATTCAGGAAACTGGCCTTCACCGGTTCTACTGAGGTCGGCCGCAATGTTGCCCTCGCTGCTGCGGAAAGAATCATCCCCGCCACGCTGGAACTCGGCGGAAAGTCCGCCAATATCTTCTTTGAGGACTGCGACTGGGAAATGGCCATGGATGGCCTCCAGATGGGCATTCTCTTCAATCAGGGGCAGGTCTGCTGTGCCGGCTCCCGTGTATTCGTTCAGGATTCCATCTATGATCGTTTTGTTGAGGAAGCCGTGAAGCGCTTCAATGCCGTTAAGGTCGGACTGCCCTGGGAATCCGATACCCAGATGGGCTGTCAGATCAGCAAACGCCAGATGGAAAAGATCCTGGGCTATGTGGAAATCGGCAAAAAGGAAGGCGCGAAGGTTCTCTGCGGCGGCGTGCAGGATACGGAGGGAGAACTGAAGAACGGCTGCTTCCTGCGTCCCACTCTGCTCGGCGACGTGACCAATGACATGCGTGTCGCCCAGGAAGAGATCTTTGGTCCCGTGGCCTGCGTTCTGCGCTTCAAGACGGAAGATGAGGTCATCCGTCTCGCCAACGACAGTGAATTCGGACTCGGAGGTGCTGTCTGGACACGCGATATCAACCGCGCCATCCGTGTGGCCCGCGGAGTGGAAACCGGCCGTATGTGGGTGAACTGCTACAATGCCATTCCGGAGGGCGCGCCCTTCGGCGGCTATAAAACGTCAGGCATCGGCCGCGAAACCCATAAGGTCATTCTGGAGCACTACACCCAGATGAAGAATATCATGATCAACCTCGCTGAAACTCCCTCCGGATTCTACCCGAAGGCTGATTAAGTAAAGGGCAGGGGCCTGACCGCAGAGAGCGGGCGGGTCCCTCTTACATATTGCGGATGCTGTTCCGCGTCTGTTTTCAGCCTCCTGATGAAAAAAAACGGCCCCCGCTGAGCGGGAGAGCTTTTCTCTCATCGCCGGCATGGCGGAGCTGGTGTGTGCCGGCTGAATCAGTCGCAGACCGGGGAACGGTGCCTGCTCCCAGATTATTTGCCTGAAACTGGCCTTTATCCCAGCACCGGCAGAGCCGTTTCCGCACACCGGTACTGCCCGAATACGGCCGTGAACGATCGGATTCAGACCTCCCATTCTCCGGAGTCGCTTCGGAATTTACTACATATTCTGCGGCCAGCCTGCCTGAATCCCTGCCCGGGACAACGATACCGGGTCTTTTGCGTGTCGTAACGGACATCACGCCGCTGGGGTAAGTTGACAGAAGGCTCCTGTATCTGGAATAGGAAGCTTTCTAAAATACAATTTCCATGCCAAGTCTATCACCGGGTTGTGTCTACAGCCGGAAAGGGAATTTTTCCGCCCAGATAAAGGGGCAGCCGGTCCCCTGCAGTGGAGATTCCCCGTTTGCCGGGGCAGAACTACGGAAGGATTGTACAGGGAGGCGTTCCATTCCTGTGTCTAAAACGGAATTCCGTGAAGGATGGATCACGCTTTCTGAAAAACACCCTTTGATTTTTTACTGTAGGTAGACTAGCAAGTTGGAAGTTTCCAAGAGGTGTCCTGCGTACCGGCCCCGAATGTAAGAATTCTTATTCAGAATATGGGGTGGCCTCATCGCTGAAGGGGATGGTTTACATAGGGCTCTTCACTCTGTCGTGCTGACGCAGGCACTGCGTTTTTGCGCGGATGTTGTTGACAGCTGTAGAAATACGGCCAGGCCAGTAAAAACGTATTTGGAGGGTTTATACCGATGCGTATTGTTTCCAAGGAAAGCCTTATTCCCGGGAAAACAAGCAAGATGGTGCTTGAGGCTCCGGAAATTGCTACCCATGCCAGACCTGGGCATTTTGTCATGCTCAGAATGACGCCTAACGGCGAACGTATTCCGCTGACCATCGCAGATACTGATCCGGAACGCGGGCTGATCACCATAGTTTATCTGGTAGTGGGCAAGTCATCGGCTGTTCTCGAAAGCCTTAATGAAGGGGATGACTTTCTTGATGTGTGCGGCCCCCTTGGCCATGCTACGGATATCCGGAAGGTTGGTACTGTCATCTGTGTGGGCGGCGGAACGGGTATCGCTGCCATGCATCATATCGCCAAGGGGCATCATCTTGCCGGCAACCGCGTCGTCGGTATCATTGGCGCAAGGAGCAAGGACCTGCTGCTCTTCGAGAAAGAGCTGAAGGCTTTCGCTGACGAAGTGCTGATTGCCACTGACGATGGCAGCTACGGCCGCAAGGGCTTTGTCACGACGCTTCTGAAGGAGCGTCTTGAAGAGGATAAGAATGTGGCCGAGGTCGTGGCCGTAGGTCCCGTGCCTATGATGGCCGCGGTGGCGGATGTGACGAGACCCTTTGGTGTGAAGACGACTGTGAGCCTCAACCCCATTATGGTTGACGGCATCGGCATGTGTGGTGCCTGTCGTGTGACTGTCGGCGGCAAAACCCGTTTTGCCTGTGTTGACGGTCCTGAGTTTGATGGCCATCAGGTCGATTTCGCCGAACTGCGCCGCCGGCTTTCCGCTTATCGCGCCCAGGAACAGCAGTCCATGGAAGAATACAGGAGCAGCCATAATGGAAACTAAGAAAAAGAAGGGTGTGGGCACGCGCGCTCCGATGCCGTGCCAGCCTGCCGAGGAACGCAGGCATAATTTTAAGGAGGTTGCCCTGGGCTATGATGAGGCAACGGCCATGGCCGAGGCCGGCAGATGCCTGCAGTGCAAGAAACCTGGCTGCGTGACAGGCTGCCCTGTGGGCGTTCCCATCCGCGATTTCATCGGCGCCCTGCGTGAGGGCAATGTCGCCGAGGCTTACCGTCTGATCAAGACGGCCAACGCGCTTCCCGCGGTCTGCGGACGCGTGTGCCCCCAGGAGAAGCAGTGCGAGAGCAAATGCATCCTGAAGGCCAAGGGGCAGCCCGTGGCCATCGGGCGGCTCGAGCGCTACGTTGCGGATAACCACAGCGCCGCGACCGCATGCGAGGCCCAGACCGGGCATAACGCATGTGCCGCCCCTGTGCCGGGAAAACGTGTGGCCTGCATCGGCTCTGGCCCTTCCTCCCTTTCCTGCGCCGGATACTGCGCTTCCCAGGGAATCAAGGTGGATGTCTATGAGGCTCTTCATGAAGCCGGCGGCGTGCTCATTTACGGCATCCCTTCCTTCCGTCTGCCCAAGGATGTCGTGCATCGCGAGATTGACGGTCTTAAGGAATTTGGCGTTGACTTTCATCTGGACAGCGTCGGCGGCCGTACTTTCCAGATCCACGAACTCCTCGAAAAGTACGATGCTGTCTTTATTGGCGTTGGCGCCGGACTGCCGCGTTTCCTGGGCGTTCCCGGTGAAAATCTTGTGGGCGTTTTTTCTGCCAATGAATTCCTTACCCGCGTGAACCTCGGGCGTGCCTATCTTTTCCCGGAGTATGACACGCCTGTCTACCGCGGCCGCAAAGTGACCGTTTTTGGCGCTGGCAACGTTGCCATGGATGCCGCGAGGACGGCTCTGCGCATGGGCGCTGAAGAGGTGCGTGTCTGCTACCGCCGCTCCCGCGCCGAGATGCCGGCCAGGCTGGAGGAAGTGGAACATGCCGAGCAGGAAGGCGTGCAGTTCGAAATGCTCGTGGCTCCCCTGCAGTTCAACGCCGATGAGGAAATGCACCTGAAGAGTGTGTCCCTGCAGCGTATGGAGCTCGGTGAACCTGACGCCAGCGGACGCCGCCGTCCCGTCGCCATTCCCGGTTCCGAGTTTGAGCTGGAAACGGATCTTGCCATCGTGGCTCTCGGTACCCGCTCCAATCCCATTCTTCTTGAGGCCACGCAGGATCTCGAGAAGACCGAACGCGGATATATCAAAGTGAACGAGGAAACCGGAGAGACCTCCATACCCAATGTCTTTGCCGGCGGTGACATCGTTACCGGTGCGGCAACGGTTATTCTTGCCGCCGGTGCCGGCCGCCGCGCGGGTCAGGCCATCTGCCGCCGGCTGCTCGGCGAATAGGCTCCGCATTCCATTCGCAAAGCGCAGTGAGGGGGTGCTTTCTTCCTGAGAGGGGAGAAGGCGCCCCTTCTGCTTTTTTCGGGTTCTCCCCGCACGCGGACAGACGCTTGCAAAAAAGCTGTCCACGGCTTAGCTCAGAAGAAAAAAAGGAAAATCCGCCATGATTCTTGCCGATCTGCACAATCATACCTGTTATTCTCATGCCAGGGATTCGGTCCGTGACATGTACCAGTCCGCCGTGAACAAGGGCCTCAGTATTTTCGGCTTCTCCGAACACAGCCCGAGGCCTGAGCGTTTCACGTATACGCATGAATACCGGGAACGCCTGAACGCCCACCTCGGGGATTACGTTCGGGAGGTTCAGGAACTGAAGAGAGCCGGGGGCCCGTGCCGGGTGCTCTTTGGTATGGAAATAGACTGGTTTGAATCCGATCCCGAATTTGTGAAAAAGGCTGCCACCCAGTTCCCGTTCGATTATCTCATTGGCAGCGTGCATTTTCTGGGAACCATGGGATTCGATGACAAGGCCAGCGACTGGGAATGTCTGGATCAGAGCGCCCGCTTTGAAAAGTATGACGCGTATTTCAGAACCTGGCGAAAAATGGTCTCGAGCGGTCTTTTCAACATCGCGGCCCATCCTGATCTCATCAAAATTTTTTCCGTTGACAGCTTCCATACCTGGCTGGACAGGGAAGAGAATCAGCGCCTCGTCCGGGACGGGCTTGAAGCTCTCAAGGCCTCGGGCATGGCCATGGAAATTTCATCTGCCGGCATACGCAAACCCTGCCGTGAGATTTATCCCTGCGCGACCATCATGCGCATGGCGAGCGATCTGAAGTTGCCCGTGACCTTCGCTTCCGACGCACACACGACAGAGGATGTGGCCTATGGATTCCCCAGACTGGCTACCTACGCGAAGGCTTTCGGTTTCACGAAATCCGTCGTTTTTGACAACGGCAGATGTGAGAGCCTGGAGTTTTAATGTCCGAGATACTCTGCAGACTTGATCACGCAGGACTTTTCCTCCCCGGCGATACGGAGCGGAAGCCTATTCTCCGGGATATAACGTGGGACATTCATGCCGGAGAGCACTCTGTCCTCATCGGAGGCAACGGGGCGGGCAAGTCCACACTCCTGCGGCTTATCCACGGCGAAGCCTGGACGACGGAGGGGAGCGTTTCCTGGAACAGTGAAGGGACACTGGACAGCTCCAGGATCACGGGACTTTCCGTTTCAGCCCTTGTTTCGCCCGCCCAGCAGCAGCTTTTTCAGAAGCACGGCTGGGATATCACTGGGCTTGAGCTTCTCCTTACAGGATTTGACGGCTCTCATATGCTGTATACGCCTGGAGACGAGGCAAAAGTAAAGGCGGCTGTGGAGATGGCCAGGCGTCTGGATGCCCTGCCGCTTCTGGACAGGAGCATACGCACCATGAGTCAGGGGCAGCTGCGTCTGCTTCTGCTCGGCCGCGCGCTTGTGCGCCGCCCGCGCCTTCTTCTTCTGGACGAAAGCACGGACGGTCTTGACGGGAAGCACCGGGAAATTTTCGACAGTGTCCTTAAAGACGCGGCCCAGGAAAGCACGGTCATCATGGCGACACACAGAGAGAGCCGTATTCCCTCCTGGTGCAGGGTCCGCCTCTATATGCAGGAGGGAAGGCTGGGGCATACTCCGCCAGCTACGGAACATCAGATCAGCGCCGCTCCCGTGCAGAAAAGGGCTGTTCCCGTTCCTTCCGGTCCTCTTATTGAAGTAAGAAACGCGGATGTTTACATCGAGGGGGGAGAGACTCCTGTACTTTATGGGATTACATGGTCCCTGCAGCCTGGCGAGCACTGGCTTCTGAAGGGAGGCAACGGATCCGGAAAGTCCACGTTCCTGCGCCTTCTGGCCGGGGACGAGATCGTTGCCTGGCCTGGAGACATCTGCTTTCATTTTCCTGAAGTCCGCGCAGGAGAGATTCCCCTTGAAAACATCCGCAGGCATGTCCGTCTCGTTTCTGACCTCTCCGAGGCGTACTACGACTTCGATGTGACCTGTCTCGAGCTTGTGCTCTCAGGATTCGACAATACGGTCGGGCTGTACAGGACCTTCTCCGACGGAGAGGTGGAAGAGGCATGCATGCGCCTCGGTCAGATGGGGCTTTCGGCCCTGGCTGACACGTCCATCCGCCGCATATCCACAGGCCAGGCCAGACGCCTTTTCCTGGCACGGGCGCTCGCTGGAGGTCCTTCCGTCCTCCTTCTCGATGAACCCTGCTCAGGACTGGACATCCCTTCCCGGGACGCCTACCTGCAGGCCCTTGATGCGCTTGCCGCCGGCGGTATGCAGTATGTTTTCGTTTCGCATTACGAGGAAGACGCTCCTTCAAGCGCCGACAGGGTGGCGCAGATGAAGGATGGACATCTGACGGTGTTGCGCTAGTCCTCTGTGTAGAAGCGGCCTTCTGCTGAGAGCCTGACGGAACCGCTGACGGAAACCCCGTACAGCCCGCCGGGCTCCTCCTCTATGGATACGGACAGAACGTCCCCGCTGGGCTGACGGATGTCCATCCGGGCTCTCCCCGTCTGCTGGAAAAGAAGCAGCGCCAGGGAAATGGTCGCTGATCCACATGCCTGCTCGGCACAGAGCGTATCCGCATCGCGGACGTAGACGATGGGATCTATGGAAAGTCCGCTGCCCTGCATCCTCCACCATACGGCGCCGGCTGCCTCGCGGCTGGCCAGTCCTGTTTCCCTGAGGATTCGCATTCCTTCCTCCGGGGAAGGTCCTGGGGCGGGGTGCAGCGCCGTGTTGATGAGAAGGTGCGCGATGCCGGGGAACTCCACCAGATCTTTTCCGGCTTCCCTCTGAAGAACGGGAAGGGAACGAAAGCGGAGGGTGGCTTCAACCTGCCACGAAGGCAGAGAGCCCGTAACGCGCAGAGGGATACTGTCCGGCCATCCGGAAACACGCACGAGATAGGCACGGGGAGAGGACGGGGAAAAGTGGATGCCCTGCCTCAGTGCGCAGAGATCCAGGAGAGCCCCGAAACAGCGTGTGGCGTTGACGCAGAATTCTCCGCCGGCCATAATCAGGCTGCCGTTTTGAGTGTCGACAAAGCCCGCCTGCTCGCCGCCAAGTTTCTGCTGGAGCAGGGCCCCGTGGGCAAGGGCCGCATGGTTTCCCGGCGTGTCCTGCGGAAAAAAGAGTGTCGTGTTGCCGCTCGGATCCCATTTCGAAAACTGAATGCTGCGCATGACTGCTCCTCTCTTATATTCTTTCGGGTGCCATATTTTAGTCACCGGGAAAGGCCGTGCGCAAGTTCCCCCCCCCGGTGTGTAGGCTGGCATAATACTTGCGATTTTTATGGAATGATAATATCGTCTCGGAAAATTAGTCGCGTGCAGGGGTTTGCTGTCGCGGCTCAAGCGCGTAAAAAACACGCCCTGGTAAAACCCGCTTTTCAGCGTATGGGCGCTTATGCGCAAAAAGACGATTGGGAGGTATTCATGAAATCTCTGCGTTTTCTGGTTCTTGCCGCTGCGCTGGTCCTCAGCTACGCGGTGGCTGCAGCCGCAGCTCCTGTGAACTGCACGAAAAAAATTGAAAGCTTCGACTTCGTCGTGGACTATTCCGGTTCCATGATGAAGAACACCAAGCTGAAGAAGGACAAGATCCTTGTTGCGAAAGACATCATGCATCGCATCAATGCCGACATCCCGAATCAGCAGTTTAATGCCGGCCTTCACACCATTTCCCCGAACGGCACCATCCTTGCCCATGGTCCGTGGGAACGCTCCACGATGGACAGGGCTATTGATAAGCTGAAGAGCAATTTCGATGTCTTCGGCCGTATGACCTACATGGGCGACAGCCTTTCCAAGTACCAGTCCTTCCTCAGCAGCATGAAGCGTGATGCTGCCCTCATTCTCTTCACCGATGGTGGCAACAACAGCGGCGTGGATTTTGTTGAAGTTGCCAGGCAGATTTACGCCCAGCAGCGCAACCTCACCATCCACATCGTCGATTTCTCTGAGACCCCCGATGAAAAGGCCAGCATCAAGGCCCTTGCCGCTCTCAACCCCAACGCCCAGTGCGTGAGGGCTGAAGACCTCGCCAAGAGCGACGCCGACCTCGAGCGTTTTGTCATCGCCGTGTTCTGCGGACAGCAGCAGAAGACCGAGTCCGTTATCGTTCTCCGTGGCGTTAACTTCGCTTTCGATTCCTATGCTCTTGACGCCAAGGCTCAGGGCATCCTGAACGAAGCCGCTGCCATCATCAAGGAGAACCCGGGCAAGCGCATCACGCTCCGTGGCTGGACTGACTCCAAGGGCTCTGACCGTTACAACGCCAAGCTCTCTCAGAACCGTGCCAACTCCGTTAAGAGCTACCTTGCCACCCAGGGTGTTCCGGCCAGCCGTATGGCCGCCATTGGCGCCGGCAAGTCCTTCAAGTACGACAATAGCACCGAAGAAGGCCGCTACATGAACCGTCGTACCGAAGTGAGCTTCGACTAGTTTTTTATCCCATAGATACCTTTGCCCCGCCGGTGTCAGCCGGCGGGGTTTCTCTTCTCTATTTTTTGATTCGAGGTCTGTTTTTTTATGAAACTGCTTCATTCCTGCGCGGTTGCCGCCTTCTGTCTTCTTCTCATTGGCGGCTGCTCTTCTTCCGGCTCTGCTGCCGGGAGCGCTGCATCCGGGAAACCCGCCGTGGCTTCCAATTCTGGTTCTGATAAGGTTTACACCGGAAAGGAAGCCAAGATTAAGGCCGAACTGGATCAGACTGGTCGTGAGCTCGCAGGCCGCGCTGGCCGCACGCTTATGCCTTCCAAGTCCAAGCCAAACGTGGTTAAGGCCGGCAAGAAGAATTATCTGGCCAAGTATCTGACCGTTGATCAGAACAGTGTGACGACGAGCCTCCGCCCCGGCACGACCGCTTCGACTCCTTATGTCGGCGTCATCCAGTATGATGAAGTGACTATGGAATGCCGTGGCGCCACCAAGGCTGCCGCCATGTCTTCAAGCGACTGCTCCAAGGTCAGCACAACCAGCCGCAAGGAACTCATCCGTTACGACGGCAAGAGCTGGCAGTTCTAAATTTTTCATCTGACCAGAAATAAAAAAAGGCGGTCCTGAAGGGCCGCCTTTTTTGTGTCTGAACAGATACGATTCTGCTAGCAGGAAGTGTATTTTTCAGGAAGCTGGGAGATGATCCAGTCGGCACACTGAGACGGTGTGCGTGTGGCATCGCAGGCAATATCAGCGTACTTCGCGTAGAGCCTGCTGCGTTCCTCGCAGAGGGATTCCAGTGTCTGCCCTTTGCCGATGACAAGTCCGCGCTGGGGATTGCGTGAGACTCTTTCCTCGATGACCCGGAACGGGGCATCCAGACGCACGATAAGGCCGAGATCCCGGAGCCGCTTCATTCCCCGATCGCGGTAGACGACCGATCCGCCTGTGGAGATGACAGTGCGGCTGGTACGCAGGGAACAGATGAAGTCCGCTTCCATGTCCAGGAACGCGTCCCGGCTCAGGGCGTCGGAAATATCCTGAAGTCTGGTGGCGTACGCCGCCTCGATGAGCGAATCCGTATCGATAAATGCCCAGCCGAGAGCCCTGGCCAGGGCCACACCTATGGTTGTCTTGCCGCTGCCAGCCATGCCTATGAGGCTTATGCAGGGCAGAGAGGCCTTTGGTTTCTTGAGCAGCTTGACATCTGTGGACATGAAGTTTCTCCTTTTGTGCCCTGTTTTCAGCCATGCCAATGAACCTGTCAAGCCATGGGACGTCAAACAGGGATCCGGGCACTTGACGTCTTTGAAAGTGCCGTGTAAAAAAGTCACTCCATAGCAGAGGGGGGAGACTATCATCCTGCAGTCAGCCGAAGAGTTTTCCCTTCCCCGCTTTGCATCAGATTTTTCATAAAGATTCCCGGATCTCCGGAATATAAGGAGTTTTCAAATGAAAAGAACCTACCAGCCCAGCAAGGTCAGCCGTGCGCATACCCATGGCTTCCGTACCCGCATGGCCACCAAGAGCGGCCGCGCTCTTATTGCCCGCCGCCGTGCCAAGGGCCGCAAGACCCTGAGCGCCTAGTGATGGAGGAAACGGACGCCGCCAGGACCGGTTTCCCCCGGCGGGATGGCGTCCGGCATCCGCTGCCGAAAGAAAGTCTGATACGGAAGAACTCTGAGTATACCCTGTGTTATACGCAGGGCCGCAGGCTCCATACCAGACATTTCCTTCTTTTTGTCCTGCCCGGGGCAGGGGAGCACGACAACGTTCGTATGGGGACCGCTGTATCCCGTAAGGTCGGGCATGCGGTGGTCCGCAATCGTATAAAACGCCTGCTGCGCGAATGCTTCAGGCTGTATGTCCGCGGGCTTCCCGTGCAGTCTCGCATTGTTGTTGTCGCCAACCGCAGTGCAGGAAGAGACTGTCTTACGCTTCCCGTTGTTGTTTCCGAGATTAAAAGCGCGCTAGAGAGCTATTTCCGCCTCAGGGAGGAAAGATGAGGCATTTCTTGCGCGCTTTTTTTGTTTTACCTATCCGCTTTTACAAATTCTTCATCTCTCCGATACTGCCGCCTGCCTGCCGTTTCTACCCCACCTGCTCTGAATACGCCCTTGAAGCCATCATGACGCATGGCCTTCTGCGCGGCACATGGCTGGCAATCAAGCGGATCGCGCGTTGTAATCCTTGGGGCGGTTCTGGCTACGACCCTGTTCCTCCGCCGCGTCACAAGGATGTCTCCTAAGGGGAATACTTTTCATGCAAGACGGTAAAAATCTTATCATTGCCATCATTCTCTGCCTTATGGTTGTGGTGGGCTGGTCCTACCTTGGCGAAAAAATGGGCTGGGCTCCCAAACAGGATCCCCAGAAAATAGAAGAAGCCCAGAAGCAGCAGCAGGAACTTGCGGCGAAGCAGAAGGCCGAGGCGGAAGCGAAGGCTCAGGCTGCGGCCAATCCCCTGCCCCTGTTTGAACCTTCCGAAGGGAAGGACGTGAAAATTTCTACGCCGCTTTATACCGCTACCCTGTATACGGGGGGCGGCATTCTGCGTTCTTTCGAGCTTGATAAGTTCAAGGCTACCGTCGAAAGAAATTCCCCTGATGTAAACCTGGTTAACAAGGCATCCGCTGCCATGGCTCCTCTTGGCCTTGTGATCAACGGCCAGCCCTCCTGGAGCAGCGGCCAGTGGAACACTGATCTCAAGGAAGATATCACCGTCCCCGCCGGACAGACCCGGACAGTCACTCTTACCGGCAGAATCGGTGATCTGAATGTTGTCCGCGAACTGACCTTTGACGCTTCCACCTACGCCATCCGCGAAAAGGTGAGACTGACCCCCAACGTCCAGACACCTGTGTCCGTGCGCGTAGGCTACACGGTTGGCGCAGACGCCAGCAACGCTCACGGCGGTCAGTATGACTCCATGCGCGTGGGCTGGGATGAAGGCGGCAAACTCAAGGAAGAGACCAGTGAGGATACCCTGAAGAATGGTGTCATGGCCACGGGTGATATCCTCTGGGGCGGTGCCATGAGCACCTACTTCCTGGCTGGCGTCATCCCCGCCAATTCCACGGGTGTCACTTTTAAGGGAGTTCTGCAGAACGGCGTCTACCGTGCGGCTCTTGAACAGGCACCGATCACCGTTTCTCCCGGACTTGAATCTGTTGTTTCCGTGTCCTACTGGTTCGGCCCCAAAGATCGCAAGATGATGGCTGCGGCCAGCGAGGAACTCGCCAAGAGTGTAGACCTTGGCATGTTCAGCATTATCGCCAAGGGCCTGCTCTGGATTCTTGAATTTTTCCACAAATACGTGGGCAACTGGGGCGTGGCCATCATTCTCCTGACAATCCTTATCAAGGTTGTCTTCTGGCCTCTGACGGCGAAGAGCTATTCCTCCATGGAAAAGATGAAGGAACTCGGACCCATGATGCAGAAGATCAAGGATAAGTATAAGGACGACAAGGAAGCCATGAATAAGGAAGTCATGGCTCTGTACAAGACCTACGGCGTGAACCCCGCCAGCGGCTGTCTCCCCCTGCTTATTCAGATGCCCGTGTTCTTCGGCCTGTATCAGGCTCTTCTGACCTCTATTGAGCTCAGGCACGCCGATTTTATCACGTACCTGCCCTTCACGGATAAACTCTGGCTTGTCGACCTGTCCGCGAGGGACCCCTTCTACATTACGCCCATCATTATGGGCATCACGATGCTTTTGCAGCAGCGCCTTACGCCTCAGGCCATGGATCCGCGCCAGCAGAAGATCATGATGGTTCTCCCCATCGTGTTTACGTTCCTTTTCCTGGCTTTCCCCTCCGGTCTGGTTATTTACTGGCTCTGTAACAACGTCATCTCCATTGGCCAGCAATGGTGGATGCTGCATAAGGGCTCGAAGAAGAAGCACGCAAAAGCACGCTAGGGAGGAGGTCATGGAAGGATTCAAGGAATTCCATGGCAAGAATCTTGATGCGGCCATAAAGGATGCCTGTTCATACTTTGATACCAGCCGGGAGCGTCTCGAAATTGAGATTCTTCAGGATGCCAGAAGCGGTATTTTCGGTATAGTCGGGGCCCGCAAGGCAATCATACGCGCCCGCCGTGCCCGTCTCAGGGATGCGGTGGAAAGCGTGCTTGGCGAGCATTACGGTCACAGGGAAACTCCTGCTGAGGCCGTTCCGGCACAATCCGTAAAGGGGGAGCCACCGGCTCCCGCCGCTGAAAGTGCCCCTGAAGTCCATGAGCCTCCGGCGGCTCCTTCTCCTGAGCCGCTGAAGGAACCCCCGGTTCAGACGCTCCCGGAGCCCGGGCAGGAAAGCGTATCCGCAGAGGACGAAGGCTCCGGGGAGGAACCTGCTGATCCGGAGGATTCCCAGCACTTCACTTCCTTTGAGGATGTTGATCCAGCTGTTGCGGAAAAAGAGGCCCTTGAGGTCATACGCAACCTGATCCGGCCTATTATAGGAACAGAAGCCGATCTCAGGGCCAGCGTTGGAGTCTCCCGCATTCAGGTCAGCGTGAATGGCGTGGACGACTGCGGGCTGCTCATCGGGCGTGAAGGCATGACGCTCGCCGCCATTCAGTATTTCGCTTCCCGCATCGTCTCCAGAAAACTGCAGGCATCCATACGGGTTCAGCTCGACGTGGGAGACTACCGGGAACGTCAGGGAGAGAAACTGAAGGAATTGGCTCTGGCTCTGGCTGAGAAGGTCAGGCAGACCGGACATCCGCTTTCCACGCGTCCCCTGTGCTCCTATCACAGGCGTATTGTTCATCTGTGCCTGAAGAATGTGGAGGGGATCCAGACGCGCAGTCAGGGCGAGGGAGCCAAGAAGCGCGTTGTCATTATGCGCAGGAAGCCGGAGTAGGGCGGTATGACAAAACAATCTTCAGGAGAAACGACCATCGCTGCCCAGGCCACGGCCCAGGGCAGCGGGGCCATAGCAATCGTCCGTCTCTCCGGTCCAGCCTCTCTCGATATTGTGCGCAGAATATTCCGGCCGGCTTCGGGAAGGATAGATGAATTCGTCCCCTGGAAACTGCGCCACGGCCGTGTGTTCGATGCGGAAGGAGAGCCTCTGGATGATGTCCTCTGTGTCTTCATGCCCGCGCCGCACACATATACGGGGGAGGACTGCGCCGAAATACAGTGCCATGGCGGCCAGGCTGTCGTAAACCAGATCCTGTCTTCCTGCATCGCGGCGGGGGCTGAGCCCGCGCGCCGCGGCGAATTTTCCTACAGGGCCTTTCTCAACGGAAGAATGGACCTGAGCCAGGCCGAAGCTGTGGCAGAAATGATCTCCGCTCCCGGCAGAGAAGCCATGCGGCTTTCCCTGAAGCGTCTGGACGGCACGCTCGGCCGGCGGGTGGACGAGGTGCGTGAAAGCCTTGAAGAGTGCCGGGTGCAGATAAGTCTCGCCGTAGATTTCCCCGATGATGAGGTGGAGACCCTGCCCCGCGAACATTTTGCCGGTGTTGTGCAGAACGCGGTTTCCTCCCTTGGGAAACTGCTTATGGGGGCACGCAGGGCCAGACTGGTGGAAAAAGGAGCCCATGTCGTTCTGGCCGGAGAAGTGAACGCCGGCAAGTCCAGCCTCATGAATGCCCTGCTCGGGCGCAGCCGTGCCCTTGTTACCAGTATACCCGGTACAACGCGGGACTTTCTTGAGGAAGATTTGGAACTGAACGGGCTTCCTGTGCGTATTGTCGATACGGCTGGTCTGCGATCTGCCAGTGACCCCGTGGAAGCTCTGGGCATTGAGTCAAGCCGGAGACAGATTGGCGACGCTGACTGTCTTCTTTTTGTGGTGGACGGAGCGGCCAACACTGATCCTGAGGCCTACCTCCGTTCAGATGTTTTTATTGATGCCTGGAAAAAAAGCGGGACATGTCCGTTTCTGCTCGTCTGGAACAAGACTGATCTCAGACCCGCTCCTTCTTTTCTGAAGGACTGGAAGGGCGACGGCTCGCGTCCGGCAGCCTGTGTCGCCATTTCTGCTGAAAAAAGTGTTAATCTTGATGCACTTGCTGAGCGTGTACGGTCTTTTCTCATAAAAGACGCTCCTCAGGGAGAAGATGTCGCTCCGAACATACGTCAGACAACGTCACTTGAGGCAGCTCTGAATGAATTAAATGGGCTTTTAGGTGACATTGCTGATGGATTGCCATATGATGTTCTTTCGGTCAGGCTCGATCTTGCCTGTGTGCATCTGCGGGATGTTGTTGGTCTCGGAACTTCGCAGGATGTCCTGAACCGTGTTTTTTCAAGTTTCTGCATCGGTAAATGATGCATCAGCTCGGTCCGGCCATCTGAGGCAGCTCTGAGTAAGGCGGGTGGGTATAATGGACCTTGATGTGTATCGCAGAAGGATGAGTAGCGAGGAAATCAATGCCCTTCCCCTCGTTCATTATGAAGGACCGATCACGCTGATCCGCACGACTGGCGAACTCGCAAAGGCCATTGAGGATATTGGACAGGATCCCGTGCTCGGCTTTGATACGGAGACGCGTCCGACATTCCGTAAAGGGCGGGTGAATCCGCCTGCGCTCATCCAGCTGGCTACGGCGGGACATGTGTACCTGATTCAGCTCTCTTGGCTCCCGCTGGGGCAGGCTCTTACTTCCGTATTCGCCAATCCCCATCAGATTAAGGCAGGGGTCGGTATCGGTGAGGACATGCGTGAACTGGCCAAGCTCTACCCCTTCACGCCGGCGGGGCACGTAGACCTCGGACGCATTGCCTACCAGCATAAAATCTGGAGCAGGGGGCTTAGGCCGCTCACGGCGAACTTCTTCAGACAGCGCATTTCCAAAGGATCGCAGTGTTCGAACTGGAGCCTCAGGGAACTGAGTGAGAAACAGATGGTCTATGCAGCCACGGACGCCTGGATAGGCCGCCGCCTTTTCATGAAGATGCGGGACCTCGGGCTTGTGGATACACTTGCCCAGGAACCCTGATCGCCCTTCCATGGACGTAACAGACGCATGAAAGAAGACAGGAGAGATACGGCCCCGGAGGCAGGGGCTTCCCTGACAGCCGGTGAGGCGGATGACGGGTGCCGTGTTGATGCCCTTCTTTCCCGGCTTGTTCCGGGCATGGGTGTGCGTGGCAGGCGCAGGTTTTTAAAAGAGGGGAGGGCGCTTCTGAACGGACACCCCGTGAAAGCCGGGACGGCTGTGCGCGCGGGAGACCGTCTGGAAATCGTGCCGCTGAAGGTGTCTTCCTCCTCCATGCCTGAGGCGAGGCTTCTGGCCCGCAGAGGCGGCTTCCGCGTTTTTTTCAAGCCAGCGCTCCTGCACACGGTTGCCCTGGCCGGCAGCGGAGAAGAGAGCTGTGCCAGCCTGGAAGGGCAGATCGCAGGCCTGCTGGAAGGTGAAAACTGCTGTCTTCTCCAGCGCCTTGATTTCGCTACGTCGGGCCTGGTCTGCGGAGCCGCGGATGAAGATTCCGCGTCTCTCTTCAGAACTGCTGAACGGGAAGGCCGTGTAAAGAAATGCTATGTCTGTCTGCTGGAAGGGCACACCACTGAGGATGTCCACGTCAGACGGCGCCTCGTTTCCTCGGGAGGTGCCGCAGTGCGCGCGCTCCCGGAGGATGATCCCGATCCTGTGCGGTCAACCTTTTTTCATCCTCTTCTTTCCTTTACAGAGGCCGAATGCCGGCCTGAAGGCAGTCGGGACAGAATGATTACCCTGGCCGGCTGCGTCATACACCGGGGGTTCCGTCATCAGATTCGCGCCCATGCCGCGTCTCTTGGGCTGCCTCTTTATGGAGACACGCTTTACGGTGGAAAACCGGCCGGATGGGGACTGCCTTTTTATCTGCACCATGGTTTTCTCTCCTTCGGAGGCATGGCGTTCAGCGTTTCCCCGGACTGGAAGCTGGCAACCTTTATTCAAAAAAAAGCCTGCGAATGGTTTACAGAGTGCGCCGGAAAGGGCTAATTTAGGCGGAATGTTACAAAAGTGCTACAATAGTGTCACAAATGTGAAACATTATTGCTGCAGACCGGTTGAGACAGAGCTCCGGGATTGCAGGGGAGATTGATATGCTGCCTTCCTTCCTGCCTAAAACGATTCCATTTTTTGAAATGCTAGAAGAGCAGAACAAGATGCTCCGGGCGGTTTCCCATGAGGTTAGTCTGCTTTTCAGCGGAAAGAGCGAGCCAGAGGCGTGCGGCGGTGCTGTGGCCCGGCTTGAGGCCGAAGCCGATCAGAAACACAGGAATATCGTCCGCTCGCTTTCACAAACGTTTATCACACCCATCGACCGGGAAGACATTCTGCGTATAGATCAGGGACAGGAGGAATGCATAGACCGTCTGCAGGGCCTGGTGACAAGGGTTATCGTCAGCGGGTTTGATCGCATCCGTTTCCCTGCCTCCAAGATCGTCCAGAACATCGACGCTATGCTTGAGCTGACGGGGCTCATGCTCGACGGACTCTCGAAGAGGAAAGACTGTCACAAGACGAGGGTCTTCCGTTCCCTGAAGGAGGAATGCGACAGCATCCTGGCCGTAGGTCTGGCGGAACTCATGGATCCGCAGGGCGATCACCCCGCCGAACTCATTGACGTAATAAAATGGAGCCGGATTTACGATAAACTCGAGACTGTCCTCGATCAGGTGAACAATCTTTCCGAAGCTCTTGAAGAAGCGGTACTGAAAAATGCTTGATGTACCGCTTCTTCTTATTTTGATAGTCGTAACGGCTCTCGTTTTCGACTACACCAACGGTGTGCATGACTGTGCCAACGCGATCGCGACCATTGTTTCCACACGCGTGGCATCCCCGGGGCTTGCTGTTGCCATGGCGGCCAGTCTCAACCTTCTCGGTGCGCTTCTTGGCACAGAGGTCGCCAGAACCCTCGGCGGCGGGCTTGTCTACCCGTCCGTCGTCGAGGGCTGTCAGATACTGGTGCTCGCTGCCCTCGTAGGAGCCATCTTCTGGAATCTGTTTACCTGGTACCTCGGCATACCCTCGTCTTCATCCCATGCCCTTGTAGGCGGACTCGTGGGAGCCGCACTTGCGCACGCAGGGACGCAGGCCGTCAATTTCCAGGGATTGTTCATGAAGGTTGTGCTGCCGTTTCTCTGGGCTCCGCTTCTGGGTTTTTGCGGCGGCTTTCTGTTCATGCTGATTATTTACTGGACCTGCTACCGGTTCCGCCGTGCGAAGGTCAACGCCGCCTTCAGGCATCTGCAGTTCGTTTCCTCCGGCTTCCTGGCTCTGAGTCACGGACTCAATGACGCGCAGAAAACGATGGGCGTTGTTACGCTGGCCCTGTTGCTTTTCGGGCGCATCGACACCATGGATGTGCCTCTCTGGGTCAAGCTTTCCTGTGCCGTGGCCATGTGCCTTGGTACGGCTTCAGGCGGCTGGAAGATTATCCGGACCATGGGCAGCCGTATCTTCAAGCTGGAGCCCATGCACGGGTTCGCGGCCGAGTCTGCCACAGGTTGTACCATTGTGTTTGCGAGCATTCTTGGCGCGCCAGTCAGCACCACTCACGTGATTTCCTCGGCCATATTCGGAGTGGGATCATCAAAGCGCGTGAATGCCGTGCGCTGGGGCGTGGCCTGGCAGCTGGTTGTCGCCTGGGTACTGACCCTTCCCTGTTCGGGGCTGGTGGGGGCTCTGGCCTATTGGGGACTCTCCGCCGTCCTGCCTTAGATATACGCTGACGCAAAAGGGGCTGCTTCCATGTGGAAGCAGCCCCTTTTTTAGGTACAGGAATAATTTTCTGTTACTTGTCGGCGAGAATATCGGCCAGGGTATCAACAAAGAACTTCAGATCCGTCTGGGGGACGTTCAGTGCAGGCAGAAGCCTGAGCGTCGTTTCATGGCACAGACTGCAGATGAAGCCGCGCTTGAGGAGTTCGTTCCAGGCGGGACGGGCAGTATTGAAAAGTTCGATGCCTACGAAGAGACCACGGCCGCGCACAGCCTTGATTTTGTCAGGCATGGCCTTCTGCAGGGCGCGGAGCTTGTCCAGAAAATCGGCCCCGAGGGCACCGGCTCTTTCGGCGAGGTGGTCGCGGAGCATGATTTCGACGACTTTGGAGGCAACGGCTGCGACGAGCGCTCCGCCGCCGAAGGTGGTAGCGTGGCTCCCGGTGGTGAAGCCCTTGGACACTTCCTCCGTAGCCAGAATGCCGCCCATGGGCAGGCCGTTGGCGAGAGCCTTGGCCATGCTGATGATGTCAGGCCTGATGCCGTAGGTCTGGAAAGCCCAGAATTTGCCGGTGCGGCACATGCCGGCCTGCACTTCATCGCAGATGAGCAGAATGCCGCGTTCATGGCACAGTTTTTCCACGCCGCGCACGTAGTCATCATCAAGAGGAAGCACGCCGGCTTCGCCCTGGATGCATTCCATCATGACAGCGCAGGTCCTGTCGTCGACAGCAGCCTCCAGGGCGCTGAGGTCATTGGCCGGTACCTGCTTGAAGCCTCCGGCCACGGGAGTGAAACCATCCATAAGATCGGCCCTTCCTGTGGCGGCCAGGGTGCCGAGCGTGCGTCCGTGGAAACAGCTCGTCAGGGTAATGATATCAGGCGCGTCGCGGCCGGCTATCTTTCTGGTATAGCGGCGGGCGAGCTTGATGGCCGCCTCGTTAGCCTCGGCTCCGGAGTTGCAGAAAAAGGCCTTGGCAAAATGTGCGGTGGAAACCAGCAGCTTGGCAAGCTGAATCTGAGGTTCCTGATAGAAGAGGTTGCTGACGTGCCAGAGCTTGTGGGCCTGCTCGGTCAGCGCGCCGATAACTTCGTCATTGCAGTGGCCGAGGCCGCATACGGCGATACCGGCGAGAAGGTCAATGTATTCTTTGCCGTCGCAATCCCAGAGACGGGAACCCTTGCCATGGTCAATGGCGAGGGGGTAGCGGGCATAGGTCTTGAGGAGATAGGTTTCTTCGTCGTTTTTGATGGAATCGAAAGCTTGGGACATTGTATCTGCTGCCTTGGATGTTTTTTGTTCGGGGGGGCAATCAGCGGCCGGTGTGTCCGAAACCGCCGGCTCCGCGCTCGGTGGCCGTCAGAGAGGAGGCTTTCCGGAAGCGGGGAGACGCATAGGGTTGGAAGATCAGCTGCGCAATGCGCTCGCCTCTCTGAATTCGTCGTGGTTCGGCGGACGTATTCAGAAGGTAAACGGTGATTTCCCCCGTGTAGTCGGGATCAATGACACCCACGCCCTGGGCCACGACGATGCCGTCTCTGGCCCCGAGTCCGCTGCGTGAGTAGACGAAACCGGCCCATCCGGGAATTTTCGGCTGCACGTGAAGACCCGTACGCACCCTGAGCCGGCCGCCAGGAGCGATTTCTGCGCTGTCTTCTTCAAGCCACGCGCGGAGATCCACCCCAGCGGAGAAGGGCGTACTGGGTTCGGGGAGTTTCCCGCCGTAAAAAGCCTCAACGTCAGGAGCGTCAAAGACCAGATCGACGGGCAGTTTCTGGAGGTCTTTCATTTCCATAATCACATTTTACGCAATGCAATGGAAAGGGGCAAGTGACAAAAGTCTCGGAATCCTTCTTGATTTTTACCGTCTTTCGGGCAATCTCGCCTCTGGCGGTATATCCGTCCAAGGAGAGAACAATGCCGGATCGTGACAAAACCGTAGCTGTGGTGGGAGCAGGACTCGCCGGATGCGAGTGCGCCCGCGTTCTTGCGCGCGCGGGTGTTCCCGTTGTGCTTTTTGAACAGAAACCGGGAAAGCGCTCGCCCGCGCATGTGGCCGACACCTTTTCTGAGCTTGTCTGCTCCAATTCCCTGCGCTCTGATGAACTCGCAAGCGGCATCGGGCTCATAAAACAGGAACTCAGGGATCTTGAAAGTCCCTTCATGGCCGCGGCGGACGCCTGCCGCGTGCCTGCGGGCAAGGCTCTGGCTGTGGATCGGGAGAAGTTTTCACGCCGGATTACAGATGAAATCCTGGCAGAACCGGGAATCAGCCTTGAGGAGCGGGAGATAGACGGGCTTGACGATCCGGTGCTTGATGGCTTTGCTTATGTGGTCATTGCGGCGGGCCCTCTGGCCTCGGAAGACCTTTCTGCCTCTCTCAGGGCAAAGGTCGGCATGGAGCACTGCTATTTTTACGACGCTATCGCCCCTATCGTGTGGACCCATTCCCTTGATATGTCCGTGGTTTTCCGGGCTTCGCGCTATGGCCAGGAAAAAGGGGAAACGGGAGGGGATTATCTTAACTGCCCCATGACGCGGGAAGAATATGATCGGTTTTATGACGCCCTCGCGGGTGCGCAGAAAGTACATGGCCGCGACTTCGAGAAAGAAGTTCATTTTGAGGGATGCATGCCTATTGAAGCTCTGGCCGAGCGCGGACCGAAAACCCTGTGCTTCGGTCCGCTCAAGCCCGTGGGCTTCACGGATCCGCGCACGGGCAGGCGGCCCTGGGCTATCCTGCAGCTGCGCGCTGAGAATCTGAATGGCGAAACCTGCAACCTGGTGGGCTGCCAGACCAAGCTCACCTATCCCGAGCAGGAGAGGGTGTTCCGGCTTGTGCCGGGACTCGAGCACTGCGAGTTCGTGCGCTTCGGCAGCATGCACCGGAATACGTACGTCAATGCGCCGGAAGTGCTTAATGCTGACAGTTCCCTGAAGGCTGATCCGCGGATTTTCCTTGCGGGTCAGATCAGCGGCGTGGAGGGGTACGTGGAATCAGCTGCCCATGGACACTGGGTGGGGCTTGAGCTCGCGGCCAGACTGAAGGGAGGGGAAATAACCCTGCCGCCGGTGACGACGGCCCTTGGCGCGCTGCTCAATCATCTGCAGACGCCGGCCAAGCATTTTCAGCCCAGCAACGTGCATTTTGGCCTGATGCCCGAGCCGGGTTTCCGTCTGCCGAAGAAGGAACGCAAGGAATGGTATGCCGGGCGGGGTAGGAAGGATTTTGCCGAATGGAAGGCCGGACAAAACTTTTTTCAGAAAAATGAAAAAAGTTGTTGACCGGCATCCCCTCTTCGTTTATACCTCCACTTGTCCACTTTGGAGGGGCGTAGCTCAGGTGGCTAGAGCGCTTCCCTGACACGGAAGAGGTCAACAGTTCAAGTCTGTTCGTCCCTACCATCCAAGAAATTAATTGGGGCAGAAAGCCCCAGCGGCGAAAGGCGGTTAGCGCACCCGTCCTTCAAGGAATATAACTCTATGGGGAGGTTTTCGCCTCCCCATTTTTTTTACTTTCTGAAGTTTTCCAAGGAGTTTTTGCATGGAAGTCCGCATAGAGGGCCAGAATGTTGAAGTTGCATCCGGGTCCGATATTGCTACGGCGTTGAAGGCAGCCCTGAGCGGTAAAAAATTCAAGTCCGTGGTTGCCGTCCGGATTGGTGAAAAAGAATATGACCTTTCCGCTCCTGTTCCTGAGGGGACTCAGGAAATCGAGCCGATTTTCGCTGAAACTCCCGCAGGTACCCAGATTATCCGCCATTCGACTTCCCACGTTATGGCCCTTGCCGTGAAGCGTCTGTTCCCCAAGGCCCTCGTGACCATAGGACCTTCCATTGACACCGGGTTCTACTATGACTTCGATGTGGAAACTCCCTTCACCCAGGGCGACCTTGAGAAAATCGAAGCCGAGATGACCCGTATCTGTGAGGCCCGTCTGCCCTTCACACGCAGGGAGATGAGCAAGGAAGAAGCCGTCAGGCATTTCGACGAACTCGGGGAAAAGTACAAGGTCGAGATTATCGAGGGCATCGACGCCCCCACCGTCTCTCTCTATAAGGAAGGCGAGTTCGAGGATCTCTGCCGCGGCCCGCACGTGCCCCATACCGGCTTCTGCAGGGACTTCAAGCTGCTCAGCGTGGCCGGCGCCTACTGGCGCGGCGATGAGAAGAACCGTATGCTTTCCCGCATCTACGGTACGGCGTTCGCTGATGCCAAATCCCTCAAGGATTATCTGAAGCAGCTTGAGGAAGCCAAGCGCCGTGATCACCGCAAACTCGGCCGTGAGCTCGGGCTGTTTACGTTCTTTGAGAATGTGGCTCCCGGTATGGTCTTCTGGCTGCCCAAGGGCATGATTATCAGGACCATCCTCGAAGATTTCTGGAAGCGCGAGCACCTGAAGCGCGGTTATGATATCGTGCAGGGCCCGCAGCTCCTCAAGCAGGAAACCTGGAAGCAGTCCGGCCACTATGATCATTACCGTGAGAACATGTATTTCACGAAGATCGATGAAGAGATGTACGGCATCAAGCCCATGAACTGCATCGGTCACATGCTCATCTACGGCAATTCAGTGAAGTCGTACCGCGACCTGCCCCAGCGCTACTTTGAACTGGGCATCGTGCACCGCCATGAGAAGAGCGGTGTGCTGCATGGCCTGCTCCGCGTCCGCCAGTTTACACAGGATGACGCGCACATTCTCTGCAGGCCTGATCAGCTGGAGTCCGAAATCATCAGCGTCATTCATCTGATTCAGGATTTGATGAATCTTTTCGGCTTCAAATATAAAATTGAGATTTCCACGCGTCCCGAGAGCAGCATCGGCACGGACGAAGCCTGGGAACTGGCCACCAACGCCCTTATCCAGGCCGTGAAAGAACTCAACCTGCCCTACGATATCAATGAGGGCGATGGCGCCTTCTACGGCCCCAAGATCGACGTCAAGCTTCTTGACTGCATCGGCCGTGAGTGGCAGTGCTCCACCATTCAGGTGGACTTCACGCTGCCCGAGCGCTTCGATCTGACCTACGTGGGCCAGGACGGTGAAAAGCACCGTCCTGTCATGGTGCATCGCGCCATCATGGGCTCTGTGGAACGTTTTATCGGCGTGCTCATCGAACAGTACGCCGGCGCCATGCCTGTGTGGCTGGCTCCTGAACAGGCCCGCATTCTTACCGTCACGGAAGCCTTCAACGACGCGGCCAGCAAGGCCTGCGCCAGGCTTAAGGCGGCCGGCGTGCGTGTTTCTGTTGATGACCGCAACGAAAAGCTTGGATTCAAGGTTCGCGAGGCCCAGATGTCCAAGATTCCGTACATGCTGGTCATTGGTGGCAAGGAAGCGGAGAACGGAGGCGTCAGTGTCCGTCTGCGCAGTGGAGAAGATCTTGGCATGAAGACCGTCGAGGAAGTCATCGAAATGGTGCACACCGAGGCGGCCGAGCCGTTCAAGAAAGGAGGGATGAGCTATAGCTTCGCCTAATTTGAGGCCTCGCCGGCGTATGCCGGATGACGGGGTTCGTCGTAATGAGCTGATTCACGCCAGGGAAGTGCGTGTCATCGGCGCGGAAGGGGAACAGCTGGGTATTCTGCAGCGCAATGAGGCCATTGCCATGGCCCGCGAAATTGGCTGTGACCTGGTGGAGGTTTCTTCCAACGCCACGCCGCCTGTCTGCCGCATCATGGACTACGGCAAGTTCAAGTACGAGCAGCAGAAAAAGAAGCAGGACGCGAAAAAGCGTCAGGCTGTCGTGCAGGTCAAGGAAATCAAGGTGCGTCCCAAGACGGACGAACATGACTACGAGACCAAACTCAAGCACATCCGCTCTTTCCTCGAGGATGGCGATCGCTGCAAGGTGACCGTGTTCTTCAGAGGCCGTGAAATCGTCCATAAGGATCGTGGCATTGAAATCCTGGAAAGGATCGTCAAGGATCTGGAAGACGTGGGCAAGGTCGAACAGGAACCCCGTGCTGAAGGCAGAACCCTGCAGATGCTTGTGGTGCCCAAGAAATAACTTGCTCTGAGCTGGAATTTCGTGCATAATTCCTTTCTTCCTTTAACAGGGAAGAGTTTCGATTTTTAAGGAGATCCATCATGCCGAAGATTAAGACCCGGCGTTCTGCCGCGAAGCGCTTCGAGATGACCGGCAGCGGCAAATACCGCCGTCACCGTCAGAACCTTCGTCACATCCTGACGAAGAAGGCCCCCGGCCGTAAGATGCGCCTCGGACAGATTGCTCTCGTTGACAGCGCCAACCTCAAGGCTGTGCGCCGTCTTCTCCCCAACGGATAGTTTCTGGGGATGCGGCCAGCAGCGAGCCGTTTGTTTCCAATCACTGCTCTGATTACTTCTGAAAAATTTTTTCTGAACCTCCCGGCGGGCATGACCTACGCCTCGTCTGGGACAAGGAGGATACGCAAATGCGTGTGAAGAGAGGTCTCGCCGCACATCGTCGGCACAAGAAATTCCTGAGCGCCGCTAAAGGCTTCCGTGGTGGCCGCAGCCGCCTGTACCGTACCGCCCGTGAGGCTGTTGAGCGCTCAATGCAGAACTCCTTTGAGGGGCGCAGGCAGCGCAGGCGTGATTTCCGCCAGCTGTGGATCCTGCGTATCAACGCAGGCGCCCGCCTGAGCGGCATGTCCTACAGCCGTCTGATGCACGGCCTGAAGGTCGCCGGTGTCGCTCTGGACCGCAAGGTCCTCGCTGACCTCGCCGTCAACCACAAGGACGATTTCGCCGCCGTGGTGAAACTGGCTCAGGGCGCCCTCAAGTAGGAGGGGCATTTTTCAATGGGGGAGGGGGCAAAAGCCTCTCCCCCGTTTTTTTTTATTCACTTATAAAGCCGTCAGGACGGCACTCAGGAATCGTTATGGAAGTGATTTCCTCGCTGGAAAGCCTGGTGCAGGAGCTCAAAAAGGGGCTCGACCAGGCTTCTTTATTAGAAGAGCTCGAAAACCTGCGCGTGGACTTTCTCGGCCGCAAGGGCCGGCTGGCCAAACTCATGAGTTTTATCCCGAAGCTCGATCCCGCAGACAGGCCCAAGGCCGGCCAGCTTGCCAACAATGTGAAAGGCCGCATCACCGAGCTCATTGACGCCCGGCTCAAGTCCCTTGAGGACGCCAGAGAGCAGGAGGAGCTCAAACGTTTTGACGCGACTCTGCCCGGCCGTGCCCCGTGGCAGGGCTCCATTCATCCCATTTCCCTGGCCATGGAGGAAATCTGCTCCGTGTTCCGCGGACTCGGCTTTGACATTGAAAGCGGTCCGGAAATCGAGACTGACTATTACAACTTTGAAGCCCTGAACCTTCCACCGGATCATCCTGCCCGCGACATGCAGGATACCTTCTACATTTCAGATAAAGTTGTCCTTCGTACCCAGACCTCCGGCGTGCAGATCCACACCATGGAAAAGCGCCGTCCGCCTATCGCCATTGTGGCTCCCGGCAAGGTTTTCCGCAGGGACTCCGACATCACGCACACCCCCATGTTTCATCAGGTCGAGGGCCTTATGGTCGGTGACAACATCACGCTGGCTCACCTGCGCGGCATTCTGACCGCATTCAGCCAGCGTCTTTTCGGCCCTGAGACGAAAGTGCGCTTCCGCCCCAGCTTTTTCCCGTTCACCGAGCCTTCCGCGGAAGTCGATATTTCCTGCACTATGTGCCATGGCAAGGGACACGTGCACGGCGAGCCCTGCCGCGTGTGCAAGACCACTGGCTGGCTTGAGATCCTCGGCTGCGGCATGGTCGATCCGCAGGTCTTTGCCAACGTCCATTATCCCGAGTCCACTACGGGCTTTGCTTTCGGCCTCGGCGTTGAACGCGTGGCCATGCTGAAGTACGGCCTCGGCGATCTGCGCCAGTTCTTCGAGAATGACGTCAGGTTCCTGCGTCAGTTCATTTAGTTTTCCATGCCGATTATGTTCAGGTTCGCACTCAGACGCAGGTCCTGCGGAACGGTTATGCCCGTCCTCGCGGGTTCCCTGCTTTTCCTGACCCTTCTGTGGGGGGGCTGGCCTTCTTCAGAATGTCAGGCCAAGGGAACCTATGAACCGCCGCATACCGGTTTTGAGGATCCCAATGAACGGCCAAAACTGAAAGGCAATCCGGGGGCCGGAGCTCTGATTGATGCCTATGGCTTCCCCATAAGCCCCGACGAGGGCCAGGATGTTCAGAAACGGAAACGCCTTCCACCCGGGGCGTATGGCGGTTACGGCAAAAAGGAAGAGCGTCCTCTCCCCAACCCCGATGATAACCGGCCTCTCTGGAAGGTTCAGTGAGCGCTGATTCTGACTCCCGCAACAAGACTAACGGATACAAGGTGACATAATGCTGCTTTCTCTTTCCTGGTTACGCGAATTTGTTCCCTATGAAGGGAGCGCCGAGGCGCTCGCGGACAGGCTGACCATGCTCGGACTGGAGCTGGAAGAAATTGTCCATCCCTTCGCCAATATAGATTCTATCGTCGTGGGCAAGGTCGTCGAGTGCGTCCCCCATCCCAATTCCGACCACATGCATATCTGCAAGGTTGATGCGGGACAGGGGGAACTTGCGAACATCGTCTGCGGCGCCCCCAATGTGGCTGCCGGTCAGACGGTCGCCGTCGCCCTGCTGGGCACCACCATGCCTGACGGAACTGTTATCAAGAAGGCAAAGCTCCGCGGCGAGCCTTCCTTCGGCATGATCTGCTCTGAACGCGAGCTCGGGCTGAGCGATGATCATGACGGCATCCTTGTCCTCCCGGATACGTATAAGGCCGGAGACAGGCTTGTGGATGTCTTTAATCTCGAAAAGGACGTGCTCGATATCGACATAACGCCCAACCGCGGCGACTGTCTGTCCGTCATCGGGCTCGCCCGTGAAGTCGCGCTTGCGTACAATCTGCCCATGACCATTCCGGATCGTCCCCTGGTTCTTTCCCACGTGGACGCCCCGCACCCGGCTATCGAGATCTCCGATCCTGAGCTGTGCTACGGGTACTTCGGCCGCGTCATCACCGGCATCAAGGTCGCAAAAAGCCCCAGTGCCCTGCGCTACCGCCTTACCGCCTGCGGCATCCGCCCCATTTCCAACGTGGTCGACGTGACCAACTACATTCTTATGGAATGCGGCCAGCCGCTTCATTCTTTTGATCTCGCCCGCATCCGCGGCGGCAGGGTGATAGTCGCTCCTGCGAAGGAAGGCGAGCATTTCACCACTCTGGATGGCAAGGAGCGCGTTCTGAAAGCCGATGACCTGACCATCCGAGACAATGACGGCGTCGTCGCCCTTGCCGGAGTCATGGGTGGGCTCGACTCCGAAATCACCGAAGCGAGCGCTGGTGTCTTCCTGGAAAGCGCCGTCTTCCGTCCCGCCACCATCCGCAGAACGTCACGGCGTCTCGGCCTTTCCTCCGAGGCCTCTTTCCGCTTTGAGCGCGGAATCGACCAGGGCAGGAGCCGTTGGAGCCTCGATCGCGCCTGCGCCATGATTCAGCAGCTGGCCGGCGGCGAAGTGTCTGACAGACTCTGCGAGAATGAGCCCAGACCTTTTGTCCCTGTGCAGGTGGAGTTCCGTCCCGCCCGCTGCGCCGCGCTGCTTGGCGTTGATCCCGGCAGCGATTTCGAACGGCATGTTCTCACCGGCCTCGGCTGCGAAGTGAAGGGCGATGGCGCTACCTGGACCGTGCCGCAGCCCAGCTGGCGCCCTGACCTGACACGCGAGGCCGACCTCATCGAGGAAGTCGCCCGCTATTACGGCATGGATCGCGTGGAGCCCGTGCTCCCCCCCATCAGCCGTTCTCTGGAAGACGTCCTTCGTCCTGAAAGCCAGTACGCCTTCTGGGACAGGATCAAGCGCTGGGGTGCCGGTATCGGCCTCAACGAGGCCATCAACTACAGCTTCGTGGGACAGAAGGATCTGGACGCATTCGGTCTTTCAAAGGAAGATCGCATCGCCATGATGAACCCTCTTTCCGAGGATCTCAATGTTATGCGCCCGACCATTGCTCCCGGTCTTATGGTGGCTCTGAAGAACAATCTGGCCCAGGGCGCTTCTTCTGTGCGTCTCTTTGAGCTGGCAAATGTCTTCCATTACGACGCCTCTTCCTCCACGACGGCCCGTGAAGTGGGTATGATGGGGATCATCATGTCCGGCAGCCGCTACGAAGGCGGATGGCCCCGTGAAGAAGCCGAGCTTGATTATCTTGATCTCAAGGGTGTTGTGGAAGACTTTATGCGCTTCCTTCATCTTGACGGCTTTGCCGTGCGCCAGCTGGAGAAGCACGCTTATTTCACGCCCGCTGTCGAGATCAGTGCTTCCGGCCACGCGCTTGGTGTCATGGGCCGTATCAGGCCGGATCTGGCTGATCGTTACAATGCCCGCGGCGCTGTGTGGATGGCTGAATTCAACATGGACAAGGTCCGGGCCGCTTACGATGGCGCCGGCATTCACTTCAAGCCGCTCGATATTTACCCGCCTGTGCGCCGCGATATTACCGTGTCAGCCCCCGAGTGCATGAAGGTTGCCGAGATCATCGATGCCATTACGGCCATGAAGCGTCCCCTGCTTAAGGAAGTGGCCCTGCAGGACGTGTTTGTGCCGAAGATGGGCGATACCCGCAATCTGACCTTCAGGCTGACGTTCAGGCACGAGAACCGCACGCTCCGTGACGCCGAAGTGGATAAGGAGCGCGACAAGATCGCCGCCGGACTCGTGAAAGCGCTCGGCGTCAAAATCTAAATCCGTTTTCCGACATCATTCATTATGAAGCCGGTCCCGCCCTGGTTCTGCGCCAGCGGGATCGGCTTCACGTTTCCTGTATGAAGTAGACGCCCGCCCTGAAACGTGGCAATATTTCGGGTGCGGCTTTGTGGCCGCCTACGCCTGCTCATTGAGGAAGAATTTATGGCTGACGAAAAACTTTACCGTATCGGCGAGGTGGCAACGCTGCTGAACCTCAAGACCTCTGTACTGAGGTTCTGGGAGTCAGAATTTCCCGAGCTGCAGCCGCAGCGTTCGGCAAAGGGACACAGATCGTACCGCGAAAAGGACGTTGCCGTTCTCAGGCGGATCAAGCAGCTGCTTCACGAACAGGGCATGACCATTGAGGGCGCGCGCAAGGTCCTGAACAGTCCTCAGGGGGGCAGCCCGCTGGAGAGCAACGAAGCCGCTTCTGCGTCCGCTGTGGATACAGCCTTCCTCGGTGAGATCGCCGGCGAGCTCATTGAAATCAGGAATATGCTCAGCACAGAGGAGGAAAAATGATTCTCTCTCCCTCACTCCTTTCTGCGGATTTTTCCTGCCTGGGCCAGGTCCTCGGAGAACTGGAACAGGCTGGCGTGAGGTGGCTCCATCTTGATGTCATGGACGGAGCCTTCGTTCCAAATATCACCTTTGGTCAGTCGGTTATTGCTGCTCTGCGCGGCAAGAGCCGGCTTTTTTTTGATGTGCACATGATGGTCGACGCCCCGAGCCGCTATATCGCTTCTTTCGCAAAGGCGGGGGCCGACCTCATCGTTATCCATGCCGAGGCGGAGACGCATCTGCAGCGCGCGCTCGCTGCAATCCGCGAGCAGGGCTGCCGCGCCGGCGTCGCCCTGAATCCGTCCACGGATCCGGCGTTTTTGAAATGGCTCACTGACGACCTCGATCTTGTGCTGCTGATGAGTGTCAATCCCGGCTTTTCGGGACAGGCCTTCATCCCCGCAACCATTGAGAAAATCCGCGCCGTGCGCGATCTTCTGGATGGAAATGGCGGCGAGAATATTCCGATCCAGGTCGATGGCGGCGTGTGTCCGGAAAATATCGGTGAGCTTATCCGGAGCGGGGCAGACGTCTTTGTCTCCGGTTCCGCGTTTTTCAAACATCCGCCTTTTCCTCAGCGCCATCAGGATTTTCTTGACGCTGCCAGTGAAGCGGAGGGTCAATATCCGCGTCCTGCATCGCTTGTGTGCAGTCAGTGGAAGCCTCGCGGGTAATTCCTGCGAAAAGGAGAGAGGGGAACTTCATGCCAACTCGTAGACAGTGTGCTAATGCCATCAGGGCCCTGGCCATTGATGCCATCGAAAAAGCTAATTCCGGACACCCTGGTGCTCCCCTGGGCATGGCCGATATGGCCGAAGCCCTCTGGAGGCACGGATTCAAGCACAATCCTGCCGACCCCAAATGGGTGGACAGAGACCGCTTCGTTCTTTCCAACGGACACGCTTCCATGCTTCTCTACGCCCTGCTGCATCTGACCGGGTATGATCTCACCATGGAAGACATTGAGAACTTCCGCCAGTGGGGTTCCAAAACGCCGGGGCACCCGGAGTACGGCCATACGCCGGGCGTCGATATTACGACAGGCCCCCTTGGTTCCGGCATCTCCTCGGCTGTGGGTATGGCCCTTGCCGAGCGCATGCTGGCCGAAAAGTTCAACAAGCCTGGTCATACTATCGTCGATCATCACACCTACGTCTTTCTGGGTGACGGCTGCATGATGGAAGGCGTAAGCCATGAAGCCTGCTCTCTGGCCGGCGTCTGGAAACTGGGCAAGCTCATCGCCCTGTATGACTGCAACGGCATTTCCATCGATGGCAAGACGGATGGCTGGTTCACCGAAGATGTGGGGGCCCGTTATAAGGCCTACGGCTGGCAGGTTATCGGTCCCATTGACGGCCATGATGAGAAGCAGCTGGATCAGGCCCTGGCCGCGGCCCGCGCCAACACCGAGAAACCGAGTCTCATCATCTGCAAAACGCATATCGGATACGGCACGTGCAGAGCTGACTCGGCAAAGGTTCACGGGTCGCCTCTGGGCGCAGAGGCCGCTGCTGAAGCCAAGAAGACGCTCGGATGGACAGAGCCTCCCTTTGTGATTCCCCAGGATATCTATGACGCATGGGATGCCCGCAGAGCCGGTGCCGAGGCCGAGAGCAAATGGCAGGCTGATTTTGAGGCCTATGCGAAGGATTTTCCCGCTGAAGCTGCCGAATTCAGCCGCCGCATGGCCGGAAAACTCCCTGAAGGCTTCAGTGATGAAGCCGCTAAAATCATCGCTTCCTTCGTGGCTGATGGCAAGGATCTGGCCACCCGCAAATGTTCCAACAAGGTGCTCGAAAGCCTCGTTCCTGTCCTCCCCGAGATGCTCGGTGGTTCTGCTGACCTGACCGGATCGGTAGGCACAAAGACGTCGGTATCCGTTCCTCTGGATCCCAAAACCTATGAAGGCAATTACATCTCCTATGGCGTGCGCGAGTTCGGCATGAGCACAATCATGAACGGCATGGCCGTCCATGGTGGATTTCTCCCCTACGCCGGCACCTTTATGGTTTTCTCCGATTACCTGAAGCACGCTGTGCGCCTGGCCGCACTCATGAAGCTGCGCGCTGTGTGGGTGCTGACACACGATTCCTATGCCGTGGGCGAGGACGGACCGACCCATGAGCCCGTGGAACAGCTGCCAACTCTGCGTGCGCTTCCCGGTGTGCGTGTATGGCGTCCGTGTGACGTGGCTGAAACGGCCCAGGCCTGGGTGGATGCCGTGAAGTTCAGTGGCCCCACCTGTCTGTCTCTTTCCCGCCAGACGCTGCCGTTCGTTACCAGAACGCCGGAACAGGCTGCAGGGATGGCCCGGGGCGGATACGTGCTCCGTGACTGCGATGGGCAGCCAGAGGTTATTCTTATTGCCTCGGGTTCCGAGGTTTCTCTCTGCCTTGGCGCGTACGAAAAGCTGTCCGCCCAGGGCCGCCGAGTGCGGGTGGTATCCATGCCCTGCACGGAAATCTTTGATGCCCAGGACGCCGCGTACAGAGAGAGCGTCCTGCCTTCTGCCGTACGTGCCAGAGTGGCGGTTGAGGCTTCCCAGCCCGATTTCTGGTACAAATACGCCGGTCTCGATGGAGCTGTCGTCGGTATGGACCACTTTGGCGCATCCGCGCCCGGCAAAGTCCTTGCCGAGCATTTCGGCTTCACCGTGGATAACGTTGTGAAGGCGGCGTCCGGTCTGTTGAAATAAGCGGCTGCGCGTACGATCGCAGAAGTTATGCTGACGGCAGAGAGCCGGTTTTTCTCTTCTTTCGGGATGAGAGGACGAAGGCTCCTGCCGTCAGTGAGATCCTGGGGGCGCCAGCATCCCCGTATTGACGAAGATACTCCGGCGGGTCTTCCTTCCGGCCGTCCACTGCTTATTTTCACTGTTGGGAACACGCTATCTGCAGCCGGCCGGAGAACGGACCGGTGTATGACAACCATTACGTTCTATTTCAGGAGGCTTTACCATGGCAATGAAAGATATGGCTTCCCTCGATTTGAAGGGGAAAATTGCTGTCATCCGGCAGGATCTCAACGTACCCATGAAGGATGGCAGGATTACCAATGACAAACGCATGCGCGCGGCTCTGCCTACCATCAAGCTGGCTCTGCAGAAAGGTGCTGGTGTCATCGTGCTGTCCCATCTCGGCCGTCCTACTGAAGGCGAGTTCTGCGAACAGTTCTCTCTCAAGCCTGTCGCCGTTCACATGTCCGAAATGCTTGGGCAGCCTGTAACTCTGGCCAGAGATTTTGAAGAAGCCAAAAAAGTAAGGCCCGGAGAAGTTTACCTCCTTGAAAACGTCCGCTTTTTCAAGGGGGAAAAGAAAAATGACCCCGAGCTGGCCGCCAGATACGCGGCTCTGGGCGATGTCTATGTGATGGATGCCTTTGGCACGGCCCACAGGGCCCAGGCGTCCACGGAGGGCGCCATCCGCAAGGCCAAGGTGGCGTGCGCGGGGCCTCTCATGAAAGGTGAGCTCGATGCTTTCGCGAAAGTACTGGATAATCCCAAGCGTCCTCTGGTGGCCATCATTGGTGGATCCAAGGTTTCTACCAAGCTTGGCCTGCTGGATAATCTGCTCGGCAGGGTCGACCGCCTGATCATCGGCGGCGGTATTGCCAATACGTTCCTCGCTGCCACAGGGCATCCGGTGGGCAAGTCCCTGTATGAGCCTGACCTCATCGACGCCTCCAAAGAAATCCTGGCCAAGGCAGAAAAACTTGGCAAGCCTATCCCGCTTCCGGTGGACGTTGTTACTGCCCCCGAACTTGCGCCTGGCCAGAAGGCCGTAACCTGCGGCGTGGATGAAGTGGCTTCCGACCAGATGATTCTGGATATCGGCCCCAAGACTGTCGCCCTGTACGAGGAAATCCTCAATAAGGCCGCCACTATCGTCTGGAATGGTCCTGTGGGTGCTTTTGAGACCGATCCTTTCGGCGCGGGCACCAGGGCTCTGGCTGAAGCTCTTGCTAAATGTGGAGGCTTCGTGGTTGTCGGCGGCGGTGATTCCGTATCTGCGGTCGAGAGCTATGGCCTCGCTGACAAGATGGGGTATATTTCCACCGGCGGCGGCGCTTTCCTGGAACTCTTTGAAGGAAAGAAGCTCCCTGCCGTGGCAGCTCTTGAGGACAGAGCCTAAGTCAGGTCTCTATTCTTTCGTTTTTCACTGACAGAAAAGGCCTCTCTGCCAACAAGGCATGGAGGCCTTTTCTATCTAAAAAAACGCCGGAAACGTTAACGTTTCCGGCGTATGTATTTCTGAGAGAGCCGGGCACCCGGCAGCAACTGCTGCCGCTGCTTCCTTTCGGACCTGACGGGGTTCACAGCGCTGCCGCCACCCGGCTTGTAGACTCCTTTACATGGAGAGGGCGATCTTGTCAATGTGACTGATTCGGGAGCATGCCGTACTGACTGAGCAGGAAAGAAGCATTTGTGAGCAGACGTTCCATGCGTTCATCTGAGAACCCGGCGAGTTTTTTCAGACGGAGCATTTCCTCTCCGGGCCGGTAAATGGGCCAGTCCGTGCCAAAGAAGTAGTGTTCTTCAGGCAAAAGCGTGAAAAGCCTGTGAAGGCATTTCTGATCCACAAAGTCTGTTGTGCTGGACGTGTCCATCCAGAGATGTTCGTAAGGGTGTTCGGAAAAGACCTGCAGCGCCAGATCCCACATGCGGTAGCCGCCGAAATGACCTGCGATGACATCGAGGCGTGGAAAATTTTGAAGGACCTTACGGAGCTTTATGGGAGAGGAGGGGGCTTCGGATGGCAGTGCGGTGCTGCCGACATGGAAGAGAACAATGAAGCGCCCTTCACAGGCCTCATAAATGGGTAGCAGGGCCGGATCGTTCATAGAGAAGCCCTGAAAGTCAGGGTGGAGTTTAAGACCCCGTATGCCGTTCTTTTCGAGACGATCGAGCTCTTCCTCCCAGTGTTCATAGCCGGGGTGCAGCGTGCCGAAGGCAATGGCCCTGTTTCCCTCGTCTTGGTGGATTTTGATGGCGTAATTGTTGGCGGGGAGAACCTGGGAGGGAGCCGTAGCTGCGCAGAGAACGGCAAAGTAGCTGACTCCGGCCCTGACTTCCTCTTCCTCGAGATCCGGGAGCAGTCCGGATCCGAGGCAGTGCACGCCATACGTTTTTTCGAGGGCTCTGACGGCCTTTGAAGCGATTTTCGGATGAAAGGCGTGTGTATGGATGTCAATGCCTGGCATGCCCGCAGCCTTCTTCCAAGGGGTGTTCTCTGGGGGTGTTCACCACGTTGACAGGCGTCCCCTCGAGCCAGCGGTGAATGTTCTCAGCTGCCAGATTGATGATGCGCTGTCTGGACTGGACAGAAGCCCAGGCTATGTGAGGCGTGATGATAGTGTTGGGAGAATTGAGAAGCGGATTGTCCGGGCTTGGCGGTTCTGTAGACAGCACATCCGTTCCAAGACCGGCAAGTTTGCCGCTGCGGAGAGCGGCTGCGCAGTCTGCCTCGTTGAGAAGTCCGCCTCGGGCGCAGTTGACAAGAAAAGCTCCATTCTTCATGAGGGACAGCGCCTCGGCGTTGATCATGCCCTTAGTTTCCGGGGTGAGCGGACAGTGCAGGCTTATAATGTCGGACTCCTGAAGGACCTGCTTTTTGGAGGCAAAAGAGAAGGGAACGTACGATGGTGGATTACGTGGGGTGCGGCAGTTGGCCAGGACGGACATGCCGAAATCGTGAGCCATCTCTCCCACACGGCGGCCGATGGCGCCAAAGCCGATTATACCCAGAGTGAGGCCGTCAAGAAGGACGGGGCTTTTCAGCCAGTAGCACCATGTGCCGCGCTGAATCCAGTCTCCCGCGTGAACGCTGGCGGAGTGCTGGCTGATGTGGCGGCAGATGTCCAGAATGAGAGCCATGGTATGCTGGGCTACGTCAGTGGTTCCGTACGCAGCGACATTGCAGACCGGGATTCCGTGCTCGTTGAAGTAGGAAAGGTCGACGTTGTCATACCCCGTGGCAAAGAGGCAGATGAGGCGCACGCTGGGGCTGAGTTTCCTGAGATATTTTCCTTTCAGAGGAATTTTGTTGATGGCCAGGACCGTAGCGTCTTTTGTGCGTTCCCCGAAATCTTCAAAGGAGGTTTCGTCGTAGAGGGCTGTCTCCCCGAGTTTCATAATGGGAGACCAGTCAAGATCTCCGGGATTGAGGCTCTTCCCATCGAGAATTGCGATTCGCATTGTTGAGCTCACTGTTTGAAAAAGACCCGTTTTTGTCCGGGGGGTGACGTTCCGGAGTTAAGTTTTTGCTGATGTATGCTTTTTGTCAAGAATTGAAGCTTCAGGCGTCGTCGTTTCCCGGATGCGTGCAGCTTCTTCTCCTGCAGAGGTCTCAGTTTTTCTGACGGCTCTGTCCGTCCTTTTTTGGCATCGTGGATGGAGGGGGGCAACCTGAGAGGCTACTTTCAGATAAAAAAAGAGGGCTGCCATTTCTGGCAGCCCTCTAAAGTGGTCGTTAACCTAAAACTAGTGAGCGATCACGCGGAAGTCGTCGCGGCGGTTCTGGGACCAAGCGGACTCGTTGTGGCCCTGCACAGCCGGATTTTCCTTGCCGTAAGAAACCATCTCGAGCTGGCTGGGAGCAACGCCCAGGGTCACGAGGTAATCGTAAGCAGCCTTAGCACGACGTTCGCCGAGGGCGAGGTTGTATTCCTGGGTGCCGCGTTCGTCGCAGTTGCCTTCGATACGGACCTTGATGGTGTTGTACTTCTTCATCAGGTCAGCCTTGGTCTTCAGGACGTCCTTGTACTCGGGTTTGATGCTGAACTTATCAAACGCGAAGAGCACGCGGCCGTCAGTGATCTGCTGGATAGCAGCCTGCATTTCGGGGGAAACGCTGTCGCTGTTGTCAGCGTAGCCGGGTTCGGCAGCCTTTTTCTTGGCGCAACCAAAGCCAGCAGCAAGAGCCACAACCAGAGCAAGAATTAGAGCATAACGTTTCATTGAAGTCCTCCTGAACAGAGCTCTAAAAAAGTTGTCTTCCCTATCAGCAATTGCATTGGGAGAAATTCTCCCGTTCGCAAAATCGATGGTATATACAGGACAAAATTTGTCAAGGTGGTGAAGGCCTCTGGAGGTAAAAATGTTAAATTTTTTTTACCGCTCAGGGCCTTTTGTACAAATTTTTGGTTATTCCCCTACTTCTTCGTGGTCAGGCCCCAGCGCGGGAAAAAGGCGCTGTTGCCGGCCGGCACGCGCTTGGCTTCGCCGCCGTGACGCGTGGTAAGGTAGATACCGTGGCCGCCGCCGCGGGTAGAGGAGAAGGCGATGAAATAGCTGTCAGCGCAGAAAGAAGGCTGTTCATCACTGCCGGGGCCGAAGGAAACCTGGGTTTCCTGGCCGGTGGCCATATCCTGGACGAAGATGCGCTGGCCATAGGAGGTCAGGCGGCTGTAGGCGACGAGAGTGCCGTCAGGGGAAATATTGGCTTCGGTATTATAGCCGCCGGCCTGGCTGACACGGGTGATGGAACCGGAACGCAGGTCCTTCATGAAGATCTGCGGACCGCCCTGACGGGAGGAGGTGAAGGCCATCCTGGAACCTGAGGAGTCAAACGAAGGAGACACGTTGATGCTGCTGCCTCCTTCGAGGACACGGGACTTCTGGAAGGCGCGGTTAAGCTGGAAGATGGCAGGATACTTGCCATTGGAAAGAGCCACGGCGACGGTGTTGTCAGGCAGGAAAGAGGGGCCGATGACGACGTCACCGGGGAAGCGGATACGCTGCACCCTGCCAGAGCCGGCATCCCAGACACCGAGAGAATGGGACTTGTGGTCGATGAGCGTGAAGACGATGAACCTGGCGTCAGGAGACCAGCACGGAGACATGGCTTCACCAGGGAGATTCGTAATCTGGCGCAGATTGCGGCCTGTGGGCTTCACCGTGCAGACCTGAGCGTTGAGTGTGCCGCTCTTGCGGACGAAGCAGAGCGTGGAGCGGAAGAAGGAACCGTTGCCCACGAGCATTTCGAGAAGGTCGGCGCAGAAGCGGTCGGCCACTTCAGGAAGATCGCCGGAGTGAACGTTCGGGTATTCCTTGCCGAAGAGACGCTGTCCCGTGCTGGTTTCGAAGGCGCGCATCTGAACGGTCTGGGTGCCGCTGTCGCCGCCGGGCCAGAGCGTGGTGACGACAATATCGGAACCAGCGGCCTGGAAGCGGCTGAAGTCGGCTGCCGGCGGCTCTACGCCGCCGAGTACGGTGCCCCCGGGAACGGTATTGGGATCAGTGAGGCGCATGAAGGGCAGGAAACTGAGGTTGGTGTTGACGATCTGCTGCAGTTTGGCGCCATTTCCTCTTGCCTCGGCATTGGGGCCGGTAAGAGGGGCGGCAAGGCCAAGGCTGATGGAGTTCTGGCCGGGACCGTAAATGTCGACGCGGGGAGCGGCGTTTGCGGCCTGAGACGCGCACAGGACGAATCCCAGCAAGAAGATGAAAAGAAGCTTCCTTAACATTCCCAAATTCCTCTGAAAGATATTTTGACTGACTGTTTTCGTTGTTTCCCGTGTGACGGGCGCAGCATCCAGGCCGTCAAACGCCTGGCGAAGAGCCGCGGAAGACATGAACCGTTCCGCCCGGTCCCTTATACAGGGGCCGCTGCGGAAAAAAATTTGTACCGGCCCTGCCTAAAAACGGGAGTATTTTTTCCCAAGTATTCAGGTACGTCAAGCCGTTACAACTGCCGCGGACACTTTTTCCGCAGGAGAAAGAGCACCCGTGCTTTTGCATATCGGAGGTTTTCCCGAGAAGTTCAGGGGAAAGTTAAAAAAACTCCGCGGAGCAGAAGCTCCGCGGAGAAGTGTGTCTCTGGTGGATTATCAGCGTCCGCGCATTTCGTTCAGCGTAAAGACGATATCCAGTTCGTGATACATGGGTGTGGGGGGAGGCGGAAAATCGCCAGCCTTGCTTGTGCGCCATATGGCGTTTACGCAGGAGGCGTCGTACTGGGCGTTGCCCGAGGAGGCGACGATCTGCGCAGTCTGCACCTGGCCTGCTGCTGTTACAGTGATATGTACGGTGCACTGCAGGTTGGCGCGGCTGCCGGAAGCGTAGCCCCAGTTGGGGCGCACGGCCAGCATGACCTGACCGAGATAGACCGAATGCAGACCACCGCCGCCGGGACCGCTGCCTTCGCCTCCGCCTCCGCCCCGGTTGCCGCCAGCGTTCTTGCGGGCCTGGGCGAGGGCCTGTTCGACGGAGCTGCCTCCGCCGCTGTCGCTGCCGGTGCGGGACGTAGCCTTGCGTCTGGCCTGGTTGAGAGCGGAAGCGATGGCGTCCTTATCCTCGGCTCCCTTGTTCTCGCTGTCCTTTGTATCCTTGCCCGAGGTTTTCTGCTTCTGATCCTGCTTCTGCTCCTGGGGCTTGGCCTGAGGCTTGGGCTTTTCTTCGTCCTTCTTCTTGGGCTCTTCCTTGATATCTTTTTTCTTTGGTGAAATGGCCTTTTCCTTGGGCTGCACTTCCTGCTTGGGCGCGGGTTTCAGCTCAGGCTTCTTGGGCTCTTCCTTTTTCATGGGCCGTTCGTCTTTGGGCGCTTTTATGGGAGCGGCTCTGGTTTCCTCACGTTCCTGCTGGGCGACTTCGGCCTTCTTGGCAGCTGGCGCCGGCGCGCTTTCGCCATCCGCTTTGGCCCCCATGGGACCCAGGATGGGCGAAGGCTCCTTGTTGCCGCCAGGAGCACCATCGACAAGGCTGATCATGACCGGCTGTTCAGGGTAGACGAGCGGCTTGCTTGCCGGCCACAGCCAGATGATCAGGATGATGCCTATGTGCAGGCAGAGAGAAAGTACGTATGATGCCAGAGGCATGGTAACTCTTTGACCTATTTCTTCTTGGGTGCGTTGTCAGGCTTGGAAGGAGAGCCGGCAGCCTTTGCAGCTGCTGCGGCCATATCAGGATCCGTGTTCTCGGCGATGACACCAAGCTTCTCTATCCCGACATATTTAATCCTGCCCATGACGTCGACCACGAGGCCGTAGGGAACTTCCTTGTCTGCCTGCAGGAACAGGGTTTTGTTCTTATCCTTGACGAGACTCTTCAGGTTGCCTTCGAGCTGATCGAGTGTGTCAACCTTGAATTCGTCGAGGAAAATCGCTCCGTCGCGGCGGATGGTGAGAACCATGTGGTCGGATTCCGTCGGGAGGACTTCGACCTGTTTTGTCTGAGGCAGATCGACATCCAGCCCCTGGCTCATCATGGGCGTAGCCACCATGAAGATGATGAGCATGACGAGCATAACGTCGACGAAAGGCGTGACGTTGATTTCAGAGACAAACCGGCCCTGCATGATTAATACTCCGAGCTGGTGCGGCTTATTTTCCTGTGGGCGTTGAGTTCACGCTGGACGCGGTTGAGGAAAATGCCGGCAAAGTTCACAAGCAACGTGTCGATGTTTGAAAGCTTGCCCACGAACAGGTTGAAACCGATGGTGGCAGGTACGGCGACAGCCAGGCCGATGGCCGTGGCGACAAGGGCTTCGGAAATACCTGGGGCGACAGTGGCCAGCGAAGCGGACTTGGAAAGGCCTATTGAATGGAAGGAATGCATGATGCCCCAGACCGTGCCGAACAGACCGATGAACGGGGCCGTGTTGGAGCATGTGGCCAGCACGGAGAAGGAACTCTGCAGGCGGGACAGCTCGGAGGCAACACCCTGGCGCAGCGCGCGCCTCACGTTGTCAACGATGACTTCGGAAGAGTTGCCGAGTTCCTTGGAGCGGTTGAATTCCGTCACGCCTTTCTGGGCCACGGAATACAGCGGGGAAGCCGGATCCGTGCCGAGCATCTGAACGGCTTCGCGGAGGTTTGCCGCCTTTTCAAAACTGGCGATGCCTGCAGTGGATTTGCGCTGGGCCGCACCGAGCAGAATGGCTTTCTGGATGATAAGACCCCAGCTGCCTATCGACATGATGAAAAGGATAAAAAGAACGCACTGGGCCACGAGGCTCGCGTTGGCAACCATTGAAAAGAAACTGAATTCCATCAGGCACTCCAAAAATACGGAAGAATATCCGGCACGGACAGTGGCAGACGCCGCTGGCGGCTGACGCCGGGAGCATGCAACCAAATCATGTAAAATTCAAGTGGTGAATTAACTTTTGGAGGTGACAGAATAGGCCATAGGCGTGCCATGGGCAAGCCCTGACAGGGAGCTCCCGTAATTGTCACAAAAACGCTTTTCTCCGTCATGTTTTTCAGGCTCGCGGAGAAAGGCAGAAGCCTTCCGGAACATGGCTCTCCGGGTATTTCCCCCAGTGTCCGTTATTGCCAATGTTTGTTTTTTCGGTATATTGCAACCATGCAAACGCACTGGAAAAAACCTTGTCCTGCAGTTTTTCTTGCCGGGCTGATCCTCCTCTCCGGGGGGCCTCTGGGTGTCTCTCCGGTTTCTGCGAAAAACGAGAATTTCTGGCCCGCTCCTTCAGAGAAGGCGGCGAAGCCTATAGTTTCATCGCGGTTCAGCGATATGAATACTCCCGCGAAGGAACAGCACAGCGGGTCCTTCAATATGGGGCAGGCCGTGCGCTATGCCCTGGAGCATAATCCGGGGCTCGGTTCTTCTGAGGCTGCTGCCAGGGCTTCCGAGGAAGGCCGTAAATCCGCGCGCGGAGCTCTTTTCCCGAAACTGGGCACAACGTACAGCTACTACAAGCAGGCACGGACAACGTCAGTGCGTGAGGCTTCCAACCCTCCGTCCATGGGAACCTATACCTGGACCGTTGAGGTCTCGCAGATTCTCTTTGATGGATTCAACAACCTTGGCACCTATCAGAAGCAGGCGCTTCAGGCCGAAAGTGATCGTGCATCCATCCGCAGTTCGGAACTTGATACGACCAATTCCGTTCAGGAGACGTTTATCGACTATCTCTGCTCGCTGGAGAATGTCGCCAGCGAAAAGGAGGCCGTATCCCGTCTGAAGGATCAGAAGAGAATCACGGGCGCCATGCACGACGCCGGACTCAAGCCGAAACTGGATGTCCTGCAGGCAGACGTGGATCTTGGCAACGCGGAGCAGCAGCTCATTACGTATGAGAATACGCGTGACACCCTGCGCGCCAAGCTGAACACGCTGCTCGGGATTCCGGCAACCAGCCCGGTGCGCTACGCCGGCGGGCTGAGCGTGACCCGTTTCCGCCTGAGTCTCGATACCTGTCTGGACACGGCATACAAGATGCGTCCGGATCTCTATGTGAGCTACAAGGCCGTGGAAATGGCCATCAAGGATCGCCTTATTGCCCGCAGCGGCTATTATCCCACTGTTGAGGCGTATTATAACGTCAGCAAGACGGGAAACACGCCGGATCTCGAGCGCGGAGGCACCCATTCCTCGAGGTCGACCACCTGGGAAGTCGGCGCCAAGCTCACCTGGGACGTCTTCCAGTGGGGGACCACGTATTTCGCTGATCAGCAGGCCGGATGGCTTGTCTCCAAGATGCGCAAGCAGGTCCGGGAAGTGATCCTGAATATCGGTTATGACGTAAAGGAAAAGTTTCTTGCCCTCCGGGAGGCCGAGAAACGTATAGATGTGGCGAAGCGCAGCCTTGTCTCGGCGCGTGAAAGCTATGAAGCCGCTCTGGGCCAGTACAAGGCTCAGATGGGGACAAATTTTGATGTGCTTGATGCTTCCTCGAAGCTTCTTACTGCCCAGTCGTCGCTGACGTCAGCGAGAGGTGATTATCTGAAAGCCCTGTCGGAACTGTATTTGGCTATGGGCGAGTACCACCCTGATTTGCTTTAGGGAGGACGGAATAAAGGAAAAGAATGTGTCTGAAGCAAAATTGACGATTACCCCCCTGGGGGGACTTGGTGAGATCGGTCTGAACTGTCAGCTCTGGGAAACGTCCAGGGGTGTGGTCATGGTGGACTGCGGCCTTATGTTTCCGAGCGATGAACATCTGGGCGTGGACGTGCTTATTCCGCACTTCGGCGCTGTCAAGGCAGTGAAAGACAACCTTCTTGGGATTGTGCTGACGCACGGGCATGAGGATCACATAGGAGCGCTTCCCTGGATTGTTCCCGAGCTCAGGGGGACGACCATATACGGTTCTCCCTTCACGCTGGCTCTCGTGGAGCACAAGCTCAAGGAACGGGGGCTGTCGGACTGTGTGAGCCTGCGCCCCGTGCAGCCTGAGGAAATGGTCACGCTGGGGGATATGACGTTTCATTTCTTCCCCGTCTGCCACTCCATACCGCAGGGCTACGCCCTGGGCGTGGAAACGCCGGTGGGCCGTATTGTTCTGACGGGCGATTTCAAGATAGATCCGCATCCTCTCGCGGGCTCCGGCACGGATATCAAGCTGTTCCGCCGGTTCGCCGGACGCAAGGGCGTCAAACTGCTCATGTCCGATTCCACCAACGTCGAGCGCGAGGGACGCAGCCTCACGGAACGGGAAGTGCAGAATTCCCTGGACAAGGTTTTCGCGCAGGCTCCGGGACGGATCGTGATCACGCTCTTCTCGAGCCATATCCAGCGTATCCAGGAAGTGTTTGATCTGGCGGAAAAGTACGGACGTACAGTGGTCATCAGCGGGCGCAGTCTGGCCAACAATATTGAAATGGCCCAGGAAAACGGCCTGATCAAGGTCCCAGAAAATTTCTACAACGCCTATGCGGGCGTGCCGGACATTCCTCTGGAAAAAACCGTGCTCATCGTTACCGGAGCCCAGGGCGAACCCATGTCAGCCCTGTCGCGCATGGCATACGGCGCTCACAGACAGCTGGCCATCGAAAAGGGCGATACCGTGGTCATGAGTTCCCGTGTCATTCCGGGAAACGGCAGGGCCGTGTCCAATCTCATCAATGAAATGTACCATCAGGGTGCTGAAGTGCTCTATGAGAGCGTGCGCGCCATTCATGCCTCGGGGCATGCCCAGCAGAGTGAGCTCAAGGCCATGATCAAGGCTGTGCACCCGGAATATTTCGTCCCCGTGCACGGAGAGTACCGGCACCTCATCAAGCATGGCCGCCTGGCTGAGGAATGCGGAGTGGAAAAGGACAAGATCATCGTCCTCGAAGACGGAGATCCCCTCTCCATTACCTGGGATGGCACGCAGCGTCTTCCCCCCATTCCTGTGGAATGCACGCTGGTGGATGGCAAGGGCGTGGGGGATGTGGGCACAGCCGTGCTCAAGGAAAGGCGCATCCTTGGCGATGAAGGCATGGTCATTGTGGTTCTGGTCGTGGACAGCGATACAGGCTACATCCTTCACGGTCCGGATATCGTTTCCAAGGGATTCGTTTTTGAACAGTATTACGCCAATGTCTTCGACGAGGCGAAGTGTCTTGTCCTTGATGAAATCGAATCGGCCAGCCACCAGTGCAGTATCGCGACACTGCAGGAGGATATCCATTCCACGCTCCGCCATTTTTTCCGCAGGGTGCTGGATCGCGATCCCGTTGTCGTTCCGATCATAACGGAAGTCTGATGCTTCCGGCGTTCCCGGTTTTTCCGGAAATGCCGGAACCTGCTGCCCGGGGGCAGCCCGCCGTATCTTTTGGAAATCCCTTCCCCGGATTCCGGCCGGCCTGTCGGATTCTTCCCGCCACAGTGTAGGGGAAGGGATTTCTTACCGCCGGCACGCCATGGGGAGTTCCCTTTCCCCGGATTCGGAGTCTCTATTTCCTGCGCGGCTGCAGATACTGGGGACCAACGAGGATATGGTAACGGGGAGTGTGCGAGAACGGATCCGGCATGGATACCTGTCCCTCAATGGACAGGGGCTGGGCCGAGAGCCCAAAAGGCTGGAGCATGCCGGGAGTGGCGGCCAGGCGGGCGAGCATTTCATCGCTCAGATAGAAAACGGGCAGACTCGTAGTGGAAGATCCTGCCGTAAGCTTGCAGCCGCGTCCCGGGATAAGGGGCAGCCTGGCAAGCGGTTTGCCCGGCTGTGTGCCGTTCAGAAGGGAAGGCATACGGATTTCGGCCCGGCGCAGCAGGGAGAGAAAGTCGTTACCTGTTGCTCCCACAAAGGTCACCAGACTGGTTCCTTCGCTTGTGGCCAGGAGGCTGACGGGAATGGTGCCGCCATGTATGCCGAAATAGGCCTGGCGGGCTCCTTCAGGCATGACGATCCATCCCTGCCCGGAGGGCGGGAGACTGGCTGTCTTCTGCGTGTCCGCTCCTGTGGAACGCGGAGCAAGGGAAAAAATCATCAGCGCGCAGAGGCAGAGGACGGCAAGAGTGCACCCCACCAGATGAGATGGAGATGTCGGGGGTACTGCCGTGCCGTTCTTGGGAGCAGAAAAGCCATGCTGTTTCATTGAGGATGTACCTCGCCCTTCCGGCCTGAAAAGTCGTGATTGTGCACTGCCGGCCAGATGGCGGACACCTGCGGTATCTGCCTCTCGTGGAGAGATAGGGGCAAGCCGCACGCAAGTCAAGCGTCTTTTTTATCGGCCGGTTCTGGAAAGAGTTTAGCCTTCCCCGGAGGCGGAAAGGAGAAGCATTTTTTGTCTTTTGCGTTACATTTCCGGCTCCGGTGGGTTCCGGCTAGGGCAGGGGAATCTGGGAGGGGACAGAGGGCTGTCTCTGCCTCTTCTGGCGTCTCGGGCGGCGCTGTTTCTGCTCCGTTCCCTTCGGGGGAGCCTGCACCGTCTGCGGCTTTTTGGGAGTGAGATCCGGAGGCTGGGGAATGACGGCTGGTTCACCTTCGGACAGGGTATGGCGGAAGAAGGATCCGACCTCCCTGACGAACTCTTCGTGGATGGCGGCTCTCTCCTCTCCGGAAACGGAACGGCAGATTTCAGGAAGCTCCTCGATCATGGAGTCCGGACAGGGGGCCATCAGCGTTCCGTTATCTGCTTTTTCGATGACGACGGTTTTCGGTGCAGACGGGAAAAGGCGGGCAAGATTCTCGGGAACTTTGCGCGAACCATCGCTTTCCCTGGGCGCTGTCACCAGCAGAAGAGGCGGATAGAAGTAACGGAGGCTCTCGCGGCTCAGAAGCATGCTGAAGTCGGGAGAGGCCGCGGCCACGGCCTTCACTCTGGTGTCCGCGAGACTCTTTGTGAGGGGCAGGGCGCTGCAGAACTTTTCGCTGATGCGTTTTTCAGCCCAGCTATTGCAGTAGACGCTGTTTTTTTCGCTTGCGCAGAAAGCGGGCCAGCCGGAGCAGTCAGGCAGGGCGCCGCCGAGATAGAGGGCCGCCGCGGCACCGGCGCCGATGCCGAGTATGCCGATGCGTTCAGGGTCAATGGAAGGTCCTATGTTTTCATCCTGCAGGAGATAGTCGATGAGCGCGGAAATGTCCCTGGTGCGCTGGGCGAATTCCTCCCATGTGTAGAGCTGGGGCATGGAGTCCATATTATCGTGATCATGGGTCAGACAGGCCACGACGAAGCCGCTGGAGGCCAGTTCCGAGGCCGTGTCATAGAAGCTGAACCTGTTGCCCGAGGAGGGGTGGGAGACGATGATCAGAGGGAAGCGTCCGGACATAGGGGGCGCCTGCAGGCTCCCGCGGAATTCCCAGGGAGGGTATTTCAGCGGCCTTGGTGCCTTTTTCGCCGGGTACCAGACATTGACGTCAAAACGCAGGCCGCGATCCTGGTCGGAAAAGCCCAGCGTACGGAAGCCCGGACTGGCGAGAAGGGGCAGAGCTCCTGTCTGCGGCGGGGTGCAGAGCAGGAGGGTCAGGATGGCCAGAAGAAAGAGAAAATTTGTATGGTTATGTGGCATTGCTCTGATTCTGCAGAATGGGTTTGTGGGCTGTTGTGCCACAAGCAAAGCTAGGGTACAAGGGGGCGCGCCTGATGGCGTCCAGCCCCACTTTTTCGGGGCGTAATGGAATTTTTCTCCACCATCCGTCAGGAGAGGTCATGGATATAATTCAGTTCTTCATCGATTTTGTGCTGCATATCGACTCCCATCTGCTGGAACTCGTGATGCGCTACGGAACCTGGATTTATCTTATTCTGTTCATCATTGTGTTCTGCGAGACGGGCCTCGTGGTCGTCCCCTTCCTTCCGGGAGACTCGCTGCTTTTCGCTGCCGGTGTTCTCGCAGGTGCAGGGCTTATGGGCTATTTTTCAGCCATGGGCATCTTCCTGCTCGCCGGCGCTTCCGGAGACTGCGTGAATTATATTCTGGGGCATTTTGCCGGACCGGCCATATTCAGGAAGGAGCACCGTTTCATAAAGAAGGAATATCTGGTTGCGGCTCATGCTTTTTACGAACGCCATGGCGGCAAGGCTATTATCCTTGCCCGCTTCATTCCCATCATCCGCACGTTTGCGCCCTTCGTGGCCGGCATCGCGCGTATGCATCCCTATGTATTCTTCTTTTATAATATTATAGGATGCATCCTCTGGGTGGGAACCCTCGTGTCGACCGGTTACTTCCTCGGCAATCTCGAGTTCGTGCGCACCCACTTCAGCGTCATTGTTTACGCTATCGTCCTTATTTCTGTTATCCCGGTCTTTGTGTCAGCAGTGAGGGCCAGGATGATGAAGGGCAAATAATCAGCAAAAAAAGAGGAACAGGTGCGTGGCCACAGGCCTTCTTGTGAAGTGCGCCGTTGTGGTGTATTGCGCCGTTTCTGCAGGCGCGCCGGCCATGAAGAAGCGCGGCCGGGACGCCGGAATCAGGAGGAAAACAATGATCACTGTGCATGATATCCGCGCCAGACTCGCCCAGGACAAACCCACCGTGGGCACCTGGCTGCAGATTCCCTCTCCGGACGTGGCCGAGCTAATGGCCAGGGCCGGGTATGACTGGGTGGCCGTGGATATGGAACACGGCTCCTTCAGCCCCAGCATTCTGCCCGATGTGTTCAGGGGTATCGAGTGCGGCGGAGCTGCGCCTTTCGCCCGTCTTCCCGAAGCGACGAAACAGAACATCAAGTTTGCGCTGGAGGCAGGCGCACAGGGCCTCATTTTCCCGATGATCGAGAGCCGTGAGCAGCTTGACAGGGCCATCGGCTGGGCCACCTATCCGGGCCTTGATGACTGGGCCGGCGAAGGACAGCACCCCTCTGAGTACCGCGGCGTGGGCTACTGCCGCGCCAATGTCTTCGGAAAGGATTTTGATGCCTACCGTGCCGGTGTGGCCAGGGAAGTGTTCCTTGTGGCCCAGATTGAGCACATCCGTGCCGTGGAGAATCTCGAGTCCATCCTGTCCCATCCCCGCCTTGACGCCATCATGGTCGGCCCCTATGACCTTTCCGGATCCATGGGGCTCACGGGGCAGTTTGATCATCCGGATTTCCAGGCGGTCATGGAGAAAATCAATGCTACCTGCGCGCGCATGCACGCCCGCATGGGACTGCACATCGTGCAGCCTGATCCAGAAGAGCTCAGGCGCCAAACAGCAGCGGGCGCCCGTTTTATCGCCTATGGTATCGATACCGTGTTCCTGTGGCGTTCCGCGCAGCGCCCCGAATAGGGCGCCAGCCCTGAGACAAGGAGAATGACCTTGAAAATTACAGTTTTCGGCGGATCCGGCTTCCTCGGTTCGCATATCTGCGACAAACTTTCCGAAGCCGGCCATGAAGTGACCATCGTTGATCTTCAGCCCTCACGCTGGCTGCGTCCCGATCAGAAGATGATCGTGGGCAGCATCCTTGACGAGAATATCACGGACAAAGCCGTGGAAGGCGCTGACGTCGTCTGCGATTACGCGGGCATCGCCGATATCGGCGAGGCCAACAACAGACCCGTCGACACCGCGCGTATCAATGTGGTTGGCAACGTTATGGCCCTGGAGGCCTGCCGCAGGCATAATGTCAAGCGGTACATCTTCGCCAGCTCCCTGTACGTGTACGGCAAATCCGGCGGCTTCTACCGCTGCAGCAAGCAGGCCTGCGAGCTTTACATTGAGAACTACCAGGCCATGCACCATCTGCCGTATACCATCCTGCGCTACGGCTCCCTGTACGGCCCCCGCGCTGACAACCGTAATGCCATCCACCGTTTCGTGCATGAGGCCATGACCACCGGAACGATCACCTATTATGGCGCTCCCACCGCCCTGCGCGAATATGTTCACGTTGATGACGCGGCTCAGGCCACTCTCGAGGTGCTGAAACCGGAATTCGCCAACCAGAACATCATCGTGACAGGCAACCAGCCCATGCGCGTTGGCGATCTGTTCAAGATGATCGGCGAAATTCTGGGAAAGGATCTCCATATTCAGTACCAGAACGATCCGAACAGCGGACATTACCAGATCACGCCGTACGCCTTCATGCCCAAAGTCGGACGCAAACTCGTCCCCCCGCTGACCGTCGACCTCGGCCAGGGCATCCTCCGCGTCATGGAAGAAGAACACAAGGCCGAGCATCCCGAACTCACGAGCGAGGGCGGTTATCTCGTGCCCACCGATGACTAATTTTTGAGGAAACAGCATGAACATTATCGCCATTATCCCCGCCCGCATGGGCTCAAGCCGCTATCCTGGCAAACCTCTGGCTCCCATTCACGGTATTCCCATGGTCGGACATGTGGCCTTCCGCACAGCCATGAGCAAAATCCTTTCCGACTCCTACGTGGCCACCTGCGACACCTGCATTGAGGACTACTGCAAAAGCGTCGGCCTGAAGTGCGTCATGACCGCTGACACGCATACCCGCTGCTCCACGAGAACCGCTGAGGCCCTGCTCAAGATTGAGGCTGCCACGGGAAAGAGGGTGGACATCGTTGTCATGGTTCAGGGAGACGAACCTATGGTTCTGCCCGAGATGATCGACGCTGCCGTTGAGCCCATGATCAAGGATCCCTCCATCAACGTCGTCAACCTCATGGCTGACATGGCGACCGTCAAGGAATTCGAGGATCCCAACGAGGTCAAGGTCGTGGTCGACCGCAATAACGACGCGCTGTACTTCTCCCGCGAGCCTATTCCCTCGCGCAAAAAGGGTGTCGACAAGGTTCCCATGCGCAAGCAGGTGTGCATCATTCCTTTCCGCAGGGATTACCTTCTGCACTTCAATGAAATGGAGGAAAGCCCCCTCGAGATCATCGAGTCCGTCGATATGATGCGTATTCTCGAGCACGGCGACAAGGTGCGCATGGTCCCGACCACGGCCCGCACCTGGAGCGTCGACACGCCTGAGGATCTGGCGCATGTCGAAAAGCTCATGACTGGCGATCCCCTCATGGCCAAGTACGCGAAGAAATGAATCTGAACCAGCGAATAAAGGCGGCCCTGGGAGAGCTCTGGACTGCCCTGTTCGGCTGGATTCCGACCCCCGCCGGTACACTCCTGCGCGGTCTCTGCTGGAAATACTGTTTCCGGCAGTGCGGCCGTGTCAGGTTTGCGACGGGGGTCTCCTTTGCCGGCATGGGCAGCATGTCCTTTGGCGACGGAGTGCGGATCGGCCGCGGCTGCGTTCTGACAGCACAGGACGGAACGCTTGAAATGGCCGACAGAGCCGCGCTTTCCCCGAACGTTCACGTAAGCGCCGATTCCGGGACCATTATCATAGGCCGGTGCACGGCCGTGGGCCCCGGAACGGTCATCCGCGCTGCCAATCACCGTTTCGACAGATGTGATATTCCCATCATGGAGCAGGGACACGTCCCCGGAAAAATCGTCATTGGCGATGACGTGTGGATCGGCGCCAACTGTGTCATCACCCCGGATGTGACCATAGGAAACGGTGCCGTCATCGGCGCCGGCGCCGTTGTCACGCACGACGTGCCTCCTTTCGCCATCGCAGCCGGCGTGCCGGCGCGCGTCATAGGCGACCGCAGGAAGGCGCGGCAGGATTCCGGACCGCAGTCCGGCAGGGAGAAGAAGTAATGTCCTTAGCATGTATCGTATTTGACTGTGACGGCGTCATTCTGGACAGCGTGCCCACCAAGACCCGTGCGTTCGCCCGCCTGGCTGAGCCCTACGGCGCAGAGGCCAGGGACCGCTTCGTCATGTACCACATGACCCACGGAGGCGTGAGCCGCTACCGCAAGTTCGCCTGGTTTTTCTCTGAGATCCTGGGACGGGAAATCACGCCTCAGGAGTCCGAGGAATGGGGAAAGCGTTTTGCTTCCTATTCTCTGGAGGAAGTGAAGCGCTGTCCTCTCATTCCGGGCGTGGAAAAGGCTCTTACCGACTGGGAAGGCAAGCTCCCCATGTGCGTGTGTTCAGGCTCTCCCACGGAGGAACTGCGTTCCATTCTCGACCTGCGCAAGCTTTCGCACTTCTTCCGGCTTATTCTTGGGTCTCCGCCTGCCAAAGCCCAGGTCCTCGCCAATATCGTCAGGGAACTGAAGCTTGATCCCGCCGATGTTCTCATGGTCGGAGACGCAAGCACGGATCGTGACGCTGCCGAAGAGGTAGGCACGCAGTTTTACGGGCGCGGACCGGCTCTCAGGAACGATGGCACCTTCCCCTGGGAAGAGAATCTGGAAGGCCTCAGCAGCTGGATAGGCAGCCATGTCCGCTAGAATTCCGGGACGGCTTGCTCTCTCCGCGCTCATTGCCTGTCTGGTTTTCGGCGGCGGCTGCCGGGATGACAGTCAGCAGAAAGGAACCACTGAGCAGGCTGCGTCAGAGCAGCAGGAACAAACCCACGCCAGGGGGGAAGAGCCTGCCGCAAAAACTGCTTCCGGCAGCGCTGAAGTCTATCCGCTCACCCAGCCCGGACCGGAGGCGACGCCGGAGGAACAGGCATCGGCCCAGGAAGCGGTCACCTATGCCAACACCGCCGGATCAGTTATCGTCGACGGCGTATGCGGACGCTATCCCATGCAAATCATGAGGATGGTGGAAGAGTATAAAACGCTTTTCGCGGCTGATCGGATTGCCGGCCCTGAACCAGCCCAGGACTGTGCGGTAAAGGGTGTGCCCGCGCCGGAGGCGGCCATGTTCGGAGAGGAAAACGCGGCCTCCATGAGCGCTGACCTGAAGACCATGGATCAGGCCAGCCGGTCCATGCAGGAAAAGTACAGGCAGCTGCAGAACTACGTCCAGGACCGGAAGATCAGGGACGACGGGCAGAAAGGCGATCAGCTCAGCGGAGAGATCACTGCCTCGTACGCCCTCTTCAGGGATGCACGCGGGCATTTTCTGAAGATCATGAACGCGAAGGCCGAGGAAGCGCAGGATATCCTGCTCAGGAGCAGCCCCCTGCGGGCGCAGGTACGCATGGCCAGGCGTATTTTCGAGGATTTTCGCCAGTGTGCCGAATTCATCAGTGCGGGCGAGCCTGATCAGAACGCCATGGCCGCGCTTGTGGACAAGGCCGCGGCTGATATCACAACGGCTGAAAATCTTCCTTTCCCTGTCGCCGGGGTGGTGGAAATGTCGTACCGGACGTATCTTAAGGGAGCGAGGGCCGTGGAAGCGGCTTTCCGGCGCGGCATCAGCGAGTCTTTCCACGCACCCGTGCGTGTAGCCATCAACACGGCCTGGCAGGAGTGCGGGGCCGAGTACAACAGTTTTGTGGACGCCATGGGCGACACGTCAGTAAGAAAGCCCTAGCCGGCTTCCGGCGTAAAAACGGAACTGAGGCAGAACAGCCGTCCTGGCGCAGTCATTTTCGAGGGAGAACATCCATGTTCAGCTTTGATGAAGACAGATTCTATACCATGCCTCCTTTCTTCGGAGGATCTCCTGTGCGCAGGAAGATCGCTCTTCTGGACTGCCAGGGCGTGTCTCTGACCGTGGAAACGGATCCCGGAGCTGTCGGAAAAATCCTGCCCGAAGGCTTCGAGATGGAGAGGCCGGAAATAAATCTTTCTTTTGAGCACTGCGCCAGCCCTTCCTGGCTGGAAGGCCGGGATGTCAATATCGCCTCCGCGGGGGTCCCCGTCCGTTATACGGGGAATGACGAGGGGCTTTCCGGGATGCTTCTGCTTGCCGTGTGGATTGATGAGTTTTCGACAGTCACCGTTCTCAGGGAGGAAACGGGGACGCCGGCCATGTACGCGGATATCTCGCTGTCAAAGCCGGGCGGGAGCATCTTCACGGCCAGCCTCGGCGGAAAACAGCCATTCCTGAGAGTGGACTTCACAGCCGGACAGACGCTGGATGCAGAGCAGCTGCAGGCCATCAACGCGTCCATCCCCAGCCGCTCCTTCTGCTGGCGCTATATTCCCAACGTGGGAGGTCCCGGAGCCGCGCTGAGCCACGCCGTTCTGAACCCTTCCCGCAGGACTGTCACCGAAGGCAGCCGGGGTGAGGGAAATATTGTCTGGCAGAGGGAAAACTTCCGGGCTGCCGGGCAGCAGAATGTGCTTTCGGCGCTGTCAGGCCTTGTCAGTGAAGGGCATGCCGGCGGGTACGCCCTGCGCGGTTCCCTGCATTTCATGCCCGAGCTGGCCCGCCCGCTTCCCTAAAATCATTATTCCAGAACCGGACAGAGAGACTATGGCAAAAGCTAACGACAAAGAGGAAAGGACGTTTGAAGAAGGGGAAATAGCCGCCCCCGTTGACGACAGCCCCGTGTTTACCTGCCGCATGTGCGGTCAGTGCTGCCACGGGCAGGGGGGCATCGTGGTGAGCCCCAAGGATTTGCGCCGCATTACCAGAGTTCTCGGCATAGACGCTGAAACGTTCAGGCGGGAGTACGGCGAGGAGAGGGGCGGCAAGCTGCAGATCCGGACAGGCGATGACGGAGCCTGCATCTTCTTCAGGGAAGGAAAGGGCTGCACTGTCCACGCTGGCAAGCCGGACGTCTGCCGGGCGTGGCCGTTCTTCCGCGGCAATATTGTTGACCCCGAGAGTCTGGCCATGGCCAAAGATTTCTGCCCGGGCATACGCAGGGACTGCGATCACGCGACCTTTGCCCGCGAGGGAAAGGCCTACCTGAAGAAACACCATCTGCTTGCCAGCGACGGTGAACACGAGGGCTGGGCCGTCATCCTGAAGGACGGAGATTAGTCCTTTCTCCAGCGGCGCAGCTGTTCTGCCGGAGGAACGAGTATCTCGCATCCTTCCCAGTCGTCTGGCAGCGTACGCGAATAGGCTGCCCAGTCACAGGCCTTTCTGTCTTCGTCCGAGAAGGCATAGGCGCGCATGTCAGTGAAGCATGTCTCGCCAATGTATCTTCCCCTGAGCAGTTTCCCGTCCGTGTAAAGAAAGAAATCACCGTTCCATGCGGGGCGGGTTATTTTTGTGCCTTTGCGGGCCATTTCTTCGGCTTCTTTCAGAATCATGAGGCTTCTCCATCACAGGGATACTCCACGGCTGCCAGAAAGAGTCCCGAGGGGGGCGCCGTCATGGAGGGCAGCGCCGCGCGGTTCCGCCTTTCGAGGCATTCCGGGATGCACTCCGGACTCAGGCGTCCGCGCCCCACATCGTGGAGAAGACCCGCTATGTTGCGGACCATCTGCTTGAGAAAGCCGTTGCCCCTGACTGTGAGCAGGAGTTCCGGCCTGCAGGGCGGAAGCAGGGGATCAGCCGGTTCCTCCTCAAGCGTGATGGAAAAAATTTCCCGGGTTGTGTCGGCCACTTCCGTGCCTGTGTTCTGGAGGGAAGCAAAGTCGTGGACTCCGGCGAGGTGCGGCAGGGCCCGCCGCATGCTTTCCGTGTCGAGCGGCCCGCAGGCCCAGACGTACGGGGCTTTCCACGGAGGCACGAACCCCTGCTCCTGCCAGAACCGGTATCCGTAGGTCTTGGAAACTGCGCTGTAGCGCGCATGAAAGTCAGGCGCCGCCGGACCGGCCTGGAGGACGCGTATGTCCCGGGGGAGCAGAGCGTTGAGCGCGTGGCGCCAGTCGCGTATGGCGTGAAACCGGGTATCGGGCACATCGCAGTGCACAACCTGGCAGACGGCGTGCACGCCGGCGTCCGTCCTTCCTGATCCGAAGGCCCGCACGGGAGCGCAGACCAGCCTTGCCAGGGCCTTTTCGAGAAGCCCCTGCACAGTTGTGAGCCCGAGGGCCGGGTCCTGTATCTGCCAGCCGTGGTAATTCGTCCCCGTGTAGGCGAGGGTCAGCCTGAGGCGCATGTGTTTTACCCCCGGAATTCCGCGTGGGACAGCCCGGCAGCGTGATTGACCGGACCGCAGCCTTTCCCCGGGGCATAGCTTTCCCGCAGGGCCCGATTGAGATAGTTCTGGGCGCGGCGGACGGCGTCAATGAGGGGAAGTCCCTGTCCGAGGCCTGTGGCTATGGCCGCTGACAGGGTACAGCCTGTGCCGTGGTTGTTCTGCGTCTCCACCTTTCTGTTCGGGAGAAAGACGGGATCTTTCCCCCTTTCGCACAGACAGTCCGTTACCGAGTCCGGATCCAGCCTGTGGCCTCCTTTGACGAGAACTGCCCTGGGCCCGAGATCCAGAATGGCCTGGCCGCAGGCCGCCTGATCGTCAAGCGACGTGATGCTGCCGCCGGTGAGCATTTCCGCCTCCGGGATGTTCGGCGTGACAAGCTCGCAGCCCGGGAGAATGTGCTCTTTTAAAGCCCGTACGGCTGTTTCCTCCAGGAGAGGGCAGCCGCTCTGGCTGACCGCCACGGGATCGACGACCAGGGGATAACTGCGTTCTGCCAGCACGGGAGCTATGGCTTCGATGATGGCGGCGGAAAACAGCATGCCGGTTTTGGCGGCCTGAATGGGAAAGCCTTCGAGAACGGTCGTGAGTTCAAGCACCACGAATTCCGGTTCCGGAGCGTGTATGCCCGCAACGCGCAGCCCGTTCTGGGCGGTAAGGGCCGTAATGACGCTCATGCCGTAGCCGCCGAGGGCCATAATTGTTTTGAGATCCGCCTGTATGCCTGCACCGCCGCCGGAATCCGATCCGGCTATGGTAAGAATATTGGCTCGCTGCACGTCTTTTTCTCCTTTCCCGGACAGCTGCCGGGGACGGGAAAAAGTATATCCGGCCGTTCCCTGGCCTGCAACGCGCCCGGATCACGCAGGATCGGTTTCCATGGTGCGTTGCGCGCACCGGCAACCTGGTATAGAAGATGACAAAAGGGGTTCTCTCCCCGTGGAGGCAGAAATTGCGGCGTTTTTATCAGGAAAGCTGGCAGGGCATCCCGTTTACGACCTTTGCCCATACGCATTTTTTCCATCTTGCAGACGCGAAGTTCTACTCGGTATTTTATGAGGAGCTTTTCCGCCGCTATCAGGGGTGGAACGATCTGCCGGCAGAATGGCGGAGAAACAAGCGCCGTGACGCACGCTGGCTGGCCGAACGGCTGCAGAAAGCCCGGGCTGCCAAGAATCCCGGTGAACCCCTGCGGGTGCTCTCCATCGGGAGCGGCGTCGGCTACATGGAGCGTGTTCTTCTCGAGGAAATCCCAGAGGGACTCGAGCTTTACGTCAATGAACCGAGTACCGTGGGCATGAAGTGGATGCGCCGTCTCATTCCCGGCGAGCGTATCTTTATCGGCCTGCCGCCGGACTGTCTGTCTCCGGATATTTCCTATGACATGATCTATCTTTCAGCTGTGGATTACGGCATTCCCCAGGCGTCCCTGGAGCATATGCTTGAGCAGATACGCCACATGCTTCTTCCGGGGGGCGAGGTTGTCTGCCTTTCTGCGTCACTGCTCGTGGAGGACACGCCGGTGGCCCGCTTCGTGAATATCTGCAAGAACGTTATCCGTATGGTTCTGCACTACTGCGGCATTCGACGCCAGCAGTTCTGGGGCTGGCGCCGCACACGGGAGGAATACCAGGAGCTTTTTCATTCGAGCGGCTATTCAAGGATCCAGGACGGTCATCTCGACGACGGGTTCAATACCTACTGGATACGCGGCGAGTAGTTCCTTCTTTTTTTCAGACAGCCCCGTTCCCCTGAGGTCCGGGGCTTTTTTCGTCTCCCGGCCCTGACAGGAATGCCACCTCAAAGGAGCCGCTCACGCCCTCCAGGAAGACTTCAAAAGAACTTACCGAAAGCGTCCGGCCAGAGAGCTCCGGCCACAGGCGGCCGGCGTCTGTTCCGTGCCGCAGAAAGGCCGGGGCAGGGGATGCGGGAGCCAGGGCGCAGGCGAGGCAGCCGGGCAGGGAACGCAGGATATGCAGAATAAGCGCCTGTTCAAGTTCCGTCAGGGGGCGTTCGCAGTCCTGGGGTGAATTTCCCCCGAGCCCCGCATCCAGAAAAGCACCGCAGAGACGGGCCGAGAGAGTCAGAAAAACGCTTTTGGGAAAGGGCGGCAGGGCCAGAAGAGCCAGAAAGGCACCCCGCGGACTTTTCCTGGCGTACTCCGTTCCGCTGCAGAAGCGCTGCCCGGAGGGTCTCACCGTGGCGGGAATGCCGAGACAGCCGGTTATGGAATAGCCCCAGGCATCAGAGAAAATTTCCTGCCAGCTTCGCACTCCCGCTCCGGAGGGCGAGGGGGTGTCTGCGGAACGGAGTGTTTTCTCCGCAGGGGATGGCGCCTCTGTTTCCGGGCCGGGCTGTGCCGAACGGCCGCCTTCAGCGGCTGGTTTCTGCCCCCTGAGCAGGAAATTCAGTTCGTCCTGGTTGAGAATGTTCTGCATGACTTCCACAAAATGACATTTTTTTGACGGAGTACGTAAGGCCTGAAAAAGAAATTGCAAAAAGGATACCAGCATTTATATCCCACAGCCGCCGGTATGAATAGTTTTGACTTCCCATGCCCTGTGGGGCAATCTCAGCCCATGAAAATCCGTATTCATCCAGCACCTGGCTCCGATGGCCTCCGTCCTGATCCCGTTCTTCTGGACGCAGTTCCGGGCACCAGAATGCAGCAGGCCATCTGGCTCAGCGGTCTGTTCAATCCTGTGCCCCTTTGCGGCGGCCTTGCCCGGTGCGGGCGCTGCCGCGTGCGGTATCTGACGCCCGCGCCGGCGCCGTTACCAGAAGAGGAGTCTGTGCTCGGCCCTGAAGCCGTCCGCAGCGGCTGGCGTCTGGCCTGTCATCGTCAGATTCCTGACGGCGGTCCGGTGCCGGAACTGGAGCTTCCTGACACCACGCTGGCGGGAGAGGAGAAAACCGCCGCACATCCGTCTCTCTCCGGGGGCGCGGAGACCTGTGTGCTGGCCGTTGATCTCGGAACGACGGGCATCGCCTGGAGGGCTCTTGCCGGGGACGGCGCCATCCTTGCCGGAGGCAGTGCCCTGAACCCCCAGGAAGGAGCAGGCGCGGACGTCATGTCCCGCCTTGCCTATGCCTCGCAGGGAAACGGCATGACCGTTCTTGCGGAATGTGTGCGCCGGCTGCTTAGAAGCGTCGTATCCTGCCTTCCCGTCCTGCCCCGGCTCATTGTCCTGGCCGGAAACACGGCCATGACGGATATTTTTCTTGAAAAGGACATCAGCGGCCTGTGCGCCGCGCCGTACCATCTGTCGCACGCAGGCGGTGCTGTTTTTGAGCTGCCCGGCCTCCCCCCTGTCTATGTGCCTCCCCTCGCGGCCCCCTTCATCGGCGGTGACGTGACGGCCGGAGTCTGTGCGCTTCTCTCTGAGGGGCAGAAACTTCCCTGGGTGCTCGCCGACCTTGGTACCAACGGGGAATTTGTCCTCATGCGGGAGGACGGAACGTGCCTAGCCACCAGCGTGCCGCTGGGGCCTGCCCTCGAAGGCATCGGGCCGGACTGCGGGAGGCTTGCCGGCCCGGGTACCATTACATCCTTTGTGCTGACGCCCTTCGGACCGGAGCCGCGTCTCTTTGAGGGCGGAACTCTGGCGCCCGGGGGCCGTGCCGCCGGTATCAGCGCCACAGGCTATCTTTCCCTCCTGGCCCTGCTCCTCAAAACGGGCTTTCTGCTCCCGGAAGGCCAGTTCTCTTCCGACTCCGGAAGCCTTCAGCCACTCGCGCGCCGTCTTCTTTCTTCCCTGGACAGAAAATCTGCTGTGCCACGTCTCATGCTGCCGGGAAACGTATGGCTTTCGCTCTCCGATGTGGAAGAAATACTCAAGGTCAAGGCTGCCTTTTCCGTGGCCCTGGATTCCCTTCTCTCGGCTGCAGGAGAGGGCGTGAAGAGCAGGGTGACCCTGTGCATCGCAGGAGCCCTCGGAGAGCATGCTGACCCCGGGGATCTCGAGACTCTCGGCTTCATCCCCTCAGGCATGGCCGGAGCCGTGCGCGCCGTGGGCAATACATCCCTCGAGGGGGCGGGGCTGCTCGGCCTGCATCAGGATCTCAGGGAACGCCTTTCACGAATGTGTGCAGATATATCCCTGCTGAGACCGGATCAGGAGCAGAATTTTCACAGGCGTTATATAGACGCGATGCATTTTGGAGGCTGACATGCCGCATACGAAGTTTGAGGGCCGCAGGCCCCGGCCGTCTGGATACAGAAAAAACGATCGTGAATCCGGAAGACCGGACTGGCGTGGCGCTGGGCGCCCGGGCTTTCAGGATAACCGTGCCCCGGATCGCGTGAAAGCCATGCCTGAGCATCCCAATTACATGGATGACAGGCTGCCATATCCGGGGGCGAAGCCGCTTTTCCCGCCGCTTACGCACCGTATTGCCGCAACTCTGGATCAGGGGTTTCTGCGGGCCCTGCGCGGGGTGTGGCCTCTGAACCGCGCGCACAGGGCTTCCCTGGCCGCTGACACGGCCGCGCTTTCCGAACTTCTGACCGTCAACCGCGCCGAGATGCGCAGTCCTTACTGGTCTTCTCCGGCGGCCACGAGCGCCTATCTCTATTATTTTCTGCCCTGGAACCTGATCCGCCTGTGCCGTCTCTTCTCCGGCCTTGAACTGCCGGCCCCGCGGGAGGATGCGCCGTCGCTCCTTCTTGACCTCGGCTCCGGCCCCCTGACTGTTCCCCTGGCTCTCTGGCTGTCGCATCCGGAATGGCGTTCCCGCCCCATCGAGGTCGTGGCTGTCGACGCCGCGGGCAGACCTCCGAAGCTCGGCAGGGATATTCTGCGTCTTCTCTGCGAGGACGCCGGCGTCGAGCCCTGGACCGTACATGTGGTTCAGGCTCCCATCGCCCAGGCCGGTCACAGGGCCGTTGAATTCGTGCGCAAGGGTGCCAGACCCTGGCTTCTGACTGCGGCCAATGTGCTCAACGAGCTTCCCTCATCCAGAAAGAGCCGCTTCAGTGAGGACGGTGACGATGAGGACGGTGAGCCCTCATCAGCCGGTGCCGGGACGCTGGAAGGAGTGCTGTCATCGCTGACCACTTTCCTTGACGGATGTGAGGAGAGCCGCGGGGCCCGCATGCTCTTTATCGAACCTGGCACGCGCCTTGGCGGTCTCACGCTCATGAACCTGCGTGCCATAGCCCGGGAAGAGGGACTTAAGGTCATTGCTCCCTGTCCACACGTTTTCGGCTGCCCGCTGGCGCGTCCGGACGAGGACGAGGCAGTGTTCGCTTCCGGTCCTGGTCTGACGAGCCGGCTCGCCGGGCGCACCTGGTGCCATTACACGTTCGACGCCCTGGGCGCTCCCGCCTGGCTCGAAAAGCTCTCCATAGAAGCCGGGCTGCAGAAGGCCAGCCTCTCTCTCGCCGTGCTCGAGCTCGGCCCCGGCGATGAGGAGACGGAGTGTGAAGACGCAGCGGGAGAAACAGACGCTCCCTCTGACCCTGAAAACGGTGGCAGGATAGCCTGCCGCGTCATCTCGCAGCCTTTCCGCGTTCCCGGCCTGAAAGGGGCGGCACGCTACGCGTGCAGCGCCAGGGGACTCCTGCTCCTTGAAGACGCAGCCCATGTGCCGGATGGGAGCTTCCTCGAAATCACCCTTCCGTCTTCCCCTGCCCGTGACAACCGCAGCGGCGCGTTCATCGTGAGGGCGGGCGGAGGCGAAAAATCAGGGGCTGCCGCCTCCGGAAGCCGCGGTGAACGGAAGGAAAGACCGCCGTACTCCCCTGGAAAGGACGTGAAGCAAGGCTTTTCCGGCACCCCCGTGAACCGCTCATGGGAGGATTCAGGACGGGTGCCACCCGGAGAAGAGAGGGCCGGAAGAGGAAGAAACATGAAGAAAACCCGTGGAGGAAAAAAGGGTTTTATTCATGGATAATTTTTCGCTCCGGTGCTATATGCTCCCGTGCCTCTTATTAAAGAGGCCCTTTTAAGAACGATAAGGAAACGCCGCCATGTCACTGCAAATGCCTGAAAATCTTCCTTCTCCCGAGTTTTCCCAGAATGCTGAGGTTGTTCTTGCCAAGCGCTACCGCCGCTGGGACGCATCCGGCGAGCATCAGGAAAGCACCCGGGAGATGTTCTGGCGTGTGGCGTCGGCCATCGCCGAAGAAGAGGGAAAGTACGCAAAATCCCCTTACACGCCTGAAGAACTCGCGGAGATTTTTTACAGGCTCATGACGTCGCGACGTTTCCTGCCGAACTCACCCACGCTCATGAATGCGGGCACGCCGCTCTGCCAGCTCGCAGCCTGCTTTGTGCTTCCTGTGGGAGATTCCATCGAGGAAATCTTTGATGCCGTGAAGTTCGCGGCGATGATCCACAAGTCCGGCGGCGGCACCGGCTTTGCCTTTTCGCGCCTGCGTCCGCGCAACAGCCGGGTGGGAACCACGGGCGGCGTGGCTTCCGGTCCTGTTTCGTTTCTGAAAATCTTCAATACGGCCACCGAGCAGATTAAGCAGGGCGGGAAGAGGAGAGGAGCCAATATGGGCATCCTCCGTGTGGATCACCCCGACATCCTCGAGTTCATCAACGCCAAGCAGAAAGAGAATGAGTTCAACAACTTCAATCTGTCCGTCGGCCTGACGGAAGCGTTTATGGACGCAGTGGAAAGGCGCGCGGACTACGAACTCATTGATCCACATACCAAAAAGGCCGTGGGAACGCTCAACGCAGGAGAAGTCTTCGATCTTCTCGTCAAAGACGCCTGGAAGAGCGGAGATCCCGGCATTGTCTTTCTGGACCGCATCAACCGCGACAACCCCACGCCGGAACAGGGTGAAATCGAGAGCACCAATCCCTGCGGCGAGCAGCCGCTTCTGCCCTACGAGGCCTGCAATCTGGGGTCTCTCAACCTTGCTTTATTCGTCAATCAGGACCGGAATCCGGCTGGCGATCCGCTGGAAGACGGCGTGAACTGGGAAGAACTGCGGGAAACCGTAAGTCTGGCCGTGCGCTTTCTCGACAATGTTATCGATGCTTCCCGGTATCCGCTGGCGCAGATTGACGAGAAGGTGCGGCAGAACCGTAAAATCGGCCTCGGCATCATGGGATTTGCCGATCTTCTTTACCAGCTCGGCATCCCCTATGACAGCGAACAGGGCCTTGCCATGGCCGAGCGTGTCATGGGCTTCGTCAACGAGGAAGGACACAGAGCGTCACAGAGGCTGGCTGAGGAACGCGGGCCTTTCCCGGCGTTCGCCGCGTCAGTCTTCCCGGGACGCGGTGTGGCTCCCATGCGTAACGCAACGGTGACGACCATAGCCCCCACGGGCACGCTTTCCATCATCGGCGGGTGCTCGTCAGGCATCGAACCGCTTTTTGCCCTGAGCTTTACCCGTAATGTCATGGATGGCCAGAAGCTCACGGAAGTGAATCCCTATTTTGAGAAGGCCGTGGCTGACGCCGGGCTCGACACACCCGGGCTGATGGAGGAGGTCGCCTCAAAGGGGAACGTTCAGTCGCTGTCTGCCCTGCCCGAGAAAATCCGCCGGGTCTTCGTGACCGCTATGGACATCGCCCCTCTCTGGCATGTGCGTATGCAGGCCGCTTTCCAGCGTCATACGGACAACGCCGTTTCCAAGACGGTCAACCTGCCGAACAGCGCCACGGAGGACGACATCCGTGAAGTTTACTGGCTGGCCTGCAGGGAAGGCTGCAAGGGCGTCACTGTCTACCGTGATGGCTGCCGTTCCGTGCAGGTTCTGGCCACCGGGGCGGAGCAGAAGAAGATGGACGGACAGAATGCCGGGAATGCGGCTGGAACAACGCAGGAAGTTCCGGAGCACAGTCCCGCAGAAGGGCATGCGGAAGGCGGCCGTGTGGCCGTACGCAAGCGTCCCGAGATCATGTATGGCTTCACCCAGAAGGTGCCGACAGGGCTTGGCACCATGTATCTCACCGTCAACGAGCTTGACGGGAAGCCTTTTGAGGTCTTCGCGACCATCGGTAAGAGCGGCCATTCGACGACGGCCAAGGCCGAGGCCATAGGCAGGCTGGTGAGCCTGGCCCTGCGTTCGGGTATCGACGTGAGGGCCGTCGTAGTGCAGCTGCGCGGCATAGGCGGAGAACACCCCGTCTTCCGCCGCAAGGGGATTCTTCTCTCTATCCCCGACGCCATCGCCTGGGTCCTTGAGAGCCACTACATGAAAGATGATCCCTACACTGGCGGTGTTACGGACCTGGAAAACAGGCCCCGCTGTCCGGAATGCGGCGGCGAGCTCGTGCTTTCGGAAGGGTGCATGTACTGTCCCCAGTGCGGGTATTCCCGCTGCGGATAGAACGCTGGCGGGACAGGAATACAGATACGCGATGAGATGGGTTACGCATCAGGTGGGCGCGCTCGGCGCGGGCCTGCTTCTTCACCTTCCCCTGGCGGGCCTCGCGGCCTGCGTTGTGGGTGGTATTCTTCCCGATGTCTTCGACCAGAAACTGGCGGGTCTCTTCCGCAACCGCCAGAAGGCCTTTAACAATATTCACCGCGGTTTTACGCACTGGCCCGGGCTCTGGCTCGGCCTGCTGCTTGCCGTATGCGTTTTTCTGCCCGCTGGTCCTTACGGGGCAGCCAGGGCTGTGTGCTTCGGTGCCGCAGTGGGCGGGCTGAGCCATGTGGTTCTGGATATGATGACGCCGCAGGGCATTCCGCTTCTGCCCTTTACGCGGAAGAACCGGTTCTCCCTGCATCTTTGCAAGACGGGAAGCATCGGCGAGTACGCGTTCTGCGCGGCCATGATCGCGGCCATGGCCGTCTTTCTCAGAGGTGACATCTCGGATCAGGCTGAAGCCATAATGCGTCTTGTGTTCCGGGCGTAAGGCTTACTCCGCGAGCCTGAAGAGCGTCTCCGCGTTTCTGCCGCACTGCTGCCAGAGTACTTCGGGGCTTGTCCCGCGGCATTCGGCCAGCGTACGGATGGTGAAAACCGTATAGGCCGGTTCGTTGCGTGTTCCACGCCACGGTACTGGTGAGAGATAGGGACAGTCGGTTTCCATGAGCAGGCGGTCTTCAGGAATGAACGGAACGGCTTCCCTCGCTTGTGGATTGTTTTTGAAGGTCACCGTGCCGCCGAGAGCCACGTACCAGCCATTCTTCACGATGCGCTGAACAAGATCAGGGCCGCCGCCGAAACAGTGCCAGACAAGCGGACGGCCGCTGAAGTTTTCGCTTTCGAGAATGGACAGCGTGTCTTCCTCCGCGTCACGGCAGTGGATGGCGACAGGAATGTCCAGTTCTCTGGCAAGGCCGAGCTGGGCGCGGAATACCGCTTTCTGTATGTCGTGCGGCGGGCATTCCGGATCGGGCCGCGAATAATCCAGGCCTATTTCACCGATGGCGCGGATGCGCGGGTTTTCCCGGATGTGGGTCCGGATAAGAGCGAGTGTTTCCTGACTGAAAGGACCCGCGTCATCAGGGTGAACGCCCAGGAGGAAGAAGACCTCAGGGTGATCCCTGAAAAGTTCCGCGTCCCTGGGAAATTCGGCGGGATTGAGGAAGACGTTGGCGATACGGGAGACGCCGCACTGCCTGGCCCGCTTCAGGACTTCTCCGAGGTCTCCGCTGAAAGCCGGATCGTTCAGGTGGGCGTGCGTATCGATACCTCCGGAGGGAAGAGCGCAGGTGAGAGGATCAATACGCGGCGTTTTCTTATGTTTGGACATATCTGTGCCTCCGCGCTTCTCCTATCAGTTTAGGCAGTCCGGAACAACGTGTTTCCCTTCCCCGGCCCTGCTTGAAAGCACTGGCCCGCTTTGGTAGTCTGACAGAGTTCGGAATGGCGGAAATACGGCCTGGCCGGTATTTCCTTCCCGGTTCAAACCTTAGGCCGGCGCCCCGCCGTCACGGCGCGTACGTCCTGGCTTCGGAGGAACAATGCATTTACGTAAACGCGTCCTGGTTACCGGCGGCTCCGGATTTCTGGGTTCTCACCTCTGTGCCCGCCTTCTTGAAATGGGTGACGAGGTTCTGTGCGTGGATAATTTCTTCTCCAGCGACAGGGCCAATGTCGAAGAATTTCTGGACAACAGGCGCTTTGAACTTTTGCGGCATGACGTCACCTTCCCGCTGTATGTGGAAGTGGACGAAATCTATAACCTGGCCTGTCCCGCCTCTCCCGTGCACTACCAGCACGATCCCGTGCAGACCATTAAGACGTGCGTGAATGGTGCCACCAACATGCTCGGCCTTGCCAAACGCTGCGGAGCCCGGATTTACCAGGCATCGACGAGCGAGGTGTACGGCGATCCCGATGTCCATCCTCAGACCGAGGACTACTGGGGACACGTCAACCCGAACGGAATCCGTTCCTGCTACGATGAGGGCAAACGCTGCGCCGAAGCCATGTTCTTCTCGTACTGGCGCCAGCATCATCTTCCGATCAAGGTCGGCCGCATTTTCAATACCTACGGTCCGAAAATGCTCCCGAACGACGGACGTGTGGTGTCCAACTTTATTGTTCAGGCTCTGCAGAACCATCCCATCAGCATTTATGGTGACGGCTCTCAGACCCGTTCCTTCTGCTACGTGGATGACCTCATCGAGTGTATGGTCCGATTCATGGCTTCTCCCGAGGACTTCGTCGGCCCCATGAACATGGGCAATCCCGGCGAATTTACCATCAAGGAACTGGCCGAGAAGATCATCGATCTGACAGGCAGTTCTTCGAAAATCGTGTACGAACCGCTTCCCGGAGACGATCCCAAACAGCGCAGACCCAATATCGACCTCGCCCGGAAGATGCTCGGCTGGGAGCCCAAGGTGAAGCTCGATGACGGTCTGAAGAAAACAATTCCCTATTTTGAAAAGCTCCTGAAGGATGGGATGCTGAAAGGATGTTAGCGCCGCTGTCCTAAAGGCTGCATGTCTTGTTTAGATATGATGTTGGAAGCGCCCGATTTCAGTCGGGAGAGGGTTCACTTACTGGCGCGAATTCTGTAATTCAGAAAATAGGTAAAGAGGGCTCTGCCCTCAGATTCAGGAGGCTTCTCAATGAAGGAAATCAAGAAGATTCTCTGTGCTGTCGATCTTGCCGAGTATAGCGCTCAGGTGGCCGAATACGCCGCGCTCCTCGCCAAAGCGTGCCATGCCAGCGTGCTCGCCATCTACACGGCTCCTTCTCTGAGCCAGTACGTGGGCTTCCATGTCCCGCCGACGACCATTGAGAACTTTGTCGGAGAGATTGTGACCGGTGCCGAGCAGGGAATGGCAGACTTTGTCGAAGAGAATTTCAAGGGCGTTGAAGCCGAAGGCCGCGTCGTCGTTGGCTATGCCGCCGAGGAAATCCTGAAGACGGCCGCGAAAGAAAACTGCGATCTCATTGTTATGGGAACGCACGGACGCAAGGGCATTGATCGCATTCTTTTTGGATCCGTGGCAGAAAAGGTTGTGAAGAGGTCCCCTGTGCCTGTCCTGACCATTCGGCCGCACGCCGTTTCGGGAACGGAAGGCAAGTAACTCCGGAAGCTGACCTTTGTCATTATGGGAACCGCCTCCACGAGGGGGCGGTTCTTTTTTCTGAAAAAACCGCCTGGAGGTTTTATGCTCGAAGATTTTGTCCGGCCCGAGATCAGGGCGCTCGAAGCCTATGTGCCGGGGCGTTCCATTGAGGAGATCCGGCAGGAATACGGAATAGAGAAAGTCATCAAGATGGCCAGCAACGAAAACCCGCTTGGAACATCGCCGCTGGTGCAGGAAGTCCTCGCCCGTCACGCAGGGGAGGCGTTCCGCTATCCTGCGGGAGGCAATCCCCGTCTTGTGAAGGCCATCGCCCGCTATCTCGGCCTGCCTGAATCGCGCATTGCCGTGGGCAACGGATCCGATGAGATCATTGACATGATCATCCGCATCATGACCACACCCGGCCGGGACAATATCGTCTGTTTCGAGCCGTGCTTCTCTCTCTATCCGATTCAGAGTCTCATCAACGGAGTTGAGGTCAGACGCGAGCCTCTGCCTTCCGATTTCGTCTTCGACTTTGACAAGCTGTACGCCCATGTCGACGAAAACACGCGTCTCGTTTTCGTGACGGCGCCTGACAATCCCTCCGGCTACTGTCCGAGGCCTGGGGAAATCCGCAGGCTGGCGGAGAAACTCCCCGGAGACTGCCTCCTTGTCGTTGACGAGGCATACATCCATTTTGCCGCGGAAGAGGGCGAGACAGAGGCAGACTGGTCGCTCCTTCGGCAGAAGGACGTTCCCGCCAACGTGGCTTTCATCCGCACGTTTTCCAAATGCTATGGCCTGGCCGGCCTGCGCATCGGTGTCGGCATTCTTCCCGAATTCCTTGCCGGTTATTACTGGCGGGCCCGCCTGCCTTTCTCCGTCAACATTCTCGCCGAGGAAGCCGCGATCACGGCTCTTGATGACGACGTGTTCAGGCAGGAGACGATTGAGACCGTGCGGAAGGGGCGTAAAGAACTGAGTCTTGCCCTCACGGAGATGGGGTGCACAGTGTATCCGAGCCGAGCCAACTTTCTCATGTTTACGCCCCCGGCCGGGCACCCCGCGCTTGAACTTTATGAGGCACTGCTCCGGCGCGGCGTGATTGTCCGGGCTCTTAAAAGCTACGAAATGCCGCAGAATATCCGCGTAAGCGTCGGCAGTCCTGAGGAGAACAAAATTTTCCTGAAGGCCACGCGCGAAATTCTTGGCGGAGGGCGCTGATGGCTAATCAGCCTTTCATCGTCACTCTCGACGGCCCGGCCGGCGTTGGCAAAACAACGCTGGCCAGGAGCGTTGCTGCGAAACTTGGCGTTGCGTACCTTGACACCGGCGCCATGTTCCGCACTCTCGGTCTGAAATTCGGGGAGGAAGTGGACAGGACGGATCCCCGCGTGCTCGCCGAAGAAGCCAGGGGACTGCGCTTTGAGCTGACCGGCAGCGGTGCGGAAACTGTTCTTCATTGCAACGGAAAAGCCGTCGGGCCGGAAATCCGCACAGAGGAAGTTGGCATGCTGGCCGCCAGAGTGGGAGCCGTGCCGGAAATCCGGGAAGTACTCAAGGAGCAGCAGCGCCGTATCGGTGCTGCCACGTCTCTCGTGGCAGAAGGCCGCGACATGGGAACAGTTGTTTTTCCCGGCGCGCCCTACAAGTTCTTCCTGGACGCCTCCCCCGAAGTTCGCGCCGGACGCCGCCTGAAGGATCTGGAGAAAATGGGGCAGAAAGTGGATTTTGAGGAACTCGTCAGGGAAATACGCGATCGTGACAGTCTGGATCGAAACCGTCCTGTGGCTCCTCTGAAACCAGCAGATGACGCTGTCATCATCGACACCTCAGCCCTGGATATTGATGGCGTCCTCTCCGCCATACTGGGAAAAATCAATGTCTGAGCCTGTTACCGCCGCAAAATGCGGGGCTCTTCTCGATGCGCTGCGCGTGAAGAAGCCTCTGGTGCATTTCATCACCAATTATGTCACCGTCAACGACTGCGCCAATATCACGCTGGCTGTCGGTGGAGCTCCCGTCATGTCCGATCAGCCCGATGACGCGGCCGAGATCTGCCGGCTCGCCAGCGCGCTCGTGTTCAATATCGGCACGCCGGGAGACAGGACGCTCGAAGCCATGCTGCGAGCAGGAAAGGCCGCCAATGAGGCTGGTATCCCTGTCGTTCTTGATCCAGTGGGGGCCGGAGCATCCTCTTTCAGGAACCGCCTGCTCGAAAAACTTCTGGAAGAGGTGAAGTTTGCTGCCGTCAAAGGGAATATTTCCGAAATCAGGTTTCTGGCTTCGGGAACGGGAAAGTCCATGGGAGTCGATGCGTCAAAAGACGACATCGCTCTCGGCAGTGACAGCAGTGCCGTGGCCAGACTTGCGGCCGGACTGAGCCGCGGGATTGGCGCTGTCGTTATCGTGAGTGGACGGATCGACGTGGCTGCTGACGGAGAGAGGGCTTACGGCATCTCCAATGGCGACGCCATGATGGGGCGTCTTACCGGCACCGGCTGTATGGGGTCGGGAGTTGTGGCTTCCTTTCTTGGCGCGGCTCCTGGCGAGCCTCTGGCCTCTTCCATCGCCGGCATGTGTGTCATGGGGCTGGCTGGTGAGCTGGCCCGGAAAAAGCTTGCCCCTTCCTCCGGCACGGGCACGTACCGCACGATCCTCATGGATGAGGTTTCCTGTATGACCGGCAGCGTGCTGGAAAACGGCGTCCGGCTCAGTCAAATCGTTCTCTAGAAAGGCATCCGGATCATCCGGGGGGCGTTTCCCCCGGTTTTGGAACGAAGAAAGGCCGCATCGTTAAACGATGCGGCCTTTCAATGCAAATATGTGGTGGAGAAGAGGAGATTTGAACTCCCGACCCCCGCAATGCGAATGCGATGCTCTCCCAGCTGAGCTACTCCCCCTTATTGCCTTGCATTTGAATTGAACTACGCCATAAAAGGGACTTCGTCAACGAATTTCCCGGTTCCAAACATCCTGTTTCCCGTACGGAAGTGTTTTTTTTGGCTTTTTCCGCATTTTCAGGTCAATGAAAATCTTGGCTTGAATAAAAAAAAGTCTTATAGAAACGAACTCAGATCATTGCACAGGGCTTTCTCCCTGTCCGGCATCCACTTTGGTAGATGTCATCCGGACGGGCGGGGAAGACATGGATGAAAACGGATAATGCATGAAGGAATACCGCGACCATTACTTCCTCAAGGCAAAAGAGGAGCACTACCCGGCACGAAGTGTCTACAAGCTGAAAGAGATTGACAGCAAGTTCAAGATTTTCCGGCGCGGCATGCGCGTGCTCGATCTCGGAGCTGCCCCCGGATCCTGGTCTCTTGGCGCTGCCGAAAAGGTGGGGCCTCAGGGGCTGGTGCTGGGCTGTGACCTCCAGCCTGCGAGGACGGTTTTTCCCCCCCAGGTTACTTTCATGCAGGAGGATGTTTTCAACCGCTCGGAAGACTTTGAAGCAAGGCTCCGGGAAATGGGCCCGTTCGACGTCGTTATGAGCGATATGGCTCCCAGCACGACAGGAGTGGTTTTCACTGATCAGTGCCGTTCCCTTGAGCTGTGCCAGGAGGCCTTCGCCGTGGCCAGAAAGTGGCTCAAACCAGGGGGATCCTTCATCGTGAAGATCTTCATGGGGCCGGATGTTCAGGAACTTCTGCAGCCCATGCGCAAAAATTTCTCCACCGTAAAAACATTCAAGCCGAAGAGTTCCCGCGCCGAAAGCAAGGAAACTTTTTTTGTGGGACTCAATCTGCGTCCGCAGACCGGGGCCGCAGGGCAAGAATAACTACACTAGTTTAAGGGGTTGTTATGTCAGGTCATTCCAAATGGGCAAATATTCAGCACCGCAAGGGCCGTCAGGATGCACTGCGCGGCAAGGTTTTCACCAAGGCAGCCAAGGAAATTATTATTGCAGCCAAGGGCGGTGGTGATCCTGCAGGCAACTCCCGTCTGCGTGCCGCCATCGCAGCCGCAAAAGCCGTCAACCTTCCCAAGGACAGGATTCAGGCTGCCATCCGTAAGGGTACCGGCGAGGATGAAGGCGGCAACATCGAAGAAGTGTTCTACGAAGGATACGGTCCCGGCGGAATCGCTATCATCGTGGAGACGGCCACTGATAACAAAAACCGCACCGTTGCCGATGTGCGCCATCTTTTCTCCAAGCATGGCGGCAACCTCGGTGAAAACGGCAGCGTGGGCTGGATGTTCGACCGTAAGGGTGTGATCACTGTTAATCGTCAGGCCTATGACGAGGACAAGATGATGGAAATCGCCCTTGACTGCGGCGCTGATGACGTTGCCGATGACGGCGATGTGTGGACCATCACCACATCCATGGAAGATTTCACCAGCGTGCGCGACGCTCTGGAAAGCAAGGGCGTTGCCATGGAGTCCTCCTCTCTCGCCATGGTGCCCAAAAACCTGCAGGCCGTGGACGTTGAGACCGGCCAGAAGGTTATGCGCCTCATGGACGCCCTCGATGAGAGCGATGACGTGCAGAACGTGTACACCAACGCCGATTTCCCGGACGATATGCCCGAGGAGTAGTCTGACGTGGCGGGCGCCGTGGTTATCGGCATCGATCCGGGGTCTGTGCGCACCGGATGGGGTGTCGTGCGTGAGGATGGCACAGGGCTCAGCCTCATTGACTGCGGAATCATCCGGACCACATCCGGCGGCCGGAAGGAATTCAGCGAGCGGCTTGCCTTTATCTACCATGAGCTGACAGCCGTGCTCGACCGGCTGAAGCCTGAAGAGGCGGCCATAGAGGATGTCTTTCAGGCCAAGAACGCGAGTTCGGCACTGAAGCTCGGGCAGGCCCGCGGCGTTGCCGTGGCGGCCTGCGCTTCACGGCATCTCAGCGTCAGCGATTATCCTCCTACGCTGGTCAAGCAGACTATCGTGGGAGCCGGTGGTGCCGAGAAGGAACAGGTTGCGTTCATGGTGCGCACCATGCTCGGGGTGCGTGACGTGGACTGGGCTCTGGACACCTCGGATGCCCTGGGCATCGCCATCACGCATCTTCTCATGCGTCGGCATGCGAGGCTGCTGGCCAGGAAGACCGCAGTCCGCTGAAATTAAAAAAATAAAGGGGCCCGGCATTCTACGAATGCCGGGCCCCTTATTATTTATGCGAAACCGGATTATTCGGAGAGCACGGTCGCGCTCTTGATAACGACGGGCGTTGCGGGAACGTCCTGATAGTTGCCGTGTGTCGTGGTGGGAACGGCTTCTATCTTCCTGACCACGTCGGTGCCCTTGATGACTTCGCCGAAGACGGCATATCCAACGCCATCCTGGGCCTTGTCAGCGTCAAGGAAGCGGTTGTTCACGGTATTGATGAAGAACTGACTGGTAGCGGAATCGGGATCGGAAGTGCGCGCCATGGCTATGGTGTAGCGCTGGTTGCGCAGTCCGTTGCTGGCCTCATTCTTGATGGGGGCGTGCCCGGATTTCTCCTTCATATCCTGGGTGAGTCCGCCGCCCTGGATCATGAAGCCCTTTATGACACGGTGAAAGATGGTACCGTCATAAAAGCCGGACTTTACGTACTGCAGGAAATTGGCGGTTGAGAGGGGAGCCTTGCGGCTGTTCAGCTGGACGACGATGTCGCCCATGCTCGTTTCAAGCTTGACGGTTGGCTCGGCTGCCTGTCCATCGGCAGGCGCGGCCAGGAGGACGGCTGTCAGGGCGGCAGCCATTGCGAAGAAGCGGAATACCTTCATTTGTTGGCCTTTTTCTATTGCTGTTTTTCTGCCGTTCCCGGGGCTGCAGAAAAACAGCCGGCCGGGGGCATAGAGACACTTTCCTTAGCATTCCCAGGGACGGCGGGCAAGCCGAAGGCCTCAGGCTATCTTTGTCAAAGTACCAGAAGATTTGGTGTTATGCGGATTATTTAATGGATCCATAGACAACACGTTAATGCCCCTCTAAGGGGCAGTTTGTATCCGAAAGGGCTATACATAAGAAAAGACTATTGCCAGCTAGGCACAAAGCAAAAGAAAATGATAACGTCCAGAATTTTCCGCACATTTTTTTGGGGGCTCGCCCGGTCAAGTTTTCCTCTGCCTGAAATCCGGTCATCATGGGAGGCTTTCGCGCACCCACGGTCCGGA